>JADMIO010803615.1_pt1 | contig 96571 bp, 84 predicted proteins | sample 8958161 | NCBI WGS metagenome assembly JADMIO01 (sample SAMN16585339, study PRJNA669376) | soil metagenome | isolation source: Crop rotation soil | place: USA: Cullars Rotation, Alabama | collected 2011
GCCGCGACTTCAAGTCACGTGAATTCCAAGCTTCGGATCCCACTGTGCTGGAAAGTTCTTCGGATCATACAGTAGTAGCACATCTTGATCATAATAAATTGAATAACCGTTCCTATAACCTGCAATGGATGACACCTGATGAGAATTATGCTCATCAAAAAAAGAGCCCGCACGTGATTGAGGAAAAGCAACAAAGACTCGACAAGACAAAACCAAACACTACTACAAAGCTTACGGTTACCAAAGTGATGTTCCTCAAAAAACTACTGAACGAGAATAAACCCATTAAACACCTGGCAAAGCAATTTAAAGTTACCGATACACAGATCATCAGGATAAAGAAGGGTGAGAACTGGGGGAGTATACAGGCCGCGAAGTAAAATGAATTCATAATTCTGAATTATGAATTCTGAATTTTAAATAATCTTCCCATCTTTCATATGCAGGATCCTGTCGCTCATGGCGGCCAGTTCTTCATTATGTGTCACAATGAGAAACGTTTGTTGGTATTTATTCCTGAGGTCCACAAAAAGCTGGTGAAGTTCTCTTGCATTGGCAGAATCAAGATTTCCGGTAGGCTCATCTGCCATAATAATGGAAGGACTATTGATCAGGGCCCTTGCCACTGCCACTCTTTGCTGTTCTCCGCCTGATAATTGGTTGGGTTTATTATCCAGCCTGTCTTTAAGACCCAGTGTTGTCAATATTTCCTTTGCTCTCTTTTCCGTGTCTTTTTTACTGTCGCCGGCAACCCAACCCGGAATACATACATTTTCAATTGCACTAAATTCAGGCAGCAGGTGGTGAAACTGGAAAATAAAGCCGATATTTTTATTCCTGAATTTTGCCAGCGCTTTCCCCGAAAGTTTGTCGGTTCGTTCATTGTTTAAGGTTACCTGGCCCTTATCCGGCTTGTCTAATGTGCCCAGGATATGAAGAAAGGTACTCTTACCGGCTCCTGACGATCCCACAATACTTACTACTTCTCCTTTCTTAATACTTATATCCACCCCTTTTAAAACGTGTAAAGGGCCATAATTCTTCTCAATATTTCTTGCCGTTAACATGCGCCGAAAATAACCAATTCCTGCCAGCATTAAAAAGGAAGGAGTACCGGAAGAGAGAAATTCTTTATTTTTTTAATAAATACGACTTAAACTCATATATAAGCTGCCTTTTAACAAACAATTGAATCTTTGTCCAAAAAACACTTTTGGTTATTACGTAGTAACTTATACATTTGCAAAAAAATAAACCCTTTTAGAAAATGTTTTGGACATTAGAACTAGCCTCACACCTGGAAGATGCTCCATGGCCGGCGACAAAAGATGAACTGATAGATTATAGTATCCGTAGTGGTGCACCTATTGAAGTAATTGAAAATTTGCAGGAACTGGAGGACGAAGGTGAGATATATGAAGGATTGGATGATATCTGGCCTGATTATCCCAGCCAGGAAGATTTCTTTTTTAATGAAGATGAATACTAACGAATACCTTTTAGAACTTCTCAAATAAAAAAAGCCTCTGTATTAACCGGAGGCTTTTTAGTATAATTAATTATGAATTTTGAATGCTGAATTATGAATTGTTTTCAACCGACTCTATCTTTCTGCTTAATTCAGAATTCAGCATTCATAATTCGTAATTCTTCCTAAATGTCATCTTAAAATAAATAAGTACTACCGACAGGAAACAAATGATACTGTTACATATAATCACCGGCCACAGTTCTTTTCCAATTCCGTAGATTAACCACAAAAGTGTACTGGTAAAAACGATTAAAATAGTTGCAAAACTCAGGTCGCCTACACTTTTTGTTTTCCAGGCTTTGTAAACCTGTGGCATAAACGTGATGCTGCTTAATGCAGAACTTATGTGCCCGATCACATCTGCCCAATACATACAATAAAGTTTAAGGTTGAAGGGTTTAATGTTTAAAACATCACAACCAACCTTACACTTTTAAACATTAAACCAATAGTTATTTTTCCATTTGTTCTATCACACCTGCCGTTACGCCTGTGTAAGAAAATCCTCCATCATGAAATAAGTTCTGCATGGTAACCATCCTGGTCATATCACTAAACATCACCACGCAATAATTGGCGCAATCTTCAGCTGTTGCATTCCCAAGCGGGCTCATCTTTTCAGCATAGTTCATAAATCCATCAAATCCTTTTACGCCGCTTCCTGCAGTAGTTTTAGTGGGGGATTGCGAGATCGTATTTATCCTTACATGTTTTTTTACTCCGTAATGATAACCAAAACTCCGGGCTACGCTTTCCAGCAATGATTTTGCATCAGCCATTTCATTATAATCGGGGAAAACACGTTGAGCCGCTATATAAGTAAGCGCCACTACACTTCCCCATTCATTCAATGCATCCTTTTTCATGCATGTTGCCAATACCCTATGCAGGCTCATAGAAGATATTTCAAGCGTCTTGATATTGTTATTATAGTCAATGTCGGTATAATGTTTACCCTTTCTCACATTTACACTCATACCGATAGAATGAAGTATAAAATCAAAGCCACCACCAAAATGTTCCATTGATTTGCTGATAAGGTTATCTACATCTTCTGCATTACTCACATCACAAGGAATGACCGGCGCTTTTATTTTTTCAGCCAGTTTATTGATCTCACCCATGCGCAAAGCTACCGGGGCATTACTGAGTATGATATCTGCCCCTTCTTCATGACACTTAATAGCTGTTATCCATGCGATCGATCTTTCATCCAGGGCGCCAAAGATGATACCTTTTTTTCCTTTAAGCAGGTTATATGGCATAATTGATAGTTGTAGTGAATTAAATATTTAGGTAAAAATAAGGCAGTTCGTTCAAAAAGAAGACTGCAAAGCGATACAAGATACAGGATGCGGAATAAGAACATCTGATATCCCGCATCCTGTATCTAGCATCCTGTATCTTGTATCCTGTATCTAGTATTTAATTAGCCACCATTTCCCTCGCATTCTCCATCGCAGCAGCCGTGGGTTTCTCACCACTCAGCATCTTGGCAATAGCTGTAATACGTTCATCATTATTTAGCAAACGAATGGCTGTAACAATTTTTTCGTTCCTGATCTCTTTATAAACAAAATAATGAGCAGCGGCCCTTGCTGCTATCTGTGGCTGGTGTGTAATAGATATTACCTGGTGTATGACCGACAGGTCTTTCATAATGATACCAACCTGCTTTGCTGCTTCACCGCTGATACCGGTATCAATTTCATCAAATATGAGCGTTGGAAGTTCGAGTTTACGTGCCACCAGCGACTTTATACTAAGCATCAACCTGCTTAATTCCCCGCCACTGGCTACTTTACTTAATGGTTCAAAGCGGCCGCTTTTATTGGCATCAAACAAAAAGCTGATCTCGTCTGTGCCATTCATTGATAATGTTGCAGGTTCTATCTCTGCTCTTAAACGGGCATTGGGCATACCAACCTGGATCAGCAACTTATTTACCTTATCAGCAAATGGCTTTACCTGCGCCATCCTGTTTGAAGAGATCATCCGGGCATTTGCAAGGCATGCTTCATGGATCTCCTTTGTTTCCGCTTCCAGTTTTTCTATGGATGCGGAAATATTCAACACTGCTTCCAGCTTTTCCTGTAATCCTGCCTGGATCTGCAATAATTCTCCAGTAGTATTCACCGCATGTTTTTTCAGCAATTTATATCCTGCCAGCATGCGCTCGTTGATCATTTCAATTCTTTCCTGGTCAAAATTTACCGAATCGTCTATTCGTTCCAGTTCATCAGCCACATCCTGTATCTCTATTGCAGCGCTTTGAAGTCGTTTTGAAAGTATATCAATATCAGGATGGTACTCCTGCAATGGTTTCATTCTATGCTGCAATGATTTTAACTGCTGAACCAGGGGTCTTTCAGTATCTTTCAATTCAAAATAAATGGCACTGAGTTGTTGCTTGATGTTTTCTGCATTACTCAGGAGTTTTAATTCTGCATCCAGGTTCTCCAGTTCATTTTCTTTCAGTGATGCTTCTTCGAGCTCATCAAAGAGGAAACGGTTATAATCCAGTTCCTTGTTCGCATTGTTCTGGAGAAGCTGCAATGCTTCCAGTTCTTTCTTTTTCTTTGTATATTTTTCGAACTGTTCTTTTAATTGCTGCAACAAGCTGCCATTCTCTGCAAAAGCATCCAATACATCACGCTGAAAATTTTCGGTGCTTAATTCCAATGTGTCGAATTGCTGGTGCAGGTCTACCAGTAAAACCGCGAGCCCTTTCAATTGCGAAAGATTAACCGGTGTATCATTGATAAAACTTCTCGATTTACCATTAACTGCTATTTCACGTCTTACCAATATCTCGTCGCCCGGATCAAGTTCGTTGGCCAATAAAAAATCACTTACAGGTTTATTTTTGCTAACCGCAAACCAGGCTTCAACAACACATTTTTTATCCTGCTGCTGCAATACACCCACATCGGCTCTTTGGCCAAGTACCAGGTTCAGCGCTCCCATCAGGATACTTTTACCAGCGCCCGTTTCACCCGTAATGATGTTGAGGTTTTCTGAAAAACTGATCTGCAACTCATCAATAATTGCGTAATTCTGTATATGTAATCTGGAAAGCATGAGGCAATTTAAAGGGAAAAGATGAATGTTGGAGGCGAATTAAATTTAGTGTGGTGAATAGGTGAATAAGTCAATAAGTGAATAAAGGAATGGGTGAATAAATGGACCTCTCCGTAAATTTTAAATATTCACCCATTGACCTATTGACTTATTGCCCACAAAAAAGCCCATCCGGAAGCGAATGGGCTGAATAATATTATGAATTGCGTTTACTTCACTTCTACTGAATTATACAAATCAGCGTCTGCCAAAATACGGCCACAGTTTTCACAAACCATTACTTTCTTGCGAAGTTTGATCTCACTTTGCTTTTGTGGCGGAATAGCATGGAAACAACCACCGCAGCTATCTCTTTCAACTGGTACTACGGCCAGGCCGTTACGATAGTTTTTACGGATACGGTCATAGCTGGTCAGCAACCTTTCATCAACATGACTTCTTGCAGCCGCTGCATCTTTATTGTAATGTTTTTCTTCCTTCTCTGTTTCACTGATGATCTTTTCAAGCTCAGATTTCTTACCATTAAGGTTTGTTTCTTTTGTGGCAACTGCTTTTTTAGCAATTTCAAGCGCCCTTGCTTTTTCGCCTATCTCTTCTGTAGCATCCTTAATGTGTTTTTCGCAAAGCTTTTCTTCCAGCTGTTGCATTTCAATTTCCTTATTGATCGCTTCAAATTCACGGTTGTTCTTCACATTGTCGCTCTGCTTCTCATATTTAGCGATCAAAGCTTTTGCTTCTTTAATTCCTTCCTTCTTTTGTTCAATGAATTCCTGGATGCCATTTATTTCTTCTTCAACCCTTGTTTGCCTTGCGTGCAGCCCTTCAATTTCATCTTCAAGATCTTTTACTTCCATCGGCAATTCACCTTTCAGGATCTGAACCTCATCCAGTTTGCAATCAATCTTCTGAAGACGAACCAGCGAGGATAATTTTTCTTCTACTGAAAACTCTTTTACTGCGGCCATATATTTTTTTGATTTATTTTTTTGTTTACCGGCTGGATATCGATGCTCAACTTTTGTTGTGTCACTCACTTGTACGTCATCAACACTATTCAACAGCTAAAAGTAGTGGACAGGATTTGTATTCAGGCCAGTTTTAAGGACGGCAAAGTTAAGGAATTTTTCGCTCAAAATATCAAACAAAAGGTCGATGGTGAACTGTTCACTTTCATAATGACCAATATCTGCCAGCAGTAGCCGGCCATCGGCGTCAAAAAACTCGTGGTATTTAATGTCCGAACTCACGTAAACGTCGGCCCCGGCTGCTTTTGCAGCGGAAGTAAGAAAACTTCCGGCACCCCCGCACAAGGCCACTTTTTGGATCTTTTTGCCCGTAAATGAGGTATGACGTATTAAAGAAAGCCCAAATACTTGTTTCAGATTTTCCAGGAAATCGGTTTCTTCAACCGGGCTTTCGAGTTCGCCGATCAATCCGCTGCCAGTTTGAGCGTGATCATTGGCAAGATTGTACAGGTCATAAGCCACTTCTTCATAAGGATGGGCAGCGATCAGGGCTTTCAGCACTTGCTGGCGCAACCAGCCCGGAAAAATCACTTCAACCTTTATTTCATTTTCAGTATGCCTTTCACCAATTTTACCGAGGTAAGGTTTTGAATCGCTACCTGCTTTATAGGTTCCTGTTCCTTCATTACCAAAACTGCATTCACTGTAATTGCCGATATTGCCAGCGCCTGCAGCAAATAAGGCATTCAATACTTTTTCTTTATCATTTACAGGAACAAATACAGCTAATTTTTGAAGCAGGTTTGACTTTGGAGCAAGTATACTGCGGTTTATAAGTCCAAGTTTGTCGGCGATCTTTCCATTTACTCCATTGATCACATTATCCAGGTTAGTATGAATGGCATAAATCGCGATATCATTTTTAATGGCCGTGATAACTGTTTTCTCTACGTAATTCTTCCCGCTGATCTTTTTCAATCCTCTGAATACAATCGGATGATGAGACACAACCAGGTTACATTTTTTTTCAATGGCTTCTTTTATAATTTCTTCTGTTGCGTCCAATGAAACCAATATGCCTGTGCATTCCCATTGTTTATCACCGGTGATCAACCCGGCGTTGTCGTAATCTTCCTGTAAGGAAATAGGAGCCAACTTTTCAAGTGTATCAATAATAGCAGAAATAGTCATGCTTAAAAATAGAGATTTTTATTCTTGTTGAATGCTATCTTAAAAAAAACATTAGTTTCGCGAAAAATTACAATATGAAACATATCCCCGCCCTTTTGATAGTACTTGTAATTGCATTACTAACTTCTACATCCTGTAAAAAGGATTCAAATCCCAACAATTCAACCAATCCTACAGATGATAATTATTTATCAAGGTATTATTTCCTGTATGATGATGGTTCAGGAACAGCTGAGCTGGAAGAATCGATTTCGTATAGTTATGACAATCTGAAAAGAGTAACGATCATGCTCGATTCTACAACGTATAACCCTTCGGGCAATTTATTACCTTTTTCACGTTCAGAATATTTTTATAACGGGAATGATCTGTTACCGTATAAACAAGTGATCACTACTCATCCAGACTCAAACCCGGAGTACGATACCCTCGTTTCATTTTATACTTATAATAGTGCCGGAAAACTGGTAACTGATTCAACACTTTCCGCTACACATTCCGGCGGGTATGATTATTACACTAAATTCATCCGCTCTTATCAATATAATGGTACAACAGCCACAAGTTCAAACATAATCACTACTACTAATTCGGGTGGAACCTATGTATCAACCATGACTGACAATGCCCAGCTGGATCAAAATGGTAATATTATTCAAAACACGAGAGACCGTGGTTCGGAAATAGTTCAATCGACCATTACCTGGGATAATAATCCTTCGCCATTTGCGAAGCTCAGCAATTTCCAGACTTTTGCCATTTTCCCTTTCGGCGAAACTTTTTTCTATGAAATGCCCAAGACAAATAACAGGCTACATATTACAGAAACTACGACTGGCGGCAGTCCTCATTTTTACGAGGAAGATTTTACCAATAAGTATACTTATAACACAGATGGCTATCCTGTGCAGATTCTTGACAATGACCCAACCACACCTGGTGCTTACTCTAAAGTAGTATTTGAATACAGGTCTTTTTAAGGGGATATACATTTATTTTACAATGCCGGTGTATATGATACCGGCATTTTTTATTGTTCAGAAAATAATTAGATTTGATCATCAAAATTAAAAACATGAGACGTATCCAGGCCCTTATTGTTCTACTCTTTTCTATATTAGTTTTTATTTCCTGTGGCAAAGACCACAATCCCGATAATTCAAATCCCCCTGTTCCTGATACAAATGACAGCACTTATCTTGACAGTATTTATATAATAGGCAACCCTGGCTCATTTTTAGACACGGGAAATATTGTCATTTACCATTACGATAATTTAAAGCGATTGGCTTCTACTTCCAATTTAAGAGAAACCGCACCAGCTTCCTCTGTATATATTGATGGTGGCAGTTCTACTTTTTATTATAACGGTAATGATACTTTACCATATAAGCTGGTTGCATATAGCAACAGCGATATCAATAATTATGTTGATACCTCTACCAGCTTTTACAACTATGATGCTAACGGCAATAAGATAAAAGATTCAACGAGGTTCTCTTCAAGTGATATAACGACATATACTTTAAAAACTACAGTAACTGATTATACTTACAGTGCAGGTAAAATGGTTGGATATACCGTTGAAAATGATGTTTATCCCAATACAAACCAGGTGGTATCAAAAGATACCGCCACGCTGGATTCAAAGGGCAATGTAATCACTAATGTAAAATATATCGTAACGGGTGCTACTGAAAACTTAGCGCTTACTTCTACTGGCACTTATGATAATCATCCGGGCCCATATACAAAGATAACTGCCTTCAAAGCCATGAGACAATTCGCTGAATCCGATAACGTATTATACTTGTCATACAATAATTATTTAACAATAGATCATAATCAATTGCTGCCATCAATAGAAACAATCCACAGCTCGGCCACTTATCAATACCTTGCAAATGGTTATCCTGTTATTGCCGATATTATTTATGATGGGGTTTCTTACAGCTATGCTTATACCTATAAATCTTTGCCATAATCTTAAAAAAATATAAGTGTACTCACGGTAAATATTTTACGTGAGTCATTACAATAATTGTATGTTTGGGTATGAGCAATACCGAAAGTTTATATATCCAATACAAAGAAGCACTTCAGAAAATTGCCGATATAAGATATGCCTCAGCTGTTTTACAATGGGACCAGGAAACATACTTGCCACCAAAGGGAAATGATTTTCGCGGAAGACAAATAGCCACACTCAACGAAATTGCACATGAGCAATTCATTGATAAAAGATTCGGTGAGTTACTCAATGAGCTTGCGGCTAAAAATGATCTTCCTGAAAATAAAAAAAGAAATGTACAACTCAGCCTCGAAGATTACAATAAGAACAAAAGGTTACCAGCTGAATTTGTAAGAAGACTGAGCGAAACAATCAACAGGAGTTTTCATGCATGGATACAGGCAAGAAAAGAAAATGCTTTTATTGTTTTCCAGGAACCTTTGAATGACCTTATTCTTTTGAAAAAACAGGAAGCAGACATGCTGGGCTATGCAGCGCATCCTTACGATGCACTGATGAATGATTATGACAAAGGGCTAACGGTAGCGATCACTGATAAATTGTTCGGATCTCTTCGCCCGCAATTAAGCAAACTCCTGGCGATGATCAGGGATCAGCCACAGGTGAACAATGATTTCCTGTCACAGCATTTCGATAAGGATCTCCAGTGGAAATTTGGAATGGATATTTTAAACAGGATGCATTTTGATTTTAAAGCCGGCAGGCAGGATATCAGCGAGCATCCATTCACCATTAACTTCAACAGCAAAGACGTGCGTGTCACTACCAGGATCGACGAAAAAGACCTTGGTAACATGACATGGAGTTGTATTCACGAAGGAGGACATGCATTATACGAGCAGGGCTTACCAACTGAAGAATACGGGTTGCCTCTTGGTGAATCCTGTAGTCTCAGCATTCATGAAAGTCAAAGCCGGCTTTGGGAAAACTGCGTGGGCAGAGGCCTTCCTTTTTGGGAACATAATTATGAATTGCTGAGATCCTCTTTTCCTAAACAGTTAAACAGTATAAATGTTGAACAGTTTTATAAAGGTATTAATAAGGCAGAACCTTCCCTGATCAGGACAGAAGCTGATGAACTTACCTATCATTTTCATGTGATGATCAGGTATGAAATAGAGAAAAAGCTGATTGAAGGAACATTATCCACGAAAGATATTCCTGCATTATGGAATGAACTTTATGAAAAGTATCTTGGCATAAGAGTTCCTGATGACAAACAGGGTTGTCTCCAGGATGTACACTGGAGCCATGGAAGCTTTGGATATTTTGCTACTTACAGCATCGGTAGTTTATATGCCGCCCAGCTATTTGCTAAAATTCAAAATGAACATACTAACCTGCCCCAGGATATAGCAGCTGGTAAAAACCAGGTGATTTTACATTGGCTGCAACAACATATTTATAAATATGGCCGTTATTATACGTCAGAAGAACTGTGCAAAAAGGCAACTGGCGAAACTTTAAACAGCCAATATTTTATTGATTATGTTACAAAAAAATATTCCGATATTTATAAAAAAATATCTTGATCACATGCCTGCCCTATTCTATAAAAAAAGGTTTTTAATTGCCGTACTCGTTTCTGTTTTATTACTGACCCTAAGCTGTAAAAAAACGGCTGAAAAACAAACCACCGATATTCTCCAGCAATATTTTGAACAAAATGTATTGAACAGGGATTTTACCGTAAACTATGCCAGCACAAGCAGTGGTTCTGTTCTTACCAATCAGTATAGTAGTTATGTCTTTCGCCTTGAAAAAAATACCACTACCAATAGTAATACCGATGGTCCCATGAATGCCAAAGTAAACGGTAACGTAGTATATACCGGAACATGGAGCTGTACTGAACAATACGGCAAACTTGGCATCCAGCTCAACCAGCCAACTACTCCTCCTGAGTTTGTATTCCTCAACAGGAGCTGGAAATTCACTGAAAAAGCTTTTCCCATCATGAAACTGGCAGTTTGGGGCGCTTCCTCTCCCGATACCCTTAATATGGAGCGGCATTAAAAATAAATTGGCGCTTTTACACAATATTTTTTCCTTATGTGTGTTATTAGGAGTATCTCGTTGTAAAACGAGGTAGTTCAATATTCAAAAGCAAAAGCCAATCCCTATGACCAGTACAACATTGGTTAAAACCAGTTGTATGTCAGTTGTGTTATCCTTACTAAGTTTAATATGTCTGGCTCAACCACATGCAAACTTTATTGCCTCTCCCGTTTCGGGATGTGCGCCTTTAGTCGTTAATTTCTCGGATCTATCAACAGGAAATCCAACCAGTTGGAAATGGACCCTGGGAAACAGTACTACTTCGTTTCTCCAGAATCCTTCTGTGACATATTTTAATCCCGGTACCTATACGGTGAAACTCGTGGTGCAGAATGCCGCGGGTAAAGATTCACTTACCAGGATAAATTATATCACTATTTATGCACAACCTACGGTTGATTTTTCTGCTTCAGCTGTATCGGGCTGTTTTCCGCTTTCTGTTGACTTTCATGATCTCAGTGCTACTTCCAGTGGTGTCATTGATTCCTGGCAGTGGGATTTTGGTGATGGCCAGTTCAGTACCGCTCAGCATCCATCACATATTTATACCGGGGCAGGCGCATTTAACGTATCGCTCAGGGTTAGGAATAGCTTTGGCTGTTATCAAACTATTACCCGAACACAATATATAAATGTGAGCGATGCACCCGTTGCCAGTTTTACAACCAGTATGACATCGAGTTGTACGGCACCCATCAATGTTTACTTTCAAAATAATTCAACGGGTACGGGGTTAACGTACTTATGGCTTTTTGGAGACGGGTTTACTTCAGTTATGAGTAATCCTGCTCATAACTATAGTGCCGGAACCTATACAGTAAGCCTCATTGCTACCAATGCCAGTGGATGTAAGGATACATTCGTGTTTCCGCAGCCACTCATTATCGGCAATATGCATACTGCATTTAATTCCCCGTCTACGGTTTGCGTTAATACTCCTTTCACTATTACCAATACTTCTTCACCTGTATCTGTTAGTTACCTATGGGATTTTGGTGATGGAACTACTTCTATTGTGAGGGATCCGGTAAAGACCTATGCAACACCGGGAGTTTATCTTATTAAACTCGTGAACAATTTCGGAGCATGTGCTGATTCCCTTACTAAAATGATCACCGTGTTGCCGAAACCGGTTACAGATTTCATTGCAGATAATACAGGTTCATGTATGGCGCCATTCACAGTGCATTTTTCAAGTGCCGCCAGTACAGGTGCCAGTCTTTACCAATGGAATTTTGGTGATGGCGGTGTATCTGCCCAGGCAAACCCCACGCATACATATACAACAAACGGTAGTTTCGATGTGACACTGATCACAACAAATGCCGCCGGTTGTACCGATACATTGATAAAATCGCAATACATACATATACAACCGCCGATTGCATCTATTGATAACCTGCCGCAACGTGGTTGCGCACCATTGTCATGGACATTCAATTCCACCAATGCAACTACCGAACCGGTAGTAAGTTACTTATGGGATTTCGGTGATGGAACTACTTCAGTATTATCCAATCCAACTCATATATTCAATGCGGGCACATATAATATTCAGCTTATCATTACAACCGCGAGCGGCTGTACAGATACAGTAATTGTTCCGCAAGGTATCAGGACTGGTGTACAACCTGATGCAAATTTTGATGGCACACCAAGAGAAGTGTGTGCAGAAACAGCCGTTATATTTACCGATCTTTCTACCGGAACAGTAACCAACTGGCTCTGGGATTTCGGTGATGGCAGTACATCAATACTCCAGAACCCGCAACATCAGTATCATGATACCGGCTATTTCTATGTTCAGCTGATTGCTATCAATAACGGTTGTCCCGACACACTGAAGATTGACCCCTTCGTACATGTAAATCCCCCTATAGCCAGCTTCCTGGTAAGTGCAAACTGCGCTGAACCATTGAAAAGGGTTTTCCTGGACCGCTCAATTGGCGCCGACACTTATAGCTGGGATTTTGGTGATGGTGGAACTTCCAACATACCAAGCCCGACACATATATGGGCTGCACAGGGAATATATACTGTTTCATTAACGGTGACCAATACACTATCGGGTTGTACATATACCAGGACAGTCACAGTGAGGATCATTGATGAACATCCTGATTTCACCGCAACAAATACAACTATCTGTAGAAATACTGCCACCACGTTTAATACGATCGCACAGGTGCCAGGAAACCTCGGTGCATTTGCATGGACATTTGGTGACGGAGGCACATCCACAGTGCGCAACCCGTCTCACACCTATGCCGCGGCAGGTTGGTATGATATAAAACTAATCACCACCGATATCAATGGCTGTAAAGACACCATTGTTAAACCTCATTACATTCGCGTGAACGGACCAACTGCCAATTTTGGATCTACAGTTCCAGGTAGTTGTTTATTAAGTAGCGTTACATTCGCTGATAGTACAGTTACCGACGGTGTAAATGCTCTTGTGAAATGGGTATGGGATTATGGAGATGGCCATATTGACACACTGTATGCTCCTCCATTCCAGCATACTTATTCATCAGCGGGAATTTACACTGTTAAACTAACAGTAACGGATGCCAGTGGATGTTCAAACTCTATTACCAAAAACAGCCTGCTTACCATTTCACATCCGTTAGCTAATTTCAATTCATTGGATACAGCTACCTGTCCAAACAGAGCGGTTTCTTTTACCAATACATCAACAGGTCCGTCTCTTACCTATGCATGGGATTTCGGTGATGGTGGAACCAGCAACCTGATGAATCCCACACATAATTACATGGCAAATGGTTTTTATACAGTAAAACTGGTAGTATTTGATCTGTATGGCTGTACGGACTCATTGATCAGGACAAATTATATTGCGATCAGAACACCACAGTCAGATTTTACCGTGAGTGATACTGTAGGAACCTGTCCTCCGCTGGTAGTGGATTTTGTGAATACATCTCAAAATTATGTCTCTATAAACTGGGATTTTGGAGATGGCTCTACTTCACAATCTCCAAACCCTTCGCATTTTTATTCTATACCGGGTACTTATACTTCCAGCTTAACGGTAACGGGAGCGGGTGGATGTACCTCTGTAAAATACCAAACGATCGTGGTAAGAGGCCCGCAGGGAACTTTCACCTATGGCGGACTGGCAGGTTGCAGACCGCTGACCGTTAACTTCAGGGCAAGTACAAGAGACCAGATCTCCTTTATCTGGGATTTTAACGATGGTAATACATTGAGTACTCCTGACTCTGTTGTTTCTCATACTTATACCATACCTGGAGAATATGTTCCAAAAATGATCTTAAGGGATGCCGCTGGTTGCGTGGTGCCGATAATAGGACCCGATACAATCAGGGTGAATGGTGTAACTGCCAACTTTGATTTTGATGCGCAACCAATGTGTAATTCCGGTACGGTGCAATTCAATAACAGCACTACTACCAATGAAATCATTACCAGTTATCAATGGAATTTCGGTGATGGTAATGTTTCAGGTGCACAAAGCCCGTCGCATTTATATTCGGCTGCAGGAACTTATTTCCCTTCATTGATTGTAACAACTCAAACCGGTTGCTCGGATTCGATAACCAGCATGGCGCCAGTGAAGGTAGTAGCATCTCCACAAGGACTTATATCACAAACAGCCAGTGGATGTGCGCCTGTAACCATAACCTTCCACGGATCACTCGCCGTTGCAGATACATCGGCAATGACCTGGAACTGGAATTTCGGTAACGGAGATACATCAATACTTAATAATCCAACACCGGTAATATATACCAATGCAGGCACCTATAATGTAAACCTGTTTTTAACCAACAGCAGTGGTTGTGTCGATACTGTGCAAACTACCGTTGATGCATATGCTATTCCAACAGTAGATGCAGGAATGGATACACTTATCTGCCAGGGCAGGGGAATAAATTTAAATGCCTCAGGTGCCGCCAGTTATGTATGGAGTCCTTCTTTGGGATTAAGCTGTACAAACTGCGCTAACCCGGTTGCCACCCCACCGGCGCAAACCACTTATCATGTACGTGGTACAACTGTACACGGTTGTAGCAATACCGATTCTTTGCTGGTAGCAGTAAAATATCCGTTTGCTATGACAAACAGTGCACTTGACACACTCTGCCGTGGAAGTTCCACTACATTAACTGCGTCTGGTGCATTCCGTTATGACTGGAGCCCTTCAACAGGCTTAAGCAATACCAATACGGCTGTAACAGTAGCATCACCAGTAGTAACAACAACCTACCGTGTTATAGGTACAGATGATAAGAATTGTTTTTCTGATACTGCATATATACCTATTACAGTATTCGATATTCCAACAGTTGAAGCAGGGCCGGACAAGATCATCAATGTAGGCCAGCAACTCGACCTGGTGCCACTCATATCTCCGGATGTAATTACTGCTGACTGGTCACCTACCAGTGGAGGATTCAGAAGCGAATTCCCTGGTATAACTGTTAAACCAAGAGAAACAACTACGTATACCGTTCGTGTTAGCAATCGTGGAGGATGTACTTCCAGTGATGCGGTAACCGTAACTGTGATCTGCGATGGCGCAAACGTATTTATTCCAAATACATTTTCTCCCAATGGTGATGGTACGAATGATATGTTTTATCCACGAGGATCCGGTGTGTTCAGTATAAAATCGGAGAAGATATTCTCTCGTTGGGGTGAGCTCGTTTTTGAAAAAAATAATTTCCAGGCCAATGATGTGAAAGCTGCATGGGATGGAACATACAAAGGTAAAAAATTGAACCCGGATGTATTTGTGTACATTGTTGAGATTGTATGCGACAACAATAGTGTACTCACATTTAAAGGAAATATAGCACTTATAAGATAGTTTTAAACTCGCTTTTGTTTTATGAATGATACGGGGCTTGCATTATTGCAGGCCCTGTTTTTAAACAAAGCAATAATATAATTTATGGATCATGTAAAAACATAATACCGAAACCATTAAAAAAGTGGCATTTCAATAATAAATGCCCTCTAAAAACGTTTAGAATATTGCGGTACTATCCAAAAATCCAAACCCGTTATGAAAAAGCCTTTACTGCATTTTTTTGTACTATCACTCATTGTATTTTCACAAAATGCAACATCCCAGGACATTCACTTTTCCCAGATATTTGAAACACCTCTGCTTCGCAACCCGGCATTGGCTGGTTTATTTACAGGCGATGTAAGAATACAATCTGTTTATCGGAGCCAGTGGAACAGTGTTACCGTCCCTTATCAAACAACATCTTTAAGTGGTGAATTCAAAAGAGGCGTTGGCCAGGGTGATGACCATATCACCATTGGGGGCCAGATCTTATATGATAAGGCTGGTACCATTGCATTAACGTCCACACATATTCTGCCGCTCTTAAATTATCATAAATCACTGGGCCAGGAAAAAAACACTTATCTGTCACTTGCTTTTATGGGTGGATACGTGCAGCGCAGTATCGACAGGAGCAAGATCACTACCAATAGCCAATATGATGGAACAGGTTTTAATCCTGGTCTTGCTGATGGCGAAAAATTTCCAAAATCATCGTACTCCTATATGGATGCAAGTGTGGGAATGAGTTTTAATACCCAGGTAGGTGAAAGTACAAATGATAATTTATTTGTAGGACTTGCTTATCATCATTTCAATAAATCCAAGAAGGTATCATTGTACAGTGATGGAACAAGCGAAATGACACCTAAGGTAGTGGGATCGGCGGGGTTAAGGATGAGCATGACCGATTTTTCTTATTTCACATTACAAACAGATTATAGTTCACAGGGACCTTATAAGGAACTTATGGCCGGAGCATTGTATTCCTGGAAACTTGATAAAGTAGAAAATCCAAAATATACTTTCCACGCAGGTGCATACCTCAGGTGGAAAGATGCAATTATTCCGGTTGCCAAAGTAGAATGCCGTCCTATGGCCATTGCCGTTAGTTATGATGCAAATATATCACAGCTAAAAACCGGTAGTAATGGACGTGGTGGCTTTGAAGTGTCACTAACTTTTCAAAAATACAGGGAGTTCAACAGCAGTCGGGATGCTGTTAGATGTCCCAAGTTTTAAATCCCCAATCCAACATCAAGAGTCCTGTCTAACAATGTAAGATTTTTGTTTTTATGGATTGTTTGGATAACAGAGGTCCTGCCGTGAGGTGGGACCTTACTGTTTATGGTTGAATATTGAGCGTTGAATGTTGAGTATTGAAAATTCATTTCCAGTTCGATCATACATAATGCTCAATATTCAATACTCAACTTTCTATATTCAAGGAATTACAGAATGTGCATCTGAATAAAATCAATAATTAATCTTAGTCTTTATCTTTGTAAAAAATAAATTCAATGGCAATTTCTATTGGCCAAAAGGCGCCAGATTTTACTTTATACGACTCAGCAAAAAATAAAGTTACTCTTAGTGATTATGAAGGGAAAAAAAATGTGTTGCTGTTATTCTTCCCTTTTGCATTTACCAGTACCTGCACAAAAGAACTCTGTGGTGTGAGAGACGATATTGGGAATTATGAAAGAGCCAATGCCCAGGTTCTGGGTATTTCGGTGGACACTGTTTACACACTTGCAAAATATAAGGAGGAGCAACACTATAATTTCCCGCTATTAAGCGATTTTAATAAAGAGGTATCGGCTTTGTATGCTAGCATTTACGACATATTTGGAAGCATGAAGCTGAAAGGAGTGAGCAAGAGATCGGCATTTATCATTGATAAACAGGGGGTTGTGCAATATGCAGAGGTGCTTGAAAATGCCAGTGATGTACCGGATTTCGGGGCAATAATGGGTCATTTAGAACGTTTAAGTAAGGACTAACTACCTGATTCCTGTTGTTTTATGGGGAAAATGCTTATTTAGTTTAATTTTAAATTATGAGGTAATATAATTGGTAATTCAAAAGAATTTATTACTTTTAAATTGTTGAAAAAATTTATTTACATACTAACATTATTAATTGGAATAACTTTTACATCTTTTGCTCAATCGAAAACGGCTTCTGACCAAGGTGCCTCAGCGACAAAATTTATAAAGTTTTACCCCAATCCCGCTGCTTCTGTCATCAATTTTGATTTTCAGCAGGGTTATGATAATTCCTTTTCTCTCCTGATCTTTAATTTCATGGGTAAAAAAGTCTATGAATTAAAAAATACTCCTTCACGCATCAATATCAACCTCGAGGATTTTTATCGGGGGATCTATGTTTTCCAGCTAAGAGACAAAAACGGCGTAACGCTGGAATCAGGTAAATTCCAGGTCATTAAATAAACCTTTCCTTTTTTAAAATAATGTCAATTTGGCCGCTGGTTATCCATTGGCAAAATGTTTGACTGTTGTACCTTTGCAAACATTTTAAATATATTAAAAATGGAAGATAAAAGGCCGCTCAATGAGGATATAGCAATGGATATTAACGCAGATGCTGATATACCCGGTAATACTCATTTAAGTAATTCTGAATCTGACAGATCTTTAGAGATTGAAAAGCTCACTGCAGAGTTACAGGAACAAAAAGATAAATATCTTCGCCTTGTAGCAGAATTTGATAATTATAAACGCAGAACTGCAAAAGAAAGAATTGAATTTGCCCAGGCTGCAGGCAAAGAGATCATTTTTTCGTTATTGGATACACTGGATGATATTGATCGGGCAGAAAAACAACTTCAAAAAGATGATGATATTAAACATGTGAAGGAAGGAGTTTCTCTTGTTTTTAGCAAGCTAAGAACTACTTTACTGCAAAAAGGATTAACCTCCATGGAAAGTATAAATACCGATTTTGACGTGGAGAAGCATGAAGCAATCGCAGAAGTTGAAGTAAAAGAATCTATGAAAGGTAAAGTAGTTGATGAAGTTCAAAAAGGTTATTACCTCAATGATAAAATTATTCGTTTTGCAAAAGTGGTAGTGGGGAAATAAAAGCCATTAGCCAATAACCGTTAGCTGCAAGCCGGTTGTTGGAAACGAAATTGCTTGCAGCTAATAGCTAACAGCTGATAGCAATGTCAAATAAAAGAGATTTTTACGAAATATTGGGTGTTTCTAAAACTGCTTCGCAGGAAGAAATAAAAAAAGCTTACCGCAAAGTGGCTATGCAGCATCATCCTGACAGGAATCCGGGTGATAAAGCAGCTGAGGAGAAATTCAAGGAAGCAGCCGAGGCTTATGAGGTACTGAATGATGCTGATAAAAAAGCTCAGTATGATCGTTTCGGGCATAATGCTTTTGCTTCAGGACGTGGCGGTGGTTTCAATGGTGGCGGAATGAATATGGATGATATCTTCAGCCAGTTTGGAGATATTTTTGGCGAAGATGCATTTGGGAGTTTTTTTGGAGGAGGCAGGAGAAGCGCTGGTAGCCGTGGGCATGGCAGCAGGGGCTCCAATCTTAGGGTAAAACTCAAAATGAATTTTGAAGAGATCGCAAAAGGAGCCAATAAAACGATTAAAGTAAAGAAGCATGTTAAGTGTACTGTTTGTCATGGGAGTGGCGCTAAAGATAAAAACAGCATTCAAACATGTACTACCTGCCAGGGTAATGGGCAGGTACGCAGGGTCCAGAATACTTTTCTTGGCCAGATGCAAACAGTAACTACTTGTCCTACCTGTAACGGAGAAGGAACCACGGTAACGAGTAAGTGCAATAATTGTAAAGGAGAGGGTCGCGTATATGGTGAAGAAACTGTTACCATTGATATTCCAGCTGGTGTACAGGAAGGCATGCAGTTAAGCATCACTGGAAAGGGCAATGCAGGAGAAAGGGGCGGTACAGCAGGTGACCTGATTGTGCTTATCGAAGAGGAAGCACATCCACATCTGCAACGTGATGGATTAAATGTAGCCTTCGAATTATATATATCATTCCCTGATGCCGTTTTTGGCACACAGATAGAAGTTCCTACCATTGAAGGGAGAGCTAAAATTAAAATTCCTGCCGGAACCCAAAGCGGGAAAATTTTCAGGTTAAAAGGTAAAGGCTTTCCCCATGTGAACAGCTATGAAAAAGGTGATCAACTGATCCATGTAAATATTTGGACACCACAGCATGTTACTGCCGAGGAAAAAGCTATGTTGGAAAAAATGAACCATTCACAGAATTTTGAACCAAAGCCGGAGAAGAATGAAAAATCATTCTTTGACAAAGTGAGGGAGATGTTCAGTTGATTGAATGGGAATAACCTTGCCAGCAGATTAGTCCTCTTTCTTCTTTTTCTTTTTCTTTTTTTCTTCGTAGATCTTTTCGGCTTTATCTATAAGATCGAGAAAGCCGTGCTGGAGATAGTTTTTATTATCTGCAGAAGTGCTGGCTACTTCTTTAATAAGATCCCAGGTTGCATCATTCAGGAATTTTGATTGCTTGAGTTTTAAAGCGAACATGGTTACTGCGGTAGCAAATTTTAATTCCTTGTCAATAGCATCTATAGACTGGTAATTATTTTTTACATCGTAGTTGATCTTTTTTACAAGACTGTCGTTGGGAGTCTTGTATTTTAATTCCAGTTTGGCAATATCATCACTTACAGAGGTGTTCCTGCTAAGCAGGTTTTGTTGCGTTGGTAAAATTTCAAAAATAGCAAGCGTGCTGTTGCCGCTTCCGATCTCCCCTCCTTCCAGGTCATTTGAGAAATCAGTTAATGCTTCCTTTTTATTATCAAATCCAATGAGCCTGTATTGTTTGACCATGGATGCATTGAATTGCACGTTCATAAAAACATCATCTGCAACCGAGAAAAAAGTCTGAGTAAGTTCTTTCACCAATACTTTTTCTGCTTCATTAATATCATCCAGGTAAGCATAATTGCCATTTCCTTTTTTTGCCAGTGTTTGCAGTTTAGAATCTTTAAAATTTCCCATTCCCACTCCAAGACAGGTAAGATAAACACCCGTTTGCCTTTGCTTGGTAATCAATTCATCTAAAGCTTTTTCAGAATTTTCTCCTACATTAAAGTCCCCGTCCGTTGCAAGAATAACACGGTTATTACCACCTTTGATGAATGTTCGTTCGGCAACCCTGTAAGCCATTCTTATGGCAGATTCACCGGGAGTATCGCCAGCCGCCTCAAGTTCCTCAATGGACTTCATAATAGTATCTTTCAAAGCTCCTGAGGTTGGTTGCAGCCATTCTGCAACGTATCCACCATATGTTACAATGGAAACATTATCGACAGGCCGGAGGTTTTTTACAAATAACTGGAAAGCTGCTTTTAATAGTGGAAGCCTGTTGGGCATATCCATACTTCCTGATACATCTATCAGGAATACAAAATTGCCCGGGGGAACTTTATCGAGATCAAGTTTTTTTGCATTTACATTCAAAAACAGCAGTTGTTCATCTTTGTCCCAGGGACAGGAGGTCAATTGCGATTCCAGCCTGAATACATCATTGTTTTCAGGCTGGCGATAATGCAGGTTAAAATAATTTATTAATTCTTCTATCTTAACAGCATCAGGGGGCACCGGGCTTTGCTGGTTTATGAAACGCCGCACATTACTATAAGATGCCTTATTTACGTTCAATGAAAAGCCGGTGTTGGGATACCCTGCGGTATTCACAAATTCATTTTCTACCAGTCGAAAATAAGTTTCATCTCCTGTAAACCAGTTAAGCTTTGATGACTGTTTAAGATCTTTTGTTACAGAAATCAATTTAGGCCTGTTCTTACTTGCAGTAGCGGCGGATATTTTTAAGATAATATTCTGCCACACATCTGATTTTACACTGATCGATTTTGTTTCATACCCTTCCAGGCTAATGGTAAGAGAATCGTATAATTTCTGCGTGGTGATACCAAAACTTCCATAAGAAGCGCCGGAATAATAAAATGCTTTTGCAGAATGCAAATAGATCTTTGCATTAGAAAGTGGCTGATTTTTTTCGTCTCTTATTTCGCCACGAAGATAATATTGGCTGAATGCAGGTACTGCAAGGAACGACAGCAAAACATATGTCAGTAGTTTTTTCAAAGAATAACGATAATTTTATTTCAGGGCTTCCCTCCTATTCTTCACCAACCAATTTGTAAATTTCTTTCAAATTCCGGCCCAGCCCATCATAGTCAAGTCCGAATCCCAGCAGGAATTTATTAGGAACACTAAATCCAATATAATCCAGTTTCAATGGATGAACCAGGGCATCTGGTTTGTGAAGCAAGGCAGCGATCTTCAGCGATGCCGGTTGCTGATCTTTTAACTGAGGTAAAAATTCGCTAAGTGTTTTACCAGTATCAACGATATCTTCAATAATAATAACATGCCTGTCTTTTAAAGATTCATCTAGGCCGATAGAAGTGATGACATGACCTGTACTACGGGTTCCCTTATACGAAGCGAGTTTGATGAAACAAATTTCTGCATCAATGGTAAGCTCTTTAAAAAGATCAGAAGCAAACATGAATGAACCATTTAAGATGGCGATAAAGAGTGGCCGCTTATCTTTATAATCCATATTGATCTGGGCGCCCAACCTTTTAATTTGCTCATCAATTTGAGATACGGTTAAATAAGGCTCAAATTTTCTACCATTAACCAGCATTTCAGGCATATCGTTTTATTTTGAAATAATTAATTTTTGACCAATTTTCAGCTCATCAGAAACAAGGTTATTCCATGTCCTGATGTCCTGAACTGAAACATTATATTTCCTTGAAATTGAATAAAGCCCTTCTTTAGGTTGCACAATATGGAATTTTACATCCTGTTGTACAAAAGCTTTCTCTTCCTTATCCGTAACAGGCTTTAAAAAAATTTTCGTTCCCTGTTTAACTACGTCATTTTCTTTCAGATCATTATACTTCAGCAGGTAAGAAAGTTGAATGCCATTTGACTGTGCAATAGTGTATACAGTTTCTTCTTTTTCAATAATGCAATAATCGTGATCACACTGTGAAGATTTTTTTTCAAGGAAGATCCATCCATCTTCTTTTAATAACCCATCTTCCTTCAGGTCATTATATTCCAGCATTTTTGCAAGCGGTATGTTATATTCTGTTGCAATAGCCAGTATGGAAGTTCCACTATTAACATAAATGGCTTTTACACCATTGAATTTTGATTTAGCCGGCAAGTCGGTTTTCACATCTGCAGACATATCATTCTCCGTCGAAATTGCTTTCTGATCTTCTTCTTTATCGGCTGTATATTTTGATGCATCAAATACCGGCATATCTTTTATTCCCTGTAAGGTATATTGCTGCAGGTTGTAATCTTCTATACTTTTTATAAGAATGGCAGGGTATGCAGGATTGGTTGCATATCCTGCTTTTTTTAATCCATATGCCCATCCTTTATAATCTGTTGGTTCCAGCTTAAAAAGGAATGCATATCTATCACTACCACGTAAAAAATTACTATGATCCCTGTAACTGTCTTCTGCGCTATTGTATTTTCTGAAACATTCGCCACTGGCATCATCATCATGCGAAACACTGCCACCACTCCAGCTGCTTTTGCATTTTATACCGAAATGATTATTTGATTTTTTAAGCAGTTCACTATTCCCGTTTTCAGTTTCAAGTATACCCTGGGCCAGTGTGATAGAGGCAGGAATGCCCATTCGCTTCATTTCCTGGATAGCCAGGTCCTTGTAAGTGTCAATATATTGCTGCACCGTTAGCGATTGAGCTGAAACTGCTGAACCCGCCAATAATAAAAAAATAAAAATAAACCCCTTCCGCATTATATATTATAGTTTTCTTATTAACATCAATCCGTCCCTGACGGTGAGCATTACCTGTTCCACACGTTTATCATTTTTTATATGCTCATTGAAAGCCTGTATTGCTATTGCGTTTTTTCCCTTTATTTCCTCTTCCAGTACCTGGCCATGAAATAATACATTATCAGCCAGTATCCATCCGCCTGTATTTAAAAAGGGCAAAGTTAGCTCGTAATATTCAATATAATTCACTTTGTCGGCATCAATGAACACGAGATCCCAGTTTTCATTAAGACCGGGAATAATATCTAAGGCGTTACCGATATGAAGTCTTATCCTGCTTTCGGCTCCGGCTTTTTTAAAATAAGAGGCTGCAAATGCGGCATCATCCTCCCGCAATTCTATTGTATGAAGAAGCCCGTTTTCAGTGAGCCCCTTTGATAAACATAACGCACTGAAGCCTGTAAAAGTGCCTATTTCCAACACTTTTTGAGGTCTGATCATTCTACTGATCATCTCCAGCAATTTGCCCTGCACATGGCCACTATGCATCTGCGCATGTTCATGAGTAGCCATTGTGACCGATTCATTTTCCCGTAAAACATCGTCGAGCGGAGATGTATATTTCCTCGAATAAGTGTCTGCCAATGGTTGAATAATGTCCATATCTTAATTTATGAAATGATCGTTTTTTTGGAAATTATTAACAAGCCCAGGAAAGTGATCAGGCCATTAATGATGAGAATTTCAATCCCTATTACATAACCTGAAAACATGGATGCCGAATAGGTCTGCAGGAAATAACAGATCACGGGACTTATCAATGCTATAAGTGCAATTACAGGTTTGTTTGCCAAATGTCTTTTGGTGAGTATCCCAAATGAGAAAAGACCCAGTAATGGACCATAAGTATAACCTGCAAGATTCAGTATCTTATCAATAATGGAACGACTGTTTATTTCGCGGAAAATCAAAATGCAAATAAAGAATATGATGGTCATGGTAATGTGCACGGTAAGCCTGGTATTCTTTTTTTGTTTTTCTGAAAGATCGTTCCTTTCTTTTATACCCAGTATATCGATACAGAATGATGAAGTAAGGGCAGTAAGCGCACCATCTGCACTTGGAAATAAAGCTGATACAAGACCAATGATAAAAATGACCGATATGATCGCCGGAACTTTCTGAAATAATCCCAATGCAATGGAAGGAAATAAATTATCACCGGTAATATTCATATTGTCGTGGTACAATCCCCAGTTACCATTTACAGCCGAAAAATCAGCGCCACTGTTAAAAGCATAGAGATACAGTAATCCGCCAAGTAAAAGAAACAACAGGTTTACAAAAACAAGTGTGATACTAAAAACCAGTATATTTTTTTGGGAATCCTTTAATGTCTTTACACTAATATTCTTTTGCATCATTTCCTGGTCAAGGCCGGTCATAGCGATGGTAATGAACATACCGCCCAATATCTGTTTTATAAAAAACCCGGGACTGTTCACATCTGTATTGAATATCCTGGTAAGTCCTTTTGCCTCCATGCCATTCACAGCATCTGCTACTGAAAAATGAAGTTGATGGAGTATATAGATCACACATATGATCAAACCCGTAACCATCAGTGTAGTTTGCAGTGTATCTGTATATACGATCGTTTTCACGCCTCCTTCAAATGTATACAGTAATATCATGAGTAATACCACAGCCGCTGAAACCCAAAATGGAATATGGAGCTGTGATAAAATAAAGAAATGAAGGATATTAATTACCAGGTATAATCTTGCTGTAGCGCCCACTGTTCTTGATAAAATAAAAAAAGAAGCCCCGGTTTTGTAAGCCCAGCCGCCGAAACGCTGTTTCAGGTAATTGTAGATAGAAGTAAGGTTTAGCCTGTAATACAAGGGGAGTAACACATAGGCCACCACAATATAGCCCAGCAAATAACCAATCACGACCTGGAAATAGCCCAGCGCATTGGGAGAAGCCCCCGCCTTGCCGATATTTCCGACACTTCCCGGAACACTTACAAATGTTACACCGCTCAGGGAAGTACCGATCATTCCAAAGGCAACCAATTTCCAGTTCGAGTTCCTGTTACCGATGAAAAACGAATCATTATTGGAGTTGCGGCTGGTATACCATGCTACTAAAAGCAACAGGATAAAATAGCCGATCACAAATGACAGCAGCAGGTATGGCGACATAGAACATTGACGTTTAAGTAAAAATAAAATTGAAAATATAAAAAATCTTTGTGTCTTTGCCTATAATTAACTTTTTAATCTTTATGAGTATAGGATCCATCGCGGTTTTTTGCGGGAGTAAGTCGGGCAGTAATCCATTATTTGAAGTACAAACAAAACAACTTGGTTATTTACTGGCAGAAAAAAATATCACCGTGATCTATGGCGGGGGAAACAAAGGACTGATGGGAGCAATTGCCAATGCTGCATTAGAGAAGAAAGGTAAAGTGATTGGTATCATACCTAAAATGCTATCCGATCTTGAGCATAAACATGAAGGATTATCTGAATTAACGATTGTAGACACGATGCACGTAAGAAAGCAAATGCTTTATGAAAAATGTGATGCAGCCATTATATTACCCGGTGGGTATGGAACCATGGATGAGGTATTTGAAATGCTCACCTGGAATCAACTGAGCATACACAATAAAAAAATATTTTTTCTAAACTCGGGTGGATTTTATGATCACCTTATTGCGCATATCCACATGATGGAAAAGGAAAATTTCCTGTATGGACATCCTGATGAAAAACTGACGGTACTGAAAGAACCTTCAGACCTTTTAAAGTATTTATAGCAAGACTATTTTTTACCCTGGAACAAAGGAACCTGTATCCCGGCCCTGAGTATTGGCAAAATATTTACCTGGTTGCTCGCATAACCATTGCTATCATAAACACGTTGTACATAAGGTGAATTAACATTTTTCAACACATCAACCGACAGGGATATATAATAAAAGAAATCCCCTACTCCCTCTCTGCCACCACAGTAACCAATACCGGGCATTAAACTGGTAACACCATATTTAACCTTATCACTCGGAGCTCCGCTGCCATAAATATATTTTTGCGAAATGATATTGTGCTCTGCCTGTACCTGCAGGAACAAAAACTTGAATGGATAGAATTTTGCAAAAACAATCGGTGCAATATCAGTCTGGTGAACTTTATTGCCATTTGTATACAAGTTGCCGTATTGGTCTTCAACACCATCTCTTTGAGAAATATAAGTAAAATTGATACCAATACCTGCGTCGAACCATTTATTAAAACTATAACCCAGTACCGGGCTGACGCCAACACCAAAATTATAATTCGACAATGATAACAATACGCCACCTCCTGTAAAGAGATGATCTTTCTGGAAACCGCCGCTGCTTTTATCAGATTCGGGATCTCTTCTTTCAACTTCCCTGTATTGTGCAAAACTGCTCAAACTTATTACTGAGAACAAAACAATAAAAAAGATATTCTTCATATTACGGTTTTAAAAAATTAGCAATCAAAGATTTTACCACTGTTTAAAATATTATTCGGATCAAATGTTTTCTTAATACCCCTCATCATTTCCAGATTTGCTTTTTCAAAAACAATGTCCATGTATTCTTTTTGAATAAGTCCAATACCATGTTCTCCACTGATCGTTCCCCCCAGTGATTTCACCAATTCGAACAATGCTCTCAATGCCGGAATTACATCAGGATTATTTAAACTATAAATACTTCCAGGTTTCTTTATGCGAATATGCAGGTTACCATCACCGGCATGTCCATAACAAACCGCTTCAAAATCATATTCCTTACCAAGCGCTTTCACTCCTTTTATGAGTGCCGGCAGTTCTGCTCTCGGCACTACAGTATCTTCTTCTATTGTATATCCTGCAAGCTTTACTGCTTCCGCTACTCTTCTTCTTAGTTTCCAAAGCTCTGCTTTCTGTTGTGCGTCGTCTGCGAAGAATAATTCGCCACAATCATAATCATCCAGCAATGCAGATATAGCTTCCATTTCAGTCATCAGCGTCTCAGCATGATTCCCATCCAGTTCAATGATGAGGTGAGCAGCCATACCATCACTAACGGGAACCACTGTACTATCCACAAATTTGCTTACTATTTTAAGCGCATCGATTTCTACCAGTTCCAGCGCACTTGGCGTGAAGCCCGCCCTGAAAATGGCACTTACTGCAGCACCGGCTTTTTGCAGGTCATTAAAAGGGGCCAGCATCAGCAGATCATACTTTGGCAACGGCAATAATTTAAGAACAATTTTAGTAACAAGTCCAAGTGTGCCTTCACTGCCTACGATCAGTTGAGTGAGATTATACCCGGTAGAATTTTTCAATACATTGGCTCCTGTCCATATGATATCTCCGCCTGGCAAAACAACTTCCAGGTTTAATACATAATCCTTCACCACACCATATTTAACCGCCTTGGGACCACCGCTGTTCTCAGCAATATTTCCACCTATAAAACAACTCCCCCTGCTGCTTGGATCAGGAGGATAGAACAATCCTTTTTCTTTTACAGCATTCTGCAAAACTTCCGTGATCACACCCGGCTCTGTAATTACCTGCAGGTTGCGTTCGTCGATGCTGATAATGGAATTCATGCGTTCGAAAGAAATGAGCACACCTGCTTTATATGGCAATGCTCCACCGCTTAAACCAGTACCGGCGCCTCTTGGTGTAACAGGAATACCATATTCATTACAAAGCTTCATGATAGCGCTGATCTCATTTACCGTCCTGGGTTTTATTACTACATCAGGAAGAAAGTGAAGATTTTCTGTTTCATCATGGGCATAGTTGTTCAGGCTTTCAGTGTCTGTAAACACGAATGCCTCTCCTACCATTTTTTTAAATGCTGAAAGATGTGCATACACAATATTAGCTTCCCCCGTCTCTTGCGCCATGTGCGTTTATTTAAAGCGAAAATCGTAAAAAAAGATGAGCTTGTAAAATGACGATCAATAGGCTGCAAATGTTGGACAGAGTGATTGCCTGTCTGTATCCTTGTAAAAACCATTTTTGATCAGGCTGAATTCAAGTGCACCACGGGAATTATTAAAATCTTTAAGAGAAGAAAGGGTGGCATCATAACTAAAAGTAAACCGGATATTACTCAATTCGAAGCCCAACACCGGTATGATGGCATCGTGGCTCCTGTAATATACCCCGGCTATTAACTGCGCTTCACCAAATTCACTGAGGTTATAATTCATTTTTATTCCACCAACCAGCTCCGATGCTTTTGCCTGTGTTGTATAGTAAATATTTGGATTGATGATCACTCTTGGATCTACTTTTAATATCGCATTGATAAAGGCGATCTGCCTGATGGGAATAACACCTGTCCCATAATTGGATTTATCATTAAAGAAAGACTCTTTAGGCTTATTTACATGATGAATGGAATAGCCTGCATTGATATAAACATTGTCCTGCGGGAAATAAGCATAATTCATTCCTGCCTGTGCATCAAAATAACTGACGCTTGTATTGGTTAATACTACGTTGGTGGGATGATGACTATCGAAGAAGCCGATATTCTCATCAAACTGATCGGGAAATTTAAGCGCAGACTGATCAATACGTTTGTTTGCCCATCCAAGGTTAAAACCAGCGCTTAGCAAACTACTGTTTCCAAGCATCTGGTGATATGCTACAGAACCATAAATTTTTGTTGAGCGCAAGCTGCCACTTCCGGCTACATCACTCAAAATTACTCCTCCCACACCCAACCATCCGTTCTCTAACCTGTTCCGAAAAAGCTGTGCATCTCCAAAAGCACTTACCGTTTTATATGGAACCGCCATAATATTACTGTACTGATTGCGATATTGAACTCCTATCCGGTAATCTGCATCAGGTATAAATCCGGTATTAGCGGGGTTTGTTGTTAATGGTGTATTGAAAAATTGCGAAAAATGAAGGTCCTGTGCCTGTATAAATAAAGGACTTATTAATATACAAATGACCAGGAACCATGTTCGTTGATATTTCCAGGGTACTGCTTTATCGTTGTTAGGTGTTGTCATATGCTGTTCCTCGCTTCTTAAAATTAATATTCTGTTATCGTAATAATGTAATGTCGCCGGTCTTTCTCAATTTTTTGCCATCGGAGAAAATAACATCCAGTGTATAAGCATACACATCCATAGGTTGTAATTTTCCTTTATAAGTACCATCCCAGCCTGCCTGTTTCCTGCTTGTAGAACGATAGATCAATTGACCCCACCTGTTATATATCTTCCAGTCCATCTTGCGGATACCATATCCTTTTACAGAAATGAACGCATTTTCACCAAAACGGCCTGGGGTAAACGCATTTGGCACATCCAGTAAAGGATCAACAACTGCCCGTACTGAAAATGAAATACTGGAATCACAATTATTCTGGTTATAGGCAGTCAGCTTTACCATGAAGGTGCCGGTTGAATTAAACTGGTGTTTCGGGTTGGCCTCTGTAGAGGTTTCTCCTTCCTCTCCAAAATCCCAGGAATAGCGTACTGCCCCTGTACTTTGATTGATGAATTGAGTGGCCGTATTTCTTTGCGGAGGTTCCGGCGTCCAGGTAAATCCAGGAACTGGTTTAGGCAATACAGTTATAGTAAAATAAGCGGATGTGTCTACTTTATTGCAGGTATTGGTATCTCTTACAATTAACCTTGCCCTGTAAACGCCGGGAGTAGCATAGAGGTGAACAGGAAATGCGTTGGTTGAGTCCGTGGAGAAAGTACCATCGCCGAATTCCCAGAAAAAGTCAGTGCCTGCCTGGCCTCCTGTAAATTTAAACTTCGCATAATAAGGCGCACAGCCGAGCTGTGGTGTTGAAAAAGCAGATTTTACCAGGTCAAATACTCTTAACGTATCAATGAATGTTTCAGGGGAATTGCAATAACTGGTATCCGTTATGGTGAGCCTTATAATGTATATACCCGGGCCGGGGAAACTGTGCCTTCCATCTAAAGAAGTTTCGGTAGGCGAACCGTCACCGTAGTTCCAGGTAAAACTCTGGCTTGTAAAGCCCGGAGTAGGAAAGGTTGCTGTGCTTGTATTTATAAAAGTATAGCTCTTGCTGGTACATGGGGTATCTTTTTTTGCAGCAAAATTAAGATTGGCCCTGTTGTTTCCTACCCTTATATGAACATAGGCAGTATCTCTTACATTACATGTGTTCACATCTTCTGATATCAACATCACAAGATAGGTTCCGATATTATTATAAGTATGTGATACATCACCACCGGTAACAGTATCCCTCGTGTTATCACCAAAATCCCAATAATAAGTATGACCTAACGCCAACGTGTCTCTGAAAACAACTGATAATGGCGCACAACCTGATGTATCATATTTTACTCCATCAATCTCTGGTTGCAAACCTGCACCAACTCCTGCAAAATCCATTTTTATTTTCAGCAATGCTTCATTACAACTAAGGCTTCCGCTTTTCCTGGCCCAGGCGCCTGGTGTTGTTGGAACCTGGATATTCGGATCTCCTGAGCAGGAGCAAACTGCCTGGTAAATGACACCATTGTCATCAAACCTGCTTGTCCCTCCGTCTACATGGTCCCCAAGCTGACCATATTGTCCAAAATGGGAACCGAACAACTGGCTTTGAGCATTCTTTTGTAACACAAAAAAATAAAAGTCTGCGCCGTCGGGCGATGGAATACCAGGAAGCGGATTTACTTCCGGCAAACCTGTAGTACTGCCCTGGTTATATTGCTGGTGTTGTCCCTGCTGACCTGTACCATTTAAACCACCACCCCACCCGGAGACATATACGTTTTCACATCGGTCAACAAGAAATGCGATAGGAGAAATATTAGGTATATTTCCACCAGTTCCGAAAGCGGTTGTATACACAAAATTTGAAAGATCCGGCTGAAGTTTACAGATAAACTGTCCGCTATGTGCAATTCCGAATACCCCTGGTGTTATTGGCCAGTCGCCGGTAGTAGTTCCCATAATATAAGGATAACCCTTCCTGTCAAATTTGAGCCCGAACACGAGATCAATTCCATTGGTTCCCATATACGTGGTCTTCACGATACCTGAATCCAATGTTATTTCAGTTACAAAGCCATCTGTTGTGCCTCCCATGTATGAACCATGTAATACACCCACTTTATCTCCGGGTAAATTTGCACTGGTAGTTCCACCTGCTACATATAATCTGTCGGTTAGTGGGTTAAGACTTGTAACGAAACAACCATCATCACCACTTCCTCCGAAAAAACTGCCATACATATAAGTGGAAAGATTGGGACTGAATTTCAATACCACACCGTCCTGTGCTCCTCCACCGTATCCTGCAGGATTGTTCAACGAAGGGCCTACTGTAAGGAAATTAACCGATTGGGTACAGCCAACTACAATAATATTATTATTTTTATCAAGGATCACTTCGCTGCGGGAATCATCTCCATAATTCCTGCGCAAACTGATAGCGCCCATTGGCGGGTGACGGTATTTGGGAGCTATGTTCACTCCATCATCACCGGTTCCACCCACCCTCACCGAGCCCAGCAGCTGGCTTCCGGCAGCATTGAATTTTGTTATGGTAATATCATATTGACCGCCGGGGCCCCTAACCGGTGTGGTTATGGGGAAATTTGCAGAGTTAGATCTTCCTTCAACTATTAAATTGCCATCTTTATCAACAACCATACTGTGCGGTTGTTCGTTGCCGTTACCACCAAGGTAGGTTGCATATACCCTGCTTGATCCATTGGAAGAAAATTTGAAAAGCGCCATATCATATCCGCCAAAAGTATCTTCATCCGGACCGCCCGCATTGGTTGTCTGGTAAGCACCCGGAGAAACAGGATAGGCTCCTCCATCATTGAATGCAATACCTCCTGCGAACAGACTTCCATCAGGCCCAGGTGTTGCTGTAAAACCCCAGTTTTCAGCAGTGCTCCCAGTATAGGTTGAAAATATGAGTGTAGGATCGATGATCAGTAATTTACTGTGATCGTATTTCTTAACATCGAAGGTTATTACATTATTCCGGAGTACGTATTTACATTCTACTTCTTCTTTTTCCGTGGCAGAAGTTTGATAAGTATAAGGATACAATTCCTTTACTTCGCCTACAGAGGTTTTGATTACAAGTTGTTTGTTTTTTATAGAAAGTTCAGGCCCGCTGTATTGCATGGCGATGGAAGACACATTGCCCCCCGGATAAACAAGGAAATCATATTTGAGACTACCCCCGTCACTATAATAACGCACATCAATATTCGGGTAAACATTTTTGTAAGTAATGGCCTGGAAAATCTTACAGTTTGATGCCCATTTTTTAGGGTCGTTTCCGAGGAAATAATTATTATATGTTGGCAGCGATTTTTCAGGAAGGGATTTAATTTCACCAGCTGCATCGAGGAAATTCACTTTATACGCAAATGAATGAAGCGTGGCAGGTTTCGGGGTAACATGTCCCATTTCAATGATCGCCGCAAGATCGGCAGTATCATATAACAATACAGTGAATCCTTTCTTTTCCAGGTAAAAGTTACCCGAACCAAACTTGCCCAGGTATTGTACATTCTCGTGCCACTGTCCCTTATTCTCAATAAATTCCATTTGGGCTTTTGCGGGCTTCCACATAAAAAAGAACAGGAAAATGAGCGACGCTACCCCCAATATTTTTTTCAAGCTGATCAATCGGTTGACTTTTTACAATTTTTGTCCTACAATTTACTCATTATAAACGATAAAAACCATTGGTTTGTTTCAGGTAAAGCAAGGTTAAAATTACTTTAACTACCGGGTCGGATTTATGCAATTTTACTCCAAACCGTCTTCCCCTTTTGCTGCTGCAGGTAGCTTTTAATGGGCCCGTTTTCTGCCATTGCCAGGTCCGGGTCTTCAGTGATTATCTTTTCAACTGCTGCCCTGGCGGCCTCGAGCATGGTTCTGTCGTGTATGATACTCGCGAGTTTAAAATTCAGGGCCCCGCTCTGTTTTGTCCCTTCTATTTCTCCCGGCCCCCTGATTTCCAGGTCCTTTTCGGCAATCTTAAACCCATCATTCGTATTAATCATTATTTTAAGGCGTTCCCTGGCATCCCTTGATAGTTTTTGACCCGTGAGGAGAATACAAAAACTCTTATCAGTCCCTCTTCCTACCCTGCCTCTCAGCTGGTGCAATTGGGAAAGCCCGAATTTCTCAGCACTTTCGATCAACATTACTGAAGCATTGGGCACATTTACGCCTACTTCAATAACAGTAGTGCCAACCATTATTTGAGTATCTCCTGAAACAAATCGCTGCATGTTGGTCTCTTTAACTTCTGCAGTTTGTTTGCCATGCACCATGCTTATCCAGTATTTTGGTTCGGGAAAGAAGGATTTGACTTCTTCGAATCCCTTCATCAGGTTTTCATAATCAACTTTACTACTTTCTTCTATCAAAGGATAAATAACATATGCCTGTCTGCCCAGAACAAGTTGCTCCCTGATAAAATCCATCACCTGCGGTCTTGCTGTCTCATTACGATGAACGGTGGTAATAGGTTGCCTCCCGGGTGGTAATTCATCAATCACGCTATAATCAAGATCACCGTAAGCGGTGAGAGCAAGTGTACGCGGAATGGGAGTAGCTGTCATCACCAACACATGTGGCGGAGTTGTATTTTTTTTCCATAACCTTGAACGCTGTGCCACTCCAAATTTATGCTGTTCATCTACTACTGCAAATCCAAGATTCTTAAATATTACTTTGTCCTCGATCACGGCGTGCGTACCGATCAGGATATGTAAAGAACCATCCTCACAATTTTTAAGAACCTGTTTTCTTTTTTTTGCTGATGTTGATCCTGTTAACAGGTCAACAGTAACAGGCAACTCTTTTACCAGTTCTTTAATATTGTTGAAATGCTGCTGCGCCAACACTTCTGTAGGAGCCATTAAAACACTTTGGAAATCATTATCAGCAGCTATGAGCATGCTTAATAAAGCAATAATGGTTTTCCCGCTTCCCACATCCCCTTGTAAGAGACGGTTCATCTGGTGACCGCTGCCTGTATCGCGGCGGATCTCTTTCAATACTTTTTTTTGTGCACCTGTTAATGGAAAAGGAAGCTGATGCTCATAGAAATCATTAAACAGTTCCCCCACTTTTTTAAATATGAGTCCTTTGCTGAAACGTTGCCGGTCAATTTTTACAAGTTGAATGGTTAATTGAGCAAAAAAAAATTCTTCAAATTTCAATCTTCTCAATGCATGTTGATAATGAAGTTCGCTTGATGGAAAATGAATGTGTTTGAATGCGTCAAAGCGATTGATCAGTTTGTATTGCTGAGTGATGGATTCGGGTAAATTTTCCGGAAGGTCCTTTGAAGATAATTTCTTAATCAGTTCCCCGGTGAATTTACCGATCATTCTACCGGTAATCCCCTTTGATTTCAGTTTTTCTGTAGAAGGATAAATGGGTTCGAGATGTTCTTTGCCGTCTGCGTTTTTTGGAGAATAATTTTCCAGTTCGGGATGTGCGATCTGTGGCTTGCCCATAAAAAAACCAAGCTTACCAAATACAAGGTATTCATGTCCCGGCTGCAATATTTTTTGTACCCAGCTGATGCCCTGGAACCAAACAAGCTCTATGGTACCCGTATCATCTTTCAGGTGTGCCACCAGGCGCCGGCCTGCTTTCTGGCCGATCACTTCCATATCTGTCAGTTTACCGGCTACCTGCGTGTACTCTAAATCGTTAGACAGCCTGCCTATTTTATCAACCTTTGTTTTATCAATATGCCTGTAAGGATATAATTCCAGCAGGTCTTTGAAACTGAAAACACTGAGTTCTTTCCGCAACATATCTCCACGTAATGCAGAGATACCGGTTAAATACTCGATGGGAGTTGATAATATATTGGGAACAGCGCTGATAACGTATCGTTTGTACAAATATATTGGCAAAAACCGCAAAAAGAGACGGTTTTATAACGCTGAAAACAGATGAAAATAAACAGTAATTATTGAGTGCCGCTGCGGGAATTATTTTTGAACCTGCCCTGGTTACCGGGATTCCGGTGACCTTTGCTTCTTCCTGCAGAAGCAGCATTATATGCTGGAGTTTCACCAAATGCAGCAGGTACAGTAGCTTTTGGAACTGGCTTACCTAATAATTTTTCTATACTCATAAATTTCCGCTGTTCTTTTACACTTACCAGTGTATAGGCGCTTCCATCTGCTGCTGCACGGGCAGTTCTGCCAATACGATGCACATAATCTTCACCATCATGTGGCACATCAAAATTTATCACCAGTTCAATATTATCAATATCGATACCCCGGCTCAATATATCGGTAGCCACAAGGATCGGCAATCTGCCGCTTTTAAATTGTATCAATACCTCTTCTCTTTTTTCCTGGTCAAGGTCACTATGTATTTCATCTGCTTTTATCTTGTTTCGCTTAAGCTCGCGGGTGAGTTGTTTTACACTTAGCTTGCTGCTACAGAAAATGAGAACGGTTTTAAAATCCTTTTCCTTTAAGAGGTGCAATACGAGTGGTATTTTCTGCGTATCATATACTACAAAAGCCTCCTGGATGATTTTTTCAGGTGGCTTACTGATTGATATATTAATTTCCTCAGGATGATGCAGTATTTTTCTTGCCAGCTCTCTTATTTTCTGTGGCATGGTAGCTGAAAAAAGAAGGTTTTGTCTTTTTGGCGGTAAATGTTTTATGATAAACATGATATCATCAAAAAATCCCATGTCCAGCATCCTGTCAGCTTCGTCGAGAACGAGGTATTTCAATCCGCCCAGTTTTACATATCCCATTTTAATATGAGCCATCATCTTACCCGGCGTACAAACCACGATATCGGCTCCCGTACTCAATGCTTTTTTTTCCTGGATAAAAGCATTGCCGTCGCCCCCTCCATATACAGCAATAGAACTGATATTTGTAAAATAAGATAACCCTTCAAGATGCTGGGCAATTTGAATGGCAAGTTCACGTGTAGGAACAATTACAAGGGCATTGATCGTATGCTGATCATGCGATGAAGTGATGATCTTGTTTATGAGAGGCAACAGGAATGCAGCTGTTTTCCCTGTTCCTGTTTGTGCCGAAGCAATAATGTCTTTTCCAGATAGTATGTGCGGGATAACCTGTTGTTGAACCGGGGTAGCTTCCTCATAACCGGAAGCATCAATACCTTCCATCAACCTGTTGTCAAATCCGAAATTTGTAAAGTTCAAGGGTTTCGCTAGTTTGGGTGAAGATACTACATTTCAATGTTGTGGGTGCTGTTTTACTTAACTTGCATTCAAATGGTAAAAGTTGGTGAATACAATACATTAAAAGTACTGAGGGCTGTTGACTTTGGTCTTTATCTCGATGACGGAAATGAAGGCATACTCCTGCCAAAAAGGTTCGTTCCCGCAGCCGTTAAGGAAGGCGATGAATTAAAAGTTTTTATTTATCATGATGGTGAAGACAGGATCATTGCAACAACTCAGCAGCCAAATGGCGTATTAGGTGATATTGTAAAAATGCGTACAGTCAGTGTTACACCACAAGGCGCTTTTTTAGATTGGGGGCTGATGAAAGACCTCTTCGTTCCAAAGTCCCAGCAATTACATACCATGATCCCCAATGGGGAATATATTGTAAAAATATATCTTGATGAACAAACCGGGCGTATAGCCGCAACAGAAAGAGTAGAATCGTTTTTAAGTAATGATGATCTCACAGTAAAGGAACTGGAAGTGGTGGATCTTCTTGTTTACAGGAGAACCGACATCGGCTATGTAGTGATCATCAACAATAAGCATACAGGCATACTGCATACTAACGAAATCTACCGGAATATTACTGTTGGAGATAAGTTCAAAGGGTTCATCAAAAAAATATATATCAAAGACAATAAGATCGATGTAGCTGCCGGTAAACCTGGTTACAACAGGGTGGAAGATGAATCTGGAAAAATATTAAGACTGCTGAAGGAACACAATGGCTACCTGCCCTATTATGATAAAAGTGACCCGGAAGAGATCTATACGTTCTTTGGAATGAGTAAAAAGACCTTTAAGATGACCTTAGGAAGCCTTTATAAGCAAAAACTCATCAGCCTTGAAAAGGCAGGCATAAAATTAAACGATCAATAATAAATTTCACGCAAGGATCGCAAAGAGGCAACGACGCAATAGTGATGATTGTAAGAGCCAGCGTAGAAAATATAAACCAATCTCAGCGACATTGCCCCTTTGCGGGCATTGCTTGAAACAGATAATATGGGACGAATCAAAGTAGACCTTCACGACATTTATAATAACAGTAAAGCTATTGATAAGGCTTTACAACAGGCATTCGAAGACGCCATAGATAAAAAAATAAGGGAAATAGAGATCATTCCCGGCAAAGGCAGTGGCCAACTAAGAAAAAAGGTGGAACGCTTTTTACAGATGCCACATATTAAACCCTTGTATCACCGCATTGAAAACGATAGCAAGAATTTTGGTAGACTATTTGTTTACTTTAAGTTTTAGAAATGGGGATCATTGAAAAGAAATACAAACAACGATTTATTATCCGCTGGATAGAAAAATTTTCTTTTGATCTTATATTACTCATAGTATTATTTTTAGCATGCCTGTTCATTCTCTTTTCCATCATGGATATGGTATTTGAAGACAAGAATACCAGTTTCGATGATACCGTATTCTCGATCATTCATCCATATATAAATAACACCAATACCAGTATCATGCAGGTGATCACTTTTTTCGGCTCGCCCGAATTCCTGTTACCGGCAAATTGTATACTGGCAGGTATTTTTCTTTTTAAAAAAGAACAAAGGTTATACTCGCTAAAAGTAGCTTCTGTTGCATTAACGAGTACGGGTGTTATGTTCTTACTAAAGACGCTGTTGCAGCGCCAACGTCCATTGGTGCCCGTTATTTCACAGGTACATGGTTATAGTTTCCCAAGTGGTCATAGTTTTTCAAGTCTCGTGTTTTTTGGAATGCTTGCTTATATCATTGATAAAGCGATAAAAAAGAAATGGTTGAAATGGCTGCTTATCATTGGGTGCTTTGTACTTACTTTCCTGATTGGTTTTAGCCGCGTTTACCTGAAACTTCATTTTGCCAGTGATGTGGTTGCTGGATTTTGCCTTGGCATTATCTGGTTGCTACTTGCCAAATGGCTCCTGGTGAAAACAGAAAAGCTGATCATCCCTGGACTTTAATGCTGCAGTTCGCGGAGTAGTAATTTCGCTTCCTCCAATGCTTTTTCACAAATCAATGAAACCGATGTGATATGATGACCAGTAAGTGCATTGTTGTCTGTATTGTTTTCAATCGCATCCAAATGTTGATTCAGTGAATTGCTTAATCCCATAATAGAAACAGTAGTCTTCATATTATGGGCAATTATTTTTATTTCCTTCAGATCATTTGTTTTATAAGCCTGTTCCAATCTTTCTAATTCAACCGGGATCATATCTATAAACTGGGCCGTTACTGTTTGTTCATATTCTTTATTACCATTGCTTATTTCCTTCATGTATTCCAGGTCTATGGTTGTAAAATGACCATCATTCATTGGCCTCCTGGTTTTATCGGAACCTTGTTTTGCAAACTGAATAACTAACCTGTAAAGCTCCGATTCACGCACCGGTTTGGCAATGTGTTCATTCATTCCGCAGGCAATACATTTTTCCCGTTCTCCTGTCATGGCGTGCGCCGTCATGGCGATGATCGGAATATCAAGCTGTAGCTTCTGCCTGATCTGTTGCGCTGCACGATATCCATCCATTTCCGGCATCTGGATATCCATTAATACAAGGTCGAAAGATTGTTCTTTTAATTTTGCAATTGCTTCAACACCATTATTGGCGACCTCGCAACCAATATGCCATTCCTTAAAAAGATAAGTTACAAGTCCCTGGTTGATCAGGTTATCTTCAACAAGTAATACTCGAATATTTTTTTCAGGAAAAGTTTGTGGTATCTCATTTAATTCCTGGATAGTGATAGCGGGATCATCACACAATTTATAAGGAATATTAAATATTACAGATGTTCCCTTGCCTGGTTCGCTTTCAATACGTATATGTCCCTTTTGAATTTCTATGATATTTTTTACGATGGAAAGCCCCAGGCCTGTTCCACCAAATTTGCGGGTAGTGGTTTCTTCTGCCTGCACAAATCTTTCAAATATGGTTTTTAATTTTTCTTCTTTGATCCCTATTCCGGTATCTTTTATATGAAATAACAGATCTACTTTATTGTTATCCGCAATACGTTGTGAAATGTGCAGACTTACCTGGCCCTTTTCTGTGAATTTTACTGCATTACCAACAAGGTTTACCAATACCTGTGTAAGCCGCACCGCATCTCCCGATAAAAGATCGGCCACAGCTGGTTCGATAAATGTTTGCAATATCAATCCTTTTCCCTGGATCTTGTTTTTGAACATCACTTCTACGGAATGTATCAATCCCCTTACGCTGAAAGGAGCTTCCTCAATGCGCATCATCCCCGCTTCAATTTTAGAAATATCAAGAATATCATTGATGATCGACAGGAGATTTTCACCCGATTTCTGTATAGTGCTTAAATGAAGCCTGGCTTCTTCGTCAAGATTTTTTCTTTGTAACAGGTTAGCATATCCGATGATCGCATTCATGGGGGTCCTTATTTCGTGGCTCATATTTGCCAGGAAATTTTCTTTTACCTGTACCATCTCCTTTATTTTTCTTTCGCTTGCATTTAGCTGGTTGATCAGGTCATATTGCTTTTTCATCCTTGCTACAATGAACCAGAATATGATCGTAAACAGGGTCAAAACAACGGCAATCATAAAAACGCCCCACCAGAATGCCCGTTGCCCGCTACGATCAATAGCGGTGGTTGCCTTAGACAATGTCAATTGCCGGCTCCGGTCAATTTGCTGAGCCACTAAAAGAATATCCTGCGAAAGACGAATACCCTCTTCGGTTGCAAATAGTTTTTCTGCAGCTCTTTTGCCGGAAATATTAAAACTATCAGCAATAGCATTACTGTATTGCAATTTCTGGTGAACAAGATTATTAAGCTGGCTGATATATTCCTGTACATTCTCTTTACTATTCACGTTCTCAAGAGCGGAAATATCATTTTCAATCCTGGCTATTCCCTTCCTGTAATCCCGGATGTTTACTGAATCGTTGGTAAGAATGGCATTTTTCAGCTTGTTGTCAAAAACCAGCATATCTTTCTGCAGCTCTGTAAGCTGGCTGTTCACCTTAAATTCATTCAACAAATTTTCATTGCCTGAGATAAGTTCTTTTACATTCCTGCTGGTAATATATTGCATGGCAATGAGGATCATTGTACCTGCAATAAATACTGCGGTAATATAATAGATAAGTCTTTTAATATTCATAAGCCTGCCAAAGGGCTGTTAAGTTAACCCTATTTGTGATTGTCCCAAAATGGCAATTTGAAAAACTTTGATAAAAAAAAGACTAGCATAACTACACTGGCAATGATCCCTGAAACAGATAAAAGGATGAATCCAATACCCTTGTGTTCATTTAGAAAAGAAAATAAAATAAAATCCATACAGAATAACCCGGCAATGGATATAAAAAAGAGGATGCTATAAAATACTTTCATGATCGCGGATGCCGGGCGTTGATGAACGTCTGGACTACTCCTGGTAAAGATAAAAATGAAAAGCGCGCAAAACTGATTGAAAAGGTATACGAAAGCCTGCTATCGTTGAATGAGGAGAATCTGTCGTTGAAGGGATGCCGGGTTTATATTTATAAAACCTGCATACGTTTATTAAGTATCGCCCTATAGGCGTCTGCTACCGGGATAGATTTTCCATTGATCAGCAACATTCCTTTTTGCAGGGTATCGATTTTACTCAGCTGAACGATATAAGAGCGATGAACACGCAGGAATTTATTTGGGGGCAGTTTTTCTTCAACTGCTTTTAATGTTGAATGAATGGCATAGTATTTTTGTTGCAGGAAAAGTTTTACATAATCCCCCATGGCTTCAGCAAATAAAATGTCATTGATATTTATCCGCCTTACAATGCTGGAATCCCGTACAAAGAGGAACTCGTCGTCAACAACTTTAATATCCTGTTTCTTACTCTGAAAAATGTCTTTTGCCCTTTCAACTGCCTGTAAAAAACGGATCGGGTAAACAGGTTTGGTAATATAGTCAGCCACATTCAGGTCGAATGCTTCCGCTGCATATTCCTTTTTGGAAGTGGTAAAAATGATCAGTGGCCTGTTATTCCCCAGGTTTTTTACAAGATCGATCCCGTTCATACCAGGCATTTCAATATCCAGTAAAAGAAGGTCGGCAGGCTTTGCCATAATTTGTTTGTAAGCTTCTGTTGCATCTTCACATTCCCCCACAAGCGTGAGATCGGGGTTTTGACTAACCAGTTGTTTCATGGTAGTCCTGGCGATCTTGTTATCATCTACTATAAGGCAATTCATCATTGTTACAATAAAATAAAATATAGAAGCGCAATTTATCAACTTAAGTTCTTCCGATATCAAAAAGAAATGCAAAATCAACAATTTCACCGGTGGTTCACCGATTGTTTTTGCCTTTCCGGCTACAATGGCTTTTATTTACCTTTACAGTCATGTAGTTTAGCCAGTAAAATTATTAATCAAAACCTACAAACAATGAAAAAATTAATCCTGGCGGTCTTTTCTTTATGCTGCATTTCGGCTGCTTCTTATTCACAAACCACAGCTCCTGCAAAGAAAGAAGATAAAATGAAAACTGCAGCGCCTGCAGATAAGAAAGAAACTGCAAAGGCAACAAAAATGGACAAGGCAGCAAAGCCAGCAAAGGCACATACTGCCCCGGCAACAGCTCCTGCAACTACCGCAGTTGCTAATACTGCTGCCACTCCTACGAAGAAAGATGGCACTCCTGACAAACGCTACAAAGCCAACAAAACAGCTAAGACAGCGCCTACAAAAAAAGATGGAACTCCTGACATGCGATACAAGGAGAACAAAGCGAAACCAAAAAGCTAGTTCCCCAATAAATAAAGCCCTGGTAAAACAGGGCTTTATCTTTTACAATAGTTTTGTTTTAAGTATTTGATATGCGTGCAATTTTTAAAAGGATCAGGTCTTTTTCCCCGCATATATATTGGAGGGAAATCATTTCCCTTTTGATGTTATTGCTTGCCTTCATTTTTTTCAGAAGCGAAAGAAGAGAACTCGCGTCTATTGGTCCTTCACTTCAACAATCAAATCCCGGCTGGGTGATGGCCGGTATTGCCCTCAGCCTTTTATATATATTGTTTCAAAGTGGCATTTATGTAAAATGCTTTGCTGCCATCGGGCTCAAATTGAACTGGCTCAATGCTGTTGAACTTTTTTTAAAAAGAAATTTATTAAGTATTTTTTTACCTGCAGGCGGTGTCAGCGCTCTCGCATATACGCCTTCACAATTAAGAAAAAGAGGCTTTAGCAAAATACAGGTTCACCAGGCAAGCGGATTATATGGTTTTACCGGTTTATTAACCGTATTCCTTGTAGGAATTCCTGTACTGGCATTTGCGTTTGTGGGTTACCGGCATATAAAAGATGCCTGGATCGGATTACTGATCCTCATTCTTTTATTAATAACGATCTCCCTGATCGTAAGGTCATTTATCGTAAAAGGCAGCCTATACAGGTTTGTCGATAAAAAATTCCCATCCTTTACCCCGTTCATTAATGAATTATTCGCTGCAAAGGTGAATATAAAAAAATATACAGGTGCTGTTCTGTATTCCATCTTAGTAGAATTCAGCGGTATTTTCCACTTATTGATAGCCATGCTTGCGCTGGGGCTTCCTACCTCATTTGCAGCCGCCGCTATTGCTTACATGTCTTCTATTTTATTAATGATCTCTTCGCCGTTCCTCCGTGGACTGGGCGCCGTGGAAATTTCGCTGGTTTATATTTTGGAATTATATGGCTATACAGCAACACAGGCATTATCTGTCACTATCCTGTACCGTGTTTTTGAATTCTGGCTACCACTTGTCTTTGGATTACTTGCTTTTCTTTGGAGGGGACGAAAACTTTTTATAAGGATCATTCCTCCTGTTTTTATATTCCTGCTGGGGCTCGTTAATATTATTTCTGCGATTATACCTCCGATAAAAATGAGGTTGAAACTCATCAGGGAATTTTTACCCTTTGATACGATCAATGGGAGTAATTTGCTGGTCTTGTTTTTGGGATTAGCGTTGCTCATTACATCTGCGTTCCTGTTAAAAGGGTTAAAAAATGCCTGGCTCATTGCTATCCTGCTGGCTGCCTGTTCATTGCTGGGGCATTTAACAAAAGCACTTGATTATGAAGAGGCATGTTTTGCAGGGATCATTATTTTATTATTGCTGCTAACAAGAAGCCAGTACAGGATAAGAAGCAGTATTAAATGGATGCGGCTGGGCTTCCTGTCTGTTGTGATCATTTTTGCCTCCGTACTGATATTCGGGTTTGTTAGTTTTTATTATATCGATGTGCGTCACTTTGGTGTTGATTTTACATGGAAAGAATCGCTTGTGCATACCGTTAGAAGTTTTTTATTGGTGAAAGATTTATCCCTGCAACCACGTACACATTTTGGCCAGGAGTTTCAATTGATCATCCGCCTGCTTGGATTTGGCACCTGGGGATTCCTTTTGTTCACAGTTATCAAGCCCTTTTTAAAAATTGAACCAACGAATGAATCAAACCGTGAAAAAGCAGCTTTTCTTTTATCACAATACGGAAACTCAGCAGTAGATTATTTTAAATTATATAAGGATAAACTTTTTTTCTTTTCCGATCTGCATGATGCCTTTATTGCTTACCGCATCGCAAACGGATTCGCCGTTGTACTGGAAGAACCCGTGTGTGCAGAAGAGAATAAATATGAAGTACTCCGGGAATTTGATATATCCTGCAGGAAGATGGGTTTAAAGACAGCATTCTATCGTGTTGATGAAAATAGTTTCCAGTGGTTTGACCAATTAAGAAAACAAAAAATGTTGATCGGGCAGGAAGCGATCATTGAAGTAGAAAAATTTACGCTGCAGGGTCCTGATAAAAAATCAATACGCAATGGACTGAACAGCCTTGCAAAAAAAGGTTTTGTCAGCAGCATTTATAAAGCACCGTTATCTGAGAACATGGCAGATCAGCTGAAAATGATATCAGATGAATGGCTGCTTGCCTTTGACAAAGGAGAATTGATTTTTTCGCAGGGAATGTTTGAGAAAAAAGAAATAATACAGCAGGATATTATCACTGTAGAAGACACCGAAGGAAATATTGTTGCCTTCTTAAATATTATTCCTGATTATGCACCTGATGAATGCACATACGATCTTATCCGGAAAACAGCTCATGCGCCCAATGGATGTATGGATGCATTGATCATTAAACTGGTTGAATATTCAAAAGAAAAAAAATGCCAGTATATTAACCTGGGGCTTGTTCCTCTCAGCGGGCTTGGCCAACCTGGAAGCCCGGCCGAACAACTGATCAAATATGCATCTACCAGGCTTACACGATTTAAACATTATCATAACCTTCGTAATTTTAAAGAGAAGTATGCCACGATCTGGGAAAACAAATTCCTTGTATATGAAAATGATTTTGACCTGCTTCAATTGCCGGCAGCGTTGAATAAGGTGATGCAACCTTGATGAATGCTGAATTATGAATTATAAAGAATATTGAATTGCATATGAATGTTAGCAAAACAAAAAATATAAGTTTGATAATGCATCCCAAAAAAAAATATTATTTTATAAAAACCTTATTCCTGCTATTTTTATCATTTTACTATTTTAAAACAAATGCACAGTCTGACGATTTTGAAACGAAGGAATGGACTGCAACATCTACAGATAAACCTATTATCTTTTATATAAGCGGCGATGGCGGTTTCAATAACTTTTCATCAGGCCTTTGTGAAACATTGAACAAACAAGGCTATGGCATTGTGGCATTGAATGCAAAAAATTATTTCTGGGATAAAAAAACACCTGCACAAACAACCAGTGATATTGAAAACTATCTTATAAAAAAGATAGCATCGAGAAATAATAAAAAAATAATGATGATTGGCTATTCATTTGGAGCTGATGTGCTGCCATTTGTATTGACAAGGTTTTCAGCAAACATGAATCAGAATCTCGTGAGCAGCATATTAATGGCTCCATCAGGTAGTACCGATTTTGAAATACACTGGACAGATATGTTTGGCGGAAATAAAAAAAGGGACATGGATGTTGTTTCAGAAATCAATAAGGTTACAGGTATAAAACTGGTACATATTTCTGGTGATGATGACGCCATTGATGAAACCAAAATAAAAATAAAAACCTATGTCCATGAAACGCTTCCGGGCGGACATCATTTTGATGGCAATACCAGTGAGCTGGCAAGGGTGATCATGAAGTACATAAATTAGCAGAATGTTTTAAACATTGAAACGATCAACGTTTAACCTTTAGCGTTCCCTTCAACCGAATATCCCTCGACGAAGCGCCAATCATGATCCTGAAATCTCCGGGCTCTACCAGCTTTTTCAGATCAGCATTTAGCATACTTAATAAAGCTGGTGTAATTACAAACGAAACTTCTTTCACTTCCCCGGGTAACAGGTGCACCCGGCTAAAACCCTTTAACTCCATTACAGGCCGGGCAACAGAACTGAGCAGATCCCTTATATATAATTGCGCAACCTCATCACCTGCCCTATCTCCTGCATTTTTTACATTGAAGCGTATTGTGGTTGATTCATTTGTATCTATTTTATCCTTATCAAAACGAAGATCGCTGTATTCAAAATGAGTATAGCTTAATCCAAAACCAAAAGGAAACAGGGGCAGGCCTGATAAATTATTATAATCATCGCCCCTGCCGGTCGGTTTATGATTATAAACAAGTGGCAATTGTGCTTCCGAAATCGGGTAAGTGATGGGAAGGCGGCCCGAGGGATCTGCATCACCAAATAAAATTTCAGCCAATGCATTTCCTCCCTCCTCCCCGGGATACCACACATTTAATACAGCCTTTACTTTTTCCAGCCATGCATTCATCGTAACCGCACTTCCTCCTGTTAGTACGATTACAACCGGTTTACCTGTTGCAGCTATTTCCTTTATAAGCTCTTCCTGGTGTCCCGGGAGAGAAAGAAAAGCCCTATCCTGGAATTCGCCTTCCTGGATGCCTGTTACAATTACTGCAACTGAAGCTTTTGATACAATTGCAACCGCCTCTTTGATCTTATCTTTCCAATCATCGATAATGCCAGCATTCCAGACCAACCTGATATGAGCGTTACCGTTAGGTTCAAAAAATTCTACCCTGATCCGGTATGTTTTATTTTTCTCAAAATGATAGTTTACCAATCTTGTGCTGTAGGTTTGTTTTTGCCAGTTATCAATTACCAATTGGTCATCCAGATAAAGACGAAAACCATCATTCCCATCTAACCCGATTTTACAATCGCCGGTTTGTGGCCCAGTAAGAAGCCCTTCCCAACGAACAGAGTAAAAATCAAGATTCACTCCGTCAGAAGGCGGGAATAAGGTCCAGTTAAAATCAATCGCGGGATCAATCCGTGTAAGAACGGCATCACCCTGCAGGTTTACATTATTAAAATAGGTTGCCTTTAATCCATGCTGTTTTTTTTCGCTGTTAGAACTTAAGTAATCCGTCGTTATAACTTTCCATTCTTCCGTTTTTCTTCCACAACCGGGTGAATACATGACCTGCATATTAGTGCCGGCCCTTTTTTTAATACCATCCAGTATATTTTGTTTGTCATTGCCAGGACCACTATATCCGCCCAATCTTGCTTCAATTGCGTCCGTGCCAATTACAGCTATTGACTTTATTTTTTTATCAAATGGTAAAATATGATTGTCATTTCTTAAAAGCACGATAGATTCTATAGCAGCCTTTTTGGTTAACCTCTTATACTCCCTTTTTTGTTCATCGGTTTCTATAATAGTTTCCTTCACATAAGGATCTTCGAAAAGCCCTAATTCAAATTTTACCCGGAGTATGCGCTTTACAGCATCATCAATTTTTTTGATATCAATCGTGCTGTCCAAAAATGGAGGAATAAATAATTTATAATGATCATAGTCTGTCTGAAAAATGACATCAAGACCGTTATTTATTGCTTTTGTTCCTGCATCAGGATAATCTTTGGCTGTATAATGCAACACATTTGCGCCACCCACCGCACTGGCATCAGAGATCACAAAACCGGTAAAGCCCCATTCTTTTTTCAACTTCTCATTTAATAACCAATTATTCATTGAACAGGAAACGCCATCTAAAGAATTATACGCCGTCATAACAGACCTGGCTCCGGCCTTTTTTATCACTTCTTCAAAAGGAGGAAAGTAGATCTCATCAAGCAGGCGTTCATTAAAATGAATCGGGTAACTATCACGGCCACCATCACCAACATTGGCAATAAAATGTTTGGGAGTGGTTACAATATTCATTTTTTCAAAGGCGCTTATATAAGCAATTCCCATTGCTGAAGTAAGAAAGGGATCTTCCCCATAAGTTTCTTCTGTTCGTCCCCAACGAACATCAGCCGCAATATTTATCACAGGTGAAAGTATTTGCCTGATACCTCTTATCCTGGCCTGTGTTGCAATGGCATTTCCAACCTCGTTCATTAACGTGGTATCCCAGGTAGCAGCTAACGCTATGGCTTGCGGGAAAGAAGTAGCTCCTTCCCTCACTAAGCCATGCAGCGCTTCGTCAAAAACAATAACAGGAATACCCAGCCTTGAACTATCTACAAAATATTTCTGAATTGAATTGATCTTCTTTGCAAGACTTGCCGCCGTTTCTTTAGTGTTATAATGAAGTATTTGTTGGGCCGCATTATCATTAGCGGATGCAGCACTTACCTGGAATCCAAAGATGCCGTGATCGTATTGCCCCGGCCTTGCATTGTCAAGTCCGCCCGGTATCATGAACATTTGCCAGAATTTTTCCTCGATGGTCATTCGTTGCAACAGGTCATTTACCCGTTGCTCTATTGTTAAACCTGGATTTTTATATGGAAGAACAACCTGGGCATTAACACTACTAAAAGAAAATAAAGTTATAATATAAAGGATAATACATTTTTTCATAAAAGATGATTTTGTTTGCTGTTTATAGTTTGCTGTTATCAACGTCAAACAACAAACTATAAACATCAGTTAGCATAAGCATGGGATTCAGCTAACTTATTTACCTTGCTGCACTTTAAGTACCCACATATAATCACTTGTCTTCTTCATACTTCCCGGAATACTGATCTCAATACCATTCCCGGTTCTCTTCCATGATAATTTTTTACCAGTTCCGAGCATCCGGATCGTTGCATGCTTATCAATTTGCATTTGGGTAACCAGCAATTTATTTGCAGGAAAAACTGAAAGGAAAATAAATGTCGTCTTTTTATCTTTTGATTGAGTGAAATGAATGCTGTCATTTTCACCAAACACTTTATACATTCTTGTTCCATAAATAGCTTCTCCATTTATTTTCATCCAGGTGCCGATCTCTTTGAGTCGTGAATACGCAACCGGGTCTAATTCTCCGCTTGGTCCAGGCCCGATATTCAATAAATAATTACCTCCTTTGCTAACAATATCTACCAGTTTTTCAATTATTTCCTTTGCAGGTTTATAAATATCTCCTGGCACATAACTCCAGCTAGTGCCCATCGTCATACAGGTTTCCCAGGGATAAGGTAAACCTGTTGGAGGAATATGCTGTTCGGGTGTAAGGTAATCCTGGTATGGCCCGGGAACGGCCCGGTCAACAACAATTAACCCCGGTTGCTTTTGCCTTGCTTCTTTTACCAGTCGGGGCATATCAATATCCTGGCTTTGTGGATTGCGTGCGAAACGGCTGTTCTCATATGTTTCCAGTAATTGATTTTTTACTTCTTCATCTGTTTTTTTGCAAACCCAGCCACCATCAAGCCAAAGGATATCTATCTTACCATAATCGCTCATTAATTCATTAACCTGGTTATGTGTAAAGTCCACAAATTTCTTCCATTGAGCTGGATATTTTTGTATGGAGTAATTGGCATTGCGGTCGCCTGCAGGAAATTTTTCCCACCAATAGTAATCACTGTGCCAGTCTGGTTTTGAGAAATATGCTCCTATCCAAAAATTGTCTTTTCGGAATGCGTCGAAGATCTCCTTTGCAATATTGCTTTTCGGATTTGCAGAGAAAGGACAATCTTTATCAGTGATCTTATAATCGGTGTATTTGGTATCAAACATACAAAAGCCATCGTGATGCTTTGTTGTAAATACCAGGTACTTCATACCGGCTTCCTTTGCTGCATCTGCCCATTTTGCCGGATCAAATTTTACAGGGTTAAAAGTTTTTTTAAGATCAGTATATTTTTTTACGTAATCATAGTAATTATTCGCAATGCCTGGCTTTTGTCCCCCTGTTGCCCAGCTCAGATCTTCGGGACAGATACTCCAGCTTTCCACAATTCCCCATTGACTATAAGTGCCCCAATGCATTAATAAACCAAATTTCAGGTCCTGCCAGTCTTCGAGTCTTTTTTGAATAGATGGATCGGGATCCGCGAAATATTGTTGTTCCTGTGCGAATGTATTTGCGAAAAAAAACAATACAGTGACTGTTGTAACTATTTTAAGAAACCGCTTTTTAAAAAATTTCATTGAGCTGTTTTGAAAAGATTAGTCCGGAATTGATCGTTTTCATTAAAGCTACAGGTTTTGCAGAATAACACATTTATGTTAGTACAGGAAATTAAAAAAAATTAAATTTGCACCCATGCCTATTTACATGGATGTACATATTGTTCCCGGCGTTAAAGCTAAAGACGTAGCAGAGGCACATCGTAAGGACCTGTTGCACCAGGACGAACACGCCTGTAAATGTATGACTTACTGGATCGATGAGGATCGGGAGAATATTTTTTGCCTGATTGAAGCACCCAATAAGGAAGCTGTTATTGAAATGCACAACCAGGCTCATGGGCTGGTACCCAATAGGGTTATAGAAGTGAGCAGCAATATTGTAGAATCTTTTCTCGGCAGGATATATGACCCGGAAAATGCAGCCATTACGAGTGATGGATTAAAAGTTTTCCAGGACCCTTCTTATCGTATTCTTGTTATGGTTGCATATGAAGACCCCGTTCTTTTACGATACAAACTCGGAGATGAAAAAACAGATAACCTTCTGCACACGCAACAGCAGATTATCCGTAAACAGCTGGCCAATTATGGGGGCAGGGAAGCCGAGCATGAAAACGCGGGATTTATTCTTTCTTTTTCTTCAGCAAACAAGGCGCTCGATTACGCACATGATATTTTAAAGGAACTAAACCAGGCCGGATTGCAGGAAACTGGTTACCGGATTGCTTTGCATGGCGGTGAACCGCTGGAAAACAGCAACAGGTTATTTGGCGATACAATTCAATTTGCCCAACATCTTTGTTTTATTGCCAAAAACGAACAGATCGCTGTATCAGGTTCTGTGAGGAATCTTACAGAAAAAGATTACAAATTAAAAGGTGCCCAATACCTCTGCTTTTCACCACAGGATGAAAACCTGTTACAGGAATTGTTTGACAACCTGGAAAAAAACTGGCAGGATGCAGATTTTGATATTGATTTTTTTTCCAGGGAGATGGCTTTGAGCAAATCACAATTATACAGAAAGATCATTGGCCTCACAGGCTTGTCGCCCAATATACTGGTAAAAGAGTATCGACTGATGAAAGCAAAGGACATGATGAAAAAACAACATCATAATATTGCCCAGGTTACTTTTGATTCCGGCTTTTCCAGTCCTTCTTATTTTACAAAATGCTTTAAACAAAAGTTCGCATTGCTGCCAATGGCGTATCTTGAATTGCTGGGGTAGTAGCTATTAGCTGTTAGCTACAAGCTATAAGTCAGGTATACTATTATTGTTAGATAATTCAATTTTATAGAATTAGTTTGGTATTCAATAATCCAAAAACTTCCTAATCCAGGTAATCCAAAAAACCTGAAGCTTGTAGCTTATAGCCAATTGCCCGTCATCTCCTGAACTTTTTTTAGCATTAAATGAACGAATTGTAGCATGTCGCTTACCATTTGTTGCATGATTTGTTATAGGCCTTCCCTCCTCTTCAATATTAATTTTACATCATCAATTAACAACAAAAACTTTAAACTATGAACAAGGTCATGAAAAGCTGCTACTTATTGCTCGCAGCGTTTTTACTCACAACTCAATTGTCATTTGGACAAAAAACAAAAAATCTTTTATCAACCACAAAAACAAGTAACATGAAAACGTATGTAATTGAACGTGAAATGCCAGGTGCAGGAAAACTTACAGCAGCACAATTGAAAGCAGCATCCCAGAAATCCTGCGGGGTTTTAAAAGATTTAGGGCCTTCTATTGAATGGGATCATAGCTATGTAACCGGCAATAAAATCTATTGTGTTTACAGGGCAGAAAATGAAGAACTGGTACGCCAACATGCAAAGGCCGCCGGGTTGCCCTGCAATTCCATCCAGGAAGTTACAACTGTGATCAGTCCGAAGACCGCTGAATAATCCATTACCTGTTTAAACCTTTGACATTTTGGTATACTGTGATGAACCAAATATAAATTTAGAATTATGAAAACAGAAGAGATAGATTCCTATTTTATACGCTTTGTGGCGATCACCCTATGCGTCTTTATCATATCAATGATGATGCGGAATTAGTATCCTTAAAAAAACCGGTCCCGTAAGGCCGGTTTTTTGCTGTTAGGTATCAGAAAGCGTTGTCATTGATCCGAAAATACCCGCGTCCCGTTTTCTATCATTGCTATTTATTCTTTCCTTTCTTTTTGCTTGTCCAAAAAGAAACCTTTGGTCCATTTCTAAGCTATTTCTCTTAAAATTTACAAGTTTTAATTTATATGAAGGTTTGGCCTATTATAGGAGCTTGGCTGTAATAACTTTATGGAAGAAGAAGACAGGGTGCACTAAAAAAAGAAACCTAGTTTATGGAGAACTATTTTTTGTATTAGTCCCTGCCTTCTTATTCCTTACTCCAAGGTCCAACTAGAATTATTCTTTGTTACATCAAAGGTTTTAGACTAGGAGTATTTTTTAATAATCTAAAAACTAAAGTTATGAAAAAATGGGATTTTACATTAGGTGTAGATGTCTCTAAATTGACATTGGACATTCATTGTACAGAACTAAATATCCATACCAAAATTGCTAATGAGTCCATTGGCTATAGACATTTTTTAAAATGGTGCAAAGCTGCAGGAATTGATTTAAATAATTGTCTGATAGCAATGGAGTATACTGGCGGTTATGAATATAGGTTTATTCAATTCTGCGAAACCAAAAGTATACCCTATTGTAGGATACCTGGCTTATCTATTAAAAATTCTTTAGGAATTATAAGAGGTAAAAATGATAAAGCTGATGCCCGGCGAATTGCACAATATGCAAATGAAAAACATGAACATATTAAGGCTGCAAGTTCTGTAAATGCTGCTATTTTAGAGCTTCGACAGTATTTATCGTTTAGAAAAAGACTGGTGCGTGAATCAGCTGGCTACAAGGCAACTTTAAAAGAAAGAAAAGTAATGTACGCTGTCAAAAACGATGATGTATTGATAAAAATAATGACTAAAAAAATAAAGGACAATGATAAACAGATAAAGAGAATAGAAGAACTTATACGCTCTCTTATACAAGCTGATCAAAAACTGTTAATGACCTATAAGATTATAAGTAGTATAAAAGGGATAGGTGAAATAAATGCATTGATGACAATTGCGTTTACAGAGAATTTTACCTGTTTTAAAAATGCAAGATCTTACGCAGTTTATGTTGGAGTTGTTCCTTTTGATCATAGCTCGGGTACAAGTATAAAGGGAAGAAAAAAAATAAGTCAACTTGCTAACAAGGAATTAAAACAGGAGTTGAACCAGGCTGCAAAAGCCGCCATTACCTGGAACAGTGACCTAAAGTCTTATGCTGAAAGAAAACTAAAGGAGAAGCCTTATAAAGTAGTATTAAATAACGTAAAGTTTAAACTTATCCTCAGAATGTTCTCACTGGTAAAACGAGGAGAGTTTTACGTCGACAAATATCAAAATGTGGCATAAAAAATAAAATTTGGAAGTTTAAGAGGCCTAGAATACAAAAAAGACACCGTCAATCGAATATAGCATCCGCGTCATCCGTGTTTCTATCCTCCGCATATAACCGGTGAATTGAAATATCAGCCTTGAAGCCTGAATGATAATCCAAATGAGATAAACCTGTCTTTTGAAAGTTTTAATGTAGATGAACCAACCGCAATGTCAATAGCAATATTATTTTTCAAGGCATAAATAGCGCCGGCATCCAAACCATTCGCCGCATTATTGTGGCTTGAATAACTTCCGAAATATTCAGCAAAAACACTCAATTTTTCTGACACATTATCATTCAGCTCCAATGCAGTTGGAAAACTTATATCGGCAGACTGCTGATCCTGTTTTATCCCAACATTGCTGTATAGTTTAAGTTTGGAAGAAATCTCATTCCTGCCTGCTATCACAACAGAATAACCGAAATGATCACCCGGAAAGGATGTGCTTAATGTAACAGGCAACTGAAAATAAGAAACAATTGTAATCTTTGGCAATATGCCATGCTGTTTCCACAATTGATTTTTAAAACTAAGGGTAAGAGGTTGTAAACCTTTAATGGAACCATTATCTTGTATAACAGAATATTGATTCAGTAATCTTATTTCAAATTTTCTGTTAACACCATATCTTATTAATGTCTGGTTATCAAAACCCCTCGTATTTTCATCAAGCTTAGAATATTGCAGCCCTGTCTCTACCTGGAGTTGCTTTTTCCTGAGCGTATGTGTTCCATCACTTTGATCCGGGCGATCGGTATTGATCATATCCTGCGATCTTGCAGTGGTTACTAAGAATAATCCAATAACCATGAAAAAGAATTTTTGCATACGTGAAAATAAGCATAATCAGGATATGTAATGTCTTAGACTGTATCCACCCACGGAAACGAATACATAAAGCAATGCTGTGTTTCTCTTGATGATTATTTATCCTTCCCATTTATCTTGTTTCTAACAATATCAATATTTCTTTTTTTGCCATCCTGCAATAAAGAAGTACAGTAGGAAGTAAAATAATGGTGTAACTCCAGCATGGCAAGTGTTTTTATATCCCAGTTTCCAGGCAGAGAGATATTTCTTCTTTCAAATTCTTCTTTTACCAATTCATCTGTTACTAAAAATTCTTTATTCCCTAAATGATAAGAATCTGCATCACATAAAATTTCAGCAGCAAGTGAATCCGGCTCATAAGGAAACCGGGTAGCGGAAATACATGACTCAATGAGATGAATCGTTGCAGGATCAATGCCCTCCGTAGTTAAAAATTCACGCATGATCAAATTACTTTTCTCTTCGTGGCCTGCAGCAGGTCCGAAAAGATGCCCGGTATCGTGAAACCAGGCTGCTGCATTAATGATAAATAAAACCTGGTCATTCAAAGAATAATTCCCAGCAATTTCGTTTACATGCTCTACAACCCTATGTGTGTGCTGTAAATTGTGATATAGCAGGTCCGGAGTCTGAAATTTATCAAAAAGCTTTGTTACATACACCGCGACCTTATTAAGTAACTCCTGGTCATAAATCATATACAATTCCTGTTTTAAAATTATTGTAGCATTAGTGATCAATGGAAATTATAAACAAATGAAAGACCTCCCCCCCTGTTTTGGTAATAAGGCATCAGCATAGCATTTACATCACGGTTTTTAAATAATATTTTTTTTATGGCTGGATAAATGCAATACGCAATTTTAGTAGAAGCAATACCAATACCAGCTCCCGCGACCACATCACTCAACCAATGCTTGTTATTATATATGCGCAATAAACCTGTTGCAGTGGCAATGGTATAACCTGCAAAACCATACCAGGAAGAAACATCCTTATATTCCTGTCTCAAAAATTCTGCAGAAGCAAAGGCTTCTGCAGTATGCCCTGATGGAAATGAACTATAAGAAGATCCGTCGGGCCTTTGTTGTCTCGTTGTACTTTTTAAAGAATAGACTGTTGTATTTGCAATCATGTTTGACATAATATATATGATGCTCCGATCTCTTAAATTGTTTTTTCCTTTTATTCCGGCAATATTCAGGGCGTACACAGCAGCAGCTGGCGCAAATTGCAGGTAATTATCAATATGGATTTTTTTATGAAGTGATTCGGTCCATATCTCTTCTTTAATATTCTCATTGATATCCTGCAGCCCATCACTTTTAAGCGTGGTAACTCCATAAGCAATCATGAATGCCGGAATTACAAATGACCTGTATGTGAATTGCGTTTTAGAATGTACAGACTCCCAATCTATTTTCTTGATACTTTTTGGCTCGGTCATTCTTACAGTATTCGTATCGCTAACCTGGGCTATTAGTGAAGAAAAAGGAATGAGGGTAGCAAAAACAACCAGGGTTTTTCTCAACATATTATCAGATTTCAAAATTTATGGGCATCAAGCTATGGAGGCATTCTGTAGAAAATCTGTATCATTCATCCCAGGATCAATTAATTCTTAAACAAGTTTTAGATCTTCTCTCTTATAATTTTTATATAATAAACGTATCATCGACGGCAATACAATCAATAATAAGGGAAGCGCTATTATAAAACCTCCAATTACCGCAATAGCTAATGGCTGGTGTAGTTGTGCACCTGTGCCGATTCCCAGGGCAAGCGGCATCAGTGCTATAATAGCTCCAAGTGCTGTCATTAATTTCGGCCTGAGGCGGGTGGAAATTGAATAAACAATTGAATCATCAACAGTATTGTTTTTTAAGGATTCTTTGAATTGAAGAAAAGTAAAAATGGCATTTTCACCAATGATCCCAACGATCATGATCAGACCCGTATAGCTGCCAACATTCAGGGGAGTGCCGGTGAGAAATAACCCCAGGTAACTTCCGGATATTCCCAAAACCGCAATAATCAGGATGAGTGATGCTATTTTAAAATCCCTGAATAAAAATAATATTACTGCAAATACCAATAAGCTTGAAGTAATCAATATCATCAGCAATTCTTTGAATGATTGTTGTTGTTCCGCATAAGCACCTCCATATTCAATGTAAAATCCGGGCGGTAATACAAGCTTTGATTTTATTTCCTGTTGTATTTTCTTCATCACAGTTCCAAGACCTCCTTCTTCAAGCCTCGCAGTTACTACACCCATTGTTTGCAGGTTTTCTCTTTCTACCTGCGCCTCGCCTGTATTTACTCTTACTGTTGCAAGTTCATCAAGTGATTTTAATTTCCCCCCCGGCAGGAATACCTGAAGTTTGTTCATATCCTGAACTGTTGCTGTTCTGCTTCCCGGATAAATTATCCTGATATTTGATAGTTGTTCCTTTTCCCTGATTGTATTAGTTACATTTCCCTGGAGTGCAGTTTGCAGTTGTAGTTGCAGGCTTTGGGGTGTAAGACCAAATTGCGCAAGCTTACTATTATCGGGTTGTATGCTGATAGATGGTCCGGCAACTACAATACCATCAAATACATCAGCCGTACCCTTTATATTACTGATAATGGCAGCAACATCTTTGCTTAACTCCTGCAATTTCCCAGGATTTGTTCCAAATATTTTAACCTCAATAGGCTGTACAGAACTCATCAGGTCACCCAGCATATCTCCCATTACCTGGCCAAAATCAATTTTTAATGCTGGTTGTGTAGCTTCAATTTTAGTTCGTATTTCATTGATCACTTCATTAGAGGTAAGCTTTCTTTTTTTCTTTAATTGTATCAGGTAATCGCCGGTGTTAGGCTCAGTAATAAAAAATCCCATTTGTGTTCCTGTCCTTCTTGAATATGCCTCTACATCCGGTATTGCGGTAATAATCTTTTCCGCCTCTCTCAACATGCGATCTGTTTCCTCTAATGATGTGCCGGGCGGAGAAGCATAGTCAAGCACAATACTACCTTCGTCCATTTCCGGTAAAAAGCCCGTTTCCAAATGAGGAAGAATGAGAATGATAGAAACAATTAGCGATACAATAATTAAAAAACTTATGAGAGGTTTACGAATAAAAAAAGAGACCCACACCTGCTTTTTTACCAGGTGAATCTCCTGTCGTTTTATTGACACAATTTTTTCCCTTTTTCTTTTTGTGAGCAACAAATAAATAACCGGTAAGCCGAGCCAGGTAATAAAAAAAGAGCATAGCAATGTAATGATCATGGTATCGGTCATTACTTTAAAATAAGCGCCTGCCACTCCACTCATTAATATAAACGGAATAAAGATCACAATTGTACTGATTGAAGAGCCCACCATGGCAGGGAATAAATACCTGATAGCTTTTTTAACCACTATCGATGCTGGTTCACCCGGGTGTTCTTCATGTGACCTGTGTATTTGTTCCATTACAACTATTGCATCATCAATGATCAACCCAATGGCTGCTGCAATAGCGCCCAATGTCATAATATTCAAGGTAAATCCTATTGCATACAGTACGATCAATGTGAGTGAGAGCGTTATCGGTATGGTTATAAGAATAGTTGTGCTTGCTTTTAAGGATCGCAGAAAAATGATGGCGACAATAATAGCAAGCGCAAGACCGATCCATAAACTATCCGTGACACTTTTAATAGAATCCTGTACAAAATCAGCCTGGTTATAGTAAGATTGTATCGTTACGCCATCCGGGAGTAATAGTTTTAGTTCTGCTATCTTCTTTTGCATATCAGCAGCAACAGTAATAAGATTACTATTCGGCTGCTTAATAATAGCCACTAAAATACCATCGTGTCCATTAGCGTTTATTTTTATAAATTCGACGGCTTCCTTTACTTCTATGCTGGTAATATCTTTTAACTGGATGATTCGTTTCCCATTGTTTGCAACGATAACATTCCGCAGGTCTTCAATCGTATTCACTGTTGCATCCGTAACCGTGAGGTATAAAAAATGATAATCTGATAAATAACCGTTAGATTTTATAAAATTGGTCTGGACAAGCGCATTGCTGATCGCATCCGGGCTTATTCCAAGCGTGCTCATCTTCTGGGGGTCGAATGTAAGCCAATACTCTTTGTCTTTTCCTCCGATGATACGTACTTCTGATACGCCACCAACCTGCGATAAAAAAGGTTTTACCGTATATAAAGCAAGTTGCTTTAATTCGATAGGTGTTTTATTATGGCTTTCAAGAGAATAACCCATAACCGGCAGGATAGAAGGATTCATTTTCTCTACAGTAATCTGTACATCGGGTGGTAAAGAACTTTTAACCTGGTTGATCTTTGATTCAATTCTTTGCTGGCTAAGATCAATATCAGATTTCCAATCCATAAATGCAGATATCTCACATGTCCCCCTGCTTGTAGTGCTCCTTACCAGTTTCAGATCAGGTACCTGTTTGATGGCTGTTTCCAATGGTTTTGTTACAGTGGTCATCATTTTACTGGCAGGCTGTAAACCAGCATCAGCTATGATCTTGATTTTAGGAAAAGTAATTTCCGGAAACAAAGAGGTTTGTAAATTCCTATACGCAAATAAGCCCCCCATCATTATCAGGACCAGCATGACTGTAACAGGGTGCTTATGTGAGACGAAAAAATTTTTCAATTTCTATTATTTATATAACACAACGGCCAAATGTTATTTAGGTATAGGTTTATTCAGTTAATTGCTGGTTTGCTGATCTATTTGCTGACGATCTTCACTTTTGCGGTATCAGGCAAACCATAATTTCCCGTCAGCAGCACCTTATCCTGTTCAGTCAATGGCGGGGAAATAATCTCAACATTTTCATTTGTCTCTATTCCCTTTTTTATCCGCACTTTAATGGCTGTACTATCATTTAATAGTTTCATGATCCAAAATTCAGATTGTGCTTCATCGGAAAGTATCGATGCTTTAGGCAGGTACACTGCATGGTTATTGGCATTTTTTATAAGCCTCACTTTTGCTATTAGATTTTCGGGAATGGTATGTGTGGCATTTACTTTTAATACTATACGCTGGGTTTGGGATGTGGAATCCATAACGGGTACATTGCCGCTGATAAGTGCAGGGATCTTTTCACCATCAGGAAGTATTAACTCTACAGCATCTTTGCCAATTATATAGGGTCGCATTTCATATGGGAGATCCAGCAGGAAAACAAAACTCTTTGTATCGGTGATCACGGCAAGCTGTTCTCCATCCTGTACATAATCACCTCCCTGGTGATTCAATTCTGAAATGAACCCATTCCCATTTGCCTTTATCTTATTTACCCCTGAAAATTTGAAAGAAGAATCAAGCATATTAATGGTATTACCAATGCTTTCCGCTTCTTTGGTTTTAAGTGTAAAAAGTAATTGTCCCTTATCTACAAATTTATTTAGCTGTATATCCGATTTCTGTAAATACCCATTAAGATTAGATTTCACTATCCATTTTTGCTGAAAAACAGAGGTCGCATTCAGCTCAACGTATTCTTCCATTGGACCACTACTTACTTTTGTCACAGTTACCGGCGTTATTACTTCTGCTTCGCCTTCAGGCGCTGTATCGTTTGAAGCGGCAGAATGGCAGGATAACAATGTTGCATTAAGCCCAATTGACACAGCTATACAATATGTGAAACATTTTTTCATTTGTTGCAGTTTACCTGTTCCAGTAATTGATCTGGTTAATAATTTGTAATCTCGCAATGGTATTTTCGTTTATTAAATTTTTTGCATTGAGAAAATTATTTAATGTCAATATATAATCATATATCCGCACATCACCTGTTTGCAACAATTTTTGATTTACTGAAACAAGCGTCTCGATATATTTCAATTGTTCGTTAATATCAGCGATAAGATCAGTAGTTGACTGTAATTGCCGCTTTAATTGCGCCAACTGTTGATAGTATTGATTACTGAAATAATGTTTATTGGCTAGCCGGGTCTTTTCTTCCAGGTCAATCTTACTGTATTCAAGTTTTTTTTGCTTCCCATCATAAATAGGGATCACCAAACTAAGTCCTATACTTGCCCCAAAGTTTTTATATGGCCTGTAAGCAAGACTGGAAATATAACCTGCATCCGCCAATACGTTTAACTTAGGCCGGTATGTAATATCGATCAAAGTCCTTTTTGTTAATAATACCAGGCTATCGATCTCGTATTTTTTAAAAAAAACTGATTGGGTTATATCCGGCAGTACACTTAAATCAATGATTGGTTTTTCAAGCATTGGCTGAGTGGTATCAGGAATACCAGCGAGGTAATTCAGCGTAGCATAATCATTCTGATATTGAATGACTGCCTGTTTCAGTTTAAATTCATTTTGTTGCAGGGTTACATAAAAAGTCAGGTAATCTACCTGCTTATAAACATTTTTTTCTGTAAGCTTTTTTAATACAGTGTCCTGCTTATTCAACATCCATTGTATCTCCCTTGCAAAATTCACCATTAGCAGGTCTCCATATGCAATGATATATTGGCTAATGACAGACTTCGTAATATCCTGCTCTGAAACCGACATATTATTTCTTAATGTATTGCTAAGCAACGTAAGATTTTCAAACTGAGCTTTATTACCACGACTATTAAATAAAGATTTATTTACTCCAAATAATGCATTAATATTTGTGCCGTTGGTAATTGCTTCGTCATAGCCATAGCCATTAACAACAGGCGCATAGCTATCATTACTGGTAAAAGAAACCTGCGGTCTTTGTGCGGCACGAATCAACAAACTATCCAGCTGATTGATCTTTACCTGGTTTTGGAGGTCTTTAAGCAGTGGGCTATTTGCTATAGACTCTTTTATAAAATAATCAAGGTTTCTCGTTTGTGCAAAAGAGAAGGAAATAGATGAACAAAAAAACAATATCAGGAAAGTCCTTGCCATTACTGCTTTACATCAATTTATTTACCAAAAACCAGCACCTGGAAAGTGCCGGGTTTCATTTTAGCTCTCTTTTGTCCTTGCTCCAAAGGTTCAAATGCTGCAGTAGGTAAGTAAATCAAATGGGTTGTATTGTCCAGGGCAATGGTCCTTGCACCGGGTTTTGTTTCTATATTTTCAACCACAGAAAATGTTGAACCATTAGCCTCATGTATAATTGTCATGTTTCCTTCACCGTTAGCCGTGTAAATATTATTTGTTGCCTGGTCAAAGGCAACTCCATCGCATCCGTCGCCTATTGGTAATTTGTCTACTATTTTGCCTGTATTGGCATCAAGCACAACCAGTAATTTATCACAGCCTGCAAATAATCTTTTGGTGCGGTTATCAAATGCAAGTCCCGTGGGACCCTCTGCCGGGGCCAGGCTCCAATGGTTCAATACCTTCATTTTTTGAATATCGATCTCAACGATCTCATTCTTGTCTTCAATATTTACGTATATCTTTCCTGCTCCATCACTTACCCCGGTTTCGGGTTTACCCCCTACATCAATACTATCGATCATTTTGTTTTGAGCCGGATCAATCAGGCTGATATTTTTGCCGCGGCCATTACAGGTAATTATTTTTTTAGAAAAGGGTTCGTAAAAAATAGCATCTGGATTTTGTCCTGCTGGTATTTGTGCCAGCACTTTATTATTATTTATATCAAATACCGTAACAGAATTTATACGCCCGTTACTTGTAAAGCCTTTGTTGCTGGAAATGTCAAAAGCAATTCCATGCACACCTATTGTGTTTTCAATAACTGCGACCGAGTCGCCTGTCTTTTTATTTAATACATTTACCTGTGTACCATGACTTACATATAGCCAGTCATGTACCGGCCCTACTGCCAGGTAATCCCAGCCACCTGCACTGGCAATATGAAACGTATTAAGCAAATGCATCGATGATTTTTGTTGCGCACTTGCCGAAAACCCATACATTATACAACCAAGAGTCGTTAACACTACAACTATTCTTTTCATGTTATTTTTTAAATGATTAAATAAAAAAAGGTTTATCCTATTTTTCCTTTGACTCTTTTATAAACTTTCCGCCTGCATCAAATATTACGTCGGTACCCGCAACTTCAGCCTCGTAGGTTATTGAACCATCTGCTTTTGTAATTTTTGCGGCTTCCTTAACCGTTTTACCTTTATAATGTTCCTTCACATAAGTTAGCGCTGAAGGCGGAAGCGCCGATATTTTGATATCCATTTCTGTTTCCAGTATTGCACCATTTGGGTCAATTATCATCGACATAGAATTGCCAGCTTCTTTAAAATTAGCCTCGTAGTTTCCATCTTCTCTCTCCCATTTTGCTATATTACCCGGGTACTTCTTTTCAAAAGCAGTGATAACAGGGGCAGGAACTTTGGCCATGTCTATTTTTTGCGCAGATAATGAAAACGCAAGGAATAATGTTAGGGCAAGTACCATTGTCTTTTTCATATGCTATGATTTAAATGAATGGTAAACCTAAAAGCAAATTCTGTAGAAACTTTGGAGATTAGATTAATGACGAAAGAACATTTTGGCCTGTTAAAGCAGTTGTATATGAAATTCATGCTGGCCCTTGTTGTAACAATAGCGAATGGGGTACCCGAAATCATTGCAGATCTGCTTTATGATAGATAGGCCAAGGCCATTGCCTTCCTGTTTTGTATCCTGGTGACGGTAAAAGCGTTCAAATATTTTTTCCTGGTCTAAAGCCGTAAGCGTTGAAGTATTTGAAAAGATCAAAGAATTATTTTTAAGAATTATTGAAAGGTTACCGGAATCAAAATTGTACCGCGTTGCATTATTTAACAAGTTGCTTAGTAAAATATCCAGCAGGTTTTTATTACAACTAATAGTAACTGGCAGCAGGTCTGTATTCACTACAAGTTTTTTATTTTCTATAAGTTCTTCGAACTGAAATAATTTTTCCTGTATTGCATCATCAAGCCGGATGGTTTCTATTTCTTTAAATTGGTTATTTTCAATCTTTGTGAGAAGCAAGAGAGATTGATTGAGTTTTGACAGCCGGTCAAGTGCATTGTAAATCCCCTGCAATTGCTCCATTTGCAATTCGGTAATATTCTCTCCCTGTATTAATAGATCCAGTTTTGAATTAATGATGGCCAAAGGTGTCTGCATTTCATGAGAAGCATTTTCAGTAAATATCTTTAATGCTTTATATTCCTGGCTTACATGCTCAGACATGATCCTTACAGCACTATTCAATTCATTAAATTCATCGATCCTGCTATTTTGAAGTTTTAATTTATTTTTTCCGGAAAGATCGAATTGCTGCAATTGAAATAAAGTGGAGTCGAACGGCTTCCATAAACGTTTTAGCACAAACCTGTTTATAAAAAAAACGATCAGGAGTAATAACAGTACCACGATCAATGTGATCATCAGGATCATCCGGACAAGATCTTCTGTTTCCTCTTGCGACTTTAATACATTAACCTTATAAGTTCTCCCATCTACTTTAACAGGAAACAGGAGTCGCCTGGAAGCGATCATTTCCTTTTCTTCTTTATCGTAAGCATTTATTGTACTGAATGTACGTCTTACATTCTCATTACCGCCTGGTTGAAAAAAAACCTCCTGATCTTTATAGGATGACGGTTCAGGCAGTTTGCCGTTTTCTTTTACATAATCGATCACTTCCTGCTCTTCTACTTTAAGTGCATCATCCAATTGCTCGATCAATATGTAATGGATCATGAAGTAATAACACAGGCTACTAAATAACACTACTATAATAGTAGCAATAATATTAGCCCGGTAATATTTGGAAAGTAATTTCATTAATCACTGAATTTATATCCCATGCCATATATAGATTTGATATAGTCTTCGCTGCCGGCCTCCTGCAGTTTTTTCCTGATATTTTTTATATGGGTATAAATAAAATCAATGTTCCCACTTGTTTCATCGCCCCATAAATGTTCGGCTATGGCATTTTTAGAAATAACCCTTCCTTTATTACTTAACAAATAAAGCATCAATTCATATTCTTTTTTTGTAAACTCAAGCACATGACTATTTACTTTTACCAGTTTGGCCTGGGTATCAACAATTATGTTGTGGAATTTAATGATATTGTTACCTGAAAAATTCCTTCTTCTTATAATTGCTGCAATTCTTGCGCTGAGCTCTGAGAGATGAAATGGTTTTGGAAGATAATCATCTGCTCCTAATTTAAGGCCCGCCACCTTATCTTCAATTGAGTTTTTTGCTGAAATAATTAAAACTCCGTCTGCCTTGTTATCTGCTTTCAATCCTTTTAAAATATCAAGACCGCTTCCGCCGGGTAATCCGATATCAAGTAAAATACAATCATACTCATACAATTCTGTTTTTTCTCTTGCCGAATTAAAATCAGTAGCTATCTCACAAATGTATTCTTCCCCTTTTAGATATGACGCAATACTTTTACTAAGCTCTTTTTCGTCTTCTATAATCAATACTTTCAACGGTTATAATTTTATTTAAAGAAAGTCATACATTTTGAAGAAACCCTGAAGACAAATTCACAAAGACACGCGGATACCCTATACCGCTTTAACGTAATTAAAATTTTATATACTTATTGTAATTTATTTATTCCTTTTCCGCTTTTTCCTCTCCTTTTTTTCCCAGTTTTACAATATCTCCTTTAGTAAAAAGAATTGCCTGTAATGTTGTGCGCCATTTAGGTTTTTTACGAAGTAAGAATTCCAGGTCCATTCCAAAATGCTTGAACTCTTCTTCCTGCGCATTTTGCATGATGGCTTTTGCTTCCTTGTTCTTCTCTAATGAAATTCTTTGTTCATACCATGCTATTGCTTCAGCCTCTTCTTTTAATGATGTGATCATACGTGCAAATGTTCTTACTGGCTGAGAAAGTTCATCTGGGGGTTCGTGGTATTGATCTGTTGCCATAATTATATCTTTTGAGGTGATTTAATCGTGATTTTTTAATACCCTCTTTGTAAACTTCTGACCTGTTCCTGTTATGAACGCAAAAAAATAAATCCCGGTTGCCCAATTTCCTGAAGGAACACGTACATAATTAGTACCACGGGCCAGGTTAACGGGCGTTCGCAAAACAGTGCGGCCAATCATATCTGTTACCCGGATTGTGATAGATTGTTCCTGACCTGATTCGATGATCATATTGCTGTTGGAAGAAAGAGGATTGGGCAATGCAGTAATGCTAATATTCGAATTGCTGTCTATGACCACGACAGGAGGTGGTATTACCGGAGGTGATGGCGGCACAAAACAGGCCCCGGTATGCGGTATATTCCTGTCGAGCCAATCCATCCTGTCAGCCAGCCAGTCTTTGAGTGTTTGAATTTCTCCATCATATGTTGTTGCTATCGGGTAAGGATTGGGCCATACATATATTCCCAATACAGGCCATTTTTGGAAATGGCGGGTACGGGCATCAGTTGTAAGCGTTGCAATGGAATCGACCAGGTAATACAAATGAGTCAGGCTAAGAGTCGTACTTCGTAATTCTTTCCAACGACAATACAAATGGCTTTTAAAAGCGGTATCCGACATAAACTTACTCCACCAATCCGGTACCTGCATTCCATCATTTGGACAAACATTATTGAAGTTATAAGCCCAGCCAGTTGTATCACTTCCACTGCAGTAATCTGCATTTCGGAAAGCAATATCATAATCCCAAACAGGGCCTGCATTTATCTTACCACCCAGGCTATTCCTGTTTTTATTAAAGTAGGTGCTGATGCGGTATCCGTCAACGTTACGGCTAACTTCATTTACGATAAAAAAATCTATGAAAGATGGTTCATCAGCAAATTTCCTCCAACCCGCAGCAGTGTCCTGGTAATTTATAGCGTGCAGTGCATTTTCAAAACTATCTGTATAATTTTTTATATAATCCTGTTGTTGTACCGTTATATTGGAAAGCTTGGGATACACGTAAGCAAATTGAATAGTTCCTGTACCTGCAGGATAAGAAGAGAACCAGGCATCTGCTCCTTTATCAATACTGAAAATATATCCTCCTGTTACGGCGTCCCCGCTATTATCGCTGCTGCTCATTGATGTAACATTTACCCTCCCCGCTTTACGTTTTATCTTTTCCATGAAGATATAAATGCCCCTGTATTCACCATTGATCACCAGTTCCACATAACGGCAGTGGGAGGACCAATGTCCCATCTCCCGGCTCATCGTATAAGCAAGGAAATTATGTGTGAGTGTTTTTTCATTATACGGAGCATATAAAATCCAGTCGCTTTCTGAGGGAAGGTCGAATAAAGATGCGTTGATAGAATTCCCACTGGCATTCCATAATTCAAGTCCATATGATTTCATCGGGAACATTTGGGAAGATTGTCCCCTGATCTCTATGCCGATTTTTCCGTTATAATGATTAAATGGATCTGTGATATGATTAATTGCTTCGCCGGGGTTCCAGATAATTCCCATATCTGCCATGATCTTCGGATCATCTACAATATCCTGTCCATTCGTATTTATAACAATGGTAGGAAGATTAGTAGAATCCAGTGTTTGTGCCTTAACAATCGAGCCTAAAAGACAAAAAGAAACAAGGCAAATAATTCTCTGCATACATATTTGTTTCGGTAAAGCTAAATATAGTAAATAAAAAACTTATTTACCTGTTTGGATTTTTGCCCGGCGACTTGCTAAAAACTTACCTGAGCGAAGGATAGATACGCGGATGACACGGATGTGACAGGTTATCGCTGATGCCGATTTTAAGGATATTATTTTCTCTGCGATATCTTTATTCGCATCGGTCACCCATTAATATAAAAAATGTTTCTGCGTTTACCCCTGGAGGCGTATATTTAGTAACAGACTTATTGAACACCTAAATAATGCTGTTCAGATTAACAACTTATGAAGCATAACTTCCTGGCTTTTTTTATTTACTACCTGCTTTTATCTCCTTTGTCCGGATACACGCAAAAGTTATGGCACGTGAAATTTGACAGGATTACTACTGACGATGGTTTGTCGCAGGGGATGGTTAATTCAATATTGCAGGACAGGTATGGGTTTATGTGGTTTGCAAGCAATGATGGCCTGAACCGTTATGATGGCCACCACTTTACTATATATAAAAATGATCCGAATGACAATAATTCGATTGCGGAAAATTTCATTCGTTTTTTATTTGAGGATTCAAAGGGCAGAATATGGATTGCCACAGCTGGCAATGGCCTTGATCTTTTTGACCGGATAACGGAAACTTTTATTCATTTCAAATACAGCACTGAGAACTTAAACAGCATCAGTGACAATAGTATTACCTGTATCAATGAAGACCGTGCTGGTGGTATCTTGGTGGGTACCCTGCACGGACTTAACCGCCTGGAGATTAGAAACAAAACGGATGTAAAAAAAGCGATTATGCTATCCAGTGGCTTGTATAATTTTATGTTGGTAAGAAGGTCCCGCAGTTGAATGATTAACGGAGTGATCAGTTGGAGAAGGAAGGGCGTAGAGCATTGTGTGGCAAAAAGAAACACCCACACACAATAACATAGAAAATATTATTTTCATTTTCATAAACAGTTAGCGATTTTTTGACTTCCTTAGACAGCATAAAAATGGTTCATTTTCCCCGCTTTTTATATCCCTAATATTAGGGACGGGATATAAAACCTGGCCGTTTTCTCTAAAAACCGGGCTACATTTTCAAAAAACTGCACGAATTGCCCGTTCAGGCAGCAATAATCATTGTAACATTTTTTGTACATTGAACGTAAAATGTTACAGCTTTAGAACGTTGGTCAGCCGTGTAACAAAAAATGCAATGACTATAAAATATGTTACAGTAAAAGACATTCAATAAGCATCCTATTTTGCCTAAAAACAGTAAAAAATGGCTGGAAAAGATCGAATTAATACCAAGATCCGCAAAAAACTCGGTGTAACACAGGCGCAACTTGCATCCATTTTAGGTGTTTCCCGTAGTTATGTTACACTTTCTGAATCCGGGAGGCGGAATCTTGATCCTTCCGGCTCTGCATTACTTGCAAGTATTTACCTCCAGTTCTATGAACTTGAAACCGGCAGGCAATCTGCTTATCGTACATTGGAAACAAAGTTGTTTTTAAATGACGAATACAAAAAGATCCTCCCAAAAATGAAAGCACTGGAGAAGGATTGCAGGAATAAGATCAAAGCATTAAAGAAAGAGATGGAAGCAATGAAAGAACGTGCAAGAGATGCAGAACATGCCATCATTGTTTTTACAACTGCTATTAATAACATCAAAGAAAATACTGACCCGGGCGCAAAACAGGAAAGACAAATTACCGGCCTTCAGCTTTTTAAACAAAAGGCTTATGACAGACTGTTAACCTGTTGGGAACCCGAACAGGCAAAACTGCATGGAAAGATCGAAGCAATTGCAGGTGAAGCAAAGGCGTTGAGGAGGTATAGGATAAAAGTGATGAGGGAGCATAATCCGTTTAAGAAGTGAATAGAGGCTTAATACTTTCCGATACAGAATCTAACTCTCTGCGGTCTAGCTAATTTTCAAAAAAAGTAGTCTAACAAAATGTTGTTACTTGGCTACAATTTTCTTAATTATTCCCTTTTCCCAGACATTAAATTCTTCTGGAGTTGAAAGATACTTATCCCATGCTTCATTAATAATTTGTATAAAGTTTTTATCAGGAATATTTTTAATGGGTTGTAATGAAATATCATTAAATGTAATTGGATTTGCTTCCGTAATCATATCATCGATTAAACTTGCTATGTCATTTTTAAACCTGTCTTCAAAAAATCCAAAATAATCTTCATTTACACTTAAGGTAGTAGCTAACTTTTTCCATTCATTTTCCAATACTTCGGTTTCATTACCTAAACCAATTTCATTAGCTCTTTCAATTAAGAATTTTATCCTCAATAATGATACAGGATGACTTCTTTTTGACAAATATTTCTCTGCTATGAAAAATTCTTTTAGCCCACCGAGGCGAATAAAGTTAGAAAAAGCTAATAAATAAGCTTTACCGCCAATTAAAAGACCAACGGCATCACAGAATAATTCCTCCATCCATTCGCGCCAAGTTTCAACAATATCTGCAGCCTTATCAACATAGCTTTGGTACTTTTCATCGCTTTGTGAAATTGAAGGTGAAAGATGTTCCGCTAGTTTATCTTGAAATTCTCTAATTAAAACCTCCATTTCTTCCTTGTGGTTAAGAAACAATAAATGTCCAAATTCGTGAAAAAAAAGGGACATATATAATAAGCTAAATTGACAGGTAACAGGAAGCCAATATAATGTGGGGGAATTTGAAGAAGGTGCTATACTAAAATTACCGTTTGAAAGAATAAATTGTTTTGAGATAGTTTGATTATGAGATTTATGAAGCCATTCAATTACCATTAAGGCAAGTCTATCTTCTTCTGACATTCTATATAAAGGATGAATAAAGTATGATTCAAGAACTTCAATTTCATAGTTTATGGTAACCAACTCGTTATACCAAGTTTGCTCGAGAATTTTATCAGAAAGATTTAGAGCTAAGTATGAAGTTATACGTTGGGTTTCATCCTCAAGTGAATTTAAAGTTTGTACAACCCATTCTTCACAGGGCATTATTTCGGGTGGAAAGATTTTTGCACTGAGACTCAATCTAGCTAATTGTATACGTCGTAGTATCTCCCTAGCGCTATTATTCAGAATTTCAACTATCATATATCGCCAACAAGATCTTTTAAATCTATTGCTAAATGCTCATTAATTAAATTTCTTAGATCAGATAAAGATTCAATCAATTGATCAGTATTTCCGTTTACTGAGGACTTTAAGAGCGTGATAACTTCTGATGGAGAGTCTTTAAACAGCAATGATTTATAATGTTTTTGTTTCTTTTGTGCATCGATAAACTTTCTAATAAAAACTCTCTCCCTCATGTCCACTCCTTTCACAATTTTATTTCCATTGGCATTATCCGAAATAGCATTAACTATCGATTCCAAAAAATGAATTAATATTTCTTTCGCTCTTTCTATTTCACTTGGTTGCACATTGTCGTCAATATTATATGATTTAAACTTAAAATGAGTGATTAGTTTATTAATTAGTCCTACTAAAGTTTGATTCTTTTCAAAACTTCTTATTGAAAGCATTTTAGAGTCCATAATATCTATTTTAATTTTATTACTTCTTGAGCTCTCCTTTCCTTTAGCAAATCATCAATTCTTTTAGCGAGATAGGTCAATTTCTGGGCCACTCTAGGGCTTCCAAAATTTAACTGGGAGGTCAAGAAGATATCTTTTAAGACAGGAATTAAATCAATCTCTTTGTAATTACTTTTTATTAAAATTGGACTTGAAGTTCCTTGTGTAAGCGTTCCAACACCAGTATTCATTAGAATAGCTGTAGAAGTATTTATCCTAAGCCACGAGCCTTCCAAAGGATTATGAATATTACCATTTATAGATTCAAATAACCTAATACTCTTTAAACTCTTTTTATGATATTCAATAAAAAGAAAGTCAAAATTAGGAGATAATAATATAGTGGATCTAGGTCTTTGTGTTTTAAGCATATTAATAACCTTTGCGAATATCTCATATTCACTACTATTTTCTTTTCCATCTCTTAACACAAGCAGTTTATTAATATCATATTTATTAAAAGTTACCAAATGCTTTGATAGTAACTCTAATAAGTATTTTTCCAACATAGCAGAATTAATCAGATCATTACGACTATCAGGATTGGGTTTTATAATATAATCAAAAATAGGGCGTGTCATTTTTTTATTAAAAATTAATAACCCTAATCCAAAATGACTAAAATTTTCACTAACATCAATTACTAGTTGAGCTTCATAGTTCAACTCTCCTTCAAACATATATGGAATGCAACCCAATTCAGAGACAACTTTAAAAGCATTTAACGATATATATGTTTCCCAATAGCTTTTCCCTTTGGGATGATTATTTAGTTTATTAAATTTCCTTGACAACTCTTGCTTAGTAAGTCGAATAATTTTCCATCCCTGCAACTCCTGGCTTATTGTATAATACATTGAGGGTTCATTTGTATCAAAAACAAATACAACTGTCCCCTTTTCATAATTTGTTTTAAGCTGATAGATTACAGATAAGTGTTCATCTTTATCATAAACATGGTCAATCGGTTCCACTGATTTTGCTGTTAAAGAAGTAACTTCTTTAGTTAAATCTTCAATTAGCCGATTTTTATTATTTTCTGTTAAGGAACTAGGAAAGATAAAGTGAATATCTCTTTCTAAAGTTGGAGGAACATAATAACAACCATTCTCTTTCAATTTATAATATTTATTAAGAAAATATTTCTTATAAATGTAACCATTCTTATATTTTGGTGCTGTCAACTCTCTTCCATCTGCATAAATTATAGCAGGCATATCGAAAGTTCCTCCATTCTTTTCGTCAGGTAAATAATATTCATTTCTTAACTTTTGGTAATTTGCTCCAAAAGGATTTCCTACCCTCCTCCAAAAACCATCAATAAGATTTCTCTTTTGTTGTGCTGTATATTTATCTTGCTGATTAACTTCATCAGTAAGATTTTCATTTGAAACTGTCAAGAAAAGATATTTAGCTGGTACAGGCAACGTGCCCATTCCTTTAAAAGAAACATAGGCCACATTGTCATTGGGTGACACCTCGAAATTTGGATACATTTTTCGAAAATAATCATATGAATTTTCATATCGTATTCCCCTAAAAGTGAAAGGATCTGTATTTATTAGCTTTGTTAGACCATCATAACGGTCATAGTAACATCTTGATGATCCATTTGGTCCCTTATACAATAGTGTCCCTTTGTATTCAGTACTTTGCCGTTCTTTTAAATTAAAAAATCTGTCTTTCTTTCCATTATTAAAATACCACTCCAAGGAATACCGAGTAAAATAAGATGTACCTATATCAACGCCAAAGCCTAAGCCTACTCCTTCAAAATATTCTGTGAATACAAAGTATCTCTGATAAGCGATAATGTCTGATTCAGAATCTTCTTCCATTGGTAGTGGAGTTGTATCAAAATAAACATTAGGGCTTTTATTAATTATTTTTAAATCTTTTGTGTTCAGTATATTTATTTGCGCACGCTTTTGATATAGTTCTTCTATAATGCGCCTCTCAATTTTATTTTTTACATTTAATTTGATTGTTTCATTTAACGATTGCAAAACAACATTAAATTGGGTGCCTTTATTTCCATTACTTTCTAAGTCGATTCTAACATTGTCCAGAAAATCTTTATGCTCAGTAAGTAAAAAATACATACCATTTTCATTGTATGGAGATGCTGTAACATTTCTTTTTTTCAGAATAGTACATATTGAATGTAATTGATCTACTGGCAGATCATTTTTTGAAATAGTTACTTTTCTTGCTATCAGAAACAAGGAGTCTCCTTTATCAATTATTCGAATGTTTGTATCAACAATTCTCTTATTGGAATCCATAGTCTATTTATTTATAACATATTTTTTCATATGGGCATTGCAAGCAATTTTTTCCCTTGTGCATAGTAAATGCAGAACCCTCAGCCATTTTTCCATAATCATTCATTTCATTAAGTATTTCAGCATCCTGCATAATTCTAACCTTTGCTCTTTCGACATTTACATCTGAAAATTCTAACTTTTCTAATTCACAAGATGCCAAATAAGCCTTTTTAATTTCTACAGTATCAAATTTCCAATGATTGATTTTTTTTGCCCATAATGCATAAACTAATAACTGAAGACTCGTATCCTCAACTCCTTTCTTACCTGTCTTCCAATCTGTAATATTCAGAGTTTTATCACTTAAAAAAGCGAGGTCAACTTTTCCGTCCACATTGATTGATTCAGTCAAAGTAAATGAAGTATCTCCTTCAACTAATGAATCATAAGATATACCTCCAAGCCTTACTTCTTTATATACATCGCTCTCGAAAAAAATTTTTATACATTGATCAATTGTAGATAACATTTCATCCTTCAATTTGATACTATCGACATCTTTTACTAATAGTTCTTTTAATAAAGCCTTAGGATATTTGGTATTATCTACAGAAATACCTTTTTTAACGGAATTATTGTATTCAATAGTTTCATTCAAAATCATTTTCGCAAAATTTGAAGTTTTTCCATAATCCCAAAAATCATTTTTCTTTGCTTTATTAAAATATAGACCAATCATTTGATGAATTAAATTTCCTTGAACCATATATTTATTTGACAACTTGCTCAGTTCAATAAGTTCCATTTTAAGTGGTTCATCTTTGGCATTTCTTTTTTTACTTCCATAATACATATAATAGTACTTGCGAGGGCAATCTCGAAAAATCTGCATTTTTGAATATGACCAATTCACTTTTGATGCAACTGATGCTCCTTCGTTTGCAATCACTATATTACCAAATAAATCTAATTGCATTACCTAAGTCTTTTTAAATTTTCCAATAGTAGATTCCATTCGACGCCAGTCAAATCCATCCTTTTTACTTCATTTAAGAATTTAATTGCTTCAGGATTCCCGCTAATAACTTCTTTCAATTCGTTATTGACTTTACCCGACGTGGCAAATAATAATTCTTGAGGTGTATTTAGTATTTCCGCAATTTTTGTTATGGTAGCAGCAGAAGGGGGTGGTAATCGATCATTTTCAAGTTTACTTATGTAGGTAAAGTCGACGCCAACCTTGTGCGCCAATTCTCTTTGACTAATATTTCTTAACCTTCTATACTCTTTTAGTGATTGACCAAATGTTTGCTTCATAAAGCAAATATAACAAATGTTGAGTTGATACTCAACACAATGTTGATTTTTTTATCAACATTTTAATTAATTAACTATCAATTAGTTGGAAATTTTTGTAGCAAAATAGCGGAGTAAAATCTGTAAAATGCAGCAAACCTGGTTAGAAAGGTTTAAAAATTGTTTCTGGATTTTCAGACTTGAGCCTACCATAAAACTCTATACAGTATCTATCTGTCATACCAGCAATGTAATCGCAAATTATTCGAGGTTTATCTGAATCTTTAATAGTATAATATAACTGTTGCACATCTTTTGGCATCAGCTGTACACCTTTCCCATTTTTATCGTTAAGAGTTTCAAAAATAGTCTTAACGATTTCTTTTCCTCTAAATTCGGCTACTCGTAAACGTGGGGAAACGATCATAGACTCATAATTGTAAGTTTTTAACACTTCAACCATCAACTTTGTATCATCATCAAAATAGGCCTGAGATAATTGAGGAAACTTATCGTTAAATTGTACTTTAACACCTCTAATGAATTTGCCAACTAAAAAGGAGGAAAGGCCTGTTCGAATGTATCCGTTTCTTGATATATCTTTTGAGGCCTGATATGCATCTTTTAAAAATTGAAATGAATCCTTGGATTTCGATGATGTATAATCTCCACCAAAAAGCCATCTATCAAAAATTGAAATAAATATATCTCGTATATCATTAACTTCAACTTTTCTATTTAATCGCTCTGAGACTTCCTCACTTACCTTGCTTAAAACTTTTAAATTAGAAAATATCATATCTAAGGGATTAAAAAAGCCGCCTTTTAATCCATCTTCTAAATCATATGTTGAATATGCAATATCGTCTGCCAAATCCATTATTGAACATTCAATTGTTTTAAATTTCAAATCTTGTGGAAGTTTTTTTCCTTCAAGTACATGAAAAATTATACGATCTACAATATTTTGTTCAGTTAAATAATACCCTTTATAAGCATGTAGTTTATATTCTTCTCCCTTTTTTAGATCTTTCTCATTTAATCTATCATAAACTGGTGGTATAACCTTAGAATATTTTAATATCGAAGCTAAAGTCCTATAACTTAAATTTAATCCTAACCTCAAATCTTCACCTTGAGGACTAATTCCAAGCGGTGAGTTGCTAGGATCAGTCAAAAGTTTCTTTTCAAGTTTGCATAAGATTCGCAATGTTTGCGCATTACCTTCAAAGCCTCCATGTTCAAGCATGCATTGATCCAACGCTTCCTCACCCTGATGACCAAATGGAGGATGCCCAATATCATGGGCTAAAGCAGCAAATTCTATCAAATCTGTATTAAGATCGAATTGATTATTATCTGGGAATTTTTCAGTGCTATTAAGCTTAATCGCAATGGATTTAGCAACTTGTGAAACTTCTAAGGAATGACTTAATCTATTTCGAAAAAAATCAGACTCTTTTCCGGGATATAGTTGCGTTTTTCCAGTCAAACGCCTTAAACAAGGAGAATGAATTAATCTTCCATAATCTCTTCGAAAATTGGTTCGATAATCTTCTGGTTCTAATTCAGGTGAACTAGGTTCTTCTGCAAGCCTCTTTTCATCAAATTCAGGAATGTAAAAAGTGAATTTACTTTTTTTCGCTTCCATTCATTTGTTTATCTGGAGTTGATGTAGTGTTATGCGAAACTTCCTCATTAGAAGATGATGTCTCATGCCATTTACTATTTGGAACATAAATGTCTTTTGAAGACCATGCTTTAGCATAATCGGCTGGGTCTTGTGCAGTCATTTGTTTAATTAAAAGTTCGTGTTCCATACTTAAATATTTTCACCACAAAGTTAGAATTAAAATCCAATATTTAAAACAATTATTAAACTTTATTTTAATTAGTAATTCAGTTATTATTAACCTAGTAAAAAAAATTTGTTTCTTTTAAGTTCTCCTCAAAATGAAAAAGGAAATATTCCAGTTGATCTGGAATTACTTTAAACTTATTTGCAACGTCATTACCCCTACTGGCTCCAGTGTTCCGAAGGATCATTGGTGTCAATCTAAGATTGTAGGTCTGCGACCGGGAATTATATTCAAATGCACAACAAAGTAGTTGATAGTTTTACTTTCCGATACAAAACTTCGAAAAAATAAAATCCAATACATCCTCATTGGATATATCACCGGTAATTTCTGAAATATAGTGAAGACACCTGCGGATGTCCAGCGCCAACAGATCACCGGGAACATGATTATCGAGGCCGGCCTTAATATCATTTAATGAACCATCTACCTGTTGCAAAGCTGTATAATGACGGGCATTGGTTACGATATTATTTTCACTCAGTTGTTCATTGTTCACCGTCTTTTCAAACAAAGCGAGTTCGAGTGTTTTGATACCATCACTGGCCTTTGCAGATATAAAATATACAGGATTAACAGTTGCGAATTTTTTCCTGGCTTCTGTTTCGCCCATCATATCAACCTTATTAGCGACCAGCATATATTTTACATCCAGCTTTTCAAACTCAGCTATTTGTTTTTTGCAATCATCCACCGATTCAGTATGCACATCAAAAATATACAGCACCACATCGGCAGTCTTCATTTTCTCCATGCTCTTTGCTATGCCCGTTAATTCTATGGTATCAGTACTATGATCACGAATGCCGGCTGTATCGATGAGCCTGAATAAAATACCATTGATATTGATGATCTCTTCAATGGTATCTCTTGTTGTGCCTGCAATATCACTTACGATCGCCCTGTCTTCATTTAATAAAGTATTGAGCAGGGTGCTTTTCCCTGCATTTGGTTTACCAATGATGGCAACGCTTACTCCATTCTTTATCACATTACCTAATTGAAATGACAACAATAGTTTTTTTGTAGTTGACTGTGCGTACCGGATAAGGTCATAGAATTTTTTCCTGTCGGCAAATTCAACATCCTCTGTTGCAAAATCAAGTTCCAATTCAATGAGCGCACTGAACTGAATAAGATTTTCCCGCAGTTCTTTTAATACATGACTGAAACCTCCACGGATATTATGCAAGGCTGTTCTTTGTGATGCTTTTGTATTGGATGCGATCAGGTCGGCAACTGCCTCGGCCTGTGTAAGATCAAGTTTGCCATTTAAAAAAGCCCTTTGTGTGAACTCTCCTGCTTTGGCAAGCCTTGCACCATGCCCGATACAAGCTTTAATGATCTGCTGCTGCACATAGGGACTTCCATGACAACTGATCTCTACCACGTCTTCGCCCGTGTAACTTTTTGGACCCTTAAATAATGAAACTACCACTTCATCAATATTTTCATCATTATTTTTTATGATACCAACATGAATAGTATGTGATGGTTGTTCTGATAAATTTTTTGAGGGAAAAAGTTCATTGATTATTCTGAATGCATCAGGTCCGCTTAAACGAATAACGGCAATGGCGCCGATCCCCGGTGCGGTAGCGGGTGCAACGATCGTATCATCCCATCCTGATAATTTATTGGCCATTTGGCAAAGATACTTTTCTTATCTTTCTTTTTGCTTCTCTCCCGAAGGATCGGGATGTGCCACAAAAAGAAACAAAAAGGCGACCGTAAATCGAATACAGCCCGATTTACGGACACAGCTATGTTCATCTATCGTGCAAAGTGATCTCTGCTTCAGTAATTCTACTCTTAGATTTGAAGAGTTCAAATTTCTTTGCAAAATGCTGCGTTAGCAGCATTGATCCGTGTCATTCGCGTATCTATCATTCGCATTATTCTTTTCTTTTTGCTGAAAAAAATCCGCGAAAATCCGTTTCATCCGCGTCATCCGTGTATCTATCATTCTCATTATTCTTTTCTTTTGCTAAAAAAATCCGCGAAAATCCGTTTCATCCGCGTTATTCGTGTATCTATCATTCGCATTATTCTTTTCTTTTGCTGAAAAAATCCGTGAAAATCCGTTTCATCCGCGTCATTCGTGTATCTATCATTCGCATTATTCTTTTCTTTTTGCTGAAAAAAATCCGCGAAAATCCGTTTCATCCGCGTCATCCGCGTATCTATCATTCACACTCATAAAAAAACCTCCCAAGTTGGGAGGTTCCTATTATTTGAATTTATCCTAATTAATTTTCCTGTACAACAAATGTAATCGGCTGTCTACGGTATGCGTTCACGTTACGTCCGTTTTGCAATGCCGGTGTCCATTTAGGTCCTTTCTTTATGATCTTGATCGCTTCCTGTTCCATACCGTGACCGAAACTGGTTTCAGCCTGTACATCGCTGATACTTCCATCTTTACTCACCACAAATTTTACGATTACCTGGTAAGTTCCTTCTGAAGCACCGTTTTCAACCGGTGTATTCGGATCCAGGTTATTTTGAAGATACCTTCTCCAGGCGGCATCGCCTCCGGGGAAAGCAGCTTCCTGTTCTACTTTGGTAAAAATAGTGTTTTCATAATCCACTTTTGGTGCTTCCACCACCTGTGTACCTTTATCTTCTACAGGTGCCTGAACTACCTGGTTGGTATTTTCAGTTTCCACTGTTTTGGTACTGATCGCCTGGTCTTCTTTGATCTCCTCGATCTTCTCATCAGGTTTTACTTCTTCATCCTTTACGATTTTTGGAGGTACAAATTGCACCTGTTTTATCTCCGGTGGTGGTGGCGGTGTTGGTGGTGGTGGCGGTGGTGGTGGCGGTGGTTCGTCTGTTTTGATCTCAGCCATTTGAGTATCTACTACATCAACAGGTTTGTTTCCTGTACTGTTAATGAAATTGACCATCAAAGTTCCAAGAAAAACCAATAAAAGAATTGCTCCTGTGATACTCAAAGCAATGGTCAGGCGCCTGTTATAACTCTTCCTGAGCTCGTATGCGCCGTAGGCCTTATTCTTGCCTTCAAAAATAATATCCAGCACATCCGCCTGTAAAATTTTATTTGCTTCCATTGTAATCTCTTTGGTTAAATAGATTCAAAGTTTGTTAGATTAAAAAATGTACCAGATTCCACATTATTTTATTCCTGATTTTTCTTCAGTCATGCGGATCAGTGTCCTTTCAACATCGGAAATGTCTACTTCTGCATAGTGTCCCGGTGGAACAGCAGATATACTCATCTCATCTAAAATATCGATTGAATTTTTAAATGTTGATAAAGAATCTGATTTAATGATATACATAAGATCATCAATAGGAGTAGCTTTTTTCTTATCAAGGATCAGCTGACGTATATCTTTAAAAGTGGTGCCTTTAAATTGTTCGCTTAATTTATCCGGTTCCAATTGTCCATAATAATAATACACCTGGTTTGCTTTGCCCAATAAAATGGTCATCGCTCCGGATTGTTTTACTTTCTTTTCATTTGTCGGGTCATTATCCTTCGGTTCATTCATATTCATGGCTGTTGCCTGGCTCATTGTTGTAGTAAATACAAAGAAAGTGATCAACAAGAAACCAAGATCAACCATGGGTGTAAGGTCTACACGTGTAGATAGTTTTTTCCCTTTTTTTACGCCCGGGCCCTTTTTATGCCCACCGCCCGACGAAGTATCCATTTCTGCCATGGCAATATTTTTTTTATGTGATACAATGTTTTATTATCCCTTCTCTCCTGTTCCCAGTCTCGACAATTCAGAATCTTTCGGAATATCCTTTGAATTGGTTACAATCCTGAATTTAAATATCTGGTTTTTCTTAAAAGCCTGCTTTACCTGTTTAAAAATGGGATATAATGCATTGTTATCCCCTTTTACCAGGAGCATTTTTTCAAGATCTTTCTGATCACCACCTGCATATACGTTGGTTACACTTCTCATCCAGTCGGCCAATTCATTATTCGTACTGTCAACAGGTATCCCGGGCAATTGATCAGGAGGAATTACCTGGCCCGAAGCCAGCACAGGTTTTATCCTGTTAGCAGGCAGACCAATGAATTCCGATTTCTTAAGCTTGTTAAGTTCATCAGGAGAAAGCTGTAATCCTTTGGTGTTATTAAAATTTTCGATGATGGCTGCTTTTTTTGTGTCATCTCCCAGTGTAAGGAACACTTTACCTTCTGCGGTCATAGTGATCAATATGGATTTATCCGGTGCTGCTTTGGTAGATACAGAAGAAGGAGGAGAAACAGATAATACCTCAGGTGGCTTCTGTTTCGTAGCAAGGATAAAAAAGGTCAACAGTAAAAAAGCCACATCGCACATCGCCGTCATGTCTATGTTCGTGCTCTTGCGTGGTATTTTAACTTTTGGCATATGAATTATTTATTTAAACCGGTGATTTAGATGCAAAACCTGCTATGGTTCCATACAATTACTTGTACAGGGAAGCAAATGTTTGCGTTAATGTAAATCCTGATTCATCAATACCATATGTAATGCCATCGATCTTAGTAGTAAATATGTTATAAAAAACAATTGATACTGCTGAAGTGCCGATACCCAATGCCGTATTATACAAGGCCTCAGAGATACCAACAGAAAGTGCTGCCGCAGATCCTGCACCACCACTATCAGATCCCAGGGTTGCAAACGCACGGATCATTCCCATTACCGTACCTAATAGTCCCATCAGCGTTGCGATGGTAGCAATGGTAGAAAGAAATACGAGGTTTTTTTCAAGCATCGGTAATTCCAGCGAAGTAGCTTCTTCCACCTCTTTCTGGATCGCCAGCACTTTTTGCTCAGTACTTAATTCATTATCGGTGATCATTTCTTTATAACGACCAAGACCTGCTTTCATTACATTACCAACAGAACCTTTTTGCTTGTCGCATTCTGCCAATGCAGCGTCCACATTTTTATTAGCAAGGTGGTATTGTACTTTGCGGATAAAGTCAGCATTGCTGCTCGTGCCGTTTGCTTTTGAAATGGTCATGAACCTCTCTATAACAAAAGTGAGCATGGTAAGGAATGTTCCGATCAGGATTGGTACAATGATACCACCGAGGTACATCCTTGAAAGTTGTGTTTTCGGATCATGCCTGTCTGGCCAGAAACCTCCATTCCCTTTTCCGCCACCAAAATTGTCAGGGTTGCCCAGTACGAATCTCCATATGATATAACCTATGATTACACATACAACTGGTGCGATTAAAGAGATCGCATTACTTGATTTTCTTGCCTGTACTGAAGTTGCCGGTTTTACAGTTGCTGTTGGTCTTGTTTCTGCCATAACAATCTAGTTTTAATTAGTTAAGATTTTAATTTTTGTTTTAAATTATTCTATTAACAAAAGGTTTTTCCGTATCAAAAAACGGAACCCCCAAGTTAATGAAATAATTGAAAGCAACAATTTCAGGCCAGAATTTTTTATTTTTTTAATACGAGTTTTGTGTGCAACTTTTTCAGGCTGGATTTTGTCCCGTTACTCGTATCGAAGTGCAACAATAGGATCTAATTTTGACGCTTTATGAGCAGGATAGAGACCTGCGCCCAGCCCAACGAAAGAACATACAAAAATGCCTGCTATTACCCAGCCCCAGGGAATGACAAATCCCGTGTTTAGTAACAGCGCTACCAGGTTCCCCACCAGCACTCCTGCAAGTATTCCTGCTATCGCTCCCATCAGACTGATTAATACAGATTCGAATAAAAATTGCATTCGTATATCTCTGCGGGTACCACCCAGCGCTTTGGCAAGTCCTATTTCCTTGGTTCTTTCATTTACAGCCACTAGCATGATATTCATCAGCCCGATGGCAGCGCCGATCAGGGTAATAAAAGCAATACAGATCGTTCCCGTTTGTAAAAAACCAAGGTTCGTGATCAGCGATTCGGCGATACTGTCACTTTTATCAATGTAAAAATTATCTGCATCCTTTGTTTCAAGATTTCTTATTGGCCGGAACGCTCCTTTTGCTTCACCAATCGCAACGTCCATGAATTTGAGATCGTTCACCATAACAGCTATATTATAACTGGTATTTTGTGTGGAATACAAACGGCGAAGGTTATTAAATGAAGTGATGATTATTTTACTGGTATTAAAAAAAGCAGTTGAGCCCTTATCTTTTAAAACAGCCACAACCCTGTAAGGTATATGATCAACACTGATAACAGCATCAAGCGCTTTCGCATTATTATCTGGAAATAATTTTGTTGCAACACCACTCCCGATCATACAAATATTCCTGCCTGTTTCGATCTCTGTTGGGGTAAAATTTCTACCATAGGCAAGTTTATACCCATTCAGTTCAAGGTAATTTTCATCTCCTCCAATCAGAGAAACGTCGGGGTTTGTTTTTCTTGTGTTCGTATTTACAACGATCCCCGAAGGCCCACGCAAACCGATCCCAACCCTTGTACCCGGGAAAGCATATCTTTCTTTAAATGCCCTGGCTTCATCTAAGGTTATCAGTAAACCTTCTTTTGATTTTTTTTGTTTCTGGTTTGATTTTGATTTAACAGAACTGGAGCGCTGTCCTCCTCCGAAATGAATGTTCCTGTCTTTGAAACGAATGCTGAAAGAATTTGCTCCCATGGTAGAGAAGCTCGTAGTGAGACTATTTGTTGCCGCCTGGATGGCTGTTATAATAAGGATCAACGCAAAGATTCCCAGTGCTATGATGATAATGGTTATGCCGGTTCGCAGTTTATTACCGGTAATATTTTTCCAGGAAAGTGATAACGAATCTTTATAGGTCATTCCCTTATAAATTATGCCTAAAGATAGATAAGCTTACAACCCTTTAATAAAAAAGTTTTACAGGCGGTAAAATTACAGGTGGTATTTCCAACCGATAATAAATTCGGGATAAATACCAAGCATGATGATCAGTATGGCAACAATCACCAGCATTATTTTAAATGAGACAGTTATTTTCTCTGTTGTATGAAGCGTATCGGGGGATGCTTCTTTAAAATACATTGCTTGTATTACCCTGAAATAATAATAAGCACTGATCGCAGCAAAAAGTACTGCCGCTATAACGATCCAGAAGTGATTACCATTCTCAACAGCAGCCATCAGCATATAGAATTTACTCTGGAAACCAGCGGTCAATGGAATACCGGTAAGGGAAAGCAGGAAAACAGTAGCGGTTAAAGCAAGCAACGGTTGCTCCTTTGCCAGTCCTTTAAATCCGTCAATGGTATAATCCTCCATTTTTATAAGTATGGCAAATATGCCGATGGTTGCAAGGCTATAAGCAGCTGAATATAAAAGTAACCCCTCTTTGGCTTTCTCATTCAACGCAAACAATGCAAGCAACATAAAGCCTGCCTGTGCAATACTCGAATATGCCAGCATTCTTTTTACACTCTGTTGAAAAACGGCCGTTATATTTCCAATAAGCAAAGTGGCAATAGTAATTATGATGATCAGTTTTTGCCATTGAGGCTGCATGATGCCAAAAGTATATTCGAATAAACGAACAAAGGCGAAGAAACCGGCCACTTTTACGATCGTACTCATAAAAGAAGTGAAGACAGTAGGCGCACCATCATACACATCCGGTGTCCAGAAATGAAAAGGGGCTGCCGATACTTTGAACGACATTGACACCATCAGCATCACCATACCCACAGCGATCATCACGGGCATTTTTCCTGTTCCCAATTGAATATTATTGATAAAAAAAGAAGCATTGGGCGTGCCACCGTAAATAAAGGCGATCCCCATCAGCATGATCCCGGTTGAAAATGCGCCCATTAAAAAATATTTCAATGCTGCTTCATTGCTTCTCAAATTACGTTTATCGCTTCCTGTAAGGATGTATAAAGGAATCGACATGATCTCTATTCCAATAAATAACATCAGTAAAGTATTAAATGTTGCCACTAAAGCAACACCACAAAGCACAAAAAAGATCAACGCAAAATATTCACCTACATGTGATCCTACTTTTTCAATATCGCTTCCGCTCAACAGGAAATAAATAAGTGTACTGGCTGTTGCAATGGCAATGAAAGTTAAATTGAAGCCCCCGGTACGGAGCATATCATGAACATTGAAAGTAAACCAGGGATTACCGGAGTTTAATTCCATTCCATTGGCAATGAATATTAACAGGATACCCGCTATAGCAAGGTATTTTGGCGCAGTCTTACTTTTAATAAAGACCCCCGAAAACATCATTACAATGCCCCAGATTGCAGAAAGTATAATTGCGTTCATAATTAATTCTAAAAAATATTTTTACTTTTTGTTTCACGCTAAGCCGCTATGCTGCAAAGTTCGCTAAGTCTGATTGCGGCTTTGCTCCCTTGCGATCCTTGCGTGAAACCTCATACTCACTTTATCTTTTTCCTACCAGGTTATTCACTGCAGCGCTTGTAAGATCAATTAAAGGCTGCGGATAAACGCCGATTGCGAAAATGATACAAACCAATATTCCCAATACCAGTTTTTCATTCCACGAGATATCACTTACAGATGCTGTAATTGTATTCACTTCTCCATAAAATATCTTTTGTATCATATTCAAGGTATATACTGCTGCCAGGATGATTCCAAGCCCGGCAAAAGCAGCGTACCATGCATTAAATGAATACAGGCCGCTGAACATTAAAAATTCCCCCGTAAATGCATTGGTAAGTGGTAAAGCAATATTTGCCAGCGCAATGATCACCAGCATGGTGGTCAATACGGGCGCCTTTGTTGCTATTCCCCCCAATTGTGAAATTGATTTTACACCAGTCTTTTTTTCCAGCATATCCACCACGATCCACAGTCCAATAATATTGATACCATGATTGAACATCTGCAGCATCACACCTTGTACACTTACTTCTTTCATCGCAAAAATAGCCGCACACATTAAACCTATATGAGCAATGGAAGAGTAAGCCACCAGTTTTTTCAGGTTATCCTGTACAATAGCAATACAGCTTGCATAGATGATACCTATAATAGAGAGGATCATTACCACATGACTGAAATGAACAGTGGCGAGTGGGAATACCGGTATCAGCCAACGCATCACTCCATACAATCCCATTTTAACCATCACACCACTAAGCACCATGGTAACTGATGTAGGCGACTGATCATAAGTATCGGGTTGCCATGTATGAAAAGGAAAAACAGGCATCTTGATCGCAAATGCAATAAAGAATAACCAGAATAACCAGTTTTGTTCACCCTGGCTCAGGTCGGCATGATAAAAAGCGTTCAGTGAAAAAGAATGTGTTACCATGGTACCATCATCAAATGTTCTTGCACCTGTATGTAAATAAACATAGATGATACCCGTAAGCATTAACAATGAACCAGTGAATGTATATACAAAGAATTTGAAGGTAGCCTGTATGCTTTTTTCGCCACCCCATCTGCTGCACAAAAAGTAAACAGGTATTAAAGCAAGTTCCCAGAAGAAATAAAACACCATTGCATCTGTGGCACAAAAAACACCCATGAGTCCTGCCTGTGTGAGTAACATCAATCCATTGAATGAAGAAGCATTCTTATTGGGGTTTTTAGCACCGGCAATAAAAATAACAGGGAAGGCAATTGCAGTGAGCAACATAAGTATCCTGGATAATCCATCGGTTCCAAAACTAAGGCTGTTGCCAATGTATTCCAGCCAGTAATAGGTTACGTTATTATAAGTACCATATTTCGCATCCGTGAATTTCAGGCTTGTGATACTAATAGCCAGGGTAAGCAATGAGGTGATTATTGTCAATGACCGCACCGTATTTTCTTTCTTTACAAAAAAACATATGATGCCTGCAACCAGTGGCAACCACATCATCAATTCCGGAAATGTAAAATACGTGCCTAACATTTAATTTTTTTTACAACAACATTTAATTTACTATGCCTTCTGTTAAATAAACAACTGTACGATAAACAAGCACAGTATTCCAATAACCATTAATAATACATATGCTCCAACCTGCCCACTTTGCAGCCACCTAAGCTGGCGGCTTCCGTAGTTCACAGCTTTGCCGGCGCCATTTACCAGTCCGTCGATACCTTTCTTTTCGATCACATTATTAAGGAAGGAGGAAAGTGCTTTAAGCGGGTTAACAATAACAGCATTGTATAGCTCATCGATATACCATTTATTTTCCAGCAGCTTACCGAAACCGGTAGTTGCCTCTTCTTTATAATTTTTAAATCTCGCCCATGCAAACAATATGGATATTAATACAAGTCCTGATGATAATCCCATCAAAAGATATTCTGTATTATGAGTCATATGCTCCTCTATTGCTCCTACAGCGGGCTTTAAAAATGCTCCCAGTTCATGATGGCCGCCCAATGATTCGGGTACGCCAACATAACCGCCGATCACGCTCAGGATCGCAAGAACGATCAACGGTACTGTCATGGCCCATGGACTTTCATGCAGGTGATGTTCCTGTTCAACAGAACCACGGAATTTTCCTGTAAAAGTGATCATATACAAACGGAACATGTAAAATGCGGTAAGTAATGCAGCAAAGAGTGCAAGGCCATAGATCAGTTTATTGTGACTGTAAGCGCCAGCCAGTATTTCATCTTTAGAGAAAAAGCCGGAGAAACCCGGTATTCCTGAAATCGCCAGGCAACCAATAAAGAAAGTAATGCTGGTAATTTTCATGTGTTTGTGCAAACCTCCCATCCTGCGGATATCCTGTTCGCCGCCCATTGCATGAATAACACTACCGCTTCCCAGGAACATCAATGCCTTAAAGAATGCATGTGTCAAGACATGAAATACAGCCGCTGTATAATTGCCTGTTCCTAAAGCAAGGAACATAAATCCAAGCTGGCTAACGGTAGAGTATGCCAGCACTTTCTTAATATCATTCTGTTTAATGGCAATAGATGCAGCGAGTAATGCTGTGGCCAGCCCAATGATCGTTATTACATGTTGTGTAACCGGCGCCATAGAAAACAGAACATGGCTCCTGGCGATCATATAGATACCCGCTGTTACCATCGTGGCAGCATGGATCAGCGCACTCACTGGTGTGGGACCAGCCATTGCATCCGGTAACCATGTATATAGAGGTATCTGTGCACTTTTGCCGGTTGCACCTACAAATAATAATAGTGTAATCCCGGTAATATCCGTTGCAGTAAAATTAGCGTTGGCTGCTGCTGCAAATACATTGTCGTAATCAATAGCACCTACTTTTGAAATGATCCAGAATATACCAAGCAAAAAACCAAGATCACCAATACGGTTCATGATAAACGCCTTGTTGGCGGCACTTGTATAATTATTATTCTTATACCAGTAACCGATCAGCAGGTAGGAACAAAGCCCCACTCCCTCCCAACCAATAAACATGATAACGAAATTGCCTCCCATTACCAGCAGGAGCATAGAAAAAACAAACAGGTTGAGGTACGAAAAGTATTTTGCAAAATCCTTTGAATCCTCATCATGCATGTAGGCAGTAGAATAGAGGTGTATTAAAAAGCCCACACCTGTAATGATCATTAAAAAGAGAGATGAAAGCTGGTCGATTTTAAAATCAAAACCAATTTTTAAAGAGCTAAGATTAAAGAAATCGAAATAATGAATGTTGTGAACGTTGCCGCTTTTTACATCCATAAAAGCCAATAAACTCAACACAAAGGAAGCTAATACCACAGTACTTCCGATAAAACCGGAAATCCCTTTCGATAACATTTTACGACCCAGCCCATTTATCAAAAACCCGGCAAGCGGTAGTATTGGAATAAGCCAGATTAGTTTTATAATTCCCATAATAATTAATTCATAATTCTGAATTCATAATTCAGAACTAATTCTTAAGTCTGTTTAAAAAATTCACATCCACCGAGTGCGTGTTCCTGTATAATAATACAATAATGGCCAGGCCCACACTCACCTCTGCTGCTGCCACTACCATAATAAAGAAAACAAATATCTGCGCATCACTTGCGAACGTTGGAAGCGCTTTAGCAGCAGGACTGATTGCGTGCATTTTGGAAAATGCGAGCAATAGCAGGTTCACTGCATTCAACATTAGCTCTACGCACATAAAAATGATGATCGCATTACGGCGTACGAGCACACCGATGATACCAATGGTAAAAAGGGTAAGTGCAAGGGCGATATATGCTTTGATATCCATATTACTAAGTCAAAAGTTAAAGGTCAAAACCAAAAAGTATAGAATTGCTTTTGGCTTTTTAGTTTTTATTCAGGTTTTTTAATCTTTTTTTCCAATTACCACAGCGCCAATCATGGCGCTTAGAAATAATACACTGCTTATCTCAAATGGCAGTACATAATCTGTGAACAAAGTTTTACCAAGTACATTTATCAATCCCGCATCTCCCACTTTCATCTGTACCAGTTGCTTTTGATCAGTCTTCATCAATGCCGACAATAAAACCAGCAGCAATGATCCTCCTGAAATAACGCCTATTAATTGAAGCCGGTAATTTTTCACCGGTTCTGTATCTGCATTAAGATTCATTAACATTACCACAAAGAGGAACAACACCATAATGGCTCCTGCATATACAATGATATTTACAATGGCGAGGAATTGTGCATTTAATAAGATGTAATGTCCAGAAATGGCAAAGAATACCACGATCAGCCACAGTACGCTATGGACCGGACTTTTGCTCGTGATCATCATGATGGCACTTCCAACAGCCATAAGTGATAATAAAATAAAAGCAAGCGTGGTAATGTTCATTCTCTATAATTTCTAATTAGCCGTTTCTGTTTTTGCCCTGTTACCCAATGCTTTTTTGTAGGCTTCCGGGTTTTCGGTGGGGTGCGGTATCAACAGATCCTGTTTGTCATAAATAAATTGTTTACGCTGGTAATCTGCCGGTGTAAAAGTTTCGCTTAAATAAATCGCATCTTTTGGGCAGGCTTCTTCGCAAAGCCCGCAAAAGATACAGCGTAACATATTGATCTCGTATTTCGCAGCATATTTTTCTTCGCGATAAAGATTCTCTTCACCAGGTTGTCTTTCGGCTGCTTCCATGGTGATGGCTTCTGCCGGACAGGCTACTGCACAAAGTCCGCAAGCGGTACAATTCTCTCGTCCCTGTTCATCCCTGTTTAATACCTGTAATCCGCGAAATACAGGACTGAACGGCCTTTTCTTTTCAGGATAATTGATCGTTGGCTTTCTTTTAAAAACATGACTCAATGTGATCATCATTCCTTTAAAGATCGCAGGCAAATACATACGCTCCCAAAAGCTCATCGGCCTGCGGTCTACTGCTTTTACTCTGTTGGTTAATGCTTGCATTTAAAAAAGGTTTGCAAAAATATAGTTATGATACTATTTATGAAAATATAAAATCACGCCTCCGGTTGCCAGCATATTAAATAATGCCAGCGGAATCAATATCTTCCATCCCAACCGCATCAGCTGATCGTACCTGAATCTTGGTATGGTCCATCTTACCCACATAAAAAACAGCAGGAAACAAACCGCTTTTACCCCAATGGCCAATAAACCCCACAATGCTGCACCGTTGGCTGAGTATTTACTTTCGTCAACGAAAGGCATATCATAGCCACCGAAATACAAAGTAGCCATGATCACACTACTGATGAACATGTTGATATATTCAGCAAACAGGAAAAATCCCAGCTTCATGGAAGAATATTCTGTATGGTAGCCCCCGATCAATTCATTTTCTGCTTCCGGCAGATCGAAAGGTGTACGGTTACATTCTGCAAATGCACAGATAAGGAAGATGAGAAAACCAAGTGGTTGTTTGATGATATTCCATCCAAGCAATCCACCCCAACCTCCATGCTGTTGCTGAACAACCATTTCTTTGAGGCTAAGCGAGCCCGTTACCATGAGCAAAGAGATCAGTGTAATACCCATTGCGAGTTCATAACTGATGATCTGCGATGCTGCACGCAACCCTCCCATCAGGGAAAATTTATTGTTACTTGCCCAGGAACCGATCATGATCCCATATACACCGAGACTGACCACTCCAAACACATATAAAATACCGATATTAACATCAGCAATCTGTAATGAAATCGTCCTCCCGAACAATTCTACTTTATCACCCCATGGAATTACTGCACTTGTCATGGTTGCAGTAAGCATTGCGAGTGCAGGCCCGAGCACAAATAAAAACTTGGAGGAAAAATTAGGAATGATCTCTTCCTTAAAAAATAATTTCAATCCATCCGCCAGTGGTTGCAATATACCAAAAGGTCCTGCCCTGTTTGGACCACGCCTGTCTTGCAGGATCGCCGCTACCTTCCTTTCCCCCCATGTTGCATACATGGCAACTACCAGTGATGCCGACACGACAACGGCTATCAGTATAAATTTTTCAAGTACCAGCGCAAAGTCAATAGCTAAAAGCATATTTTTTTCTTCAGGTCCGCAAGCGGATAATTATGATAGAATATCTTGTTTACTTTTTTTCACTGTCAGGCATTTTTCCAAACTGTGCTTCCTGTTCCACTTCATCTTCATTTGCCGGATGCTGTCCCGCCGTTCTGAAATCAACACCTGTTGCAGCTCTTTCAATTTCACTTAAGTGAATATTGGGATTATTCACTTCACTTACGTGATGAATATCCATGAGCAATTTAGGATTGATGCCGTTCATTACTTCTTTGATCGTTTCCTTAGGCATTTCCAACGTTTTGTATTTGTTTGCCCCGATCACAGAATGACGACTGATCGTTGTTACTCCTTCTACATTCCAGTCACTGGTTTTTTTCTTATCAAAGCGGCAAACATTGCAGATCCATCCCGGTTTCCCTTCATAACTCTGTACTTCTCCCCATTGATCTTTGCGTGCAGTAACCCTGAAAACCTCATCACCCCTTAACCATAAAGTGGCCTTACCACAACAGGCGGGATTTTCACAATTGCGGTGCGCATCAACAGGCTTAGTGAACCATACACGGTTTTTGAACCGGAATGTTTTATCTGTAAGTGCGCCTACGGGACATACATCGATCATGTTTCCACTGAAATCATTCTCAATCGCTTTGGAGATATAAGTGGATATCGCTGCATGATCGCCCCGATCAACAATACCATGCACTCTTTTATTGGTGATCTGGTCGGCCACATAGGTACAACGATAACAAAGTATGCATCTTGTCATGTGTAACTGTATATATGGACCGATATCTTCTCTTACAAAAGTTCTCCGGGCAAATTTATAGCGGGTGCCTTCTTTACCATGATCATATCCCAGGTCCTGCAAACTACATTCACCGGCCTGGTCGCATATCGGGCAATCAAGAGGATGATTGATCAATAAAAATTCAACAACACCGTTTCTTGCATCAATCACTTTTTCACTCGTGATATTCTTCACGATCATTCCATCCATGACAGTAGTACGGCAACTTGCTACCAGTTTAGGCATTGGTCTTGGATCTGCTGTTGAGCCGGCAGCCACTTCTACAAGGCAGGTACGACACTTGCCACCGCTACCTTCGAGTTTGCTGTAATAACACATGGCAGGGGGAGCAACTTCTCCTCCTATTGCACGTGCAGCATTTAATATAGTAGTACCTGGCGCAACATCAATGGTAATGTTGTCGATAGTTACTTTGAAATTTTTTACTTCGTCAGCCATATTTGTTGTTTCACGCAAGGCTCGCAAAGGAGCAATGACGCTAAGGTTATAATTTATTTACAATTCTATGAATACCATCTTTAATTAAAGGCACATTAAAATTGATCAACATACCTAATTTGATATTCGTAAGTTTCAAATAAGTAAGCACTTGTTTATAATGAATATCTCCAAGCGCTTCTATTGATTTTAATTCAACACTTACTTTATTCTCTATTATAACATCCGCCCTAAATCCTATTTCCATTCTAATTTCTTCATGTATAAGTGGAATTCCAATTTGTCTAGTAAATGAGATTCCGTCTTTATTCAATTCATAACAAAATATTTCTTCGTAAACGCTTTCAAATAATCCAGGTCCATATTTTCTATGAATCGCAACACACAAATCAAAAACTACTTTAGATATCTCATTCTCTGTCATACTCCACAATTTCTTTCTCAAATCAGTTCTTGCGTCTTCGCCTCTTTGCGTCCCTTGCGAGAAACCTTAAACTGTTACCGGTACATGAATCGGATCAGCATAGTGTCCCAATCCATAATTCTTTGTTTTGCACAATTCCGGGTTTTTCACATGCCATTCAAATTCATCACGGAAATGCCTGATCGCTGCAGCAACAGGCCATGCAGCTGCATCACCCAACGGACAAATGGTATTCCCTTCTATCTTTCTTTGTATATCCCATAACAGGTCAATATCACTCATCTGTCCACGACCTTCATCAATATTTTTTAAGATCTTTTCCATCCAGCCAGTTCCTTCACGACATGGACTGCATTGCCCGCAACTTTCATGACGGTAAAATCTTGCGAGTGTATAAGTATGTTTAACTATGCACTGGTCTTCATCCAAAACGATAAACCCACCCGACCCCATCATGGTACCTGTTGCAAATCCCCCATCGGCTAGACTTTCATAGGTCATAAGTCTTTTTTCTCCTTTTGCGGTAGTAAGCAATAAATTGGCAGGAAGAATGGGTACAGAAGATCCACCCGGGATACAGGCTTTTAATCTTTTACCATTGGGAATCCCTCCACAATATTCATCACTATAAATAAATTCTTCCACCGAGATACTCATGTCAATTTCATAAACGCCCGGCTTGTTGATATTGCCGCATGCACTCATGAGTTTTGTGCCAGTAGATTTCCCGATGCCGATCTTTGCATAAGCTTCTGCTCCATCATTAATGATTGGAACAACAGCAGCCAGTGTTTCTACATTGTTTACAACAGTTGGCCTGTCCCACACTCCTTTTACTGCGGGGAATGGTGGTTTGATCCTTGGATTACCTCTTTTACCTTCCAGACTTTCGATCAGCGCAGTTTCTTCTCCGCAGATATAGGCCCCTGCACCGCGGTGTACATACATTTCACAATCAAATCCACTGCCCATAATATTTTTACCCAGCCAGCCATTCTGTTTTGCCTCAGCGATGGCTTCCTCAAGAATATCTGTTACCCAATCATATTCCCCACGTATATAAATATAACTTGTATTACTACCTAACGCATACGATGAAACGATCATTCCTTCTATGAGTATATGAGGAATGAATTCCATGAGGTACCTGTCTTTAAATGTGCCAGGTTCACTTTCATCTGCATTACATACCAGGTGACGAGGTATTCCTTCGGGTTTTGCAATAAAGCCCCATTTCATTCCTGTTGGAAAACCTGCACCACCACGTCCACGCAAGCCGCTTTTCTTTACTTCTTCGACAATATCGGCAGGCTGCATTTTTAATGCCTTCTCTACACTACGATACCCACCCTCACGCCGGTACACTTCGTAAGAACGAATACCTGGAACAGCAGCTTTATCTAGTAATATTTTTTTAGCCATAAATTATTTATCCTTCGGCGCTTTATCATGATTAAACATCCATTTTATTCCGAATTTATCTGTCAGCATTCCAAATCTCGCACCCCAGAATGTATCCTGTAATTCCATGATCACTGTACCGCCTTCTCCTATAGCTGCAAAAGTTTTATCGATTGATGCGGCATCTGAGAAATTAAGTGAAAGCTGAACATTATCGCCAGGTGTTGCTGCCCTGTCTGGCGGGCAATCGCTCACCATGATCGCAAGGTTACCGGCCTGCATAGACCCATGCATGATCTTATCTTTCATATCGTCTGATGAAGGCACAGGAGATTCACCAAAGGTTGACTTAACAAGTATTTTTCCATTCAGGACTTTCGTGTAAAACTCCAATGCTTCTCCGGCATTACCATTGAATAATAAGTAAGGAACGATTGCATCCATATTTTTAATTTTTTATTTCAGTTTTTAATTGGCCTTTGAGCGGCATTCTTCAATGATCGCATCTACTTTTTCTTTTGTTAAATGCTCACGGAATGTTTTTCCAAACTGCATCATCGGTGCATAACCACAAGCTCCCAAACATTCAACTGTTTTTAAAGTAAACAAACCATCGCTGGTTGTTTCGCCTACGCCAATGTTTAATTTTTGTTTGATATATGCAATGATATCATCACTGCCATTGAGCATACAAGGCCCTGTCTGGCAAACTTCAAACATGTATTTTCCAACAGGTTTTAAATTATACATGCTGTAAAAGCTCGCCACTTCGTATACTTCAATAGGTTCAATATTCAGTAAAGAAGCAACATAATCCATTACAGGAACATCCAGCCAACCGCCAAAAGAAGTCTGAGCCAGGTGTAAAACCGGGAGCAACGCACTTTTTTGCTTGCCTTGCGGATAACGGGAAATGATCTCGTTAACTTTATTTAGTTTCTCTTCTGTAAATTTTACTTCCATAAATTCTGAATTCGTAATTCATAATTCCTTACCCATCTAATTCACCTGCAATCAAATTCAAACTGCTCATTGTTATTACGGCGTCACTAAGCATACCGCCCTGAACCAATTCAGGATAAGCCTGGTAATAAATAAAGCAAGGCCTCCTGAAATGAAGCCTGTAAGGCGTTCTGCCTCCGTCACTGATCAGGTAAAACCCAAGTTCGCCATTGGCTCCTTCTACTGAGCTATATACTTCCCCCGCAGGCATGTCAATTTCTCCCATCACGATTTTAAAATGGTAGATCAACGCTTCCATTTTCGTGTATACATCCTGTTTAGGTGGAAGGTAATAGGCGGGTGTGTCTGCATGATATATCTCGGCTTCGGCGCCTTTAAATTCTTTTACTTTTTTATATGCCTGGTTAATGATGTTCAGGCTTTGCCACATTTCTTCATTGCGTACCAGGAACCTGTCATAGCAATCACCCGTTTTACCAACGGGAATCGTGAAATTAAAATCCTCGTAGCTGCTATAGGGTGTATGTACCCTTACATCATAATCAACACCGGCGGCTCTCAGGTTTGGACCGGTAAAACCATAATTCAATGCTCTTTCGGCAGCAATGGGACCGCAACCAATGGTGCGTTCCATGAAAATACGGTTACGCGTAAATAGTTTTTCAAATTCTCTCAATGTTGGAGGATATCCCGTTTTCTCATCAAGGAATTTATCCAGTTTTTCAAAAGCTGTATTGGTAAAGTTTCTTTCAAAACCACCGATGCGGCCAATATTGGTTGTTAGTCTTGATCCACAAACTTCTTCATATATCTCATATATCAATTCACGGAATTGCATGAGATATAAAAAGCCGGAATATGCACCACTGTCAACACCTACGATCGAATTACAGATAAGATGGTCGCTGATGCGTGCGAGTTCCATAATAATAATGCGTAAGTAATCTACCCTTTTGGGCGTTTTTACACCCAGTAATTTCTCGCAGGTAAGGTGCCAGCCCATATTGTTGATGGGAGAAGAACAATAGTTCAACCTGTCAGTAAGTGGTGTGATCTGGTATAAAGGTCTTCTTTCTGCTATCTTTTCAAAAGCCCTGTGTATATATCCAACTGTGGAAGTAGCTTTCATGATACGCTCACCATCCAGCTCCAGGATATTCTGAAACACACCATGTGTTGCCGGATGTGTTGGTCCGAGATTCAGGGTGGTTGTTTCCTTTTCTAAGCTCCCCTCAGGTAATAAAATATGTTCGCTCATAATAAAAAGTCAAAAGTTATCTTCCAAACATCTCATCATCTTTATCAATCCTTGTCTGGTCTTCCAATGGAAATTCTTTTCTCATTGGAAAATAGTCCATTTCATCAACATTTAAAACCCTGATCAGGTTTGGATGCCCGGTAAAATTAACGCCGTAAAAATCATATGTTTCCCTTTCCATCCAATTGGCTGACTGGTATAATGCAGATGCGCTGAATACATCCGGAGTTGCAATATCAGTAAATACCTTAAATCGGATCCTCACATTATCAACAAGATTATGTAAATGATAAACAACAGCTAATTCAGCTCCTTTTTTATCAGGATAATGAACAGCCTGCAGGTCTGTCAGAAAACGAAAGCGAAGCGTTTCATCATCGAATAAAAACTGCAATACTTTTAAATTGATTTCCTTAGGCGCACTGAAAGTGAGCATGCCATAAGGTTCCTGCCAATCAAAAAGCTGATCGGCAAACTTTTCTATAAGCTTTTCTTTAATTATTTCGTTAGACAATCCCATAAAACTTTAAGCTATTAGCCATGAGCTGCCAGCTAATGTATTAAGTTTAAAAATCTATTTATTCACAGCTTATTGTATTCCATAACTCTTCATCAGGTCCTGGTACTGTGCACTATGCCTTCTTCTCAGTCCCTCAGCATTTACCACTTTCCAGCACATTGGGATCCTAAGCTTAGAATTCCACGTGGACAAGTTGTCGCGG
>JADMIO011374016.1_pt1 | contig 96555 bp, 93 predicted proteins | sample 8958161 | NCBI WGS metagenome assembly JADMIO01 (sample SAMN16585339, study PRJNA669376) | soil metagenome | isolation source: Crop rotation soil | place: USA: Cullars Rotation, Alabama | collected 2011
GCCGCGACTTCAAGTCACGTGAATTCCAAGCTTCGGATCCCACTGTGCTGGAAAGACTGTTGCTCGCATCCGGCGTCGGCGACGACGACGTGCGTGGCGTCAAGGCGCTGCTGCGGCACCGCGCCGGCGTCAACGCGCGCGGCGCGATGGAGCGCACCGCGCTGATGACCGCCGCGCTCGCGGGCCACACGCGCATCGCCGAGGCGCTGCTCGCCGCCGGTGCCGACACGAACCTCGCCGATCACCGCGGCACGACCGCGCTGATGGAAGCCGCGCGCTCCGGCGCCGTCGGCGTCGTGCACGCGCTCGCCAAGCGCAAGGCGAATCCGAACCTCGTCGACGCCGAAGGCCGCAGTGCCCTCATCGTCGCGTGCCAGTCGCGCAACGCGAACGAGGAAACCGTGCGCGCGCTGCTCGCGCTCGGTGCCGATCGCGCGCAGGCCGCAGCGGAAGGCAAGCGCGCGCTCGACCACGCGGCGGCATCCGGCCGCTGGCACATCGTCGCGCTGCTCGATCCCGCGTATCCGCTGCCGAGCACGCTGACGAGCGACATCGTCACCGCCGAAGCCGCGAACGCCGATCATCTCCTCGACGCGCTCCGGTTCGGGCACTGGAACGTCGTCGCCGAGTTCGCGCACGTCGTGCGCGAATGGCCGCCGTCGGCGCTCGCCGATCTCTATCTCTCGCTTGCAAAGCTGCCGTCCGGCGAGGCGCGGGACTGGCTCCTGAATCACGGCCTCGGCGGCGAAGCGAAGCTCGGCGACGGCCGTCGCCTCGTCGATGCGCTGCTCGATCTGCTGCCGGTCGGCGCGCCGGCGCTCGCCGATCTCGCCTTGCGCGGCGCGCAACTCGGCGGCGCCGGTTTTCTCGCGCGCTGGCTTGCGACGACGCCGCGCGGCGATTCCGGCGCATCGATGCGCGCGCTCGCGCTCGAGTTCATCGAACGCGGTTTCGACTGGTGCGCGCCGGCGCTCGCCGAAAGCACCGCGTTGCATGGCGCCGTCGCACTCGGCGATCTCGCGATCGCGCGCGCATTGCTCGCGCGCGGCGTCGATCCGAACGCGCGCGATGCGCTCGGCGTCACGCCGCTGCATCTCGCGGTCAAGCTCGACCTCGGCATCGCGGTGCCGCTGCTGCAGGAGCTGATCAAGGCCGGCGCGAGCCCCGAGATCGCCGCCGCGAGCGGCGAGACGCCGCTCGGCCTCGCGCTCGCGCGAAGCGAGCACGAGCCCGCGTACTGGCTCAACTGGTCGCGCTGGAAACTGCCGTTCCGTGCGCTGAGACCATCCGATCTTCCGGCCGCCGCGTCGCTCGGCGACATTGAAGCGGTCGAGCGCATGCTCGTTCTCGGTTTTCCGCTCGACGCCGAAGACGCGCAAGGCGCTACCGCGCTGATTCGTGCGGCGGGTGCCGGTTACGCCGGCCTCGTCGTGCGCCTTCTCGAAGCAGGCGCGGATCCGACGCATGTCGCGCGCTCCGGCATCCATTGCCTCGGCGCCGCGGTCAGCGCACGCCGCGAAGCCGTCGTGCGAACGCTGTTGAGCCACGGCATCGCTCCCGACATGCGCATGTCCGGCGGCGGCACCGCGCTGATCCTCGCCGCCGCGCTCGGCCTGCCGCGACTCGCCGAAGCGCTGCTCGAAGCCGGCGCCGACGCCAACGCGCCCGACGAGCAGGGCACGACACCGCTCCTCGCATCCGCGCAATCCGGTTTCGCCGGCACCGGCGACACCGCGTCGGTGCGCGAGCTCATGAACATCCTGCTCCGCGCCGGCGCGAAAATCGATGCGAAGAACAGTCAGGGCCAGGACGCCGTGCTGATCCTTCTCGGCGCGCGCGCGCAACCCGGCACGCCCTGCGACGGCGAGCATCTGGCGACTCTCGTCAAAGTCCTGCTCCAGCGCGAAGCCGCCGTCGACACACAGGACCAGCGCGGCGTCACGCCGCTCCACGCCTGCGCGATGCACGGCCTCCTCGGCTGCGCTCGCGCGCTCAAGGCGCACGGCGCGAACCTCGAACAGACCGATCTCCTCGGCCGCACCGCCGGCGAAGTCGCCGCGATGCTCGGCTTCGTCGATGTCGCGAGCGAGCTCGGCTCCGAGCGTGCCCAGATTCCGAGTGTCCGGCAGACCCTGCGCCGTCCCGCTCGGGCCCAGGACTCCTGACGAAGGCCGGCGGCGCCAACCTGAACGCCCCGAAGGGCGGCTCGATCGACCCCAGAAGACAAAAGCAAATCCGGCGCGCTATACTGTTAACACTGTGTCTTGCTAGGGTCACTGCCAACCGTGGCCCGATGCGGTTGAACCTAAACGGTCCGCTCATCGCTTCGCCTCGTTAACTCCCAGCAGCCCCAGTCTCGGCCCGGATATCCCGGACCGCGATTACGTTCGTAATGACTTAAACAAAGGAAATATCGAGATGTCGAATCGTCAGACCGGAACCGTCAAATGGTTCAACGATGCCAAGGGCTTCGGTTTCATCACCCCCGAGAGCGGTCCCGACCTGTTCGTGCACTTCCGCGCGATCCAGGGCACCGGCTTCAAGTCGCTCCAGGAAGGCCAGCGCGTCACCTTCGTCGCCGTGCAGGGACAGAAGGGCATGCAGGCCGACCAGGTTCAGATCGCCTGAAGCATCGCAAGACGGAAATCTGAAACGAGCCCCGGATGGAAACATCCGGGGCTTTTTCTTTTGGCGCGCGCGTTTTGTAGAGTCGCCGCTTCGCAAGCATGACGCGGAGCCATCGATGCGCGCCACGAAATCCCCCAAATCGAGATCATTGAGGCCGCGCGCAGCGCACATCGCCTCGCGCGTGCTCGAGGGCATGGGCGTGACGCAGGCCGAGGAGCAGCTCTACCGCGCGCTGCTCCGCTGCGAAGGGCTTTGCATCGCCGAGATCGCCAAGAAGCTCGGCTCGTCCGCGCGCGCGATCGCTTCGCCGCTTCGCGCGCTCGAAGGCAAGGGCATGGTCACGCATTCGCCCGATCGCGTGCCGCGCTACTACGCGGTGCCGCCCGACATCGCGGTCGAGGCGCTGATCGCGAAAAGCCAGCTCGACGAGGAACTGCGCCAGCGCAACGCGCGCGCCGCCGTCGCGAAGCTCAGCGCGACGATGGGCGGCGCGGCCGAGCACGCAGTGCCCGACGAGCGCCTCGTCGAGATCCTGAGCCCCGAAGCGACCGCGCAGATGTTCGCGCAGATGCACAGGACCGCGCAGATCGAGATGATCAGCCTGACGCGCCGGCCGATGCTGATCTCGAACGTCAACGAGCCCGATCATCTCCTCTTCCAGTGCCTCGAGCGCGGCGTGCGCTGCCGCGCGCTGATCGACTCCGATCTCCTGAGCATGCCGGGCTGGCTCGAGCACATGCGCGACAACACCGCACACGGCGAGGAGTGCCGCATCGCGGCCTCGCTGCCGTTCAAGTTGATCGTCGCGGACAGACGCATCGCGATCATCCCGCTCGATCTCGGCCGGCCCGACGGACCCGTGCTGCTGGTGCGCTCGTCCTCGCTGCTCGACGCGCTCTGCGAAGTGTTCGAGCTCCTCTGGCGGAACGCGACGCCGTTTCCTTCGTCCGACACCGAGGAGGCCGCGAACGGCCGCCGGCGCAGCATGCCGCTCCTGTCGCTGCTGACCTCGGGCCTCAACGACAAGGCGATCGAGCTCGAGCTCGGCATGTCGCACCGCACGCTCGCGCGGCGCATCAGCGAGCTGATGGAGGAGTTCGGTGCCGCGACGCGCTGCCAGCTCGGCTGGCTCGCGGCGCAACGCGCCGCAGTTGCAAGCGTTGGGTAAATTTCCCTCAAGCGTACAGGCAACCTTGTGTCAATGGCACAAAGTTGCCGCTAAAGTCACTTGTTCCCGTCATCTCTGACTGCCTACGCTTCGATCGCGCCGGCAGCTGTCGCGTGCGCGTAACAAAGACGGCTGCAGCGAGTCAGCGGTGATGCAGTGGGATTCCGGCGTGCTCGTCATGCAAGTGCTCCCGACAGCCGAACCGTAAGGCGGTTTCATCCATGTTGGGGGTTGAAGCAATGAATCGATCGAAGTCGATCGCGCTCGCGGCGGCCGTCGCGCTCGCGGTCTCCACGCTCGCGAACGCGAGCACCGCGCAGCCGCGAGGCGCGCTCCAGTTCTTCACCGACGAAGCCGCGTTCGACGCGGCGCTCGGCGTGCCGTCGAATCTCACGACCGAGAACTTCGACGGCGGCGCGAACGTCGGGCCGTTTCCGACGCTCTGCGGCGAGCCGATGGGCTCGACGTCGAACGACCAGTGCTTCACGCCGGGTGAGCTCCAGCCGGGCTTCGGCATCACGTCGACGTCGGGCGACGGCATCATCATCTTCCCGAACGGATTCCTCGGCCCGAATGCGCCGACGCGCCAGGTCGGCGCGACCGATTTCGCCGACGCGACGATCGTCTCGTTCTCGCCGTCGATCTCGGCCGCCGCGGCCGACGTCTATGGCGGCCTGAGCTCGAATCCGGTCGACGTCGAGGTGTTCGACGAGAACGGCAACTCGCTCGGCACGACGGTGCTGCCGCCGGCCGCGGCGCGCGACAGCGCGACGTTCGTCGGCGTCATCAGTCCGGTCGCCATCGGCAAGATCACATTCAACGCCGAGAACGGCGCCGGCGAGCTGATCGACAACCTGCAATTCCGCGCAGCCGGCTTGTTGCCGCCGGGTCTCGCGGCCGCGTTCGTGCCGGACGGCATCGCCGCGGACGGCACCAGCACGCTCACGATCACGCTCGGCAATCAGGGCCAGCCCGGCGACGCGACGCTGACCGCCGATCTCGTCGACACGCTGCCCGACGGCATCGCCCTCGCGTCGACCTCGAATGCGGCGACGACCTGCGCGAACGGCAGCGTCACCGCCAGCGGCAACACGATCGCGCTCGCGAGCGGCGCGGCGATTCCGGGCGGCGGCACGTGCACGGTCACCGTCGACGTCACCTCGGCAACGCCCGGCCTCTACACGAACACGATCGCGGCCGGCGCGCTCCTCACCGATCTCGGCACGAACGCGGATCCCGCGAACGCATCGCTCAAGGTCACGAGCGGCGAAACCGGCACGTTCCCGCCCGGCGAGAGCTTCGACGAAGCGTTCGTCCCGGCGCTGCCCGACGGCTGGACGACGTCGACGACGACCGGCGGCGATGACTTCACGACGACGGTTTCGTATTCGGATACCGCGCCGAACGCCGCGTTCGCGCCGGATCGCCCGATCGACGGCAACTTCACGCTCGATTCGCCAGTATTCACGCCGCTCGCGCGCCAGACCGTGACGTTCCGCCACAAGATCAACCTCGAGCGCCGCAACGACGGCGCCGTGCTCGAGATCTCGCTCAACGGCGGCGCGTTCGAGGACATCCTCGACGCCGGCGGCAGCTTCGTCAGCGGCGGCTACGCCTACACGATGGTCGCGACCTCGCCGCTCGCCGACCGCCTCGCGTGGACCGGCGACAGCGGCGGCTTCATCACGACCGTCGCGGTGCTTCCAGCCGCGGCGACCGGCCAGCCGACGCAACTTCGCTTCCGCACCGCGGACGACAGCTCCGTCGCGCCGACCGGCGATGCCGGCTGGTGGATCGACTCGATCATGCTCGGCGTCCAAGCCGTGCCGCCGAGCGCGTCGTTCGCGCCGGCCTCGCTCGACTTCAGCGTCGATCCCGACGCGACGGCGACGGAGACGCTCACGCTTTCGAACGCGGCCGGCAGCGATGCGCTGAGCTACAACGTCGAATCGCGCGGTGCGGCGAGCCATCGCCCGACGCTGGTTCCGTACGCGAGTCTCGCGAAAGCGACGACGGCATCGCTCTCGAAGGCGCTGACGCCGCGCGAGCCCGCGACGTTCGCGACGCTTCCGCTCGGCGCGCGACATGCAGCCGCGCCGTGGGCACCCGAAGGCTCGCTGCTGATGCAGTGGGACGACGGCTCGGCCGACACCGCGCTCGGCGCCGGCACGCAAGGTCCGCCCGCGACGGAGCAGGCGGCCGTCTACCTCAACCGCTTCAGCGCGAGCGATGCGCTCGTGATCCACGAAGTCGCGGTGTACTGGCCGGTCGGCGACGGCGATCTCTCGGGCCTGCAGGCGAATCTCGTCGTTTACTACGACGCGGACGGCGACGGTGATCCGACCAACGCCGTGCGCGTCGGCACCGACATGCTCGTGCCGATCTCGATCACCGGCAACTTCGAGACGTACCAGACCGACTTCTCGATCCCGGGCGGCGGCGACGTCTATGTCGGCTTCGTCGATCAGTGGGCGATCGCGGGCGGCTTCACGCCGCGGCTCTTCCCGGCAGCGCTCGACGAGTCGGCATCGGCCGGCATGTCGTACATCTCGTTCGCATCGACGCCGCCGGTCGACATCGTCAACCTCGGCAACAACACGCAGACCGGCACGATCCTCGACGTCGAGCAAGGCTCGCTCGACGGCAACTTCATGATCCGCGCCGCGGCGACCGGCGGCGGGCAGGGCGGTCCGTGCTCGGGTCCGGTCGTGAACTGGCTGAGCGCAACGCCGGCGACGGGTTCGATCGCGGGCGGCGCCGACACGACGCTGCAGGTCACCGTGAATCCGTCGGCCGGCGGCCTCACGCCGGGCGTCTATACGGCCGATCTCTGCATCACGACGAACGATCCCGCGCACGCGCTGCTCTCGGTGCCGGTCAGCGTCACGGTCGGCACGCCGCCGCCGCAGCCCTGCAGCGCCGCCGACGAGATCTTCTGCGCCGGCTTCGAAAGCCAGGGCGGCGGCACCGGCTCGATCGTCTCCGGCACGATCGATCAGTCGGTCGTCGAGGACGAGAACGGAAGCTCGTTCGATTTCGCGACGGAGAGCTTCCACGGCTACGACCCGAACATCACCAGCGACGACATCAACCTCTACGAGCTGATCGGCGGCCCGGAAGGCGACGGCATGTACGTCTACTGGTACGGCGATCTCGTGCCGCCGGCGTTCGCCGATCTCGTCGGCGGCGTCGTCGATGCGAGCGGCGTCGATTTCGCGGTGCTGCATTCGGGCGACACGGTCGGCCCCGACGCGATCGTGTCGGCCGGCTCGACGCTGATGACGAGCTGGATCGGCGGCAGCGACGGCTACGTCGGCATCGCGTTCTACAACGAGTCGACCGGCGCGGTGAACTACGGCTACCTGCATCTTGTGACCGGAAGCCCGCTCGGATTCCCGGCGACGGTGCACGACTGGGCGTACGACGCGAGCGGCGCCGCCATCACGATCCCCTGATCGCTCGCGGCATCGCGGTACACGGCGGTTTTTCGCGAATCGGCCGCCGTCCCCGATCCAACCGATGCCGCGATCGAGGCCCCCGGAGCAATCCGGGGGCTTTTTTTTGCGCCGGGATCGGCGCACTCTCATGGACACAAAGAAGCCGCACACGACCTTGGGAAGGGGGGATCGATGTCGGATCGAAACGCGGCGCCGGCGATGACCCGGCGCGATCTCTTGCGCATGATCGGCGTGACCGCCGGCAGTGCGGCTATGTATCAGGCGATGACCGCGCTCGGTTTCGCCGCCGAATCCAGGCGCACGGGACCCGTCGATCTCTCGGGCGCACCGCGCGGCGCATCGGTGCTGATCCTCGGCGCCGGCATCGCCGGCATGACGGCCGCGTACGAGCTTCGCAACGCCGGCTACAAGGTGCAGGTGCTCGAGTACAACGCGCGTCCCGGCGGCCGCAACTGGTCGCTCCGCGGCGGCGATGCGTACACGGAGCTCGGCGGCGCGACGCAGCACTGCCGCTTCGACGAGGGCTTCTACGTCAATCCGGGTCCTTGGCGGCTGCCGCACCACCACGAGCACATCCTGCATTACTGCCGCGAGCTCGGCGTCAAGGTCGAGCCGTTCATCGAGATCAACCAGAACGCATACGTGCAGTCGACGCAGGCCTTCGGCGGGAAGCCGATGCGCTATCGCACGTATCAGGCTGATTTCAACGGCAGGACCTCGGAGCTCCTCGCGAAGTCGGTGCGCCAGCACGCGCTCGACGAAGAGCTGACGAAGGAAGACGGCGAGAAGCTCCTCGACGCGCTGCAGCTCTATGGCGCGCTCGACAACGACTACCGCTACGTCGAGAACGACGGCACCAGCGACCGGCGCGGCTACGCGCGGCCGCCCGGCGGCGGATTGTCGGGACGCCCGCAATTTTCCAAGCCGCTCTCGACCGAGGACGTGCTCCGCTCGGGCCTCTGGCAGCACACCTGGTTCCACAACATGTACGAGTTCCAGGAAACGCTGTTCCAGCCGGTCGGCGGCATGGGCCGCATCGGCGAGGCTTTCGGCCGCGAGCTCGGCAAGCTCATTCGCTATCGCTCGCGCGTGACGAAGATCGAGCAGGACGAGCGCGGCGTCACCGCGTACTACGAAGACGCCGGCAAGCCCGGCACGACGATGAAGGCGCAGGCGGACTGGTGCCTCTGCACGATTCCGCTGTCGATTCTGAGCCAGATTCCGATGAACGTCGGAAAGCCGATGACGGACGCAATCGCGGCGGTGCCGTATGCGGCGGCGGTCAAGATCGGCCTCCAGTTCAAACGGCGTTTCTGGGAAGAAGACGAGCGCATCTACGGCGGCATCACGATGACCGATCTTCCGATCCAGCAGATCGGTTATCCCTCGCACGGCTTCTTCGATCGCGGCAAGGGCGTGCTGCTCGGCGCGTACATCTGGGGATCGCACGCGTTTCAGTTCACCGCGATGAGCCCGGAGGAGCGCGTGCGCGCCGCGGTACGCTACGGGAACCAGATCCATCCGCAGTACGAGGCGGAGTTCGAGAACGGCGTCGCCGTCGCGTGGCATCGCTCGCCGTTCACGATGGGCTGCTTCGGCATCTGGTCGGAAGCCGCGCGCGAGAAGCACTACGACAATCTCTGCGCGATCGACGGCCGCATCGCGCTCGCGGGCGAGCATGCGTCGTATCTGCCGGCGTGGCAGGAAGGCGCGGTCACGTCGGCACTCGATGCGATCTCGCGCATCCATCAGCGCGCGGTCGCGGGAGGGCACGCATGAAGACGCTCGCTTCGATCATCGTGCTTGCCGCGACCGCGTTCGTCGTTTCAGCCGGCTTCGTGCGTGCGGACGAGAAGAGCGATCCGATCGCGACGCCCGATGCGCTCGCGAAGGCGGGCGGCGAGGAAATCTACCGGCGCGTCTGCCAGGGCTGCCACATGCCGGACGGCCGCGGCGCGGTTGGCGGCGGCACTTATCCCGCCCTTGCGGAGAACCCGCATCTCGCGTCCGTGCAATTCACGGCGGCGACCGTCGCGCTCGGCCGGCACAACATGCCGCATTTCGCGGCGCAGCCCGAGCTTGGCGGATTCGAGCAGTTCGTCACGCTGCACCTCGACGACCGGCAGATCGCCGCGGTCGTCAACTACGTACGCAGCCACTTCGGCAATCACTACACCGACGAGATCACGCCCGCCGACGTCGCAGCCCTGCACCACTAACGCGCTTTTTTTTCCCTCTCCCGCTCGCGGGAGAGGGGAAGATCGATCATGGACGCCGCTGGACCGCCGCAACATATCCCGCAATGAACCGGCTCCATCCCGACTTCTTCGCAAAATCGACCGTCGCATAAAGCGGCGACACCGCACCGGTCGGAAAATAGATCGCCATTCCGTTCGAGTTCGCGACGTTCCTGCCCTTGCTGCCGGACTCGATCACGACGCCGCCCGCGCCCGAAACGACTGCGAGCACCTTCTTGCACGCACGCGAGATCGGCGATGCGTTCCCGAGCGCACCGACGAGCAGATTGCAGAGATCGCAAAGATCGACGTTGTCCGCGGTTTCGTAGCTCTGCACCTGTCCGCGCACGCGCAGGATCGCCGCGAGCGTCCGTTCGTTCCTGAGGCCCGCGGAAAGCGCCTTGCCGAGCGCCGACACCGCGGCGAAGAGTTTCGGCGTACGCGAAAGATCGCTCGCCGCCTGCGTCACGCCCGCGTTGGCGCCGTACGAGGCGAGATACTTCCTGACGATCGTCTTCGCGAAATCGGTCGGCGCCATCGACGGCGTCTTCGCGAGCGCCGCGAGCACGTCGTCGTACGGCCAGCCTTCGCCGGGCTCGGTCTGCTCGGAGCCGACGACGAACGCCGCGCTGTCGCGGATCTGGTACGCGACCTCGGCCATGCTCATGAGGCACGCGTCCATGCCGACGATGTCGATCTTGCGCTTGAGCGATTTGCTGATGCTCGCGAACACGCCTTTCATCTCAACGTTGTCGAGGAAGTCCTTCGCGTTGTCGTCGTAGAGGATGCCGCGCATCTTCGCCTCGCTCGTCGCGCCCTCAGCGAGCGCCTTCTGCGCCGAGGTCACGAAGAATGCGCGCCGCATCGGCCGCGCTAGCATGCGGCTCGCATCGGCGATCGGCACTTCAGCGAGCGCGCGCAGCTTCGGCTTCACGAGCACGCGCCCGCGCCGCGCGAGCGTGAAGCGCGAGCGGTCGCCCGCATAGACGTCCGTGTCGTCCCAGCCGTTGCCGTGGTTCCAGAGCACGACGAGATAGTGCTTCGCCGGATACGACTTCATCGCCCAGCGGATGAAGCTCTCGAGCGCCTTCGGATCGCCGTCGTCGGTTTCGCCGAGGCTCGCGCCGATCATGTCCGCCTTCAGCGTCGTCCCGGCGCGCAGGTAATAGCGCGCGGTGCCGATGTCGTCGCCGCGCCGGTCGAACTGCGCGACGACGTTGATGTCCTCGTTAGAGCCGACCTTCTTCATCTCGCCAAGATCGGCGACGCCGGCCGAATCGAGGTTGTTGTCGCCGGCGAGATAGACCATGACCGTCCACTGTTTCATGAGGCTCCTCCTCGTGGGACGTTTGCGATGCTTCCTAGCGTGCGCGCGCCTTCTTGCGCCGCCGCGCGGCTTTCTGATCGCCAAGTCGTCGCGGCGCCGTCACCAGCGTCCGCAAATTGAGATCGCCCGAATAGACCGCCTTCGAGCCGACGAGCTGTGGCGTCTGCGCGTAGCCGAGGCGCTCGAGCTCGGTCGACGCCGATGTCATCACCGATTCGAGCGACGCGCCGCCGCCCGCATTCATCGCGCGGAACGTCTTCGCGAGCACGTACGTGAACGCGCCGTACGACACCGATCCGTGCTCGTACTCGGCCGCGTACTGCTGCTCGCCGCACGCGTACATCAGGAGCGGCATGTACGGCCCCTTGTGCGCGTAGATCTTGCGCGCACGATTCTGCTGGCGCCGTTGCGCCGCGACGTGCGCCGGATCGTGCGGATCGCGGCGCGGCGAGGCGCCCGTCAGCGCCGGCCGCGGCACCGCGCTTCGCGTCAGTGTGGCCTGCCCGAGGAACCGCGCATGCGCATTCGTCGCCTTCGTGTGCCGACCCGAAAGAAGCCGGTTCGGCCGCGGCACGGTCGGCATCCAGTCGCGCGGCACCCACATCTGATCGTCCTTCGACCATTTGAGCGCGCGATGGCGCACGTCGTCGGGCGGATCGAGCCCGCGCACGCGCGAGGACCCGCGCGTCATGCCTTCGGCGTGGCAGCAATCGAAGATGCAGATGAGGTGGCTCTCGTACGGCAGCTGCGCATAGAACTTGTGGAACTGCTTGTCCGTGAACGCCGTGCGATCGCTCCAGTCGAAGTCGTACGGCACCAGCGTCTCGTCGTGGCCGTCGGGCTCGGCGGTCGGGCCGTACGCCGGAATCTGCGCGCCATGGCCCGAATAGAAAAGGAGGCGCACGTCGTCGGGCTTCATGCCGTCGACGAGCCATTCCATGCGATCGAGCATCCCGTCGCGCGTCGCGCGCTCATCGAGCAGCAGGCGAATGTCGTCGGCCTCGAAGCCGTATTCCTGCAGCACGCTCGACATCAGGAACGTGTCGTTGACGCAGCCTTCGAGGCGGATCGACGGATCGGGATAGTTGTTGATGCCGATCAGGAGCGCGCGGCGGTTGCTCCGGCGCGTGCGTGCGATCGCGGGCGCGGCAAGCGGCTGCGCCGGCGCGGCCTCCTTGACGTCCTTCGGGAGCGCGCGCGTCGCGGCGCCGCTCGTCAGGAATGCCCAGACGTCATCGGCTTCCTGCCGCGCGAGATAGCACGTCGCGTCGTGGTTCAAGAGATCGCCGGGGCAATCGAAGTCGGACATCAGGTTCGTCGTCGCCGCGTCGGCGAGCGGCAGCGGCCGCGTGAACACGCGGTCGCGCGCGTTGTAGAGGTGATACCAGTGCGCGAGGCCGTCGAAGCCCGGATCGTGCAGCGGCTCGATGCGCCCGTCGAACACCGGCAGCACGGACGGATGCGCGATCTGCGAGCCGAACGTCAGCAGCACCTGTCCGCGATGCGGCGCGAGCTTGCCGGCCGCGATGTCGCGCCGGAGCAGGTCGTACGAGATCAGCGTGCCGAGGCTGTGCGCCGCGATCAGGTTCGGCTGGAACGCGGCGATCTGCTCGCCGACGCGCCTGCAGAGCGCATCGCGCAATTCCGGATGATCGATCCACTGCACGACCATGCCGGCCGTCCAGCGGAGCCTTTCGTCGAGCGAGGTCAGCGCATCGAAGAGCCCGCGCTTCGCGCCGCCCGGCGTGCCTTCGATCAAACCGCCGGTGAGGCGAAGAATCGCCTCGGCGATTTCCTTCGGCCCGAGCGGATAGTCTTCGAAGATGTCGTCGTATTCGGCGAACTCCGCCTCGACGATCCATTGGCCGCCATTCGGCTGCTTCGCGATTTGCGCCGCGATCGTCGCGCGCCACTTGTCGCGCCAGCCGGAATCGGCGTCGCCGTGGCCGATGCCATGCACGCAGAAGACGCGCAGCGTCCGCGGCTCGGTGAGATCGCGATAGTGAGCCGCGATCGCGTTGTATGCGTCGAGCGCGTCCTTGTAGCGTTGCTGCGGCGTGCCGGAAAAGCGCGTCAGCGCGCGTTTCGCGGTTCGCGTCGAAGGCGTGCCGAGCGCGGCTTCCTGCACCGCGATCGAATGCAGCAAGGCTTCCTGCGTCGCATTGAGCGTCTTCGGCGGCGCGACCAGCGCGCGCGTCTTCGTTTCGGTCAGCGTCGCGGGCACGTCGGTGCGCGGCGACGGCAGGAACGACAACCCTTCCGCGAGCGAGTTCGCCGCCGCCGCTCGCCGGCCGAGCGGCTTCAGCTGCCACTTGTCGGCGAGATAGCGCAGCACGCTCGTGTGATCGAACGTGCTGTGGCACGCGACGCGGTCGAGCCACGGCGACACCAGCACCGCCGGCACGCGCACGCCGAGCCGGTTGAACGCGAAGCCGTCGTGCGCCTCGTCGTCGGGCGGTGTCGCGCTCGGCGGCTTGGCGTGATCGTAGAAGCCGCCATGCTCGTCGTGCGTGACTATCAGCAGCGTCGAGTTCCAGAGCGCCTCGTTCCGGCGCAGCGTGTTGTAGACGCGCGCGACGATCGCATCGCCGCGCATCACGTCGTGCGGCGGGTGCTGGTCGGACGCATCGCTCCCGAAATAGTCGGGCTCGATCCACGCGAACGCCGGGAAGTTCGCTTCGGCCGCGGCGGCGTCTTCCTCGAAATCGTCGAAACCCTTGCGCCAGCTCGGGTGCCACCACATGCGCGACAGGATCGCCGTCATCGAGAGGCCCGCCGCGTAGACGCGCGCCTTGAGGCCCTTGTCGGCGAAGCGGTCGAAGATCGTGTCCTGGCCGAAGACCGGCGGTGCCGCGGTCGGATGCGCCGCGCTCCACATGTGGCGATAGCCGCCGGAGGTGCCGGTCAGCGCGAAGAGTCGATTCGGCCAGGTCGGGCCGGGCACCGACGAATACCATTTGTCGCAGACGACGAAGTTCCGCGCGAGGGCGTGCAGCGCGGGCAGGCTGTCGCCGGGGGGCGAGGTCCCGACCGGAAAGAACGCCATCACCTGCGCCGGCAGCGAATCGTCCTTGCCGGCAGGCATCGAGCGAAGATCCTTGACGAAGCCCGACATCGGAACGACATCGAGCGCGAGCTGCGCATCGACGTTCTCGGGCTCGTGGCCGATGTCGACGCCGTCCGGCAGTGTGTTCGCCGCGATCGGCGCTTGCAGCACCGGCTTGCCGGTGTTCGGATCGAGGTTGCCGTTGGGATGCGCGCGATCGATGCCGTCGATGTCGGGCCTGACGCGGCGAAGATCGCCCAGCATCTGATCGAACGAGCGGTTCTCCAGCATGAGCACGATGACATGCCGGATCGGATCCCTTGAGTCGGGCATCGTAATCTCCCCGGCGTCGCGGTCTCTTTTTGCACTACGCCGCAAACGCGATTCGACCCGTCCTGTCTACGCGCCGGCGCGAAGGCGCGCAATCGCGAAACTCAGCGCGGCGTCGTAAGAGTTTTCGTACGGCACGAAGATCGGAGGCGCGCGGCAGCCGTTGCGCTTCGTTGCCGAAGCGCATGGGGCAGAGGGAGATTTCCGCGCGCCTCCGGTGGGGCAACTACTCCGGTACGGCCTGCCCCGAGCCGCCGAGCTCCTTCGGAAAATCCTTGAGCTTGGGCAGGCCGTCCTTCATCGGCAGCACGCTCTCGGCATAGTTGACGTGCACGCCGGGCTTGAACTCGACGCCGGGAATCGTCGCCGCGAAAACGTCCGTCAGCTGCCACAGCGGATGATCGGTCAGCAAGTGTCCGCCGCAGTCCTTGCAGAACTGCCGATCGCTGCGATCGGACTTCATGAAATGGCCGATCTTGTCCGCTCCCTTCGTCACGTTGACGTTCTCGGGCTTCCACAGCGTGAACGCGTTGACCGGGCCGGCCGACCACGAGCGGCACGACGCGCAATGGCAATAGCCCATGCCTTCGGGCGCGCCGGTGACTTCGATCTCGACGGCGCCGCAGAAGCAGGCGCCGGTGTTCTTCTCTTTCATGCGAGCATCTCCAGGGATCCCCGCAGCGAGCGTGAGCGGGGGCCCGGAGAAGAACGCCGTTTCACATCCGGCTTGGACATCCGGGCTGGAACATCCGGGCCGGGACATCCGATCAGCGCGTGGCTTCGCGCCGGCGGCTCTGGAAGCGGCGCGCCTTCGCGCCGTTGCCGCACATGCGCATGCTGCACCAGCGGCGCGTCGCGTTCTTGCTCGTATCGTAGAAGAGCCAGCCGCAGCCGTCCGGCGCGGGGCATTGCTTGAGGCGCGAAGGATCGTCGTCGAGCAGGAGATCGACGCTCGACGCGAGCACGAGCCAGAGCGGAAGCTCGAGCGCGCCGTCGTCGCGCCACGACCAGCGCCAGCGCGCGCCCGGTGTCAGCGTGCGCTCGGCGAGTGCCGACTGCGCCTCGCGATCGAATGCGTCGAGATCGGCGCGCGCCGGTGCCTTGCCGCTCGCGCGCGCGGCGATGATGCGATAGAGCAGCGCGCGGAGCTCGCGCGACTTCGCGAACACGTCGCTCGCGCGGCGCGGATGCGCGCGCGCGGCCGCGAGAAGCCGCGAGGCTTGGCGCGCGTCGAGCCCGCCGTCGCAAAGGCGAAGCCAGCGGACAAGGCTCGCGTAGTCGTCGACGTATTCGCGCGCTTCGGGATCGTAGTGCGAGCCGCGCGTGTTCACGAAATCGAGGCAGAGCCGGCCGCCGACGCGTTCGAAATGTTCGAGGGATTCGCTAACCATCTTGGGCATTTTGACAGGTTGCGCGATCCGGTGCATGATGTAACCTCTTAAAGTAATTTAGACGGTTATATAACGCCATGGACCGCAATCTCAATGAGCCGCGTAGCGCTGCACGGCGGCGCGTCCTTCGTGCCGCCGCCAGCGCGGTTGCCGCGGCGAGCTTCTCCGGCTTCGCGCGCGCCGAGCCGGCGCGCGGGATCGACATCGTCGGCGCGCCGTCGAACCTTGGCCTTCGTCCGTTGCGGCCCGGCCACATTCCCGGCGCACGGCGCGCGCCCGGCGTGCTGCGCGCGCATCGCGTCGTCGAGCGGCTCGGCGCGCGCGATCGCGGCGACGTCGAAGCGCCGGCCTACGATCCTTCCGCGGATCCAGCAACCGGCTATCGCAACGGCGCGAATCTCGCCGCGTACACGCCGCGTCTCGCGGATCGGCTCGGCGCGTCGCTCGACGAAAGCCGGTTCGTGCTCGTGCTCGGCGGCGACTGCAGCGTGCTGCTCGGCGGCGCGCTCGCGTTGAAGCGTCGCGGCCGGTACGGGCTCCTCTTCATCGACGGCCACAGCGATTTCTACTTCACGCGCAAGCCACGCGTGATGGCCGCGGCCGGCATGGATCTCGCGCTCGCGACCGGGCACGGACCGAACGCGCTCGCCGGCATCGAGGGCCTGAAGCCTTATGTCCGCGAGGATGACACGGTCGTGTTCGCGTACCGCGATTTCGGCACGCCCGACGAAGTCGAAACCGAGCGCTTCCTCAGCGCCGCGTTCGAACGCCGCCCGATCGAAGAGGTGCGCGCGAACGGCATCGCGGCGTCGATGCGCGGAGCGCTGCGGCGACTGGAGCGTGAGGACTTGCGCGGCTTCTGGATCCACGTCGACGTCGACGTGCTCGATCCGAAGCTGATGCCCGCGGTCGATTCGCTCGATCCCGGCGGGCTCACGTTCGAGGAGCTCGAAGACATCCTCGCGATCGCGCTCGCGTCGCCGCGCGTCGCCGGCATGGAGCTCGACATCTACGATCCGGATCTCGATCCGGACGGCCATCTCGCGGAGCGACTCGTTGCGTTGCTCGAGCGCGCATTCGCGCGAGCTTTTCCCTCTCCAGAGGGTAGGGTGAGGGCAAGCGGGTTCGCCGCCACCTAAAGAACCCTCACCCCAACCCTCTCCCGCTTTCGCGGGAGAGGGGAAAGGCGCGCGAGAGTTCGAGTCTGCGAGCTAACCGACCGCCGGATACCGCACGGGGTCGACCATGCGAAAGAACGTCGCGGCGTGGCGCCTGAGCGTCGTGTTCCAGGTCGTGCCGAGATACGCGCGCGCCTCGTGGATCTTCGAGAAGTGCGCTTCCTCGGGGGTGCGGCCCGGGATGTCGGGCTCGGATTCGATCGTAAGACCGCGCGCGAAACGCTGCTCCGCCATGCGCACCCACGCTTCGAGCTTGCGCCGCTCGAATCCTTCGACCGGCCAGACGCGGCAGGTATAGCCCGAATCGTCGCGGGCGACCTGCCACAAGAGTGCTTCTTCCTCGCCGTCGGCTTGCGTTGCGACGTGATACCAGACGTTGTCCATCATCTTTGTCGGCTCGCTTGAGCTCCGGCCTTCGTAGCCGGAATGGTCCCCTGTGAGAGGATCGTAGGCGGGATTTCCGCCCGCGGACTGTGGCGCGCTTCGCGGTTGCGCGCCGTCGGCCGAAGCTGAAGCAGGCGGCGCGACGCTGGGCCCGGTGGTTCCGGACCCGCTACACTCGCCGCAGCACGGTTTGACGTAAGCCCGCTCGTGGACGGACTGCTCGACCGCCTCAGGCAACGCAAGATCGTCCAATGGGCGCTGGCTTACCTCGCCGGCGGGTTCGCGCTGTTGCAGGCCGTCGACATCATCGGCCAGCGCTTCGGCTGGCCGGACACGATCGTCCGGGTCCTCATCGTCGTGCTCGCGGTCGGATTCTTCGCGGCGCTCGTGCTCGCCTGGTATCACGGCGAGCGCGGAGAGCAGCGCGTCAGCGGCGTCGAGATTTCGCTGCTCGCGCTCCTGCTCGCGATCGGCGGCGGCATTCTCTGGCGCGTCGCGGTGTCCGGCCGCGCGGGCGATGCCTCGGCGCCGGTCGCGGCGACGGGAACGGCTGCATCGCTCGGTGCGACATCGACCGCCGTGCTGCCGTTCGTCAACATGTCGGCCGACAAGGCCAACGAATACTTTTCCGACGGCATGACCGAGACGCTCCTGAACCGGCTCGCGCAGGTGCCGGAGCTCAAGGTCGCGGCGCGCACGTCCTCGTTCTCGTTCAAGGGCACCAATGCCGACGTGCGCAAGATCGGCGCGGCGCTCGGCGTCGCGAGCCTCGTCGAGGGCAGCGTGCAGCAGTCGGGAGGCACGCTGCGCATCACGGCGCAGCTGATCCGCGTCGTCGACGGCGTGCACCTCTGGTCGCACAACTACGATCGCAAGGCCGCCGATCTGTTCGCGATCCAGGACGAAATCGCGGCCGCGGTCACCGAAGCCCTGATCGGCGAGCTCCTGCCGAAGACGAAGGCGATCCTCGCCAAGGGCGGCACCAGGGACCTCGCGGCCTACGATGCGTACACGCGGGCACTGCAGCAGATCGCGATCAATTCGATTCCTTCGATCCAGAAGGCGTCGGTGCTGATGAAGCAGGCGCTCGCGCTCGATCCGAATTACATCGACGCGATGGTCGGCATCGTCCTCGCCGACCTCGTCGCGCTTCGCACCGGCGCGATCGTGCCGGCCGGGTTCCAGGCGCGCGCCGAGCCGATGCTCGCGCGCATCGACGCGATCGATCCCGGCAATCCGACCGCGCTCGGCATTCGCGCCGAGATCGCCGACGAGCGCGGCGAGCACGACGAAGCGGTGCGGCTCGCGAGCGAGGCCGTGGCGGCGGCGCCCGGCATCGCGATGCTGCACGTGATCCTCGCGACGCTCCACTCCAAGCACGGCGACATCGACGCGATGCTGCCGGAGATGGATCAGGCCGTCGCGCTGAATCCGCTCGACAGCAACGTCGTACGTTTTCGCGCGGCCTCGCTGTTGCAGGCCGGGCATTTCGACGAGGCGCGCGCCGCGACGCTCCGCGCGATGGAGCTCGATCCGAAGAACAGCTCGAACTACTGGGAGCTCGGCATCAACGACTACCAGCGCGGCGATCTCGTCGGCGCGATCGTCAACAGCGCCAAGGCGTACGTGATGGATCCCGACGATTCCGAATCGCCGGCCGTCTCGGCCGTGCAGCTCGGCGAGATCGGCGAGATCGAGGCGGCCGAGGCATGGCTCGCCGAATCCGAGCGCTTTTCGCCGGACAACATCCATGTCGCGAGTGCCACCGTGTCGGTGGCATACGACCGCGGCGACAACGCGACTGCCACGGCCGACGCGCTGAAACTCGCCGCGCGCTGGCCGGACGAGCGCCACGATTTCTGGCGGAACGCGATGACGACCGGCTGCGTCGCGGCGCGCGCGCTCGGCCGCTACGCCGAGGTGCGTACCGCGCTCGAGGACGCGGAGGCGATTCCGCGCGATCTTTCGCCGTCCGGGTTCGCGGCCTGGGTCGGCCCGAAGGCATCGCCGAAGGTGCGTCTGCGACAGGTCATGAGCGTGCGTTATTGCGTGTTCGACGAAACTCCGGCGGACGCGCCGCGCCGCGCGCAACTTCTCGCGCTGATGACGTCGACGTTCGGCGCCGACTGGGAAGCGCACCGGGAATGGCGCGGCCTCGGCCCCGCGCTTCGCGGCGATCGCGAGGCGATGGTCGCGAGCTTCATCGCGCCGCAGCAGACGAGCGTCGCCGATCTTCCGGTGCGCGCCGGAACGGCGAAGCTCCTTGGCATCGCGGACGATGCGCGCGTCGCAGCCCATTTCGCCGGACAGCGAAGCGAGATCGAACGGATGCGCGCGGCGCTGCCCGATGCGATGGCGAAGGAAGGCCTGCCGCTCCGGCCCGGCGCGGATACGAAGGTGGCGAAGCGGGCCGCTTCGGGAAAGGCGTCCGACAGCGGGCCCGAATGACGCGGCGCGGCCGGGATCGCTATGATCTGCCGAAATCGCCCTGCACACATTTGCAATCCGGGGAAAAAGCATGGAATGGGCGACACCTGGCGAAGCGCCGCGAACGTCGTTCGTCACCGTCGTCGCGTGGATCTACATCGCGATGAGCGGGCTCGGCGTGTTCGTCCTCGTGATCGAGCTCATTCTGTTCAACACCGTCATTCCGCTCGATCAGATGCACGAGGCCTGGATGAAGGCGCAGCGCGACCTGCAGTTTCCGGCGATCTTCGGCTGGTTCTTCGACCACCTGCGGTTTTTCTTTTCGGTCTTTCTCGCCCTTGCGCTGTTCAAACTGATCTCGGCGATCGCGCTGCTGCAGCGCCGGAACTGGGCGCGCCTCGTCTTCATCGGCATCTTCGCGCTCGGCATCTTGTGGAACGTCGTCGGCACCGTCCTGCAGCAGTTTTCGCTGTCGTGGATGCCAACGATCCCGCATCCGCAGAACGCGCCCGCGGATTTCGATCTCGTCATGACGGCGATGATGACGTGGATCCGCATCGTCTCGGCGTTCTTCGCGATCGCGTTCACGGTGCTGTTCGCGTGGCTGATCAAGAAGCTGCTGTCGCCGCCGATCGTGGCGGAGTTCAGGTGACCGGCGAGCGCATTCGCCGCGACGCATCGTTTCGGAGACGATGATGAAAGACGATGATCCCAGGCAGGCTTATGTATTAGGCCATGGCAGCGAAGAGCACCGCAGACTGATCCTGCAATCCCGCTTCGTCGGCGAGCTCACCGAAATCGTCTTCGCGCGCGCGGGGCTCTCGCAAGGCATGCGCGTGCTCGACGTCGGGTGCGGCGCCGGCGACGTGAGCCTCCTCGCCGCGGCGTTCGTCGGCTCGGGCGGATCGGTGCTCGGCATCGACCAGTCGCCGGAATCGGTTTCGCTCGCGCGCGAGCGCGCGAAGGCGGCGGCGCTCGACAACGTGCGGTTCGAAGTCGCGCGACTCGAAGAGTTCCGCTCGGAGGATCGATTCGATGCGCTCGTCGGCCGGCTCGTGCTGCTTTATCTCAGGGAGCCCGCCGTCGTGCTGCGGCAGCTCGCCGGCCACGTGCGGCCCGGCGGCATCGTCGCGTTCCACGAAATGGAAATGACGACCTCGCGCTGCGTGCCCGACGTTCCGGCGTGGACGCAGTGCGGCCGCTGGATCGTCGAAGCGTTCGCGCGCGCCGGCGTCGAGACGTCGATGGGCTCGCGGCTCTATTCGCTGTTCCAGCAGGCGGGCCTGCCGGGGCCCGAGATGATCAGCGGCGGACGCGTCGAAGGAAGTCCGGAGTCGCAGATCTTCGAGTGGCTTGCGCAAACCGTGCGGAGCCTGTTGCCGATGATCGAGAAGACCGGCGTCGCGACGCGGGACGAAGTCGACATCGATACGCTGGCCGATCGGCTCCGGACCGGACTGGTCGAGAGGAACGCGGTCGCGCATGCGCCGCTTTTCGTCGGTGCGTGGACGCGCAAGCGCTGAAGCCGACGCTCAGCCGAAGCGCGTGAGCTCCTCAATGCGCTGCGTCAGGTGCGAATCGCGTCGACGCCATCGCCGTTGCCGTTCTGCTAGTTGAATCCGTTCGCAAAAATCGGATCGGGCGGCGGCTGAGCCACCTGCAGCTCGTAGGCACCGATGTCGGTCGCGACGCCGATCGTGCGCAGATATCCCGCGCCGCGCTGATCGTACGCATCACGATCGGGATTGCGGCCGCGATCGATCGCGGGGCTTCCTAGGACCAACGCATGCGTTCTTGTGGGCCCGCCGTTGTCGGCGAGCGGCGCGAGCATCGGATCATCGCGGATCGTGTCGGACGGCGGCGGGATGTTCGATGCGATGACGATGCTGTTCGAGCCGATGATCTGGCTATACCAGAATTGAACGTCGATATCGTCCGCGACGCCGCCGGCCGTGTTCCCGGCAACAATCGAGCTCCGCAGCGCGAGATACGGATGATTTCCGAGCAGCCACAGACCCGCTCCATCCCGCCATGCGCCATGCCCGTCCAGGCGCGTCGTCGGGAACGTGTTCGCAGTGATCGTCGAGTTGCGCACTTCGAGCAGCGAATCCCGGGATAGAAGACCGCCCCCGCCGTTGCCCGATATCGTGCTGTTCCGTATGTACGAGGCGCCACCGACACCCGTTTCGCCGCCGCCGCCCAAGTATGCGGAATTGCCGTCGATCGTCGAATAACGGATGTACGCGTCGCCTCGGACGGAGAATCCGCCGCCGGACGTGTAGACGCCGCTGCCGGCGATCGAATTGCCCGTAATCGTGCTCTTGTCCAGCGCGATCGCATCGGCGTATATGCCGGCGCCGCGAGCGTAGTTGTACGTCACGGCGGCCGGGATGGCCGTGTTGTCGCGCACGACCGATCCCGCGAGAGAGACGAAGCCACGCGAAAAGACGCCGGCACCCTCCGCAACGGTTGCATTGTTCATGCCCGTCGAAGTCACGAGGCAGCCGGCGACTGTCACGTTGCCGAGCGTCACGTCGCCTTCGGAATAGATGCATCCCCCGAGCGCGATCGGCGTCGCCGACACTTCGCCGTCCCTGATGTCGAGATTCGTGATGGTGAGCCGCTGCGTGCCGTGGTGAGCCAGCACGCGGCTCGCGTTCGCGGCGGTGACTGTCGCACCATTGCCGGTGATGTAGACGGTATCGGCCGACGTCGAGAGCTCGCCGGAGGTCAGCGTGATGACGCTGCAGGTGAGCCCCGTCATGTCGACGATGCCGAAATCCTGCAGCGCGGCGAGCGCGTCCCGAAGCGTGCCGGGGCCGCTGTCGTCGCACGAGGTGACCACGTAGGTCGATCCAGACGGCATCCGACTCGCGGCCGCGGCGGCGTCCCCGTCCGAAAGTGCCGCGACGATGCATCCCGCAAGGACGCTGCGACTCAGGCTCCGCATGAATCCATCATGTCCGTTATTTTGCGCGTGCATCGTTGGTGGCCCCTGATCGCGTGACGACGAGAAATCCCAGGATTTCCCGAATAGCTTATTACAGTTTTGCGAGCTCCTTGATGCCGCTCCACAAGATCTGGATTCCGATGCATACCAGAATGAACGCCGAGAGCCGCCCGACGACGTTCGTCCGGCTGCGCCCGAGCCGACACGAGCCGCGGCGCGAAGCAATAGCAGAGGTACACGGTCAGCGCCATCGCGACGAGGCTCGCGACGGCGCCGAACGATTCGAGCATGAAGAGCGTCCAGTCCGCGGCCGCGCGCTGGCTGCCGATCGTCACCGCGACCGAGATCGAGCCCGGCCCGACCGTCAGCGGCTCGTCAGCGGAGAGAACGTCTCGGTATCGTCGGCGCGCTCCCGAACGGGTTCTCGATCGGAAAGAGCGCCGCATAGACGAGCAGGAACGTGTTGACGAACGTGTTCACGTGCGCCCTTCCGGGCGCGTCACGCGTCCCGCGTCAGGGCGCGAGGCTGCGCAACACGAGATTCGAAACCGCCTCGACGCTCGCCTCGAGCTCCGCCGGCTCCTTGAGCTCGAGCAGCATCGGATGCGCAAACGGCTCGAGCGTCTCGAAGATCGCGCGGCAGACTTCGTCGAGCGGCGTCTTCTTCTCGAACTCGCCCGACGCGCGGCCGGCCTCGACGACGCGCGTCGCGGCTTCGAGCATCACCTGCTTGTGGTGCATCACCGAAGGGAAGCGCCCTTCGACAGCGGCCGTGACGAGATCATGGAGCTTGCGCTCCTTGAAGAAGAGCTCGATGCCGCGATCGGCGAGACAGCGGTAGAGCGCGCGCAGGCGATCGGCGGCCGACCGCTTCGGATCGTTCGCGATGCCGAGGAGCTCGTCGTCGATGCGCGCGAGCGTCATCGCGCAGACCGCCTCGCCGATCGCCTGCTTCGATTCGAAGAAGCGATAGACGTACGCCGCCGACACGCCGATCGCCTTGGCGAGGTCGGCGACGGTCGTCTTGGCGTAGCCGTAGTGGCGGAAGTGCTCGTCCGCGGCACGGAGGATCTGCTCGCGCCGTTCATGTTCGGCGGGGCCGCGCTGGCCGCCTGGCGTGGTGAAGGTCTGTTCCATAGGTAATATGTTACGAAATGAGTTACCTATTGACAACGAGTAACGAATCCATATAATCGTTACCAAGCCTAGGGAAAGCGGCCCCCAGGACCGCCTTCCACCGCTCCGCACCGGGCCCAACCGGTGCGACGCGTCGAACTGCTGCAGCGCCGACAGTCCGCCGTCTCATCCCAGCGCTGATTGAAGGAGTGAGCCATGTTTGCCAAGAGCCAAAACACCGTTTCGATGATACTCGGCGTTGCGCTGTCTGCCGCCGCCACGTTTGCCGCGCCGGCGTTTGCCGGTGACGTCTCGCTTTCGAGCAACGAGCAGGCTGCGCAGAGCGCGATCGCCGCCACCGCCGAGAGCGTGCCGGCTTCCGTCGATGCGACGGCCGCGACGCTCGCGCGGAACGAGAATCTCGCGCAGCGCGCGATCGTCGATGTGTCCGTCGCCGCTTCGGGCCGCGTCGATGCGATCGGCAAGGTGACGCTGACGCAGAACGAGATCGCCGCACAGCATGCGATTGCCGATGCAGCGGCTGTCGATTCGACGCACTACGCCACGAGTGCGAAGACGAGCGTTGCGTCCATGCGCTCGCCTGCCAACCGCTGATACGAAACGCCGCACTGTCGTCCGATGGGGCGCCGAATGGCGCCCCTTTTGTTTTACCGCGATGTGTTCAGATCACCGGTCGGTCGCCGCCTCGCAGATCCTTGCGATCACCTTGCCGCCTTCGCGGGCCTGGTCTTCGTTGGCGGGCGCAAACTCGGTGATCGTGAGGCCGACGACGTCGGCCTGTCGCGCAATGTGACGCACCAGCGCGATTGCATCGTCGACCGCGACCGTGCCGTCCGGGTACGCGACATAAGGAAACTCGCGCGGATCGAGCGCATCGAGATCGAAGTGGATGTGTACGGGGCCTTCGATCGAGGCGTGCGAATCGATGACCTTGAGGTCGAGCTCGCGCTGGAGCGCCCAGTCGCCTTCGTCGCCGATGTGCACGCCGAAATAGCGGAATCGGGCCGGATCGATCGGCACGCCAAGGAACGGCCGCATCGGTTCGGGCGCGCGTCCGAGAATCGCACTGACCGGCATGCCGTGGAAGTTGCCGCTCGGCGTCGTCTCGGGCGTGTTCGCATCGAGATGCGCGTCGATCCAGATGACGCGCAGATTCGGATGCACGCGGCCGAGGTAGCCGATCACCGCGACATCGACGGCGCAATCGCCGCCGGCCGTCAGCACGCGCTGCGCCCCCGCGCGCTCGAGAAGATGCTGCGCATTGTGGAACTGCTCGAAGATCGCGCTCCAGTGGTTCACGCCATACGCGGTATCACCAGCGGTCTCGACAAGTGGCACCCGCGCGAGCGGCGCATACCGCGCGCAAACCGCCGCGGCCGCTTCGGCGCCGCGCGGGAGGTTTTCGCTGCGGCCCGATCCCTGCCATTGCGGATACGAGAGACATAGATCGAACGGTGCGCGGGTCGATTGCATTTCGCGGCTCTCCATTTCCTGACGCTTGCTCGGTTGCAGTAGGTCCATATTGCGTTTACATACTGAATGCTTCACCGGTACGCAAGCGAGAACCTCACGATGACGATCACGATCACCGCGTTCGAACGTTCGCCCGACGGCGGCAAGGGCCTCGCGCGCGACACGCGCGTCCGCTGGGCGCTCGAAGAAGTGGGCCAGCCCTACGCGGTTCGCCTCGTTTCGTTCGCGGCGATGAAGGAGCCCGCGCACCTTGCGCTGCATCCGTTCGGGCAGATTCCGACGTATGAGGAAGGCGGCCTCGCGCTGTTCGAGTCGGGATCGATCGTCCTGCACATCGCGGAACGTCATGCCGGCTTGTTTCCGCGCGATGCGAACGCGCGCGCGCGTGCAATCACGTGGATGTTTGCGGCCATCAACAGCGTCGAGCCGCCGATCCTCGAGCTCGTCATCGTGAAAGTCATCGAACGCGACAAGCCGTGGAGCAAGGAACGCCTGCCGCTCGTCGAGGCGCGCATTCGAGGCATGCTGCAACGGCTGTCCGATCGAGTCGGCGATGCCGAGTGGCTCGATGGCGCATTCAGCGCGGGCGATCTGATGATGGTGTCGGTGCTGCTGAGGCTGAGGGCGTCGGGGCTGCTCGACGAATATGCCAACCTCGCGGCCTATGTTGCCCGTGGCGAAGCGCGGCCTGCGTATCAGCGCGCGTTTGCCGCGCAACGCGCCGTCAACGCCGCCTGAGGGGCGAGCGTCGGGACGTCGACGCGGGCGCAGTTGATTTCCTCTGCCGGCGAAGAAGACGGTCTGCGGTACGTCGCGGATATTGTCCTTGCGAATTATTGCGAGCTATAACGGTATGCGTTGTAGTTAGTTGCGTGGACAAGGAAGCCGAAACCATATGGAGCGGAGCCGTCTCGCGGCGTCTTCCGGCCGGCATTCAAACGGTGGCGCGACGCAAGTTGCGTATCCTCAACAATGCGGCGTCACTGGATGATTTGCGTGCACCGCCCGGGAATCGGCTGGAAGCGTTGAAGGGCGATCGAAAAGGCCAGCACAGCATCCGCATCAACGATCAATGGCGCATCTGTTTTCGCTGGCAAGACGGCGATGCGCATCACGTCGAAATAGTCGACTATCACAAACGATGGCCATGAAGACGCTCCCCAACATTCATCCCGGCGAAGTGCTGCTCGAGGACTTCCTCGTGCCGATGGGCATCAGCCAGAACGCACTCGCGCGAGCCGCCGACGTGCCGCCGCGCCGGATCAACGAGATCGTGCTCGGGAAGCGGGGCGTGACCGCCGACACAGCGGTGCGTCTCGCGGCTGCACTCGGAACCAGCGAGCGTTTTTGGCTCGGCTTGCAGGCCGATTACGATCTCGAAGAAGCTCATCGCGCACTCGGCAAATCGATCGCCAAGATCGAGCGCATAGTGGCGTAACCCGCATTTCATGGCGTCGGCCTCAGCTACGCCGATCGATACCCGGTGGCCTTCATGACACGCAGCCGTCGTGGCCGTCTTAGGTCGAGGCGGGAGGCCCCATGAACATCCGACCCATCCGCACCAAGAAGGACTACAAGGCCGCCTTGCGCGCGTTGTCGGCCTACTTCGGCAACGAGCCCGACCCCGGTACCGAGGAGGGCGATCGGTTCGAAATCCTCGCGACGCTAGTTGAAGCGTACGAAGCGCGGCACTTTCCGATCGAGGCGCCCGATCCCATCGAGGCCATCCGTTTCCGCATGGAGCAGGGTGGGCTGACCGTGAAAGATCTTGTGCCTTCCATCGGGCGGCCTAATCGCCTTTACGAAGTGCTGAATAGCAAGCGCAGCCTGACGGTCGACATGATCCGCAGCCTGCATCGGAACCTCGGCATTCCTGCCGAGAGCTTGATTGGCCCATAGCTACTTACGGCGCAGCGGAGACAAGGCGTTGCACTATCCAGACGGCACCATCATCGAGCCCGGCGATGTCGTCCGAATAGACGGTCAATATCGCGGTCGTGTCGTCGCCTCGATGGATACGCGTCGCTACCTTCCGGGCCACGAAAGCTGGTCGTATCTGCCGGAGGGCATCATGGTCGACACCGACTTTGGAGGCCTCTTGCACTACACGGCAGACGCGTCCGATCCACTCGAACTCATCGAGCGTCCTGAGCGCCCCGAATCGTAAGTGGTGCGCCCGACGGTCGGCAGCTAGCGCTTCGCCTTCACGACGCGGATTCGTCGCGGCCGCTTGAGGCCCATGCACGTAGCTTGATGTCGCCGCGCGTGTCGGTGGAGAGGAACGCGGTGGCGCCGATCGGGAAGCCGATGGCTTTCCGCCATATCGCCGCGGAGGACGAGCATCGGTACTTCGATGCGTATCACTAGCTCGCGCTGACCGAGATTTTCAAACCGAGCGCATGCGCAACCTTGGCGACAGTGGCATAACTAGGATTGCCGTCACCGGACAAAGCCTTGTACAAGCCCATGCGCGTGAGCCCGGTCTTCTTCGCGAGCCCGAGGATGCCTCGCGCGCGGGCAACATCGCCTAGCGCCGCGATCATCAGCTGCGGATCGTCCTCATCGGCGCATGCCTGCAAATAGGCTGCGATCTCTTTCTCGCTGTCGAGATGTTCTGCCGCGTCCCAGCGGCTGAAGGTTTCCTTGGTGCGTTTCATGAGTCCCAATCCTCTGCGATGCGCCGAGCCCTGCGGATGTCGGCCTGTTGCGTTGATTTGTCGCCGCCGCATAGCAGGATGATGAGCGTAAGGCCGCGTTGCGTGTAGTACACGCGAAAGCCCGGTCCGACGTCGACCTTGAGCTCCGCGATACCGCCTTTCAAGGTGGCGCCGATCGGGAAGCCGATGCCTTTGAGCCATTCGCCACGGAGGACGAGCATCGGGACGCCGACGCGTGCCCAGGCTGCTCAAGGGGCTGGGCTCGATGCCTTGAGAAAGCTCTCCAGATCGATCGGCGGGCTTGTGCCATCCATTTGCGGAATGGCGACAGGGTTGACGAACGCTCCACGAACCGACAGGACTGCGATGACGTTGCTTTCCACGGCCATCGCAAGCTGGCGCGGAGGATGCGTGCCGAATTGTGAATTCCAACGATCAATGTCGCGAGAGTCCAGCTTCAGGCAAATCATGATCTCGCGATTGCGAACGCACTCGTTCCAGCTCAAGGGGTAACGCGTCGCGAAAATCGGCGCGCTGGAAGTCCGCACGCCGTCGCCATAGTCATCTCGGCGAACCTCATGACGTCGCGGGCACGAGTTGTCCAATGAAGCGCAGAGCACGTAGATCTCCAACCCGTTCAGGGTGCCATCACGATCCGCCGACGAGGCGAGCCCCGGACATGCCATGCCCATAAGGAATAGGCTTGCGAGCATACGCAGTCGGTATCCCATGCTCCCTCAATCGGCTGGGCGACACTCAGTGAGGAGTGTACGGTCTCAGGGAGTCAACCGCTCGCGAGATGTGAGCGCATGCGATCAAGTGTTCGCCTTCCTTACCTTGAGCCGATGCGGCCGCTTGAGGCCCATGCGCGTGAGCTTGATGTCGCCGCGCGTGTCGGTGGAGAGGAACGCGGTGGCGCCGATGGCTCGGACCGCCAGCATTACGTTCGCTGACGGCGCGGGGCGCCTTGTGCGCCCCGTCTTGATCGTGGCGTCATGCGAAAGCAAGCGCGCAAAAACTGCGCTAGGATCAGCCCATGAACCTTACGCTGACACTAGATCGCGAAGAAGGCGGCCGCTGGATCGTCGAGGTTCCGGAGCTTCCCGGCGTCATGACCTACGGCGCGACGCGCGACGAGGCGATGGCGAAGGCGGAAGTCCTGGCGCTTCGTGTCCTCGCCGATCGAATCGAGCACGGCGAGGCGAAGCGGGTCCCAGTCAGCATCGTGTTGCCTGCCGCGGCGTGAGCCATTGGCCGTCGTTGCGCGCGCGCGTGCTTTTGCAGGCGCTGCTGCGTGTCGGCTGGTCCATCAAACGACAGACTTGATCGCACCGCGTATTGCAGCGCGCGGGGTTCCCGGACTACGTATTCCCATTCCACGACGGCGAAGAAGTAGGCCCGCGCATGCTCGCGCGCGTCGCGAAGCACACCGGCCTCACGCCGAACCATCTGTAGCCATCGTCATAGCCCACCGCCGGCGATCACGACTTTGCCTTCACGATGCGCAACTTGCGCGGCCGCTTGAGGCCCATGCGCGTGAGCTTGATGTCGCCGCGCGTGTCGGTGGAGAGGAACGCGGTGGCGCCGATCGGGAAGCCGATGGCTTTGAGCCATTCGCCGCGGAGGACGAGCATCGGGACGTCGACGCGGGCGCGGTTGATTTTGACTTTGCCGGCGAAGAAGGGCGGTGTGGGTTCGGTGCGCTTGGCGTCGCGCGGCGCCTTCGCGCGCGGGCGCGGCGCGCGCGAGGCGGTGCGGGTGGGTCTGGCCACGGGTGGCTCCTTGGAATCCAAGTCACCCGTTCGGCGGTGGGCGACGGACCGCGCAGGTTGGCGGACCGGGAGTAACAACCGGCGAGCCCGAAGGCTCCCTGCGCGATCCGCCGTAGACGTGCGCGGATGCGCGACGCGACGCCTACGGCGAAGCCGAGGGTTGCGTGGTGTTACTCAGAGGGCCGCCAAGCCCTTTGTCGTGCTCGCACGACACGCCAAGTCTAAGACAAAACGCGGCCCGGTCGTGATGTGTCGCCCCCAGCTACTTTGTGCGATACAGTTTGGCCGCCGGTATATTCGTAGCTAATGCATCATGCAAGAGATTCGGCTACCAAAAAACACGTACTACTTCGACGTTTCAGCGCCCCTCGGTCCGGCTGGGGGCTTTGGCCAAGTATTCGTAGGCCGCGATGCCAGCGGTGCGGAAGTCGCCGTCAAACGCCTACTTGTCGAGACAAGCGACGCGGCCGCCCGCCGAGAGTTGGAGTTAGCCTCGAATTTGGCCGACCGGGACCTCCGGCATGTAATTCCCTTCTTTGATGCTGGTCAAGACGCGGCTTCAGGCAGCTACTTTGTAGTTATGCCTATCGCTTCGCAAAATCTATTCAACTTTGTCCGGGAAATGGGCGCGTTAGACTCGGCAGCCGCTGCTGCCATTCTCGGAGATATAGCGAGCGGGCTTGAGGAAGTCGCAGATATCGTGCATCGCGACCTGAAGCCTCAAAATATCCTTCGACACGAAACGCGATGGAAAGTCGCGGATTTCGGAATAGCTAGATTCGTAGAAGACGCAACTAGTAGTCACACGCTAAAGAGATTTATTAGCGAGCAATATGCGGCGCCTGAGCAATGGAGGCTTGAGCACGCGACTCGTGCTACCGATATTTATGCGCTGGGATGCATCGGATATTTTCTCGTCACCGGAAGTCCCCCGTATACCGGCGATCTCCGGTCCGCCCATCTGCATCAGCCTGCGCCGCCGCTACCAACGACGACCCCAAAGTTGTCCGCGCTGCTTCAAATAATGTTACGCAAGACGCCGGAATCGAGACCAGACCTCGCGCGCGTTCAAGGGATTTTGCGTGATGTCGTGCAATCTTCACGATTGGGCGTGCGCGCGCTCGGGCGAGAAACGTTGCTTTCTGCAGTATCTACGCTAGTCACACAGGAAAACCAAGCCGAGGCCGAACGGACTAAGAGAGAGGAAGCCGAGGCGATCCGAATAGCGCTTTTCCAAGAGGCGACCAACTCATACTCCGCAAGTATAGGCCGCCTGTTCGCGCTGGTGAAAAATGACGCAAATATTGTCGCAGGAGGTGGCAACGAACCATTTCAATTTCGGATAGGGCACGCAACGCTTGAGGCCGACAAGGCGCTTAAGTTCAACGCAAACGCTGGGCAATCCGATATCGACGTGATAGCGACGAGCAAAATTGGCGTTACACAGAGTTCTCCAACATATCGTTGGAACTCATCTCTTTGGTTCGCGAGATTGCCTGGTAGCGATTCGTATCGCTGGTACGAGGTCGGCTTTCTGAACGCCCAAAAACCTGGTCATGCACCAACAACTCTCGATGATCTTAAGGACGTCGCTCGTGTACTTGCCAGCGAGGGGGGCCCAGTCCGCGTTGTGTTCGGTCCCGTTCCCATTGATGACGAGGATGAAGGATCGTTTCACGAGCGTTGGCTGTGGTTGCTTGGGCAAGCTGCCATCAGCTTGCTGAGGAGACCCGTCGCATGGCCTATCGAGACTTGGCCGCCGGAGTTAGTACAGAGTACGTAGCGCATCAACACTAATTAATCGCCGAGAGTCAGCAACGAGGCATTCCCACCCGCCGCCGTCGTATTCACCGTCAACGTCCTCTCCGTAGCAAACCGCAACAAATAATGCGGCCCACCCGCCTTCGGCCCCGTCCCCGACAGGTTCTCGCCGCCAAACGGCTGCACGCCCACCACCGCGCCAATCTGGTTGCGATTGACGTACGTATTCCCAACCTTCGCCCGCTTCGCAATGTGCTCGATCGTCGCATCGATGCGACTGTGCACACCGAGCGTCAACCCGAACCCCGTCCCGTTGATCGCATCGATCACGTCGTCGAGCTCGTCCGATTTCCACCGCACGACATGCAGCGCCGGGCCGAACACTTCGTGCGTCAGCAGCTTGATCGACGGAATCTCGTACGCGCGCGGCAAAAAGAACGTGCCGTTCTCGGAGCCGGGCGAGAGCTTCGCGATGTTGATGAGCTTCGCTTCGCGGTCCATGCGCGCGGCGTGTTCGTTGAGGCTGTCGCACGACGGCACGTCGATGACGGGGCCGACGTCGGTCGATAGCAACGCGGGGTCGCCGACGACGAGCTCGTCCATCGCGCCCTTCAGCATCGCGATCACCTTGTCGGCGATGTCGTCCTGCACGAAGAGCACGCGCGCGGCGGAGCAGCGCTGGCCGGCGGAGTCGAATGCGCTGGCCATCACGTCCTTGACGAGCTGCTCGGGCAGTGCGGAGGAGTCGGCGATCAGCGCGTTCTGGCCGCCGGTTTCGGCGATCAGCGCGGCGATCGGCGCGTTGCGCGCGGCGAGCGTGCGGTTGATCGTCCACGCGGTTTCGGTCGATCCCGTGAAGCAGACGCCGGCGACTTCGTTGCGTGTCAGCAGCGTCTTGCCGAGCACGGAGCCCTTGCACGGCACGTATTGCAGCGCGGCTTCGGGCACGCCGGCTTCGTGCAGCAATTTCACCGCCGCGTAGCCGATCAGCGTCGTCTGGTCGGCGGGTTTCGCGATGACGGAATTGCCGGCGGCGAGGCCAGCGGCGAGCTGGCCGGTGAAGATCGCGAGCGGAAAGTTCCACGGGCTGATGCAGACGAACACGCCGCGGCCGCGGAGCCAGAGCTGGTTCGATTCGCCGGTCGGGCCCGGCAGGTTTTCGGGCGTGCCGAAGAGCTTGCGCGCCATCGCGGCGTAGTAGCGCAGCAGGTCGGCCGCTTCGCGCACTTCGCCGATCGCGGCGGGAATCGTCTTGCCGGCTTCGCGCACACACAGCGCGATGAACTCGCCGCGGCGCTGTTCGAGGAGATCGGCGGCGTGTTCGAGGATCGCGGCGCGGCTCGCGGCCGGCAGCGCGTCCCACGACGGCTGTGCGTCGACGGCGTTCGTCAGCGCTTTCTCGATCGTCGCGGCGTCGGCGTGCTTCGACGTGCCGATTTTCTGGCGGCGATCGGCGGGGTTCGTGATGTCGCGCGTGTCGCCTGCGTTCGTCGCGCCGGGCACGAGCGGCTCGGCTTTCCACGGGCCCTTATGCTGGTTGACGGCTTCGGCCAGCGCGCGCAGCGCGTCGTCGTTTCCTAGATTGACGCCCATGGAGTTTTTCCGCAGTTCGCCGAACAGGTTGATAGGGAGAGGAATCCGCGGATGCGGCTTCGATGCGAAGCCGCGCACGATCTCGGCGGGATCGGCGACGAGGTCGCGGATCGAGACGTCTTCGTCGACGATGCGGTTGACGAACGACGTGTTCGCGCCGTTTTCGAGCAGGCGGCGTACGAGATATGGCAGCAGGTCTTCATGCGAGCCGACCGGCGCGTAGACGCGGCACGGTACGTTCAAATTATTTGCGCCGATGACTTCGGCGTAGAGATCGGTGCCCATGCCGTGCAGGCGCTGGAACTCGAACGGGCGACCGTGCGCGAAGTGGTGGATCGCGGCGATCGTGTGCGCGTTGTGCGTCGCGAACTGCGGGTAGATCCGATTTTCGCCGGCGTCGAACAGGCGGCGCGCGCAGGCGAGGTACGAAACGTCGGTGTTGGGCTTGCGCGTGTAGACGGGATAGCCGGGCAGGCCCTGTTCCTGCGAGCGCTTGATTTCCGAATCCCAGTACGCGCCCTTGACGAGGCGGACGCACCAGCGGCGGTTTGCCTTGCGCGCGGTTTCGGCGAGCCAGTCGATGACGAACGGCGCGCGCTTCTGGTACGCCTGTACGGCGAGGCCGAAGCCGTTCCAGCCTTCGAGCGATGCGTCGGCGAAGACGGCGCCGATGATGTCGAGCGAGAGCTCGAGGCGATCGGCTTCCTCGGCGTCGACGGTCATGCCGATGCCGTTCTTCTTCGCGAGCTGCGCGAGCGCGAGGATTTTCGGCATCAGCTCCGCGTGCACGCGTGCGCGCTTGGCGACTTCGTAGCGCGGATGCAGCGCGGAGAGCTTGACCGAGATCGACGGCGCGTCGAGCACGTCCTTCTCGCGCTGCTTCGCGGCGGCGCTGCGGTTGCCGAGCGCGTTAATCGCGTCGACGTAGGCTTTGTAGTAGCGCTCGGCGTCGGGCTGCGTCAGCGCGGCTTCGCCGAGCATGTCGTAAGAATAACGATAGACCGCGTTTTCTTTTTCGTCGGCGCGGTCGAGGGCTTCCTTGATCGTGCGGCCCATGACGAACTGGTGGCCCATGATGCGCATTGCCTGGCGCACGGCGAGTCGCACGACGGGTTCGCCGGCGCGGCCGACGAGGCGTTTGAAGGCGCCGGTGAAATCGCGGCGCGTGTCTTCGGCGAGCGCGACGAGGTGGCCGGTGAGCATCAGGCCCCAGGTCGATGCGTTGACGAAGACGGAGTCGCTGGTGCCGAGGTGCTTCTTCCAGTCGGCTTCGCCGAGCTTGTCGCGGATCAGCTTGTCGGCGGTCGCGGTGTCCGGGATGCGGAGCAGCGCTTCGGCGACGCACATCAGCAGCACGCCTTCCTCGCTCGAAAGGTCGTACTGGCGCATGAACGATTCGACGGCCGATTGCTGGTCGGCTCGCGCGCGCACGCGCGCGACGAGCTCGCTGGCGCGTGCGAGGACGAGCTCGCGCTCGGCGGGCGGGAGCGTCGCCTGCGAGAGGAGATCGTCGACGGCTTCGGTTTCGTCGCGCGTCCACGCGGCGGTGATGCGCGCGCGGGCGGGCTCGACGGTGGTCGGGAGTTCGGGGGTGAGGATGTCGCTCAAGGCGGCGTTCTCGGCGAAGAGGGGCGGGCGCTGAGATGGGGGCGCTCGCGGGAGGGCGGTAGTGTAGTGGAACTGCTTTTCCCCTCTCCCGCTTGCGGGAGAGGGTAGGGTGAGGGCAGTCGGAGTGAGGCGTTGAACCAGCCTGCCCTCACCCCCGCCCTCTCCCGCGGAGCGGGAGAGGGGGAACAGCGCGCGATGTGGAAGAGGAGAAGAGCCTGCGGCGGAATGTCACAGCGCACGACGGCCCGAAACCCACATCGCGCACCCTTCGTCCTTGCCCCTGAACGCGAGCGTCCACTATCATTTCAAGGCTTCGCTTACCGTTTTTCTCCATATCGGTGCAGGGTTGCGGCAGCCGCAGCCATCCGGGTCGACGGGGTCCCGGACCACACGGCTGCAGGCCTCGTTTTTCCGAGGCCGATCAAGCATCTGCGCGCCGATAGCCGATCAAGGTGACACGATGATTCCAAGTGGGGTTTCGCACGCACGCCGTGTGCTCGCGGTGGTGGCGCTTCTCGCGAGCGGCGTCGCATTCGCCAATCCGGAGCCGTGGCAGCTCAACCTGACGCCCGGGGTCACCTCGATCTCGCAGCGCATCTGGCATCTGCACATGCTCGGGTTCTACGTCTGCCTTGGCATCGGCGCGATCGTGTTCGGCGCGATGTTCTTCGCGATGTTCAAGTTCCGCAAGTCGAAGGGCGCCGTCGCCGAGCAGTGGAGCCACTCGACCAAGCTCGAGACGATCTGGACGATCGCGCCGATCGTGCTGCTGGTCATCCTCGCGTGGCCGGCGACGAACCTGCTGGTCGACATGGCGAACACCGAAAACGCCGACATGACGATCAAGGTCACCGGCTATCAGTGGAAGTGGCGCTACGAGTACGTCGACTACAACAAGAAGAACACCGGCGTTAACTTCATCTCGAGCCTCGATCACGATTCGAACCGCACGCGCCAGCTCGGCTCGGGCCTCGATCCGAACGCGGTGAAGGACGGCGACTACAACAGTTACCTTTTGAACGTCGACAAGCCGCTGGTCGTCCCGACCGGCGTCAAGATCCGTTTCGTGATCACCGGCGACGACGTCATCCACGCCTGGTGGGTGCCGCAGCTCGGCTGGAAGCAGGACGCGATCCCCGGAATCATCAACAGCACCTGGACCGAGATCCCGACGCCGGGCGTCTACCGCGGCCAGTGCGCCGAGCTTTGCGGCAAGGACCACGGCTTCATGCCGATCGTCGTCAAGGCCGTGCAGAAGAGCGAGTTCGAGTCGTGGCTCGCGAACGAGCAGTCGGCCGAAGGCGTGAACAAGGCCGCTGCAACGGCCGACAATGCCGCGCCCGCACCCGCTCCGACGACGCCTCCGCAGGGCTGATCGCAACTTATACGTATTCGAGGTTCAAGGTCATGGCCGCAGCCAATCCCGCCATTCCCGCGCACGGTCACGAAGCGCACGACGACCACGATCACAAGCCGCACGGCTTCCTGCATCGCTGGCTCTTCACGACCAACCACAAGGACATCGGCACGCTGTATCTCGTCTTCTCGCTGACGATGTTCTTCATCGGCGGCTCGATGGCGATGATCATCCGCGCGGAGCTCTTCAAGCCGGGCATGCAGCTCGTGCAGCCGGAGTTCTTCAATGAAATGACGACGATGCACGCGCTGATCATGATCTTCGGCGCGGTCATGCCGGCGTTCGTCGGTCTCGCCAACTGGCTCGTGCCGATGATGATCGGCGCGCCGGACATGGCGCTGCCGCGCATGAACAACTGGTCGTTCTGGATCCTGCCGTTCGCGTTCTTCCTCTTGATCAGCGAAATCTTCATGCCGGGCGGCGGCCCGCAGGGCGGCTGGACGATGTATCCGCCGCTCGCGATCGAGGGCGGCGTCAACGTCGCCTTCATGATCTTCTCGATTCACCTGATGGGTATTTCTTCCATCATGGGCGCGATCAACATCATCGCGACGATCCTCAACATGCGCGCGCCGGGCGTCGATCTTTTGAAGATGCCGGTGTTCGTGTGGAGCTGGCTGATCACGGCGTTCCTGCTGATCGCGGTGATGCCGGTGCTCGCGGGTGCGGTGACGATGCTGCTCACCGACAAGTTCTTCGGCACGTCGTTCTTCAACGCGGCCGGCGGCGGCGATCCCGTGATGTTCCAGCACATCTTCTGGTTCTTCGGGCATCCCGAGGTCTACATCATGATCCTGCCGGCGTTCGGCATCGTGTCGGAGATCATCCCGACCTTCAGCCGCAAGCCGCTCTTCGGTTACCAGGCGATGGTGTACGCGATCGCGTCGATCGCGTTCCTCTCGTTCATCGTGTGGGCGCACCACATGTTCACGGTCGGCATGCCGCTCGGCGGCGAGCTCTTCTTCATGTACGCGACGATGCTGATCGCGATCCCGACCGGCGTGAAGGTGTTCAACTGGGTCACCACGATGTGGAAGGGCTCGCTGACGTTCGAGACGCCGATGCTGTTCGCGATCGCGTTCGTCATCCTGTTCACGATCGGCGGCTTCTCGGGCGTCTCGCTCGCGCTCGTGCCGGCCGACTTCCAGTACCAGGACACGTACTTCGTCGTCGCGCACTTCCACTACGTGCTCGTCACCGGCGCGATCTTCGCGATCATGGGCGCGACGTACTACTGGATCCCGAAGTGGTCCGGCAACATGTATTCGGAGAAGTGGGGCAAGTTCCACTTCTGGATGAGCGTCGTGTGGGTGAACGTGCTGTTTTTCCCGCAGCACTTCCTCGGCCTCGCCGGCATGCCGCGCCGCATTCCGGACTACAACGTCGCGTTCGCCGACTTCAACATGATCTCGTCGATCGGCGGCTTCATGTTCGGGCTCAGCCAGCTGATCTTCGTCGGCGTCATCATCCACTGCGTGTACTTTTCCAAGCAGCGCGCGACCTCGCGCGTCTGGGAAGGCGCGCGCGGGCTCGAGTGGACGCTGCCGTCGCCGGCGCCGTACCACAGCTTCACGACGCCGCCGGTGCTCGACAGCATGTCGCTCGCCCACGGTGACGTTACGCACTGAGCGTTGATCGAAGCCGCGACGTGAAAGCCGCCATGACGCCGAAGGACATCGACCAGCGCCGCGCCGCCGCGCGGCGCACGGCGCTGATCATCGGTGCGATCGCGATCTTCCTGTTCGCGCTCTCGATCATCGAGGTCGCGATCCAGAAATGAACGCGCCGACGCCCGCGACGCAGCGCAACCGCGGCGTGCTTAAGGCCGCGCTGATCGTGTGCGCGTGCGCGTTCCTGTTCGGTTTCGCGATGGTGCCGATCTACCGCATCGCGTGCGAGCACGTGTTCGGCATCAAGCTCGCCGAAGGCGCGGCGAGCGAGGCGAAGGTTTCGAAGTACGTCGAGGACGATTCGCGCATCGTGCGCGTGCAGTTCGTCGCGAGCGTCAATTCGAAGCTGCCGTGGCAGTTCCAGTCGGAAGTGCCGAGCATCGAGGTGCATCCGGGCAAGTTGACGGAAGCTTGGTTCGACGCGACGAACAACGCGAAGGAAGCGATCGTCGGCAACGCGGTGCCGAGCATCGCGCCGAACACCGCCTCGCTCTACTTCAACAAGACCGAATGCTTCTGCTTCACCGAGCAGCTGCTGAAACCCGGCGAATCGCGGCGCATGCCGGTCCGCTTCGTCGTCGATCCGAAGCTGCCGAAGGAAGTCACCGAGCTCACGCTCTCGTACACGTTCTACGAAAACACCGTCGCGACGCAGCGTGTGGCCGCCACCGGCTCGCCGCTGCCCGCGGGCTGATCAAACACCCAGGGATCAACAACATGGCCCACACCGATACCCACGCGCCCGATCCGAGCCACTACTACGTGCCGCATGGCAGCCACTGGCCGATCATCGGCTCGTTCGGCCTCCTCGGCACGGTCGGCGGCGCGGGCCTCTGGCTCAACGAGGCGAACATCGGCAAGCCCATCATGGCGGTCGGCATCGCGCTGATCCTCTTCATGATGTTCGGCTGGTTCGGCACGGTGATCCGCGAGTCGCTGCGCGGCTACTACAACAAGCAGGTGGACACCTCGTTCCGCATGGGAATGATGTGGTTCATCTTCTCTGAAGTGATGTTCTTCGCGGCGTTCTTCGGCGCGCTGTTCTACGCGCGTGCGCTTTCGGTGCCGTGGCTCGGCGGCGAAGGCCACGGCGCGCTGACGAACTTCTACCTCTGGCCGAACTTCTCGCCGGCATGGCCGACGAACGGGCCGGGCGACATCGGCGGCCGCTTCGGCACGATGGAGCCGTGGGGCATCCCGCTGCTCAACACGCTGCTGCTGCTCTCGTCGGGCGTCACGATCACGATCGCGCACCATGCGCTGCGCGCCGGCAACCGCAAGCTGCTGCTGATCTTTCTCGCGCTGACGATCATCCTCGGCTTCACGTTCCTTGGCTTCCAGGCGCACGAGTACATCGAGGCGTACACGCACCTCAACCTGACGCTCGGAAGCGGCGTCTACGGCTCGACGTTCTTCATGCTGACGGGCTTCCACGGCCTTCACGTGACGCTCGGCGCGATCATGCTGACGATCATCTGGCTGCGCTGCGCGAAGGGTCACTTCACGAAGGACCACCACTTCGCGTTCGAGGCGGTGGCGTGGTACTGGCACTTCGTCGACGTCGTGTGGCTCGGACTTTTCATGTTCGTGTACGTGCTCTGACGGGCACGAAACGAGCGCACAGGATGCGCGTCCCCGCGAAAGCGGGGACCGAGTGCGTTCGGCAGATGGGAAAGTCGCGAGGTTCCGGCTTTCGCGGGAACGACGTTATTGCGCAATCCCGTGCGGCTTGATGATGCCGGTCAGAATGCCGACGATCACGAGCAGGATCAGCAGCACCGAAAGCCCGATGCGCCATGTCAGCGACCTGACCGTGCGATTCGTCGAGCCGCGATCGGTCATCATGAAATAGAGGCCCGCGCCGAGGTTGTAGAGGATCGCCGCGAGCAGGATGAGAATGACGATCGTGGTCACGATGGCGTGTGCCGTGCCGATGGGTCTGGAATCGCGAGGCAGTATACCCGCTCGCGTTCGCGGCCGTGGATAGGCGCTGGCACCGGCCGCGCGCATTCGCGGTATTGCTGACGCTGTTCGGGCTCGCCTTTTTCCTGACGCTCGGCTTCTGGCAGCTCGATCGCGCGGCGCAGAAGGAGCGGCTTTTTGCCGCATTCGCGAACGCGGAATCGCAGGCGCCGGTGACGCTCGAAGCGGCACGCCGGATGACCGACGCGACGCGCTATCCGCTCGTCAGCGTGCGCGGCCATTACGACGCGACGCGCACGTACTGGCTCGTCGACCGCACGCACGACGGCAAGGTCGGCACGATCGCCTATGCGATCTTCGAGCCGGCCGACGGCTCGACGCCGCTCCTCGTCGATCGCGGCTTCGTCGCCGACGACGCGCACGGACACCCGGCAAATATTCCGCCTCCGCCGGCAGGCGAGCAGCAGCTCGCGGCGCTGTACGCGCCGGCGCCGGGCTCGGGCATTCGCCTCGGCGGCAACGCGCTGCCGCGGCAGCAAACCTGGCCGAAGCAATCGATCTACCTCGACGTGAGCGAAATTGCCGCAGATGCGGGCCGCTCGCTCGATGCGAAAATCCTCAAGCTCGCGCCGGACCCGGCGAGCGGCTTCGTGCGCGAATGGCGGCCGGACGTCTTTCCGCCCGAACGCCACCGCGGCTACGCGTTCACGTGGTTCACGCTCGCCGCCGTCGTCGCCGCCGTTTTCGTCGGCATGCACTGGCGCAAAGACCTATCGACATGACTCCGCAGAATCGAAAACGCCTCGGCCTCGTCCTGATCATCCTGCTGTTCGCGGCGCCGATCATCACGGCGTACGTGTTGAACGCGATCGGCTGGCGCCCGTCCGGCACGCGTAACTACGGCACGCTGATCGAGCCGCCGCAGGATCTCTCCGCCGCGCGCTTCCAGCTCGACGACGGCAAGCCGCTCGAATGGAAGGACGCCGAGTGGTCGTTCACGCTGATCGCGCTGCCGGGTCCCGACTGCGCCGCGAAATGCCTTGCGCGCATCGACGAGCTCCGCCGCGCGCGGCTCACGCTGAACCAGAACGCGTATCGCGTGCGCGTCGTCGTGCTCGACGCGAGCCTGCCTGCGAGCGCGCTCGAACCGATGAAGCCGGTCGAGCGGGCGCGCGACGCCGACGAGAAGCTCTCGGCCTATCGTCCCGCGAAGAACGACGACGTCGCCGCGTTGCTCGTCGATCCGCACGGGTTCCTGATCCTGAGCTATCCGGCCGGTTACGACGGCAACCTGCTCAAGAAGGATCTCGCGAGGCTGATCAAGGGATGAGCGCGTCGGCCGCATTGCGCACGCTGATCACGCCGGCGCGCATCGCCGCGTTCGCGGCCGTGTTCGCGTTCGGCGTCATCGTGTTCGGCGCGTTCGTGCGGCTTTCCGACGCCGGTCTTTCGTGCCCGGACTGGCCGACGTGCTACGGCAAGGCGACGTGGCCCGGCCACGCACAGGACATCGCGCAAGCGAACGAGGCGTTTCCGGATCGGCCGTTCGAGACGCACAAGGCGTGGCGCGAGCAGGTGCATCGCATGCTCGCGGGGACGCTCGGCGTGCTGGTGCTGGTGCTCGCGGCGGCGGCCGCATGGCGGCAACGCGGGCTGCTCGCGCTGCTTGGCGCGGCGGCACTCGCGGCTGCGATCGGCATCTTTCTGTACATCCGGCACGCGTATGCGCTGTCCGGTGCGTTCTCGCTCGTCGCGATCGCATTGCCGCTGATCGCGGCGTTCCGGCTCGACCGGCCGGCGCCGTGGCGCGTCGCGGTCGCGGTGCTTGCCGTCGTCGTGTTCCAGGCGATGCTCGGCATGTGGACGGTGACGCTGCTGCTGAAGCCGATCGTCGTGATGGGCCATCTCCTCGGCGGACTGCTGACCTTCTCGCTGCTTTCGTACGTCGCGCTGAAGCTGACGGCGGCGCACCGGCCGACGCCTGAGCAACGCGCGTTGCGCGGCGCCGTCATGCTCGGCCTCGTGCTGCTCGCGTGCCAGATCGCGCTCGGCGGCTGGACCAGCGCGAACTACGCGGCGCTCGCGTGCGGCTTCGATTTTCCGCAATGCATGGGACAGTGGTGGCCGCCGACCGACTTCCACGAAGGGTTCGTGCTGTGGCGCGGCGTCGGCGTCAACTACGAAGGCGGCGTGCTCGATGCGCCGGCGCGCGCGGCGATCCAGATCGCGCACCGGATCGGAGCGGGTGTCGTGTTCTGCTATCTCGCGTGGCTCGCGTTTCGTCTCGCGCGCGCGGGCTCGCGCGGGCTCGCGATCGCGATCGGCGCGCTGCTGCTGGCGCAGATCACGCTCGGCATCGGCAACGTTAAGCTCGGTCTGCCGCTGCCGGTCGCGACGGCGCATAACGGCGTCGCGGCGCTGCTGCTGTTTGCGCTGATCGCAACGCTCGTCCGCGTTACCGAGCGTCCGCTCGATCGCACGTAGCTGTTCCCCTCTCCCGCTGCGCGGGAGAGGGTAGGGTGAGGGCGTGGTCCAACGCCCCACTCCGAACGGCCCCTCACCCCAACCCTCTCCGCAAGCGGGAGAGGGGGAATAGCCCGAGGGGCTAAACTCTCGTTTCCGGAAATTCGACCGACGCCGCATGCCAGGCACCGCCCGCCAATACCTCGAGCTCACCAAGCCGCGCGTCGTCGCGCTGATCGTGTTCACGGCGGTCATCGGCATGTTCCTCGCGGTGCCGGGCATGGTGCCGCTGCGCCCGCTCGTCGCCGGCACGATCGGGATCTGGCTCGCGGCGGCCTCGGCCGCGGCGATCAATCACCTGATCGATCAGCGCATCGACAAGCTGATGGCACGCACCTCGCAGCGCCCGCTCGCGACCGGCGCGCTGAATCCGACGCAGGTGCTCGCGTTCGCGCTGATCCTCGGCGCGCTGTCGATGGCGATCCTGATCGCATTCGTGAATCCGCTCACCGCGGGCCTCACGTTCGCATCGCTGATCGGCTATGCAGTCGTCTACACGGCGTATTTGAAACGGGCGACGCCGCAGAACATCGTCATCGGCGGCATCGCGGGCGCCGCGCCGCCGGTGCTCGGCTGGGCCGCGGTGACCGGCCACGTGCATCCGTACGCGCTGCTGCTCTGCCTCATCATCTTCGTCTGGACGCCGCCGCATTTCTGGGCGCTCGCGATCTTCCGACGCGACGACTACTCGCGCGCACAGGTGCCGATGCTGCCGGTGACGCACGGCGTCGTGTACACGCGCTGGCACGTTTTGTTCTACACGATCCTGCTCGTGCTCGTGACCGCGCTCCCGTATCTGACCGGCATGAGCGGGCTCTTCTACTTCGGCGGCGCGCTCGTGCTCGGACTTGGATTTCTCTACTACGCGATTCGCCTGTTGAATCCGCCGGACCCTTTCTTTCCGATGCGCGTGTTCAACTATTCGATCGTGTATCTGATGGCGCTGTTCGCGTTTCTGCTTGTCGATCATTATCTGATGCCGCAGGCGTTTCAGCCGGGCGGAATCACGTTCGACAAAGTGGGCTAAAGGCCGCGGTACAGCTGCGACGCGCGAAGCTTGACGCATGAGCGCCGTGCGCCCCGCGACCGCATCGTTCGAAACCGACATTCCCTCGCGCCTCGATCGCCTCGCCTGGTGCCGCTTCCACACGCTCGTGCTCGTCGCGCTCGGCATCACCTGGGTGCTCGACGGGCTCGAAGTGACGCTCGTCGGCGCGCTCGCAGGCGCGTTGCAGGCGAGCCCGAGCCTCCATCTTTCGACGACCGAGATCGGCGTCGCGGCGAGCGCGTATCTCGCCGGTGCCGTCGCGGGTGCGCTCTTCTTCGGCTGGCTCACCGACCGGCTCGGACGGAAACGCCTCTTCACCGTCACGCTGGGCGTTTACCTCGCGGCGACCGCCGCGTCGGCGCTGTCGCCGGACTTCGCGACGTTCGCCCTCATGCGCTTTTTCACGGGCGCCGGCATCGGCGGCGAGTACACGGCGATCAACTCGGCGATCCAGGAGCTGATTCCGGCGCGCTATCGCGGGCGCACCGATCTCGTCGTCAATGGCAGCTTCTGGATCGGTGCGGCGCTCGGCGCGCTCGGTGCGGTCGTGCTGCTCGACCCGCGGCTGCTGCCGGCCGACATCGGCTGGCGCGCGGCCCTCGGCATCGGCGCCGTGCTTGGCCTCCCGATCCTGTACCTCCGCCGCTTCGTGCCCGAGAGCCCGCGCTGGCTGATGCTGCACGGCCGGCTCGACGAAGCCGGGCGCGTGCTCGCCGAGATCGAATGTCAGGCGACACCGACCGCGGACACGCGCACGCCCGCACGCCTGCGCCTTCGCGTGCGCGAGCGAAGCTCCGATCTCGTCGACCTCGCGCGCTCGCTGTTCCAGCTCCATCCGCGTCGCGCGGCGCTCGGCCTCGTGCTGATGGCATCGCAGGCGTTCTTCTACAACGCGATCTTTTTCACCTATGCGCTCGTGCTCGGCCGCTTCTTCGGCATCGCGGCCGATCGCGTCGGGCTCTACATCCTGCCGTTCGCGGTCGGCAATTTCCTCGGGCCGCTCGTGCTCGGCCGCTGGTTCGACACGATCGGGCGCCGGCCGATGATCGCGGCGACCTACGCGATCTCGGGGCTGTTGCTGCTCGCGAGCGCGCTACTGTTCGTCGAAGGTTTGCTCGACGCGACGACGATGACGATCGCATGGTCGGTCGTGTTCTTCTTCGCGTCGGCCGCCGCGAGCTCGGCATATCTCACGGTCAGCGAGAGCTTCCCGCTCGAAGTGCGCGCGCTCGCGATCGCCGTGTTCTACGCGCTCGGCACCGCGATCGGCGGCATCGCGGCGCCTTCGCTGTTCGGCGCGCTGATCGGCACCGGCGATCGCGTCGCGATCGCGGGCGGCTATGCATTCGGCGCGACGCTGATGCTGATCGCGGCTGCCGTCGAGCTCTGGTTCGGCGTCGCGGCCGAGCGCCGCGCGCTCGAAGACGTCGCCGCGCCGCTCTCGCATGTTGAGCAAGGCCTTTCCACGAAGCCTTACGTAGGTTAGAGTTCGGCGGAACATCTTGGGAGGGATGCAATGCCGAATCGTCGCGAGTTCCTTGCGATGTCGACGCTCGCGGCCGCGGGCATGGCCGGCGGCTTGCGCGGCGCGTCAGCGAAATCGTCGCCGCACTGGAGGCCGTATCGCGACACGATCGCGATCGACGGCGAGGGCGGCTTCAGCCTGTTCTTTCTCGACAAGGACGACGATCCCTCGATTCCGAAGGAGATCGCGGCGGCGCACGAATGCGGCCTCAGCGGCGTCTTTTTCAGCGTGGCACCGAACGGCCGGTTCTGGATGAACGACGCCGCGTTCGAGAACACGAAGAACTTCATCGCGAAGTGCAACGCGAAGATCGCGGCCCATCCGGACGCGTTCACGAAGATCCTGACCGCCGATGACTTGAAGCGCGCGAATCACGAGCGCAAGGTCGGCCTCATCTACCGCTTCCAGGGCACCGAGCCGCTCGGCGAAGACTCGGACCGCATCCCGATGTTCCGCGATCTCGGCGTGCGCGTGATCCAGCTGACGCACAACCGCCGCAATCTCGTCGGCGACGGCTGCACGGAGCCGAGCCAGGCGGGCCTCAGCCGCTTCGGCTACGAAGTCGTCGAGCGGCTCAACACGGAAAAAGTCGTCGTCGATCTCGCGCACGGCGCGCCGCAGACGATCGCGGACGGCATCAAGGCATCGAAGGCGCCGATGCTGATCAGCCATACCGGCTGTCGCGCGCTGAGCGATCTTCCGCGCTGCACGAGCGACGAGAACCTGCGCGCGCTCGCGAACAAGGGCGGCGTTGCCGGCGTCATCTTCTGGCCGTATCTTCGCACCGATACGCAGCCGATGGCCGTCGACGTGATCGCGCACATCGAGCACATGATCGACGTCTGCGGCGAGGATCACGTCGGCATCGGCACCGACAGCCAGGTGCCGCCGGTCGAGCGCACGGCCGAGTTCGAGAAAGACAATCGCGAGTGGATCAAGGGCGCAAAGGAAGACGGCATCTTCGACAAGAACCGGCCCGACGATCTCTACACGTTCATTCCGGATCTCAACATGGCGAACCGCTTCGAGGTGCTCGCGACGATGCTGTCGAAGCGCAAGCACTCCGACGCGCGGATCGCGAAGATCCTCGGCGGCAATTTCGCACGCGTGCTCGGCGAAGTCTGGGCCTGAAGGAGAAACCTCGCATGACGACTCGACGTGCATTCCTGCACGCGGCGGCGCTCGCCGCGCTCGCGCCGATGCTGCCGCTCCGAGCCGAGACCGCGCCGAAGCTCTGGCCGCGCTATCGCGACGTGATCGCGATCGACGGCGAAGGCGGCCTCGATCTCCTGCGCGCCGACGACGTCGATGCGAAGACGATCGAGCGCGAGCTCGCCGAATCGCGCGCATCGGGCCTCACGGCGACGCTCTTGCAGGTCACCGGCACGCATGCGGGTTTCGAGGAGGCCGTCAACGATCTCATGCGCTGCCGCGCGCGCGCCGATGCGCACAAGGACGCGTTCCTGATCATCGAGAGCGCAGCCGATCTTCAGCGCGCAAAGCGCGAGAAAAAGCTGGGTCTCATCCTCCGCTTCCAGGGCGCAGAGCCGATCGGCGACAACTTCGACCACGTCAAGGCGTTCCGCGCGCTCGGCATCCGCGTCGTCGAGCTGACGCACAACCGCCGCAATCTCTACGGCGACGGCTCGACCGAGCCCGGCAACGCGGGCCTCAGCGTGCTCGGCAAGCTGCTCGTCGAGCAGCTCAACCTCGACAGGATCGTCGTCGACGTCGCACATGGCTCCGAGCGCACGATGAAGGAAGGCATCGCGGCGTCGAAGGCGCCGGTCATCATCAGCCATTCCGGCTGCCGCGCGCTCTCGGATCTGCCGCGACTCGCCGACGACGACACGCTGCGCGCGATGGCGAAGAGCGGCGGCGTCATCGGCATCATGTTCTGGCCGTATCTGACGCGCGAAGGGCAGCCGATGGCGATCGACGTGATTCGCCACATCGAGCACGCGATCGATGTCTCAGGCGAGGATCACGTCGGCATCGGCACGGACGGCAGCCTCGCGTCGACCGAGCGCACGCCGGAGTTCGAGAAGCAGAATCTCGAATCGATGAAGCAGACCGCCGCCGACGGCATCTTCGGACCGAACCGGAAACCCGAAGGGCTCTACTACTTCATTCCCGATCTCAACGCGCCGAACCGCTTCGATCTGCTCGCGGCGAAGCTCTCGGCGCGCGGGCATTCCGACGCGCGCATCGAGAAGATCCTCGGCGGCAATTTCGCGCGCGTGTTCGCCGAAGTCTGGGGTTGACGCAGCGGCGGGGCGATCGCGCTAGACTCGTCTCGCAACCCGGAGCGTGCCATGGCCTCGATCTACGATTTCAGCGCGAAGACCATCGACGGCAAGGACGAGAAGCTCGACGAGTTTCGCGGCAAGACGCTGCTCGTCGTCAACGTCGCCTCGAAGTGCGGCTTCACGCCGCAGTACGAAGGGCTCGAGGCGCTGTACCGGAAGTTCAAGGGGCAGGGCCTTGTCGTGCTCGGCTTTCCGTGCGATCAGTTCGGGCATCAGGAGCCCGGCAACGAAGACGAGATCAAGAACTTCTGCTCGCTGACCTATGACGTCACGTTCCCGATGTTCGCGAAGATCGACGTCAACGGCTCGCATACGCATCCGCTCTACAAATACCTCAAGCACGAGGCCAAAGGCCTCCTCGGCAGCGAGGCGATCAAGTGGAACTTCACGAAGTTCCTGGTCGGCAAGGACGGCGAGGTCGTCAAGCGCTACGCGCCGGCCGATACGCCGAAATCGCTCGAAAAAGACATTCAAGCGGCGCTCTGACGGAGGGCGCACAGTTTCGCCTCGCGCGCCCGCGCGATGATCGGCGCCGTTCCGGTCCGGGGGCCGCCGCCATGATTCGCATCGCCACGCTGTTCCTGCTGCTCGCCGCGCCGTTCTGCAATGCGACGACGTATTACGTCGCGCCGCCGCCGAGCGGCGACGACGGCAATCCCGGCACGCTCGCCTCGCCGTGGGCGACGATCCAGCACGCGGCCGACACCGTGCAGCCGGGCGACACCGTGCAGGTGCGCGCCGGCAACTATGCCGGCGGCTACTTCGAAACGTCGGGCACGGCGGCGCTCCCGATCGTGCTCGAAAACTATCCCGGCGAATCGCCGTCGATCACCGACGACAACCCGACGACGCCGGACGGCATCAACCTCGAAGGCGCGTCGTACATGACCGTGCAGGGCTTCACGGTCAACGGCCGCACGCGCGCCGGCATTCGCGCGGTGCTCTGCGAGCACGTGACGATCCGCGACAACGCGATGGACGCAAACGGCGTCTGGGGCGTCCTCACCGGCTTCTGCGACGATCTTCTGATCGAGAACAACGTCGCCTCGAACAGCATCGAGCAGCACGGCATCTACGTCGGCAACAGCGGCGATCGTCCCGTCATTCGCGCCAACACGATCTTCGGCAACAACGCGAACGGCATCCACATGAACGGCGACATCTCGCAGGGCGGCGACGGCATCATCAGCAACGCGACCGTCGAGGACAACGTGATCTTCGACAACGGCGTCGGCGGCGGCTCGGGCATCAACTGCGACGGCGTACAGGACTCGCTGATCCGCAACAACCTGATCTACGATGAGCACGCGAGCGGCATCTCGCTGTACCAGATCGACGGCGGCGGCCCGTCGACCGGCAATCGCGTGCTGAACAATACGGTGCTGATCGCCTCGAACGGCCGCTGGGCGCTCAACATCCAGGACGGCGCGGCGAACACGCTCGCGCGCAACAACATCCTCTGGAACGCGCATTCGTTCCGCGGCAGCCTCGACATCAGCGACGACTCGTTGCCGGGCTTTGCCGACGACGACAATGCCGTCATGGATCGCTTCACGACCGACGGCGGCGACACGATCCTGACGCTCGCCGAATGGCAGCAGCAGACCGGGCTCGATGAGCATTCGTTCGTGTCGACGCCGGATGCGCTGTTCGTCGATGCGGGCAGCAACAATTACCAGCTGTCGCCGACGAGCCCCGCGCTCGATGCGGGCGAGACGCGCGCCGATGTGCCATCGGACATCGTCGGCGTCGCGCGCCCGCAGGGCGCAGGCTTCGACGTCGGCGCGTACGAGCGGCCGGTCGCGCCGGGCGACGAGATTTTCGCGGACGGCTTCGATCCCTGACGCAAGTGGCGCGTCGGTGGTATATCTGCGTGCGTCCGCTACGCCGAGACCCTCCGTGACGCCAGCCACCGACCCCGCGCGCCCACTGACGCGCAGCGACGCCAAGACCCTCGTCCTCGCCGCCCTCGGCGGCGCGCTCGAGTATTACGACTTCATCATCTTCGTCTTCTTCACGTCGGTGATCGGGCAGCTTTTCTTCCCGCCCGAGACGCCCGAGTGGCTCCGCCAGCTGCAGACGTTCGGCATCTTCGCGGCCGGCTATCTCGCGCGCCCGCTCGGCGGCATCGTCATGGCGCACTTCGGCGATCGCAGCGGCCGCAAGCAGATGTTCACGCTGAGCGTGTTCCTGATGGCGATCCCGACGCTCGTGATCGGCCTTTTGCCGACATACGCGACGCTCGGCTACGCGGCGCCACTCGCGCTCCTCCTGATGCGCATCCTGCAAGGCGCCGCCGTCGGCGGCGAAGTGCCGGGCGCGTGGACATTCGTCGCCGAGCACGTACCCGAGCGCCGCACGGGCTTCGCCTGCGGCACGCTGACCTCGGGCCTCACGGTCGGCATCCTGATCGGATCGCTGATCGCGACGTGGATCAACAGGAGCTGGAGCGCCGCCGACGTGCAGGCCTATGCATGGCGCATTCCGTTCCTGATCGGCGGCGTGTTCGGATTCTTCGCGGTGTTCCTGCGCCGCCTCCTGGCTGAGACGCCGGTGTTCGAGGAGATGCGGCGGCGCCGCGCGCTCGTCGAAGGCCTGCCGCTTCGTGTCGTGCTTGCCGGTCACGGTCGCGCGGTCGCGCAGTCGATGCTGCTGACCTGGGTTCTGACCGCTGCGATCGTCGTTGTGATCCTGATGACACCGTCTCTCATCCAGACGCTGTTCGGCATTTCCCTGGCCGATTCGCTCGCGGCGAACAGCCTCGCGACGCTGGGACTCACGATCGGCTGCATCGCGTTCGGCTGGCTTGCCGATCGATTCGGCGCCGAGCGCATGCTGATGCTCGGCTGCGCGCTGCTGCTGGCGGCGACGTACGCGCTCTACCTCGGCCTCGGCCAGAGCACACAATACCTCGGCGGTCTCTACGGCCTCGCGGGCTTCTGCGTCGGTGTCGTCGGCGTGATCCCGACGGTGCTGGTCCGCGCGTTCCCGGCGCCCGTGCGGTTCTCGGGCATCTCGTTCGCGTACAACGTCGCGTACGCGATCTTCGCCGGCCTCACGCTGTTCCTTATTCCGCTCCTGACGAAGCAGCAGACGCTCGCGCCGGCGCACTACGTCGCGGCGCTCTCCGGGGTCGGCATCGCGACGGCGGCCTGGATCGCGGCGACCCACGCCGCGCCCGCGAGGGCCGTCTCCTCGCCGGCTTGATGAAACGCGAACAGGGCCCGAACACCCCGAACATGAGATTCAAAAGCCGTCGGGCCTCGATAAGCTAGCTTCACGGCGTTTTTCTCCGGGCGTCCTCCACCGGCGCTTGTTTCCCGACCCAGCCCAGAGAGGTAAGCCATGTCCTTGACCGCCAAGAGCCTCGCCGCGCTAGCCGCTGCCGGCGCGCTCGCTCCGATGTTGCCCACCTTCGCCGGCGACGATCTCGTCTTCGCGGACGGATTCGATCCGGCGCAGCCGTCCGTCAGCACCTACGACGACCTGACCGAAGGCTTCCTCGGCACGAGCTACGCCTACAACGGCGTCTCGTACCACGACGTCAACGGCATCGGCGGCGTATTCCCGGACGGCAGCACGTTCACGCCGGCCGACGTCGGCGATCAGCTCATCATCGAGGACGCGACCGATTTCTACAGCGTCCACACCGACTGGGGCAGCTCGCCGAACGCGCTGACGTTCGGCACCGCGTACGTGCCGGGCCCGAACCTCACGATCGGCGCGCTCGTCCGCGCGACGATGGATCTCGACCAGCCGGCGAGCGCCGCGAGCGTCGAGATCGGCTACTACGAGAACGGGCCGTGGGGCGGCATCGAGATCCACCTCGACGCGCTCGCGGCCGGCACGGTCGTCGCGAGCGACGTGATCACGATCGCGAACGGCGGCGGGCGCGACAACGACACCGTCGCGACGCTCAGCGTCGGCGGCGCGACGTTCGACAGCCTCAAGCTCTATGCGACCTACGGCGATCAGCCGTCGGCGCCGCGCGTGATGATGGACGATCTGACGCTGACGCCCTGACGATCACGCCGGCGCACGCACCATCGTGCGCATCAGGTGCTCGATCGCGGCGATCGGATCGGTGCAACGCCCGGCATGCACCGGCGAGGTCTGGATCATCGTGCTCCGCGGCGCGGTCAGCCAGTCGAAGCGCTCGCGCCGCGACAATTTCCCGATCGGCCCGGCGGCATCGCCGCCGGCGCAGATCGCCGGAATCGTCGCGAGATGCGCGCGGATCGCCGCGATGTCGAGTCCCGCATGCAGGGCGAGGAGGCGTGCTTCGTCGACTTCGATGCGCGCCTCGAGGAACGAGGCATCCTGGCACGACAGGATCACGCCGACGTTGACGAACTCCTCGCGCTCGACGCGCGGCACGACGCGGATCACCGCGTAGTCATAGGTCGCGTGCGCGGGCACGGATTGCCTCCTCGACAAATGCGCGCGGCGACGCGAGGCGGCGCTTCAGCCACGCCGCGTACGCGTCGCGGTGCGCGCGATGATCGGCGAACGGCGCGTCGCCGGCGAGCCATGCGGCCGGAATGAGCTCGACGATGCCGTCGATCGTGCGCTCGTCGAGTCGTGCCGCGAGCGCAGCATCGGCCTCGGCGAGCTTCTCCGCGCGCGGCAGCAGCACGTGATCGCGGATCAGCGCGAACGGTGCGGCGGCGCGCGCGAGATAGTCGTCCCACGCGTGGTGGAAGTAGAGCGCGGCGCCGTGGTCGATCAGCCAGGGCTTGCGATGCCAGACCAGCATGTTCGCATTGCGCGGCGTGCGATCGACGTTCGTGACGAGCGCGTCGAACCAGACGACCTTCGACGCGAGCTCGGCATCGACGGCCTCGACCACCGGATCGAACGTGACGGCGCCCGGCAGGTAGTCGAGCGCGAGATTCAATCCGACGCTCGCCTTGATGAGGTCCTGGATCTCGGGATCGGGCTCGGTGCGCGCGAGCTCCGCGTCGAGCTCGACGAACACGATCTCCGGCACGGGCAGATTGAGCGCCCGCGCGATTTCGCCCGCGACGAGCTCCGCGATCAGCGCCTTCGGGCCCTGGCCCGCGCCGCGGAACTTCAGCACGTACATCCCTTGATCGTCGGCCTCGACGATCGCGGGCAGCGAGCCGCCTTCGCGGAGCGGCGTCACGTAGCGCGTGGCGTTGACGGTTCTCAAGATTTTTGCCGGGATGCGGAGGCCAGCCGTGTGGACGCACATTGTGCCGCATAATGCGCGCATGACGACGCAACGCTACGACGCGATCCTGATCGGCGCCGGCCACAACGGCCTCGTGTGCGCCACGTACCTCGCGAAGGCCGGGCTCAAGGTTCTCGTGCTCGAACGGCGCGGCGTCGTCGGCGGCGCGGCCGTGACCGAGGAGTTCCATCCGGGCTTTCGCAACTCGGTCGCGGCGTACACGGTGTCGCTGCTGCAGCCGAAGGTCATCCGCGATCTCGATCTCGAAGCGCACGGCCTCAAGATCGTGATGCGCAAGCTCAACAACTTCCTGCCGCTGCCGGACGGCCGTTATCTCGCGACCGGCGCGGGCCGCACGCGCGAGGAAGTCGCGAAGTTCTCGCAGCGCGACGCCGATCGCCTGCCCGAATACGAGCGCCGCCTCGATGCGATCGCCGACGTGCTGCGCGCGCTTGCGCTCGAGCCGCCGCCGAACGTCACCGACGCGGGATGGCTCAAGGCGTTGCCGGAACTGCTCCGCGCAGGGAAGCTCGGCAGGCAGCTCGCGTCGATCGATTCGACGCTTCGCACCGACCTCCTCGATCTTTTCGCGGTCTCGGCCGCCGAATATCTCGAGCGCTTTTTCGAAAGCGATCCGATCAAGGCCGTGCTCGGCTTCGACGGCATCGTCGGCAACTATGCGAGCCCTTACACGCCGGGCTCGGCGTATGTCCTGTTGCATCACGTGTTCGGCGAGGTCAACGGCGTCAAGGGCGCGTGGGGCCATGCGATCGGCGGCATGGGCGCGATCACGCAGGCGATGGCGAAGGCGGCGACCGCGGCCGGTGTCGAGATCCGCGTCGGCGAAGGCGTCCGCGAAGTCGTCGTCGAGAACGAACGCGCGGTCGGCGTCGTCAGCGAGAAGAGCGACGTAATCCACGCGCGCGCGATCGTCGCGAACGTCAATCCGAAATTGCTCTACGAGCGCCTGATCGCGCGCGCGGCCGTGCCCGCGCCGGTGCAGGAGCGCATGGCGAACTGGCGCTGCGGCTCGGGCACGTTCCGCATGAATGTCGCGCTGTCGGAGTTGCCGCGCTTCACGGCGCTGCCGGAGCCCGGCGATCACCTGACCGCCGGCATCATCATGGCGCCGACGCTCGACTACATGGATCGTGCCTATCTCGACGCACGCCAGTACGGCTGGTCGAAGGAGCCGATCGTCGAGATGCTGATCCCGTCGACGCTCGATGATTCGCTCGCGCCGGCGGGGCAGCACGTCGCGAGCCTCTTCTGCCAGCATGTCGCGCCCGAGTTGCCGGATGGCAGATCGTGGGACGACCATCGCGAGGAAGTCGCCGACGTCATGATCGCGACCGTCGACAAGTTCGCGCCGGGCTTCAAGGCCTCGGTGCTCGGCCGGCAGATCAAGAGCCCGCTCGATCTCGAGCGCGATTTCGGGCTGATCGGCGGCGACATCTTCCATGGCGCGCTGTCGCTCAACCAGCTTTTCAGCGCGCGGCCGATGATCGGTTACGCGGACTATCGCGGCGCGCTGCCGGGTCTCTATCTCTGCGGCGCCGGCACGCACCCGGGCGGCGGCGTGACCGGTGCGCCGGGACACAACGCAGCGAAGGTCATTCGCGGCGATCTCGGCCGCTCGCGCTGAGGCGTCGCTCGCGCAATAAAAAACCCCGACGTCTCGCGACGCCGGGGTCTTGATCGATTGCTCGAGCGGCGGTTACGCCATCTGCACTTCGTCAGCCTGCATGCCCTTCTGGCCCTGCGTGGTGATGAAGCTGACTTTCTGACCTTCGGTCAGCGTCTTGAAGCCCGCGCCCTGGATTGAGCGGAAATGCACGAAGACGTCCGCGCCGCTTTCCGGCGCGATGAAGCCGAAACCCTTCGCATCATTGAACCATTTGACGGTACCGATCTGACGAGTAGCCATTTGTCTTACTCCTGACAACACAACGGATTCGCAGCCTGGGGACATCCCGGGCCGAAACTGGGGTTGGCAAGGAGAAAGCGAGGTGGTGATGAAGGCGAATCGTGGGATCGACCGCATCAGGTCACGGTTCACAGTGACCCTGACAAACACAGTGCGCGCACCCTACACGGTTTGCGCGAACAAAGCGAATCGACGGTCCGCAAGGTCTCCTGCGAGCGCTTGCGCGACAAGCGGCCGCCTACTCGGCGCGCGCACCACTGCCGCGATTGATCGTCGCCTGCAGCGCGCGAAGCTCGTTCTTTTCGAGCTCGGAAAGGCCCGCGAGCCCGCCTTCGCGGATCTTCGCCTCGATTTCGCCGCGCCGCTGCAGCTGCGTTTGCCGTTCGAGCTGGCGTAGCGCGTCGAGGAACTCGGCGCGCGCTTCGGCCTCGCCGCCGGGGAAATCCATGACGGCGAGTTTCTGCAGCGCGCGCGCTTCCTCGCGTTCGGCGAAGTGTTCGATCAGCGAGCCGGTTGTGATGTCGGGCCGGTCGCGGCAGAGTGCGATCAATTCGACGAGCAATGGAATTCCGGGCTGGCGCAATTCGGAAAACGTCCACGGCGGTTCGATCGCGGCCGCGAGCGCCGGCGTCTGCACGAGCAACGCGACGGCCGAGCGCACCAGCGATCGCTGTTGCGGCTTCGCCGGCGATTTCGTTTGCGTGGAGTCGCTCGCCGGCATCGCGACCTGGACATGCACGCCGGTCAACCGATCGAGCTCGGCGAGCATCAGATCGCGGAACGCGCCGTCGGGAATCTGCGCGAGCATCGGCCGCGCGCGCTCGGCGAGGCGCGCCTTGCCGTCGAGGCTCGAAAGATTCACGTCCTTGCCGATCTCGGCGAAGAAGAACTCGCTCAACGGCGTCGCGTTTTTCAGGCGTTCTTCGAAACCCTGCGTGCCTTCCTGCCGGATCAGCGTGTCTGGATCCTCGCCGTCGGGCAGAAACAGAAACATCGCCTGGCGCCCGTCGCGCATGCGCGGCAGCACCGACTCGACCGCGCGCCACGCGGCCTGCTTGCCCGCGCGATCGCCGTCGAAGCAGAAATAGACGTCGGCGCATTGGCGGAACAGGATCTCGGCGTGATCGCGCGTCGTCGCCGTGCCGAGCGTCGCAACGGCCTGCGGCACACCGAACTGATGCAGGCTGATGACGTCCATGTAGCCCTCGACGACAATCAGGCGTGGAATCTTCTGGTGCGCCTCGCGCACCTGCCAGAGGCCGAACAATTCGCGGCCCTTGTGGAACAGCGGCGTCTCAGGCGAATTGAGGTATTTCGGCGTGTCTTCCTTGACGAGCACGCGTCCGCCGAACGCGATCGTGCGGCCGCGACGATCGAGGATCGGAAACATCACGCGATGGCGGAAGCGGTCGTACTTCGAGCCGCGCTCACCGGTCGTGAGGAGGCCCGCCTTCTCCATCAGCGCGATGCGCTGCGGACTCGTGCCGAGCGCGTTCTTCAGCGCGTCCCACTGATCCGGTGCGTAGCCGAGGTTGAACTTTGCGATCGTCGCGTCGTCGAGCCCGCGATCGGCGAAGTACGCGCTCGCCGTTTCGTTCGCGCCGAGCTGCCTCGAGAAGAACGTCGCCGCCGCTTCGAGCACGTTGTAGAGATCGGACGAATCCTCCCGCGGCGCCTCGCGGCCGCCTTCGTACGGCACCTTGAGGCCGGCGCGGCTCGCGAGCTCCTCGACCGCATCGGGAAACTCGAGCCGGTCGTAATTCATCAGGAAGCCGATCGCGCTCCCGTGCGCGCCGCAGCCAAAGCAGTGATAGAACTGCTTCGCCGGGCTCACGGTGAACGACGGCGAGCGCTCGTCGTGGAACGGGCAGCGCGCGGACCAGTCGCGGCCGGCCTTCTTGAGCGGCACGCGCTCCTGGATCACGTCGACGATGTCGACGCGGGCCAGGAGCTCGTCGATGAACTTTTCGGATATGCGGCCGCGCATCTCAGCGGCTCAGGAAATCGTCGGGTTCGATAGCGGCTTGCTTCAGGATCGCGCGGAGCGTTCCCTCGGGCATGTCGCCGGGATGATTCGGAATCGTCGTGTAGCGCTTCGTCGTTGCGTTGAGCCAGATCTCATGGGAACCGGCCGCCTGCAGATCGAAAACGAATCCGAGCGCTTTCAATCGACGAACGATCTCCCGATACCGGAAGCCGCCGAGACGCCCCACGGATCAGCCGAGGATCAGCGGGTAATCGAACGATTCACGGACGGCAGCGAGTCGCGTCGTCGTGCCTGCGCGCTCGTCCTCGGCTTCGATCAGCTTCTTCGCGACGTCGCGTGCGATCTCGAGCGTTTCCGTGATCGTGCGTCCCTGCGCGACGAGACCCTGCACGTCATCACTCGTCGCGAGGTACACGCCCTCGGGAAGTTTCTCGATATGCAGGTTGACGATGCGTTCCATGACGAATCCAGTCTAACCCAGCGCCGCGAGCTTGGCCTTCACGGTCTGCGAAATCGCACCCATGTCGGCCCTTCCTGCGACCTGCGGCCTGACGAGCCCGATCACCTTGCCCATGTCCTTCGCGCCGGTCGCGCCGGCATCGCCGATCGCCTTCGCGACGATCGCGTCGATCTCGGCCTCGCCGAGCTGCGCCGGCATGTAGCCCTGGATCACGCCGACCTCGTATTCCTCTTTCGAGGCGAGATCCTCGCGCGCGGCGGCGCGGAACTGCGTGATCGAGTCGCGGCGCTGCTTGATCATCTTCTCGACGACCGCGAGCACCTGCGCGTCGTCGAGCACGATGCGCTCGTCGACCTCGCGCTGCTTGATCGCAGCGAGGATCAGCCGGATCACGCCGAGGCGGTCCTTGTCGCCGCCCTTCATGGCGGCCTTCATGTCGTTGGTGATCTGTTCTTTGAGGGACATCGGCAAAGGCTCCAAATGCAAACGGCCGACATCGCTTGCGCAATGCCGGCCGGTTTGTTTCGCCCGATCGGGTGGGCTTTCGCCCAGCCCGAGATCAATACAGGCGCTGGCGCTTCGTCACGTCGCGCGAGACGCGGCGCAGGTGACGCTTGACCGCAGCCGCGCGCTTGCGCTTGCGTTCCTGGGTCGGCTTCTCGTAGAACTCGCGCTTGCGGACTTCGGCGAGGACGCCGGCCTTCTCGCAGGTGCGCTTGAAACGACGGAGAGCGAACTCGAACGGCTCGTTCTCGCGGACTTTGACGCTTGGCATAAAATCTCCGGTAGATGTCGCCCTCGGGCGGCGGGCGAGCCGCGTATTCTACCGTGACGAATCAGCCATTTGCAAAGCAGGGGAGCGGGCCTTCGGGGCCGGTGCTCGGCGTCGAGACCTCGTGCGACGAGACCGGCGTCGCCGTGTTCGACCCCGAAGAGGGCCTCCTCGCGCACACGCTCTACAGCCAGATCCGCATGCATGCGGACTACGGCGGCGTCGTGCCGGAGCTCGCCTCGCGCGACCACGTCCGAAAGCTCCTTCCGCTCGTCGAGGAAACGCTGAAGCGGGCCGGGCTCGCCGTTTCGGACCTCGGCGGCGTCGCCTACACGGCCGGGCCGGGGCTCGTCGGCGCGCTTCTCGTCGGAGCGACGGCCGCACGGTCACTGGCCTGGGCGCTAGGGCTCCCGGCGGTCGGCGTCCACCACATGGAAGGGCACCTGCTCGCGCCGCTGCTCGAAGCCGATCCGCCGGCGCCGCCGTTCGTCGCGCTGCTCGTTTCCGGCGGCCATTCGATGCTGATCGAAGTCGAGGCGATCGGGCGCTACAGGCTCCTCGGCGACACGCTCGACGATGCGGCCGGCGAGGCGTTCGACAAGACCGCGAAGCTGATGGCCCTGCCGTATCCGGGCGGCCCCGCGCTTGCGAAGCTGGCCGAGCAGGGCCGGCCGGGGATATTCCGCTTCGCGCGGCCGATGACCGATCGGCCCGGGCTCGATTTCAGCTTCTCGGGCCTGAAGACGCAGGTGCTGCTCGCCTGGCAGGGCAGCGACAAGTCCGACCGGACCAAGGCCGACGTCGCGCGCGCATTCGAGGACGCAATCGTCGAGACGCTGGCGATCAAGTGCCGCCGCGCGCTCGCGGCGACCGGCGCGAGATCGCTCGTCGTCGCGGGCGGAGTCGGCGCGAACAAGCGGTTGCGTGCCGCGCTTGCCGAAGCCGGCGCGAAAGAAGGGTTCCGCACGTATTTCCCGCGGCCGGAGTTCTGCACCGACAACGGCGCGATGATCGCGCTCGCCGGCGCGCTCCGGCTAAAGGCCGGGCAACTGGAATCGAGCGCGATCAAGGTGCAGCCGCGCTGGGATCTCGCCTCGCTGCCGCCGGTCGCGTGACACGCAAAGGATCGCCATGGACATCGTCTTCATCGAAGACCTTCGCATCGACACCGTCATCGGCATCTACGACTGGGAGCGGCGCACGCGGCAGACGATCGCGCTCGACATCGAGATGGGCTTCGACAACACCAAGCCGGCCGCGAGCGACGCAATCGGCGACACGCTCGACTACAAGGCGGTCTCGAAGCGGTTGATCGCGTTCGTCGAGGGCTCGAGCTTCGAGCTCGTCGAGACGCTGGCCGAACGCTGCGCCGCGATCGTCCGCGACGAGTTCGGCGTCGCCTGGCTTCGCCTCAAGCTCTCGAAGCCCGGCGCAGTTCGCGGCGCGAAAGCGGTCGGCGTCGTGATCGAGCGCGGCAAGCGCGGCTGATGCATCGCGCGTATCTCAGCCTCGGCTCGAACATCGAGCCCGAGCGCCACCTCGGCGCCGCGATCGGGGAGTTGCGCGAGCGGTTCGGCGCGATCGTCGTGTCGCCGGTCTATCGTTCGGCGGCGGTCGGCTTCGAAGGTCCAGCGTTTCGGAACCTCGCGGTCGGCATCGACACCGACCTCGATCCGGTCGCGCTCGATGCGTGGCTCCACGCGCTCGAAGACCGCCACGGCCGCCGCCGCGACGGACCGCGCTATTCGAGCCGGACGCTCGACGTCGACATCGTGCTGTTCGACGATTGCATCGTGCGCGGACCCAGCCATCTCGAAATTCCGCGAGCCGAGCTCGCGGAAGCGTTCGTGCTGGTGCCGCTCGCGGACATCGCGCCGAATGCGCGCGATCCGGTCAGCGGCCGCTCGGTGAGCGAGCTGCTGGCCGCATTGCCACCGATACAGCGCGCCACGCTTGACCGCGTCTAGGGCGTCTTTACAAGTCGCATCGCCGGCCAAAGTGTCGACCCGATCACATTTTTGAGGGAAACTGCGGCCGGGGCCCGCGCCAGGCGGGGCTGCGGGTACGCGGGTACATGTTCAACTTTCTGGCGGCGACCTTCGGCCGCCCCCCGGCGCGGCCGCCGAGTGCGGCCCAGGACAGCGAGCTCGACGGCGCACTCGGCGGCGGCGTCCGCTATCGCCCGCGCCTGACCGCGCAGATCCTGCGCGACCACGAAGTGATCCGCCGCGAGATGCGCGCGCTGCTCGACGCGTGCCGAGCGCAGGACGAGGACGCCGAGATCGTCTGCATGCGCCGCTTCGCCGACGGTTTCCGGCGCGCGGGTCTCATCAAGAGCGTGCAGCTCTATCCGTATCTGCGCTGGGCACTCGAAAAAGACCGGATGGCGACGATCCAGTTCAAGTCGACGCACCGCGAGCTCGAGCGCTCGACGCTGCTGATCGAGGCGGTGCTGACCGACTATCTCGATTCGCCGTGGGACAGCTACCGGCGGCGGCGCTTCGTGCACGACGTCGTGCGCGTCGCCGGGCTTTTCGCAGCGATGCTGCGGCAGGAGGAATCGACGGTGCTGCCGCTCTACTCGCCGCCGGGACAGTATCGCTACGTCGACGGCGTCGATCCGCATTTCTGAGTCTCAGCCGGCGAGGTGACGCCCGCCGTCGACGCGCACGATCTCGCCGGTCACGAACGGCGCTTCGAGAAGCCACAGCACCGCGCTCGCGATGTCGTCGGGCGAACCGGTCCGCTTCAGCGGCGTGCGCTCGACCAGAGCCTGCTGCGCCGCTTCGCCCTTGCCGGCATCGGGCCAGAGAATCGCGCCCGGCGCGACGCCGTTGACGCGCACGTCCGGCGCAAGGTCGCGCGCGAGCGCCTTCGTCATCGCGGCGAGCGCGGCCTTGCTCATGCTGTAGACCGGATGCGCCGCGAGCGGTTGCTCGGCGTAGATGTCGACGATGTTGACGATCGCGCCGTTCGTCGCCGCGAGATGCGGCGCCGCCGCCTGCGAGAGGAAGAACGGCGCGCGCGCGTTCGTGCCGAGCAATTCGTCCCATTGCGCGGGAGTCGCGCTGCCTATCGGCGTCGGAAAGAACGCGGCCGCGTTGTTGACGAGCGCGTCGAGCCGTCCGAAACGCTCGACGGCCGCGTTCGCGAGATCCGGCAACGCCGCGACGTCGCCGAGATCGGCTTCGAGCGCGAGCGTGCTCGATGCACGCATCGTTTCGAGCTCGGCGACGAGCGCGCCGAGCTCGGTGCGCGAATGGCGCGCGTGCAGCGCGACGTCGTAGCCGGCCGCGTGCAACCGCCGCGCGATGACGGCGCCGATCCGGCGCGCTGCGCCGGTGACGAGGGCGACCCGGCGGCTCTGCGCGGTCTGTGCCATTGGTGTTCTCCGTGCCGGCCGCTATGCTGCCGCCATTGTCGCAGAACGCACGCGGAGCCTCGTTGAAGATCGATCTGCCCGCGCCCGGCGCCGACGAAATCGCGCACTCCGATGCGCTCGCCGCGCTGATCCGCAACGAGATCGCCGCGCGCGGGCCGATGCCGTTCTCGCGCTACATGGAGCTTTGCCTCTACGCGCCGGGCCTCGGCTACTACAGCGCGGGCAAGACGAAGTTCGGCGCGGCCGGCGATTTCGTGACGGCGCCCGAGCTCGGCGATCTCTTCGCGCGCGTCGTCGCAGGCACGCTCGCGCCGGCGTTGCGCGAGCTCGGCGAGCGCGCCGACATGCTCGAGCTCGGCGGCGGCAGCGGCCGCTTCGCCGCTGCGGCATTGCGCGAGCTCGCTGCCATCGATGCTCTGCCGCATCGCTACCTGCTGCTCGAACCGAGCGCCGATCTCCGCGAACGCCAGCGCGCGCACGTTGAAACCGCACTGACGCCCGACCTCGCCGCGCGCGTCGCGTGGATCGATCGGCCGCCTCAAGAGTCGTGGCGCGGCGTGCTGTTCGCGAACGAAGTGCTCGACGCGCTGCCGACGACGCGCTTCACGCTGAAGGACGGCGAGGTCTTCGAGGAATGCGTGAACATCGAGGGCGGTGCGTTCGCGCGCGAGGATCGTCCGGCCGACACTCTAGTCAGCGCGGCCGTGCGCCACGTCGAGCGCTATCTCGACGTGCCGTTCGCCGACGGCTATCGCTCGGAGATCCTGCCGCAGCTGCCGTACTGGATGCCGGCCGTGATCGGCTCGCTCGAGCGCGGCGTCGCGCTCTTCGTCGACTACGGCTATCCGCGCAGCGAGTTTTACCTCCCGGAGCGGAGCGAGGGCACGCTCGTCTGCCATTATCGTCATCGCGGCCACGGCGATCCGTTCCGTCTGCCGGGATTGCAGGACATCACGGCGTTCGTCGATTTTACCGCGGTCGCGGAAGCGGGAACCGGTGCGGGTTTCGAGCTCGTCGGCTACGCGCCGCAAGGACAGTTCCTTCTCGCGAGCGGATTGCCGGCGCTGATCGAGGAGGCAGCAACGCTCGGCGAGGCAGATCGCATGCGCGTCGTCAACGAAGCGAAGCGGCTCACGCTGCCGGGCGAGATGGGCGAGCGCTTCCAGGCGATCGCGTTCGCGCGCGGCATCGGCGAAGCGCCGGCCGGGCTTCGCGCGTTCGACCTTTCGCGCCGGCTCTGAAGCGCTTCATCGCGTTCGTCGACGTGCTGCTATCCCCGCTCGGGAGCCGTGCGCGTACGCCGGCGTACCGCATTCGCGCGGCGTTCTAGGCGAAGTGCTCGCGCACGGCCGCGATCGCGTGCGTGCGTGCCTTGCGCACCGCCTCGCCGATCGCGGGACCGGTCAATCCCTGCTCGACGAACACGGCAGCGTCGACCGCGGCGGCCGATGCGTGTGCCGAACGCACGTAGTCCGCTTGCGGATAGTCCGCGTTTTCCGACCCGAGCCGCCCGCGCTTGTCGGCTTCGCAGGCGAGCAGGAACGGCGCGACGCGCTCCGGCCGCCGGAACGCATCGATGCGTTCGAGAATCGACAGGAGCGTCTCGGGCCGGAGCTCGAACGCGCGATGCATGTCGAGATGGAACCGGCAGACGTGCTCGGCGAGCGCCGCGTGCTCGGCCGGTACGCGCAGGCGCGATGCGAGCGCGCGCAGCGGCTCGACGCCGGCATGCTCGTGACCGATGTGGCGCGGCAATTTGTCTCGAGGCGTCAGCGCCTTGCCGAGATCGTGCGTCAGTGCGCAGAAGCCGACGAGGTCGTCGCCCGGCGCGAGCCGTGCGGCCATATCGAGCACGAGCTCGATGTGCACGCCCGTGTCGACTTCCGGATGGAACTCGGCGCGCTGCGGCACGCCGTAGAGCGCGTCGACTTCGGGAAACAGGACGCGCAATGCGTCGCACGCGCGAAGACTCTTGATGAACGCCGACGGGGCGGGCTCGGCAAGCGCCTTGCGCGTCTCGGCCCAGACGCGCGCGGGCACGAGGTGCGCGACTTCGCCGTCGTCGACCATGCGCCGCATCAGCGCGAGCGTCTCGTCCGCGATGCGAAAGCCGAGCGGCGCATAGCGCGCGGCGAAGCGTGCGACGCGCAGCACGCGGACAGGGTCTTCGGCGAACGCCGGCGAGACGTGGCGCAGGAGCCGCGCCTCGATGTCGCGCGCGCCGCCGAACGGGTCGACGAGGTTGCCTTCGCCGTCCTCGGCCATCGCGTTGATCGTGAGGTCGCGGCGCTCGAGATCCTGCTCCAGCGTGACGGACGGATCGGTCGAGAACACGAACCCGTGATAGCCGCGCCCGCTCTTCCGTTCGGTGCGCGCGAGCGCGTATTCCTCGCGCGTCTCGGGATGGAGGAAAACGGGGAAATCGCGACCGACCGGGCGGAAGCCCTGGCGCGTCAGCTCTTCGGGCGTGGCGCCGACGACCACGTAGTCGCGATCGACGACGTTCCGGCCGAGCAGCCTGTCGCGGACGGCGCCGCCGACGAGAAAGGTCCGCATCACTTGACGGGTCTCTCCGATTGGGCTGGCATTGTGCCAGCGAAACCCGCGGGAGGGCGGCGATGCGGACGTCGATGCGGATTGCGATCGGACTATGTGTGGTGCTGGCGGCCGGGTGCGCGGGCGCGCCGGCGGCGAAACATGCGGAGCCGGTCGCGAAAGCCGCGGCAGGCGCGAAGAGCGATGCGCTCTATCGGTCGCTCGGCGGCACGGAGGGGATCACGAAAGTCGTCGATGCGGCGCTCGCCGAAATCCACGGCGACCTTCGCATCAACATCTTCTTCGAGAAGACCGACATGGCGGATCTGCGGCGCCTCCTGATCGAGCAGATCTGCGCGGCGACCGGCGGGCCGTGCGAATACACGGGCCGCTCGATGGAAGAGGCGCACAGCGGGCTCAATCTCAGCGACGCCGATTTCGATGCGTTCGTCGAGGATCTTGTGCACGCGATGGATTCGGTGAAGGTGCCGAAGGATCTGCAGAAGCAGCTGCTCGGGCTGCTTGGGCCGATGCGGCCGCAGGTCGTCGGGCAATAGGCGTGTCAGGCGTGCCGTTCGCGATAACGATCGAGCCGCCGCTGCCACGAATCGCCGCCGAGCAGCGCCGGCATGACGACCTCCATCGGCGTCGCGACGATGCCGAGCGCGGCGAGGCCGTCGTTCGTGCCGACCGAGTCGAGCTTGAGCGAGCGGAAATTGTCGCGTGAGATGGGCTTGCCCGGCAGCCACTCGCCGACGTACGCCTGGATCGCACCGAGCGGATCGGGCAGTGCGATGATCCAGCGGCGCTTGCCGATCATCCCGGCTGTCCAGCGCACGAGCTCTCCGAGCTCGATCACGCGCGGACCGAAGAGCTCGTACGTGTGCGCGGCCGTGTGCTTGTGCGCAATCGCGCGCGCGAACGCTTCGGCGACGTCGCCGATGTAGACCGGCGTGAACTTCGCGTGCGCCCGTGCAAGCGGCAGCACGGGCGTCATGCGCAGCAGTTGCGCGAAGCGGAAGAAAAGACCGTCGCCGGGTCCGAAGATCACCGATGGCCGGAAGATCGTCCACGCGAGCGGCGAGCTCTTCACCTTCGCTTCGGCTTCGCCGCGTGTCTTGAGATAAAAGCTCTCGCCTTCGCCGGCCCGGAGCGCGCTCATCTGCAAAAGGCGCGTGACACCGGCTGCGCGGCACGCGGCGATCAACTTCTCGGTCAGCTCGACGTGCGCCTTGCGAAAGCCGCTGCCGTCGCTGCCGCGCTCGTTGAGGACGCCGACGAGATTGATCGCGACATCGGCGCCTGCGAGAAGCCGCCGCAGCGTTGCGTCGTCGTAGACGTCGGCCGTCTCGACCCGCGCGCGCGGCAGCACGGTGAGATCGCGACGCAGCTCGCGGTTGCGCGACAGGATCGTGATGCGATGGCCGTCCGCATGCAGACGCGGGACGAGATGGCTGCCGACGAAGCCGGTGCCGCCGAGTATCACGATGCGCTGGGGTTTCATCGACGCCTCCGGCGAATCGGCGGAAGCGCGAGCATAGCGCGCCGCGCTGAACCGCGGCGCGCCGCTCAGTGTGCGATGCCGGTCGCTCCGGTCGCGACGGCGGCCGGCGGCGCGACCTCGGTCGGGCAGACGACGCCTTTGCGCGGCGTCGCCTCGCTCGGTGCGGCATAAGTCTGCCCGATACGCGGCATGCGCGAGGCAAGCGAGACGGCCTTGCCGTTCATGCGCCAGTCGTAGATCACGCTGAAGGCGAGCACGCGGCCGACGTACTCGCGCGTTTCCTTGTATGGAATCGTCTCGATGAAGAAATCGGGATCGAGCGAGCCGCGCGCGTCCAGCCAGCGTCCGACCGGCGCCTCGCCGGCGTTGTAGGCCGCGCTCGCGAGCCACGGATTGCCGTCGAACTTGTCGGCCATGCGGCCGAGATAGCGCGTGCCGAGCTCGACGTTGAGCGTCGGGTCGAAAAGATCGCTCGGCCGGTCGTACGGGAGCTTCTCCGATTTCGCGAGGCTCTTCGCGACGCCGGGCAATAGCTGCATGAGGCCATACGCGTCGGCGTGCGAGTGCGCGTCGGTCATCCATGCGCTTTCGGCGCGGATGATCGCGTAGGCCCAGGCAGGATCGATGCCGGCGCCGTTGGCTTCGCGACGGACGCGCGTCTCGAGCGCGAGCGGAAAGCGCTGCTCGTAAAGGCGCTGCGTTTCGGGATCGGCCGAATAGAAAAACACCGCGCGGTCGTACCAGCCCTTGCGATAGGCAAGATCGGCGGCGAGCCGCTTTTCGGGATCGCCGAGCTTTCTGAGCGCGAAATCCCATTCGCGGCGCGCCTCGGGCAGCATGCCGAGCGCCTGGAACTCGAACGCGCGCGCGAGATTGGCCTCGTTCGCGACGGCTTTCTCGACCTTAGGATCGGTCGCGAGCGTGCGCGGACAGATCGCGTACGGCTCGCCGATCCAGTCGGCCGCGAGAAACCCGTGGAAGCTCGCCTCCCGCGCGACGTCGGCGAAGATCGGTTCCGCATCGGCCTTGCGATCGAGCTTCGTCAGCACGCGCGCGCGAAGGTACTTCCAGCGCGAATCGGCCTGCTGAGTCGCCGAGAGATCGTCGAGCGCGGCGAGCGTTTCCTTGAAGTCGCCGGATGCGAGCGCGATGCGCACATGCCATTCGCGGCTCATGTCGTCTTCGGCGTCCTTCGGGAGCGCCTTCAGGCGCGCGAGCGCGTCGGGCGAGTAGCTCGTCGAGCGATAGACTGCGAGCGCGTTGAGCACGCGGTTCTTCTGCGTGTCGTCCCACTTGTATTTGTCGCCGAGCTTCGCCCAGAGCGTTTCGCTCGACGCGCTGTCGCGGCGCGCGTAACGCGCGAGGCCGTAGGCGATCGCGTCGCGGTTGCGCGGCGTGTCGGGCCATTGGTCCGCCTTGGCAAGCGTGACGGCCGGATTCTTCGCGGCGGCGACGATGCGATCGGCTGCTTCTTTGTCGGCGCCGGCCAGCATCGCGGCGGCGGCCGTTGCGCTCTCTTCGTTGCCGGCAGCCGCGGCGTCGAGGAGGCGTGTCCAGACGAGCGCGTCGGTCAGCGTTCCATTCGCGCGCGCGTTCGCGAGCACGCCGTCGCATGCGCCCGGCAGCGTGCGCGGATTCGTCCAGAGCGGCGCGATGTCGTTCGTGTAATCGAGCTTCTCGCCGGCCGCGATGCGCGCGGCGAGCGCGTCGCACTGGAGGTCGCGATCGCGGCTCGATTTGAACAACGCGCGGAACGTCGACCACTCGCCGCGTCGCGCGAGCTCGCGCAGGTATGCATCGCGCACGTCGCTTTCCGAGAGCGAATCGGGCCAGCGTTTCAGGAAACGCTCGACGTCGGCGCGCGAGGCTTTCGCGATGCCGCGGCGGAGCACGGCCGCTTCTAGATACGGATAGAGCGGGTAGTCGTCGAGCCCGGCGGCGAGCTTTTTCCATTCGCCCGGCGGCGTGCGTTGTGCAGCGGCATAAGCCGAGCGGAACTGTTCGCGTTGCGTCGAGCGATCCTGCGCGCCGGCCGGCAGGGCGGCGAGTCCGAGAACGAGGGCGGCGAGAACGAGGCGAGCGGGGTGCCGCGATCCGCGCGGCAGTACATCGATCGGCATGCGGGTACTTCGGGACGCGGAAACGGCTTTGCGCGAGTGTAGCGCCTGCGACGGGTCGGGAATGAGCACTTTTCGTTGCGGACGAGGGGCTTAGAGCCCGGATTTGGCGACGCCACGAAGCGGCTTCGAGCTGCATCGGAGCATTCGGCGCACATCCGGATGCAAGGGTGCTAGCTAAAATCGAACGGTTGTTTTACATTTTCTTGACACTCGCGGCGGGCCGGGGGGCTCGCGCAGTCGATCGGCTAAGTGGCTGGCCATTACAAACACCGTCCCATGCGGGGAGAGAGCTCATGAAGTTACGCGGTGAAATCCGGCGCCTGGTGCTGCCGTTGTTGGCAGGCGCTGTCGTGTCAGGCTCGTACGCCGTACCTGTGTTCGCGCAGGATCGCGGCGGCGAGGACATCCAGAAACTCGAAGCGGTCGAAGTTACCGGGTCACGCATCAAGAAGGCCGAGGTCGAAGGCCAGACGCCGGTGCTGACGATCACCTCGAAGGACATCGAGGCGACCGGCCTCGGCTCGATCGGCGATGTCATCCAGCGCCTCTCGGTGTCGGGCTCGTCGCTCAACACGAAGTTCAACTCGGCCGGCAACTTCGGCTTCCCGCCGGACGGCGGCGGCGTCGGCTCGGGCTCGACGACGATTTCGCTGCGCAACCTCGGCGCGAAGCGCACGTTGATCCTGGTGGACGGCTTGCGCTGGGTGAACGAATCGTCCGCGTCGGGTGTTTCGGCCGCGGTCGATCTCAATACGATCCCGTCCAGCATCGTCGACCGCATCGAAATCCTGACCGACGGCGCCTCGTCGCTGTACGGCTCGGATGCGATCGCGGGCGTCATCAACATCATCACGAAGAAGAAGACCGACGGGCTTCTGATGCACGCGTACTACGGCGACTACTCCGTAGGCGACGGCAAGACCTGGTCCGGCAACGTCTCGCTCGGCGGCAGCACCGACCGCTGGGACTTCTTCATGGACATCAGCCGCTTCAAGCAGAACGGCATCAGCTCGAACGACTGGGAGCAGTCGCGCTTCCCGACGCCGGGCATCGGCGGCGTGCCGAATCCGGGCTCGTGGAGCTCTGCGACGCCGTTCACGCGCTACCTCTTCGATACGCCCAATGGCGAAGACTTCGGCGGGCTTTGCGACGGCGGCTTCTGCAACATCACGGCCAACGGCAACAACTCGACCTTCCCGGACGGCTTCCACGGCTTCACGGCGGCCGACCGCTTCAACTTCGCGCCGTACAACATGCTGCTGACGCCGTCGGATCGCACCGGCATCTTCGCGCAGGGCACGTTCCGCATGACGGATCACGTGAACTTCTATCTGAAGGGCCTCTACAACACGCGCGATTCGAAGAACCAGGCGGCGCCGGAGCCGATCTTCCTCGGCCAGCAGTTCTGCATGGCGATCGATCTCTGCTATCGCGTCGGCGTCGATGCGACGAACCCGTACAACCCGTTCGGCTTCACGCTCGACGGCAACAGCCCCGACTTCGGTCTCGGCCGCCGTCCGGTCGAAGGCGGCCCGCGCATCTTCAGCCAGACCGTCGACACGAAGTACTACGCGACCGGCGTCAACGGCGACTGGAACTTCGGCGATCACCAGTGGTTCTGGGACGTCAATTACGTCGACTCGACGAACAAGGCGTCGCAGACGGTCACCGGCACGTACAACATCCGGCACATCATGAATGCGCTGGGTCCGGTCGATCAGTGCGTCGCGCCGTGCGTTCCGCTGAACCTGTTCGGCGGCCCCGGCACGATCACGCCGGAGATGCTGAACTACATCCTCTTCACCGAGAACGACCGCAGCGAGCAGTCGCTTCGCATGTGGACGGCGAACATCTCCGGCAACCTCTTCGCGCTGCCGGCGGGTCCGCTCGATGCGGCGGCCGGCTTCGAGCATCGCGATCTTTCGGGCTTTTACACGCCCGACTCGGTCGTGCAGGCCGGCGATTCGAACGGCGTGCCGTCGGGCCCGACCTCGGGCAGCTACGACGTCGACGAGTTCTACGTCGAGTTGAACGCGCCGCTGCTCGCCGACATGGCGTTCGCCAAGCACCTCGATCTCTCGGTTGCGTCGCGCTACTCCGACTACTCGAACTTCGGCGACACGACGAACAACAAGGTCGGATTCCGCTGGCAGGTCGTCGACGACTTCACGTTCCGCGGCACCTGGGCCGAAGGCTTCCGCGCGCCGTCGATCGGCGAGTTGTTCGGCACGTTCTCGCGCTTTGACGCATCGCTGGTCGATCCCTGCGGCGGCAACGTGACGCCGAACTGCCAGCAGCTCGGCGTTCCGCCCGGCTTCGAGCAGAACAATCCGCAGATCTCGATCATCACCGGCGGCAACCAGAACCTGCAGCCGGAAACCTCCAAGAGCCTGACGCTCGGCGCGATCTACAGCCCCTCGTGGGCCGAGAACACCGCATGGTCGCAGCGCAGCGATTTCGAGCTGACCTACTACCACCACAAGATCAGCAACGCGATCCAGGCGCCCGATGCGCAGACCCAGCTCGACCGTTGCGTCGCGACGCTCGATCCCGGCTTCTGCACCGGCATCACGCGCGCGGCGAACGGCTCGATCAACGGCTTCAACAACACGCTGCGTAACCTCGGCAAGATCGACACGAAGGGTTACGACCTCGGCTGGAACTGGCTCGGCAACGAGACCGGCTGGGGCACGTTCGGATCGAAGCTGCAGCTGACGTACACGCAGAGCTACAAGGCCGTCGCGACCGATACCGGCGCCGAAGAGCCGCGCACGGTCGGCATCGAAGTCGCGGACAGCGCGATCCCGCGCTGGCGCGCGACGTGGAACATCAACTGGAACCTCGCCGACTGGACCGCGATGTGGACGATGCGCTACATCTCGGCGCTGACCGAGAGCTGCGCCAACGCAGCCGACTTCCCGGTCTGCGATGATCCGGTCGCCGACAAGAACCGGCTCGGCGCGGTCGTCTATAACGATGCACGCGTGACGTGGAAGCTGCCGGTGCAGCTCGAGAGCAGCATCTCGCTCGGCGTCAACAACATCTTCGACAAGGATCCGCCGGTTTGTCTCAGCTGCTCGCTGAATGGGTATGACGCGTCGACATATGATCTGCCGGGGCAGTTCTGGTATGTCGAGGCAAATGTGAAGTTCTGACCGGTTTTGAAGTATTGAAACAAGAGGGGCCGCTCGATGCGGCCCCTTTTTTATGTGTTTCGCAACCTGCGCGTCACTGACACGCCGTGTTGCCGTCGAAGTTGTCCGCGAAGAGATGCTTTTCGCCGGTCTCGTATGCGCCGATGTCGGCAGCGGCGCCTTCGACGCGCCGCGAAGGATAGCCGCGCTGATCGCAGACGAACCCGTTTGGATTGGCGCCTGCGTCGACCGCAACGCTCGCTGCCGGCAACGGGTGGATGGCAGTCATGCCGCCCTCGGCCGTCGTCAACGGCAGCAGGCCGGGGTCGGCCGTCAGCGTGTCGATCGGAACCGTCGTGCCCGCGGCAGCGTGCATCACGAGATTGGCCGATCCGTCGATCTGCGCACTGTTGCCGACCGGACTGGACGAGATGTCATCGGGTCCGGGTAACGTGTCGTTGTTCGAAACGATCGTGCTAATCATCTCGGCGGGTGCATTCGCAGACGTCGTAACCGAAATGCCGCCACCAGCGTCGCTGGCGTGGTTGAATGCGATCGTGGTGTTCTTCGCCGTGAAGGGCTCAGCGGGTGCAAGCAACAGGCCGCCTCCCACGCCGAACGCACCCGCTTGGCTACCTCGGATCGCGCTATTCGTCGAAATCGTGCTGTCGTACAGAAACACGCGGCTGTTCAATTGCGCGCCCAACGAATTGAGGCCACCTCCCCCGGCAGAACATGCGGTATTCACATCGGTGCACATCGCCGCGTTGCCGACGATGCTCGAATACTTAGAGACGATCGTATCGAACGCATTGATTCCTCCGCCGCGGACGAGACACGACGCGCAACCCGCGGATGCCTCGTTGCCGCTGACGGTGCTGTTCCAGAGCGTCATCGTCGCGGCGTTGGACTGCGACACCGTGCCCTGGTTAACGCCTCCGCCGGAACTCCAGCTCGTGTCCGAGCTCGCCGTATTGCCGCTGATGATGCTGCCGTCGAGCGCGGCAATATCCGCGTATCCGTGCAGACCGCCGCCGTAGGCTGCGGCATCGTCGGAATGAGCAACGTTGCCGTCAATGGTGCTCGCGTGCAGCGTTAGGACTCCGAATACGCACAAGCCACCGCCGAGCGCCGGCATTTGGGAAGCGTCTGCGGTGTTGTTCGCGATGCTGCTGCCGAAAATCGTGGCCGATCCGCCGACGATCGCTCCACCTCCGACGGCGTAGTGCAGCGCGCTCGCTTTGCTATCGATAATCGCGGCGTCGTGCATGGTTAGATTACCCACCACGACGGCTGCGCCTCCGACTGCGTTGAGCGTGCCGCTGACTTCGAGACAGCTCGCGAGCCGCGCGCGACTCAACAAGAGATCGCCATAGGCGTCCACGCAGCCGCCTCCCGCTCCGGACAGGTCTGCGCCATGCGCGATCGTGAGGTCGGAAACATCGAGGTTGTAACCAATGAGCACCCGATCGGCATTGTTGCCGTCGATCGTCAACGCATCGATGCCCGGACCCTTGAGTGTCAGGTTGGGAAGCGCCGTCATGAGCGCGCCGTTTTGCAGCGTGATCAGCGAGCAGTTCAACGCGCTCATATCGATCGTGTCGCCGTCCGCCGCGCCTTCGATGGCCTTGCGGAGCGTGCCGTTGCTGCCGTCATCCTCGCAACTCGTAACCGGAATGATATTCGCTGAAACGCCGATGCGATCCGCGACAGCCGGCTCGCGATGCGACGGCACCGCGGCGAACGGCAGGAATGCATGGGCGTCAGCCCGCGGTGCCGATGCATTCGCTTCATGCAAGCCGGGCAACGCGCCGGCATGTCGGACGCCCGCGCCCGCCACGAGAGCGGCGCAAAGACACGTTGTCAGGGTGGTACGCCTTGCGGTTGCGAGGCGAGCGGAAATGATCATGGGAGCTCCTTTCGGTCTGTCGCAGACACGGGGCCGCGTCATGCGGGCCTTTCGTGCGTTACGGCAAAGCGGAGCCGAACCGGTCAGTGTCCGAGGTAATTTTGTGGAGATTTTGGCGCCGTGACAGGGGCAGATCGCCGGGGCGGGCTATTCCGCGGCGGCGCCGAGCCTCGCAGGCAGCCTGATCGATGCCGCGACCGGCAAATGATCCGACACCGGATGCGACAATGCCCACCGCCGCTCGACCTCGATCGCACCCGAAACGAGGATGTGATCAATCGCCCGCGTCGGCCGCCAGCTCGGAAACGTTGCCGGCGATTCGTGCGGCGCCTCGAGCGCCGTCTTCGAATACAGCATCTTGAGCTCGGCGCTTGACGGCGGCGTGTTGAGATCGCCCATCAGCACGACGTTCGGATGATGCCCGAGCAATTCGGCGATGAAGCCGAGCTGCCGCATCCGCGCCGCGGGACCGAGCGAGAGATGCGCGATGACGACGATCAGCGCGCCATCGCCTTCGCCGAAACGCGCCCACAACGCGCCGCGGCCCGGGATACGGCCCGGCAGCGGGTAGTCGAGCACCTCGTCGGGCTGCATGCGCGCGAGGAGGCCGTTGCTCGACGTCGCAAGCCGCGACACGCGCCGGTTCGGCTGATGGCTCCAGAACGGAAATGCGGCCGCTTCGGCGAGGTACTGCGTCTGGTTGAGGAACCCGGAGCGAAGGCTTCCGGCGTCCGCTTCCTGCAACCCGACGAGATCGAACTCGCCGATCACGCGCGCGAGCACGTCGAGGTTCGCGCGCTTTCCGGTCGGGAGCACGTGCTTCCAGCTGTGCGTGACGTAATCGCGATAGCGGCGCACGCTGCCGCCGGCGAGGATGTTGCAGCTCAGGAGGTTGAGCCGCTTCGCTTCGTCGGCCGGACGCGCGGCGGCGGCCGGCTCGGGATGCTTCATGCCGGCGAGGCTAGCGGCGGCATCGGCGCGCCGCAAGCGCTCGCTACCCGTCGCGCTGACGGGCCCGGTTATTTCTTCTTTTTCGCGGCGGGTTTCGATTTGGCGCCGATCTCTTTCTGGACGAGCCAGTCGACGAGCTCGATCAGCTGCGGATAGCCGCCGGCCGACGCACCCGTGACGCGGTACTTGCCGTTGACGATGATCGTCGGCGTGCCGTCGACATTGTACGCCTTCACCATCTGCATCGAGCGCTGCAGCTTGCTCTCGACCTCGAACGAGTTCGACGCGGCCATGAACTTCGCCTTGTCGACGCCATGCTGCGCGTAGAACGACGAAAGGTCGTCGATCGTGCGCATCGGCATGTGATCGCGGTGCAGCGCGTCGAAGAGCGCCTGGTGCGTCTCGGCGACGACGCCGAGCGACTCGGCCGTGTAGTAGGCGCGGGCGTAAGGCTCCCACGTCGGATTGAAAACGGCGGGCATGTACGTGAAGACGGCGCCGGCCGGGAGGCTCGCTTTCAGCTGGTCCGCATACGGCTGGAAGTGCGCGCAGTGCGGGCACGCATACGAGAACACCTCGAGCACCTCGACCTTGTCGCCGGTCGCGGTCTGCTGCGGCGGGTCGACGAGGAAGTAGCTCTTGCCTTCCTCCCACTTCGGCGCGTCGGCGGCGGGGGCCGGTTCCGCGGCGAAGGCCGGAGCCGCCGCCATCAGACCCGCCAGAAGGATGCCGAACCGGTTCAGCATGATGTTCTCCTCAAACGATGGAAGCGAGACCGTAGCGCACTCGGAAGGTTCCGGCTGCGGCGCGATCCGCGATTACTTCTTGCTTTCGAGATTGACGAGATACGCGACGAGCGCCGGCACCTTGTCCCAGCCGCCCGCGGACTGCGCGTTGAGCCGGTATTTGCCGTTGACGATGATCGTCGGCGTCGAGTCGACGCCGTAGGCCTTCACCTGCGCATCGGCGCGCTTGATCTTCGCGTTGACGGCGAAAGAGTTCGCGGTGCCGACGAAGTCCTCGGCCTTGACGCCGTACTTGGCGTAGAACTTCGCGACGTCATCGATCGTCGGCATCGGCTGCACGAGCTTGTGCGTGACCGGATCGTTGATCTTGAGCGAGCCTTCCTTCCAGACCGCGTCGAACATCGCATCGTGCGTCTTCTCGACGAGCCCGAGCGCCTGCGCGGCGAAGAACGCGCGCTGGAAGACCGGCCAGTCCTCGTCGGTGCGGAACGCAGCCGGGAGATACGCCATCTGCGCGTTCGGCGGCAGATCGGCTTTGATCTTGTTCGCGATCGTCTGGAACGCGTTGCAGGCCGGGCACGCGTACGAGAACACCTCGAGCACTTCGATCTTGTCGCCGGTCGTCGTCGGCTGCGGCGGCTCGACGAGGAAATACTGCTTGCCGGCTTCGTACTGCACGGCTTGTGCGTGCGCTAGCGGCAGCACCGCGAGTCCGAACAGCACAGCAACGAAACGCTTGAACATGATGCCTCCGATAAAAACGATCGAGCGACCGACTTGGAGCCGTCCGGGCGCGCCGAGTTCAGCGCATCGACGATCGGACCGGCCGGGCGGCGGTGCGCTTGCGTCCTAGCGCGCGGCGGTCGCCTTCGCATCGGCCGCGGCCGCGTGCAGGCCCTCGACATACGAGGCGAGCGCCGCAATGTCGTTGTCGCCGAGATGCTTGGCGATCTCGGGCATGATCTTCGCGTTGGCGTCGTCGCCCCAGGCCGTGCCCGCCTTGAAGTCCTTGAGCTTGGCCTGGATGTAGTCGGCCCACTGGCCGGCAACCTGCGGATAGCCGGCGCCGGCCATGCCGCGACCGTCCGGCCCGTGGCAGGCCATGCAGGCCGGCACGCCGAGCGTCGCGTCGCCGCCGCGATAAAGCGCCTGGCCGCGCGCGAGGAGCTTGTCGTCCGCGACGCCGGCGAGCGAGGTTTTGCTCGCGTAGAACGCACCGAGATCGTGGAAGTCCTGCTCCGAGAGATTGCCGATGAACGGCATCATGACCGGGTTCGGACGCTTCTGCGTTTTCATGAGCCCGAGCTGGCGGGCGACATAGGCCTCGTTCTGGCCCGCGAGCTTCGGATAGGTCTTGTCGGACGAGTTGCCGTCCATGCCATGGCAGGCGCCGCACGTGGTGGCCTTGCCCTCGCCGGCCTTCGCGTCGCCGAGGACGAGGCCCGGGGCCTTCTCGGCCGCGGCCTTTTCCGGCGGCTGCGGCGCGGCCTGGCTCGGCGGAGCGACCGGCGAGGCCGAAGGCGTCGCCGTATTCGGCTGCTGCTGCTGCCCCTGGGGCGTTTGGGCCGCTGCGGCGCCCGCAGCGATCAGCAGCGACAGCGCAAAAACTCGCCGAAAGCTCATACACTCACTCCGGAATCTTTTGGGGAAGCCGCCCCGGCGCCGCAGCCCTTCGATCGAGGGCGGCCGGACAGCGGACGGATAACCCGAGAATTATCCCCCGCGCGCCGGAAGGCGGTCAAACCGCGCGCCCGCGAAAACCGCCTCCGGAGCCGGCTCGACCTCGATGCAGAAGAATCCGTTCCGCGCGGCGAGTTATCTCATCAGCGCACATCGTCTCGATCAGCTGCCGGCCGATGCCGGCGCCGAGATCGCGTTCGCCGGCCGCTCGAACGCCGGCAAGTCGAGCGCGCTGAACCGGATCTGCGATCAGCAAGGCCTCGCGCGGACGTCCAAAACGCCGGGGCGCACGCAGCAGCTCGTCGTGTTCCTCGTCGATGACGCGCACCGGCTGGTCGATCTTCCGGGTTACGGCTACGCGAAAGTGCCGGACAAGCTTCGCGACCACTGGCGTGCGACGATCGACGCGTACCTTCGCTCGCGCGAATCGCTGAAGGGTATCGTGCTCGTCATGGATGCGCGCCATCCGCTCAAGGAGTTCGATCGCATGATGCTCGAGTTCGCGCGCGCGACCGGCCGCGACAGCCTTTGTCTCCTGACGAAGGCCGACAAGCTCTCGCGCGGCGAGGCCGCACGCACGCTGCACGCGGTGCGCAAGGAGCTCGCGACGCTCGCGCCGGGGGCGCGCGCGCAACTCTTCTCCTCGCTCGCCGGCAATGGTGTCGACGAGGCGCGCGGCGTGCTCGCGGAATGGCTTTTTACGGACGTTTGAACGTCCGGATCGGCTCGCCAAAGCCGGGGTGCGGGCGGGACGCGTCCGGCCGAACGGACGGCCCTTTCAACCGGGCAACGGAAGCCCCATAGTCCGGAGCCCCAGTCGAGGCAGCGCCGTGTCCGGACCCTCCGCCGTCAACGAAGTCCCGATCACCGAACGCTCGCAACTCGTCGAGTTCATGGCTGACGGCGGCAAGCCGGCGAGCGCGTGGCGCATCGGCACCGAGCACGAGAAGTTCGGTTTCAGGCTCGATGATCTGCGTCCTCCGATCTGGGAAGGCGATCGCGGCATCGAGCGGCTCCTCGACGGCATGACGCGCTTCAACTGGCAGCGCGTCTTCGAAGGCGACAAGCTGATCGCGCTTTCGCGCGACAATGCGTCGGTGACGCTCGAACCTGCGGGCCAGCTGGAACTTTCCGGCGCGCCGCTCGAGACGATTCACGGCACATGCTGCGAAGTCGACAAGCACCTCAAGGAAGTCAAGACCGTCGCCGACGAGCTCGGGCTCGGCTTCCTCGGCATGGGCTTCCAGCCGAAATGGCGCCGCGAGGACATGCCGTGGATGCCGAAGGGCCGCTACGCAATCATGCGCCGCTACATGCCGCTGGTCGGCTCGCTCGGCCTCGACATGATGACGCGCACGTGCACCGTGCAGGTCAATCTCGACTTCGCCGACGAAGCCGACATGGTCAAGAAGTTTCGCGTCGGCCTCGCGCTGCAGCCGATCGCGACGGCGCTCTTCGCCGATTCGCCGTTCACCGAAGGCAAGCCGAACGGATACCAAAGCTATCGTTCGCACATCTGGACCGACACCGATCCCGGCCGCACCGGGATGCTCGACTTCGTGTTCGAGGACGGCTTCGGGTTCGAGCGCTACGTCGATTACCTCCTCGACGTGCCGATGTACTTCAGCTATCGCAACGGCAAGTACATCGATCTTGCGGGCAAGTCGTTCGGCGATTTTCTCGCCGGGAAATTGCCCGAGCTTCCGGGCGCGCTGCCGACGCTGAAGGACTGGGCCGATCACATGACGACGGCGTTTCCCGAGGTGCGGCTCAAGAAATACCTCGAGATGCGCGGCGCCGACGGCGGGCCGTGGAATCGTCTGTGCGCGCTGCCGGCGTTCTGGGTCGGGCTTCTCTACGATCAGACCGCGCTCGATGCGGCTTGGGATCTCGTCAAGGACTTCTCGAACGCCGAGCGCCACGCGCTTCGCGACGGCGTGCCGAAGCACGCTTTGAAACTCAAGTTCCGGAAAGGCACGGTGCGCGATCTCGCGTTCGAATCGCTCAAGATCGCCGCGCACGGTTTGCAGCGGCGCGCGCGAAAGAACAAGAACGGCGCCGACGAAAGCATCTTCCTCGATCCGCTGATCGAGATCGTCGATGCGAACCAGACGCCGGCCGAGCGCAAGCTCGAGCTCTTCGAAGGCGAGTGGAAGGGCGATATCGACCGCGTGTTCCGCGAGTTCGCTTACTGATCACGCAGGCGCGCGGCCGAGCACGCGCATCTGCTTCAGGCGCGCGGCGCTCCGATCGAACGTCGCCGTGTAGCCGCACCCTTCGTGCTCGTTCGAAAGCGCGATCAGCGCATCGGTGAAATCGGCACCGCCGCGATATTCGTCGAGCGCACGCCACGCGAGCGACGGCGACTCGACGCGGAACCGGTCGACTTCGAAAAGCCGCTGCAACGTCGCGACGATCGGATTTCGCGCATAGCGGTACGCGCTTTCGAGCACCCAGACGAACTCGCAGAGCACGACCGACGCGATCCAGCCGGGCTCGTCCTCGCTCAACGTCGTCTCGATGAAATGATTCGCCGCGGCCGCCTGCCGCGCATCGTCCTGCACGACATAGCGGACGAGCACGTTCGTGTCGATGCCGATCATCGAGTCAACGTCCGGCGCGCTTGCGGACGGCCGCGTTCATCGCCTCGACCGATACCGGCTTCTGCGGCTTCGGCAGGAAGCCCTTGAGATCGGTTACGGCCCTCGTCGCGGGTTTCAAAAGCACGGTCTTGTCCTCCGTCAGCACGAACTCGATGCGGTCGCCCGGGCGCAGCCCGAGGTAATCCCGCACGTCCTTCGGAATCGTCGTCTGTCCCTTGCTGGTCAGCACGGCTGTACTCACGTTTTGGTCGATCCTTACCGCGGCGACATATCCTTACTTTACTGCAAGGAGAAGACCGTTTCCAGTCCCGGCGCATCTCCATGACTTTCGGCGCACGCCTCCGCGCCGACACTGTGCAAAAAGGCCTGTTCACCTCGCTGCCGGGAGCTTCCATGTCTTTGCGTCCGATGCGGTTCGCGTTCGTCGTAGGAGCATTGCTTGCCGCGCCGTCGGCGTTCGCCGGCACCAAGCTCCTCCGGTTCCCCGATGTCTGCGGCGACCGCGTCGTTTTCACGTATGCGGGCGATCTCTGGACCGCCTCGACGCAAGGCGGCACCGCGACGCGCCTCACCGCCGGCCCGGGCCTCGAGCAATCGGCGCGCTTCTCGCCCGATTGCAGCCGCATCGCGTTCACCGGCGAATACGGCGGCGACGATCAGGTCTACGTCGTCGCCGCGACCGGCGGCGAGCCGAAGCAGCTGACGTTCTATCCCGCGATGGGCCCGATGCCGCAGCGCTGGGGCTTCGACAATCAGGTCTACGGCTGGACGCCGGACGCGAAGGCCATCCTGTTCCGCGGCTGGCGCGATTCGACCAGCATCTCGCAGCCGCATCTCTACACGATCAGCGTCGACGGCGGCCTGCCGGAAACGCTGCCGATGCCGGTCGCCGGCGTCGGCCGCTACTCGCCGGACGGGAAGCAAATCGTCTATTCGCCGAAGTACCGCGACTTCCGCACCTGGAACCGCTACGTCGGCGGCTGGGCGCAGGATCTCTACATCTACGACTTCGCCGCGAAGACGGCGAAGAACATCACGAACGATCCGAACACCGATCGCGATCCGGTCTGGATCGGCAGCGGCGTCTTCTTCATCGCCGATCGCGGCGAGCACCTCAATCTCTACCGCTACGACACCGCGAGCGGCGAGACGAAGCAGCTGACCGACTACAAAGGCGCCGACGCGCGCTGGGCGAGCGGCGATTCGAAAGGCCAGATCGCATTCGAGGTCGACGGCGTGCTGCACGTTTACGACGCGAACAAGAACGAGGATCGCGCGCTCGACATCACCGTGCCGAGCGATCTCGTGCGCGCGCGCGCCGAGGAAAAGAGCGTCAAGGACAAGATCGAGGACTTCGCGCTCTCGGCAAATGGCAAGCGCGCGCTCTTCACGGCGCGCGGCGAGGTGTTCTCCGCGCCGCTCAAGGACGGCATCACGCTCGACCTCACGCACACGCCCGGCGCGCACGAGCGCGAGGCGGCGTGGTCGCCCGACGGCAAGCGCGTCGCGTACGTCTCCGACGAGAGCGGCGAGGAAGAAATCTGGGTCCGCGACGCCGACGGCAACAACGTGCATCAGCTCACCAGCGAAGTGTTCGGCCGGCTCTACGCGCCGCGCTGGTCGCCGGACGGCCTTCGCATCGCGTTCGTCGACAGCGAAAGCCGTATCCGCATCGTCGCCTCGGCCGGCGGCCCCGCGCCGGTGATCGCCGACGATCCGGGCGGCTCGCGCCGCGACTACGCTTGGTCGCCCGGCGGCCACTATCTCGCGTACTCGATTACCGACAAGGACACGCAATACGCCCAGCTTTACGTCCGCGATCTCGCGGGCGGCAAGAGCATGCACATCGGCAACGCGAACTTCGATGCGTACTCGCCGGTGTTCTCGCCGGACGGCAAGACGCTCTACTTCCTCGCCGATCGCGAGTGGGGACCGCAGCTCTCGAACATCGAGTGGAACTTCGCGGCGAACCGCAACACCGAGATCCTTGCGTTGACGATGCGCAAGGGCCTCGAAAACCCGTTCGCGCCGAAGAACGACAGCGCATCGAAGGAAGACAAGAAGGACGAGGACAAGTCCAAGAACGGCGACGAGAAAAAGGAGAAGCCGAAGCCCGCGAGCGAAGTCGACGATCGCATCGATTTCGAAGGCATCGACCAGCGCGTCGTCCGTGCGCCGATCGATCCCGACAATTTCTCGTGGTTCCGCGTGACCGGCAAGGCGATCTACTACGTCGTCAACGACGGCCAGTATTACGGCCGCGACGGCGCGTTCAAGCCGAAGCTAAAGAAGTGGACGTTCGAAGAGCGCAAGGTCGAGGAGGTGTTCGAAGGCGCCGACGACGTCTCGCTCGCGGCCGACGGCAACACGGTCATGATCCGGAGCGACAAGGCCTACAAGTGGATCGACCTCTCGGCCGGCAAACCGGAGCCCAAGGACGTCTCGACCGACGGCCTCTACGCGCGCGTCGATCCCAAGGCCGAATACGCGGAAGTCTTTCGCGAGACGTGGCGCCGCTACCGCGACCACTTCTACGTGACCAACATGCACGGCTACGACTGGAACGCGATCCGCGCGAAGTACGAGCCGATGCTGCAGTGGGTCGGCGACCGCAGCGATCTCAACTATCTCCTCGGCCAGATGGTCGCGGAGCTTTCGATCGGCCACGCCTATGTCAGCGGTGGCGACGTCGGCCTCCCGCCGAAGCCGCACGTCGGGCTCATCGGCGCACGCTTTGCGTTCGATGCCGCGTCGAACCAGTTCCGCATCGGCCACATCCTCGAAGGCGAGAATGACGAGGAGCGCTACCGCTCGCCGCTGACCGAAGTCGGCGTCGACGTGCACGAAGGCGACTACGTGCTCGCGATCAACGGCCAGACGCTCGAGGCGCACGACAATCCGTACCGGCTCCTGCGCACCGCGCCGGGCCAGCTCGTGCAGCTCACGGTCAACTCGCATCCGGGCGCCGAAGGCGCGCGCACGGTGCTCGTGAAGCCGATCGACAGCGAGGAGCCGCTCGTCTACTTCGACTGGGTCAAGAAGAACCGCGAGTACGTCGCGACGGCGACGAACGGCGAGATCGGCTACCTCCACATCCCCGACATGGGCGCCGACGGCATCCGCGAGTTCATCAAGTGGTACTACCCGCAGCTGCGCAAGGCCGGCCTCGTGATCGACGTTCGCGACAACGGCGGCGGCAACGTCTCGGCGATGGTCATCGAGCGGCTGTCACGCAAGCTCCTCGGCCTCGACTACGGCCGCGGCTACGAGATCACCGGCACCTATCCGCAGCAGACGTTCATCGGCCATCTCGCCGCGCTCTGCAACGGCACGACCGCCTCGGACGGCGACATCTTCTCGTACATGTTCAAGCAGGCGAAGCTTGGTCCCCTGATCGGCACGCGCACCTGGGGTGGCGTCGTCGGCATCAACAGCTGGGGTCCCGCGATCGACGGCGGCGAGATCTTCGTGCCGCAGTTCGCGACCGCGAGCACCGAGGGCCAGTACGTCATCGAAGGCCACGGCGTCGATCCCGACATCGTCGTCGAGCAGGACGTCTCGGCGCAGCTCGCCGGCAAGGATCCGCAGCTCGACAAGGCGATCGAGGAATTGCAGAAGGCGATCAAGGCCGCGCCCGTGAAGCTGCCGCCGACGCCGCCGATGCCGGTGAAGGCGCCGGCCGACATGCGCGCCGCCGGCGTCGCGGGGAGCTGAGGATCTTCGTCGTCCCCGCGAAAGCGGGGACGACGCACCTGCTACGCTGCTTTCACGTCTCGCAGCGTCCAGTGCTTCCCGATCAGAAGCCCGAGCCGATGCTTCAGGATCGCATGCGGCAGCGACGTCACCACCTGCACGTCGGTATGAAGATCGCTCTGCTCCGCCGTCACCGTCGCGGACGGATCGCTCGCGCCGAGCGCGGGATCGATCGCATCGGGATCGGGCTGCATCTGCCGCCAGCGCTGCCACAGCGACGGCGTGCGCAGCGCATCCTGGAACAGCGCGGCGAAGCTCTCCGGCGATCCGCCGTGGAACGATAGCTCGTGCGATTCGCCGCGTGCGCGCGGCAGGTCGTCGATCGAAATGAAATAGCGCTGCGTGCTCATCGAAACGTCCTGTCGGTCGAGGACGAAAGTCTAGCAGGGCGGCTGCGGAACGAACGCGGAACGAGCGCGACGACGGCCGCCGCGACGATGCTCGCGAGGCAGCTCCAGCCGAGATAGCGCAGCTCCGCGGGCGCGAGCGCGATCAGCGGCACGACGTAAAGCCACGCGCTGGCGAGGAGCGTGATCGCGGCGATGCCGGCGAGCTCGCTCCGGCGGCGCCATGCCGGGATCGCGGCGACGATGCCGATGAAAAGAAAGGGCCAGCCGGCAAGCAGGCTTGTCGTGCTGAGTCGCTCGAACATCTGCATCAGCGTTCGATGCAGCGCAGACGCATTCCTGGCGACGGACGGGTTGTCGCGATATTGCACTTCGCCGTCGACGTAGATCAGCTCGTGCGGCCACGCCGGATCGTGCACGCCGAGCAGCGCGACGGCGCGACGCCACCGATGTGCGAGCCAGGCGCGCGGATACGCCCGGATCGCATCGAACCACGCCGTGCGGAGTGCCGTGAGCTCCTCGGGCGTGTAATCGCTCGCCAGCGGATCGCGCATGCCGTGCTGCGTGCCTTGCAGCATCGGCACCATGCTCCAGTCGCGGAACGCACCGGCAAGCTCGGGTACGTCGAGACCCGGTCCGATCATGAAGGGCGGCAGCAGCATTTCGCCGGCGCGGACCGAAATCGCCGCAAGCTCCCACTCTGCCTCCGCGGGCCAGAGCGGCACGCGGTGCTGTACATCGGCGTTGATCGCGGCAGTGCCGCCGACGAGGATCGCCGAGAGCACCACGACCGCCGCAGCCACGCGCATGCGCGACGCATCGCGTCCGAGCGCGACCCACACGAGCCAGACGACGATCGGCAGCACCGCCGGCATCGCGTTGTGGCGCACGGCTGCGGCATAGATCAGTGCGGGCACCGCGGCGAGAATCCAGCGCCGCCGCCGTGTCGCCTGCGCGCGCGCGAGCGCGCCGACCGCGAACAGCAACGCGGAAAAGAGCCCGACGTCGGTCCAGACGTGTCCGCGCAGCAGCCACGGCACCGGCGCGAACGCAGCGATCAGCGTCAAAGCGGTCGCGCGCGGCGGGCTCAGGCGAAGCGCGCCCGCGAGCAGCGCGAGGCCGCTCCAGAAGAGCGCAAGATGCAGCGCGAACATCAGCCCCGGCCCCTCGTGCAGCGCATCGACGACGCGCCAGACGAGGATGAACATCGGCGGCGCGATGTCGGTCGTCTCGCCGCCGCGCGCCTGCCACCACGCATACGCGGAGTCGAACGACATCTGACCCGGCCAGAACGCGGCCACATCGAACGCGAACCCGGCGATCGCGATCAGCCACGGCACCGTCGCGGCCAGCCTTGCATCGCGGTCGGATGAAAGTGCCATCACCGTTCAGAGCGCACGCGCCGCAGCGACGAGCGCTTCGACGTCGGCGTCGCGGAGCTCCGGCGAATGCGCGAGCACACCGAGCAGCGGCGCATCGATGCGTGCGCGCAGCGTCTCGAGATTCTCGTCGGCGCGTGCCATTTCCGGATCGACGCGATTCGCTATCCAGCCGGCGAGCCCGCATCTGTCCGCGACGATCGCGCGCGCGCTCAGCAGCGCGTGATTGATGCAGCCGAGGCGAAGCCCGACGACGAGGACGACCGGCAACTCGAGCGCGCGCACGAAATCGGCCTGCATCAGCGCATCGCCGAGCGGCACCGACCATCCGCCGACGCCTTCGACGACGACACGATCGGCCATCCCCGCGAGCGTGCGATACGCGCCGACGATCGAATCGAGCGCGATCGCGATCCCGGCCTCGTGCGCAGCGATGTGCGGCGCAATCGGCGGCGCGAATGGATACGGATTGCAAAGCGCATAAGGCGGCACGGGATCGCTCGCGCCGAGCAGCGCCTCGGCGTCTTCGTTGCGGAGGCCATGCGGCGTTTCGCGACATCCGCTCGCGACGGGTTTCATTCCGATCGCGCGACGCACGCACGCACGCTGTGCGCGCACGAGCGCGACGCTCGCATGCGTCTTGCCGATCCCGGTGTCGGTGCCGGCGACGAACACGCCGCGCGCGGTCAAGTCGCGGGCTCCGCTGCGCCGATCACGCCGAGCTCGCGCCGTTCGCGTCGCATGATGAGGCGGATCATCGGAATCAGGAGGAGGTACAGGAATCCCGGCACGACATCGCACGGGAACGCGGAGCCGCGGCCCATCGGCAGGATCATCGCGAGCACGACCGAGAGCAGCGACAACGCGATGACGCCGAGCCAGCGCCTGCAGATCGTCCGCGTCCGGATGCGCTCGGCGGCCGTCAGCGCGAGCTCGTCGGCGATGTCGAGCGCATGCCGGTGCAGCAGCACGAAGATCGCCGCCGTCAGCGCGTAGCCGATGCCGAACACGATGTAGATCGTGCGAAGGTCCGCCACCGTGTGCACGACGATCGGCGTCTCCTCGAGCCAGCCGCCGCTGAAGCTCGCAAGCGTCAGCTCCGCGACCATGCGCAGCGGATAGACGTAGACGAGCATCAGGAACACGAGCGCGAGGCTTAGCCGCGCGCCGTATGCATCCTCGATGCCGTAATGGCGCGACCATCGCCGGTGCGCCTGCCAGAACCGCGAGACGATGTAGAAGCTCGCCGCAAACGCCGGCACGCCGCGGAGCGCCTGAACGAGCTCGTCGACCGACTGCGGCACGTGGCCGATCGAGATCACGAGCAGCGTCACCGCGAACGCGAACGCCGCGTCGACGAAGGCGTCGACACGGGTCGGCGATGCGCCCCGGATGCGGAAACCTTCATCGCGCGTCGGCGTCGTCACGTCGCAAGCCCCTTTCCGGCGCAGTATGCCAGCGGCCACCCGGCCGCGGTCGGCGTACAATAACGGGATGTTCGCAGTCAGAGCCACGCAATCGACGACCAAGTCTGGCCTTTACGAGGAGCTCGCCGAGCAGGCGCGCGGCCTTCTCGCGGGCGAGCGCGATCGCATCGCGAACGCGGCGAACTTCGCAGCGCTGCTCTACCACGCGCTGCCGGCGATCAACTGGTGCGGGTTCTATTTCTTCGACGGCACGGAGCTCGTCGTCGGCCCGTTCCAGGGAAAGCCCGCTTGCGTGCGCATCGCGCTTGGCAAGGGCGTGTGCGGCACCGCGGCGGTCGAAGGAAGAACGCAGATCGTCCGCGACGTCGACGCGTTTCCCGGCCACATCGCTTGCGATGCCGCGTCGCGGAGCGAAATCGTCGTGCCGCTCGTCGATGGCAGGCAACTGATCGGGGTCTGGGATGTCGACAGCCCCGAGCTCGCGCGCTTCGACGACGACGATCGCGAGGGCATGGAACGTCTATGTGCGATATTCCTGGAGTCATTGCGCGGCTGATCCGCGACGGGGGAGGCGATGGCTAGCAGCAAGATCCGGAACGTGGGACCGAAGTCCGCGGCATGGCTGCGCCAGATCGGCGTCAGGACCACCGAGGATCTCGGCCGCGTCGGCCCCGTCGAGGCATTCCTCAAGGTCAAGCGCGCAGGATTCCGGCCGAGCCTGAACCTTCTCTACGCGATGGCGGGCGCGCTCGCCGACTGTCACTGGGCCGACCTTCCGGAAGAGCGCAAGCAAGAGCTTCTTTCCGCGCTCGAAGCGGCGGAATCGGCGAACCCGATCCGCACGCGCTGGGAAAAGCAGAAAGCCGCGAGCGAGCAGGCTTCGCGGAGCAGCGAGGACGGCGAATCCGACCACTCGCACGGCGAAAGCAGCCTTTTCGATTCACCCGATGCGGACTCCGGCGAAGGCGGCGGCGGCGAGAGCGATTCCGGCGGCGTCAGCCGCTTCGACTGATCCGCTACGGCCGCACGACGGCGTAGTTGCGCGCATCCTCGCGCCAGCGCGGCGCGGAACGGATCGCGGGCAGCACCTCGTCGATCGTGTCGACGAGCGTCCACATCTCGCGATGCTGCGGGTTCATGAAGCGCTGCTCGATCATCTGCTCCATGAACTTCTGGAGCGGCGCGTAGAAGCCGTTGGTGTTCACGAGCACGATCGGATTGAAGTAGAGGCCGAGCCGCTTCAGCGTCAGCGCCTCGAACATTTCCTCGAGCGTGCCGCAGCCGCCGGGCAATGCTACGACGGCATCCGATCCGGCGAGCAACCGGTGCTTTCGCTCGCGCATGTCCTCGACGACTTCGAGGCTCGCGAGGCCCGGATGCTGCCATTCCACTTCGGTCATGAAGCGCGGAATGATGCCGATCACGTCGCCGCCGGCCGAGAGCGCGCCGTTCGCGAGCGATCCCATGAGACCGACCGCACCGCCGCCGTACACGATCGTGCAGCCGGCCTCGGCGATCGCGCGGCCGAGCGCCGTCGCAGCGTCGTGATAGACGCGGTCGCAGTGCTCGCTCGAGGCGCAGTAGACGCAGATGCGCATGGCGTGTCGGTTCGGAGATGGACGCGCATCGTAACGCGCCGCATCGGACGCGCGGGAGACAGGCGCCGTTCGGGAAGCGCGCATCACCATGCGCCGACCATGAGTCCACCTTTCAGCAACCGCCCGCACCGGCTGCTCGCCGCGTTCGTGCTCGCGCTGTTCGCGCTGCACGCATCGGCGCAGGAAACGCCCGCGCCCGAGCCGCCTGCCCCTGCGGCCGAGCTGCCGACCATCGTCGTCAGCGGCGAGCAGCCGGGGCCCGGCCTCTGGAAAGTCTCGTCCGGGGATCACGTGATGTGGATCCTCGGCACGCTGTCGCCGCTCCCGAAGAACATGAAATGGCAGCCGAAGGACGTGGAGGCTGCGATCGCGAGCGCCGATGCGGTGCTTGACGGGCCGCGCGTCAAGGTCGACGCCGACGTCGGCTTCTTCGGCAAGCTCGCGCTGCTGCCGACGCTGGTCGGCGTCCGCGACAACCCCGATCACAAGACGCTGCAGCAGATCGTGCCGCCGGAGCTCTATGCACGGTGGATCGCGTTGAAGACGAAATACTTCGGTGCCGGCCGCGGCCGCAACATCGAGACGTGGCGGCCGATCTTCGCCGCGATCGAGCTCTGGAACGAGGCGATCAGGAAGGCCGGCCTCACGCGCGAGGACGTCGGCGACGTCGTCGATCGCGCCGTCAAGACGCGCAAGATCGAAACGATCAAGCCGACCTACCAGATCGACGTGCCCGATCCGCGCGCGCTGGTCAAGGAGTTCAAGCAAAGCACGATGGACGACCTCGATTGCTTCGCGAAGACGCTCGATCGCATCGACGGCGACATGGGCACGATCGCGGCGCGCGCGAACGCGTGGGCGACGGGCGACATCGCGAAACTCCGCACGCTGCCGGACAGCGACCAGCGCCAGGCCTGCCTCGACGCCGTGACCGGCACGAAGATCGCGCAGGAACGCGGCATCGCCGACTTGCCGCAGCGCGTCGAAAAGACGTGGATCGACGCGGCGGCTGCTTCGCTTGCGAAGAACCGCATCACGTTCGCACGGTTGCCGATCACCGATCTGCTCGCGCCGGATGGGTACGTCGCCAAGCTCAAGGCGAAAGGCTTCACGGTCGAAGCGCCGGACGAAGTGCTCGACTCACCGAGCGGCTAGCGCTTCTTTCCCCTCTCCCGCGTGCGGGAGAGGGTAGGGTGAGGGCAAGCGCGCGAAACGCTTCCACAAGATTGCCCTCACCCCAGCCCTCTCCCGCACGCGGGAGAGGGGGAAGAGCGAGCGAGCGACAGCAGGATTACTCGACGGTGACCGACTTCGCAAGATTGCGCGGCTGATCGACGTCGGTCCCGCGCAGCACGGCGACGTGATACGCGAGCATCTGCAGCGGCACCGTGAACACGGCCGGCGCGATCAGGTTGCCGCCCGAAGCGACCTTGATGACCGCGCCGCGATTGCCGTTCTGCGTGACCTGCACATCGGTATCGGCGAAGACGAAAAGCTCGCCGCCGCGCGCGCGGACTTCCTCGAGGTTCGACTTCAGCTTCTCGAGGAGCTGGTTGTTCGGCGCAACCGTGATCACCGGCATGTCGTCGTCGACGAGCGCGAGCGGGCCGTGCTTGAGCTCGCCGGCCGGATACGCCTCGGCGTGGATGTACGAGATTTCCTTGAGCTTGAGCGCGCCTTCGAGCGCGACCGGGAAGTGCACGCCGCGGCCGAGGAAGAGCGCATGATGCTTGGCGACGAAGCGTTCGGCGAGCTTTGCGATCTCGGGCTCCAGCGCGAGCACTTCGCCGACCACGCGCGGCAGCGTCGAAAGCTCCGCCACGAGCCGCGAATACTTCGACTCGGCAAGGCCGTTGAGACGCGCGAGCTCGAGCACGAGGAGCGCGAGCGCCGCGAGCTGCGTCGTGAACGCCTTCGTCGACGCGACGCCGATTTCGGGGCCGGCGCGCGTCATCAGCACGAGATCGGATTCGCGCACGAGGCTTGATTCCGGCACGTTGCAGATCGCGAGCGAGCCGAGATAGCCGCGGTTGCGCCCGTCGCGGAGCGCCGCGAGCGTGTCTGCGGTCTCGCCCGATTGCGAGACCGCGAGGAACAAGGTTCCTTCCTGCACGACCGCGCGGCGATAGCGGTACTCGCTCGCGACCTCGACGCTGCACGGAATGCCGGCGATGCCTTCGAGCCAGTAACGCGCGACGAGGCCCGCGTGGTAGCTCGTGCCGCACGCGACGATCTGCACGTTCTTGACGCGCGACAGCAGCGCGTCCGCGTCGACGCCGAAGATGTTCGGCAGCACGCGCTCGCCGGCGATGCGGCCTTCGAGCGTGTCCGCGATCGCGCGCGGCTGCTCGAAGATTTCCTTCAGCATGTAGTGCTTGTATTCGCCGCGCTCGACCGCGTCGGCGGTGAGCTCGCTCTTTCGCACCGGCCGCTCGACCGGCGTGCCGTCGGCCGTGTAGATGCGGATGCCGCCCTGCGTGATCTCGGCGACGTCGCCTTCCTCGAGATACGTGAAGTGGCTCGTTTCCTTGATCAGCGCCTGCACGTCGGAGCCGAGGAAGTGCTCGCCCTCGCCGATGCCGGCGACGAGCGGCGAGCCGCGCCGCGCGCCGACGACGTGCCCCGGCGCATCGCGACTCATGACCGCGATCGCGTAGGCGCCGTGAAGACGCTGCGTCGTGCGGATGACCGCGTGCAGGAGATCGGCGCCTTCGTCCATCGCGTGATGGACGAGGTGCGCGATGACCTCGGTGTCGGTGTCGGAGTCGAACCGGTAGCCATGCGCCTTCAGCTCCTCGCGAAGCTCGGCGTGGTTCTCGATGATGCCGTTGTGGACGACCGCGACGCGGTCATCGGAGACGTGCGGATGCGCGTTGACCGTGTTCGGCACGCCGTGCGTCGCCCAGCGCGTGTGCGCGATGCCGGTGAAGCCTTCGACCGGGGTCTTCTGGTAGAGCGATTCGAGATCGCGCACCTTGCCCGGCGTGCGCACGCGCGTCAGGCGGTCGCCTTCGAGGATCGCGATGCCGGCGGAGTCGTAGCCGCGGTATTCGAGCGCCTTGAGGCCGGCAATCAGGATCGGGACGACGTTTTCCCGCGCGGTGGCGGCGACGATTCCGCACATGTTCGGTTGAGCTCCCTGCCTCGCGGCACCGAGGGTACCGGTCTTGGGCGACGGGCCGATGATACCCGGTCCGGGGACCTGTCGGCGGGGAAAAAACCAAGGCTGCAATCGCACATGCGGACGTTTCTTGTCGGTTTTGTCACAAGCGGCCCGGTACTGTTACCGGCCGGGGCGGGGACTTAACATTGACGTGGGTTCCCGGCCTGGCGCGTGACTTGCTTCCGCGTCTTTCGGCTTCAGGCCGGGTGGGAAAATGAGCGACTACGACGTTTCATTGCGGGGGAGCGGCGCCTCGCTGCCGGCGTCTTCACGCGCGACGGCAGGAGGGTTCGATAACGGAATGCTGCGCTTCCTGCGTCAGAACGCAATCCGCTGGCAGCTCCTGCTCGGCGCAGGCGAGTTCCTGCTGCTGATCGTCTCGCTTTTCCTCGCCGTCTACGTCCGCTACTACGATTCGCCGGCGCTCCGCGCGACCTACACGCAGGGGATGCTGCTGCGCGGCTGCGTCTTCGCCGGCGCGCTCGTGCTCGGCATGATCGCGCTCGGCCTTCATCAGGCGCACATGCGCGAGACGTGGTTCGGTCTCCTTGCGCGGCAGATGGTCGGCTTCGTCGTCGGCGCGCTCGGCCTCGTGATTCTCTATTACGCGGTACCGCAGGCGTATGTCGGCCGCGGCATCTTCGGCATCGCGCTCGCGATCGGATTCGTGCTTGTCGCGCTCTTCCGCGCGGGTTTCCTTCGGACGGTCGACGCGACGCTCCTGAAGCGCCGCATCCTCGTCATCGGCGCGGGTTCGCGCGCGGCACTGATCCAGCAGCGCATGCGGCGCCGCTCCGATCGCCGCGGCTTCACGATCGTCGGCTTCGCGGCGCAGGAAGGCGACGCCGTAGCGGTATCCGCCGATCACATGATTCAGACCGGCGAGAACCTCGCCGAGTGGGTCGAGCGCCAGCACATCGACGAGATCGTCGTCGGCTCGGACGACCGCCGCAATTCGCTGCCGATGGAGCAGCTCCTCAATTGCCGGCAGTTCGGCGTTCGCATCACTGATCTAACGACGTTCTTCGAGAAGGAGTCGGGCATGATCAAGCTCGATCTCGCCGAGCCCTCCTGGCTCGTCTTCTCGCACGGCTTCGATCTCTCGCCGCTTCGCAAGGCGTCCAAGCGGATATTCGACTTGCTGATCGCTTCCATCGTGCTCCTGCTCGCCGCGCCGTTCATGCTGCTGACGGCGCTCGCGATCCGCATCGAATCGGGCAAGGGCCAGCCGATCCTCTACCGGCAGGAGCGCGTCGGCGAGCGCGGCCGCGTGTTCAACCTGATCAAGTTCCGCAGCATGCGCACCGATGCCGAGAAGGACGGCATCGCGCGCTGGGCGACGAAAGGCGACGATCGCGTCACGCGCGTCGGCCGCATCATCCGCCGCACGCGGCTCGATGAGCTGCCGCAGCTCTGGAACGTCTTTCGCGGCGACATGAGCGTGATCGGCCCGCGGCCCGAGCGCCCGCAGTTCGTCGGAGAGCTCGCCGAGAAGATCCGTTATTACAACCTGCGCCACTGCGTGAAACCGGGCCTGGCAGGTTGGGCGCAGCTGCGCTATCCGTACGGCGCGTCCGAGGCCGACGCGCGCGAGAAGCTCAAGTACGATCTCTTCTACGTCAAGAATCACGCGATGCTGTTCGACCTCATGATCCTGATCCAGACGGTCGAGGTCGTGCTTTTCGGGCGCGGCGTGCGCTGATTTCGCGCTTCTGGGCCGCGTTTGCACGGCCCCTGCCCGCTGGCTCAGAATCCGGCGAAAGCGAACGCTGCCAGGACCGGCGGCGGCGCGGAACGGCCCTCGGGGAGGGCGCCATGAACGACATGCAGGCGGCTGATCTCGAACGCGACGCCAGGCTGGCGCGCGAAGCCGCATTCCACGACACGCGCTTTGCCGAGAACACGCGCGCCGCGACGGACAAGTTCTACGCGATCACGCGCTCGTCGTTCGCGTTCTACAAGAAACGCGTCCTCGACGACATCGCCGGCAAGGCGCTGCTCGAATACGGTTGCGGGACAGGTTCCAGCGCGTTCGACGCGGCCGCGGCGGGGGCGCATGCGACCGGCATCGACATCTCGCCGGTCGCGATCGAGATGGGCGCAGGGGAAGCCGCTTCGCGCGGCCTTCGCGATCGCACGCATTTCGCTGTCATGAACGCAGAGGCGCTCGATTTCCCCGACGCGAGCTTCGATCGCGTCTGCGGCAGCGGCATCCTGCATCACCTCGATCTGAAAAAAGCCTATGCGGAAATCGCGCGCGTGCTGCGCCCGAACGGCTACGGCATTTTCCTCGAGCCGCTCGGACACAATCCGCTGATCAACTGGTATCGGCGGCGCACGCCCGAGATGCGGACCGAAGACGAGCATCCGTTGCTGAAGGGCGATCTCGCGCTCGCCCGGGACTACTTCTCGACCATCCGCTCGCGCTTCTTCCACTTCGCGGCGCTCGGCGCGGTGCCGCTCCGGCGCTCGTTCCTGTTCAAGCCGGCCGTCGCGATCGGAGAAGGCATCGATCGCGTGCTGCTTTCGTCGGTGTCACCGTTACGGACGCAGGCGTGGATGGTCGTCACGGAGCTTCACAAGTAACGCGCGCAATTCCCCTCTCCCGCAAGCGGGAGAGGGGTCACCGCGTGTTCACGAGTTGTCGGGCTGCTCGCCCTTCAGACAGCCGGGAATGCGCAGCCGCGATTCCTTTTCGACCTCATCGGCCGGCGCCTGCATGCTGTCGACCTTGAGCGGCCGAAGCGGTGAGGAATACCAGTCGAGCACCTCGCCGCAGTGGAACGCGATCCACGACGGGCCGTATTCCCAGCGGTCCTTCGCCGTCGTGACGGGCTCCCCTTCGATCTCGACGACGCGATCGCTGTCCATGCCGACGCGGATGCGCGCGATCTTCGCGAGGGGCGCGGGGCCGGTTTCGGTGTCGACGGCGAACGTGACGCGCGGCGCGGCCGGCGCCGTCGAGGATTGATCGTCGCCGCCGGTGCCCTCGACCGCGCCGAGGATCCAGCCGACGACGAGCGCCGCGAGCACGAGCAGCAGCGTCAGGAACCATGACGCGCGCTTCGGCGGTGCCGTCGGAGGCGCGGGTTGCGGCGATGGTGTCTGCGCGCGCGGCGCCGGATCGGGCCGATAAACCGACGCCTCGCCCGGCAGGCGGCCATGCTTCTTGTGGAACTCCATCGCCGACGCGTACATCGCGTTCAGGCTCGAGAGCCGGGCCGCTGCGTCTTCGTAGAGATGGTGCTGGACGCGATCGGGATGAAGCTCGGCGACGCGCCGGCGATACGCCTGCCGAAACTCGCCGAGGCCACACCCGGGCCTGAGGCGCAGTTCCTTGTAAAGCAGCAGGAAATCGGTACCGGCGGCCATGTTTTCTCCCCCCGCGCATTCTATCGCGGCCGGCGGGCGCGGCCGTTTCATATGTCGAGCACGCGTGCGCTCCCGGCGCCGCGGCTAGCGGGGCAGGTTCGGTGCCTTGGCGAGTTGTTCTTGCACGAACCGCGCCGCTTCGGCGTCGTCGATCTCGCGGATGCCGAGCCCGAAACGCTCGTTCAGCGCGTGCAGCATCGACTGCGCCCAGAGCGTGCTTGCGATGAGCCCCGAATGTCCGTCCTCGAGCGCGAGGTTGTGCGGCGCGTTGCCTTCGGTGTTGACGACGTCGATGCCGGCGAAACGCACGGTGCGGTATGCCGGACGGCCGTTCGCATCGCGCGAGCCCCAACGCGCGCGGAACCACGCGCGATCGTCGAAGAACGCGATGTCCGGATCGTTCGCGGCCATCGCGCGGAGCGCGTCGTCGAAGCGATCGAGCCCATTCTGAATGTTCGCGACTTCGCCGGCTGACTGCCAGCGCTCGAAATAGCGCGTCCAGTTGAGATTGTCGAAGATGCCGACCAGCACGAAGCGCGTGGCGGGGTATTTCGCGCGAATCAGCGCCACCGTGTTGCGGTAGTCGTCGATGCAGCCGTCGATGCGCGCGATGACCTCAGGATCGGGCGGATCGCGCGCGAGTCCTTCCATCTGCTTGACCTTGCCGAACGTGTTGATGCCGATGCGGATGATGACGATGCCGTGCCGCCAGCGTTCCGGTTCGGTGTCCATCAGTTTCACGAGCGCGGGCGCCTCCTGCCAGCCGCCGAGGAGATCGCTGCATTCGGCGCCCGACATCGCGAAGTTGTAGCGATAGTCCTCGCGCCTGGGCTTGCGCACCACGATGCCGAGCTTCTTCGCGACGTAAGCGGGAATGCGGCTCGTGCCGTAGGTGCCCCACGCGCCGAAGTCGAGCGCATCGCCGCGAAGGCGCGCGAGCACTTCGGTCCATTGCAGCGTGATGGCGCGGTATTCGGCGCCGCGCTCGGCCGTGCCGGGCGGAAACGAGATGCGGTCCTGATACGAGTGGCTGTCGGAATCGCCGAGCACCGCGACCGGCGGCGCCGACGCGGAAACGGGCGCCGGCGCCGGATTCGAGCGGCGGAATACGAACATGTACGCTGCGATCGCGACGATCGCGAGCACGGCGACGTAAGGCAGCCAGCGAGTCAGCGCCATCGGTTCTCCTCCCGCGCCTAGGATAACGCGCCGCCGTTGCGCAATCGTCTGCACGCGATCGCCATGTAGACTAGGCCGCTCGAAACGCAGGGATTTCGAGCATGGCGAACGGAACGATCCTCGTCACGGGCGGGGCAGGTTACATCGGAAGCCACGTCGCGCGGCAGCTTGGCGAAGCCGGCGAAAGCGTCGTCATCCTCGACGATCTCTCGACCGGTTTCGAGAGCGCCGTGCTCGGCGCGCCGCTCGTCGTCGGCAACACCGGCGATCGCGACGTCGTCTCCAAGCTGATCGGCGAGCACCGCATCGAAACCGTCATGCACTTCGCGGCGCGCACGATCGTGCCGGAATCGGTCGCCGATCCGCTCCGCTACTACGGCAACAACACCTGCGCGACGCGGAACCTGCTCGAATGCTGCCAGCGCCAGGGCGTGAAGCATTTCGTGTTTTCGTCGACGGCGGCCGTCTATGGCATTCCCGAGGGCGGGCGCGCGCGCGAGGATTCGCCGACCGCGCCGATCAATCCGTACGGCGCATCGAAGCTAATGAGCGAGTGGATGCTGCGCGATCTCTCGAATGCGAGCCCGCTCCGCCACGTGATCCTCCGCTATTTCAACGTCGCGGGCTGCGATCCGGAGATGCGCATCGGCCAGTCGACGGCGGCGGCGACGCTGCTCTTCAAGGTCGCGGCCGAAGTCGCGGTCGGCAAGCGCAAGCACCTTTCGATCTTCGGCACCGACTATCCGACGCCGGACGGCACGGGCGTTCGTGACTACATCCACGTCGAAGACCTCGCCGACGCGCACGTGCGCGCGCTCGCGTACCTGCGTGGCGGCGGCACGTCGACGACACTCAACTGCGGCTACGGCCACGGCTATTCGGTGCGCGACGTGATCCGCGCGGTCGAGCATGCGAACGGCGCGCCGCTTGCCATCGTCGAGGAGCCGCGCCGCGCCGGCGATCCGCCGACGCTGATCGCCGTCGCCGATCGCGTGCGCGACGTGCTCGGCTGGACGCCGCGCCATGACGATCTCGATACGATCGCGCGCACGTCGCTCAACTGGGAGCGCAAGCTCGCCGCGCATTGAAGCGCTTCAGAAGTTGAAGAGGCTGTTGTCGTAAGCCTGCATCGCGACACGCGCGGGATTGCCGATCACGAGCACGTTCGCCGGCACGTCTTCGGTCACCGTGACGCCGGCGCCGATCGTCGCGCCGTCGCCGATTCGGAACGCGCCGATGCAGCGCACGTGCGGGCTGAACCAGACGCGATCGCCGACGACGGGTCCGGCGCCGCCTTCTGGCCCCGGCGCGATCGTCGTGTGCTGCGCGATCGCGCAGTTCGAGCCGATCGTGCAGTCGCGGACGTCGATGCCGCCGAAGTGCCAGATGCAGAGGCCGGGGCCGATGTCGGCCGAGAGCGCGACGCGGATCCCGTAACCGTAGCGAGTCAGCAGCAGCGCGAAACCGTACGCGATCCAGCCCGGAATCAGCAGCGGAAACAGCCACCATTGCGTGCGCTGCAGCCGCAGCAGCCAGCGCCCGAACCGGTACACGAGCACGGCCTGCAGGCCGCAGTTCGTCGCGATCGCGAGCACCCGCGCACGGCGGTCGCCGGCGCTGTGGCGAAGATAGCGATCGAGGTCGCGGCGGACGATCTCCATCATGAGGGCATGGCCATCATGACGCCATCGCCCGCTCGGCCACGATGTCCTTCGCGTCGATGTCCCAGCGCAGCGACGAGCGCAGCGCCGTGTTGTCGAAATTACGCTGCACGACGCGCGCGGGATTGCCCGTCAAGAGGCAGCCCGGCGGCACGTCGCGGCTGACGACGGTGCCGGGCAGAAGCGTGCAGCCGGCGCCGATCTTGATCTCGCCGGTGACGATGCAGTCGGGGCCGATCCAGACGTTCTCGCCGATCTCGGGACATTCCGAGCCCGGCGGTCGCATGCCGATCGTGACGCAGTGGTGCACGATCGTGCCGGAGCCTGTGTGCCGCGAGCCGAACACGATGTTGCCGCGATCGGAGATGTAGACGCCGCCGTCGATGTCGGTCTCGTTCGACGTGTCGACCTTCGTCAGCACGATGATGATCCGGTGCAGCGCGAACGCGAGCAGCAGCAACGCGAAGTTGAGCGGCGTGCGTCCCTCGGCCTGACGCCGGAGCGCGCCCCATCGGCAGAAGCGGTGCACGGCGAGCCGCCAGAGGCCGGGCGAGGTCAGCCACACCGCCGGCAGCGCGAGCGCGAACGGATAACCCGGAAAGCGAAGTCGGCAATAGATGCGCGCGTCGGCGCGGAGCGCGGCGGACATGTCAGTTTGCCCCGGCCGCGCCAGCGAGCGCGCGGATCAGCGCGCTCGCGACGGCGATTTCGCCGTCCTTGTTGAGGTGTGCGCCGTCCGCGCTGAACGCGGGATCGAGCGCCTCGGCGTTCACGCCGCTTTCCAGCACATTGGGATCCTAAGCTTAGAATTCCACGTGGACAAGTTGTCGCG
>JADMIO011346887.1_pt1 | contig 96549 bp, 101 predicted proteins | sample 8958161 | NCBI WGS metagenome assembly JADMIO01 (sample SAMN16585339, study PRJNA669376) | soil metagenome | isolation source: Crop rotation soil | place: USA: Cullars Rotation, Alabama | collected 2011
GCGACAACTTGTCCACGTGGAATTCTAAGCTTAGGATCCCAATGTGCTGGAAAGGCCCATCCGCGCCGTGCCGAGCAGGTGCCAGCCCCACTGCGACCAGTCCGCGACGATCGTCTTGACGGCGCCGGCCGCCTCGTGCGCCTCCTGCGCTCGTGCGAGCTGAAACTCGAGGTTCGCGCGCATCTCGTCGTCGATCGTGAAGGCGATCTTCGGCGCCGGGATCCCGTCGGAATCCGTCAGGACGGGATCGAGGGTCACCGTGTTCGACTCGTGCGGGAGATCCTCGATGCCCACGCCCCAGTCGAACGCGTGCCCGAGCGTCGACTCCGTCAGGTCGTGGACGGAGGTGCCCCAGCGCTCGTCGAAGGGCAATTCGTCGTAACGGAAGAGGGAGAAGAGCGGCCCTCCGAGCGGCATCACGTCCCACTGCGCGCCTAGGGGAAAGCCGCGCGACTCGTCGTGATCGGCGAACTCGAGCGAGAGGAGCTGCGTCCCCCAGGGACCGAGCCAGCTCTCCAGGTTCTCCTCGTAGATTCCGAGGACGCTCATGTAGGGGTGCAGCATGAGCCGCTTTCCGACCAGGCCCGAGGAGTTGGCGAGCCCGTCTTCGCCTCCGGAGAGCAGGAGCAGGCGCGCGGTGCCGACGCCGTTGCCGGCGACGATGACGACGCTCGCCTCCTGCCGCTGCTCGTTGCCCTCCCGGTCGATGTAGATCGCGCCGGTCGCGAGCCCCTTCTCGTTCGTGGTGATCTCCCGGACGCGCGCGCCGGTGATGAGCTTGGCGCCGTGCTGAAGAGCGATCGGCCACATGGTCGTGTCCGTCGAGCTCTTCGCGCCCTTCGGGCAGCCCCACATGCAGGCGCCCGTGCGCTCGCAGGCGGCGAGGCTCCCGACTGCCTCGGAGCGGATCGCGTGAGCCGCGGGCCACCAGTGCCAGTTCAGCTCGTTCATGCCCTCCGCCGCCCTGCGCCCGATCGGGCCGATCGGGAGCGGCGGCAGAAGCGGCGCCGGCCCGGGCGGGTAGTTCGGGTCGCCGGCCATGCCGGAGATCTGCATCTCCTGGTCGATCTGCTCGTAGAAGGGCTTCATCTCCTCGTAGGAGATGGGCCAGTCGTCGGCGATCCCGTGCAGCGTGCGGAGCTTGTAGTCCTGCGGCCGCAGGCGCACCCACTGGGCGCAGAAGTGGATCGTGCTTCCGCCGACGGCGTTGTACATGACGGGCGTGATCGGAGACCCGGAGCACTCGAGCGGGTAGTCGGCCGGGTGTTTCCGGGTGTTGGGGTTCGGGCTCCACTGCGCGTCGGCGACGAGCTCCCATTCGAGCTTGTCGCCGGGGAAGTCGCTCGCGTTCTCCCAGCCGCCCTGCTCGAGGCAGACCACCGAGAATCCCGCCTCCGCGAGGTGCCGCGCTGCGACGGATCCGCCTGCGCCCGCGCCGATGACGAGCACGTCCGCCCTGTCGCCGTCTCCGGAGAGCGAGAACGAGAGCGGCGCGGCGGGTTCGACCGGGTCGGGTGGAGGCGCCGTCGCTGCGTTGACCGGTCCGCGCTCGAAGACCGGGTCGAGCAGCCCATCCCGAAGGTCGTACTCGGCCTCGTCGGAGAAGGGCGGCCGCTTTCCCTGGCCCGGATACCCGATCCGCTTCCGGATCTTGAGGTTCATGTAGTAGCCGCCCGACGCGATCTGCGCGAGTGCCGAGAACCCGTCCGAATCCTCCGTGTGCAACCGGCGCGCCTCTGCCTCGGGATCGCGGCCGGCGGCCTCGTCCAGGAGGGCTGCGAGCGGCGCTACGAGGTCAGGGCGGGCCGCCAGCGCGCGGTCGAGCCACTTCTCCGCGGAGCCCGCCTCGCTCGCCGCGGGCATCGAGTCCGTCGCCGGGATGAGGACGTCGGCGAGCGCCCAGAACGCCGTTCGTTGCTCCGACGTCAGCGTCTGCTCGCTGGTGACGGCCATTTCTCCTCCCTCGCAGGCGACTCCCGCGATGCTAGAGCCCTGGGATATAAGTGTCCACCGTGGGGATCGTGCTTGGCCTCACGGCCGCTCTGTCGTGGGGCCTGGCCGACTACTTCGCGGCGGTCGCATCGCGACGGGCGGGGTCCTTCCGCGTGGTGCTCGGGTTCCACCTCGTCGCGGTCGTGCTCCTCGCGATCCTCGTCTTCGGGACCGGGGAGACGCTCTCGGATGTCAGCGGCGCGGACCTGGGCTGGTTCGTGTTTCTCGGAGCTCTGGGCGCGCTCTCCTACCTCTGCTTCTACCGGGCGCTCGCGATCGGCCCGATCTCGATCGTGAGCCCGATCGTCTCGGCCTACGCGGCGGCCACCGTCGTCTGCGCCGTCGCCATCGGAGGCGAGCGGCTCGCGGCGGGGGAGACGCTTGCGATCGTGGTCGTGATGCTCGGCGTGCTCTTGGCTTCCTCGGACCTGGCCCAGTTCAAGTCCCACGAGCGGGTGGCGCTCCTCGGGATCGTGCTTGCGCTCGTCACCGCGGTCGCGATCGGCGTGTTCGTCTACGGGATCGCGCACTTCAGCGCGACCTACGGGTGGCTCGTCCCGATCTTCCTCGCACGGGGGTTCTCGACGCTCTTTCTCGTCGCCGTCTCCCTGCGCGGCGGAGAGTGGCGCTTTCCCGACCGCTCGCCGCGGCTTCTCGCGACGATCTCGCTGATCGCGGTCATCGACACCCTCGGCTACGTCGCTTTCAACTTCGGTGTCCGGCACGCGGACACCACCGTTGTCGCCACCGCCGCGGCGCCGTACTCGGTCGTCCCGATCGTCTTCGGCGTCATGCTCCTGCACGAGCGCCCGCGCTGGGCGCAATGGGCCGGCATCGGACTGGTGATCAGCGGTCTGATCCTGCTCGGCCTCTTTGCCTGAGCTATTCTCGCCGCGGTGTGCCGGGAAGGCTGGTCGGCGATGTTTGCCATGACCGAGATCACGGACTTCGCAGCCATCCTTCTCGCCCTCGGAGCGGGCGTGGCGCTCGCCATCCTCTCGACACGCCTGACCACCTGGATTCCGATCCCGTCACCGGCGATTTTTCTCGTGGTGGCCGCGGTGGTCTCGGACCTGTTCCCGAGCCTCTACGCGAAGGTGCCCGTCCTCACCGTGGAGCGGATCGCCGTGGTCGCCCTGATCGTCATCCTCTTCAACGGCGGCATGGACATCGGCTGGCGGCGCTTCCGGGGCGCCCTCGGGCCGGTCCTCTCACTCGGCGTCTTCGGCACGTTTGCGACCGCAGGGATCCTGGCGGTCTTCGCCCACTACGTGCTCGGTTTCGAGTGGATGACGGCAGGAATCATAGGTGCGGCGCTCGCGCCGACCGATCCGGCCGTGATGTTCTCGGTGCTCGGTCAGCGCGAAATCGAGGGGCGCTCGGGCGTGACGCTCGAGGGCGAGGCGGGCGTGAACGACCCCGCGGGCATCGCGCTCATGATCGGGATGATCGAGCTCGCGACGCACGATGACGCTTCGAGCTTCGTCATTCTCCGCGAGTTCGTGGTCGAGATGGCGATCGGAGCGGCAGTCGGGCTCATCGGCGCGTTGGCGATGGTCGCGCTCCTGCGCCGCATCACTCTGCCTGCGCGGGCCCTCAGTCCCGTCCTCGCGCTCGCCTTGGCGGGGGCGCTTTACGGCGTCACGGCGCTTGCACACGGCTCCGGTTTTCTTGCGGTGTTCATCGCGGGACTCGTCGTGGGTGACACGCGCACGCCGTACAAGTCCGAGATCGAGCGTTTTCACGGTGCGCTGGCCGTTCTTGCGGAGATCGCGGTTTTCGTCGTCCTCGGCCTGGTCGTCAGGATCGACTCGCTCACGAGCGAGATCTGGGTGGACGGCATTGCGCTGGTCCTGGCCCTCGCCGTTCTCGTACGGCCGCCGGTTGTCCTGGCCGCGCTTGCGCCCTTCGACTTCGGTCGAGGCGAGCGCGCATTCATCGCCTGGTGCGGGCTCAAAGGAGCAGTGCCGATCCTGCTCGCTGCGTTCGCCGTGCTCCAGGGCGTGGATGAGGCGACGACGGTCTTCTACATCGTCCTCGTCGTCGTCCTCCTTTCGGTGGTCGGCCAGGGAACGCCCGTCCCGTGGATATTGCGCCGGCTGGGGATACCGACGCGGGAGAGCTCGGCGCCGGGCTAGGAGGAGTCGGCGCGCCGCGGTCGTGGGACGAGCTCCCCGCCGCAGTTCGGGCACACGTGCGCGAGCGCCTGCCCGCAGTCGGTGCAGAACGTGCACTCGTAGCTGCAGATGACCGCGCCGCCGCTTCGCGGCTCTAACGGAACGCCGCAGCGCTCGCAGGCTGTTCGCATCTCCAGAGCCAAGGCCCTCTTAGGATGGCTGACGCATGACGCTCTCGCAGCTTGCCCTGACCATCGGCCTCCTGGCGGGCCTCGGCCTGGTCGCGGGCCGCTTCGGGCTGTCCGCCATCCCGGCCTATCTCCTGGCCGGACTCCTGCTCGGACCGCACGATCCGCACATCACGAGCCTGATCAAGCCGTCAGAGGTGACGACCTTCGTGGCCGAGCTCGGGATCATCTTCCTCCTCTTCTTCCTGGGCCTCGAGTTCACGGTCGAGCGCCTGCTTCGCAGCGGGCGGCACATCGGACTTGGCGGCACCATCGACCTCGCGGTCAACGCGGCCGTGGGTCTGCTCATCGGCGTGGTCGCGTTCGGTTTCGGCTTCCCGGCGCTCATCCTCGCCGCGGCGATCTACGTCTCCTCGAGCGCGGTCACCGTCAAGGGTCTCATCGACTTCCGGCGCCTCGCCGACGACGAGACGGATCTGATTCTCGCCATCCTCGTCTTCGAGGACATCGTCATCGCCGGCGTGCTCGGCTTCGCCGCGGCCGGCGGGACCGGAGTCAGCTCGACGCTGGTTGCCGTTGCGAAGGCGCTCGCGTTCGTGACGGTTTCCGTGGCGGCGTCTCGTTTTCTACGGAAGCCGATCGACGCAGTTCTGGGACGCCTGCCGGGCGAGTTCATGCTGCTGGCGACATTCGGCTTCCTCGTCGGCATGGCCGCGATCGCGAAGGAGCTCGGCCTCTCGGAGGCGATCGGGGCGCTGATGGCCGGCGTCGTGCTCGCCGAGACGAAGATCCGGGAGGAGATCGAGGAGCGCTTCCTCTCCTTCCGCGACGTCTTCGCTGCGCTTTTCTTCTTCGTCTTCGGGCTCTCGATCGACGTCGGCGCGCTCGACAGCGTCGGCTGGCTCGTGGCTTTCGCGGTCGTGCTCACGGTCCTGGCCAAGCTCGTCAGCGGGTACGGCGCCGGTGTCGTCGGCGGGTTCAGCCCGCGCCAGAGCTTGAACGTCGGCGCTGCGCTCGTCGCCCACGGGGAGTTCACGATCATCCTCGCGCAGATCGCGGCCGACAACGACGCGATCTCGTCCGGCGACCGCAAGGACTTCGTCGCCTTCGCCGGGCTCTACGTCCTTGCGACCGCGACGCTCGGCGTCGTCCTCATGAAGGAGTCGAAGCGCATCGGCCGCCGCCTCTTCCCACCTCGACTAGCCTAATGAACCCCATTCAAGATGAAGCCTGAGCTGCCGGAACATACTGAACGACTCGATGCTGCGTCCTCGGTCGGGCCCGTATCTCATTTCGATACGCGCCCTCCCTGCGTCCTTGCCTCGCGCCGCCCAGTGCGTCCCGGCAACGAGGCCCCACCTCGAAAGGGGTTCTGAGTAACCCATGGCCCAGGAGCTGAAAGAGACACGCCTGCCGGGAGTCGGGACGAAGTTCACGTTCACGACCGCCCACGGCAGCCGCGTGGCCGTCATCCAGCACCTCGATGGCGCCCGCGAGCTGTACGTCTTTCGCCATGCAGGCGACGAGGAGCCGACTGCGGTGATCCACCTCGAGGACGACGAGTCGCGCCAGCTCGGCGCCGTCCTGGGTGGCGCTTACGAGCGGCCGAAGATCGTCGAGGAGCTCGAGATGGCCCTCGGCGAGCTCGCCATCGAATGGGTCCCGGTTCCTGCCGGGAGCCCGGCGGTGGGGAAGACGCTCGCGGAGTGCGCGTTCCGGGCTCGTACGGGGATCACCATCATCGCCATCCTCCGGGAGCCCGAGCCGGTCACCGGCGCCCAGCCGGACGACGTCATCCAGGAGGGCGACACCCTCGTCACCGTCGGGAAGCTCGGCCAATACCCCGAGTTCCGGCGCTTGCTCGCCGAGGGCCCCTAGCCTCTCGGGCGCTTCTTCTCCGGGTCGTAGATCGGGAAGTCGGCGACGAAGGCGTTCGCAACGCCGCCGTCGGCGAGCGCCACCTCGACCTGGTTCCCCTTCTCCGCCTGGGCGGTTTCGAGGACCGCCATGCCGATGACCTTGCCGAGCGTCGGGCTCTCGCACGGGCTCGTGAGCGTGCCGGCCGCCTCGCCGTCCTTCGTCACCGCCGCGCCGTATTCCGGGACCTCGCCGCCCTGCACCTCGAGCGTGACCAGGCGCCGCGGCGGGCTCTTCGCCGTCTCGGAGAGCGCGGCCTTGCCCTCGAAGTCGCCCGTGTCGAGCCGGATGACCTTGTCCAGCGACATGTCGAAGGGGTTCGTCTCGTGCTGGAAGTAGTCGTAGCCGATGAAGATCAGCCCCGACTCGATGCGGAGCGTCTCGACGGCGGCGAGGCCGTACGGCGTCGCCCCGGCTCCGGTGACCGCGTCCCAGAGCTCCTCGGCGTAGTCGGGATCCGTGAAGAGCTCGTACCCGAGCTCGCCGGAGTAGCCCGTGCGCGAGACCCAGACCGGCACGCGGCCGACGTGCACCTGGTGCGGGAAGAAACGGAAGTAGCCGAGATCCTCGACCGACTCGTCCGTGAGGTCGGCGAGGAGCTCGCGCGACTTCGGGCCCTGGATCTGGAGGTGGGGGAGCTTCTCGGTGATCGGCTCGATCTCGACCTGCATCCCGTCGACGACGTTCTGGAAATGGTCGAAGTCGGAGTCGAGCGCGGTGATCACCCAGCAGCTCGTGTCCGTGAACTTGAAGACCGTGCCGTCGCCGACCATGTTGCCCTTGTCGTCGCAGAAGGGCGCATAGCGCACCTGGCCGATCTCGAGCCCGAGCATGTCGTTCGTGAAGATGCGGTCGGCCGCGGTAAGCGCGTCCGGGCCGTTGAAGTCCCATTTCCTGAGCGGCGACTCGTCCCAGACGCCCACGTGCTCGCGGACGGCGTTGTGCTCGGCGACGGCGTCGCCGAAGTGGTTGGGCCAGTACCAGCCTTCCCAGTCCATGAGCTCGACGCCGAGCTTTTGCTGCACTCCGTCGAAGGCCGTCCGGACGATGCCTGTGTCGCTCATTCGCTCTCCTTGGTGAGTTCGGGGTCGAAGCCTAAAGCGTGCGACATCGCCAGGGAAATGGACTGGAGCTCGCCCACGGCGACGTCCATCGCCCGCGAGTCGAAGCGGGGCGAGGGTCCCTGGACTCCGACGATCGCCACGAGCTCGTCGCCGAGTCCGAACACCGGCGCCGCGATCGCGTTCAGGTCGGGCTCGCGCTCGCCCTCGGCCTGCGCGTAGCCGCGGCTGCGAACCTCGTCGAGCTCAGCCTCGAGACGCGGACGGGCGGTGACGGTGCGGTCGGTGAAGCGGACGAGCCGGCCCGGCGGCAGCTCGGCGTTCCCGAAAGCCAGACCGACCTTCCCGGCCGCGGTCGCGTGCGCGACGCTGGGCCGGCCGAGCTCCGCGACGCTGACCACGGAGCCGGGAGCCTGAACGAAGTCGATCGTCACCGCGTCGGGGCTCGACGGGGCGGACAGCGTCGTCGTCTCGCCGGTTCGCGCGGCGAGTGTCTCGAGTAGCGGCCTGAGCGCCTGTCGCGTGTCCAGCCGCGAGTGGACGAGGCTGCCGTAGACCATCAGGCGGCTGCCGAGCCGGTAGCGGCCGGTTTCCTCGTTGTAGGAAACGAGGCCGCCCTCTGCCAGCGTGGCGAGGATGCGCGAGACCGTGCTCGCGTTCAGCCGCGTGCGCCGGGCGATCTCGTTCGTGCCGAGCTCGGGCGCCTGGACGAAGGCGTCGAGGACCGTCATGGCGCGCGAAACGGCGCCGACGGTGCGCTGGGCTGGTTTTCCTGTCCGGGCCATGGTACCTTGCGAATAGAGATTTTGACACACTATTGCCGAGGAGGCAATTCACGTGGCCACGCTTCCGAAGTCCTCTCCCTACGTCGTCGTCGGGGCCGGCATCCACGGCCTCTCGACGGCCTACCACCTCGCCAAGGAGCTCGACGAGCGCGGGCTCGGCTCGGGAGCCGACGTCGTCGTCCTCGAGAAGTCCGAGCCCGGCGCGGGAGCCTCGGGAATCGCCTGCGGCGTCGTCCGCAACAACTACTACCAGCCGGCGATGAGCGAGCTCATGCAGGCCTGCGCCGAGGTGTGGGAGTCCGATCCGGACGCCTACGCCTACAACGCCGTCGGCTACATCGCACTCGGGCCGCCGGTCCAGGAGCCCGACCTGGCCGAGACATTCGAGCGCCAGGAGCGGATCGGCTACCGCTCGACGCTCATCACCGGCGAGGCCGAGGTCGACCGCCACATGAAGGGGCTCTTCCCCGACTGGCGCGCTCAGGGCGTGACCGCCTGTCTGCACGAATTCCAGGGCGGCTTCGCGTTCAACAAGGACTCCGTCGACGGGCTCGCGGGCAAGGCGCGCTCGCAGGGCGTCGAGATCCTGAGCGGCGTCGAGGTCACCGGCCTCCAGTTCGGGCCCGACGACGCCGTCACCGCCGTCGAGACGAACCAGGGCACGATCGAGGTCGGCGAGCAGCTCGTCGTCGCACCGGGGCCCTGGGCCAAGAACTTCTGGCGGATGCTCGGCCTTCCGATGGAGATCGACATCCGCACCCCGTCCGGCGATGTCGTGCGAGACCAGCCCATGTGGACCTACTGGAACCTCCAGGAGGGCGAGATCACCGTCGACCCGCTCATGTTCGCCACCGCGGACGGGAGCGCTCCGCCGGTCATCCACCTGGACACCGACGCGCCCCTCGTCGCCGACGACGGCACTCTCATCACCGACGAGCTCTGGGGGATCTACTTCAAGCGCGACCGCAACGGCGTGCAGGGCGGAGCCTCGCCGCTCGTCGTCGACGGCGACGTCCAGCTGGATCCCTATCCGTCGACGACCGACGTCGATCCTGGGTTCGCGGACATGTGGTGCGCCGCGCTCTCACACTCGATGAGCCGCTTCGAGGGCTGCCGCCCGCTCTACAAGCAGGCTCGGTCGGGTGGAGTGGGCGCGTTCACCGCCGACAACTTCCCGGTCTTCGACTACATGCGGCCGAACGTCTACACGATCCTCGACTCGAACCACGGCTACAAGATGATCGGGGTCGGCCGGGAAGTCGCGAAGGTCCTCGTCGGCGGCCATTCGAGCCTGCTCTACCCGTTCAGGTTCGAGCGGTTCGCAACCGGCGATCTCCATCCGGTCTCACACTCGCCGTATCCCTGGAGCTAGGCCGCGGGCTCTTCCGGAGGTGGTGACCCGGCGAGCGTCCGCTCGGCCGCGCGCGCGAGATCGAACGCGGTCACGAGCAGGAGGGCGACAAGTACTGCCGCGACGATGCTGGCCAGGATGAGGAGGCGCAGCGCGTCGTCTTGCGCGTCCTCGAACGCCTTCTCCGTCGAGGCTGCGCGTGCCGCCTCAAGGCTGGCAAGTTGCTCCGCCCCGTCGGCCGCGCTCTGGAAGTTCCGGATCTCGGGACCGAGGAAGAGGCGCTTGACCTCCTCTGTGTTGCCGTTCTGGAGTGCTCGGTAGGCGACGACGTCGAGCGCCATGAATGCGTTGAACGCCTTCTCGATTTCGCCGAGAAGCTTCTGCTCGGCAGGGCTCGTGAGCTCGTCCTTCGCAGTCGCGAGGTCCTCGCGGAACGTTGCGACCGAGCTGAGGAAGATCGGCCTGCTCGCGCCGTGGTCGTAGCCGTATGCGGTCTGCCACCCGTTGAAGTCGGTGATGTCGTACTTGAGCTCGAGCGCGAGAGCCTGCGCCTCACCCGCCGCGCGCACGTCGTCGAACTTGTCCCCGAGGCTGTTCATCCCCCAGATCCCGACCCCGGCCGTGAGCGCGAGGCCGGTCACGGCCACGACGATCGCGGTTGCGAGCTTGGCGCGGATGGTCATGAGCCGGGAGTCGAGGTCACCCCTGCGGGGGTCGCGAAGGGCTTGGTCGGCGGGGGTTCCACGTCGCCCTCGAGGAGGTTCAACCGCCTCGCCAGCCAGCGTTTCGTCGTCGACTGCAGGCCGAGCGTGACGATGATCGCGAGTGCGACCGACGTGACGACGAGATCGGCGTTGGGCACGTGCATGCTCACAATGATCCCAGCGAGCGCGGCCGGAACGACGCCCGTCTCCCGCGTCCAGGCGAGGAACGCGACTTCCTCCCACGACCAGGAGCCGCGCCGGTCGACGAGCAAGCACACGAGGACGACGATCGGCCGTGCCACGAGGATGAGCGTGGCGAGTACGGCCAGGCTCGGCCAAAAGTGGTCGGCGATGGATCGCCACGGGAGATTCGCGCCGAGCGTGATGAAGACGAGCATCACCATCGAGTGCGACACCGTCGAGACGAACGCGCGCATCTCGTCCTCGTGGTGCGAGTGCATGCCGAGCCCGAGGAGCGGCATGTTCCCGAGGATGAGCCCGGCGAGAAACGCACCGAGGTAGCCGCTGCCGCCGGCGGAGTCGATAGAGAAGAAGCTGCCCGCGACGACGGCGATGACGACGATCGCGGCGGACTCGCGCCAGATCCCCGTCCGCCGGCTCGAGACGACGGCCGAGAGGACGATCCCGAAGACGATCCCGAGGGCGGTCGAGAGCGCAAGGTCGACGAGGAAATCCGTCATCGGAGCCGTGAGCGAAGCGCTCCCGCTGAGCACGACCCCGGCGAAAGCGAGGGCGAGGACGGCGCCCGTGGGGTCGTTGAGCGCGGACTCGGCGATGACCGTCTGCGAGATCTTCGGGCGGAGCCGGATGCGCTCGAAGAGCGGGATCAGGATCGCCGGGTCAGTGGGGGAGAGCGCCGCGCCGATCAGGAGGCCCGTCGTGAGCGGCACGCCGAACACGACGGCTGCGACGCTGCCGGTGAGCAGCGCGGTGGCGACGACTCCTGGGACCGCGAGCAGGAGCAACCCGATCGCGACTCTCCTCAGGATGGTGAGCGAGAGTTGGAGCCCGCCGTGGAAGAGGATGAAGGACACGCCGAGCGTGAGGATGAGCTCGGCGCCCATGGAGTCGAGCGGCACGTCGATCGCTCCCGCGACCGCAGGGCCGAGGAGTGCGCCTGTCCCGAGGAGCAGGAGCATCGGCGGAATCCGCAGCAACTCCGCGACGAGCTCGGCCCCGAGCCCGGCTGCGAGCATCAGGGTGATCGTGAGGATGACGTCCTTCGTCGTCATCAGCGCGATTGTTCACTTTCCGGTGGACGCTTGCGCTCGAGGGCCCGTTCGCGCACCATCCGCACGTGATTCTTTTCTGGCTCGTGCCGAACGCGCCGGACATCATCGTCCTGCTGACGCTCGCGCTCGCGCTCTATCTCACGGTCATCGAACTGCGCGAGATGGAGCCCCAACCGCACTGGAAGTGGTGGGGCTGGTGGCTGTCGCTCGTCTTCCTCACCCATTTCATCGGCTACTTGGCTCTCAGGGGCTACGCTGTCTACCGACGCTGGAACCAAGCCCGCGCTTAGGGACAGGGCTGTCTTCAAGGCCGCTCTCTTCGTCGCGGTCCTCTTGCTTGCCTTCGTAGTTGCCCGCACCTGCGGACGGGTCGGCGACGAGGTCTCGCAGGAGAAGGCGGTCGCCATCGCCCGCGACGCCATCGACTTCGACGCCGAGCACCATCAAATCCGCCTGTTCAAGAAGGGGCTGGACTCGCATCCCTACTGGGGTGTTTCGCTCTACAACGGCGATCGCAGCCACCCGACTCAATGCCAGATCGTCCAGGTCGACGCCGAAAGCGGGGTCGTCGCCGCGGTCAACGCCTGCTGACCTCTGTGTGAGGTTGTCACACACCCCCTGACGAAAAGATGGGCGGTGCCAACGTGGGCCGCTCTCCGCACGTCTCGTAGGTTTTTTCCGCTTCTAATGCAGGCGGCGCGGAGGGTTCCATGATGGCCTTGTTGGTCGGATCTTTCTCCTGGGTTCTGGCGCAGGCAAGCGAGGTTGAGGACAAGCTGACCCTCGACTCGCAGGTCCTCGCCGAGCAGTTCTACTTCTTCACCGTCGTCATCATGTGGCTGATCCACGTCGGCTTCATGTCCTACGAGGCCGGCGCCGCTCGACGCAAGAACATCATGTCGACGGCGATCAAGAACATCCTCACGATCGCCGTCGTCACGCCGACGTTCTACTACTTCGGCTGGTACATCTACGGCTGTTTCGAGCACGGCGGGCCCGCACAGGGCCATGCCGGCCCGGACCCTGAGTTCCCGGGCTTCTGCGGCGCCACCGCCCCGTGGGCGGACGCCATGGGCCCGAATCTCCAGGATCACATCAGCGCCGTCTTCTTCCTCGCCTTCCTGCTCTTCTCGTGGACGACGGCTTCGATCCTCTCCGGCGCCCTCATCGAGCGGGTGCGGCTCTCGGCCTATCTGATTCTCGGGAGCTTGCTCGGCTCGGGCGTCTGGATCATGGACGCCGCTTGGGGCTGGAGTGCTGGCGGCTGGCTGACCACGCGTTTCGGCTTCCATGACTCGATTGCCTCCGCGGTCGTCCACGGCGTCGCCGGAGCATTCACCCTCGGCGTTCTCCTCAACCTCGGCCCACGGATAGGCAAATACGACCTAGCCGGGAAAGCGCGTACGTTCCGCGCCCACAACACCCATCTGACCTTGATGGGGCTGATGCTCATCTTCACCGGCTTTTACGGCTTCTACGCCGCCTGCCTGGTTATCCAATCGACGATCACGCCCGGATGGTTGAACATCTACTTATCGCCGACGACCCTTGGAGCGATCGCGTTCGTGATCACCTTCGGGTTCGCGGGTGGCTTCACGGGCGGCTGGATCGCGAGCAAGGGCGACCCGTTCTGGACCCTGTCAGGCGGTCTCGCGGGCGTGATCTCGGTATCGGCCGGCGCCGACGTCTACCACCCCTCGCTCGCCTATCTCCTGTCGATCACCGGCGGCATGTTCGCCGTGTATGTCGGCACCTGGATCGAGCGGACTCTGAGGATCGACGATGCCGTCGGCGCGGTCGCCGTCCACGGCTTCTGCGGCTTCTACGGGGTCTTCCTCGTCGGCATCTTCGCCGGGGGGTATCCAACCGGGGTGAACAACGTTCCCGTGTCCTTCGGCGGCCAGATGATCGGCATCCTGACGTTCATCCCGCTCGGCTTCCTGCCCGGCTACGTAGGCTCCTGGATTCTCAAGAAGCTCAACCTCTTGCGCGTCCCGCCCGAGGTCGAGCTCGAAGGTCTCGACATGGCGGAGTTCCAGCAGGACTTCTACCCCGAGTTCGAGCGCGTGCCCGAGACCGTCGTTCTGCCGACCGGCGAAGAGGTCGACGCGGCGCCTATCCTGCTCGAGGGCCTCGCTCAGACGAACGGGCACCGTACGGCCGTCGGAGTCGGTGAGGAAAGGAGGACGCCGTGATCGACAGCTTCCCCTTCGACGAGTGGAGCAACGACATCAGCGCGTTCTGGACGTTCTGGTCCGAAGACAAGACGGGCACCTACATCATGACCGTCCTCGGCATCATCGTGATGCTCGCCGCGTTCGTCTACTGGACGTGGCTGGAGAACCGCAAGCTCGCCGCTCAGGCGGCTCTGCTCCGGGCCGCCGGCGGGATGCCGGCTCCAGGAGGCATACCCCCTGGGCCCGGCCCGAGCCAACCCCCCCTGGCCGGTCCCTCGACCGACCCCGGCGACTAGGAAGGAGAGGACACCATGGCCTGGATACGCGAAAAGCAAGTCGAGTTTCCTCCCGAGCAGTCACCGCTTCGGCTCGTCACGCCTGTATGCCTGATCTTCTCGATCCTGTGTGTGGTGATCGTGATCATCATCGTGTCAACCGACAAGAACGGGCCGTTCATCGGCCCCTGGGGCTAACACACAATCCTTCCGGAGGCGTATAACTAGCTCATGTCTCCTCTCTATTTGCGTTGCGTGGTTTGCGGCCGCCAGCAGGCCGACGGGATCCTGTCGCGTTCCTCCTGGAGCCACGTAAGCCTTTCTGATGGCAAGAATGCGAGCGCCTGTCCCGAGTGCAAGGACAAGCACTCGGACTGGGAGCAGCGCGTCCAGTCCGGCGCTTCCGGCGACAGCCCGACCTACCAGAGCGCCTAAGACGCCGGCTCGAGCACGCGGCGGCAGATCCGCCGTGTCAGTTCAACGAGCTCGCGGGCCCGTTCCAGGCGCTCGTCTCCCTCGCGCGTCGCGAGGTTGATCTCGACGAGGTTCGCGCTCGTCCGCACCGCTGCCTCCGCGAGGAAGACCGCCGCGGCCGCGTCTCCGTGCAGGTTCGGATTGCCGCGCTCGGCGAGCTCGGCGGCGAGCGTCGCGACGTCGAGGCTCGCTTCGGCGATCGCGAGCGGCACGTCGGTGGCGCGGGAGAGGGCGTCGCCGATCGCCGCGTCGCGCACTTCCTCGTCCACGTCCTTCGGCATTCGCAGGGCGAGGAGGACGTTCTCGTAGGCGCGCGCGTCTTCCTCGGCAAGCGGAAGGAGGCGCGCCTTCAGCGCCTCGGCCTGCGCGACGGCGCCGGCCGCATCCTCCCACTGCTCGGTGGAGAAGCGGGCGGCCATCGCGGCGAGCGAGGCCCCCATCGCGCCGACGACCGCGGCGACCGAGCCGCCGCCCGGAGCGGAGGTCTCCGCGGCGATCGTGTCGCAGAACTCGGCGACGCTCTGGCTAGAAAAGTCCAACGGTGCGGCCATTCTCGTCGATATCGACGTTGAAGGCCGCCGGCGACACGCCGTACCCCGGCATCGTCTGCATGTCGCCGAGGAGCGGCACGAGCCAGCCCGCACCCGTGTACTGGCGGATGTCGCGCACGGTCACCGTGAAGCCCGTCGGCGCGTTCAGGAGCGACGGGTCGTGCGAGAGCGACAAGTGTGTCTTCGCCATGCAGATCGGGAGCTTGTCGAAGCCGACCTTCGTGTAGCGCTCGATCGCTTGCTGTGCGGCCGGCAGGAAGACGACGCCGTCCGCGCCGTACACGCGCTTGCAGATCGCCTCGATCTTCGCCTCGATGGGCTGGTCGAGCTCGTAGACCGGCTTGAAGTCCGAGGGAGCCTCGGCGGCGGCGACGACGGCTTCGGCGAGCGCAGCCGCGCCCTCACCGCCGCGCTCGAACGCCTCGTTCAGCTCCGCCGCCATCGCGCCGCCCTCGAGAGCGAGGCGCTTGACGGCGTCCACCTCCTCGTCGGTGTCGCCGGGGAAGCGGTTGATCGCAACGACGGCGTTCAGGCCGAACTCCTTCACGATCCCGAGATGGCGGTGCATGTTGGCCGCGCCGCGCTCGATCGCGTCGACTCCGCCGTCGGGATCGTCGCCGTGGTGCTTGAGGGCGCGCGCAGTCGCCACGAGGACGACGGCGTTGGGGCGGAGCTCGCCGACGCGGCAGACGATGTCGAAGAACTTCTCCATGCCCATGTCCGAGCCGAAGCCGGACTCCGTGACCGTGTAGTCGCCGAGCTTGAGCCCGGTGCGCGTGGCCACGAGGGAGTTGTTGCCGTGCGCGATGTTGGCGAAGGGCCCGCAGTGGAGAAACGCGGGCTGGCCTTCGAGTGTCTGCACGAGGTTCGGCTTGATCGCGTCCTTGAGAAGGACGGCCATCGCTCCGGCCGCCTGCAGCTGCTCGGCCGTGACGGGCTCGCCCTCCCACGTGTAGCCGACGGTGATCTTCCCCAGCCGCTCCCGCAGGTCGAAGAGATCGCGCGCGACGGCGACGATGGCCATCACCTCCGAGGCGGCCGTGATGTCGAAGCCGGTCTCGCGCGTGTAGCCGTTCGCGCGGCCACCGAGCCCGACGACGATGTTCCGCAGCGCGCGGTCGTTGATGTCGACGCAGCGCCGCCAGGTGACCGAGAGCGGGTCGATCGCGAGCTTGTTGCCGTGGAGCAGGTGCGCTTCCAGCAGTGCGGCAAGCAGGTTGTTCGCCGCGCCGATCGCGTGGATGTCGCCGGTGAAGTGGAGGTTCATGTCCTCCATGGGGACGACCTGGGCGTAGCCGCCGCCCGCCGCGCCGCCCTTGATCCCGAAGACCGGGCCGAGGGAGGCCTCGCGCAGGCAGAGCACCGGGTTCTTGCCGATGTGCCCGAGCCCCTGGGTCAGGGAGACCGAGGTCGTCGTCTTGCCCTCGCCCGCCTTGGTCGGCGTGATCGCGGTGACGTCGATGAGCTTTCCGTCCGGCTGGCCGGCTAGCCGGTCGAGGACGGAGAGCGAGACCTTCGCCTTGAAGCGGCCGTACGGGTCGTACTCGTCCTCGGACAGGCCCAGCGCCTCGGCGATCTGGGCAATCGGGCGAAGCTCAGCCTCCTGGGCGATCTCGAGGCTGGAAGGCATCTGCGTGGCCACGCGGTCTCCTTTGGTTCAGTGGCTGACTGCCGCGGCCGCGAGCTCGGAAACGAGCCGGTCACGGTAGAAGCGCTCGAGCGCGAACGGTGCGATCAGTTCGGGAGTCTGCTGCGTTGCGATCTGCTCCGCAAGCGTCCAGCCGACGATGGGTGCGGCCTTGAAGCCGTAGGTGCCCCAGCCGCAGCTGACGAGGAAGCCCTCGACCTCGGTCTCGCCGAGGATCGGGCTGTAGTCGGGCGAGAGATCGCAGAGGCCCGTCCACGAGCGCAGGATCTTCGCCTGCTCGAGTTGCGGGAAGAGCTCGAGCGCGTGCCGGGCCGAGTATTCGAGGAACGGGAAGGTGCCGATGCCCTTGTAGGTCGTGTAGGGCTCGATCTCCGCGCCGATCAGGAACTCGCCGCGGTCGGTCTGCGAGATGTATACGTGCATCTGCGACGAGACGATGATCACGTCGAGGAACGGCTTCATCGGCTCGGTCACGAAGGCCTGGAGGATGTGCGTCGTGATCGGGAGCGGCACTTCGGCGAGGTCGGCGACGAGGGTCGACCAGCCGGCGGTGCAGGAGACGACGGTGTCGCAGGCGATATGGCCGCGGTTCGTCTCGACGCCGGTGACGCGGCCGTTCGCGCGCTCGATGCCGACGACCTCGGTGTAAGGGTGGATCTCGGCCCCACCCCGGTCGGCGCCGCGCGCGAAGCCCCAGACGACGGCGTCGTGCCGGATGATCCCGCCCGGCGGATGGTAGAGCGCCGCCTGCACCGGCCAGGTGACGTTCTCGGAGAGATCCATCTCGGGGCAGAGCTTCCGGATTTCGTCCGGATAGATCACCCGGCTGTCGATCCCGAGGAGCTTGTTCACCTCGGCCCGCTCGTTCGCGGTGATGATCCCACGGTCGGAGTGGGCGAGAGTCAGGTGGCCCTGCTGCGAGAAGAGCAGATTGAAGTCGAGGTCGGCGCCGAGGCCTTCGTAGAGCTTGACGCTCGCGCTGTAGAACGCAGCGCCTTCGGGGGTGCGGTAGTTCGAGCGGACGATGGTGGTGTTGCGCCCGGCGGCGCCGGACCCGATGTAGTTCTTCTCGAGGATGGCGACGTCGGTGATCCCGTGGTTCTTGGCCAGGTAGTACGCCGTCGCGAGCCCGTGCGAGCCGCCGCCGATGATGACGACGTCGTAGCGGTCCTTCAGCTCGGCGCGCGGGCGCCACATCCGCTTGACGCGGAAGATGTCTTTCATTCCTGCAGCCCTTCCCAGGCGTCGATGACGACCTCGGCGAGGTAGTCCGAGTACTCCTGGCCGAACCAGAGCGCGAACGAGTCGCCGTCGCGCGTGACGACCGCCTGGATGTGGGAGACCGCGCCGGCCGCGGGCAGCGTGTGGAGGTCGAGGTCGGTGATCCGGCGCATGACCTGCTCGCCGCGAACGGAGAGCCCGGCCAGCGTCGCCGTCACGTCCACGGCGAGGTAGTCCTGCGACAGCTTCTCCAGGAGGCCGACGGTCTTCGTGAAGTCGCAGAGGACGAGGCCGCGGCTGGGCGTGATCCTGATGAGCTCGCCGCCCCTCACGGACTTCGGCAGCTTCCCGCGGATCTCGATCTTGCCGGTGAGCGAGAGGTCGGAGATCTCGGGCGGCGCTCCCTCGAGCGCGCGCTCGAGCGGCGAGCGCCAGACGGCTTCGGCCGAGGCGTGGCCGGGGGAGAGGAAGGCGAGGCCGCTCACGAGCGGAGCCTTTCTCCGTCGGGGTCGAAGAACGGACGGAGCCGCACGGTCGCGCGCTCGAATCCGCCGTCGACGGTGACGAGGAACGACTTGCCCTCCTCGGCGATCGCGGTGGGCACCCACGCCATGCCGATCGCCTTGCGGAGCTCGGGGCTCCAGCGGGAGCTCGTGATGCGGCCGATCGGGCGCGTGCCTTCGAGGACGACCTGCGCGCCCTCGAGCGGAACCTTGCCGTCCTCCATCTCGAACCCGACAAGCAGGTCCTGCAGCCCGCGCTCCTGCACGTGCTCGAGCGACCACTTGCCCACGAAGTCGTCCTTGTCGAGCTTCGCGATCCAGGGCATGTTGGCCTCGAGCACGTTCGACTCGGAGTCGGTGTCCTGCCCGACGAGGATGTGCATCTTCTCGAGGCGGAGGATGCGCTGGGGCTCGAGGCCGAACGGGCGGATGCCGAACTCCTCGCCCGCGTCGAGGATCTGGTTCCAGACGTGCTCGCCGTACGGGCTCGGGAGATGCAGCTCGTAGCCGAGCTCGCCGACGAAGCCGATGCGGAGGATGAGCGACGGCACTCCGGCGATCTGCGCCTCGCGCGCGTCGAGGTACGAGAGCCCTTCATTGGAGATGTCGATGTCGGTGAGCTTGCGCATCACCTCGCGCGCATGCGGCCCGGCCACGTTCACGGCCGCGAGCCCGCCGGTCACGTCGACGATCTCGACGTCCATTCCCCAGACCGCGTTCCACCACTCGAACCACTCGAGCACCGCGCCGGCGCCGGTGGAAGTCGTCGTGACGTAGAACGTCTCGTCGTCGAGCCGGGCGATCGTGCCGTCGTCCATGATCCGGCCCGCGTCCGAGTTGAGGACGCCGTAGCGGATCCGCATCGGCTTCATGTCGCCGAAGCGGTTCGGATAGAGGCGCTCGAGGAACTCCGCCGCGTCGGGGCCGCGGACGATCATCTTGCCGAGGGTGGAGACGTCGATCACGCCGACCGAGGCGTGCACGGACTGCGCCTCGCCCTCCGGGTCGCCGTAGGAGTGCGGGCGCCGCCAGGTGCCCGTCCACATCATCTTGGCGCCGAGCTCCTTGTGCCGGTGATGGATGGACGTGCGCTGCGCGGGCTCGTGCGGCCTGCCGGCGAGGAGGCCGAGTGTGACCGGCGCCCAGGGCGGCCGCGCGGTCGTCGTCCCGATCGTCGCCTCGTCCTTCTCGTTCTCCCGCGCGTACAGGTGGATCGAGGGCACGTGGCAGAGGCGGCCCTGGCAGGGGCCCATCGTCACCGTCGTGTAGCGCTTGGCGAGCTCGATCGAGTCGAAGCCCTCGCCGATCGCGCGCTTCAAGTCCTTGTCGGTGACGTCCTCGCAGACACACACGAAGCACTTGCCCTTGCCAGATGCGCCGTTGTAGGAAGCCGCGGGTACCGCGCCCGCGAGCCCCTCGCCCACCACGGAGCCGACCGCCTCGATCCCCTGGGGAATGTCGGTCGGGATGAAGACCCCGCGGGCGGGGTCGTACTCGACCCGCGCACCCGCCTGGCTGAGTAGGGAGTAGGCCGGCTGCCGGCCTCCGGACATGACGAGCAGGTCGCAGGAAAGCTTGCGTCCGTCGACCTCGACGGAGCGAAGCACGCCCCCGCGGCCGCGCGCGACGATCTCGCGGACGCGCTCCCGGCGCAGGTCGTAGACGCCGGCGATCTCGACGCCAGCCTCGCGGAGGGAGGCCGCTGCCTCGCGCCCTGACTCGTCCACCGTGACGACGACTGCCTTCTCCGCGGGCTTCAGGCCCCAGTCCTCGATCAGGCGGCGCACGCCGTCGGGGAGCATGACCCCGACAAGGTCGTTGCCGGGGAAGACGAGCGGCTGTTCGATCGTCCCCGTCGCGACGACGATCTTCTCGGCCCTGAAGCGGTAGAGAACGCGGCCCGCGTCGACGGGAACGAGGCCGCCTTCCCAGATCCCGAGCGCGCGGCCCGGGGAAATGACTTCGACGCCGTCGAGCCGATCCACGAAGCCCTCGTCGACGAGGACGACCTGCCTTCCCGCGGCGGTGTGCTCGCGAGCCGCCTCGCGCCCCGCCTGGCCGCCGCCCACCACCAGCACCTCAGTGCGGCGGTGCTCGACGTCGTAGCGGTTCGCGCGGGTGCCGTGCTTGTCGAGCTTGCCGAGGCCGGCGACGTTGCGCAGGAACTTCTCGTAGATGGGCCAGGCCCAGCGCGGCCGGATCATCGTCCGGTAGTAGAAGCCGACGGGGGTGAACGGACCGCCGAGCTTGTCGGTGGCGACGAGGAGGTCGTGCTCGAGAGAGCCCCACACGTTTTGCGGCCGCACGACCGCGCCTTCGCGGACGGGCTCTGCACAGACACGGACGTTGGGGACGCCGTCCACGGTCATCATGCAGTTCGGGCAGCTGCCGGAGCAGCAGAGCAGCCCGCGCGGGCGGTGGTACTTGAAGCTCCGGGAGAAGATCCGCTGGCCGGAGGCGTAGAGCGCAGAGCCGATGGTGTCGCCCTCGAAGGCCCTGACCGGCTTGCCGTAGTAGGAGAACGTCACCTCCCGCTCGCGGTCGATCCGCTCGCCTGGTCGCGCGGGGAGCCTCATTCCGCGTGGGCCTCCTGCGGCGACGGCTCGAAGATCTCGGTGAGGAGCACCTCGTTCGTTCTCGTGTCACGCTCGGCCTGGAACCAGATCTCGCAGCCCTGGCGGTGGTACCACCATTCGCGCTGCACTCCGGCGACATTGCGGCGGAAGTAGATGTAGCTCGTCAGCTCGCGCAGCGTCGGCGATTTCTTCGGGCGTACCGTCACCTCGCCGGCGCAGCTGAACTCGTTCACGTCGCGCGGCCCGCAGTTCGGGCACTCGAGGAGAAAGCTCACGCGGCCGGCTCCTCGACCTGGCCGAGCATCCGCTGGAGCTCGGCGAGGACCCAGACGAGCGCGTCCCTGGTCGCCTGCTCGGCCGCCTCGCCGTCCCGCGCGCGGCAAGCCTCGAGGAGCGTGTCCGGCCCGCGGCGCAGCGCGGCGAAGGCCTCGGGGTCGCGGCAGAGATAGAGAATGTAGCGCTCGACACGGATGCGCTGGTCCTCGAGCGCGCGCAGGAGCCGTGGCCGCTCGGCGCAGGCGTAGCAGGCATCGCGCAGCGACCAGAAGGAGCCGAGGTACGTCTCGAGGTCGCCGTCGCGGAACGCGCGCTCCATCTCGTCGCGAGCGGACTCCATCTCGCCGAGGGCTGCTTCCGTGCACTTCTCGGCGCCGGCGCGGGCCAGGAACGTCTCGAGACCCAGGCGGAGCGCCTGGATCTCTTCGAGCTCCTCGACGGAGAGCGGCGCGACCCTGGAACCGCGGCGAGGAATGCTGACCACGAGCCCCTCGCTCTCGAGTCGCCGAAGCGCGTGGCGCACCGGTGTCAGGCTGACGTCGAGCCGGCGGGCGAGGCCTTCGAGGCGGAGGCGCTCGCCGGGCGCGAGCTCGAGGCGGCCAATCTCCTGGCGAAGGATGCGATAGACGCCGTCCTCGACGGACGAGATCTCGAGTGGAGCGGACGTCTCGGCGGCCATCGTTGATCTTTGATCAAAGATGATGCGAAGCCTGCTGTCAAGCGGCTTCCCACCCATCCGACTAGGCGTCGATGGGGACGTAGCCGGGTTGAGCGGCGACGCGTTCGAGCCACGCCTGGATGCGTGGATACGCGGAGAGGTCGAACCCGCCCTGGTGCGCGACGTGCGTGTAGGCGTAGAGCGCGATGTCGGCGATCGAGAAGCCGTCGGCGAGGAAGTCGCGCCCATCCGAGAGCCCGCGCTCGAGCGCATCGAGCGCGACGTAGCCACCTCGTTGCTTCTCGCTCAGGGCCTCCTCGGACGGGGTGAGGTCGTGCATGAGCCAGTTCCGGGCGACCGCGATGTACGGCTCGTGGCTGTACTGCTCGAAGAACATCCACTGCAGCGCCTTCGCGCGGTCGAAAGGATCAGAGGGCACGTACTGAGTGCCGTCGGCGAAGTACCAGAGGATGGCCCCCGACTCGCCGAGCGGGCGCCCGTCGTCGAGGACGACCGTCGGCACGCGCAGGCCCGGGTTCAGGTTGCCGAGCTCTTCCTCGCGGTTGGACTTGTCGACCACGCTGAGCTCCCGCCGCTCGTAGGCGACTCCGAGGAGGGCGAAGAGGAGGCGAACCTTGTAGCAGTTGCCCGAGACCGCCGAGTCGTAGAGAACGACGGTCATTCGCCGCCGTTCGCGCCGGGGACCCAGTCGGTGCCGGCGAGCGGCACCTTCGCCATCGCGGCTGCCTCGACCGTGAGCGCGACGAGGTCCTCGGGCTCGAGGTTGTGGACGTGGGACTTGCCGCACGCGCGCGCGAGTGTCTGCGCCTCGAGCGTGAGCACGCGGAGGTAGTTGGCGATGCGCCGGCCGCCGAGGATGGGGTCGAAGCGCGCCGCGAGCTCGTCGTCCTGCGTCGAGATCCCGGCCGGGTCGAGCCCGGCCTGCCAATCGTCGTAGAAGCCGGCGGCACTCCCGATCGCGCGGTACTCCTCGTCGCGATGCGGGTCGTTGTCGCCCATCGCGATCAGCGCGGAGGTCCCGATCGAGACGGCGTCTGCGCCGAGAGCGAGCGCCTTGGCGACGTCCGCGCCTGTACGGATCCCGCCCGAGACGATCAGCTGCACCTGCCGGTGCATGTCGAGCTCCTGCAGCGCGTCGGCGGCGATCCGCACGGCGGGGAGCGTGGGGATGCCGACGTGCTCGATGAAGACGTCCTGCGTTGCAGCGGTGCCGCCCTGCATGCCGTCGACGACGATCACGTCCGCGCCCGCCTTCACCGCGAGCTGGACGTCGTAGTACGTGCGCGTCGCGCCGACCTTCACAAAGATCGGCTTCTCCCAGTCGGTGATCTCGCGAAGCTCGCCGATCTTGATCTCGAGATCGTCCGGGCCCGTCCAGTCGGGGTGCCGCGAGGCGCTGCGCTGGTCGATCCCCTTCGGGAGGTTGCGCATCTCGGCGACGCGGTCGGAGATCTTGTGTCCGAGCAGCATGCCGCCGCCGCCCGGCTTGGCGCCCTGGCCGACGACGACCTCGATCGCGTCGGCCTTGCGCAGGTCGTCCGGGTTCATGCCGTAGCGAGAGGGGAGGAGCTGGTAGACGAGGATCTTCGAGTGCTCGCGCTCCTCGGGCGTCATGCCGCCGTCGCCCGTGGTCGTCGAGGTGCCCATCTCGGTCGCGCCGCGGCCGAGCGCCTCCTTCGCCGGCGCCGAGAGCGCGCCGAAGCTCATCCCGGCGATCGTGACCGGGATCCTCAGCTCGAGCGGCTTCTTCGCAAAGCGGGTCCCGAGCGTGACGTCGGTGTCGCACCGTTCGCGGTAGCCCTCGAGGGGATAGCGGGAGATGCTCGCCCCGAGCAGGAGCAGGTCGTCGAAATGCGGGACGCGGCGCTTGGCGCCGAAGCCGCGGATGTCGTAGATGCCCTCCTGGGCCGCGCGCTGGATCTCGGCGATCACGGTACGGTCGTAGAGGTACGACTCGCGCAGTGCCCAGGGATTTCCGTTGCCCTCGGCCATCAGTACGCGCTCGCGTTGTCGATGGAGAAGTTGTAGAGCTTGCGCGCCGAGCCGTAGCGGCGGAAGTCCTCCGGGTGGACGTCGTCGATGCCGGCATCCGCGAGCAGCGCGCGGACTTCGTCGACGTGCTCCTCCCGGAACTCCTTCTCGACGCAGTCGGCGCCGAGGCTCCCCACCTCGCCCCTCACGTAGAGCCGAGCCTCGTAGATCGAATCGCCGAGTGCATCGCCCGCATCGCCGCAGACGAGGAGGCGCCCGGTCTGCGCCATGAACGCGGACAGGTGGCCGACGTTGCCGCGGACGACGATGTCCACGCCCTTCATCGAGATCCCGCACCGCGCCGACGCGTCGCCGTAGACGACGAGGAGGCCGCCGCGCCCGGTCGCCGCGGCCGACTGGCTCGCGTTTCCGTGGACGACGACGCGGCCGGACATGATGTTCTCGGCGAGGCCGGTGCTCGCGTTCCCGTGCACGCGCACGGTTGCGAGCTTGTTCATGCCGGCGCAGTAGTAGCCCACGTGGCCGTCGACGTCGACGTCGATCTCGGCGTCGAGCCCGGCGGCAACCGCGTGGGCGCCGTTCGGGTTCACGATCCGCCAGTGTGTCGGGCCGCCCTCGCGCGGAACGTCGTGGAGCCGCTGGTTCAGCTCACGAAGTGGAGTGGTGGCGAGGTCGACGACCTCGACGTCCGTCGCCTCGCGCGCCTCGGTCGCCATTAGATCTCCGGCTCGGGTGGCCGCACGCTGGATGACCGATGATGGGGCGGGCGGGCCAAGGACGCAGGGAGCGTCCATATCGAAGAGATATGGGCGCGACTGAGGACGCGGGCCCGGTTGGCCCAGCGCGGCCAGACGGCAATGCCGGTCATCCGGGTCGGAGGTCTCAAACCCTCTGCCGCTCCCAGGCGTAGACCACGCCGGGCGCCGGCTCCCACGCGCGGGCCTCGGAGGCGCCGGGAAGGACGGAGATCGCGCGCCACTCCGAGCCCATCGCGACCCAGTCGTCGGTCTCGGCGAGGACCGCGGGCTTGCACGCGATGGGGTCGCGGAGGACGGCGAACCCGTCGATCGTGCCGACGAGGAACGTGTAGAAGCCGTCGAGATCGTCGAGGCAGCCCTCGAGCGCCTGCTCGAGCGAGGCGCCCTCGCGAAGCCGCCAGGCGAGGTAGCCGGCGGCCACCTCGGTGTCGTTCTCGGTCTGGAACTCGATCCCCTCGCGGCGGAGCTTCTGGCGGAGCCGGTTGTGGTTCGAGAGCGAGCCGTTGTGGACGAGGCAGAGATCGAGCCCCGTCGAGAAGGGGTGCGAGCCTTCGGTTGTGACCTTGCTCTCCGTCGCCATGCGCGTGTGGCCGAGAGCGTGCGTGCCCTGAAAGTCCTCGAGCGCGAAGCGGCGCACGAACTCCTCAGGCCGGCCGGTCTCCTTGTAGATCTCGATCGACTGCCCGGCGCTCATCACGCGGAGCTCGGGATGCGCCCGCCGCACCCACGCGTCGGCATCCTCCGCGTCCGCCTCGACGACGAAAACGGCGTGGCTCGACCGCACCTCCGGTGCCTGAAGGTCGCCGAAGGCCTGGCCGAGCTCGCCCGCCAGCGCTCCCCAGTCCTGGAGCGGGTCGGCGGAGAAGAGCGTCAGCTTGCTCGACCCGCTCGGAGCCGGGTCCCGGTAGACGGCGACGCCCGCGCTGTCGGGGCCGCGGTCCGACATCTGCTCGAGCATCGCGCCCAGGTGCCGGCCCAGCGACTCCTCGATCTCAGACGACTTCGCGAACAGCCCGACGATTCCACACATATGTCCTCAAGTTACATTGCGTTCGACACGTGATTCCGCATGGAAAGCACTTTCTTCTGAATTCGCATATGTAGGTTTTCTACATAACTTAGAAGCGCGTCAGGTACTCACGCACCTCCCAGGGCGTGACCTGCTCGTGGTAGCGGGCCCACTCCTCGCGCTTGACGCGGATGAAGTAGTCCACGTAGTCCTCGTCGCGCCCACGGCCGAGCGCCGCACGGAGGACGTCGTCGCCTTCGAGCTCCTCGGTTGCGTCGAGGAGGTTGGACGGCAGCGTCTCGAGCCCGCGCGAGCGCAGCTCGCCGTAGGGGATGGCGTAGAGGTTCTCGCTGTTCGGCTCCCCGGGGTCGAGCCCGGAGTCGACGCCGTCGAGCCCGGCCGCGAGGATCACCGCTGCGGCGAGGTAGGGGTTGCAGCTCCCGTCGATCGTTCGGTCCTCGATCCTGCCCGGGCCGGGGATGCGCAGCATCTGGGTGCGGTTGTTGTAGCCGAAGCTGATCCACACGGGCGACCAGGTCGCGCCGCTCGAGGTCGAGCCGACCTTCAGCCGCTTGTATGAGTTGACCGTCGGAGCCGTCACAGCGCTGTAGGCCTTCGCGTGCTTCTTCAGGCCGGCGATGAACTTGTAGGCCGTTTCGGAGAGCCCGAGCCCGCGCGGATCGTTTTCGTCGAGGAACAGATTCGTGTCGCCGTCCCAGAGCGACATGTGGAAGTGGCAGCCGTTTCCGGTCAGGTTCGTGAACGGCTTCGGCATGAAGGTGGCGAGGATGTTCTTGCCCTCGTCGCGACCCTTCTTCTCGGCGAGCTGGTGGACCATGTAGCGGAAGAAGATCGCGCGGTCGCAGCTCGTGAGCGCGTCGGCGTACGTGAAGTTCTGCTCGAACTGACCGTTCGCGTCCTCGTGGTCGTTCGCGTAATTGCCCCAGCCGAGGTCGTTGACGTAGCGGGAGACCGTCGTCAGGAAGTCGTAGTGGCGGCTCAGGCCGTTGAGGTCGTAGCAGGGCTTCTCGAGCGTGTCGAGCGCGTCGGCGAGCTGGATCGATCCGTCGTCGTTCAGCTCGACGAGGAAGTACTCGAGCTCGAGTCCCATGCGGAAGTCGAAGCCTTTCGCCCGCGCCTTCTCGATCTGGCGGCGCAGGATGACGCGAGGATCGTAGGGCCACTCCTCCCCGTCGACGTGAATGTCGCAGGCGAAGCGGGCGACGGTCGGCTCCCAGGGCACCGGTGTGAAGGTCGCGAGATCTGGGATGGCCGCGATATCGGGGTCGCTCGGAAACTGGCCGATCTCGCCCGCGGCGAAGCCCGCGAACCCGGCCCCGTCCGTGACGAGGTCGTCCAGGTTCGCTGCCGGCACGAGCTTGGCGCTCGGGCGCGCGTACATGTCGACGAACTGCGCGAAATAGAACTCGATTCCGCGCTTGTCTGACTCCTTGCGAATGTCTTCGACGCTCGGTGCGGCGGCGGTATCCGCCATGCGGCTTCCTCCCTCTCTCCGGGTCGGGTGTGGCCGAGATTAAACAGCCATGGTGCGGCTGCCGATGGTGGCTCCCTACAAGCGTTGGGCGGCGGTTATGTGGGCTCTGACCGGCCCAACGCCTCCTGGAGCTTCACCATCTTCACGGCGATCTCGATCAGGAGCCAGTCCTCCTTGCGCAGATCGAGGCCGGAGAGCTCCTGAATGCGTCGCAGGCGCTGCCGCAACGTGTTCGGATGCACGTAGAGCGCCTCGGCGGTCGCGCTGATGTTGCCGCGGCGGCGGAGGAATTCCTCGAGCGTGCGCAGGAGGGACGTCTGGCGCTGGCGGTCGTACTCGGCGATCTTCGCGATGAGGTCGCGCTGGGAGTCGCGAACCGACGAGTCGAGCGACATCCGCAGGAGGTACTTGTACGGGCCGAGCTCTTCGTAGGTCATCACGCCGGGTGTCCCGCGGATGACGGAGCCAAGCAGTGCGTGCCCGGCCTCCTCGAAGCCGGCCTGGAAGCTCAGGGCCCCCTTGCAGGGATTTGAGATGCCGATGGAGACCTGGCTTCCGACCTCGGCATGAATCGTCTGGATCTTCTCCAGGAGCGAGGCCTCGCCGGTCGACGGAACGCGCAGGAGCGCCCGGCTGGAGTCGTCGCGATGGTCGAACAGCGATCCCGGGGCCGAAGCGCGGAGCGCTTTCTCGACTGTCTCGTCGGGCGGTGCCACCTCGACGACGACGTACGCGCGATCGAGGTCGCAACCGAGGCGCGCCGCGCGGCCCTCGACTGCGCCGAGCACGTTGCCGCCGGCGAGCTGCTCGAAAAAGTCCTTGATCAGGTTCTTCTCCGTCAGCCGCTCGATCAGCTCGATCTTCTTGATCGCCACGGCGGTCTGGTTCGCGGCGGCCCGCGCGAGGTCGACTTCGGTCGTTCCCTCGGCGCTCAACAGCCCGAGCAGCTCGTCGTCGGCGACGATCGGGACGGCGACGGTGGCGGACCGGCCGCTTCGAGCGATCTCCGGCCCGAGCTCGGCGAGCCGGATGGTGGCTCGCGCCTCGGAGTCGGTGGGGGCGGAAGCCCTCAGCCGTAGCTCCTCCGAGCCGCTGTCGAGGAGATAGACGTGGCAGGCGCGGCTGCGCAGGAGCTGCCGGGTGTGCTCTGCGACAGCGGGCAGCACCTCGCCGAGCTGCTGCGCCCGTGCGAGGGTCTCCGCGAGCTCGGTCAGGTGCTCGAGCTCGCCGACGCGTTGTCGCGTTTCCTCGTAGAGGCGCGCGTTCTCGATCGCTCCGCCGACGAGCGAGGCCGTGGAGGTGAGGAGCTCGACCTCCTCGGCGGTGAACTCGCGCGGAGCCTCGGTGTGCATCGAGATCGCGCCGATGACGTCTCCGTCGCGCCCGGCGACCGGAACGGAGAGGAGGGACTGGAACTTCTCCTCCTCCAGCTCGGGGACGAACTTGTTGCGCGGGTCGTCCACGGCGTTCTGTGTGAATGCGGGCTCCGCGTGCTCGACGGCCCACCACGCGATGCCCTCGCCGTTCTCCAGGGCGATGTCGCCGACGAGGCCCGCGTAGGGCTCCGATGCAGCCCGCAGAACGAGGCGTTCGTCCTCGATCAGGTAGACGAAGCAGGCATGAACGGCGCTCGCATCGGTGAGCAGGCGCACGACGGCGCCCAGCACCTCGCCGAGGTCGAGAGACGAGCCGACCGTCGAGACGATCTCGTAGAGGATCCGCTCGCCCGCCTGCGCCGCAGATGGCCCCTTCGCCACGGGGGGATCGTACGCGGAGATGCGCCTCGTTACTAGCGAGCCGCCGGCTTCAACGCCGACCCCACCGGCTCAATGCGGATCGCGGAGGTCTTGTACTCCGGCGTGCCGATGAGCGGGTCGCCGACGTCATGCGTGAGCCAGTTGACCTTCGCCTGGGCGAAATGGAGCGCCATCCAGACGAGCCCCGGGTAGACGCGCTCGCCGACCGATGCGCGAGCCTCGAGCTCGCCGCGGCGCGACACGAGGCGCACCCAGTCGCCGTCCTCGACGCCGAGGGCGACCGCGTCGTCCGGGTGCATCTCGACGAAGGGATCCTCCTGTTTCTGCACGACCCCTTCCTCCCGCATGGTCATCGTCGCCGAGTTGTAGTGGTAGAGCGTGCGCCCGGTCGAGAGCACGAACGGGTACTCCGAGTCCGGCTGCTCGATCGGCGGCTGGTACTCGACCGGATAGAACTTGCCCTTGCCGTTCGGCCGCGACGGGCTCGGCGAGTGGAGGAACGGAGTGCCGGGGTGGTCGCGGTCTGTGCAAGGCCACTGGAGCCCGACCTCCTCGATGCGGTCGTAGCGGATCCCCGTCCAGAAAGGCGAGAGGTCCGCGAACTCGTTCCAGGCGTCCTCGGGAGTCCGGTACTCCGGCCAGTGGCCGCCCATGGCCTTCGCCATGTCGACGACGATCTGCCAGTCCTCGCGCGCCTCGCCGGGGCAGGGCAGCGCCTTGCGAACGCGGTTCACCCGCCGCTCAGTGTTGGTGAACGTCCCGTCTTTCTCGGCGAAGCTCGAGGCTGGGAAGACGACGTCGGCGAGCCGCTCGGTCATGTCGTTCAGGAAGAGGTCCTGCGTGATGAGGAAGTCGACGTGCTCGAGCCCCTCCATGACGTGATGGGCGTTCGGCTCGGTCTGCGCCGGGTTCTCGCCGATGAGGTAGAGCGCCCTGATGCGCCCGTCGTGGAGGCCGGACATGATCTGGTCGAGCCGGTACCCGGGCGTCGTGGGCACCTCCACACCCCACGCTTCGGAGAACTTCTGCCGGATGTCGGCGTCGTCGGCCGGCTGGTAGCCCGGGAAGTAGGCGGGATTGGCGCCGGCGTCGTTCAGCCCCTGGACGTTGTTCTGCCCGCGAAGCGCGTTCAGCCCGGTCGACTCGTAGCCGAGATGGCCTGTCATGAGAACGAGGTTCGAGAGCGACCAGATGTTGTCGACGGCGCACGCGTGCTCGGTGATCCCGAGCGTGTAGAAGACCGCCGCGTGCTTCTCCGTCGCGTACTCACGTGCGGTGGCGACGATGTCGGCGGCCGGCACGCCGGTCACCTTCTCGGCTTCCTCGGGGGTGTAGCGAGAGACCACCTCACGGACGGCGTCGAAGTCCTCGGTGTGCTCGCGGATGTACTCCTCGTTCTGGAGCCCCTCCTTGAGGATGACGTGCATCATCGCGTTCACCAGCCAGACGTCCGACCCCGGCCGCAGCTGCAGATGGCGCTTGGCGAGCTTCGTCAGCCAGATCTTGCGCGGATCGGCGACGACGATGGTGGCGCCGTTTCGCGCGGCCTTCTTCATGCGCAGCGCAAGCACGGGGTGCGCCTCGGTCGTGTTCGACCCGATCACGAGGATGAAGCGGGCGTTCTCGATTTCCGGGATCGAGTTGGTGGTAGCTCCTCTGCCTAACGACCTGACCAGGCCGTAAAGGGTCGGAGCGTGTCAGGTGGCTTCGCAGCTGTGGATCGAGTTCGTCCCGACCACGGAGCGCGCGAGCTTCTGGATGAGGAAGTTCTCCTCCATCGTCAGGCGCGCGGACGCGAGGAAGCCGATCGCCTGGGGGCCGTGCTCGGCCTTGACGCGGTTGAGCCCGTCGGCGGCCACCTGCAGCGCGTCCTCCCAGCTCGTCTCGTGGAGCTCGCCGTCCTCGCCGCGGACCATCGGCTTCGTCAGGCGGTCCGGGTGGTGGACGAAGTTGAAGGCGAAGCGGCCCTTCACGCACAGGTTGCCCTCGTTCGAGACGTAGTGCGGCTCGGAGGTCACCTTCACGATCCGGTTCGTCTTCGGGTCGACGTTCAGGTCGAGCTGGCAGCCGACGCCGCAGAACGTGCACGTCGTCTTCGTCTTCACGAGCTCGCGCTCGGGCTGTTCCGTCCCTTCGAGGAACTTCTCGAAGATCGCCCCGGTGGGGCAGACGGAGAGACAGCCGCCGCAAAGCTCGCACTCGGTGTCGAGCCACGAGCGCTCCCAGGTGGGGACGATGCGCGCGTGCGGCCCGCGGCCCTCGAGCGAGAGCGCCGAGCACTGCATGACCTCCTGCGTGTAGCGGACGCAGCGGTTGCAGAGGATGCACGCGTCGGGTGTATAGCCCATGAGCCGGTTGCGGTCCTCGTACTCCTTTCGCTTCGCGTCCGGGAGGACGAACGGCGCCTCGGCGTCGAGCTCTGCGGCGAGGTCCGTGAGCTCGTTCGGGCGCCCGCCCGGATTGGGGTCGAGGTGCTCCGCGAGGAGCATCTCGGTCAGCGTCTTCCTGAATGCCGGGACGGAGGAGTTCGTCGAGACGGCCATGCCCTCGGCCACCCGGGTCGCGCAGGCCGGCAGCGGACGGGGCGAGCCCTCGACACCGACGACGCACATGCGGCAGCCGCCGTACGGGTCGAGCTTGTCGTCGTGGCAGAGAGTGGGGATGAAGACGCCGTGGCGCGCCGCCGCGTGGACGAGAAGCTCGCCCTCGGGAGCGCTGGCCTCACGGCCGTCGAGCGTGAAGCGCACCATCGAGCTCATCTTACGGCCGGCTCCCCCAGTGGCTCGAAGAGCTCGGGCCAGTGCGCGAAGGCGTTGCGCATCGGGAAGGGCGCGCCCTGGCCGAGTCCGCAGATCGAGGTCGCGGCCATCGCGTCGAGCCATTCCTCTGCCTGCTCGCGTGTCATCGCCGCCTCGCCCTTTTCGAGCTCCTCGACCAGGTGGTGCATGCCGCGGTTGCCGATCCGGCACGGCGTGCATTTCTGGCATGACTCCTCGGCGAAGAAGCGCATCGTCTCGGCGAGGAGGCGGAGCGGCGAATAGCTCGCGGGGAAAACCTGAAGCGCGGCCGATCCCGGGCCGGCGTTCCACTCACGCAGACTCTCGCGCGTGAGCGGCACGTCGAGCGCGGCCGGCGGCAGGATCCCGCTCGCCGCGCCTCCGGGGACGACGGCGCCGATCTCGTCGGTGGCGCCGCCCGCGTAGTCGTCGATGAGCTGCCTGGGCGTGACGTCGAGCGGCGCCTCGTAGCACCCGGGCTCCTTGACGGCGCCGGTGACCGACCACAGGCGGACGCGCGGCCACGCCTCGCCTCCGTCCCGGAGGATCGCCGGGATATGCGCCAGGGTCTCGACGTTGTTGATCAGCGTGGGGCGGCCGAGGTATCCCACCTGACTCGGGAAGGGCGGCTTCAGGCGCGGCATCCCGCGGCGGCCCTCCATCGACTCCAGCATCGCCGTCTCCTCGCCGCAGATGTAGGCGCCGGCCCCGATGACGAGCTCGAGCGAACGGCCGTCGAGGAGGCCGGCGGCGCGGAATTCGTCGAGCGCCTGCTCGAGCCGGGCCCGAGCGGTCGCGTACTCCTCGCGCAGGTAGATGAAGCCCTCGGTCGCCTCGGCGAACTCCATGGCGATGAGCGTGCCTTCGAGCATGAGGTGAGGGCGCACCTCCATGACGTAGCGGTCCTTGATCGTCCCGGGCTCGCCCTCGTCGGCGTTGACGACGACGTAGCGCGGAGCCGGCTCCTTCGCCACGGCCTCCCACTTGAGGCCCGTCGGGAAGCCTGCGCCGCCGTAGCCGGTCAGGCCGGAAGCCTTGAGCTCCTCGACGATCTTCTCCCGGGCGGGGAGGTCGCGGAGGACGGAGAGGCCTCCGCGCGCCTCGTACTCGGCCAGGGTCTGGTCGGACTGCTCGAGGCCCAGCGACGAGCCCGCGTTCGTCCGCCTCGTCACCTCGGGCTCAACCGTGTCGCCGCGCATCAGGACGGGCGCGATGTCGCAGTGGCCGAGGCATTCGACGCCGAGAACGGGCGTGCCGTTGGCCCTCTCCTGCTCGCGTGCCAGGAGATCCTTGGCGCCGAGGCAGTCGCAGACGGGGCCGATGCACACGCGCACGGCATCGACCGGCACTTCGAGGAACGAGTAGAACGAGACGACCTCGTGCACCTCGCCGCGTCTCACGTTCATGTGGTCGGCGAGCGCGTCCGAGAGCTCAGGGGTGACCGGGCCGACCTCGCGGCGGATGCGCCCGAGGTTGTCCAGCAGGCGCGTCCGCTCCTTCGGCAGCGTGGGCAGAACCTCGGTGAGCCGGAGGACGTCTATGGTTTGCGATCATAGTGAACGAGGTTCCCCCGTACTCCGCATCCTCGGTCGAGGTCGTGCGGCTTCCCGAGGGGGAGACCGAGCCCGACGAGATCGCCGTCGAGGAGCCGCTCGAGATCCGGGTGGATGGGCGGCCCATAGCGGTGACGATGCGCACGCCCGGCCACGACGAGGAACTCTCTTTGGGATTCCTTCGTTCCGAAGGAATCCCAGCAGTTTCGGCTCACCCGACTGCCGACCTCGCGGCCAACGTCATCGACGTTCAGGTCGATGGCGATGTCGACTTCGAGCGCCTCGCCCGGAACTTCTACACGTCGTCCTCCTGTGGGGTCTGCGGCAAGGGCGCGCTCGAGGCGGTCGCCGTCGAGGCGCCGCGGGTCGAGAGCGGCCTCGTCGTCCCAGCCGTGCTCGTCGCAGAGCTGCCCGACCGGCTGCGGGAGGCGCAGCCGACCTTCGCGGCTACCGGCGGCCTGCACGCGACGGGACTCTTCTCGGCCGAGGGCGAGCTCCTCGCCGTGCGCGAGGATGTCGGCCGGCACAACGCGATGGACAAGATCGTCGGCTGGGCGTTCGGCCAGGGTCTCCTGCCGCTTTCCGACAAGATGCTCTGCGTGAGCGGGCGCCTCTCCTTCGAGCTCGTGCAGAAGGCTGCTGTCGCAGGCTGTCCTCTCGTCGTTGCCATCGGCGCGCCTTCGACGCTTGCCGTCTACCTCGCGCGCGATCGCGGCGTGACGCTCTGCGGCTTCGTGCGGGGCGGGCGCGTCAACGTCTACTCGGAGCCGCAGCGCATCGGATGACCTTCAACGTCGCACCCGAGATGTACGACCGGTTCATGGGGCGCTACGGCGACGCGCTCGGCCGCGCGCTCGCGGAGCGGGCCGGTGTTCGCCCGGGGATGAGGGCGCTCGACGTCGGCGCCGGCACGGGCAAGCTGACCGCGGTGCTCACCGAGGTCCTGGGGGAGGAGAACGTCGCCGCGGTGGATCCCTCCGAGCCGTTCGCTTCGGCGCTGTCAGAGAAGTTCCCCGCTGCCGATGTGCGGCGGGGAACGGCGGAGGAGCTTCCCTTCGAGGACGGCTCCTTCGACGCCGTCCTCTCTCAGCTCGTCGTCAACTTCCTCACCGATCCGGAGGGAGGAGTCGGGGAGATGGCGCGCGTGGCGAGGGAGGGCGGCGTCGTTGCGGCAGCGGTCTGGGACTACCGTGGGGAGATGACCATGCTGAGGGTGTTCTGGGAGGCGGCGGGCGCGGTCGACGAGCGCGGCGCAGCGGCTCGCGACGAGCGCACGCGGATGCGCTTCGGCAAGCCGGAGGAGATCGTGCAGCTCTGGGAAGGAGCCGGCCTTCGCGGCGTCGAAGGCGGCGAGATCGTCGTCTCCGCATCCTACGAGGACTTCGACGATCTCTGGGAGCCCTTCCTCGCCGGAGTCGGGCCCGGCGGCGACTTCACCGCCTCGCTCGAGCCGGAGGCGCAGGCAGCCCTGCGGGAGGAGTACCGTCGGCGGCTCGCCTCGCCGGAGGGGCCCTTCGAGCTCCAGGCCCGAGCGTGGGTCGCAGTCGGGACGAGGTAACCGGCGTCCTCCTGGTTGGCGGCGCAAGCCGCCGCTTCGGGTCGCCGAAAGCACTCGCGCGCTTCCAGGGCGAGCTGCTCGGGGAGCGGGCGCACCGCCTGCTCGAAGAGGCCTTCGACCGGGTGCTCGTGGTTGGGAAGGCGGGCGACGACCTCGAGCTCCCGTTCGACGTGCTCGACGACGGGAGCGATGTCCGGGCACCAATCGTCGGCCTCGTCGCCGCGCTCCGCCACGCCGAGACCGAGGTCTCGGTCGTCCTGCCGACGGACATGCCCCTCGTCTCGGCCGAGCTCCTGCGTCGGTTGGCCGACGAGGTGGAGGGCCATGACGCTGCCGTGCCGCCGACGGGGCCGCTACCCGGCGCGTACAGGAAGTCCGCGCTTCCCGTGCTGGAACGCCGGCTCGTCGCGGGCGAGCTTGCGCTCTACCGCGCGCTCGAAGAGCTCGACGTGCGCGTCGTCGAGACCGACGAGGACGAGCTCAGGAACGTGAATACGCCGGCTGATCTCGCGTGATCACGCTCTCGCGGTCAGCGCCGGTCCCGACCATGATCACGTCGAGCTCGAGGCCCTCCTCCACGAACTCGACGTAGCGCTGAGCCGCGGGAGGGAGGCTTCCGTCGAGCGGCTCCTGCCAGCCGGGCAGCGTCTCGTAGACCGGCCGGGCGTGGTGGAAATCGCTCTGATGAGCGGGAAACTCGTCGGTCTCGGTGCCGTCCGGGAGCCGGTAGCGCACGCACACCGGGATCTCCGCAAAGGCGGAGAGGACGTCGAGCTTCGTCAACGCGAGAGACGTCATTCCGTTGACGCGCGCCGCGAAGCGCAGGCCCACGAGGTCGAGCCACCCACAGCGGCGCTCGCGGCCGGTCGTCGTCCCGTACTCCTCGCCGAGCTCACGGACGCGCGCCTGGTCGGGGCCTTCGATCTCGGTGGGGAAGGGGCCCTCGCCGACCCGGGTGACGTAGGCCTTCGCGACGCCGATGACGCTCTCGATCCGGGTCGGGCCGATGCCGATCCCGGTCGCCGCGGCGCCGGCGATCGGATTCGAGGACGTGACGAAGGGATACGTGCCGTGGTCGAGGTCGAGCAGCGTGCCCTGCGCTCCTTCGAGCAGCACCTTCTGGCCCGCTTTCAACGCGCGCTCCACGAGGAGCGAGGTGTCGGCGATGTACGGCCGCAGGCGCGCGGCACACTCTTCCATCCGGTCGGCCAGGTCCCCGGCCTCGAGCGGCTCGTCGAGCAGGCGATTCTTCTCGGCAAGCGCCGTCTCGAACTTCTGGCGCAGGATCTTCGGGTCGAGGACGTCCTGGACGCGGATGCCGAGGCGCGCCGCCTTGTCGGCGTAGGCCGGGCCGATCCCTCGCCGCGTCGTCCCGATCTGCAGTCGGCCGAGGCGCCGCTCGCTCGCCGAGTCGCTCGCGACGTGCCACGGCATGATCAGGTGCGCGTTGCCGGAAAGGCGCAGGCCCTCGGTCGAGATGCCGCGCGCCTCGAGCGCGTCGATCTCCTCGACGAGGAGCCGCGGGTCGACGACGCACCCGGCTCCGATGACGGAGATCTTGCCCTCGTAGAGGATCCCCGACGGGACGTGGTGGAGCTTGAACGTCTCGCCGCCCGAGACGATCGTGTGGCCGGCGTTCGGGCCGCCCTGGTAGCGGCAGACGAGCTCGGAGCTCTGGGCGAGCAGGTCGACGATCTTGCCCTTGCCTTCGTCGCCCCACTGCGCGCCGACGATCACGGTGGCGGGCACGGCTAGGAGCTTAGACCGGGGTCAGGCTGGTCGTCGCAGCCGCGTCAACATCCGCTGCCACCACGATGGGCCGCCGGTCTCGGCTGGGATCGTCCAGCTCGCCATTACGCGGCCGCCAGGTCGGCGAACTTCGCGTAGCGCCGCAGGAAGGAGAGCTTCACCGTGTCGGTCGGCCCGTTGCGGTGCTTGGCGACGATCACCTCGGCGAGCCCCTGCTGGTCGGATTCGTCGTTGTAGTACTCGTCGCGGTAGATGAAGCAGACGATGTCGGCGTCCTGCTCGAGCGAGCCCGACTCGCGCAGGTCGGAGAGGATCGGCCGCTTGTCGTGGCGCTGCTCGACCGCCCGCGAGAGCTGGGAGAGCGCGATGATCGGGACGTTGAGGTCGCGCGCGAGCACTTTCAGCGAGCGGGAGATCTGCGAGACCTCCTGCACGCGGTTCTCCGCGTTCGTCCCGGAGGTCATGAGCTGCAGGTAGTCGACGATGATGAGCCCGAGCTCGGGGTGCTTCTGCTTCAGGCGCCGCGCCTTCGAGCGGATCTCCATCATCGTGATCGAGCCCGTGTCGTCGACGTAGATGGGGGCCTTGGCGAGCTTGTCGCATGCGGCGGTGAGGCGGGGCCAGTCGTCGGCCGCGAGCTTGCCGGTTCGCAGGCGCTGCGACTCGACCTTGGCCTCGCTGCACATGAGGCGCTGCGTCACCTCGGACTTCGACATCTCGAGCGTGAAGAGCGCGACCGGGACGCCCTTGCGCACCCCGAGGTTCGCGGCCATGCAGAGGCCGAGCGCCGACTTCCCCATGCTCGGACGCGCGGCGACGATGATGAGGTTGCCCTCCTGAAAGCCCGACGTGATGCGGTCGATATCCCGGAAACCCGAGGGCACACCCGTAACATCCGCGCCCGACTCGTAGAGCGCGGTGATGCGCTCGAAGCTCTCTTTCAGGAGCTCCTCGATGTGGCTGAACTCGCCGCGCGCCCGCTGCTGCGAGAGGTCGAAGACGATCTGCTCGGCCTGGTCGACGAGCTCCGTCGTCTCGCCGGGGCGGTCCCAGCCCAGCTGGGCGATCTCGCCGCCGGCGCGGATGAGCCCGCGGAGCGTCGCGGTCTCGCGGACGATCTGCGCGTAGTGGTGGGCGTTCGCGGTCGCCGGCGCGACCGAGGCCAGCTCGTGGATGCGGAACTTGCCGCCGACGTTCTCGAGCTCGCTGCGCTCGTCGAGCTCGTCAGCGAGGGTGATCGCGTCGACGGGCTCGCCCTTCGCGTAGAGCCCGAGCGCGGCGCGGTAGATCTTCGCGTGGCTCTCGCGGTAGAACTCGCGGCCGTCGCTCGTGAGGATCTCGCTGACCGACGCGATCGCGCCGGGCGAGAGCATCATCGCGCCGAGAACAGACTCCTCGGCGTCGAGGTTCTGGGGAGGGACGAGGGCGTCCTCGAGCACGGCCCCTGGGTTTCCGTTCGTCGCCACGGGACCCGACCGTATTGGACGAGCGCGGTCTCCGCGGTGGCGTGGTTCCACAGGCAAAGGGCGCCGTTTTGCAGGCATAACGAACAGATGTTCGCATCAGGGCCGGACGACATCCCCAGATCGGGCCCAGGTCTTCCCACGGAAATTTCCGCACTGAGCGGAAAGTTCGTGGAGTTGTCCAGACGCTGTGGAAGAGGGTTGTGGAGAGCTAGGAAGGCTCGGCGTCGGGGTCGACGACCTGCTCTTCGGTCTCGGCCCCGACCGCCTCCTGCTCGGCCTCTTCGGCCCCGGCCTCTTCGGCCCCGGATTCCTCGGCCCCGGATTCCTCGGTCCCGGATTCCTCGGTCCCGGATTCCTCGGCCCCGGGCTCCTCGGCCCCGGGCTCCTCGGCCTCGGCGGCTTCCTCTTCGACCTCGGCGGCCTCTTCCTCGGCCACGAACTGCTCGACCTCGGCCTCGACGGCAGCCTGGTGCTCGGCGGCGGCCTCCGCCTCCGCCTCCTCGGCAGCCTTCGCGGCGGCCTCCAGCGCCTCGAGCTCTTCCTCCGGAGGCAGCTCGCCGCCCTCGGGGACGACGAGCGTACGGACCTCGGCGGTCACGTCCGTGAAGATCTCCACCGGGACGGAGTAGCGCCCGATGCGCTTGATGGGGTCGTGCAGGTCGATCTTCCGCCGGTCGACGCGGATCTTGAGCTTCTCCCAGATCTCGTCGGCGAGGTCGGTCGCCGTGACCGAGCCGAACAGCGTTCCCTGCGGGCCGGCGTTCACGTCGAAGCGAAGCTCGGCCTTTCCGAGCTGATCGGCGATCTTCTGCGCGTCCTCGAAGCTCTGCGCCTCGTGCCGCGCGCGCTGGGCGTCGCGCTTCTCCAGCTCGGCCACCCGGGAGGGCGTCGCCTCTTCGGCGAGCCTGCGCGGGCCGAGGTAGTTGCGCATGTAGCCGCGCGAAACCGAGACCACGTCGCCGCGCAGCCCGACCTTCTCCACGTCTTTCAGGAGGATGACGTCCATGGCCTACCCGGAGACGTAGGGCAGGAGCGCCATCTCACGCGCCCGCTTCACTGCGACGGCGATCTGCTCCTGGTGGCGCCTGCACGCTCCCGTGATGCGCCTCGAGCGGATCTTGCCCTTCTCGGACACGTAGCGCCGCAGCTGGTTGTAGTTCTTGTAGTCGACCTCTTCGATCTTCTCCTTGCAGAAGTAACAGCTCTTCCGCCGGAGAGGCCCGGTCGACTGGGACGGGCGCCTGCGCCCGCCGCCGCCCTGCTTCTCTCGTTGTGCCATTCGGTGCTCTTCGCTCCTGGTCTTAGAAGGGGATGTCGTCGTCGGTCGCGGCGCCGGCCTTCACGAAATCGGACTGGTCGGCGGCGACATCGGACTGCGGGATGTAGGACTGCCCCTCGCCGCCCTCGCCGCGGCTGTCGAGGAACTGGATCTGGAAGGCGACGATCTCGACCTTCGAGCGCTTCGAGCCGTCCTGGGCCTCCCAGGACGACCAGTCGAGCCGCCCGTCGATGCCGATGCGCCGGCCTTTCGCCAGGTGCTGGGCGAGCATCTCGGCCTGGTTTCCGAAGATCTTCACGTCGAAGAAGTTCGGCTTGTCCGTCCAGTTGCCGCCCTCGTCCTTCTGGCGGCCGTTGCAGGCGACGCCGAGCTGCAGGACGGGAGTCCCGGACGGAAGGTGGCGGAGCTCGGGGTCGCGCGTCAGGCGTCCCACGAGGGTCACACGGTTGATGTCGCCAGCCATTTCAGTCTCCTAACCTAGTCGAACACTCGTTCGTATGCTAGCCGGCCGATGGGACGGCTTCGGTGCGCCGCGGCTGAACCGCGGACCGGCGGACTGCCATGTGTCGCATGGCGCCGTCGGTGATCTTGAGCACGCGGGTGACCTCGGCGAGAGTCTCGGCGTCGGCATCGAAGTGGAGGAGGTGGTACGTGCCCTCTTCCTTCTTGTCGATCTCGTACGCGAGCTTGCGGCGGCCCCACGGCTCCTGCCCGACCCACGAACCTCCGCGCGTCTCGATGAGCTCGCGCATGCGCGCGACGATCTCGTTCTGGCGCTCTTCGGCCAGCTCGGGGTCGAGGATGAGCATGATCTCGTATGCGTTCACAGTTCCCGATTCCTCCTTCCCACGGTCTGAAGCGGCCTCGCCTGCTCACGCCGCTCGGGAAGGGGCGGCGCCGGACGAGGCAGGAAGTCGTCCGAGTATAGCGAGAGCGTCCGCTTGCCCCGCGCCTCTCCGTCGTGGAAGAGTCTCTACTGTGAACCGAAATGCCGCATTCGGCATCGGGGCGCTTCTCGGCGCCGCGGGCGCCCTCGTCTGGGACCGCCGGTCGCGCCTGCGAACGGCGCCTGCCGCGCCCGCGCCCGAGCAGAGCCGCCGCGAGCTCCGCGAGAAGCTTGCCGGATCGCAGCAGACGGAAGCACCGCCGCCCGCACCTGCCTCCGAGCCGCCGAAGCCGCCCGAGCCGACGCCTTCCGTGCCTCCTCCTCCGCCCGAGCCCGAGGCGAAGCCGACTCCGCCACCTCCGCCGCCCGGCCCACCGCCGGCGAACGAGTTCGAGGCGATGCGCCGCAGGATCCACGAGGAGGGCAAGGCCGCGGCAGAGGAAATGCGCAAGGCGCCCGACGAGGCGTCCTAGCCACGCACAGGAACGAGCACACGATCGAGATCGCAGCTCCGCCGGAGCGCGTCTTTCCGCACGTGGTCGAGAGTGCGCGGCGTCTCGAGTGGATGGCGGCGCTGCAGGAGTCCGAGCCCCTCACGGACGGAGAGCCCGGTGTCGGCACTCGCTACCGCGACGTCTTCGTCGACCACGGCCAGCGGATCGAGCTCGAGGCGGAGGTCGTCCGCTACGAGCCGCCGCGCCATCTCCAGGTGAGCCTGCGCGGGGACGGCGTCGAGGCGACGAGCAGCCAGACGCTCGAGGAGGCCGGCGAAGGCACGCGGCTCACGGCCGTGATCGAGACCGACTACACGAAGCGCCTCCTGCGCATGATGGCCGGGGTGGTAACGCGTCACGCCCAGCAGCGGCTCGAGTCCGACCTCGCCGAGCTGAAGCGGATCGTCGAGGCCGAGGGCTAGGGCGTGGGCACGAACGCAGCGATGCCGTTCGTCAGCCCGTGCGCGACCTTCCACTGATAGCGGTCGGTCTTCAGTTTCCCGCCCTCGGTCGGATTCGTCATGAAGCCGGTCTCGACGAGGATCGCCGGCACGTTGGCCCAGTTGAAGCCGGTGAGGTCGGCGCGGCGGACGAGCCCGAGATCGGTCGCTCCCGTCTTCGCGATGTAGGCCTTCTGCATGAGCGCGGCCGCCTCGCGGCTCTCCGGGAGGATGTCGTTCGTCCAGCCCTTGTGCCAGGCAGGGTAGAGCGTGGAAGCGCCGTGCCGTGAGCGGTCGGTCGAGCCGTCGGCGTGGACCCGCACCATCAGCGCCGCGTCGTGGCGGTTACAGAACTTCGCCCGCGCGATGTTGCCGCCGTTCCCGTAGTCGAACTCCATCGTCGTCCTCGTCATCACGACCTCGTAGCCGTGGCGGACGAGGATCTTGCGGAGCTTCTTGCTGATCTGGAGGACGACGGTCGCCTCGCCCGCGGTGCCGCCGCCGTCTTTGATCTTGTAGGTGTCCGACCCGGGGCCGATTCGCTCGGTCGAGAGGTCGGGCGTGCGCTCGTGGCCCGGGTCGATGCAGATCACGGGCGGGGCGGCCTGCGCCGGCGCCGTGGTCGCAAGTAGCGCCAGGACGCTCAGGAAGATGACCCTCATCGGTTCCAGTTTGACAGCCTCTGACGGACGCCCCTATGCTCCTCGCGCCTGTAAGGTCACCCTTACATCCATGACGAAAGGACGACCGACCGCATGACGACGGCACAGACTCTCGCACTCGGCGGGGTGGCGGGATTCACCATCTTCCTGGGTCTGCCGCTGGGACGCCTCCGCAGCGCCGACGTCCGGCTGCAGGCGGGTCTTTCAGCGCTTGCGTGCGGCGTCCTGCTCTTCCTTCTCTGGGACGTGCTCGTGCACGGTGTCGCGCCGGTCGAGGAGGCGCTCGAGGGCGCAGTCGAGGGCGAGGGGTCGTGGGGCGAGTTCTTCGGCTATGCGGCTCTCCTCGCCGGCGGTCTCATCGCCGGTCTGATGAGCCTCGTCTACTACGACCGCTGGATGAAGCAGCGCCGCAGCTCGACACTCGTCGGGCCGGGTGCCGCCGCGATCGACGAGTTCGCGTCGCGGCCGTGGATCGAGCGTCTCTCCACAGGACGCCAGCTCGCGCTTCTCATCGCGGTCGGGATCGGCCTGCACAACTTCGGCGAGGGCCTCGCCATCGGCCAGGCAGGCGCGGCGGGCGAGATCAGCCTGGCGCTCGCGCTCATCATCGGCTTCGGCCTGCACAACGCGACCGAGGGCTTCGGCATCGTCGGCCCGATGTCCGGCGAGAGCGAGCGGCCCAGCTGGGGGTTCCTCGGGCTTCTCGGGCTCATCGGCGGGGGCCCGACCTTCCTGGGAACCGTCGTCGGTAGCGCGTGGGTGAACGAGGCGATCTCGATCGCGTTTTTCGCCGTCGCGGCCGGCTCGATCCTCTACGTGGTCCAGGAGCTCATGAACGTCAACCGGAAGTTCGGGCTACCGGTGCTCGTCACGTGGATGCTCCTCCTCGGGCTCTTCCTCGGGTTCGCCACCGATTTCGTGCTCGAGGCCGCCGAGCACGCCGGCTAGCAGCGCGGAGGGCGGCTAGGGAATAGGCGCGTGAACCGGTACGTTTCAGGGGCCATCGCAACCTCGGCTCCTGATCCTCGCCGCTGGAAGGCCCTCGCGCTCGTGTGCGTCGCCTTCTTCATGACGGTCCTCGATGTTTCGATTGTCAACGTGGCGCTCCCGTCGATCGGGGAGGCGCTCGACTTCTCGCAGGAGAACCTGCAATGGGTGATCAGCGCGTACGCGATCACCTTCGGAGGCTTCCTCCTCCTGGCAGGCCGCGCGGCCGACCTGCTCGGCCGCAGGCGCGTCTTCATGGTCGGGGTGGCGGTCTTCACCGCTGCCTCGCTGGTCTGCGGGCTCGCGAACTCGGAGGGTGTCCTCATCGCGTCGCGCGCCGTGCAGGGCCTCGGTGCCGCGATCGTCTCGCCCGCCGCCCTGGCGATCGTCATGACGTGCTTCCGGGAGGGCGCCGAGCGGAACAAGGCGCTCGGTATCTGGGGAGCCGTCGGCGGGAGCGGCGCCGCGGTCGGCGTCCTGATGGGGGGCATCCTCACGAAGTACCTCGGTTGGGAGTGGATCTTCTTCGTCAACGTCCCGGTCGGGCTGGGGGTTCTCGCGCTCACGCTCTCGCTCGTCAACGAGAGCCGGATCTCGGCCGCGCAGCGCCGCTACGACCTCGCGGGCGCGCTCTCCGTCACCTCGGGGCTGGCCCTGCTCGTCTACACCATCTCGAAGGCGCCCGACGTGGGCTGGGGCTCCGCGCGCACGATCGGGCTCCTCATCCTGTCGGCCGCGCTTCTCATCCTCTTCGTCGTGATCGAGATGCGCGTCGAGCAGCCGCTCATGCCGCTCCGGATCTTCAACGTGCGCACTGTTGCGGGGGCCAACATCGTCGGCCTCATCCTGGGCGCAGTCATATTCGCGAACTTCTTCCTCCTGACGCTCTACGTGCAGCAGGTGCTCGGCTACTCGGCGCTCAAGGCGGGTCTCACATTCCTCACCACTGCAGGGACGGCGGTGCTCTCGGCCGGGGTCGCCCAGGCGCTCGTGACGAGGGTCGGCGTGAAGCCGATTCTCGCCATCGGGCTCGCGCTCATGACCTTCGGCATGCTCTGGTACACGCAGATCTCGGTCGACGGCTCGTACGCGAGCGACCTGCTCGTCGGGTATGTCGCGGTCGGAATCGGGATCGCGTTCTCCTTCGTCCCGGTGACGATCGCCGCTCTCGCGGGAGTCGCGGAGCACGAGGCCGGTCTCGGATCCGGGCTCATCAACACCTCGCAGCAGATCGGCGGAGCAATCGGCGTGGCCGTCGCCTCGACGATCGCCACGAGCCACTTCACGACGCTGGTGAAAGAGGGGACGTCTGCGCCTGCCGCGCTGACCTCCGGCTTCTCGTGGGCGTTCTGGTTCCTGGTCGCCCTCGGTGTGGCGTCGATCGTCGCCACGTTCGTGTTCGTGAACGACCGCGAGATCGTCTCGTCCGCGGCGATCGAGCCCGAGCTCTACTCCTCGAGCGGCTAGCCCGAGTTCGACCTCAGCCAGTCGGCGAGGTTCTTGGCGTCTGTCGCAGGATCGCCGGTCTGCTGGACCGGCTCGACCTGGGCGGGAGCCGGACTGCCGCCTGAACCGTTGTCGCCCCCTCCGGAGCCGCCGACGATCGCGATCACGATCGCGGCCAGGACCAGAAGCGCCATCACCGCCCCGATGAGGATCCGGCGGTCGATGCCGCGCCTCTTCGGCCGTGCGGTCGTCGGCCGCCGGAGCGGCTCGGTGCGCACCTCCGAGGCGCGCACGCCGCTCGCCTTCGGCAGCGGGCGCGTGACGTCGTCGGGTGCCGTCGCGGCGAGCTCCTGGCCGAGCGCCGCGGCCGAAGGCGGCCGGTATTCGGGGTTCCGCGCCAGGCTGCGCATGACCACGGCCTCAAGGCCTTCCGGGATCTCGGGCCGGCGTTCGCGCACCGGCGTGATCGGCTCCTGGCGGTGCTTGACCGCGAGCTCGGTGAGCGTCTCGAAGACGTAGGGCGTCCGCCCCGTAAGGCACTCGTACAGGACGCAGCCGAAGGAGTAGATGTCCGCGGCGGCGGTCACCTCCTCGCCCAGGGCCTGCTCCGGCGAGAGATAGGCGGCCGTGCCGAGGACGCTCCCCATCTGGGTCAGGCGCGTGGTCTCGGCGGCGCGCGCGATGCCGAAGTCGGCGATCTTGACCGTGCCGCTCTCGCCGAGGAGGAGGTTGCCCGGCTTGATGTCGCGATGCACGAGCCCGGTCGTGTGCGCGTGCTCGAGGCCGGCGCAGACCTGGACGCCGAGATCGACAACGCGCCCGGGATCGAGCGGCCCGTCCAGGTCGAGCTCGTCTGCGAGCGAGCGGCCGTCCACATACTCCATGACGATGTACGGGTTGCCGTCGTCCTCGCCCGCGTCGTAGATCTGGACGATGTTCGGATGGGAGAGCCCGGCGGCGAGGCGTGCCTCGCGCACGAACCGGTCGCGGAACACCGTGTCGTCGGCCAGGTGGCCCGCCAGCACCTTGATCGCGACGGGACGGTCGAGCTCGTCGTCGCGCGCGAGGTAGACGACGGCCATGCCCCCGCGGCCGAGCACGTCGGCGACCCGGTAGCGCCCGCTGGCAAGCGTCTGCGTGCTCATCCCTCGTCCTCAGAGGTCGTGCCGAGAGTGTCGGTCGTGATCGTCACGCCCTCGTCGTGCTTGTCGTGGCCCTTGGCCTTCCCCTTGCTTTTGCCCTCGTCCCCGTCGCCTTCGTCGGTGCAGTTGGCCGTGTTCTGCAGGTTCACGACCGCCGCTTCGAGGTCGTCCTGGTAGCCGACCGGGACGTCGCCGGACGCGATCGCGTCGTCGGCGGCGTGCTTGAGCTCGTCCGCCTGCTGGGCAGCACCGCACGTGTCTCCGGCCTCCCAGGCCGCGGCGATCGACTCGCTCTTGGCGGCGAGCCGGTTCGCGACCGAGCGCGGAATCGCAGTGTCGTTCTGGGTCGAAGTCGCGCCGCCGCAGCCGGCGAGAGCCAGGATGACTGCAAGCGAAGCGAGAGCGAGAGGCCGCATCGTCTTTCTATCCCCAGGACGCCCGCAGGATAGTCCTGGGAACCGGGAACCTTTTCCAGCGCCTTCCGGTCAAAGCCCTGCAAATCACGATCGGAGGAACCATGAAGCTCGTCGTCTTGGCAACGGTTGCAGCGGCCTCTCTGGCGGCGGCAGGCTGCGGAGGAGGGGATGGGGGGCCGGAGATCGCGCTCTCAGGCTATTCCGGTAGCACGGGGCAGAGCGCGGTGTCCGCCGCGCCGGTGCAGCAGGGCGGTGCCATGACGGCGAGTGGGATCACCGTCGTCGGGAGCGGAACCGCCGACGTCGTCCCCGATGTGGCCGACTGGAGCTTCGGCGTTCGCTCGCAGGCCGCAACGGCCTCCGACGCGCTCTCCGCGAACGCGTCTGCGATGAAGGCCGTCCTGGCCGCGCTCGAGGACGCGGGCATCTCCAAGCAGGATCTGCAGACGACCGAGGTCTCGCTCTATCCCGAGACCGCGGACGACGGCCGCACCGTCACCGGCTACTCCGCCTCGAGCACGGTCACGGCCACCGTCCGGAAGCTCGGCGAGGCGGGGAAGGTCGTCGACGCGGCCGTTCGCGCCGGCGCGAACGACGTGTACGGGCCCAACCTGCGTCCGTCCAATACGGACGAGGCGTACAGCCAGGCCGTGGACAAGGCCTTCGACGACGCCCGCGCGCACGCCGAGGCAATCGCGGCGAAGGCCGGCGTCTCGCTCGGCTCTCCGGTCGCGATCGTCGAGGGCGGCGGATACGTGCCCGGGCCCATGATGGCCTACGACCGGGCGGCCGCCGCTGAGGTGGCTCCCGTCGAGCCGGGTACGCAGCAGGTCTCCGCCTCGCTCACGGTCACCTTTTCGATCGGGTCGGGCGCCTGAGCATCAGATGATCAGGAGCGGACGTCGAACCTGAGGTGCGTCGCCTTGGGCGACGAGAGAACGCGCGTGGCCTCGAGCCTGACCGGATCCGCGTCCTCGCCGAAGAGGCGGGTGCCGCCTCCGAGCAGGATCGGGGCCACGTGCACCTGCATCTCGTCGACGAGCCCCGCTGCGAGGGCCTGCTGAACCGCCGCCCCGCCGCCCGCAATCGCGACGTCGCGGTCGCCGGCGGCGGCACGGGCCTGCTCGACGGCCGACTCGATGCCGTCCGTGATGAAGACGAACGTTGTCCCGCCCTCCATCTCCACCGGCTCTCGGGCATGGTGGGTAAGGACGAACACCGGCACATGGAAGGGCGGGTTGTCCCCCCACCAGCCCATTGACCTGGGGTCGTCCTCCCAGGCGCCGGACCCACCGCTGAACATCCTCCTGCCCATGACGTGCGCGCCGACGGACGCCACGCGCTCCTCGGTCAGCTCGGAGTCCTGGCCCGCCTCGCCGCCCTCGAGCCCGTGCTGCCCGCGCCAGGCCTCGGTCTGCAGGACCCATTCGTGGAGCTCCTCGCCGTTCTTGCCGAGCGGCTCCTCGAGGGTCGGGTTCGGGCCGGCGACGTAGCCGTCCAGGGACATGGTGATGTCGACGACGACCTTGCCCACGGATTTCCACCCTAGACGAACGGGTCGTGGGGGAGTCGTGAGCGAGCCGCTAGGCTGGCGGCATGTGCAGAAACATCCAGACGCTCTACAACTTCGAGCCCGAGGCGACCGAAGACGAGATCCGCGGGGCGGCCCTCCAGTACGTGCGCAAGATCAGCGGCTTCACGAAGCCGTCGCACGCCAACGAGGAGGCTTTCGCCCGCGCGGTGGACGCCGTCGCAGAGGCCTCGCACCGGCTCATCCAGGAGCTCGTGACGAACGCGCCGCCCAAGGACCGCGAGGTCGAGGCGGAGAAGCGGCGCGCACGCGCCCGCCAGTTCCAGCCGGCCTAGCCGGCTGACACTGTGCGACTCGAGCCCTTCTGCCGTGTCTCGATGCGCTACGGCGCCTCGAGCTGGCACCGGCCGTACGGCGGTGAGGAGGGACTCGGCTTCGGCCAGGGCGACGGCGAGGTCAGCGGCGAGCTCGCTGGCACCGTCGCCTGGGCGAACTATCCGCGCCGGCGCGAGGACGGTGTCTGGACGCCGAACCTGCGCGGGACGATCGCCACAGCCGAGGGCGACGAGGTTCTCCTGTCCGTGAACGGCCAGAGCGTCGAGGAGGACGCTGCGGGTAGCCGCCGGGCCATCCTGGCCCGCGTCGAGCTGACCACCGAGGCGGAGCGCTGGCGGTGGCTGAACACGCGCTTCCTCGTCGGCGAGGGCGAGATCGACGAGGAGCGGGAGCACTGGTGGCTCGACGTCTTCGTCTGCGTCAATGAAGTTGCGCAGGGCCCGCCGGCCATCGGCGCCGAGCCGCCCGAGCGCTTTCGCGCCTAGCCGCCCGGCTCCATCGGCTCCATCTGCATGCCGGGGCCGGTTCCGGGCTGCATGGTTCCGGGCTGCGTGAGGCCCGGGACGCTCTCCGGCGCCGCCGCGACCCAGATCCCTGCCGCCACGAAGAGCACGGCGAATACGCGCGTCAGCCGTTCTCCGTACGGGAGGACCTTCTGCGCGAGGATGAGGACGGCGACGAACGCCATCCAGGTGAGGCTCATCACGCCGAGCGCGAACAGGACGAGCATCAAGCCCCAGCAGCAGCCGACGCAGTACGCGCCGTGTTCGACGCCCATTCGCACGCCGCCGAGCCGGCCCTCCCGCCAGTGGCCCATGACGAAGTGGAGCGGCGTCCGGCAGTGCCGGAGGCAGACGGACTTGAGCGGCGTCAACTCGTACAGGCCGGCGGCGGCGATGGCGGCGCCTGCGACGTAGGGGCCTCCGCTGTCCCATTCGAGGAACCCGAAGTCGAAGTGCACGATGAGGCGGTAAAGGCCGTACGCCGCCAGCCCGTAGAGCGTCCAGACGGCGAGGTAGCTCAGGCAGAAGGCCCACACCGGCAGCGCCGTCTTCCCCTGCCTGGCGTGCTCGCTCGAGACCCGATGGAAGAGCAGGATCATCGGCGCCGCCGATGGGAGCATCATCGCCGCCATCATCGTGACCCAGACCCCGGTGAACCACGCGAGGCCGCCGAGATCCGTGCCCGGGCCCGCGTCCATTCCGCGCATCCGGTCGACCGTCAGGATCCACGTGACGAGCGCCGCTCCGAGCAGCAGAACGGCCACCGTCACGGGCGTCAGTTGGAACGCCGACCGCCGCGTTTCCCGATACGCGCTCATGGTGCCGAGGTCAGGCGGCCCAGGAGAACTCGGAGGTGGAAAGTCCGGTCTTGCCCTCGTACTCGATGCCGAAGGCATTGATGCGCGAGCTCTTCGCCTCGGCCATCGTCAGATTCGATCCGACCGGGTGGAACATGCCGTGAAAGCGGACGGGCTCACCGGTCTCGATTCCGAAGGGCACGATGTCCTCGATCTCGAATTCGATCGCGTCGCCGACGCGAACGCGGTGGCGTAGTCCGTCGTGCTCGACTTCGAATGCGGCCCGCTCGACGCCGAGCATCTCGCCGACGAGCGGCCCGAGCGCGGCCATCGGGCCACCGAGCTGCCCGCTGAAGACGCCGACGAGCTTGTCCGCCTGCTCGTCCGTCGCGTTTTCGTCGACGAACACACCGATGCGCCAGTTCCCCTCGGTCATCACCTTCGGGGTGTCCGCAATTGCGGCGACCTTGAGGCCTCCGACGTCCGTCCCGTCGACCTCTCCCTCGGAGATGTCGAAGAGGAGCACGACGCGGCAATAGTCGTAGGTGGCACCGTGGTCCATGGACAGGTTGCACGGGCACATGAGCTCGCAGGAGCACGTCTCCACGTAGCTCCCCTTCACGTTCCAGGACATTCACTACCTCCTTCGGGGCGGCCGGGCGGCCGGGCGGGATTCTCCGCCTTGGCAGGGAGGTGCGTCAACCCAACTGCAGCGGAGCGGCGCAGGAGTCGAACCTACCCAGCGGCGGGTTACGCCGCCTCACCGGTTTTGAAGACCAGCTGGGCCACCGGGCCCATGCCGCTCCGCGGCAAACGTAGCTCAGGCGGTCTTGGCACGGCGGCGCAGGACGCGCTCGTCCCCGACGCGCCGGGTGAGGCCGTCGGCGTCGAAGCGCTCGAGCAGCAGCTGGGCAGGCTTTCGGCCGGTGCCGAGGAGGTCTCGGAAGCGGGCCAGGGTGATGGAGCCCGCGCCTTCGCACTCCTCCACCATGAGGCGCCTGGCCTCCTCGTAGGCCTGCGCGCCGAGCGCCATGCCGTCGCCGACACGAACGAGCTTCCCCTCGCGCTCGAGAAAGGAGCCGAGCTCGCGGTCCTCGACGGAAACCGGAGTGAACCCCGCCGCGGCCAGCTCGGCCTCGAGCTCCTCCGCTGCAGCCGAGCGCTCTCCGAGACTCGCGACGGCACCGGGAAGGTAGAGGCGCGCGCCTCGCCGTTCGACACCGGCGAGCGGAAGGACGTCCTTCGCCCAGGGCTCCGCCGGAACCGGGATTCCCGGGTCGAGCGCGTCCGCCGCCTCGATGCGGGCACGTAGGTCGGCGCGAAGCTCCTCGAGCCACTCGCCGGAGAAGACCCAGTCGCCCGCGCGCTCGAGCCCGTTCGCCTCACCGCCCAGGTGCTCCAGCACCTCTGATCTGACCGGCGCATGGACGAGCGCTGCGAGATCGCCCCGCTCGAGAAGCTCGAAGCGCTCAGGGCTCACATGGCGAGGCGGCGCCGGATCGAGGACGAGCCCGCCGCCCATCGTCGTCCGGTCGCGCAGGACGACCCGGTCTCCGCGCGCGGCCACCACCGGTGAGGAAAGACGGAGCTGGGCCCAGCGCTCGCCCGCGCGGACGACCCGCGCGTAGTGCTCCGATGTCCCGTGGTGGACGTGCAGGCGCATTCCGTCCGGGATCGTCTCGAGCTCGTCGAGCGCGACGTCGAGGCGGTAGGACCTCGGGTAGGTGCCCGGCGCGATCAGCGCGTCGCCTCGGCGGAGGTCCTTGCGCTCGATTCCCGGAAGGGCGACAGCCACCCGCTGGCCCGCCTCGGCGCGCTCGACGGGGCGGTCGTGCACCTGCACGCTGCGCACGCGGACCTCGAGCCCGGCCGGCTCCGCCCGGAGGGCGTCCCCCTCGCCCACGGAGCCCGACCAGAGCGTTCCCGTCGCCACGGTCCCGATCCCGTGCAGAGTGAACACGCGGTCGACGAAGAGCCTCGCCGAGCCCTCGGTGCGCTCCTCCTCCACCCGGTCGGCCGCGTTCCCGAGAGCGGTGCGGAGCTCGTCGAGACCCTGACCGGTCTTCGCGCTCGTGACCACGACCTCGGCTCCGGGCACGAGCTCCCTCGCCTCTTCGGCGACGAGCTCCACGAGATCCGGCTCGACCGCGTCGGCCTTCGTGATCGCGACGACGCCGTGCTCGATCCCGAGGAGCCGGATGATCGCCAGGTGCTCGTGGGTCTGAGGGCGCGCGCCCTCGCCCGCGTCCACGACCAGGAGGAAGAGATCGATGCCGCTCGCACCGGCGACCATGTTCCGGACGAAGCGCTCGTGGCCCGGCACGTCGATGAGGGAGAGCCGGCGCCCGTCGGGGAGGTCGAGCGGCGCGTAGCCGAGATCGATCGAGATCCCGCGGGCCTGCTCCTCGGGCAGCCGGTCGGTGTCCTTCCCGGTCAGCGCCCGGACGAGCCAGGTCTTGCCGTGGTCGATGTGCCCTGCGGTCCCTACCGTGAGCGGCATTCGCTCACCGCCCGCGCCGCCTCCTCGACCTCGTCGTCGCCGAGCGTGCGGCAATCGAGCAGGAGGACGCCGTCGCGCACGATGCCGATCACGGGCGGGTCGGACCGGCGGAGCGGTTCGGCCAGGGCCTCCTCGAGGGCGCACGCGAAGCTCTCGAGGTCGGTGGTCGGGAGCGAGCCGCCCCCGGCGCGCGCCACGGTCTGCTCGACCCGGCCGCCCGTCAGCTCGGCGAGGCGCTCGGCCCGGGCGCGCACGGTGGGGGCGGGCTCGCGGAGCATGCGGAGGACGGGTGTGTCCCGGCCGGAGCGGTAGAGAGCCAGCGTGCCCTCGAGGGCGGCGAGCGTGAGCTTGTCGGCTCTGAGGGCGCGGTGGAGCGGGTGCCTGCGGAGGCGCTCGACGAGGTCGGCACGGCCGACGGCGATGCCGGCCTGCGGCCCGCCGAGCAGCTTGTCGCCGGAGAACGTGACGACGTGTGCCCCGGCCGCGAGGCTCCCGGCGACGGTCGGCTCGTCGCCGATGTCGGGGAGCACGCCGGAGCCGAGGTCGTCGACGAGCAGCACGCCGCGCTCCTCCGCGAGGCGGGCGAGTGCACCGGGATCGGGGCTGTCGGTGAACCCGACGATGCGGAAGTTCGACTGGTGCACGCGGAGGATCAGCGCGGTGCGCTCGCCGAGCGCGCGCTCGTAGTCCTCGAGGCGCGTGCGGTTCGTGGTCCCGACCTCGACGAGCCGCGCGCCCGAGCGGGCGAGGACGTCCGGGATCCGGAAGCCGTCGCCGATCTCGACGAGCTCGCCGCGCGAGACGAGCACGTCCCTGCCCTCGGCCAGCGCGGCGACCGCCAGGAGCACCGCCGCGGCGTTGTTGTTGACGACGAGTGCGGACTCCGCTCCGGTCAGCTCGCGGAGAAGCGGGGCGACGTGGTCCTGGCGCGACCCGCGCGCTCCCTCCTCCAGGTCGTATTCGAGGTTGGAGTAGCTCGCGGCCGCCTCGCGCACGCGGTCGAGCGCTTCCTCGGCAAGCGGCGCGCGGCCGAGATTCGTGTGGATCACGACGCCGGTCGCGTTGAGGACGCGCCGGAGCCTCGGAGCGGCGATTTCCTCGGCCAGCGCGACCGTGCGCTCACCGAGATCGCCCGGCTCGTCGCCCCTTCGGATCGACTCGCGGGCCTCTGCCAGGGCCGAGCGGGCGGCCCCGACCGCAACCGCGTGTCCCCGCTCGGCCTCGAGCGCTGCCACGCGCGGATCCGCGAGGAGGTCGTTTACGGCGGGCAGTGCGCGTAAAGGATTCTCTTGCTGCATTTCGCCTGATGATACGCCGCGATTGCAGCTAGTCTCCGAGGCCCATGACCGAGATCGCCGCACGCCTAGCGCGCCCCATTCAGCGTCTCGGAAAGCCGAGCACGTTCTTCGTCGTTGCGGCGGTCGTGGTCGCCATCGCGGGGGTGGCGGTTCTCGCGCGCGCGTACACCCTGCGGGACTCCGTTCTCCCCGGTGTGTCCGTGGCCGGAGTGGACGTCGGCGGGCTCGCCCCCGCCGATGCGCGGGCGCGGATCGACGAGGAGATCGGCGCGCAGCTCGACCAGCCCGTCGAAATCGTCGTCGGAGGCAAGTCGCTCCGGGTGACGCCCTCGAACATCTTCCAGGTGGACGCTGCGGCGAGCGAGCAGGCCGCCTATGACTCGGCGCGTGCATCGGTCTCCGCGCGGCTCGGCGCCCTGGCGGTTCCTTTCGCCGTGCAGAAGGACGTTCAGCCGGTGCTGCGCATTCATGAGTCCGGCCGCGATGCGCTCGCGGACGAGCTGGCCGCGCTCACGAAGCGCGCCGTCTCCGCCCGGGTCTCCATGGAAGGAAAGGACGCCGTCGTCGTCCCGGGCCGGGAGGGCACGGCGATCGACGACGCGGCCGTCCTCGCCTCGCTCCGCGAGACCGCGCTTGCCGGCCTCCCCTCGTTCGACGTCGAGCTCCAGACGGTCGAGCCCGCGATCTCCACCGAGGCGGCCGAGCGCGCCGCTACGACTGCGCGCACGATCACGGCCGGCCCGGTGAATCTCGAGCTCGAGGGCGAGGGCGACATCGGCAGCCTCGGCCGGCTCCAGCTCGCATCGCTCATCCGCTTCGAGCCCAAGGCCGGCGCGGTGAACGTCGTCCTCGATCCAGCGGGCATCGAGCGCAAGCTCCACCCGCTGGTCAAGCCGTTCACGCAAAAGCCCGAAGACGCCACCTTCCGCGTCTCGGGCGACCGCGCGTACGTCGTCAAGGCGAAGAACGGGACGACCCTCGACGTGAAGGGCGCCCAGACCGCGATCTACGAGGCCGGCACCGGTCCCGGCCGTCGGCTGGCCGTCGTCGGGCTCGCCACGCTCGCCCCGGAGCTGACGACAAAGGACGCGAAGGCTTTAGGGATCCGCGAGGAGATCTCGACCTTCACGACCGACATGGGCGTCTCCTCGTCGAACCGGATCTGGAACGTGCACCTCCTCGGGAACTATCTCGACGGCACGATCCTGAAGGCCGGCGAGACGTTCTCCTACAACGAGGTCGTCGGCCCGCGCACGATCGAGCGCGGGTTCCGCGAGGGGCAGATGATCTTTGGCGGCGTCCTCATCCCGTCGATCGGCGGCGGTGTCTGCCAGACGGCGACCACGATCTTCAACGCGGCGTTCGAGGCCGGCCTGCCCGTGAAGGAGCGCCACAACCACTCCTGGTACATCAGCCACTACCCGATGGGCCGCGACGCGACCGTTTCGTGGGGAGGCCCTGACCTCGTCTTCAAGAACGATCTCAAGCACGCGATCCTCATCGACGTCAGCTACACCGACGCCACGTTCACGGTCACCTTCTACGGGACCAAGCAGGGCCGGAAGGTGACGTCGACGACGTCGAGCCCCACGAACTACACGCAGCCGAAGATGCAGTACGCGATCGACCCGACCGCGTCTCCGGGCTCGAAGACGGTCGTGGCAGGCGGCGGGCCCGGCTTCGACACCAACGTGCACCGGAAGGTCTACGAGCACGGGAAGCTCATCCGCGAGGACGACTTCTTCACGCGCTACACGCCGCAGAACCCGACGACGGTGTACGGCCCCGGCGGCGAGCCGCCCGGTCCCTACATCATCCTCCCGACTTCGGGATAAGCTGCCGCCGGCATGAGGCCGGAAGCAGCCACCCTTCGACTCGCGGTCTTCCCGCGTTCGAACCTGCTCACCGATGTGCTGCTCATCCTCGGCGGCGCGGGCTTCGTCGCCCTCGCGGCGCAGGTCTCGATCAGCCTGCCGTTCACGCCGGTGCCGATCACGGGACAGACGTTCGCCGTCGTCCTCGTCGGGGCGTCCCTCGGCACGCTGCTCGCCGTCGCCAGCCTCGGCGTCTACATCTTCGTCGGCGCGCTCGGCGCGCCCATCTATGCAGACCAGACGCACGGCTGGGATGTGCTCACCGGCCCGACCGGCGGCTACATCATCGGCTTCGTCTTCGCGGCGGCGCTGACCGGCTACCTCGCCCGGGAGCGGTGGGACCGCCGGTTTTCCTCGGCCGTCGCGGCGATGCTCTCGGGCAACGTCGTCATCTACCTGTTCGGGCTTCCCTGGCTCGCGGCCAAGATCGACACGGGTCTCGAAGACACCCTCGAGGCGGGGCTCTATCCCTTCGTGGTCGGCGACCTCATCAAGCTGTACCTCGCCGGTGCGCTCCTCCCGGCGGCATGGATGCTGGTGCGCCGCTTCAAGGGTTAGCCGCAGCCCACCCGGGTACCCCTCAGTACAGAGAAAACGACTGATTGGAGGGGTTCATTCGTGGCATCCGTCACCGAGTCGATCACCGTTAACTGCCCCAGCACCACCGTCTACGACCAGTGGACGCAGTTCGAGGAGTTTCCCCGCTTCATGGAGGCCGTCGAGTCCGTCACCCAGACCGACGACACGCACCTCCACTGGGTCGCCGAGATCGCCGGCAAGCGTCATGAGTGGGACGCCGAGATCACCGAGCAGAGCCCCGACAAGGGCCTCGCGTGGCGCGCGCTCGACGGTCATTACAACTCGGGCCGTGTCTACTTCGAGCGGATCGACGACAACACCACCAAGCTGACCGTCGAGATGGAGCACGAGACCGACGGCATGGTCGAGGCGCTCGGCTCGGCACTTGGGTTCGACAGCCGCCAGGTCAAGGCCGACCTCGAGCGGTTCAAGGAGTACATCGAGTCGCGCGGCGCCGAGACCGGTGCCTGGCGCGGCGAGGTGCAGTCGGGCGAGCGCGTCCGATAGCGCTTCTCGCTAGTTACTGAGCGTCGGCTTTGGCGGGGGAGGTCGGCGGCTGCGCGTTGAGCCGGTTTTCGTAGCCGGCGACGACAGTCGCCACCGTCTCCGCCGGGTCGTCGCTCACGTACAGGAGGTCGACGTCCTCCTCGGAGATCATCCCTTCGCGGAGGAGCCGGCCCCGAACCCAGAGCATCAGTCCCTCCCAGTAGTCGGAGTCGAACAGGACCACGGGAAAGTGAACGACCTTTCCGGTCTGGATCAGCGTCAGGGACTCGAAGAGCTCGTCCAGCGTCCCGAAGCCTCCCGGGAAGATCACGAACCCCTCCGCCGCCTTCACGAACATCGTCTTTCGCGCGTAGAAGTGGCGGAAGGTGAGATTGACGTCCAGGTACGGGTTCGACCCCTGCTCGTGCGGCAGCTGGATGTTGAACCCGACCGACAGCCCACCGCCTTCCCGGGCCCCGCGGTTGGCGGCCTCCATGACTCCGGGCCCGCCGCCCGTCACAACGGTGAAGCCGGCCTCGGCGAAGCGGCGCCCGACGTCGACGGCCGCCTCGTAGTACGGGGTGTCCTCGCCGACCCGGGCCGAGCCGAAGATCGTGACCGCCGGCTTGGCGAGCGCGGAGACCGCCTCGAATCCTTCGAAGAACTCGTCCGCGATCTTGGCGACGTGCTTGCGCTCGGCGCCGTCGTCGCTCTGGAGGAGCCGCCGGTCGTCCAAGCTAGAACGTGCGCTCGACGTGGGTCGCCGTCATCGCCACGGCCAGGAAGACGGCGAGCCCGATGTACACGGCCCCTGCCGTGAGCCGCTGCGAGGTCGTCACCTTGTAATACGCGGCCGCTGCCGGATTCTCGCGCTCCTTCCAGCGGCGCCACAGCTCGACCGCGCCGAGCACGAGGATGAGGATGAGGATCGGGTTCGGATGCCAGAACGTGAGGGCGACGAGGCCGGCCAGGCCGACCGCCCAGAGCGCGGGGTGCACGGCGGCGACCGCGCGCCCTCCGTCGAGCGGCACGACCGGCAGCAGGTTGAAGAGGTTCAGGAAGAAGCCCGTGAACGCGAGCGCGATCAGGAGCGGGGAGTCGAACGCCTCGCCGAGCCCCCAGACGGCCAGCGCGCCGAGCGTCCCGAGGATCGGCCCGGCGAGCGCGACGCGCGCCTCCTTCCAGGCGTCGGCCGGCATCTGCTTCATGCCGACGACTGCGCCCAGGAACGGGATGAAGAGCGGGGCCGAAGCCGGCACTCCCTGGCGTCGCAGCTCGAAGACGTGGCCGAGCTCGTGCACGAGGATCAAAAGGACGAAGCCGGCCGCGAAGCGCCAGCCCCAGATCCAGGCGTAGGCCGCGATCGACACCAGCATCGTCGCCGACGTCGCGAAGATCTTGAACTTGAAGAGCGCGAGCGCGAGAAACTTGAACTTCGCCAGGAGCGCGCCGATCGCCGCGAGCGGCGCGATCAGCTTCTTGCCGATCTCCTTCCAGCGCGGCTCGGGATGGATCGGCTTGTACTCGCGCTGCGGCTCCGGTTCGTAGGCCGGATAGTCGGGCTCGTGCTGGGGGGCGAACGGTCCCATGTCACTTTCATCGTAGCCAGGGCCCGATCCCTTGAACCTCGGTCAGCCGACTCGTACCTTCTGGGCCCCTTTGCCAAGGGAGGGATCGAGGCGCACGCCGCCGAATGGCTGTGCGTGCGCCTCGTTGTCCTCGTCTCCGTCCTGCTCGCGGCATTCGCGGTAGCCGGTTGCGGCGCCTCGGGCGGAGGCGTCAGCGGCCTCGAGACCGTGTCCGCCTTCTACCAGGGCGACCCCACCGACGACGAGAAGCAGGTCCAGGTGCCCTGCCCTTCGGGGAAGAAGGCGCTCGGCGGTGGCTTCGAGCTCGCCGCCGGCGGCCTCCCGATCGACGTGCAGTTCTCGGAGCCCATGGGTCAGCTCGGCCAGGCGCCGACCGGCTGGCAGGCCTTCGCGATGGAGACCTCGCCGATCGGCGCGACCGAGGAGTGGAGCTTCGACGTCTACGCCGTCTGCGCCGACGCGTAGCTCACGATCCTGCCGACGTATACGTGTACTTCACCTTGGCGCCGTACAGGTGATCGCCGTTCCCCTCGCAGATCCGGAGGGCGTACGCGTAGTCGGAGCTGACCGCCTGCTTGGCCGACGGCACCGACGCCGTCATTGACATCAGGTTCCCCGACGTGTCCAACGAGATCTTGTCGGCGATCATCGCGCCGTTGCCGGCCGAGGGCTTCGTACGCCAGAGCTCGAGCGCGAACGCGCCGACCACGCTCCTGAAGAAGACCTGGGCCGATTTCACCTTCGCACCGGCCGGGAGGTTCACGGAGGCCAGGAAGCAGCCGCCGTTCGTCGTCAACCCGTTGTTGCCGTCGTTCGTCCAGACCTTGCCGTCGGTGCCCGGGTGGAACGCGAGCGGGCCGACGGCGAAGTAACCCGTCTTGGCTTTGCTGTAGGTGAAAGACGACGACGTGATGGCGTAGGCGGCCCCGACGGCGATCAGCGCGACGATTGCCACTCCGAGGAAGAGGCTCCAACGCTGCTTCTTGCGGATCGCTCCCATTTCGACTCCTTTCCAGCGCGGACGGAGCGATCAAATCACTATGTGGCCGAGGTTACGACCCGCGGCCGATCCACTCCTCGCCTCCCTCGTAGACCTCCTTCTTCCAGAGCGGAACGGTCTCCTTGAGGGTGTCGATCGCGTCCTTGCAGGCGGCGAGCGCGTCCTGGCGGTGCGGGGCGGAAACGGCGACGGCGACGCTCGCCTCGCCGATCTCGCAGACGCCGACCCGGTGCGTGATGGCAACTGCGCAGAGCTCGTACCGTTCCTTCAGGTTTTCGGCGAGCTCGCTCATGACGCTCTCGGCCATGCCCTCGTAGGCCTCGTACTCGAGGCGCACCACGTTGCGCCCCCGCGACTCGGCGCGCACGGTGCCGACGAACGTGGCGATGGCGCCCGCGCGTTTGTCCTCGACCTCTGCGACGACAGCGGCGAGGTCGATCGGATCCTCGGTGAGCCGAAACGCGCCGCCCGAGACGGGCGGGATGAGCGCAACCTCGTCGCCATCCGACAGAGCGCTGCCGCGCTCCACGTATACGCGGTTCACGGCGAAGACGAGGCCGGTCGGCTCCTCTCCGAGCCCGAGCGCGGGCCAGACGTCCCCGACGTGCGCGCCGTCACCGAGCTCGAGTTCGCGCCGTCCCGTTCCCGCGTGCTCGCGCACGCCGGCGAAAAGCCTCACCGTGACTCGCATGGGCGTTAGCCTAGAGGCGATGGCGAAAGCCGAAGACCGCCGCGAGACCGACTCGGGCATCGAGGTCAAGCCGGTCTACACGGCCGATGACGTCGGCGCTTCCGAACTCGCGCGGCCCGGCGAGTTCCCGTTCACGCGCGGTCCGTACGCGGACATGTACCGCGGCCGGCCGTGGACGATCAGGCAGTACGCAGGGTTCGCCTCGGCCGAGGAGACGAACGCGCGCTTCCGCTACTTGCTCGACCGTGGGCAGACGGGCCTCTCGGTCGCCTTCGACCTGCCGACGCAGCTCGGTCTCGACTCCGACGACGAGCGTGCGGCGGGAGAGGTCGGGCGCACGGGTGTCGCCATCGACTCGCTCGCGGACATGGAGATCCTCTTCGACTCGATCCCGCTCGGCGAGGTGTCGACCTCGATGACGATCAACGCCCCGGCTGCGCTGCTGCTCCTCCTGTACGAGCTCGTCGCCGAGGGCCAGGGAGTCCCGGGCGCGGAGCTGCGGGGCACGGCGCAGAACGACATCCTCAAGGAGTACGTGGCGCGCGGGAACTACATCTTCCCGCCGCGCCCGTCGATGCGGATCACGACCGACCTCTTCGCCTACTGCCATGAGCGGTTGCCCAGGTGGAACACGATCTCGATCTCCGGGTACCACATCCGCGAGGCGGGGTCGACCGCCGTGCAGGAGCTCGGCTTCACGCTCGCGCACGGCATCGCGTACTGCCAGGCCGCGGTCGATGCGGGCCTCTCGCCCGACGAGTTCGGCGAGCGGCTCTCCTTCTTCTTCAACGCCCACAACCACTTCTTCCAGGAGGTGGCGAAGTTCCGCGCGGCGCGGACCCTCTGGGCACGGATCATGAGCGAGCGCTTCGGGGCGACGAATCCCAAGGCGCAGGCGCTGCGCTTCCACGCGCAAACCGGCGGCTCGACGTTGACCGCGCAGCAGCCTGAGAACAACATCGTGCGGGTTGCGATCCAGGCGCTCTCGGCGGTGTGCGGCGGCGCGCAGTCGATCCACACGAACGGGTACGACGAGGCGCTCGCCCTCCCGTCGGAGCGGGCGGCACGCATCGCTCTCCGGACGCAGCAAGTGCTCGCGCACGAGGCGGGCGGGACCGACGCGGCGGACCCGCTCGGCGGCGCCTACTTCCTCGAGACGCTGACCCGTGAGCTGGAGGAGCGCGCCTGGGCTCTGATCGAACGCGTGGACGAGCTCGGTGGCGCGGTGGCCGCGATCGAGCAAGGGTTCACGCAGCACGAGATCGAGGACTCGGCCTACGAGCACGAGCGGCGGCTCGAGAGCGGCGAGGAGATCCTGGTCGGCGTGAATCGCTTCGCCGAGGAAGAGACCGGCGAGGAGATCGAGCTCCACCGGCTCGACCCGGCCGCGGAGCGGCGCCAGCTCGACCGCACCTTTCGTGTGCGTGCCGAGCGGGACGCGGCGTCTGCCGAGTCGGCGCTGTCGCGGGTGGTCGACGCGGCGCGCGGAACCGACAATCTGCTTCCTCCGATGCGGGAAGCGCTCGCGGCCCGCTGCACAGTGGGGGAGATCTGCAACGCCCTGCGCGAGGAGTTCGGAACGTACGACGCTCACCACGCGCCGTGACGCTCGAAGACGACGTCGTTCTCCTGCGGCCGTTCGAGCAGGGCGATGTGCCCGCGATCGTGGAGGCGTGCCAGGATCCCGAGATCCCGCGCTGGACGGCCGTTCCTTCGCCCTACACGGAGGCCGATGCCCGCGGCTGGCTCGAGTCCGACGAGGAGGAGTCGTTCGCCATCGTCGACAAAGCGAGCGGCGAGCTGGTCGGGTCGATCGGAGTGCGCTACCCGGGAGGCGGCGTCGGCGAGGTCGGCTACTGGGTGAAGCGTGAGGCTCGCGGCCGTGGTGTGGCGACGCGCGCGCTCGCGCTCGTCGCCCGGTGGGCGCTGGAGGCGAGAGACCTGGGCCGCTTCCAGCTGAGGGCAGAGGTCGAAAACGAGGCGTCGCAGCGGGTGGCCGAAAAGGCTGGTTTCGTGCGAGAGGGAGTGCTGCGATCAGAGCTCCTGATGAAGGGCGAGAGACGCGACGTCGTCATGTACTCACTGGTGCGCGACGATCTCTAGGGGCCACCCCGAACCACCACCCGCTTTCGAGCGTACCGCCGGAATCCGCGCGCATGGCGCGCCAAATGTGGCGAGATGCGCCACGTCTGAAGGAAGATAGGGACGTGGCCAAGGCCGAGGACAAGGGAACGCGCGACAAGCTCGAAGAGCTCCAGGCCCTCCGCGACGAGGCGCTCCACTCCGGGGACGAGCGCGCGGTCGAGCGCCAGCGCTCCCGCGGCAAGCTCCTCGCACGCGAGCGAATCGAGAAGCTCCTCGATCCCGGGAGCTTCGTCGAGCTCGACCGCTACGTGCGCCACCGAAACCCGCACTTCGGGATGCTCGACCGCCGTCCGTGGGGCGACGCGGTCGTCACCGGCTACGGCACGATCTTCGGGCGGCGCGTCTTCGTCTTCTCGCAGGACTTCACGGTCTTCGGCGGCACCCTCAGCGAGGCTTTCGCCGAGAAGATCTGCAAGGTGATGGACCTCGCGCTCAAGTTCGGCTGCCCGCTGATCGGCATCAACGACTCGGGCGGGGCGCGGATCCAGGAAGGCGTCGTCTCGCTCGGCGGCTACGCGGAGATCTTCTGGCGGAACGTGCAGGCCTCGGGCGTCATCCCCCAGATCAGCCTCGTCATGGGCCCGACAGCGGGAGGGGCCGTGTACTCGCCGGCCATGACCGACTTCGTCCTCATGGTCAAGGAGAGCTCCTACATGTTCATCACGGGCCCCGAGGTCGTGAAGACCGTGACCGGGGAGGACGTCAACTTCGAGGAGCTCGGTGGCGCGGTGACGCATGCCTCGAAGTCCGGCGTCGCGCACTTCACTGCCGACGACGAGGAGGCGTGCCTAGAGGACGCGCGCTACCTGCTCTCGTTCCTGCCCCAGAACAACGTCGATCCGCCGCCCTACTTCGAGCCCTCCGACCCGATCGGACGCGAGGACGCCGATTTGGACACGCTGATCCCGGACGAGCCGACCAAGCCGTACGACATGCGCACGGTGATCGAGAAGGTGGTCGACGACGGCGAGCTCCTCGAGGTGCAAGAGCTCTGGGCCGAGAACATCGTCTGCGCATTTGCGCGCCTGGGCGGCCATCCCGTCGGCGTCGTCGCGAACAACCCGCGTGCGCTCGCGGGCACCCTCGACATCGACTCGTCCGTGAAGGCGGCGCGCTTCGTCCGCTTCTGCGACGCGTTCAACATCCCGCTCGTCACGTTCGTCGACGTCCCGGGCTTCCTGCCAGGAACCGCGCAGGAGTGGGGCGGGATCATCCGCCACGGCGCGAAGCTCCTCTACGCCTACTGCGAGGCGACCGTCCCGAAGATCGCCGTCATCACGCGCAAGGCCTACGGCGGCGCCTACGACGTCATGAGCTCGAAGCACATCCGTGCGGACTTCAACTTCGCGTGGCCGACCGCGGAGGTGGCGGTCATGGGACCGGAAGGCGCGGTGAACATCGTCTTCCGCAAGGAGCTCGAGGACGCGGAGGATCCCGATGCGCGGCGCGCCGAGCTGATCGAGGACTACAAGGAGCAGTTCGCGAATCCCTACGTCGCGGCGGAGCGCGGCTACGTGGACGACGTGATCGAGCCGAGGAAGACGCGTCCCGTGCTGATCGACGCGCTGAAGACGGCGATCACGAAGCGCGAGCGCCGACCTCCCCGCAAACACGGAAACATCCCGCTCTGAGTCGCTCGTCAGGCGCGACTCAGCGAGCTAGGTCAGCCAGGCGAGCGCACGTGCGCCGAACGGGAGCGTGGTCACGACGCTGGTGGTGCCCGTGCGCCCGATCACCGTCTCGTCGTCGGTCGCGATGGCGACGTAGAGCTCGTCCGGTGACCAGGCAATGGCAGTCGCCCCCCTGACCACAGGGAGGCTCATCGAATCGCCGCCGCGGCTCACCATCACGTACTCCCGCTCCGGGTCCACGCGGGCGAACGCGAAATTTCCGATCGGCGAGACGCGGAGGTCCTCGATGTGTGTGCCGATGTGGGGCAGGAAGGTTTCCAGCCCGCCCTGCGCAAAGACCGCGGCCGCGCTGTCCCCCTGTTTCTGCAGGATCGCGACGAAGCTCGTGAGGCCGAACCAGCTCACCTGAGCGAACCTCCAACCGCCGGCATCATCGACTCCCGCGGCACCGAGAGCCTCGGCGAGCTGGGGGCGTGAGAAGAAGATGAAGGGGCTGCCGTGCCGGCGCGCGATCACGAGGTTGCCGTCGAGGACGACGCTGAGCGCGCCGTCTCCTCGCCAGGCCGGTGCGCACCCGTCCACGTTCGGAAACTGGATGCCGCTCGAGCTCCGCACGGACGTGAAGTCGCCGCTGCAGCGAGCGGCCAGAGATCCGTCCTGGCTCCACACCAGCCCGTTGCAGTCGGGTGGATGCGGCGCCCGTTCAGAGGCCATGCTCGGGAAGCGGAACGCCTCGGTCTGGCAGGCGGCATCGGCGGTCACGATGAGTCCGTGAAGCTCCCGCGGAGGAGGCGCCGGCGCGCCCGAGGCGTCGTCGTGGCTGCGGATCCCGTCGGCGATCGCCACGACGAGAAGCACGACCACCGCGCCCCCGACGAGCCATGTGAGCCCGTTTCGCATCAGCGCCAGGCCAGGTCGCGGGCCGAGACGCCGAGCCGGCGCACGCGCGCGTCCCCCGTGTCCGGCCGCAGCAGGAAGACGGCCCCGTCTCGCGTCGCGGCGACCACCCATCGCTCGCTCGGGGCCCAGGCGAGCGCCGTCACGGTGCCGCCAACCGGCGCGATGGGTGCCGGACCGCCACCGGAGTCGAACGTTCCCGCCAGCTCACCGTCGAGCCACAGGGTGGCAAAGGTCCTCTTCGGGCTGAGCTCGAGGGACGCTGAGCGGTGTCGAGGCAGGTCGGCCCGCACGAGGACGTTTCCGTCCTCCACGATTACGAGCTTCGTGGGCAGGACCGCTGCGAAGCGGGAGTCCGTGAACCAGACGACGGCCTCGACGGGGTGCGGATAGAGCGTGCGAACGCAGCGCGCAGTTGCGTTGTCGCCGGGAAGTGTGAAGAGGCGTTGGCCCCGCCGGCAGTTGATCGTCCACTCGACGAGCCTGCCGTCGTGCTCCTGCGTGAGGGTTCCGTCCGGCTTGAATGCGGGTGCCCTTCCACGGACGAGGATCGGCTGGCCGGCGGCGGTGTCGAGCGCGAACCCGTCGTCTCTCGGTAGCGCAACCACTCCGCCCAGCGGGCTCCAGACGGAGCCGCCGGGAGCCGCGACTCTGCCATCCGGGGAAAGCGAGAACCGGCACCCGCTGTAGCTCGGAGGCCGTTCCTCGGTGAAGCCGGCGAGCTCGAGCGTCCGGAGGCGGCAGCCGTCGGCCGGATCGCTGTAGAAGACGGTGCCCATCGATCCTTCGGGCATTCCCGGCGGGACGATGCGCCGCTCGGCCGACGACGCGGCGGCTTTCACGTCACGGTCGCGCAGCCCGCCCCGTAGCGCGTCTGCAGCGGCAGCCGCGGCGAGGGCGAGGACAGCCGCGAGCACGAGCCACGTGCGCATCTCGAAAGACGATACGCCGCCCGCGCGGCAGAAGTTCTAGGCGGTCTCGAGGACGACGAGCTCCGGCAGGCGCGGCTCGTCGAACTCTTCCTTGAACGCCAAGACGACATCGGGGTCGAACTGCGTTCCCGCGCAGCGCTCGAGCTCGGAGATGGCACGCTCGTGCGAGAGCTTGGAGCGATAGACACGGTCGGTCGTCATCGCGTCGTAGGCATCGGCGACGAAGAGGATCCTGGAGCCGAGCGGGATCGCCTCGCCGCCCAGCCGGTCGGGATAGCCGTCCCCGTCCCAGCGCTCGTGGTGGTGCAAGACCCAGGAGGCGACCGGCTCGACACCCAGGGAGTCGAGCATCCTGAAGCCGATCTGGGGATGGCGCTCGAGAACGAGGCGCTCGGCCTCGTTCAGGGGCCCGGGCTTTCGCAGGATCTCCTCGGGGATGGCGAGCTTTCCGAGGTCGTGCAGGGAGCCGGCCAGGCGGGCGAGCTCGACCTGCTCGGTCTCCAGGCCCATCTTCTTGGCCACCCGTGCCGCCAGCTCTCCGACCATGTAGGAGTGCGAGCCCGTGTAGGCATCCCTCGCATCGACCGCATGGGCCAGGGAGGCCGCCGCGCGCAACCTGGCTGCGCGGTCGGGCCCTTCGGCCAGGCGGCGAAGCTCGGCCAGCTCGAGCAGGTCGGGGCGGTAGACCCTGACGCGGTTCTTTCCGTGCTCCTTGGCCAGGTAGAGGGCCGAGTCTGCGACGCGCACGAGCTCGGAGCGCTCGACGCCGTGCTGCGGATAGGTCGCAATACCGGCCGAGATCGAGACGTGGCCGCCGTGCTCACACTCGGCTTCGGCGACGCGCTCGATGATCGCCTTCGCGATCGAGAATCCTTCGTGCTCGTCGCGGCGCGGCAGGAGGAGCGCGAACTCGTCGCCTCCGAGCCGGAACGCCTCGCCGCCCTGGCGGAGGCGCGCGGCGACCTGCGCAAGCACACGATCGCCGACCGGGTGGCCGAAGCGATCGTTGATCTGCTTGAAATTGTCGATGTCGAGGAGGCAGAGGGTCAGCGCGACACCGCGCTCCTGTGCCTCGTCCAGGTCCCGCTGCAGCCGCTCGTGGAAGTGCCGGTGGTTCCCGAGCCCGGTCAGCGGGTCGGTGAGCGCGAGGCGCATGGCCTTGAGGGCGCTGTAGACGGAGCGCTGGTAGAGCGCGATGGCGACGAGGGGGCCGACGAGCGCGATGGCCAGGAGCGGAGAGCGCTCCCAGAGCACCGCGAGCATGAGGCTGACCGACGCCATGATCGAGAACGGCACCGCCGTCCAGTAGACGGACTTCTGCAGGAGCGGCATGAACGGCTCACGCGACCACCGCGCGATGATCGCGGCGATCAGCGGGATGTTGACGGCGTAGAACGCCGCCGCGGCGAGCAGCACCTGCAGGAGGAGCGAGGCGACCCCCGTCTCCTTCGCTCCGAAGGATGCGGCGAGGCCGGCCGCGCCGCCGCCCAGCGAGTAGACCGCGCTGTTGTAGGACAGGCGGATCGCCGGACGGCGCTGGAACAACTCGATGAGCGCCCTCGTGAGGAAGCCCATCACGACCGCCGGCGCCCAGCCGTAGATCACGGCTGTTCCGACGATGAAGACGGCCGCGAGCGAGATTCCCTCCGAAGAGATCCCCTCGATCGGGACCGGGTGCGCCTCGACAAAGGTCGCCGCCAGAAGGAGTGCAAAGACTCCGGCGAGGACCTCAGGCTCGGGGTTCGATGCCGCGAATTCGCCGATGGCGAATGCGAGCACGGCGAAGCCCGAGAGGGCCACCGGGACGACAATGGGCAGAAGCCGCGCCGTCTCGCGCGAGACGAGACGACGCTCCGGCTTCACCCGACCCGATGCGCTCACGGTCGAGCGAACGGGGCGCAGGCTCACGGCTATGACTTAACCGTTCGCCGTGCTACCAGGCCCACCCTTCAAGGTCGCTCAGGAAAGCGGCCATGAGGGCGGCGACAACAGCAACGTGCGCGAGCTTTACCTTCCAATGAAGCATTCCGATCATCTCCCGTGTTCGGACGCCTAGAACGAGCCGAAGTATCAGTGCATCGGGGAAGCCGCAACATCCCCCCTTCGAGGGATTCGGGAAAAGCCTGCTCAAACCTGGCTTTTCGGGCTCTTCGGCCCTAGAGCAGGCCGGCTTCCCGAAGCGGGCGCCTGGCCCAGGCAAAACGGTCGCGATACCAGCCCGTAAGCGGCACGAACGCGACTCCCTGGCTGGAGGAATGGATCATCCAGCCGTTTCCGAGCGCGATGCCCGTGTGATCGACCTCGGAAGGGCTCGAACGGCGCCCATCCGAGCCGAAAAACGTGACATCGGCGGCCCTCAGGTGGTCGAACGGGATCCGCTTCGACCTCGGCACCTCGCCGCTCATCTGGTACGTCGTGCGGCCCTGGAGCACCGAGGAAAGCGAGCCTCCGTTCGGGTACGGCTGCAGCTTGTAGACGCGCCAGACGAAGCCGGAGCAGTCGAAGCCTCCGCGCGACGTGACCCCGAACGTCACCTGCTGGTGCTCCGACATGCCGCCCCAGATGTAGGGGTAGCCGATGAAATGGACAGCCCGCTGCAGGACGCGCTTGGGCCAGTCGCCGTAATTCGGGAGCGAGAACGAGTCGGCGAGCGCGGCGACGTTGTCTCGGTCCCACTGCGAGATCTGCAGCGCGCGGGCCAGCGAATACGCGGCTTCCGCGCGGGTCGCGGGATCCTGCGGCCGCAGCTCGAGGTTGTCGTCTTCCTGCGGATGGTTGAACCGGAGCCAGATCAGGCGGGCGACGACTTCGTTCCCGAGGCGGCGGGGCGGTTGGAGACCGGCCTCCTTCGCCTTCCGCTGGAACGTCTTCGCATCCGGGCGGAGGCCGAGCGCCTTCACGATCTTTGCGTCCAGCTCGGCGATCGACACCTCTGCGTCGGGGTCGACCACGACCTGGGGCTCACCCGTGAGGGCGGCGAGCGCCTCGCCCAGCTCGGCGCGCGTGATGTTCTCCTTGGCCCGGAAGCTCGACACGCTCGGGCCCATGAGCCCGTTCGCGACGACGGCCTTGATCTGTGGCTGGGCCCAGCTCGCGGCAGCGGCCGGCTGCGCCGCGACGAAGGCGGCGGCCACGGCAAGGATTGCGACGAGACCCCGGCGCATGGTGTTCCTATCGTCGGGCCCTCTCAGGGCCTTTAATCTCAGCCGGATGAACCGCGAGATCCGGCCCGAGCCCTCACCGGAGGAGCTGGAGGCGATCGAGGAGGCGCTTGCGCGCCTGACGGCGCCGCCGGCCGACTCGCGCTCGGCCTGGTGGCGGGCCGGGGTCGCCGAGGATCTCAGCGAAGAAGAAGAGCCCGCCTGACGGCCACGCGCCACTCCGCCAGGAGGCGCTCGGCTTCCGCCTCGGGCAGCTCGGGCTCGTAGCGCGCGGCGGAGCGCCAGAGGCCCGCCAGCTCGCCGGTGCCGCTCCAGACGCCGGTGGCGAGGCCCGCGAGCGCGGCCGCACCGAGAGCCGTGGTCTCCCGCTCCTCGGGCACCTCGACGGGCAGGCGAGTGAGGTCGGCGAGGAACTGCATGAAGAACGCGTTGCCCGCCCCACCTCCGTCGGCGCGCAGCGTCTCGACCGCGAAGGGGAGGGCGTCGACGACGTCCCGTACCTGGAAGGCCGCGGCCTCGAGGGCGGCCCTCACGATGTGCTCTCGCCGGGTGCCCCCGGAGATCCCGCTGATGAGCCCACGCGCCTCCGGAACCCAGTGCGGCGAGCCGAGCCCGGCGAGCGCGGGTACGAAGTAGACGCCGCCGTTGTCCTCCACAGAGCGTGCGAGCGCCTCGCTCTCCGCCGAGTCCCCAAGGAGCCCCAGCGCGTCCCGCAGCCACTGCAGCGCCGCGCCGGTCACGAAGACGGAGCCCTCGACCGCATAGACCGCCTCCTCGGAGCGGAGCCGCCAGGCCACCGTCTCGACAACGCCCTCGCCCGGCTCGCTTCGCTCTGTCCCGCTGTTCGCGAGCAGGAAGGCACCGGTCCCGAACGTCGCCTTCGCCTCGCCGCGCCCGAAGCAGGCCTGGCCGAAGAGCGCAGCCTGCTGGTCGCCTGCCGCCCCGGCGATGGGGATGCGCGCGCCGAAGAGCTCCGCCTCGCCGATTTCGCCGCTGGAGCTGACGATCTCCGGAAGCACCGAGCGCGGCACGCCGAAGAGCTCGAGGAGCTCGCCGTCCCACTCGAGCGTCGAGAGGTCGACGAGCAGCGTCCGCGAGGCGTTGGAGACGTCGGTCGCGTGGACAGCGCCGCCCGTCAGCTTCCAGATGAGCCAGGAATCCACCGTCCCGAAGGCGAGATCGCCGGTCGCCTCGCGAAGGATCCACTCGAGCTTGGTCGCCGAGAAGTAGGGGTCGGGGACGAGCCCGGTCCGGTCGCGGATGAGGTCGGCGGGGAGCTCCTTGCAGCGCTCGGCGGTGCGCCGGTCCTGCCACACGATGGCGCTGTGGGCCGGCTCGCCGGTGGTGCGGTCCCACATGATCGTCGTCTCGCGCTGGTTGGTGACGCCGATCGCGGTGAGGTCGGCGGCCTCGACGCCCGCCTCTTCGAGCGCCTCCTCGGCCGCGTTGAGCACGGACTCCCAGAGCCGGTTCGGATCCTGCTCGACCCACCCGGGGCGGGGATAGTGCTGCGCGACGTCGCGGTAGCCCCGGCCTTTCGTCCGCAGGGCCTCGTCGAGGACGAGGCACGTCGTGCCCGTCGTCCCCTGGTCGATCCCGAGCAGCACTAGAGCGGGAGCTCGAAGGCCTGCAGCACGAGCAGCGGTGCGAAACCCTGGCGCCGGTACAGGCGAAGCGCGGGCAGGTTGTCCGCGTGCACGGAAAGCCCGAGCGTCTCGCCGGGGTGGCTCGACCAGTAGCCGGCCAGCGCCTCCGAGAGGACGTAGGCGCCGATCCCACGGTCGCGCTCGCTCTCGGTCACGCCGAGGTGGTAGATCCAGCGGTCGGCGGCGTCGATGTTGACGATGGCGCGCGCCGCCTCGTCGGCCTCGCCGATGTAGACGGCGCCTTGCTCGAGACCGGTAAGCCACGCGCTCTCCGGAAACGAGCCGTCCGGAAAGCACTCGCGATAGAGATCCATCGTCACATCGAGGTCGTGGGGCGTGCCCGGCCGCACCGTCAGCGTCTCGGGGCCCGACTCGACCCGGCGGTGGTCGACCTCGGTGAGGCGGAAGACCGCGGTCGCGTTCCCAGACGGGGCGAATCCGGCGCGCTCGAGCAGGAGTCGTCCCGTCGCGTTCCTCGCGCCCACTGCGCCGACCACCCGGTGGGCAGTCCTGTTCTCCGCGCGCTCGATGGCCGCTTCGAGCAGCACCGACCCGAGCTTCTGCCCGCGGTGGCTCGGCGCGACGAGCGGGCCGAAGAGGTCCGCGTGGTCGAAGCCCGGCGAGATCTCGACGCCCGCGAAGCCGACGACCTCGCCGTCGATCTCGTCCACGAACAACGTCTCCTCAGGCGGGACCTCCCAGTCGGAGAGCTCGCTCTCGAGCTCCTCCGCGGTCGTCCAGAGAGGATTGCCCACCTGCTCCTGCGGCCGCTGGAGGGCATGCCGGGAGAGCTCGAGCACTGCGGCGTGGTCCTGCGGCGCGAAGCTACGCAGGCTGCTGCCCACGGAGGACCCTCGGGGCGCTCATGAAGTAGTCGAGGCCGGAGATCCAGGTCAGTGCGAGCGCCACGAGCCCGGCCCACCACGCGATGTCGGTGCTGAAGGCGCCGCCCGCCGCGAGACCGCCGATCGCCGCCGCCGTGGCCTGCGCACCCGTCTTGAGCTTCCCCAGATCGCGCGCAGCCATCACCACTCCTCGCTCGAGCGCGGCGAGCCGAAGGCCCGACATGAGGAATTCGCGGGCGACGATCGCGGCGACCATCCACGCGGGAAAGGCAACGTCGACAAGCATGATCAGCGCCGCCATGACGAGGAGCTTGTCGGCCACCGGATCGAGCAGCCGGCCCAGGTTCGACGAGCGGTTCGTGCGCCGGGCCCACCAGCCGTCGACGTAGTCGGTGGTCATCGCAAGAGCGAAGACCGCGGTCGCCCAGTAGTAGTGATTGGGGAAGTCCCAGGCGAAAAGCACGACGACGACGGGCACCGAAAACGCACGTGCGAGCGTCAGCTGGTCTGCAAAGTGCATGGAAGGGACAGAATACGCGCGCCCATGCCTCCTTTCGGAAAGGTTCTCGTCGCCAACCGCGGGGAGATCGCGGTCCGGGTCTTCCGCACGCTTCGCGAGCTCGGGATCGGGACCGTGGCCGTCTACTCGGAGGCGGACCGCGCTTCGCTCCACGCTGCCGTCGCCGACGAGGCGTATCTCGTCGGCCCGGGAGCCCCGGCCGAGAGCTACCTGAACCAGGAGCGCATCATCGACGCCGCCCGGAAAGCGGGGGCAGAGGCGATCCACCCCGGCTACGGGTTCCTCGCCGAGAACGCATCGTTCGCCAGGGCCTGCTCGGATGCGGGCATCGTCTGGATCGGGCCTCCACCCGAGGCCATCGAAGTGATGGGATCGAAGGTTGCAGCCCGGGAGCTCATGAGAGGAGCGGGAGTCCCGATCATCCCCGGGACGACGGAGCCGGTCACGTCGGCGGCCGAGGTCGCGCGCCTGGGCGACGAGTTCGGCTGGCCGCTCGCGATCAAGGCATCGGCCGGAGGAGGCGGGAAGGGGTTCAAGGTGGTGGGGTCCGCGGACGAGGCCGAGCGAGCCTTCGCCGCGGCGCAGCGTGAAGGAGAGTCCTACTTCGCGGACTCGACGGTCTACGTCGAGAAGTTCATCGCCGACCCGCGCCACGTCGAGGTGCAGGTGCTCGCCGACGATCACGGCAACGTCCTTCACCTCGGCGAACGCGACTGCACGATCCAGCGGCGGCATCAAAAGCTGGTCGAGGAGACGCCGTCGCCGGCGGTGACCCTGGAGCTTCGCGAGCGCATCGGCGGAATCGCGGTCGAGGCCGCGCGCGCGGTCGGTTATCGCAGCGCGGGAACGATCGAAGGTCTGCTCGATCGCGAAGGCAACTACTGGTTCCTCGAGATGAACACCCGGATCCAGGTGGAGCACACGGTCACCGAGCTCGTGACGGGCGTCGATCTCGTCCGCGAGCAGGTGTTGATCGCGACGGGCGAGCCGACAAGCCTTCGCCAGGAGGAGCTGGGCTTTCGCGGCCATGCGATCGAGTGCCGCATCAACGCCGAGGACGCGTCGAGCGGCTTTCTGCCGACGCCGGGAGTGCTTACGCGCTACCGCGAGCCGGCGGGGCCCGGCGTTCGTGTGGATTCGGGGGTCGTCGAGGGCAGCGAAGTCTCCGGCCTCTACGACCCGCTCGTCGCGAAGCTCTGCGTGTGGGACACCGATCGCGAGCGGGCACGCGCGCGCATGCTGCGCGCGCTCGACGAGTTCGAGATCGAGGGAGTCAAGACGCTCGTGGGTTTCCACAAGGCGCTCCTGCGACGCGCGTGTTTCGTCGCCGCTGAGACGTGCCACGGCGTTGTCGAGTCCGACGAGCTGGCGCAGGAAGCCGAGGAGTTGTCTCATGGGACAACAAGAGTAGCGCGCTCAGCGGACGGACACTTTCGCGAGCACACGCTCGAGGTAGAGGTCGACGATCGCCGTTTCGAGGTGAAGATGCTGCGGCCGGAGCCGCCCTTCGCCGAACTGGCCCGCCGGCGCCGCGAGCGCACGGGAGGCGGGGCCGGCCACGGGGCCGCGCGTGACGCCGTGGTGAGTCCGATGCAGGGCACCGTCCTCGCCGTCGAGGTCGCCGAGGGCGACGAGGTGCGGGCCGGTCAGGTGATCTGCATCGTCGAGGCGATGAAGATGGAAAACGAGATCACCGCTCACCGCGAGGGGCTCGTCACGGGCCTGTCGGTGTCCGCGGGTGAGGCGGTCAAAACCGGCCAGGTGATCTGCGTGGTCAGCCGGAACGGCGAGCCGGAGGGCGATTCCCCGGAGCAGTAGGCCGCGGCGAAGCCGCGAGGGAGCGTTCTACGGTTGGCGGGCCTTGCCGGACGCGGTGCGCTCAGGCTCTGCCCGAGCGGCCTCCGCCAGGTCCCCGAAGTTGATGCCGCTCAGGATCGTGATCGTCGCGTCCCTGACCTGCTCCCACGCCGGGCGTAGCGACCGGCCGACGATCGCCGGGCACGGATCGGGCTCGTGACGGGTTGCGTAGCCGATCGGCGCAAGCTGCCCCTCGAAGACGCGCACAACCCGCTCGAGCGTGAGCTCCCGCGGAGGATGGTTGAGGCGGTAGCCCCCACCGGGCCCGCGAACCGAGCGGACGATCCCCGCGGCCCGGAGGGCGGGCATCGCCTGCTCGAGCACGGATCGCGGAGCCTCCGTTGCTTCGGCGAGCTGTTCCAGATTCATCGCGTCGTCGGCCATCGCCAGTGCCAGCACGGCCCGTGTCGCGTAATCGGTTCGGCGTGTGACCCACATTGCGCCCTCTCCAGTTCAAGTTTGACAGGCGAGCAACCTTGGAATACTTTGCCGCGTCAGTTTAACTTATTTTATTGACAATAATTGTCGAGATTTGGAGGTAGGAGTGAAGCTACTAGGCGGAGCCGGAGCGATGCTCGCACTCGTCGTCGCACTCGTGGCGTCGGCCTGCGGAGGAACGAGCAACGCAGCAAACGAGGGATCGGGCGGCGGCAAGCTGACGCTCGTCGCCTATTCGACGCCGCAGGAGGCCTACGAGGCGATCATCCCCGCCTTCCAGAAGACCGCGCAGGGCAAGGGTGTCGAGTTCGAGCAGTCCTACGGCGCGTCCGGCGAGCAGAGCCGGGCGGTCGAGGCCGGGCTCCCGGCCGACGTCGTCGAGTTCTCCCTCGACTCCGACATCACCCGCCTCGTCGACGCGGGCCTCGTCGATGCGAACTGGAACCAGAACGAGTACAAGGGCATGGTCACCGACTCGGTCGTCGTCTTCGTCGTTCGCAAGGGCAACCCGGACAACATCAAGACGTGGGACGACCTCCTGAAGCCGGACGTCGAGGTCATCACCCCGAATCCGTTCACGTCGGGTGGCGCGCGGTGGAACATCATGGCCGCCTACGGTGCGCAGATCAGCCAGGGGAAGTCGAAGGAAGAAGCGGTCGCCTATCTGAACGAGCTCTTCCAGCACGTCGCCGTCCAGGACGCGAGCGCCCGCGACGCGCTCCAGACCTTCACCGGCGGGAAGGGCGACGTCCTCCTCTCGTACGAGAACGAGGCGATCACCGCCCAGCAGAAGGGCGAGGACGTCGACTACGTCGTCCCGGATCAGACGATCCTGATCGAGAACCCCGTCGCGGTGACGAACGACGCCCCGCAGTCCGCGACCGACTTCGTCAAGTTCCTCTACTCGGACGAGGCGCAGAAGATCTTCGGCGAGAAGGGCTACCGGCCGGTCGTGAAGTCCGTGGCCGACACCTTCGACTACCCGACCCCGTCGTCGCTCTCGACGATCCAGGACTTCGGCGGCTGGGGCAGCGTCAAGGACGAGTTCTTCGACCCGGAGAACGGCATCGTGGCCAAGATCGAGATGTCGCTGGGGGTGTCGACCGATTCAGGCTAAGAGCCCGACACCGCCTGAAGACCTGAGCTGTCAGACCGACCTGAACGGCGCGATGCTGTGTCCTCGGTCACGCAGGTATCTCATTCGATACCCGCGTGACCTGCGTCCTGGCCTCGCACCGCCCAGACCACTCTGGCAGCGAGGCCTCAGACAGTGACGAGCTCTCGAGCGGTAGCACTTGGCCTACCTGTTCGTCGAGCCGCGTCCGGGGGTGCTGCCCTCGGACGCGGCTTCGTGATCGGGTACCTCAGCTTCATCGTCCTCATCCCGCTTGCCGCGGTCGTGTGGAAGTCGACCGGGAGCGGGCTCGAGGGCTTCTGGAACGCGGTGACGAGCCCGGCGGCGCTCGCGTCCCTCAAGCTCACATTCGGCGCCTCCATCGTGGTCGCGCTTCTGAACGCGGTCATGGGCACGCTGATCGCGTGGGTTCTCGTCCGAGACGACTTCCCCGGCAAGGGGTTGGTCAACTCGCTCATCGACCTGCCCTTCGCGCTCCCGACGATCGTCGCCGGCCTGACGCTGCTCGCCCTCTACGGGCCGCGAGGCCCTCTCGGCGTCAACATCGCCTACACCCGTATGGCGGTGGTGGCGGCACTCCTCTTCGTCACGCTTCCCTTCGTCGTCCGCGCGGTGCAGCCCGTGCTCCAGGCGCTCGACCGGGACATGGAGGAAGCGGCAGCCTCGCTCGGCGCCACCGGCTTCACGATCTTCCGCCGCGTGGTCTTGCCGAACCTTGTCCCGGCGATCCTCTCGGGTGTCGCGCTCGCCTTCGCGCGCGCGGTCGGAGAGTTCGGGGCGGTCATCCTCATCTCCGGGAACATCCCGTTCAAGACCCAGGTTGCGTCGGTGCAGATCTTCTCGAACATCGAGAGCGACCGGCCGACAGCTGCGGCGGCGATCTCCGTCGTGCTCCTCGCACTCTCGTTCCTGATGCTTCTGGCGATCGACCTGCTGCGCCGCTGGGGGTCGAAGCATGAGAGCTAGATACGGCCTCCGCTTCGCGGCCCTTGGCTATCTCACGCTGCTCCTCGTACTCCCGGTCGGACTCGTCTTCCTCCGGACGTTCCAGCACGGCCTCGAGCCGGTGTGGAACGCGATGACGGACCCGGACTTCCTGCACGCGCTCTGGCTCACGCTTCTGATCGCGCTCATCGCCGTGCCCTTGAACACGATCTTCGGCGTCGCGTGCGCACTCGTCCTCGTCCGCCAACGCTTTCGCGGGAAGGCGGTGCTGAACGCCTTCGTCGACCTGCCCTTCGCGCTTTCCCCGGTCGTGGTCGGCCTCGCGCTCTTCCTCGTCTACGCCCGCACCGGGTGGTTCGGGCCGTGGCTCGGCGCGCACGGGATCCAGATCGTCTTCGCGCTCCCGGCGATGGTCCTGGCGACCATCTTCGTCTCGCTTCCGTTCGTGGTACGCGAGGTCGTGCCGGTGCTGCGCGAGATCGGCACCGAGCAGGAGGAGGCGGCCTGGACCCTCGGCGCCTCGTCGCTCTCCACCTTCCGCCGGATCACGCTGCCGGCGATCCGCTGGGGAATCACGTACGGCGTCGTGCTCACGACGGCGCGCTGCCTCGGTGAGTTCGGGGCGGTCTCGGTCGTGTCCGGAAACCTGATCGGCAAGACGCAGACGCTCACGCTGCACGTGAACAACAGATTTCAGGCCTTCGACCTCGTGGGCGCCTACACCGCGTCGGTGGTCCTCGCGGTCCTCGCGCTCATGACCCTCTTCCTCATGAACCTCTTCCGAAAGGAGACACCCCGTGTCGATAGCGGTCCGCGGCGTGACGAAGCGCTTCGGTGACTTCGCCGCCCTCGACGACGTTTCGGTCGCGATCGCAGGCGGTTCGCTGACCGCCCTGCTCGGGCCGAGCGGGAGCGGCAAGTCGACGCTCCTGCGCGTGATCGCCGGTCTCGAGGAGCCCGACGAGGGCAAAGTCCTCATCCTCGGCGAGCACGCCACCGGTCTTCCGCCCCAGAAACGCGGCGTCGGCTTCGTCTTTCAGCACTACGCGGCGTTCAAGCACCTCACCGTGCGCGAGAACGTCGCCTTCGGGCTTCGCATCCGCAGGCGCCCGAAGGAAGAGATCCGCGAACGGGTCGACGAGCTCCTCGAGCTCGTCCAGCTGCACGGCCTGGCCGAGCGCTATCCGGCGCAGCTGTCCGGCGGGCAGCGCCAGCGCATGGCCCTCGCCCGTGCACTAGCGGTCGAGCCGAAGGTGCTCCTTCTCGACGAGCCGTTCGGTGCCCTCGACGCGCGCGTCCGCAAGGAGCTGCGCACCTGGCTGCGCCGGCTGCACGAGGACGTCCACGTCACCACTGTCCTCGTCACGCACGACCAGGAGGAGGCGATGGACGTCGCCGACCGGATCGTGCTCATGAACGAGGGCCGGATCGAGCAGACCGGGAAGCCGCGCGATCTCTACGAGCACCCGGCGAGCGAGTTCGTGATGGGCTTCGTCGGGCCGGTCAACCGGCTCGGCGATTCGTTCGTCCGCCCGCACGACTTCGAGATCGAGCTCGAGTCGAACGGGACGACGCGAGAGGCCATCGTCAAGCGGGTCGTCCATCTCGGCTTCGAGGTTCGCGTCGAGGTCGCACTCCGGGACGGCAGCGAAATCTGGGTCCAGCTGAGCCGCGACGAGAGTGACCACCTCCAGCTCGAGCCCGGTCAGGCCGTCTTCATCCGCCCGGAGAAGACCAAGGTGTTCGCGTAACGAGGGCGTAGACTGCTCGGAAGGCCCGTGTAAGGTTCGCCTTACAGTGGGTACCCTTCCAGCAATGGCCGTAGGAGCCAGGCGAGAGCTCTGTGCAGACGTGTCGGGTGCGGCGCACGAGGACCTCGCCGCGACGGCAAGCCGCGTCGACCGCTGGGTGCTCATCGAGTACCGCGGCCTCTGGGACCGCGACGTCCTCGGCGGAAGCCTCCTCTCGCAGCCGCTGAAGGAGCACCTCCGCGACCAGCTGCGCAAGCTCGGGCATTCCCGCCTCCTCTTCGTCAAGCGGCCCGAGCGGCGCTCCTACAAGCGCCGGATGCTCTACGTGGGCAGCTGCAGGCCCGGTGAGGAGCAGTTCTACGCGCTCGAGTTCGACCACCACGACGATCTCGTCGGCTTCGACTTCGCCGCGGCGCTGCTCGACGGCGAAGCACCGGGAGTCCCGGTCGAGCACCCGCTCTTCGTCGTCTGCACGCATGGCAAGCGGGACCGCTGCTGCGCGAAGTACGGGCGGCCGCTCTACGACCAGCTGAAGGACAAGGTCGACCCCGAATGGGTCTGGCAGTCGACCCACGTGGGCGGCGACCGCTTCGCCGGCAACGTCGTCGTTCTCCCCGAGGGCCTCTTCTTCGGCCGGGTCGGCGAGGAAGACCTCGACCCCATCCTCGACGACTACTTCGGCGGGCGCATCAACCTGGAGCGCTATCGCGGGCGGTCGGCCTACACCTTCGCCGTGCAGGCGGCCGAGCTCGTCGTGCGGGAGAAGACCGGTCTCGCCGGGGTGCGCGATGTCGAGCTTGTCCGCGTGTCGCGGGAGTCCGAAGACCGCTGGCTCGTGACGCTACGCGCCAAGGGCCGCGAGTACGCGGCCGAGGCGTGGGCCGAACACGGGGACGATGCGGTCTACCTGACCTGCGGCTCGGTCACGCCTCAGCGTCCGCGCCGTTTTCGCGCGCGGCTTCGCTGAGCACGAGAAAGCCCTCGCGCACGAGCCTGCGCACGAGGACGAGGCGACCCTCGTCGTCGAGATCGCCGGGAAGCTCGGCCGGCGTGAACGGCTCCTCGGCCTGCGTAACGAAGGCGAGGTCTTCCGCTACCTCGTCCGGAAGGGTCAGGTCCTTGCCCTCGAAGGAGAGCGACGTTCCGTCGAGGTCGAAGAGCACCGTCGGCCGCCGTTCGACGCGGGTGTCCAGGTCGAGGCTCTCGAGCGCCCGAAGCTGAGTCAGCTGCCCGCCGAGAACCGGCCGGCGGGTCCGCACGAGCTTCCGCCTGCGCCTGCGCTTGACCCGCTCGGGCTGCAGCTGTTTTCCGAGGAGCTCGAGCAGCTCGTCCGGGGAATCGCCGTTCGGTGACCGCCGGAAGCCGATCTCGCTTGCGCAGTTGTCGAGCGCGGCCTTGAACGCATCCATCCACGTGTAGACGTTGACGCCCACGGTCAGATGCAGGGAGTCGGTCTCCGAGGTCTTCGCCTCGTGGAGCCAGCCGCGCGGAAGATAGAGCGTGTCGCCCGCCTGCAGCGTGATGTCGAGGACCGGGTCGCCGGGCTCGCCCATCGTCTCGGCCTTGTAGCGCTGGTGCTTCAACGGGAGCTCCCAGGCGGGCTCGTAGACGAGCCAGCGCTTCTCGCCCGCGACCTGGAGCGAGAAGACGTCGTGCGTGTCGTGGTGAACCGGGAGCCCCTGCGCGCTTCGCGGCGTGAAGTAGGCGTTCGCCTGCGCCGGGTGGCCGAGCTCGGACTCGAGCAACCGGCAGAACTCGGCGAGCGGCTGCCAGTTCAGGTGCAGGCCCTGAAGGACGATCGTCGCGCCGTCCTCGAACTCCGAGAGGACACGCTCGACGTCCGCGGTGCCCGTGAAGGGCTGCGGGCGCCAGGAGAGATCCTTCGTATAGTCGGATACTTCGAGCTTCGCGCCGGCCTTCGCGAGCCGGAAGCCCGGAAAGCGCAGGCCGCCGGACGTGAGAAGCCGCTCGACGTCCGCGACCGAGAGGAGGTCGTCGAAGCGACCCTGCTCCCCCCGCGGGACGACGAGCGGCCTCTGCTCCCAGTGCTCGGCGAGGAACTCCTCGCCGGAGACCGGGTCGAGCGTGCGCGCGAGCGCGCTAGCTCGGGTCTTCTGCGTCGGTGTCGGCGTCGCTCGAATCCGTGTCGTCGGCATCCGACTCGTCGGAGTCCGAGTCGTCCGAGTCGGAGTCCATGTCGTCCTGATCCGGCTCCATGGTCTCGTCGCGGACGTCGAACTCGGCGATGCCGCGTGTCCGAATTTCCTCCTCCAGCAACGTGCTCATCGTCACTCCTCTCTCGGGTGGCGCCGGAAGGCTACAGCGGAGTCGCTAGACTCGCCGCGCCCGGATGGATCTCTACGAGTACCAGGGAAAGCAACTCTTCGCGCGCTTCGGAATCCCCGTGTCCGAGGGGCGGATCGCGGCGACTCCGGAGGAAGCGCGGTCGGCCGCCGAGGAGCTGGGCGGCCCGGTAGTCGTCAAGGCGCAGGTGCTGACCGGCGGCCGCGGGAAGGCCGGCGGAATCCAGCTCGCCGACTCGCCGGAGGACGCGGAAGCCCGCGCCCGCGACATCCTCGGCATGGACATCCGCGGGCACGTGGTCAGGAGCGTGTGGGTCGAGAAGGCCTCCGACATCGAGCGCGAGTACTACCTCTCGGTCACGTTCGACCGGGGCGAGAAGAAGCCCCTCTTCATGTTCACGACGAAGGGCGGCGTGGACATCGAGGAAGTGGCGGAGAGCGACCCCGATGCGCTTGCCCGCCTGCACATCGACCCGCTCGTCGGCTTCGAGCCCTTCCAGGCGCGGTGGCTGATCTACACCGCCGGCCTCGAGGACCCGGACGAGCAGAAGCAGGTGCTCGCGATCGTCGGAAAGCTCTACGAGGCCTTCGTCGCGAGCGACGCGATGCTCTGCGAGATCAATCCGCTGATCGTCACACCGACGGGCGAGGTGAAGGCGCTCGACTCGAAGTTCACCGTCGACGACAACGCGCTCTACCGGCACACCGACATCGCCGAGATGCGCGACCCCGAGGCCGGTGACCCGCAGGAGCGGCTCGCGCGCGAGAAGGGCGTCACGTATGTGAAGCTCGACGGCGAGATCGGGATCCTCGGGAACGGCGCGGGTCTGGTCATGTCCACGCTCGACGTGATCGACCAGGTGGGCGGTCGCCCCGCGAACTTCTGCGACCTGGGCGGCGGAGGCGACGCGGAGGGCGTCGTGGACGCGCTCGAGGTCATCACTGCGGACCAGCAGGTCGAGGCGATCCTCTTCAACATCTTCGGCGGTATCACCCGCGGCGACGAGGTCGCGCGCGGGATCCTTGAAGCGCTCGACCGCATGACCATCGACCTGCCGATCGTCGTCAGGCTCGACGGGACGAACGCGGCCGAGGGCCGCGCGATGCTCGGCGAGGCGGCGCCGCCGAACCTCTACGTCGAGGAGACGATGCTCTCCGCTGCGGAGCGCGTCGTCGAGCTTGCGAAGGAGCGCCGATGAGCTCCGTCTGGGACGAGCGCGCCGAGGCCTATCGCACCAGCGAGGCCCATCGCGAGGGCGAGGATCTCGACCTGCTGGTGGAGTGGGCCCAGGGCGCGCGGACGGCGCTCGACGTCGCGACGGGTGGAGGCCATGTCGCGCGCAGATTCCGTGACGCAGGGCTCGATGTCGTGAGCCTCGATCCGGCGCCGGGTATGGAGCCGGATGTCGTCGCGCCCGCCGAGAAGCTCCCGTTCGACGACGGCAGCTTCGACGTCGTCGCCTGCCGCGTCGCCGCGCACCACTTCGAGGACGTGGGTGCTGCGGTGCGCGAGATGGCACGGGTCTCCCGCGACCGCGTCCTGGTCTCCGACAATCTCTTTGTCGACGAGCAGTCCGAAGAGGCCGATCGCATTCGCGACGCCTCGCACGTCCGCAATTACACGGAGACCGAGTGGCGCTCGTTCTTCGCCGAGGGCGGCCTGGAGGTCGAGCAGGTGCACACCTATGTGCACCCGGTCCTCCTCGAGCCGTGGCTCGAGCGCGCGGGCTGCACGGGCAAGGACGCCGAGCGGGTGCGCGAGCTCGTGGCGGGGCGCTTGAACGGCGACCGCGTCCGGCTCGAGCGTATCTGCCTGAAAGGCCACAAGCGGGGGGAGAGCTAATGGCGATCATCGTCGACCGCGAGACGCGCCTCGTCGTCCAGGGGATCACCGGGCGCGAGGGCTCCTTCCATGCGACGCGAAACAAGGCGTACGGCACGAACGTCGTCGCCGGCGTGACTCCCGGGAAGGGCGGCGCCGAGGTCGAGGGCATCCCGGTCTTCGACTCCGTGCGGGCCGCCGCCGAGGAGACGAGCCCGAACACCGCGATGGTCTTCGTCCCGGCCCGCTTCGCCGCGGACGCGATCTACGAGGCGGTCGACGCGGGGATCGAGACCGTCATCTGCATCACCGAGGGCATCCCGGCGCACGACATGCTGCGGGTCTACAACTACATCCGCCCGCGCGGCGTGACGCTGATCGGCCCGAACTGCCCGGGCGTCCTCTCGCCGGGGAAGGCCAACGTCGGGATCATCCCCGCGGAGATCTTCCAGGAGGGCAGCGTCGGTCTCGTGTCGAGATCCGGCACGCTCACGTACCAGATCGGGCACGAACTGACGCAACTCGGTATCGGCCAGTCGACTATCGTCGGCATTGGGGGGGACCCCGTCGTCGGGTCGTCGTTCTTGGACGTCCTGGCCCGCTTCGAGGCCGACCCCGAGACGGAGTACGTCGTCATGGTCGGGGAGATCGGCGGCGCCGAGGAAGAGAAGGCGGCCCGCTTCATCGAGGCCGAGATGACGAAGCCGGTCGTCGCCTACATCGCCGGCTTCACGGCTCCGCCGGGGAAGACCATGGGCCACGCCGGGGCGATCATCTCGGGCGCCGCCGGGACTGCCGAGGCGAAGAAAGAGGCGCTCGAGGCCTCCGGCGTCCGCGTCGGGACGAACCCGACCGAGGTCGCTCGCCTCGTCGCCGAGCTCGTCGGCGTTCGCGCCTGACCGCGCCCGCCCGCGTCGTTAAACTCGATCCATGGCGCTGATCTCCTTCGCGCGCGGAATGCCGGGCCCGGACCTCCTGCCGATCGCGGCCTTCGGCGACTGTGCGCGTGAAGCGCTCGAGCGCGATGGCGCCACCGCTCTCCAGTACGGCCCGCCCGGCGGCTATCCGCCGCTCAAGCAGTGGGTCGCCGAGAAGCACGGCGTCGACCCGGCACGCGTGATCGTCACGAACGGCTCTCTTCAGGGGTTCGCCTTCACGGCGCGGCACTTCGTCCAGTCGGGCTCGCGCTTCTTCGTCGAGGCGCCCTGCTACGACCGCTCGCTCTCGATCCTGCGCAAGCTCGGAGCCGAGGTCGAGCAGGTCGAGCTCGCGGAAGACGGGCTCGACGTCGAGGCGATCGCCGGCTCGCTGCGCGAAGACGACGTGGTCTACACGATCCCGACCTTCCAGAACCCGAGCGGGCGCACGCTCTCGCTCGAGAACCGGCGGCGCCTTCTCGACCTCGCGGCCGAGCGGAGCGCGATCGTGTTCGAGGACGACCCGTACGGGATGCTTCGCTTCGAAGGCGAGTCGATCCCACGCCTCTTCGAGCTCTCGGAGGGCTCGACGATCTTCCTCTCGTCCTTCTCCAAGACCGTTGCCCCGGGCATCCGCACCGGCTACGTGATCCTCCCTGAGCAGGTCGTTCCCGCGATCGAGGAGCTCGTCCTCTCGAACTACGTCTCGCCTGCGATCTTCGTCGAGGCGGCACTGCTCGAGTTCTTGACGAGTGGCCGCTTCGAGCCCAACCTCGAGACGGTGCGCGACGGCCTCCGGCTCCGCCGCGACGCGATGCTCGCCGCCCTCGAGCGCGAGATGCCCGAGGGCACCCGCTGGAACCAGCCCGAGGGCGGCTACTTCCTCTGGCTCGACCTCCCGAGCGGCGTCGCGGCCGAAACGCTTCTGGCCCGCGCGGGCGAGGAGGACGTCGTCTTCATCAAGGGCGCAGATTTCTTCTTCCACGGCGGCGGCGACGAGTCGGCGCGTCTTGCCTTCTCCTTTGCGACGCCGCACGAGATCGACGAGGGCATGACGCGCCTCGGGCGGCTCGTGCGCGAAGCGGCTGCCGTTGCCGCCTGACCGCCGCGCCGAGAAGGCGCACCTCGACGAGATCACTCCGATCGTCGGCGCGGGAGAGTTCGGGATCCTGCCCGTCCGCACCCGCTTCGGGATCGAGAGCTTCGGCGTGAACGCCTACACGGCGCTGACCGACGGCGGCCGAGTGATCGAGGAGCACGACGAGCTCGGTACCGGGGCCGGCCGTCACGAGGAGCTCTACTTCGTCTCAACGGGCCACGCCATCTTCATGCTGGACGGCAAGGAGGTCGACGCGCCGGCCGGCACGTTTGTCTTCATCTCGGACCCCAGGGTGCGACGCGGCGCGTTCGGGCTCGAGGCGGGAACGACCGTGATCGTCGTCGGCGGCGTGCCGGGCAAGGCCTTCCAGCCCTCACCCTGGGAAGCCTGGCTCGAGGCCGCGCCTCACCTCGAGGCCGGCGAGCCCGAGCGCGGGATCGAGATCTTCGAACGCACGCTGGTGCTCCACCCGGGGAACCCGAACGTTCTCTACAACCTCGCCTGCTTCGAGTCGCTCGCGGGCCACGTGGACGGCGCGCTCGAGCACCTGGCCCAGGCCGTCGAGGCGGACCCCCGCACGCGTGGGTGGGCGCAGACCGACGCCGACTTCGATGCGATCCGGTCCGACCCGAGGTTTCCTTCGGCCGCCTAGGCGGCGGCGTGGGCGGCGGCGAGGTGAGTCCGCGCGACCAGCTTGGGCTGGCGCGGCGGCTCGAGGGCCGACCTGGCCGCCCGGAAGGTGGGGCAAGGAGTGTTTCCGGGGAGCGCACACAGCTCGGCTCGCCGGAAGAAACAGTCGTCGCAGGTGTTAGCCAGCCGCTTGGTCATCGAGTCCCGAAGGGGCGACTATAGGGGCGCTCAGGCTCGGTTTGAAGGACTTTGTTCACCAAACTGTCGCAATTTCCGCCAAGAACGTTGCGCTCGTTGCCACTTGCGGCAACTAGGACGTTGCCAGAGCGTGCAACGCCTCGTCGAGGTCGGAGACCGCCACGATGCGGAGCCCGTCTGCGTACTTGCGCGCGGCAGCCGCGTTCGCGTCCGGAACGAGGAAGACGTCGGCATCCGCGTCGCGCGCACCGATGGTCTTCTGCTTGATTCCGCCGATCTCGTGCACGTTTCCGTCGAGGTCGAGCTCGCCGGTCGCCACGACCCGCTCCCCGTGGTCGATGTCGGTCGGCCCGAGCTCGTCGATGATGTCGAGCGCGAACGCGAGGCCCGCAGACGGGCCGCCGATCTGGCCGGTGTCGATCGTGATCTTCACCGGAAGGTCGAGCTTCGGCTCGATGAGGATGCCCATGAGCGCCCGCGGGGGATTGTCGTCCGAGGCCTTCGTGCCCACCTCGACGGTCTGCTCGGCGCCCGCGCGGTCGATCCGCAGCGTGACCTTCTCGCCGGGCTCCACGTCCGACATGACCTTGCTCAGGTCCTCCGCGTCAGCCACGTCTGAGCCGTTGGCGCCCACGATGACGTCCCCGGGCTTGAGCACGCCGTCGGCCGGGGCGCCCACGTCGATGGCGCTCACGATGACGCCGTCAGAAGAGATCTTGTAGCCGAGCTCGCGGAGCGCAACCGCCGCCGCGATCCTCTGCGACGAGCTCATCTCGGCGAGCCCCTGCTGGCGCTGGATCCGCTCGGGCAGGTTCTGTGGGTTGTAGACGTCGGCCGGGACGACGGTCGCGCCGTCGTGGATCCCGGGAAAGTAGCGCTCGAGCAGGCTCGCCTTGCGGACGATCACGTCGACCATGTAGACCCCGCCCGGGCCCTCCTCCTCGTGCTCACCTTCCACGTGGACGAGCGACTCGACCGGGCGCGCGGGGTCGGGCAGGAAGATGTAGTGGTCCGACGGGTAGAACGCGAAGACCGCAACCGCGATCGCAAGGACCCCGACGATCGCGGCGAGCGGTAGAAGGCGGCGTTTCAGCTCGACCCGGCGAGCACGCCCACGACCTCGCGCACGGCATCCGCCGACTTGTCGAACTCGGCGCGCTCGTCATCCGAGAGCTCGAGCTCGACGATCTCCTCGATGCCGCCCGCGCCGATCTTCACCGGCACGCCCATGTAGAGGCCGTCGATTCCGTACTCCCCTTCGAGGTAGGCAGTGCAGGGAAGCACGCGCTTCTGGTCGAGGCAGACGGAGTCCACCATCTGCGCCACGGCTGCGCCCGGCGCGTACCAGGCCGACGTGTCGAGCAGGTTCACGATCTCCCCGCCGCCCTTCCGGGTGCGCTCCACCATCTCCTCGATCCGGTTCGCCGAGACCAGCTTTGTGAGCGGGATTCCGCCCACTGTCGTCGCCGACACCACGGGCACCATCTGGTCGCCGTGGCCGCCGAGCACCATGGCGGTCACGTCCTTCGCGGATGCGCCCGTCTCCCAGGCGATGAACGTGCTGAAGCGGGCTGTGTCGAGGATGCCCGCCATCCCGAACACGCGCTCCTTCGGGAATCCGGAGACGTCCTTCGCCACGTGGCACATCGCGTCGAGCGGGTTCGAGACGACGATCAGGATCGCCTCGGGCGAGCGCTCGACCGCCTCGCGCGCCACGGAGCCGACGATGGACTCGTTCGTGGTCACGAGGTCGTCGCGGCTCATGCCCGGCTTGCGTGGCAGGCCGGCGGTGATGACCACAACGTCGGACCCCGCGGTCTCGTCGTAGCCGTTCGAGCCGACGATGTTCGGCTCGTAGCCAAGGACCGGCGCTGCCTCGTTGAGGTCGAGCGCCTTGCCCTGCGGCAGGTTCTCCTTGATATCGACGAGGACGACGTCCGCATAGTCCCCGCGCGCGATCTCCTGCGCCGCGGTTGCGCCGACGTTCCCTGCGCCCACCACTGTCACTTTCTGTCTCAAACCCTGACTCCCATCCGGTCGATGATCGCATCGGCGACCTCGCTGGTCCCGACAGCGGTCGGGTCGTCGCGGGTCGCCTTCATGTCGTAGGTGACGCTCCTGCCTTCGGCGATGACCGAGGCGATCGCGTTCTCCACCCGGTCGGCGGCGTCGCGCTCTTCGAGGTGGCGAAGCATCATCACGCCCGAGAGCAGCATCGCCATCGGATTCACCTTGTTCTGACCGGCGTACTTGGGCGCCGAGCCGTGCGTGGGCTCGAAGACCGCCGCGTGCGTGCCGAAGTTGCCGCCGGGCGCAAGGCCGAGCCCGCCGATGAGGCCCGCGCAGAGGTCGGAGACGATGTCGCCGTAGAGGTTCGGACACACGAGGACGTCGTACTCCTCGGGGCGCTGGACGAGCTGCATGCTGAGGTTGTCCACGATCCGGTCCTCGAACTCGATGTCGCTCTGCTCCTCCGCCACCTCGCGGGCGACGCGCAGGAAAAGGCCGTCCGTGAACTTCATGATGTTCGCCTTGTGCACCGCGGTCACCTTGCGGCGGCCGTTTCTCCGCGCGTAGTCGAACCCGAACTCGACGATTCGGCGTGTGCCTGCCACCGAGATCGGCTTGAGCGAGATCCCGGAGTCCTCGCGGATCCGGCCCTGGCCGTGGTGCTCGACCCAGTCGATGAGCGACGCCGCATGCTCGGTCCCCTCCTCGAACTCGATGCCGGCGTAGAGGTCTTCCGTGTTCTCGCGGATCACGACGAGGTCGACCGTCGAGTAGCGGGAGCGCACGCCCTCGTAGCTCTTGCACGGGCGCACCTGCCCGTAGAGATCGAGCGTCTTTCGGAGCGCGACGTTGACGCTGCGAAAGCCTGTGCCGACGGGTGTCGTGATCGGGCCCTTGAGCGCCACGCCGTTTTGCCGGATCGACTCGAGGACGTGATCCGGGAGCGGATTGCCACCGTGCTCGTCCATGACGTCGGCGCCCGCTTGCTGGACGTCCCAGTCGAATTCGACACCAGTCGCGTCGAGGACCCGGCGCGTTGCCTCGGCAAGCTCGGGCCCGGTGCCGTCACCGGGAATGAGGGTCACGCGATGAGCCATGGGCGCGGCGTGATCGTAGCTGGAGGTCGTAACCGGCTGGAGCCTCGTCGGCGGGCCGGCCTGGGCGGATGCGAGGCCAGGACGCAGGGAGTCCCCGTATCGGTTGAGATACGGGGACGACCGAGGACGCAGCCTCGCGCCGGTGCAGGACGGCTCGACGGCTCAGGGCTCTAGTCGGTTTCGGCCTCGTTGGGCGTAAAACACTCAGGGTTCGGTACCGTTCTCCTCGATGGAAGGAAGCGACTTCAAGCCGGGCCTCGAGGGCGTCGTCGCCTTCGAGACCGAGATCGCCGAGCCCGACAAGGAAGGCAGCGCGCTCCGCTACCGCGGAGTGGACATCGAAGAGCTCGTCGGCCACGTGCCCTACGAGAAGGTCTGGGGCCTCCTCGTCGACGACAGCTTCGAGCCGGGCATGCCGCGCGCGGAGAATGTCGACCTGCCGACGAAGACCAGCAGCGCCATGGCGGATCTCCAGGCTGCGACCGCCGCGCTGGCCGGCCAGTGGAACCTGAAGCAGCTCATCGACATGACCGACACCGAGGCGCGCGACGACCTCGCGCGGCTCTCGGCCACGATGATCTCGATCGTCGCGCAGTCCGCCCGCGGACAGGACCGGGTCGCCGACGACGTCGTCTCGGCCGGTGACACCGCGGCCGAGCGCTTCCTCCTCCGCTGGCGGGGCGAGGCCGATCCGCGACACGCGCGCGCCATCGACTCCTACTGGGTCTCCGCGGCCGAGCACGGTGCGAACGCCTCGACCTTCACCGGCCGCATCGTCGCCTCGACCGGCGCGGACTGTGCCGCAGCGATGTCGGCGGCCGTCGGCGCTCTCTCGGGCCCGTTGCACGGCGGGGCTCCAACGCGCGTCCTCAAGATGCTCGACGAGGTGGCGACCGCCGGCGACGTGTCGCAGTACATCCGTGACCTTCTCGACCGGGGCGAGCGCATCATGGGCTTCGGCCACCGCGTCTACCGCGCGGAGGATCCGCGCGCCCGCGTCCTGCGCCGAACGGCGCGCGAGCTCGAGTCGCCGCGCGTCGAGGTCGCCGAGGCGCTCGAGCAGGCCGCCCTGGAGGAGCTGGCCGCCCGCCATCCGGACCGCGTCCTCGCGACGAACGTCGAGTTCTGGTCGGCGGTCGTCCTCGACATCGCAGACATCCCGCCGCCGCTCTTCCCGGCGCTCTTCGCGTGCGCCCGGGTCGCAGGCTGGTCTGCGCACATCCTCGAGCAGATGCGCACCGGCCGCCTCATCCGCCCGTCCGCGAAGTACGTCGGGCCGGCTCCCCGCTCGATCACGGCGACCAGTTGACGCTCGCAGAGGCCGTCGCACAGGCGGGGGAGGCCAAGGACGAGCGCGCGCTTGCCGATCTGCGCCGCGCGGTCGACGACGACCTCGAAGCCGCCGCGCGGAGCCAGAACTACCAGGAGAGGGCGGAGGCCTACCGCGCGATAGGCCAGCTCCGCTTCAACCAGAAGACCGAGCTCCTGCGCCGCGGGCTCGAGGACACGAGCCCGGCCTGCCGCGGTTCGGCGCTCCTCTCGCTCGAGCTTCTCTCGCGGGACCATCCCGGGCTGGTGAACAGCGCTCGGCCGCTCCTGCACTCGCTGGCGAACGACGACCCGAACCCGGCCGTCCGCAGGCTGGCCATTCTCTCGCTGAAGAACGGCTCGCCAACGCCGGACACGATCACCCTTCTCGCCCATCTCGGCGAGGAAGCCGAAGAGCGCGAGCTACGGCAGACCGCCGCAGCGGTTCACCAGGCGCTCAAGAAGAAAGCCGCGACCCGCTAGAAGCAGCCGCAGGTCCCGGAGATGCGCTGGCGCCCGCAGGCGGGGCAGCGCTCGGGCTTGCGAAACTCAATCAGGCTCAGGCGTGCGGCCAGCCAGGTCATGGCCAGGCCGATCCCGGTCGTGATGATCAGGGTTCCCAGCAGGTGTGGGTCGTTGGGCATTGGGCTCGTTTCGTCGCTGACGGCGCGCATGAGGGTGCGCACTGAAGTACGTGTCACGCCTGCGGGCGTCCGAAACATGGGTGTAGATCTCGGTGGTTCCGAGGTCCGCGTGGCCGAGCATCTCCTGCACGCTGCGTAGGTCCGCGCCTCCTTCGAGCAGATGCGTGGCGAAGGAATGGCGGAGGAGATGTGGATGCACGCGGGTGGGGTCGAGGCCGGCCTTCTCGGCCAGGCGGCGGAGGATGAGGAAGGCTCCCGCACGCGTCAGCGCGCCGCCCTGCGCGTTGAGGAAGAGCTCGGGCCGGTGCCGCTTGTCCAGGAAGGGCCGGCCGCGGGCGAGATACCGCCGCACCGCCTCGACGGCCTCACGTCCGAGCGGGACGATCCGCTCCTTGTCTCCCTTGCCGAGGCAGCGCACGACGCGGTTGTCCAGATCGATCCGCCCGCGGTCGAGCCCCACGGCCTCGCTCACGCGGAGCCCGGCTCCGTAGAGCAGCTCGACGAGCGCGCGGTCGCGGAGCGTGCGGGGGGTCGTCCCGTTCGCGGCCTGGATGAGGCGTTCGACCTCCCCGGGCGACAGCGTGCGGGGGAGACGCGTGCGGCGGCGCGGAAGGTCGAGCTCGGCCGCGGGGTTGTCTTCCCTTCGCCCCAGGAGGACGAGGTGGTTGTAGAAGGAGCGTGACGCCGCCGCGCGCCTCGCGACCGACGACGACGCCTGGCCGCGCCCTCTCAGGTCGGCGAGCCAGGCTTGCAGGTCGTCCGTCGTCGCATCCGCGGGCGAGCGGTCGAGGAAGCCGGCCAGGTCGGCCAGGTCGCGGCGGTAGGCGTCAACCGTCCTCGGCGCCCGGCGGGCGGCGAGAAGCGCGAGGAAGCCCTTGACCTCCGGGTCAGGCGCGGGGGTGGGCCTGGTCGTAGACGCGCCGGAGTCGCTTGGCGTCGACATGGCTGTACACCTGGGTCGTGGAAAGAGATGAGTGCCCGAGCAGCTCCTGGATCGTGCGCAGGTCGGCGCCGCCTTCCAGCATGTGCGTGGCGAACGCGTGGCGGAGGCGGTGGGGGTTGGGGACAAGGCGGCGGAGCGTCGACGTGTCGAGGGGCCGCCCGTGGGTGGAGAGAAAGACGTGGTCGTCGGCGCCCTGCGCGAGCTCGGGCCTCCCGTGCTCCAGGTAGACACGCAGGCGGTACGCCGCCTCCTCGCCGAGCGGAATCGCGCGCTCCTTGCCGCCCTTGCCGCGGACGAGGAGCGCCTCCTGCTCGAAGTCGACGGAGCGAAGCGTGAGGTCGACCGCCTCCTGGGTCCGCAGCCCGGCGGAGTAGAGGAGCTCGAAGAGCGCGCGGTTGCGCAGCGCGAGAGGGTCGTCGCCGGTCAGGGACTCCAGGAGGTCGTCGGTTTCCTCCGGCCGCGGTGCGTGCGGCAGGCGCCGGCCTTTCCGGCCCGCGAGCGAGACCTGCGGGACCTGGGCGGGACCGAGCGCCGAGCGGATCAGCGAGCGGACGGCGGCGAGCTTCCGCGCCAGCGTCTGCGGCGCCAGCTTGCGCGGCGTGCGCCCGGGGCGGTCTGCCCCGATCTCGGCGGCGTAGTCGGAGATCGCGGCGCTGTCGACGTCGGCGAGCCCGAGCCCGCGCCAGCGGAGCCAGGCGGCGAACTCCTCGAGATCGGATCGGTAGGCGCGCTTGGTCGCATCCGAAAGCGCCGGGCTCTCGAGGAAGCGGTCGATTGCGGCTCTGGTCTCCACGGCAGGGTTTTTCGCCTGCGAACTAGGGTTCCTGCCCGATGCGCATTCGCCTCGACGTCGAGAACCTGCTCCTGGCGACCTGGGAGACGAGCCGCGAGGCCGTCGAGCGCGTGGCCGCGCCGGGCATGGAGCCGGCCGAGGTGGGAGGACGCCACGCGGTCTCGGTGGTCTCGTTTCGTGTCCGCGGAGGGAGGCTCGGCCGCTTTCCGATTCTGCCCTACTCGCAGCTGAACGTCCGCACATATGTGACGTGGAAGGACGAGGCGGCGGTGCTCTTCCTGGCCTCGCGCGTAACGCCGGGAGGCCTGCCCGGGCGCCTCTTCGGCGCGCCGTACCGCAGTGCGCGCCTCCGGGTACGCCCGGGTCAGGTGCGCGCCCCCGGCCTGGGCGTGGACATCCGCTACGAGGCCGGCGGCGCTGCCGAGCCGGGTGAGCTCGGCCGCCACGAGCTCGGCATCTTCGAGTCGGGCGGGCTCAAGGCGATCCGGATCCAGCGCGGCCCCGCCGAGTGGCAAGCCGCCCAGCCGGCAGCCCCCACCGCGGCACACGTCCTCCTCGGTTACGGCTTCGACCCGCGCGGGGAGCCGGAGCTCGTCTACACGCCGAAGACGTCCTTCGAGACGGAGCGGGCGACGAAGCTCGCCTAGAGCCCGGGCGGTCGCTCGGGCCGCTCGCTGCCCGTCTTCTGCTCGAGCCATTCATCCACGCTTTCGTACGGCTCGGTCGTGACGGACCCGTCCTCCGTCCGGACGGCATAGACGTGGCCTTCGGCGCAGCGGTACAGGGCCTCTTCGAAGGAACGGCGGCGCCAGAGGTTGCGCTTCATGCCGCCGTAGACGGGACCGACTGTGTTGACCGCTTCAGCGCCGCAGACCGGGCAGGGCTCGGCGGTCATCCGAGGATCTCCCGGAGGCGCTCGGCGCGGTAGTCGAAGATCTCGTCGAGCCACCGCCCGACGAACGGCTTCTGGACGACGGGAGCGAGCGGCCCACCGGGCACCTCGTAGCGCACGTGGTCGTAGATCTCCGTGCCGTCGTCCACCGGGGAAAAGCGGTGTGTGTGCTCCCAGAGCGGATAGGGACCGGAGATCTGCTCGTCGGCGAAGCTTCGCGGCGGCTGCCACGTGGCGATCCTCGTCAGCCAGTGAATCGGGAAACGGAAGAGCTCGAGGCGGTAAGCGAGGAGGGAGCCGTAGCGGAGCTCGGCCGGTGCGCGGAGGACCTCGAAGTGCAGCCAGGAGGGCGTGATCTCTTCGAGGTTGCCCGCGTGGGAGAAGAACGCGAAGGCCTCCTGGATCGAGACGGGGACGGTCTGGGTACGTTCGAGGATGTACTCCATTTGCAGGAGGTCGTCCGGCCTCGAAAGCCGGATGATGCGTACGATACGGCGACCATGGCGATCACCACCGCCTCCAGCGGACTCGACGGTCACGGGCTCGAGCCCGAAGGCCAAGTCTTCTGGAACCCGTCGACCTCGCTCCTCTACACGCATTCCCTGGTCCGCGGCGACGCGACACTCGCCGAAGGCGGCCCGCTCGTGGTCGACACCGGCAAGCACACCGGCCGCTCGGCCAAGGACAAGTTCTTCGTGCAGGAGCCCGAGTCCGAGGACCGGATCGCATGGGGCGAGGTCAACCAGCCGATCTCGGAGGAGCACTTCGAGGGCCTGCGCGAAAAGGTCGCCGAGTTCCTGAACGCGGGCGACCTCTACGTCGTCAACGCGTACGCCGGCGCCGACCCGGCGCATCGGCTGCGCGTCCGGGTCATCACCCGCTCGCCCTGGCACGCACTCTTCGCCAAGACGCTCTTCATCGACCCGGTGGAGCCCGAGCTCGCCGACTTCGAGCCCGACGCGGTCGTCTTCCACGCGCCCGAGATCGAGGCCGATCCCGAGGAGGACGGTACGCGGAGCGAGACGTTCGTCGTTCTCCATCCCTCGCGCGCCGAGGTGCTGATCGGCGGCACCGAGTACGCGGGCGAGATCAAGAAGTCGATCTTCACGGTCATGAACGACCGTCTGCCGCTCGAGGGCGTCTTTCCCATGCACTGCTCGGCGAACGTGGACGACGACGGCCGCGTGGCGATCTTCTTCGGGCTGTCGGGGACCGGCAAGACGACGCTCTCGGCGGATCCGGAGCGGCACCTGATCGGCGACGACGAGCACGGCTGGGGCGACTCCGGCGTCTTCAACTTCGAAGGCGGGTGCTACGCGAAGGTGATCAGGCTTTCGGCGGACGCCGAGCCCGAGATCTACAAGGCCACGCACGCATTCGGCACGGTGCTCGAGAACGTCGTCACCGACGAGCGCGGCGTCCTCGACCTGGACGACCCTTCGAAGACCGAGAACACGCGCGCCGCCTACAAGCTCGAGCAGATCGCGAACGCGCTGCCCGAGAAGCAGGCCGGCCACCCGAGCGAGGTCATCTTCCTGACGGCCGACGCATTCGGCGTCCTCCCACCGATCGCGCGCCTCACGCGCGACCAGGCGCTCTTCTATTTCCTCACGGGCTTCACGGCCAAGCTCGCCGGCACCGAGATCGGCGTCACCGAGCCGCAGCCGACCTTCTCGTGCGCCTTCGGCGCGCCGTTCCTCCCGCAGCAGCCGACGGTCTATGCTCGCATGCTCGGCAAAAAGCTCGACGAGCACGGCTCGACGGTCTGGCTCGTGAACACCGGCTGGACGGGCGGCCCCTACGGCGAAGGGGAGCGCATGCCGATCGCCGCCACCCGCGCGCTTCTCCGCGCAGCGTTGAACGGCGGGCTCGACGACGTGGAGTACCGGGAGGATCCGATCTTCGGCTTCGACGTGCCGGTCGAGGTGCCCGGCGTCGACTCGAAGCTGCTCGATCCGCGCTCGACCTGGAGCGACCCGGCCGTGTACGACGAGAAGGCGACCTACCTCGCCCGGCGCTTCAAGGAGAACTTCGAGAAGTTCGGCGCCGACGAGAACATCGTCTCGGCCGGCCCGCGCGTCTGACGCCCTCGCGCCTCCGCATCGGATAGCGTCCGTCCTGGTGGAAGCGAAGCACGACGTCCTCATCGTCGGTGCCGGCTGTGCCGGCATGCGTGCGGCTATCGAGGCCCACGACCAGGGGGCGGACGTGGCGCTCATCTCGAAGATCCATCCGGTCCGCAGCCATTCGGGCGCGGCCGAAGGCGGGATCAACGCGGCGCTCGGCAACGCGTCGGAGGACGACCCCGAAAAGCACGCCTTCGACACGGTCAAGGGCTCCGACTACCTGGGCGACCAGGACGCGATCCAGGTTCTCTGCGACGAGGCGCCCGGCGACGTCTACCAGCTCGAGCACTGGGGCGCCGTGTTCTCGCGCACCGAGGACGGTCGCATCGCGCAGCGGCCGTTCGGCGCCGCCGGCGAGCCTCGCACCGCTTACGCCGCCGACATCACCGGCCACGTCCTCGTCCACGTCCTCTACGAGCAGGTGATGAAGCGCGACCTCCAGGTCTACGAGGAGTACTTCGCGTGGCAGCTCGTCGAGCACGAGAACCGCTGCCAGGGCGTCATCTGCTGGGACCTCCTGAACGGCGGCCTCCGGACGATCGGCGCGAAGACCGTCATCCTCGCCACAGGCGGAGCCGGGAGGCTCTACTCGGGCACGACGAACGCCTACGCCTGCACCGGCGATGGGATGGCCATGGCGCTGCGCCTCGGCGTGCCGCTCAAGGACATGGAGATGATGCAGTTCCATCCCACGACGCTCTCGCCGACGGGTGTGCTCATCACCGAGGGCTGCCGCGGGGAGGGCGCCTACCTCCTCAACTCCGAGGGCGACCGCTTCCTCAAGGACTACGCGCCGAACGCGATGGAGCTCGCGAGCCGCGACGTCATCTCGCGGGCGGAGCAGACCGAGATCGACGAGGGCCGGGGAGTGGACGGCAACGTCCTTCTCGACCTCCGCCACCTGGGCGCCGAGAAGATCATCGAGAGGCTGCACGGGACGCGGGAGCTCTCGATGGTGTTCGCGGGCGTCGACCCGATCCACGACCCGATCCCCGTCCGGCCCGGCGCCCACTACCACATGGGCGGCGTCGAGACGGATCTCGACGGGAAAACCGCGCTCGAGGGCCTCTACGCGGCGGGGGAGTGCGCCTGCGTCTCCGTCCACGGCGCGAACCGCCTCGGCGGGAACGCGCTCATGGAGACGATCACCTTCGGCAAGCGCGCCGGGCGCGCCGCGGCCGACTGGGCGCTCTCGCACACGACGGTCACGGTCCCCGAGGCCGCCGAGGCCGATGCAAAGCGTGAGCTGGACGAGCTCCTCGATCGCGACGACGGAGAGCGGCCGTACGCGATCCGCGACGAGATGGCGACCACGATGCACGAGAACTTCGGCGTCTTCCGCCGCGAGGACCAGATGCGCCGGGAGGGCAAGATCATCGCCGGGCTCACCGAGCGCTACGAGCGTGTCGTCGTCGACGACAAGAGCGACGTCTTCAACAACGACCTCACGCAGGCCCTGGAGCTCGGCTTTCTGCTCCAGCTCGCGGCCTGCATGATCGAGGCCGGAATCGCACGCAAGGAGAGCCGCGGAGCGCACGCGCGCCCGCACGACTTCCCGGACCGCGACGACGAGAACTTCCTGCGGCATACGCTGGTGTCATGGAGGGACGATCGGCCCGAGCTTTCGTGGGAGCCCGTGCGGATGACGAAGTGGCAGCCGCAGGAGCGCAAGTACTGATGCGGCGGCTGATTCTCGCCCTCGTCGTCTTCGCCGCGCTCGGCGCCTCTGCGTGCGGCGGTTCCGAGCCCACCGCCGAGCAGGTGTCGCCGGACGCGGTCGTGCTTGCGGCCTCGAAGACGAACGAAACGGGCTCTTACAAGGCGGACGTGAGCGGAACGATGGAGGTCGCGGGACAGTCGATCGACATGTCCGGCACGGGCGCGTTCGACGCCGCAAAGCAGCGGGGCCAGATGTCGTACTCCATGAACCTGAACGGGGTGGACGTGAACATGGAGATGGTCTTCGCCTACCCGGTCATCTACATGGAGCTCCCACCCGAGTCCGGCCAGCTCCCGGCCGGCAAGAAGTGGATCAAAATGGACCTCGAGAAGCTCGGGCAAGAGGCCGGGCTCAACCTCGACCAGATGATGGGGGCCGGGCAGACCGACCCGTCTCAGGGACTCGACTTCCTGCGCGGAGTAACCGGCGTTCAGGCAGTCGGCGAGGAGGAGGTGCGAGGCGTGTCGACCACTCACTACAAGGGCGTCGTCGACCTGGCGACCCTCGGCAAGGAGCATCCCGAGATGCAGTCGTCGATCGACCAGCTCGTCCAGCAGAGCGGGATCAGCCGCGTGCCGGTCGAGGTCTGGATCGACGACGACGGCTTCGTGCGCCGGATGACGCAGACTCTCGAAGGCAGCGGCTCGGGGCTCCCGATGAACATGACCATGACAACCGACCTCTACGACTTCGGCACGGACGTCTCCGTCGAGGAGCCGCCGGCCGACGAGGTCGTCGACTTCTCGGAACTGACCGGACAGAGCTAGGAGGCCTGTGGACGTCGCTCTCAAGATCTGGAGGTACGACCCCGACTCGGGCGAGCGGGAGCTGAAGACCTATGAGGTCGACGCGCCGGAATGGGCGTGCCTCCTCGACGTCCTCGACCTCATCAAGGACCAGGTCGACGGGTCACTCGCCTACCGCAAGAGCTGCCGGATGATGATCTGCGGCTCCTGCGGGATGCGCATGGACGGCCGCGCCGTCCTCGCCTGCAAGGAGCGCATGAAGCCGATCGTCGAGAGCGGCCACGTGCCCGTGATCTCGGCGATGGGGAACATGCCCGTCCTCAAGGATCTCGTCGTCGACATGTCGCCCTTCTGGACGAAGATCAAGAACATGAAGCCGTGGCTCGAGACGGGCTACGAGGAGATCCCCGACAAGGAGTTCATCCACTCCCAGGAGGAGATGAACCCGATCCACAAGGAGGCGCTCTGCATCATGTGCGGCTGCTGCGTCTCCGAGTGCAACTCGATGGAGTCCGACCCTGAGTTCTTCGGGCCGGCGGCGCTCGCTTTCCAGCACAGTGGGATCCGAAGCTTGGAATTCACGTGACTTGAAGTCGCGGC
>JADMIO010799907.1_pt1 | contig 96514 bp, 49 predicted proteins | sample 8958161 | NCBI WGS metagenome assembly JADMIO01 (sample SAMN16585339, study PRJNA669376) | soil metagenome | isolation source: Crop rotation soil | place: USA: Cullars Rotation, Alabama | collected 2011
CTTTCCCCCGCAAATAAGTCCTTCCCGTAGGCCACACTGAAAAGCCCGTTGGTTGTCCCCGAAGGCTGGCTGGTCCAGAGGATACCGTCGGGTGAAGTCGTCATCCGACTCCCCGGACCTAGAGCAACAAACCGGTGGTTGCCGTGGGCGATGGCGTACACGGCACCGGCTAAGTGATAGTTAGAATAGTAGGAACTGTTGGCCGAAGTCACAACGGTGCCTGCGCCTGCTCGGTCTGCACCCACAGCCACCAATTGGTCCTGGCCGCTGGCAATGGCCCAAAGTGAGGGAATCGAGTAGGAAAAGTACTGGGCGCCATACCAGGAAACGCCATTGTGCGAACCCAGAATGATTCCATCCGCGCCCACGGCTACGAACCGATTGCTCGCAGAAACAATCCCCCACAACCAACGGTCGGTTCCCGACGTGCGGCTGGTCCAAGTAAGGCCGTCGGACGAACTCACGAGGGTCCCATAAGCGCCCACCGCCACAAACTGGGTGTTCCCATAGGCAACGCCAAAAAGGCTGCTGGTCGTTCCGGACAGTTGACCAGTCCAGGTAAGCCCATCGGGCGAAGTAACAATCGCGCCATTAGACCCCACAGCCACAAATTGGCCATTTCCGTAGGCGACACTGTGCAGATCATTGGTCGTTATCGAAATGGCATTGGTCCAAGCGATGGCGTCGGTGGAAACCAGAATCGTGCCCCCGAGGCCCACCGATACGAACTGCCCATTGCCGTAGCCGATGCCGTAGAGCACATTGCTCGTTCCCGAGGGCCGGTCGGTCCAGCCAATGGCGTCGCGCGAGGTTACAATCGTTCCATCCGTGCCCACCGCGACAAACCCGTTGTTTCCATAAGTGATGCCCTGAAGAGTCTGAACAGTTCCAGAGGTGCGGCCGCTCCAGGCTTCACCATCGGGTGAGCTCACAATGATGCCATTTGTGCCCACGGCCACAAACTGACCGTTCCCGTAAGCAACGCCGCGTAATTCCTGATCTACCGGCCACGAATTGCGCTGCGTCCAGGTGTCCAGCGGATCGGCTCCGCTGGCCGACAAAGCCAAAAGGGTCCACAGAACCGACGACAATATTGTTGTTTGTTTGTTTTTTCGCATAAGCGGCAAACCAATCCTGAGCCGTGCATTAGCAACTCGTGTCATAGCTCGCAAACCAATAGTGTTGTGACCTTCAATGCTACAGAGAACAATCAGCATTACTTTTGCCAATGCCTTGACGGGAGAGGTGTGTTGCGGACACCCAGTGCCGGCGCGCGCCCCAAGTCATGATACGTGGTTGAGGAGCGCTCGAATTCAGCACAAAGTCGCAAAGGCGCCAAGACGCAAAGAGGGACTGAGCGATAAGCCTGATGGCAACTGGAAGACCTCGTGGCGAAAAGGAATAACTGTTTTGCGCCGTTTGCTTCACCTTTGCGTCTCTGCGTTAAAGGTCAGTGTCCCCTGCGAACCGAAGACAATCGGCAGACGATGCAGCCACCCGCAAACATAGGCATCATTGCACCACCGCCCGGTAAAAGCGTTGTGGCAGCTTGGTCGCGGCGGGATCGAAGAATCGGCCGGAGGCATTGGTAAGGGCCAGGTTGGTGATGGTTTGCCACTGGGTGAGGTCGCTTGAGCCTTGGATGGCATAGCTTTGGCCGGGTTGTCCGGTCAGAGTCACTCGCACTCCGGCGCTGGAAAGCAGGATCAGTGGTCCGAGTACGGGCTGCGTGGGGGCTAGGACGGCTGACTGAAGGATAGCCCCCGTTCCTCCAACGACTACGAACGTGTTGTTGCCGTAGGCGAGGGCAGCATGCACGCCGATTTCTAAAGAGCCGGTCGCGACGGGTGCTCCCCAAGTGTGACCGGTCCAAGTGGTGCCATCCAGGGAGGCCGCGATGCCGTTGGCAGCGAGCGCTACGAACCCGATGTTGGGGTAATGAAGGATCGATACCAGGTGACCGTAGATCGGTGAAGTGCGCTTGGTCCATGTGATGCCATCGGGCGAGGTCAAAATCAGACCCGGTCCACGATCTGGACCCGGCCGATAATCGCCCACCGCGACAAATAAGCCGTTGGCGTAGATCACTCGATTGAGAGCAGGGTAGCCCAAAGCCCGCTGAGTCCAGTCGATCCCGTCGGGCGAGGTCAAGATGACATAAATGCCGTGGTCTTGGCCTACCGCCACAAATTGGCCGTTGCCGTACGCCACGCTGACAAGAAGTTGAGCGGGTGGCGCTGGTACCGAGCGATGGCTGATCCAATTAGTGCCATCGGTTGAAGTCGCAATGATATTATCGATGGGCACACCTCTTCCCCCGACTGCCACAAACCGCTCGTTACCATACGCGACCGCGAAGAGTACGTATGATTGCGGTAGTCCGGCATTGTGGGTAGTCCAAGTCGCCCCATCGGCTGAGCTGGCCGTCGTACTCCCCACCGCCACCAAGCGGTTGTTGGCGTAGGTGACCGCATTGAAACCGCCTGGCCCTGCGTAGCGTGTCATCCAAGCATTGCCGTCGGACGAGGTCGCAACGCCATTGCCCACTGCGACAAACTGGTTGTTCCCATAGCTGACACCATGGAACGCAATGCCCGGTGGTAGGCCACTGCGCCAAGTCCAATGGTCGAGTGGGTCGGCCTGACTGACCAACGCGGCCACTAGTGGCCACAACACCAACGCCGCCATTATTGCTTGTCTGTGTTTTCCAATAAGGTGCGCTTGATGCATGCGTCCTGCATTAGTAAATCATTCAATCAATAATCAGCTATTAGCATTCTTCGCTTTGGTGCCATGGTGGAAATTCAGCATTAATTATGCCAATGAGTTGAGGGAGATGCATGGCGCAGGGATTCCGTTATGAGTGCACGGCAACTCTTTGCGCCCAGGTGTCGCACCAATATTACTCCGTTAAGTGATATTGAAACCGCCGATCCTCAAACTCTCTGCCGCAGCAATAGCAAAAGCCGGTTAACTTCAGCAGCCACGGCCGCATCTGTTTCAATACTTGCTCCCACGTCACACCAGAAAACTTTTTTTTGAGCCTCCAAGAACACGATCACGACAAACAGGTAGGCTAAGACCGTCATGACCAAATGATGGTGAAACCCCCGCCAACTGCGCCCCTCAAAATGATCCAGCCCCAAGTCGTCCTGGGCCCGTTGAAAATATTGTTCAATGTTCCAGCGCGAGCGGCTCAACTTTAAGCACCGCGCCACGGTGGGTTCCCGGTGCAGGTGGGCCAGGTAATAATGGTAGGCTTCTGAGGCATCCTCGGGCCAGTCCACCACCAGCCAGACGTCTTCCAGTTGATCGGCACCCCGCTCCAGTGCCCCCGGCAAATACACCTTCATCCAGGCCAAGCGGGTATGGGCCAGTGTTCCCTGCGCCGTTTTCCAGGAGCACCGATGCCAGCGTACCGAGTGCCGGGCAAAGAGTTCCTTTAAGGTCGGCGCCGCGGGCGTGCCTTCGGGCACCTGCCAGCGGGTGCGCTTTTTTTCCAGCGCCACCGGCTGAGCCCGGCCCGTGAGTTGTGCCGGATCGATTTGCAGAAAGAATTCCATCCCCTGGCGCCGCAGTCCATCGCGAAACTCCCCATTGATCCCGTAATCGTTATCGGCCAGCACCGGCGCCCGCGCCACCCCATCGGCCAAGGCCTCCTGGATCAGTTCCAGAGCGATTTGCGGTTTGGTGGCAAAGGCCACCGTGTCCGGCACCCCCGCAGCCTCACACCGGGCACGATCGTCGGTCCAACGGCGCGGCAGATACAAGCGCCCGCCGACCGGCACCGCCACCTGCCCGTCGGTAATGGCCACTTGGACATTGACCTGACAATTGGCCGATTTGCCCACCGCTCCGCAATACTGATGGGCCACGCCCACCGAATGGGTGCCTTGTTTGAGCCAGCCCGACTCATCGACAATCCAGGCCTGCAACGGTTCTAAATGGTCCATCGCCACAGTGCGAATGGCCTTCCACAGGACCGCCTCTTTCCAGGGACTATCGGTGATAAACTGCTGTAATTTCTGCGCGTCCACGCCCAAGCGTTCGGCCATGGGCTCAATGGATTTGCGCTGGCCGGGCAGCAGCAAGCCTTCGACATAGAGCGTGGCGCCGACGCGCCGCTCGCGGCGGCCCAGGTCTCGGACCAGCGGACTCAAGAATTTGGGGAGCTTGAAGGCATGCCGCTCCCACTGGGTTTCATTCCATAGCATACTGGACCAATATCGCTGAAGTTACCAAAAAGCTCAAGAATGACGTAACAGAGTAATACTAGGCGGGAGTTGGCGTCAATGAGCGGCTGGATAACTTGGGTGTTGATCAGGTTGCCGATGTCGCTGTTGCCCTTGAGCGCGACCATGTCCTGGAAGCTGGCGCCCTTGGGGATGACGACCGGCGGCTCGAAACCGTCGTAGTCGCCGTATTTGTCGGAGACGTATTTGATGAGGAGCATGAACAGGACGTAGTCCTTGTATTGGCTGGCATCCATGCCACCGCGGAGTTCATCGCAGGAGGCCCAGAGGGAGGAATAGAGATCGGATTTCTTGATGGCCATGACCTAAATGTCTAAATCATTGGCTTCGTTCGTCTCGCGTGAAGCGAGGTTGCCATCCGCCGAGTTGCACGGGGCCGTCAGGGACAGGCTTATGACGCATTTTCTGAACGCAACCATTTCTGCACTCGGGCAGAGATCTTTTCGCATAAGCCGGACCCAGGGTAGCGCGGGGCGCGCAACCCTGGGCTATTGTCTTGTTGTCCTTACAGGACTTTAGTCAGGCTCGCGGGACTTGGAAAGCACGGAGCGCATTCTCCTTCGCAGGACTGCTATGGAGGACGGGGGGAAAAGAGCGGGGAGCGAAGAAGATCAAGAGCACACGGAGTTTTAAAACACGCTCTTAGCAAGGCTTGAATTTGGCTCGCAAGGCTCGGGTTCAACGGGTCAAACCATAAAGAAATCCATTCGGTTACCCTCAATAAGAGGGCCATAGTTAATGGCGCTTGGAGATTACTTCTAGGGGCTCGGGGGCAGTTTGGGAGCGGGAGGTTGCCCACGCGTTTCGAAAGCGCCAGAGGGCTGGCGCAGTCCAAAGGGCTCTGGAACTTTTTTCAAAACCGGGTCTGCGAATCAGTTAGGCTGTTGGGGCCAAATGGCCCTGCCTACGCACTGAGGTGACCTAAGCGTATTCGCTTTCGATCCCAAAACATATCTCAACAAGGGTTGTTGGAGCTGTCGAGTCAGAGGCAAGCAAGGTCACCCGATGAAGCAGGCCCTTGGCCTGCGATACCAAAATGGGGCTGTAACCCAGGGCGTTGCCCTGGGCTGGTATGAAAGACGCCCTTGGCGACAGGAGCGGCCGGCCCCTGCTATTGGAGCCGAACAGCATTGGCGCGGTTGAGACACTGCCCAAAGATATGGCTAAAGACAAACGCTCCTTCTCACCCCTTCGAGTTTTCGCATGCATGGGGAGTTTTTGAGGCTCAGTTGCCGATCCGGAGACGATTCGGCGGGAGGAAGGCGGCCAGAAGGAAGACACCATGCACGGCGCAAAAGCCGAGGGTCCAGACCAGATCGGTGGGGTGGCCGTATCGGTGCAACCCGACGCCGAACAGGTTGACGCCGAACCACGCCCAGGCGGTGGCAAGGTTGCCGATTATGGCGAGCAGCGTCAGGCTCCTGGTGCTGATTCGAGGCAACCAACGGCAGCCTGCCGTCATGGTGGCACAGAGTAGAACCATCAACCCGCCGGTTTCCTTAGGGTCCCACGCCCAGTACCTGCCCCAATGCTCCTTGGCCCAAAGCATGCCTAAGATTATTCCTGCTGCATCCAACAGGGTCGCGATTGCGGCCAGCGTAACGAGGGAGCGCCGCAGGGCGTAACGTTGGGAGGGCGGCAGGTCGTGGAACAACCGCACCCCGGTGTAGCAAAGGCCTAAGCCGCCGACGAGGAACACCGTGAGGTAACCGAGAGTGATGCTGATTGTATGAGTGGCCAGGACTAAATCGATCCTCCTGGTCCCCAGTCTGCACAGGAAAAAGCCACAAAGGAGGACGGCGGCCAGGACGTCGATTCCAATGGCAATCTTGACTGGCAACCAGGTGGGTGCGGAAGCGGCGGCGAGTTTGTCGAATTCTCCGCCCAAGGCCGACGGCGAGCCAAACCTCGCGACGGCTGTTTGAAAGGCCTCCGTTGTGGAGGCACCCGAGCGAATGAGCCGGTCGATCTCTTCGCGGAGGTGGCTTTCCAGTTCATCGAGCAAGCCGTCGTCGTGTTCAACGGCCTTCGCCATGGCGCCGCGCCACTGAGTGATAAGATTTTCCAGGTCAGGCATAACGAGGTTTCCACAATTGGTTAAGGGTTTGGTTGACCGCCCGCCACTGAGCCTGGTGCTCCTCGATGGCACGTTTGCCGCCGGGTTTGAGCGCATAATAGCGGCGCTTGCGTCCCGCCTCGGATTTACCCCAGCGGCTCACCACATAGCCTTGCGCCTCCAACCAGTGGAGCACCGGGTAAAGCATCCCATCTGTCCAGTGAATCTGGCCGGCAGAGAGCTCTTTGACGCGTTGAATGATGGCATAGCCGTAGCTTTCTCCCTCGGCGAGGATCGAGAGGACAAGCGGAACGGACGAGGCCGCGACGAGTTCTTTGTCTAGTTTCATATAGGGGAACAATACATTGCGGTGCGATGTATTGCAACTGCGGATTTCAAATTTGGCTTTTAGGTCAGGCACCAGGAAAGCTCGAGAACCGATTTGATAAATGCCGCGTATTGCCTACATTGTAGATAACGCTGATGCTATGGACAGTTGCAGAAGTAGCCGCATCTCGGATCGACGAGAGCCAAAGCGGTGTCAAGCCACCGCACTCCAGAAAGCGCAAAGACTTCCGCAACGCGCTATATGTTAGGACTTTTTGAACAAGCGGTCCTGCTTTGCCTGCTGCGACCGGAGACTGATCTGGGCAAGGAAGCTTATGGACGCGCTATCTTAAAAGAAGTTCAGTTGCGAGTCGGCCACGACGTCGCCGCTGGCGCGGTTTACTCGACGCTGGATCGGCTCGAACAAAAGGGCTTGGTGTCCTCTCGCCTGGGACAAAGCACGCCAAGGCGCGGTGGACGCCGGCGGCGCCATGACATGATCGAGCCCGCCGGCATCCGGGCGTTAACCGCATCCAAGGCAGCCGTCGAGCGCATTTGGGGCTCGGTCAGGTTGCCGCTGAAAGGAATCGCCTGATGAACGAACTGCCGTCCAACAACGCAAATCCGCCCCGGTGGCTCGAACGGTTGTTGGCACTCGTGCTCAAGGCACGCGATTGTGAAACGATCATGTGGCGGCCATTGTACGCATGAACTTATTCCTGGAGACGATTAGTCGGCGGCTAGACTGGCTAGGAGCCTGTTGAAAAATTCCGTGGGGTCCTGTTTTCGCGCAAAAGGCCGTATGGCTCGGCGCGGCGACGGAGCCTATCCGCCGGGCTCTGTGACCGAGCCGCAACAACGCCAGAGGGCCTTTGGCGCGAAAACCCTCCGGGCGGCGGCCCTTTTGCCCGGAGCCGTTGTTGGCGCGCTGGTTACAGCCCGCTTTGGGGATGCGCCGAGCGCGCCGCCTAGGCTCCGGCCAAAATGGCTCGCCGCAGGACCCCACGCAATTTTTCAACAGGCTCCTAGCGAAGCTGTCTCCAATTTGCGGGAACAAGGTTAAGAGCCGGCTTTGCGTACCCGCCGTCGATACCAGAGCACGGCGGCAAGCGTTAGCAAAAGCACGACCAAGCTGACCGCCAGGACTGGCAGGGCAATGGTGAGGGCTGAGGTCAGCAGCGAGGCGCCGAGTTCAAACGTGGCGAGGATTGGGTTTGCGAATCCAGCCGTTCCGCCTGTGGATGCCGCACGCGCCAAAACGGTCGCTCCCTGGACACCCGCGGACAGGCCGCCACCGAGGACGATGGCAAGACTCCATCTCAGGAACGGACTCATGTCGGTGATTACTGACGCACTGACGAGGATACCGGCAACAATGGCCACGGGCGTGGCAACTATATCCAAACAGTTGTCCACAATCGGCAGGTAGTAAGCGGCAATTTCCAGCAGGGTAGCCAGTCCGAAGGCGATCAGGGCCGGAGAACTGGCGATCCAATTGAATTCAGGACTAAGATGAATATGGCCGGCGCGGGAAGCGAGGTTCATGACCAACAAGGGCACAAAGGCTCTAAAGCCACAGGCCGCGCTGAGACCAATCCCGACAAAAATGCTTAAAATAGATTCCATAGACGCGAGGCGAGTCGTTCACTAGTTATTACTGATATCGCCAACAGCTATAACATGTTGCATTCAATGGATAATGTCCATTCACTCATTCCGGGTTGAGGGTTTGTGGTTCCGCCACCAACTAGCCTGGATTTCCACGGAGAGCAGTTCAGCTAACTTTTCGGGCCATTGTTGCAAAGACGCAAAGCAAGGCTCATTGAGTCCTCGGTTCACAGGGATCCGGACCTGATCCATTCCGCTAGCCAAGCGTGATCCTTTCCCTTTGTTCATGTCTGGCGAAATCCAGGCCAGGGAGGCTGCTTGCACCGGGGAGCCATGAGGAACGTCGGGAGCACGAGCAAGCACCGGGGCGTGTTCGTAAAAAGAGTTGGCGGTTTTGAATAGTTCAGCTTAATACAGATATCAGCATGATTAAGCGCGCGGTTTCATTTGCCCTGCATCAGCCGATGTTTTTCTTGTTGATGACGATGCTGTTCGTCGGTGGAGGTCTTCTTGCCTTCCAATCGCTCCCGATCGAGGCCTTTCCGGATGTGGCCGATATCCAAGTAGCGGTGATCACCCTCTATGGCGGGCGCGCGCCGGAAGAAGTCGAGAAGCAGGTAACGATGCCGATCGAGATTGCGCTAAGCGGTCTGCCGCACTGTGTGCGGTTGTTCTCCCACACGCAATTTGGGCTGTCCTACGTGGTCCTGACTTTCGATGATACCGTGACTGATTACTTTGCGCGATCGCAAGTGGTGGAACGGTTACACACCGCCGATCTGCCGCCCGGGGCTGAGCCACAACTGGCGCCCCTTTCGACGCCCATCGGGGAGATTTACCGGTATCGGGTCAAGGGCGATGGCTACAGCCCCCGGGAGTTACGCACCTTGGAGGATTGGACGATCGAACGTCACCTCCGGACCGTCGCTGGTGTAGCGGACGTGGTGAGTCAAGGAGGGTTCATCAAACAATACGAGGTGAACCCAGACCAGGGACGGATGCGGCATGCGAGCATCACGATGCAACAAATTTTCACGGCGTTGGGCCGGGGTAATTCCAATGCGGGCGGGAGTTATGTCAACCAGGGGGCGCAGCAATTTCTCATTCGCGGCATTGGGCTGCTGCACTCGACTGACGACATCGGCAACATCGTCATCGCGGCACGCAGCGGAACACCCATTCGCGTCAAGGACATTGCGACCGTCCAGGTGAGTTCAGTGCCCCGGCAGGGAATTGTGGGGCAGGATGAGGCGGATGATATTGTCCAAGGGGTTGTGTTAATGCGCAAAGGAGAGAATCCATCCCGGGTACTGGCGGCGCTCAAAGAACGTGTCAACCGGTTGAATGAATTGATCCTGCCGAAAGGCGTCCAGATCGTACCTTTCTATGACCGGACCTGGCTGATCCATACGACACTGAAGACGGTGTTCAAGAATCTGGGTGAAGGAGCCCTGCTGGTAACGTTCGTGCTGGTGCTTTTCCTGGGTAATCTACGCACGGCAGCGATCGTCGCACTATTGATTCCACTGTCGCTTTTGGCGACCTTCATCGGCTTAACCTGGAGAGGAATTCCGGCCAACTTGCTCTCACTGGGGGCGATGGACTTCGGGATCATCGTAGATGGGGCGGTTATCGTGGTGGAAAATATCTTCCGGCATTTGGGCGAACAGCGGGCGCAGCAGAGTGTGAAGGACCTGCGCCACACGGTCCTGGAAGCGGCAGCCGAGGTAGGCCGGCCCACCTTTTTCTCGATGCTGATCATCATTGCTGCTCACATCCCGATATTTACCCTCCAACGACATGAAGGCCGCATCTTTGCGCCGATGGCCTGGACCGTGACCTCGGCCCTGGTCGGTTCGTTGATTTTCTCACTCACGCTGGTGCCGCTGCTGAGTTACCTATTGCTCCGCAAGAAAATTCCTCATCGAGAGAATGTTCTGGTGCGGGCTTTGAAAGGTGTTTATCGTCCGATTCTATCCTGGGCACTCGCACACCCCAAAGCGGTTCTGGGTGTTGCGGCGCTAGCTTTGTTCGCGAGTTTTGCCACAGCTCCGCAACTGGGCACGGAGTTTCTGCCCGAACTCAACGAAGGCACCGTGTGGATCAACATCACGTTGCCGCCGGGAATTTCGGTGGAAGAAAGCATGCGGCAGTATCACCGCATTCGCGCCTTGCTGCGCCAAATCCCGGAAATTAAATCGGTGATTTCCAAATGCGGGCGACCCGAAGATGGGACAGACCCTAAGCCAATCAACATGGGTGAAACCTTCGTCGATCTCAAGCCATCATCGGAGTGGCGGCCACATCTGACCAAAGGGCAGCTCATCGAGGCGATGGAAGCCAAGCTGAATACCATTCCTGGCATCGAGTTCAGTTTTTCGCAGCCGATCCGTGACAATGTGCTCGAGAGCATCTCTCAAATTGATGGTCAGATCGTGATCAAGGTTTTTGGGGAAGATCCGGCGGTGCTGAGAGAGAAGGTCCGGTCGCTGCTGCATGAGATCAGCATCGTACCAGGGGTATCGCGGGCGTACATCGACCGAGCCGGGGAGGTCCCCTATTCGTTGATTGACATTGACCGTGCCCAGGCCGGCCGCTACGGGCTGAACATCGGGGACATTCAGGACGTGATCGAAACGGGGCTTGGTGGGAAGGCCGCCACCGAGCTCTGGGAAGGGGAAAAGCACTTCAGCGTGGTGACACGACTGCCTGAGGAAGAGCGCAAATTAGGCAATCTGCAAAGGATCCTGGTCGATACCCCAGACGGTCAGAAGGTCCCCTTGGCGGCCGTGGCGGATTTCAAGGTGGTTGGGGGCAGTATGAATATCAGCCGTGAAAACGGCACGCGGGTCACTGCGATTGGGGTTTTCATAAAGGGCCGCGATATGGGCAGCGTGGTGGCCGACATGCAGGAGCGGGCGAAGCGCATTGTGATGCCCGCCGGCTACTATGTGACTTGGAGCGGCGAATTTGAGAATCAGCAGCGCGCGATGAAACGCCTGGCCTTTATCGTGCCGGTGAGTGTGTTCCTCATCTTCATTTTGCTGTTTGACGCCTTCAAATCGGTCAAGAGTGCCCTGCTTATTTTGTTGAATGTGCCCTTTGCGCTCATCGGGGGTATTTTTGCGTTACTGATAGCACAAATACCCCTCAGCGTATCGGCGGCAATTGGGTTCATCGCCTTATTCGGCCAGGCGGTGCTCAACGGGGTAGTCATGGTGAGCTTTTTCAACCAACTCCGCGCCAAGGGGGCCATAGCCTATGAAGCGGTCGTCCAGGGCTCGCTAACCCGAATGCGTACCGTGCTGATGACGGCTCTCCTGGCCATGCTGGGACTGTTGCCAATGGCACTCTCGCACGGGATAGGCTCGGAGACACAGAAGCCCCTGGCCATTGTTATCATCGGCGGATTGATTTCAGCGACCCTGTTGACCCTGGTCGTTTTGCCCACCCTATACTTGGTGTTCGCCGGGCGCGGGGAACCCGAGCCGGAGAACGATGCGGTGGATTTGCAGTAATCAGGCTTAGAGCGTGTTTGGAAAGTCCTGGCAGCCGGCTTGGCGGCGGGGCGGCCCCGCTGGCTTCGTTGGGCCTCAGTCACAGATTTCTGGCGAATATGCTCCTTCGGCCCGCCTCGCCAGCGGGGCCACCGCGCTCGCAAATCCGACTCCCATTCCTTTCCAAACACGCTCTTAGCGCGCCACCTTACGGTAGAATCGCCAAGGCGAGTCAATGCTCGTGGCATCGTTAAACTCAAAGACGCCATCTGCGCCCAAACTCGCCGTGCCTAGATCGGTCCATTGTTTGAGATCAAGCGAAGTTTGGATGGTGTAAGTGCGACCGGCGAATTCGGTGAATCTGAGGCGCACCACTCCATTGGCCAGTCGGACGACCGAGGAAATGGGCTGGCGACGCCTCCACTCGGCACCTTCTCGAAACTATGAAGGAAAGCCTCCGCAAAATCTCGAACGTAAACGATGGGGGTCACACCCTCCGCCAGAATCTTAGCGCCATTGTTCATATTCAGTTCCCTTCCTCAACCACAGCCGGTAACCTCACCGTGAAGGTCGAACCTTTCCCAGGCTCGCTCGTCACCGTAAGGTCCCCACCCATGAGCTGACAAAACCGGCGGCTCAACGCCAACCCCAACCCCGTGCCACCGTACTTCCTGGACGTGCTGGCGTCGGCCTGCGTGAAGGCCTGGAACAGTTTGCTCAATTGCTCGGCTGTCATCCCAATGCCCGTATCTTGGATTTCAAATTTGAGATTTGAGATTTCAGATCTCGCGCGCAGCGTGATCACTCCCTTCTCCGTAAACTTACTGGCGTTGCTCAGGAGGTTGAAGAGCACTTGGCGCACCTTGGTTTGATCGGCCTTGATGGTGCCGATGTCTGCTGGGCAATCAACCTCTAACCGGTTGGCATTCCTGGCGATTAGGGGTTGCACGGTGGACCGGACCTCGCCGATCAGTTTCGCAAGGTCGAATGTCTCGACGAAGAGGGTCATTTTGCCGGCTTCAATCTTGGATAGGTCCAGGATGTCGTTGATCAGGCCAAGCTGGTGTTTGGCTGCGGCCTGGACTTTCTGCAAATCGGGGATCATCGCTTGGGCGCCAATTTCCGGCGCCTCTTCCTCGAGCATTTCGCTGTAGCCGATGATCGCATTGAGCGGGGTGCGCAACTCATGGCTCATATTCGCCAGGAATTGGCTCTTGGCCTGGTTGGCCCTTCGAGCTTCCTCCTCCGCCCGCCGGCGTTCGGCATTCTCCCGCTCCAATTCCACCCGGGCGCGGCGTTCTTGCTCGAGCATCTGCTCGCGCAGCAATGCCGCCTCGCGCTTCCGTTTCAGCACCAACGACCGCGCCACAAAGGCCCAGACCACCAACCCGGCGACTGCCCCACCCGAAGGGAACAGGATCCGCCCGTTGGCATACCAAGGCGTAAACACGTTCAGCGCCAGAATCGTTGGCTTTGAATAGTTCATATCACGGTCGATATACTGCACGGCCATGGTGAACGCGCCCGCTTTGTCCCCATGCCAAGGAAACTCCGAGGCTTTGCCCATGAGCCGCCACCCGTTGGTAGTTTCAAAATCGCGGGTGCTTTTCTGCCCGTTGACCACCTGATAGCGAAACCGACGCGTCTCAGGCCGGGTGCGCAGATCGTTCACCTCCAGCTTGAACCGCACCGCTCTGCCTTCCTCGATGGGCGGTAAGTCTGCTCCTGGTGCGTAGCTCATCGCCTCGACAATCATCGAGACCGATGGCGGCGGCGCTTCGCCGCGGCGCGGGCGGTAGTGAGTCAAACCCTGGTCAGTACTGATCCAATAGGTCCCGTCACGATCCTCGAAAACATGATTCACCCAATCCCCTGCCAACCCATCGAGCGCGTCAAGCGAGGACCATACTTGACGATCATAACGGGTGGCCCCGGCACGAGTGCCAAACCATAGCCTGCCCGCCGAATCTCGCTGCACGAACAAGACCAAGTCGTCGGCGAGTCGGTCCCCGGAGTTAGCAAAGTTGTTGAACCTCTTGCCGTCGAACCGCGAAGCGCCGGCTTCTGTGGCAAGCCACACCGATCCATCCCAATCCTTCCAGATCCACTGGATGTGTTGTCCTGCCAACCCGTCTTTCTCGGTGAACGCCTGCCACTGACCGCCTGAGTACCGACCCGCGTGGCTAAAACGACCACCTGCCCATAGGCGGCCTTCGCCATCCAGTTCGAGCCGGCTCGGAAAGAACAGCCAGTGTTTCTCCGGAGCCCGATAGAGGTCCCAACCTCGGTCCGTCGTATCGCTCCGGTGCGCCTGCCACAGGCCAGCCCCGTACTGCGCCAGCCAGATATTGCCGTCCTTATCGCTCAAGACGTCGCCGGTCCGGCGTATTTCGAAATCGCGCGGTCTGAGGACGGAGACCAAATTCGTGCCCTCGAGCCGATAAGCCCAGGCGCGCTGGAAACCGCCAACTACATAAAGCCCATCTGCACGGCGGCAAATGCGATCGACTGGGCCTGTGTCAGCGTCCGGCAGCGCTACCGGGGTGAAGCCGGTCTCACTCCACTGGTTCAAACCCACGGGACGCGAGGGCCTCACCCGGGAGGCCACCCACAATCTTCCGTCCGCCAAACGGTGGGAACCTGTCAGCCAGTTGTCCGCCAGACCGTCCGCCACCGTGTAGGACTCGAAGCTGGTGGAATCGTACCGCGTGAGTTCGCCGCCCTCCGCTCCAAACCAAAATACACCCTCATCCGTGCGCGCAATGGAAATGATCGCTGTGCTTGCCAGACCATCCGCCTTGGTGAAGTTCACAAAGTTGGTGCCGTCAAACCGCGAGACACCACCCCGTGTGGTAACCCAGAGTGCACCGTCGGGCGAAAAATAAGGAACATACACGGCGTCAGAGATTAATCCGTCGCGGGTCGTGTAGTTGTGGAGCCTGGCTGGGCCGCGCGCGCTCTCCGATGAAGGGTCATAACGCCACAGCCCTCTGAAAGAGCCAAACCAGATTGCTCCATCCGGACCAACCGTTGGGTTATCACACCGGGGCGGAGCGCCGGTAATCGCGGCAAAGTTCGTGCCGTCGAAACGCACCAGTCCTTCGAACGTGCCGATCCACATGGCGCCGTCCTTTGAGGCGGTCATCTTGTTGATAGAGATTACTGGTGGGTTCGTCGGGGAGACGGTGACAAACCGACTGCCGTCGAACCGGCAAAGCCCGATCCCCCCAAACCACATCCGTCCATCTGGAGTTTGGCAAACCGCCTGGATTAGCCCCGTAATCAGCCCATCGGCCGAGGTGTAGCTGCGAAGTTGTCGCCCAGGTGCCGCGGAAGGATCGAAGCACGCTACACCGTCCCCCGTGCAAATCCAAATCTTTCCATTGGGTTCCCGATGGAGATTTAGGATGAAATTGTCCGGCAACCCATCCTCCTTGCGCAGGTACTTGAATGCCGCGCCATCGAAGCGTGCGATCCCGCCTCTCGATGCCACCCACAGCGTGCCGTCGGGAAGCAGCAGGATTTTCCGACTGTCGCTGCCCGCAAGACCGTCGCGAAAGTTGTAAGTTTTCCACGTGCCCTTCTTGAAGGGTGCAAAAGTGAAATCGGCACTTTGGCTTGGTGCGCCGCCTTGCAGGGTGACCGTGGGAAGATCGGCAACTTCCGGCCCGGCCTTCGTCAGTGTGCCACCGGACACCACCCGATCCAACCCATAATAGCGAAATCCGCCTGGCACCTGACAGCGGACACTATACGTCCCGGCCGGCACGTTCGTGAAGCTGTATCCCCCGCTTTCATCGCTAAGTTGCGTCTGCACAACTTGGTTCGAGCGGTCCAGCAACTGCACTGGCACAGCCGCATGAAATGATTGATCAAACCGCCGCAACTTGCCCCGGACGCTCGCAGCTTCTACCACGCCGTTGGTTATGCCTTGAGCGTTGAGTACGGGACTTGTCAGAGCCGGACCCGTCCAGAGGGAAAACTGAGCAACGAACAGGCCTGCAACCGCGCCAAACGCGCGGCGCTGGCGACACGGGTATGCGGATGTCTTCATTGCTTAGCCAGGTCTAGAAACACTCCATCCTCACGATAAGGATTCTTGACGCTTACCCTAAACTATAAGGTGCCGCAGTCAACTGTGCGGGCCGTGCCCCGGACGGGTGAACTTCTGGGAGAAACCCCATGCCAGATCCGTTCCTGGAATCCAGTGCCAAGCTTGACGTTCCAGGTTTTTATATGGGCCGACAATCCATCATCGGAACCTGACACCACTCAGGGCAGGGATTGGATGGGACGTTCCGGTTTCGAGGACGACATCTCAAGCGCCCACCATTGCTGAAGGGTATTGGTATAAACTGCGATCGTCACCCCGGCGCGGGATTCTTGAATAAAGCTCCGCTCTAAGTCCTTGCGCTTTTCCAGCAGCAGCCGATGCCGCGCAAGTTCCTCTGCGCGGTTCACGGGGATGGATTCGGTAGCGCGGCGATCCATCAGTCTGACCAGATAGTAGCCGTCCTTGGCTTGAATGACCTCGCTAACATCGCCGATATTGGTCAACGAGAGTCCTGCGGCTACAACTAACGGATCCCAGCGGTAGTGGTCCGGACTCGCTTCGAGCCAGCCAATATCACCGCCATTGAACCGGGTAGCCTGGTCCTCCGAATAATCCATTGCCAGGAGCCCGAAGCCAGGTTGGTCCTTCGGCAGACGCAAGGCATTCTCGCGCGCTTCGGCCATTCTCGCCGCCAGTTGGGCGGTTTTTTGAGGACTCATTTTGGGGTGGGTGCGTAGCTGCAATAAAGCCAGGCGTGATTGTACCCTGGGCTTCCGCGGACGCGACGCTTCAACTCGCGTCCTTATCTCCTCGGCGGCGACTTCTATCTTTTCCAGTTGCGGCTGTAGTTCGCGCTCTTTGAGTTTTGCAATCAGCAGGTTCTGCCAGGACCGCTGCAATTCGGCGTCCTGATCCAAGCCCAGTCGCAGCGCCTTGGCGAGCATCGCCTCCCGGCTGATCAACTCCTCGAGCAAGACCAGCTTATCCACGGCGGCTGGATTATCCCGTGTCCGACGAGTGAACTCGGCCTTAAACTCTGCAAGCCGGATTTCCCGGTTCCCAACTTTCGCGACCAAATCCGCGTCGGGCACTTTGTTTGGGCTGCACGAGGAGCCAAGGAGAGCGACGACGCACAGACCGACTACCGCAAACCAAGGCCGATGTTGAGCGAACGGATGCATAGAGCGCGATTAAGGCTTCCACGCCACACGGACGCGAAAGAACCGCAATTGGGGCCCGCTACTAGAGCGCTTGTCGCGGAAGCAGACGCTACCCGCTTCCTGTTCGGCAGTTGTGAGAGGGAGCTGCTCGACTTCATCCACTGCGTTTCCCCAACTCAGCAAGTCAGGCGAGACTTCAATCACGTAGTCCAGATCGGTGGCTGAAGGGCGCTTGGTAAACATCACGGCAAAGGCGCCATCACGCGATACCGTATGGGGCAGGCTTCTTCTGCTTTCGGCGCTGGGGCTCGGGTCGTGTGGGTCGAGCGCAAAGGCGTAGTCGAGCAAATGCGGGATGCCATCGCCATTGCGGTCCTCGCGGGCAAACGCACCCAAATCGCTGGTGTCGCTCGGAAACTGCGCAGTGCGCCATTCGGCCAGGGTCTTCGGTGCGGCCCCTGTGGCGTCCGTGGTGGAGCCGCCGATGTGCGCCTTGCTCAACGCTGCCGGCCCATCGCGCGGATCCCATTTGTCGAAGCCGTTTTGGTCCTCCCACCAGTCTGGCGCGCCATCGCCATCGGAATCTGCCGACAGATCGGGAAGCACCAGATCGACCCGATACGCGCTGGCCCGAGTGGCTTGCTGGGCAGTGAAACTATCCGTGGCCGGCGGTTCGATGACCGCCGGTATGCCATTGACCAGCACTTTGAGGTGCCGGATCGGCAGGCCCGCCGCCGTCAGCGGGACATATTTCTCGGACACACTTAAATCATACGCGAGCGCCTGATGCGGGATGCTAAGCCGATACGAATACCGGCCGCCACCCAAAGATTCGAGCGAGGCCTTCAACTGGTATTGCCGGTTGGTTTGCGAAGGGATGGCGATAGTCCAAGTCAACTCGCCTCGCGTCACCGGGAACTCGCCCATACCAGTGCGGCTGACAACTCGTCCGTAAAAGGTGGTGTCAGGCTCAGAAATGCGACCCGCCTGGACCGCAACGGCGGCCAAGCCAAGTCCGAGCGACAGACCGAAGTAATGCAACATTGCTTTCATGGTAGCGAAGGGTTTGGTTAGTTGCCCGAGGAACCGTAGGTTTCGAGGGTGATGGTGATATCCGTGACACCGTTCACGAAAGTGCTCAGACCGGCTACGGGATCGCTCAGCAGCGCGCGCCCGGGGATGATCATCAGCCATTGCGTGTTCCAGACCGAGCGGCCCACAAGCCGCATGTCCTTCCACACCCCGCTCGTGTCCGTAGCGCCCGGATACGCAAGGAAACTCGAGTAGCGGCGAATCTCGCCCAGCGTGCCGTCAAGGGAATCGACGACCGGAATATAATTGGGATCGGCAAGGTCCGCCGCGCTGGTCTTGAACGGCGGCGGAATCTTTTGATCGACCACATTCCAGATGCGCGTCTCGAGGTTCCTGCTCGTTGGAATGAACATTACGTCCATGCCCACCGGCACCAGGTAAATACGCGGTGTCTTGGTCAGTGTGCCAATGTCGTAATTCTCGAACTGGACGGTCGTCGAACGAATCTTCGTGGCGAAATTACTCGGATCATAGGCACTCTGGCCAGCCTGCAGCGGTTTGCCAAAGAAATTCTTGCCGGCGGCGACCTGCGTGCTGAACGGGATGATCAATCCAGGCTCCGCCACGGTAGGGTCGTGCGGCGCAAAGGGCCGGCAGTAGCGGCGGAACTCGGGGCTGTCCCAGAGGTTATCGAACCGGTACCGGAGCAACTGGTTCTTCCAAAGGTCAGCGTCGGAAGGCAATCGGCCAATGCCAAAGTTCTCCTGGCGGAGCGAAAAGGTGTTGAACTCGATCTGATAGTTGTTAAGGCTGATCTGGCTCTCCATGACGCGGAAATTGTCCATCATCATCGCCGCGATACCCGCCAACCCGCCGCCGGGATGAAGCGGAATGCCATCCGCCATTTCGCCCAGGGTGCGGGCGCGAATGATTTGATCGAAGTACCCGTAAGCGGAGCCGCGGTCGTTAGGCGAAAGATTGGTTTCGAAGTCGTAGGCCTTGGCCGCCATATAGGTGTAGCGCGCGGCCAGATCGAAAGCAGCGCGGTATTTCTGCAGGCCGTCATTGCGCGAGACACGGAAAGCCATGTCTTTGTAGCGGCTGCTCTGAACCGCCGCAGCGGTGTTCTTATTGAAGGTTTCACGTTCCTGGATCAGGCGGATGCCTTCCTGCAGGGCCGCTCGGTACTGGTCGGCTTGGTTGCGGAGCTGCTCCTTGAGCTTGAAGGCGGCGATGCGTGTTGCGCCTTCGTTCACCAGCAGTTCTTCGAGATCTTTGAGTTGGTTCTGAATTGCTTCACTGAAGCCGGCCTTATCGATCTCGATCTCATTGCCTAACGCGGTGGTTTCCTTGGATAGCTCGAGGATATCCGCCGCATGGTCCGCGGCGAAGGCGACGAGTCGAAATGGTATCTGCAACGCCCAATTGGACAGTAATACCACCGCGCGTCCCGCCGAGGTGAGGTCATTGTCAAAAATGCCAGTGACCCGCGGAAAGCCCTCATGCGTAGCATCAGAAAGGTCCTTAACCGAGTCAGCAACATCGCGGATCGCGGCGCTGACGACCTTCAGGGTCGAGATGGCCGCGTTAAGGCTGATGAACTCATCAAGTTGACCGCGCTTGACTCTGAGCACGGTCCCGGCCAGACCGAGTTTGGCCTCGATCCGTTGCGCCTGATTCTCGATCTTGAGGATGAGGGTGCTGTAATTCTCCGCGGCGTAGGCCACATCAGCCTCGGTCTGCACCATTTCTGAGATCAGGTCCTGCAAGCGGCCGGGCGCGGCCCGGGTCCCCCATTCAGGAGGCGCTTGGAACGTATAAGTCCCGGCGGTGGCCGGCAGCTTAAGGTCGAGCACACTGTTGTCACTCGCTACGACGCCCGTCCAGGACACCATGTTCTGGTCGAAGTTACTTAGAAAATTGCTATCGAGCACCGGTTTGAACTCCCCCGTAATACCTTTAAGATCGTTGCCGAAAGCCGCCAACCGCGCCGCATATTCCGCGCTGGGCGGCGGCACGGTGGAAGCGCTCACCTCACGCACATCGACGTACATGAAGAGGGAAAGGTCCGGCCCGGCGTAGCCGGCAGGATAGGGCTTGCCAGTCCCGATGACCCCTTCATAAGGCGTCCCAAAGATTTCAATCAGGCGGTTCCGGTAGTCCCGATCCTTTTCGATGACATCCTGGCGGAACTGGTCAATGTTGTCCGCCACCTGCCGGAGCGCGTTCTTGCGAACGGTGGCATAATCAAAAGCCACCCGGGCGTTGTTTAACGCGGCGAACGCGCGCTCGTAAATTTGCTCAAAGTGTGATGTCCCCTGAATCGGCACCCGTCCGATCGCGGCGGTGGAACCGATGTCCGGGAACAGCGGATCGAGGTCGAATGGCATCACGTCATTATCCAGACCGAGCGGATTCAGCCCGCTGTTCGCATTGTCGTAGGTGCTCTGCACCGAACCGAGATTGGCCGATATCTTGCCCAAGTCCTTGACCGTGGTGCGGTCGATCCGCTGAAGGCCCTGTTTCGTGGGGTCGGCCTCGCGGGATGGGATGAGGGCGTTGGCCGTAACCCAATCAAACAGTGCGCCCTGGCCGGCGCGCCGGGCCCATTCGGTCACGCCCCATTCACGCCCCGGAACCGGATCGGTGTAGCCCTGCCACTGGCCGGCCGGATCATCGACATATTGCGAGCGGTAGGTCATGTTTACAATCTCCGTGCCCGCTTGCGCCTTCGCGGCGGCCACCTCGGCAAATTTACGTTCATCCAGGTAATCCACCGGGATCACCACATCGAGCAGGTTGTAGAACTCCGAACGCGTTTGCCAGTTAAAATACGGATGCTTCAACAGCGCATAGCGCGTCTTGAGCGCCGTCAGGTAGTGACCCCAAGCATCGCCGTGACCCTGCGGGTAAAGAATCCGCGCGTCGTTCTCGTCGATGAAGCCATCCTGGTTAATGTCCTTGATGTTGTAGTTCATTGCGTAGGCGGCCTCCCCCTCGCCCTTCGTGAAGTTCCAGAACAGCCGATTGTACACTGGCCGGCCGTAACTGTCATCGATGCCGCGCAATAAAGCGAGTTCCTCTTCCAGCAGCGACGAGACCTGGTTTTGGAACGCAAAGACCGCCGGGGCCATGCTGCCATAGCCGGGATTCGCGCCCGAGAGGTCCAAGCCGGTGCCACTGACGTAGCCGATGGTTGGATCGAGCGCGTCGGTATAGGCTTCATTCCCCAGCAGCATGTAGAGGTCGGAGATGCGCGTGGCCGCCAGGAGCAGCGCGTTGTTGATGCCAGGGGTGGTGATGGGTGAACTGAGGCCAATGCTCAGACTGATCCCCCGATCCAGGATCGTCTGATACAGCTCGATAAGCCCGACATTCTCGATAACGTTCTTGTCGGGATTTAACGCCACTGGACCTTCCGGGCGTTGGCCCGCCTCCAGAATCATATTCGCATACGTGGCCGGCGCGTCATTGTTTCGGAAATCGCTGAAACGGGCTTCATACGGATTCACCCGATCCAACACGCGCTTGATCCAACCCATGACAAGCTGCGCGCGATAGACCTTATCGACGCTGGGCGAGTTGGCCGCGCCGGCCCATTCGCCGCCGAACTTAAGTCCGGTATCCGGGTTCCCCAGTATGTCGCGCGCTTCCGGATCGATATAATCGGCCCCATCGCGATTCCATTCGGTCCCATACGGCTTGGCGACCGAGCCTTTCGCCCAGTTGGCCGAGTTCGCGCCGTCGGTGGGGGCGTCATTCTTGTGCCGGTAACGGAGGAAGAACAGGTTGTCGGCCAGGATCAGCCCGCCGGTGCCTTCCAAGGTGATCTGATAGAGCCCCAAGCCCTTGGGCAGATTCTCGCTCTGGTCGATGAACAACCTCCACACGGGATCGGGCGGCAACGGCGCTCCATGGCCGTCCTCCTCACGATAGAACCACTGATACACGATGTCGTCGCCGTTCCCACCGAAGTCGGCAGTGTGGCGGAGCGTAATCCGTTCATCGAATACGTTGTCCGACAGGATCGTCTTGATCGCGCCACGGTATCGGTGCTTTTTCTCGATTTTGACGATGTGTAGAGCGACCGGACCCCCGACCCGCCCATCGTCATTCTCCGCCAACGTGAGATAATTCACCTGGTTCGGGTCGCCTGGCTCGAGCATTTGGGGGCTGGCGACCAACGCTAAGCCCGGCCCAAGTGAACTTTTGTGGCGAGCCCGGTTCGGGATCAGAATGGGCTTCTCGCTGGCGTCCAACTTGTCACCATTGTTCTCTTGTTCGACATCGTTTTCCAGGCCGGCGTAGTAGGGATTCACGTCTGGAGTCGCCTTGGCAAGATTGTCGGGATTACGGCTCAACGTGTAGAGTTTATTGACGGCGCTTGTCCATTGGGGAGTGCCTTTTAAGCCCTTTAACACCAGCAAGGTATCGCGTTCCCGGCCAGTCAGAATGTCGGGTTCAAGCACATAGACCGGCGGAGGCGTAGCCGTCAAATCCCCGTCGCCCAAGGTGCGGTCGTTGAGATAGCCTTTGATCCCAAGCCGATTCTTGATCGGATCATAAAATATGCGTTTGCCCAGCGACGACGGTAAGCCGGTGAATTTCCAGAGGGTCCCGACCACCTTGGTCAATCCATTGGCCGGCTGAATAATCGTTTCGAGCGCCTGCCCGTCCGCATCCGTAAGTTGAACGAAGCGCTCCTCCAGAGGCGCGATCAAGCGTCCCGCGTAAAAGTCGAACGCACCCAGGTTGCTCATAGTCGGATTCTTCGAGTCGAAAACGATCTTGCCCGCCGCCCAGCCGATGACACCGGGCAAACCCGGCTGTTCCGGACCGGGGTTGTCGGCCTTGAATTCGCCGCCAGAAAACGTCAATGTTTCGCCCACTTTCAAGATCGGCAGCGTATCCGGCCATTCGGCGGTATAGCTGACGCCATCGGTGGGTCGGTAGGTCTTGGCAGCAATTCCCGCCTTTGCCAGCGGCGACCCTGTCCCATCCACCAGCGTGAAGATCGAACCGGTCTTGCTGCGCAACCGCACTTCGCCGCCCGACAACTGGACCGCTTGGACATCGCTGCCAACCAGTGCATTGACGGCCGATACGAAAGCACTAGCGCTGCTCGCGCCGATCGTAACCGGGCTGCTGTTAATGATAAACTGGTCGGTGCTCGCAAAGACCGGGTTCGCGGCGGTCCCGGTTACGAACACAGCCCCAGCGGTGGGAAACTTGATGCAGCTACCCGGCGCCACAGCCGCCGTACCCTCGCCATTCCAGAAATTCACGGCCTGGGGATAGTAAGGATAGCTGAGCAAACCGCCGGCCGAGACGGCCCAGGGTTGTCCGTGAATATCTTCCCAATACACCCGGCTGATGGAATCGTTGGTGCCATGGGTTTCCCGGCAGGGCGTGAGCCCGATCACCAGACCCAACGGATAGGGTGGCTGCACCACTTCGCCAGCCTTCATCTTGTAGTGGAAAGTGTACGGAAACTCGCGCTGATCGTTCGGATTTGTGGGATCAGGATCGACCTCCGGATACCGGTATGGATTCAACGATGGCCGGTCATCCTCGAGCTCGACGCGGTAAACGCCCATCTTGTACTCGCCAGCCGTGCCGGCCTTGCGGTCGAAATATTCCACGAGCACAAACGGGTCTGAGGTGTAGGTGGCATCGGAGGCCGTCACGTTGAGGTCGTTGCGCAGCGCGAAGGCCGCAGGCGGAGGATTGGCCTGATCCAGAAACTTAAAGGATGGGGCAATCAGCGCGTGCTCTTCGTTGGGATTGTATCCTGGTTTCGTGCGATCAGCCTGCTCGTAAATACGGACTCGGTCGTACTTTTCCCGGTCGAAAAAGCTTTGGTTAACGTCATTCTCATTGCGTCCCTCCGAGCCCAGACGGCTGGCCACCACAATGCGATCCACCGGTTGCGAACCGCCCGTCGGCCAGGCAGTGTTGTATTTCACCGACTGATACGGCCAGAGGATATTGGATGGGATCGTGGCAGGAACCTCGGCGTGTTCATACCAGACGACAATGAGGTCATCGTCGGTTTTGCCCGTGAAATGCCGGTTGACCGGGAATATCGGTCCCGCATCGGCAACCTTGGTGCGATCATACAGGTTGACGTTGTAGCGCGCCAATGGCGAGACTACAAAGGCGGTGCCGATTGCTGCCGTATCGAGGGCACTGGCTAGCCGCTGACCGATCGTTACTGGGGCACTGGGAGTCTGGAGCATTGCGCTGCCCACCGCATCGGTCCAAGCACCTGGAGTCACTTTGTCGGGATTGCTGGTCGCGTCGTACACCGTGTCCCACCGCCGTGTTTCTACCACCCGCACCAAAAGTGTCTCGATCGTTCGGTCGCCGTTGGCGGCAACGCCCGCCGCGGATTGGCTGAAGAGCAATACATGCCGGCCAGGTCGTTGTGCCGTGAAAGCCTTGGCCGTTATCGCCGCATCACTTTCAGTGTACGCCAAGCGGAGAAAGGCCGTGCCATCCTTGGCATCCGCATCCAAAGCCACGGCCGGCATGTCGGGGTGGGCCAAGTGACGATAATGTCGTTTTGGCGGCGCAAAAGTGGCCGTCGGGCTGCTCTTGGGAATTGGGTCGCCGCCAAAACCACTGGTGACCTCGAGAATGATTTTAGCGTCCGAACTTGCCTGGTCCCATTCCAGGAAGAAGATTCCGGGGCGGACCGGGTAAGGTTTGCGGGCCACATCATCCCATTCTTGCATATCGGGGCCGGCACTGCCGGGCGGCCCATCCACCAGACGGACTCGGTCAGGCTGGCGGAATTGATTTAACGGTGTCTTGATCTTCGCCTCCGGGAAACCAGCGAACGAAAGCGGCACGGCCGCGCCAATGGTGACCGTTTGCGTGTAAATGGTGTCGCCATAGTTCCACGCAATCACAATCGGCTTCTGCAACGAGGGGACATCGAAGCCCAGGTAACTGTTCGGCGCAATGGTAAACGGAACCAATGACGTGCGATCATCCGTCGAGGTGTCGGGCACCCCGGCGATGCCCGACACGTTCAGCCAACCACGCAGTTGTTGGCTGATTGCCGAATCGTCGCGCGCACCCACTTTAAGTTTGGTGCCCCGATTATACCAAAACTCGCCGACCCCGAGATTGTTCGCCTGGCCGCTGGCATCCTCTACCTTGACGCCGGGAAGATTCTGAGATCGCGAACTCGAGGTGCTGACCTGAACCCGATGCTGCACGCCCCATTTGTAGGTGATCCTGGCCGGACCCTTGACGACAAAACCCGTCACCTGGTGGCGCGACTCAACCCGGTTAAAAGTGACTTGTTCCGGCGCGACAGCCAGGTCCTGACTACCCAAATCATCGCGAGCCGAGCCGCGCGCTTCGTAACCCGTCGTGATGTAACGCGTGCCAAATAAACTCGAGTCCAACTCCGTCCCGTTAATAAACGCGGTCTCGATGCCATTTTCCGCCACCCAGTTCTTATCCACCGGAGGGTCGGGGTTGCCGCCGGCCGTCGTGGTCAGTCCGATCCCGCTCGCCCCCACCTTCCATGCTTTGGTTACCGCATCAAATACGGCCTCGGTTCCAGACAAATCGTTCTCGATGGTAACGGCATGTTCCGCCTTCCAATGCAACGTGAGGGTGATGTCCTTATCAAAAGTGAAGGTGTACGAGGTCACATCGGCATGAAACTCGCGATTGCCCACGGTAATGCCCGTCAGGATGTATCGCGTGTCCGCCACGTTGCGAATCTCGTCTTCCGTCGGCGGTGTGTTAAAGGTGCCCAGGTAGGTTTCGCTGAAAGCGCCCCCGGTATAGTTGCGCTTGGCATACATTGTCCGCGGCGCTTCCACGGTAATGATCTGACCCACCCGGGCGATCTTCGCGCCCAGGAATGGATGAATCAACGCCTGCGAGCCCACCGTCCGGCCGTCCGTTTCCACGATCGATTCAATTACCACGCCGCTGCTGCCGACAAATTCCTTCCCGCTCGTGATGAACGTCAGAAAACCAGTCTCTGCGGTCGGTGAAGACGCCGCGACGCTGTTCACCTGCGCGCTCGCTGTGCCCTCGCCGCGCGTGATAATGACCTCGCCCCCTCTGAAGTTGCCGCCCAGCAGAAGCGCATTCCTTTCGTTGGACCATTCCGCCAGGAAGGGGGTCAGAAGCGGCGCGCCAGGCATGCCCATTCCATTCATGGGGATACGCTCTGAATGATCTTGCCTCACTTCGTAGTTTACCCCGGGTGCGATGAGCGGCTGGTAGGCTCCATCATCCAGCGATTCGACCCAGCTCAGTTGCAGGTCCGGTGTGTACTTCGTAACGAAAAACTTGTCTTTCGCTGGGATCAAGGTGTTCGTTCCGAGCTTGGTGGTGAGCTCAGCCGGGATGATGCCTGTCACATAAATGTTGCCATCCGGGTCCACGGCCATCGAGCCGGCCCGCACATCGTGCGGCACCAGGACGTTGTCTTTGATCGTAGCGGCTTTGTACGTTTCCGGATGAATATAAGCGCTGGGGGTGCCGGTGTCGCTGAACAGGTCGGGAGTGAACCGAGCGATCTTCAACGAGACGCCATATTGGTTATCGGCGTTGGGAGTCTGATATTCGTTCTGATAGCCGTCGCCAGACTGTTGTTCCGTTCCACGATAGACCATTCCCTTGAACGGCAGCCCGCGATACCGGAACTCCTCAAGGGCATAGAGCGTGGCCTGCCCCCCAGACGTTACGAACGCCAGGTCCTTGATGAACGTGAAGTTCCATGGCCTGATCTCCCGGTACGGATCCCCGGGAGCCGAGAAAATACGACTCTCCCCGTTTTCGCCACGATCACCGATCCACGTCTCATTCTTGCTGATTCCTTGTTCCCCCTTCGGATCCCCCGCGTCTCCGTACGAGCCATCCGGTTGCAACTTAAAACGAGCCAGGTATCCAGTCGCATCCGCTGATTCCGGATTGTGCCGGTCGCCCCATTCGAGCGTGTATCCCCCGACGTACACATCTCCCGCCGGGCTCACCGCGATCGCGCTGTGCAGCGCAAAGAAATCATGCCAGCCGACCCCGTCAAAAAACTGATTCCCAGGTTTATTCGGATGCGTGCGTTTGAACGTCTTCACCGTCAGATTTGCATCGTACTTCGCCCAGAACGGCTCGTAAGTTAACGGATAATTATCCACCAGGAGGTCCCGAGCGCCGCCGCAAACAAAAACATTCCCATCCGCGACCGTCATATCCATAATGATCGCGTCCCGTCCCTCAACCAGCTTGACACTCCTCAGCAGTTCACCCTGCAGCGAGTACTTGAAGATCAGGCTCTCCTTGGCAGGCCGCTGCAGCGGTGGCTCTACCGCTTCCCCCGTTATTACATTCAGCGAACCGTCCAGGAGGTAGGCCCACTCGTTAAGCAGATTGGCCCCGAGCATACCGCCGACGTAAATTGAGTCGCTGTCTGTCACGACGGATACCGGCGTGAATTCAGCAAATTCTGCTGGGAACGTGACGTTGATCGGCGCCGAGAAACTCGCCGGCTGAATCGTCAAGAAGCCAGCCCCGTTGATGCTCCCCACCGCGATGATCTCACCGTTCGGTCCGTTGGCGATATCCTGAATTGGCTCGCCCCGGGTGCCGTTGATTCCGGAAATGTTCCCGACCTGTTCATTGACGCTCAGCATCAGCGGGGAGCCTCCCGGCAAACTCTGGCGATTCAACTTGATGTCGTTGTCGCTGAAATCGGGTGGACTGCCCACCGAGCCGGTGATGCGCACTCGGAGCGTGGCATCCGGAGTTTGCTTCGAGCCGGCAGCAGCAAATACGGTGACCGAATCCTTCTTGAGGATCAGCGTGCCGTCAGCATCGACAGCGAAAAGCGTCGTCGGCGACGCGATTGTCTGGCCGTCGATGGTGAAACTCACTACGGTAAAGCTAACCGTCCCGCCATCGGGATTTGAGACCTCGAGAATGCCCACCGCGGAATCCCCCGGGGCGTTCGCCTTGACGTCCAGCTTCTTCGTAAGGATCGTCGGTTGGACATTTTCGAGACGAATGGTGAGAACGACATCGGCTGAATGCGGGGTCGGACTGGCATCGTCGTGCACGTGCACCGTGATGACGAATTGATGATTAGGGGCAGTGCTCTCGTAATCGAGCAGTGCCGCGTTCACCACGCTCACTTCCCCGGAAGTCGGATTGATCGCGAAAACCGGATCCGCTCCCACCTTGTACCCCGATACCAGGCTGAAGGTCAGTTTCGAACCGTCAATCGACTCAGGATCGGCCGCCGAAATGGTCGCGATCACTCCGGTGAAATGCTCCGGACGGGTCACCGTGCCAGGATCAGTCACGACGAACGGCTCGTTGATATCCGTCAGATCGATCGAAATATCGGCTGACTTACTCAGACCACCTGTCTTCGTGACTTTAACGTCAATCACGTATGGTAACTTCCCGGCAGTCTGCGGAGACCGCTTGAGATCGTAATCCAAAATCGCGTTGATCTCAGCCTGGGTTAACGTGCTCTTGACGGTCAATACCCCGCTCGTGGCATTCAGCACGAAGATACCGGAGGGATTTTGCCGCGGGTCGCTGGTATCAGCGCTGTGATCGACGATGGCGTAGGTCAAAGCCCCGCCATCGGGATCGCTCGCCACCACCGTGCCAATCGTGGCGCCCGGCACTGGGTTTTCAGGAATGGTAAAGGTCTGGGCGCTGATCGTCGGCGGGCTGGCCGCGCTGACCGAAAACGCCAGCGAACCGGCGACGAATGCCACGAGCCAAAGAGATTTCATACGAGGATTCATAGGGTTCGAACAAGGTTCAGAATTTGCCGTCGTTCAAAACATCGACCGTGCTGACGCGGTCAAGCGTGACGGCGCCTTGAACTTTGAGAGGTATTTTGTGCAGACCGGTGATCGTTTCTTTATAGGTCCCCGTGAGGCGCTGAACGCCGTAGTTCGGTCCTTCAACCAGCGCGTTCCCCGGCGCCCCGTTGAATTGAATGCTGAACTGCCGGCCAATGTCGAACCCTTCCCGGTGGTCCGAATGGAAGCGGTGACGAAATGGATTGGTGGCAGCGTCCTTCGCGAGCGCGATGGTTCCCGCACAGCCAACCCCCGGCCCCACCCCGCCGATCAAGGGCAGATCGAATCCGGCAAAGTCATAGGCCACTGTGCCATGCCGAACGCCCACCAGTTTACCACCGCGCTGGACAATGCCCTGAAATTGGGAAATCCGCGCCGGGTCAGTAACCAGCACCACGCGCTTTGCCGAAGCCGGGTCCTGCGGATTGGTGAGCGTTTGCATGACGATCACGTCTTTCAGCATCCGCGCGCGCCCGCTGCCATCCACGTGGAGCAGCAGGCGGACCGAGGCCTCGTCCCCCACTGTGGTAGTGTTTTCCGCAGCGCCGTTAAGCGCCTGGCCAACCTCATTCACTTGTTTGAGGGTCACGTTCCCAATCCAGAGCCCGCGACCGTTCGGGTCCGGCTGTAACACTAGACTCGGGTCCACAGTGCCCGCGCCCCAAAGCTTGCCGCCAGTCCAGTTGGAATCATCCAGGTTAACCAAGGCCCCGTCAGCGCGGGTCGCAGTGAGGTCGTGCAGGACCGTCCCACGCGCTTCGTTGAACCCCCAATAGGCGCGCAAGCCCAAGGTCTGCCCCGGCGGCGACCGAAACGCGAGAAAGTCGATTTCGCCGTCAGAACGCGCCACGTTCCACAGCCGGACCTCGTCCATCTGTCCGCGGAAGTAATCGCCAGGCGCCGTCGCACTGCGGCGTCCCAGCCACAGCGGTCCGGCTTGGTTGGCCAGCACTGCGGTGGTCGAAGCTCCGGCGAGTTTTCCATTGATGTAAAACCGAGTGCCTGCCGGGGCGTTGTTCACCACGACGGCTACATGCTGCCAGACATCATTGGCCAAACGCGTATCTGAGGCGAGCGCGTGCGCCGAGACGCCATCGATGTAGAAACGGAGCCGGTTCTGGTCGTCCACTGCCAGTCCGTAGGCGGTCGCCCCCTTGGAGAGGATGGTCCGCCAGCCCGTGCCTGTGGGGTTAACCCAGGCCTCGAACGTCGCTTTGCCAGTAAACGTCAACGCCGGATTGTCGGGCACCTCGACGTATTCATCCACGCCATTGAACGAGAGCGCGTACTGCGCCGTCGAGGGCTCGCCCAATGCTTGGCCATCCACGCGATTCCAGGTCGTCATGCCCGGAGCAAGTGTTCCGTGCGTGGTTGAACCAGCCCGGCCGTCGAAAACCGTGCCCCCGCTGCCTTCATTAAAGCTCCACACACCCGCCAACTGGGGTTCAATCCCGGTCAATCGGCGCGTGTAGTTATCAAGGATCCGTTCCCCCAGGCGTGCGCTGGTCCACAGCCGCACTTCATCAAGGATGCCCTGGAAATGGCTGCCCTGGCCGGCCGTCAGAGGCTCCGCGCCGAAAAGCACCGGCAAGTTGTTCTGGCTCAGCGTTCCCGTGATCCCGGAATGCGCGACATCGAGCACGCCATTCAGGTAAATTGCCTTCATTCCCCCCACCGCGTCCCAGGTCGCCGCAACGTGGGTCCAGGCCTTGGTCGGCAACGCGCTAACACTGACCAAGTCGGTCGGCGGGACTGCCTGCGGATCAGGATCACTCAAACCCGCCGTCGAGAATTGAATCTTGCCGGTCGGCCGCAGGCGCAACTGCCAGGCACTGGCCCCCTTTGAGACCAAGGCGACGGTCGTAGCGGGCAGGTCATCGAAATAAACCCAGGCCTCCGCAGTGAGTTGGTTGGAGAAGTCGAACCGGGATTCATCTGGCAAAGTCACGAATTGTTTCTGGACCCCGGCCTGGTTGAACGCAATTGCCAGTTGACCGTCCGCCGGCGCTCGGAACGGCAAGCCGCCTACGCGGTCCGCCGGCAACGACATATCGGTCAGGGCGCCGTTCAGTTGGCGCATCGAGCTGTCCGTTGCGCTCGTACCGCTCGTCTCGTTAAAACGCCATTCGCCCAGCAAGCCTGTCTCGCTGCCCCGCAAGTCACGGCTTAACTGCTGTTGAATTTGGTCCGCGCTGCGCGCTACGGACCAGATCCGCACCGCGTCCAGCCGGCCGTGGAAGCCGCGGCCGGGTTGCGCGGCATTGGCGCCGATGACCACCGGTTGATCGTTCGTCTCCAGCGGCGTGGCCAACGGCCCCACGGCCTCGAGCTTGCCGTCCAGGTAAAGTCGCTTCTGTGTGCCATCGAACACGGCCGCGACATGATACCAGCGATTTAACTGCAATTCGGTCGCGCTATAGAGATCGTCGAAACCCAGGCCCTGCTGCGACCTGAAGGCCACGCGACCCGTCTCATTGTACCGCACCAGGCCCCAGGCATCGCCTTTGGTGATAATCGCCTGCCACGGCTGGTCGAACGCCTCCACGTAAACCCAGGCCTCGATGGTCAGCTCTTGGGCCAGATCGAATTGACTCTCCGAAGGAATAATGACGCGCGGCTCCAAAGCGCCATTCACGCCGCTGAAGTGTAGCGCGCCCGTCGTACCCACGCTCGTAGGCGGGGCCGCCGGAGCAAAGGCAAGCCCGGCAACCCGGTTGACCACATCGGTCATACTTACCAGCGTCGCGTGGCGTTCGCCGTAGGAGCTGTCGATGGCTACCGTGCCTGCGCCTTCGTTGAAACGCCAGTCACCAAGCAAACTGCTCTCGCTGCCGCGCAAGTCGCTGAGCATATTCGCGTTGATGTCCGCCGCAGTCCGGGCCGAGGACCAGATGCGCACGGTGTCGATGTCGCCATGAAATCCGCGTCCCGTCGTCTCGCCGTTGGCCCCGATGACCACCGGAATATTGTTCGCCACCAACGGCAGATTGTAGCTCGCCGAAGCATCCAAAACCCCATCCACATAAATCAGCTTCTGAGTGCCGGTGAAGACCGCCGCCACATGATACCAGCGGTTGGACAGGAAATCGGAAGTGGTCCCCAGGTCATTGATCACCGCCCCGGTCTTGGTGCGAAACGATAGCTTGGACGTGGCATTGCTCCGAGTCAGTCCCCAGGCTTCACCCTTGGTCACAATGGCCTGCCAGGGTTGGTCGAACGCAGCAATATTAATCCAGGCCTCGAGCGTGAGTGTTGTCCCCGTCAGGTCGAAATCCGTCTCATAGCGGTCATTTACCGCCACGAATTGATGGTCGTCGCCGCTCAATCGCAGGGCGCTCGCCGGCACCGTCGAGCGTGGCGGCGGCGGGCGAAAGCCGATGCCATTCACACGGTCAGCGGCCGTCATGTTGAAGAGCGTGCCGTCATGAGCTCCCACTGAACTATCCTTGGCCACCGACCCAGAGGCCTCGTCGAACCGCCATTCACCCAACAAGCCGGGTTCGTCGCCATACAGATCGCGATCAATATCCGCCTTGATCTGGGTCAGTGAACGCGGCACCGACCAGAGCCGTATAGTGTCGAGTTGGCCATTGAGGTTTTTGTTCGCCGAGGCGGCGTTGGCGCCGAAATCGATCGGGACCGTGTTCAGATTCACCGGGCTGCTGTAGGCCTTGGAAGTGTGAAGCTGATCGTCGAGGTAAAGGAGTTTGGTCGCGCCATCATAAACCGCGGCAACGTGGTACCAACGGCCAACCACCAGGTCCACAGTCGTCACTAGATCATCGACCGTATTGCCGCTCTTGGTACGGAAACTCAGCTTGCTCGAAGTGCCGCTGCGCACGAGGCCAAGATCGTCACCCTTGGTTACGAACGCCATCGTGTTGGGGCCGAACGCGGTGATGTTGATCCACGCCTCCAGTGTGAACTGGTTGCTCACATTGAAGTAAGCCGCATGCGGGACCTCGACGTACTGATTCGCTCCCAGGAAACGGAGCGCGTGCAGCGGCACCGTTGCGGTGGGTGGAAAGGTGATGGCGCCCGCCGTCAGGGCGAATAGCAGGCATGGTAGCGCGAATCGAATGAGCCAGCCCGACGCCCGAAGAAACGAAAACCAGCGCCCGGGGCGCCACAACGGTGGGTGAGTTCTAGTGATCATAACAATAGAAAGCTGACTTGTATCAGGACTTAGAGACTGCGCTCGGCAACGATGGGCAGCCATACTTGAACTCCCTCGCCATTGGAGATCCGCAGCAAGCCGGACTGCGTGCTCTCAACCATGGCTTCCCGTCGCGGTGCCAGGCGCAAGAAGTGCGAACCCCCTCCTTCCAGGTCGGGCAGCGTCAGTCGGGACGGCAGTGAAGGAAAGGTCTGCTGCAGCGTGCTCAGATCCTGCTGAATGTAAGCGAGCGGAAGGGAGGATGCCTCGCCCATGGACTCAACCACTAGCCGCATCGGATTCGGCGACGCATTCACAAGTTCAACCCGCGCGTCCCGCGCCACCCGCCCGAAATCCAGCGGGCTCCCCGAGACACGTAAGCGGAGAGGCCCCTGGTAATCCGAGCCCCCGGCGCAATAAACCCAATACGCCTCGCCCGACCGCATCGTTTCCCGGCCAAGCTCACGCACCGGCGACCATGCGCCATCAACCAGCCGGTAAACCTTCTGCCCCCGATGCGCGTTTGACGGCGCAAAATACTTTTCGAACGTCGGCGGTGCGGCGGGATCTACCTGGAAGCCGGTGAAGTTGTACGACTCGGGCTGCCATCGTATCACCCGCACGCTCACCCGACCTCGCACCTTCCACACAAAGTCACTCGAGCTTTGAATGAGCCAGGCTTGGCAGCCACTCACGGCCTTCAGGCTGCTTACGACCGCCTCCGGACGCGATGGCGCATACCACACCGCCCATCCCTCCTCACGCCACGGAGCATCCCCGGGATTGCGAACATAGGCGGCCGGATGCGTCTGCTCAAAAAATCCTGCCGCAACCTCGATCGGCGTCCCCGCAAAACACCGGACCGGATCATGCTCCAGCGGTTCGACTTCCAGAAAGACCGCGTTCCAGCCCTTCCGCAGTTGGATCGTTTGTTCCCGCGCGATCACGACATCCGATGCCGCCGCCCCGAACGGGATCGCTACCAGCGCTGAAAGAACACTCCGGAAAAAGAGATGTAAATGCACCCATTGGGTCTGGGTCGGACCAAGATTCTGAATGACCAAAGGCTTCACGTTGACTGTCCTTTCTTTTTAAGGCATTCCGTCTGCAAACACTGGCCGGCTGCAAGTGACTCTCGAAAAATGGGCGGCTGCGAGCCCGGCCCACAATAACGACTACAATTACTGTGTCAAATATTTCTTATAATATTTTCTCATGTTTATAAATCTTCCTCATAAAACTGTGCCGCAGCGCCTCGCGGGCGCTGCTACCCTGTTACGGACAGATCTCCTCAAATTCCGCCTTGGTCCCTCTCTTCTTCCCCAAAGCGTACCGCGCTGAGCTTAGAACCCCATCGGGATGAAATATCTTAGCCCGGGCCGCAAACCAGCAAGCCGCCGGGAAAAACGAAGAGCAAAAATAGTTTCAGTTCAGTCACTGAGCCGCAAAACTCCGCCCCATGGCGGGCGTTCCCTCCCCTTCGCGATTCCGTTTTCCGGCACTGACCCCTGCTATAGAATGGTGGTCGGATCCGCAAACGCGGCGACCCGTCCACTTCAGCTTCGCCCCTTACCCGGCCCATGGCTCGCCTCGCCCAGGGCCGAACGCTCCCTCACGCAGCGGCACCCCACCGTTGCGTGCTCGCACCACAACAGGCTAGGGCCGCCTTCTCCTTAGCCCCCTTAGCCCGCAGAACCCAATCTTGTGCACCCCGCCCCACCACTGGCAAGCCCTGTTCCCGCACTAACCTAACTTCGCGGATTCGACCCCCCGCCTCAAAAATTTTCACTCTGCAAGTGCTTGATACAGCGCGGGCACGCTAATTGCCTCAAGACCCAAATCGACTGTAGTGAAGACCTACCCCGTTTCCAGCCGGGGATTTTTGTGCATAATCCACCGCCATCATGTTTATGCGCTGCACCTGCCGTAACAAAACTGGCAAAGACCACCGCTACTGGAGTATCGTCCAGAACAAGCGTTGCACGGGAGAGGATTGTGCAACGGCACGTGCTCTACTTGGGCGAGATCAACGACCGACAATAGGCCGCCTGGCAAAAGTCGATCGACATTTTCGAAGAGGGCCAACCCCAGCCACGCTCCTTGGCATTGCTTCCAGAAGATCGCGTGGTCGAGGCGAAGGATGTGCAAGTCGTGCGCACTAAGCTGGCGGAACCGCAACTCCGGCGTCCGCGGCAATGGGGGCCGCGCTGGTTAGTGAAGGTGAAACCGCCCACCAAGAAAAACCCCTTTGAGTTCAGCTGGTGCAAAGACAAGGTGCAGTCCCCAGAGCAGCCGCCAACGAAAATCACGGCGCAATAACTCGTGCCCCGATGAACTGCTGTAGTGCAGGCCTTTAAGGTGCCTGCTCTGATTTGGAAGGACTTACAACTCTTGGAAGCTCGAATCCGCGAAGTTAGGATAGAGGCTGGCAGCGGAAGTGCCAGGCTTCGGAAGCTCTGGTCAGAGTCGGGTCGTGAGGGGGAGCGACGCGACTGCGCGGGAAGAAGAGAAGAACTGAAAACGCGGGAAAACGACCCCTTACCGTCCGTCGATCTGGGCTATTGGCGACAGGAACGAAACTATGAAATCAGGATCACTCAAGGCTTTTACCTCATTCAGCTTTCACGCGGAAGAAGCGGGCGCGTTCGCCGGTGTTGGGCGGAGTGAGGAGTTGGCTGGAATTGGTTAGCGTAATGTTGAGGCTCGGCAACCAGATGATCGGCGCCAGCAGGTTGGTCGTGGTTTGCAAGGTATAGTGCGCGCCCGGTTTACCGTAGAGGAGGAATGACCGCACGGCTCCGCTCGCGGGCGGCAGTTCGAGGAGCGGCGGATCTGCCGTGAACTCGTAGGCACGATAGAAAGACGATTCCGGCACAATGGCAACGCCAAAAGTCACCGAACGGTTCGTTAACGGGAAACGCAGAAGGTAATCCCACGCGGTACTCGGTAACAGCTCCGGGCGTGATTCGACGGCATAGCTGCGGCCCGGACGGCCATAAAGGGTCAACGTTTGGTCCCGGTTCGCCACCAGTACTGGTTCCTTGGCGAATACGATCACGCGGCCAGCCGCCGAGGTGCCGTTCGTGATCGCCTGGCCCGCCGTGTCATGACCCAGCAAAGCCACTGACGGCAGCGGAACGATCACGGAATGAGGGACCGGCAGCGACTGGAACGCCAAGAGCCCCAATTGGCGCGTGCTGAACTGCACCCGTTGCGGGTCAACCTCGAGGGCGAGGGCGTACCGGTTGGAACCGAGGGGCTTGAGCGTGTAGCCCAAGACCTCGGGTGCCACCGCCTTCATCTGGAAGTTCGTCAAGCCCCCTTCGGACGGAGCTGCCAGGATCCAGGATAAGTTGGTCAGTGCCACGTCGGACTTGAGCACAATGGACACCGAATTGCTTTCGCCAGAAAAAATGTTCGTGGAACCGAGAGTCAGGAGAAACCCCTCCGGATTGACCACCACCAGGAAATTCTTGGTGTCGCTCAAAATCGGGGTGCCATTGTCCATGGCTCGAACGACAAACACATTCGTGCCCACCTGGGAACGGTCTGGTTGCCACTCGAAAAAGCCAGTCGTCGGGTTCAGGGACGCATTGGCCGCACTGGAAATAAAGGCGAAGGTGAGCTGGTTTCCGTCCGGATCAAAGGCGGTAATCGGGAAGCCGAGACGATCTCCGAGGTTGATCGTCCAGTTATTAATGGCATCAAGCCTGGGCGGGCGGTTCGTCTGCCCAAGCAACGGTTGGTACTGTAATGCGTACGATTGACCCGCGGTATTGTTAACGTCGAAGAGATTCACGTAGTAATCCCAGCGCCGGGCCGTCGCCTCCCAAGTCTGCGATATCCACGCGTTGGCGCCATTGATCGCTTTGCCGTCGGCGCGAAGGGCTGAGCGCAGGGCCTGTCGCCCGTTCTGAGGGTCCGAAAGCTTGATGTGCATGAATCCCGACGACCGTGTCGTGTTCAAGGTGTACTGGCCCTCACTGCTGGAGACGATGGACGAGTTATTTGAAAGGTCTGCCACCACCGTGTCCGCGTTCTCGGACTCATAGACCCGCAGCACATCGCCGTCCTTCGCCAGGAAATCGCGGATACCGTCGCGTCCAGGCAAATCCACCAGCACATCATGGACGAGCAAGTGCGTGTTGGGTTGTCCGGAGATGAGCGAGGTCAGCTCGCCTCCCAGTTCATCCGAATGGGTATAGTTCGCCGTGAACTCGATGAATCGTCCTGACAAGGTGCTGATCATGATCCAGCGCGCCACACCCGAACGGTTCGGCGCGATATCACCAAAATCCGCCAGCAGGCTGGGGGTGGCCGGACGTCCATTTACTTCGCTGCCATCGATGCGAAAATCCACCAGCAATCCCAGCTTGTTCTCAATAATTTTGGGTTGAGCCGATTCAATCTTGAGCTTCCGGGCGGTGCCGTAGCCGCTGTTCTTGACCCGCACGCCGAGGTTGAAAGGCACGACTGGCTCTACGAAATTTTCGGTGAACGGGTCGTCGCCATAGACTTCATTTGGCAAAAAATAATCCAGCGTAAGATCCGGCAGGGGTTTCACTGTGATGCTGTCGGGCGTGACCTGCACTTCCTGGTTTTCCCCACCAGCCCTATAGCGCAAGGTCGCCCCCACAAAGTAAAGTTCTCCCTGCGGATTCTTACCCGCCGCGCCTTTGGCCGGAATAATCAACCAGGTGATTTTCGCGCTGCCACCGCCAGGAATGCTCGCCGGCATACTGCTCCCATTCTGCAAGCGAATGAAGAATTTCGCTGTCAGATCATTCGGGTCCGACGTCGACCGCACACCGTTGCCGTTCTTATCCGCGAACGTCACATCCGCACCGATGTTCGCCAACGCCACCCCAGCCAGCCCGTTGTTGATGGTCATGCGTCCCTCGAATGCTTCGCGCTCGAGCGTCAGTTCCTGGAGGATTTCAATTTTGACTCGGGCGCAGATGGATTCCTGTGCGAATGAGAAAGGAGGAACGCCAAGCGCAAAGGCGCAACAAGACATGAGTACCACCACCTGTCTCAACGTGCCGTTGGTCAAGTATTCCTCCGGTTCGCTCTTCTCGCCTCGATTACGCATACGACCTCCCCTCCGTCCCTCGATAAGAAAGTAGCCCCTCATCATTTCTCCTTGAGACGCTATGCCGACGCAAGTCAACCGCGCCGCCCCACGATGGTAACCGCCATTGGCGGCAACTCCGCCAACTTCAAGACTCGGATCGCGTGATTCCGTCGCTTGATTGACGCAACTAAACGTTTGGAGGACATCGGAAAAGACCTGTGTGTAGCTCAAACTACAAATTACATCCCCAGTTGCCACTCTTTGCATCACACTTCCAAAGAGAGCTAGAAAGTCCAAGCCCTTCCGCAATTTGCTTTCCTTGATTCGAAACGACCACCGAAATGCACCAGTCAACTGGAGGTACACACATACACATTCTCGCGAAAACCCTCACCTTAATGACTTTAAAAACCATCGGGAGGACCAGTTAGCCCCATACACGACGGGCCACTCGCGGGATTACTACTATAGTTTCCAGCGCAGTTTTGCTGCCCCACCACTCTAATAGGTGCTTCATGGAAGTCGCCATCTTTACACCAAGTCATGTACTCCACTTCGACGTAGCCGCTTTTCTTTTCCCGACATGTCTCACACGGATAGGGTATTGTTCTAATGCCACACCGGAATCCCGCGCCTATACATGGTGTATTACAAATAAGCTCACAAATAAGACCTCCTCCTGCGCCGCATGCTAGTCTCCCCCAAATCCCCCCGGGACAGTCTAAAGCCGCACCAGCGATCCCGCACACCCAGCCACAAAAACCGAAAGAATACGCACCATTCGGATCAAACCGGTTCACTGGATCATTCCTTAAGAATACGTATAGATTTGGCAACTCAGCGTCCCATATCGGATCAATAGACATCCAGCGCCCAAGCCGGCCATTATAAAGTCTTTCCCCTTGCCATACAATGCCCTCTATACTAAATGTAAGACGACCGTGATGATTGTAATGCACAAATCGCTTTGAATCTTTCGCGCTATTATCAAACGGGTTGAACCCGCTGACTTGCACCGGTCTCGCTCCATGGGGCCAGAAAGCCGGTCGAGAGCCATCACCAACCCAGGCATAATAAACATCACCCTCCTGACTGATCTCCCCAATCATTGACTCATAACCATACGCCGAATCCAATCTACCCAATTTATCAGGTCCAAGGGCGAGCACCCTCAAGAGCGTCCCTTTTCCATCAATCTCCGCAAAAGGCGTCATACCGCTATATACGATCATCACCTCGTCACCATCAGGTATGTTCTGAATCCTCCCCGGTCTTCCCAAACCGTCGCATTCAACTGCGATTGCAGTTTGCGCGTCTCTCAGCTCGGAGAGCTGATCGAGCTCATCATACCCGACGAGTATGTTCTGATATTCTTTCAGGCTGCCAAATGAGTTATACTGTGGCTGCTTTGCATTGCTCCCAACTGAAGTCGCGCGGTTTGCGACATCATATGTGTAGCGATTTGTAATACCATTATCGACAGCACTCATACGATTGGCACTTTCGTCATAATCAAACACTAACATGTTGGTTACTGTTTCTTGATTATGCGCAATGACCTGTCTCGCCTCGACCAAATCCCCAAATTTGCCATAGGAATAGCGAACTGTTTCGTTCAAATTACCGCGTTGATGAAATTCAAGCCGATCGAGTGCATCGAAAGAAAACGTATCTTCTGCGAGAATACTATCACCAGCTTTTATTGACTGATTTTTAGGGCGTCCGTTCTCATCCCGCGTCGTCTCAAAGATTAAACCGTCGGGGTATGCAATGGTTTCACGTCTTGAATTAGCTTCTTTGTGAAACCTGAATTCGCGCGTTCTTCCAAAAGCGTTAACGACAAGAGTTTCAAGCCTGCCAGATTGAGTATACGTGTACTCTGTTGCGCAGATTTCTTCTGAGCTAGACGCTCGAATGAGCACAGAACCACTTTTACGCCCCTGCTCATCAAATCGAGAGCGCAGGAGAAATCCGTGATTGAATTGCCACTCATTAATCGTTTGCCCGAGAGAGTTGTATTGAAATTCGTTAGTCAGACGGCCTTTAGAGGCAGAGCGAAGTCGGTTTTGCGAGTCGTATTCAAACTTCGTGACAATAACCATATTTTGGTCGATTTCCACGACCTGCCCGAGAGCGTTATGGCGCATCTGGCGCTCCGTTTTGTCGGGCAAGGTCATCGATGTTAGTTTGCTGTTGCCGTCGTATTTATACCTCCACACGTCACCGTTTGCTAAGATTCGAGTCGAGGCTCGATTTCGAGCATCATATTCAATTTTCTGGGCATTACCCTTCCCGTCAATGATCCGGACGCAATTGCCAGCTGTGTCCCATAGCCTTCTAACGGGGTATATTGTGCCCCCACCCTCGGCAATTGGCTTTCCGAACTCATCGCGCATCCATACGCGCGTCGTTTGTGGGTGGCCATCTTTGTCCACGATAATCTCCCGAGACTCTTCATTGAACTGATCCCTGACAATATTTCGTGCAACACCGAGTGGGTTTCGGTATTGGGAAGGACGATTAAGGAAATCGTACGCGACCGAAACATTGACGTTTTCCGGTGTTGTGTAGCAAATGAGACTAAAACGCTTATCATAACAAAATGTTCGTGTGAATTCGTCATGGCTGGAACTAACGCTGATAAGTCTTGAATTATGAGTGTCATACAAACGCACCTCGATGTCATTGCGCTTCGCGACTTTAGTGATTTGGTCTAAAGCGTCGTAGCTGTAGTCAATCAATCGTCCACCAGCGTCTTGTTCTGCCTTCAGTCGACCGAACTCGTCGTACGATGCGAAGCTTGGCTCTCCGTTCTTTACCCTTGCCAATACGCCGCCCCAAGGATCAAGGGTGATATGAATCATCACGTTTGTCGCGTTGTTCCACCAGTCCGGTTCTTCAAAGTTTTTCGAGGGTTCAAGCATGATTGACTCATCAGTTCGGCGACCTACTGGATCGTATTTATAGTGGCGATGGTTTCCAAGGCCATTGTATTGGGCGATTACATCCCCGTTCAGATTCCGTATGACTCTCTCCACCTGTTCGCCGCGCAACCCATTCCCGACCCCCTGGATCGTGTTGGTTCGGCGATTATACTGATCATATGCGTATTCTGAGCCGTAACCACGACCATTTATCTCCGCGATCAGATTGCTGTTGGAGTCGAATTTGAAACCACGCGGATACTCCCGCGCACCTCGAATTTGCGTTCGGCGGTTGAGCAGATCGTAATCGTAGAAGGTGCTGAGAGTGTTCGAGCCATCGGAGTAGTCGATCTGAACGAGATTTCCATTCAGGTCGTATGCCCTATCGCGTGAACGCTGGACATCCGTGCGAAGCGCTTCAGTGGTTTTGCGCACTCGATCCGTGTCGTCGTATTCGGTCAGGGTGATTACGCCGAGAGGGTCGATTTCCTGGGAAAGTCGTCCGAAGTCGTCATAAACAAATTGGGTGTCGGACGTTTCGCTGGCGCTGAAGGGACGAATAATCTTCGTGCGCTGGCCCAAGGCATTGTATTCATAACGGGTCGTTTGGCCGAGGGCGTTGGCCGAGGCAATCATGTTCCCGTCGCCATCGTAGCCCAAGGTTTCCCAGACATGTTCCTGGTCTTTTTCGTCCACACGAATGGTTTGGATGCGACGATCGTGGTCGTCGTAGCGGTAACGAACGATGCGGCCTCGATTCGTCCCGTCGCGACCCGTTTCCACTTCCACCAAGTTCTTGCCTAAATACGTGTAGAGCGTCACGTCATTCAGCGCGTTCGTTTCCGTGATCAGACGATTTTGATTGTCATAGCCGTAGAGCGTCGCATAGCCGAGCGCGTTCGTTACGCCGATACGATTGCCGCGCGCGTCGTACGTGTAAGTCGTCTGGTATGCTGGATTGTTCGGATCGAATTCTCGGATCTGGTTTCCCGAGTTATCATACGTGTAATCCATCTTGTTGCCACGCCCATCAATCTTGCGCGCGAGGAGGTTGTCCGCATTATAGATCCAGGAGTTGGTTCGCGCAATGGAGGTGCCTGCAGCTTCGATCTTGTTCGTGAGGTTCCCATTGGTGTCATAAGCCATCAAGGTAATTGCCCCGCGCGGATCCACAATACTTACTGGCTGCGAGTATTGGGGCTCGTACTCGGAAAGGAGAATGCCTCCATCGGGGTGAATCTCCTTCACCAAATTGCCCAGTTCATCAAATTCGCGGCGGGTGACAACGCCCGTGGCAGCGGTCCAAATCTCCGTTCTGCCCTCGCGGAGAACTTTCTGTTCATCAATGCCGTTATTGGAAACTTGCACAATCTCGCCGTTGGCATCGAAGCGACGCTCTTTAATCTGGCCGCCGGTGGTGCGCTCCTGGGAATAATATTGCCGAGTATTCTTGTCGTAGCTGTACTGGAAAAAGCTGCCATTTCCCTGCCCGTCGAGCAGGCTATAGACATAGCCACCGCCGTCGTAGGCAATTTTCGTCACATGTCCGTTGACGTTCGTCTTCTTGATCATTCGCCCGGCGCCGTCGTACGCGTAAGTGGACTCCAAGCCGGACGCATCCTTGACCTTCGCCAATAGGCCGCCGGTGTAACTGTATTCCACACGACGTCCCGTGAAATCTTCAATCGACGCAAGCACATCGCCCGCGTAATTGTAGATGAAAAGGGCGCGATCATTTCGATCCGTAACACCCGCCAGTTTGCCAGCGGGGTTATACTGATATTTTGTGACCGTAAGGTTACGTTTGCCCGCGGCGATTAAGCGACCATTCAAATCGTAAAGCTCCCAGTCGCCCTCGCGGGTCTGCCAGCGATAACCATCGGCCTGTTTGTAGATTCGATTGCTCCGGTATTCGAATACCGTCCGCGCACTGTTGATCGTGGCGTAGCTAACGAGGTTGCGCGTGATTGAGGAGATTCCCTCCGTCCCTTGTTGGAAGGTCAAACTACGGGCGATGTCTTCCCAATGCCATTGATTACCATAAAATTGGCGAACGACCTTGGCGTCGCCGCCCGGGATTTTCAGTTGCAAGTCTTCGAACTCGTCCTGGTATTCACGCGAGATGAGATCGACCCAGGAACCCCGCCCACCCTGTCGTAAATAACAAACGGTGTCGCAACTGCTGGTGCGATGGCAGCGGTGATCGGGGAAGCACGCCGGGCCAATGGGAATGCTGGTGCCTCCTTGAGAGAAGGACGGGCCGCCACCACTACCACCGCCACTACCAAAGATCGGTCCGCCACCGGAACTCGGGCCACCGCAATTTCCAGAGGTGTAGTTGTAGTAGTAACCGGAGCCTGCACCGCCTGAGAATCCGAGGCCGTTCTCGCACTTGTAGTCAAATATCACACTGACACCCGCGCGATATGTGTAGCACGTGGCTCCCGTATCGGCGGGCTTTGGGCGGCTTGATCGCTTCGCCCGGATCAATTGCGGCGAGGTTTCTGCATTGGATTGGTGCGGACCTGGAAACGACTTACGGCAGGTCACGCGATAGGGTACCCGAAGTCGCTGGCGAGCGTCGAGGTGATCGGGAATTCCTCCCAACTGCTCGTATTCGATGAATTCGTCCGAAGCTGGCATTTGGAATTGGAGGTGATCGGCACGAATCAAGCCATGATTGAACAGGGAGAATTCGCCTTGATAAACGTCTCCGGCGAAGAGTTGCGGCAGATTAACCATCGCCGGCTCGATTGTAACGACAGGAGCCGGAACATCCGTTTCAAACGTCGCTTGGAGCACAATCTCATAGCGGTCCTGAATCGTGATCGGCACGACTTCCCATTCCACGCTGACGAGACTATAGCTAAGAGCCACTTGCTGGTTTGCGATTGCGCCCGGCCGAATCCAGAGCCGCCCGTTGAAGCTGTTGTGGGTATCGGCGGTGACGTGGAATTTATATTGGCCCACCGGAAGGCTTTCCATCAGAAGTTCGCCTTTGACATCTGTAACTCCATTGGTGACAAAGCTTTCAACATTTTCGTTTTGCAACTGAATTTTCGCGCCGCCAACCCCTTCCGCGGTGAAGGTCGATCCGTTTGTGTTGGTCCGGGTAAGACCTGAATACATATCCAGGACTTTGAACAACACGCCACCGGAATTGGTGCTCAAGACAGCCACGCGGACCCCAATGTCCACCGGGGCGGTATTCTGCGCCCGCATCTGGAGAACGAAGAGATAGTCACCCTCCGGTGTGCTATTTGTGGGCCGAAAACTAAGAGCTAACGGGAGAACATCGCCCACGCGCAACTCTTCAACATTCGTCCGAGAATTGATGCTAGCCCAAGCAGGCGGAGCCGCGCCGTTGGTGTCCACCAGCGAGAAACGCAACCCGGTCGCGGACACCAGACCAACGTTCTCAAATGTGGCCGTTTCGCTGACGGTGTTGCTCGGCGCGACACCGGTATCGACGAAGTTGGGTGACCAACGGAGCGAGGGCTTGGCTTCGGAAAACTCATAGGAAACGTTAATCCTCTGCCAGCCATCAACCGGCCCGCCGTCGCTCGCGAGACGCAGAATGACCGACCCACTCGCAGGCGCGGCGGTGGCGCCAGTAAACGTTAAGTTGAATGCGGCGCTCTGGCCCGGACCTATCACGGGTATTGGAGCCCCAAGGCCGATGGTGATCCCGGGACGCAGCGCACCATCTGGTTGATCTGCTCCACGATATTCGAGGTGCAGGTTCGTGACAGTCGTGCCCGGGCCGATAGAAGCATTAAGCTGCACAGCTTGCGCGAAGTTGTAGGGCGCACGAACTGTGAACTGGGTTGGCGTGGCCAGGACCCGTTGGATGACAAATGTCTGTTGGACCGTGCGATCGCTCAAATCGGGATGCACCGCCCAGACTGAGTAAACGCCACCAGCCTCTCCGGGCAGTGGGGTGAACGTGGTCGTAAAGTTGCCGCTGCTATCGGTCAGCACTTGCTCGGTGCGCTCGAACCCACCGTTGGAGATCTTAACGAGCATGGGCACGTTCGGGGCAGGCTGTCCATTGGCACGAAACCGGGCTGAGCCGGAAATCAAAATAGGCCGGTCACCCTGCGAAGCCGCCGGCGTGACGGCTGTAACTTGTCCAGTGTAACTTGTTTCCACGACCACGAATTCTCGGCGCGTCTGGACGCCATCCATTTCGACACGGTCTTCTCGGTCGCTGTGATAGTAAACCTTGTCGATCGCTACATTGACAAACACTCGGTCGGGCGTCGTGGAGGGAATGGGCAGGCTTGCGGCTGTGGAAACAATTTCCGCGCCCGGAGCCAACCGTAGAACGGAGTTCCCATTGGGCAGATTCACGATGCCATTACCCACGGAGGACTTGAGAGGCGTGCTGGAAAGAACATGGCCGTCGCTATCCAACAACGTGAAACGGATATCTGGCGAAGGATTCGCGCCACTGGCGGTTGCCGTGATAACTTCGATCTCTTCTGGACTCGGATTGAAAAGCGAGAACTGCACCGAACCTGCGCTCCCCCGGAGGATGCCGGACCCCATCACGCCGATAATTAACTGGCCATCTCCGATGCGGACCTGTCCAATGCGCGAAATCGAAACCAGTTCGCCGTCGTGCGGCCTGATCTCGACAACGGTCGATAAGGGAGCTGAGCCGTTGGGTAAATCCGGATAGCCGCCGACAACTATCGGAATGTTAGTACTGCTCAGACCCGCCACACTAAACACCACCGATTCGTGATCGCGTCCGCCAATTCGTGTCGTGATCTGCGCATTGTCCACCGAGCTGGGGGACGCATTCGTGAGCACATACGTGAGGTGGTTCATCAGACCGCGCTTCACGATTGCGTTCGTCTCGAGCGACACAGTGAGACGCGGCAGACGGAGACTTCTACCGATACTTTGTTGTTGGTTTTGATCGACTGTCGCCACGGTGTAGCGTCGATCATCACCTGCGTAACCCGTGTCTGTGTAACTGCTGATCGAATTGGGAATGAGGCCGCCCAATTGCACTCTGGCTGCATCTTCGCCAAGATAGAGCTTGTGGCCGGCGATCGTGCTTCCCGACTGAGTCCAAGAGAGAACTGGTGGATTGTCATTGGTCAAACCGATATCGAAGGTCCGGATGGGGAGCAGTTCGACATTCTGATACCCGGTGTTCGAGGGCGCCGAAACGTTTCCTGCGTCGTCAACAGCCGCCACGGCATAATAAGGCTCAACCGCGGTGGGATTGGGGTCCACGACCTGATTCGTTGGTATTTTCATGATCAATGGAACCAGTGCTGCAGGATTTGAAATCGGGGCTCGATTTGTGCGATAGAGATTGTAACTGACGGGCTCGGATAGGTTGGGCGGTGGCGTCCATTGAACCAACACCCCGTTGTCGGCTAGCGCCACGATCAGGTTGGTCGGTTGCCCGGGCGGGACTCGGTCGGATTTCGCCGTCGCGATGTTGCCCAGGGCACTCAGAGCCTCTTGACCGTTCGCTTGTCGGACGGTGGCGACAGCGTACGAGTAAGCGCCGTCGGTCGTTGGGGTGTCCACGAATGTCAGAACCTTAGCTGCACGAGCTAGTGGAAGGAAAGTGGCGTCGGTCGGACCGCGACGGTAAATTTGATATGCTACCGCTTCAGGAACGCTCGCCCAATTGAGTTGAATACTCCCTGCCGGCACCGCCTTTGCGCTTAAACCGGTCGGGGATTCGAGGGAAGGCAGATTTCCTTGGTACACTTGGAAGTCATGCACAGGAGCGATGCGTGTTCCCGGATTACCGATGTCGTCTTCCCCCTGAAAGAGCAGGCTCAGTGATTCTGTCGGCAGACCGGCAGTACGTGGAAGAGTTAAGGTCGTGATCCAAGTGACACTGTTACTGCCCTCTCGGGTTGAACTCATCGCACGTTCCGCCGGCGACGTAGCGGATAGCGTGTAGGTAAACTTTGGCGCCGTACCGGTCCGCACTGGCTCGCTCAGGTGCACGGTGAATGTCACCAGTACCGGGGCGTTCGAATCGTTGCGAATCAAAGCTGAAGGTTGGATCGAGAGGTCGTTCACCTCTGGACCCGTGGTATCAATCAAAATGCTGCCCCCCGAGAGGATCTCTGTCCCACGATTGCCCGCAAGATCGCGAGCTGAGAAAACCGCGTTGGCAAGGCCGGATGGGGTGTTCTCGGTGATCGCAAATGTGCCGACGAACTGATTGCTTGGAGCGGCGCGTAGATCGATGATGATTGGAAGGCCGCCATTAGGAGTGAGGCTAAAAAAGGGCGGGCTTTGGAGCGGTTCGCTCATTTGAAGGGCAACACCGACAAAGGTCCTTCCGAACCGACCGGTGACCGCGTCGTAGTTCGTTTCGGGGTGATACGACACCGCAACGGCCAAAGGAGGCAACCGGTCCGAAGTAGCGGAGGCTTCCGATGATAAGGAGCCTTCGGTGTTCGCCTGGTTCACAGCGCTGACACGGTAGAAGTATTTAGCATCCCCTGCAGGTGTATCAAGCAATGTCGAATCCGGTGTTGGCGTAACCGTCAGCCTTGAAGCCTGCAATTTGTCCGTGAATGATTTCGTCCCACGATAGACATGGTAACCCTTGATTTCGAGCGAGGGCAGCCATTGCAATTGAATCTGTCCCGCCTCCTTTGCGATTGCCTGGAGCCCGTTCGGCGGCTGTGGAGTAGATATGTCCCGGATCACCGCCACTTCCACCGAGCGCGGTCCTTCTCCTGCTCGATTCTGGGCCGCCGCCTGAAGTCGGTTTGTCCCGGGAACAAGTGGGACGATAGTCTCCCAGTTTCCGTTGAGAGCTACTGGCGTCTGGGTCCCGACACGTGACCCATTGATGTAGAGAACCACGGACGTGTTCTTCAATCCAGTTCCGCGGACGATCAAAAGCTGATCGCTGACGACGGTTTGATTTGTTGGTGTTCCGATCACCGGCGCGGGTGGGGGGGATAACGCGATCCTTATCGAGTTGCTAAGTGTGCTCAAATTATTCCGCAAATCCGCGGCCTTGAAAACGACCGTATGAGGACCATCCGGGAAGGAATCAATGTTCAAAAATGCTGAGAACCCGTCCGCGCCATTGTTGTCCGTGTTCAGGAGGGCGCTGTCCAAGTAGAACTCGACCCGGCTGACCCCAGAAGGATCTGTCGCGTTGATCGTAAACATGTCTGAGTTGGAAATTATCATGCCGTTGACGAGCGGAACGGCGCCGAAACGCGGTAAGGTCAGTGCAGGGCCAGTGGTATCTGGCGGGGTCACCGTCAGAACGGCGTTTGAACTGAGCACGAACCCCCCGGCATTGGAAACGCGCACACCATACGCCCCATTGGTTGCTGGTTGCGCGTTGGCGATGACGTACGTGGAATTGGTTGCGTTTACGAGGTTGACGCCATTCAATTGCCACTGATACGACAAAGGGGCTGAACCGGTGGCGGTCACCGCGAAGGTCACAACAGCACCGGAATCCACAGTACGGGAAGCTGGTTGTTGAGTGATGACGGGCGAAGTGAGGAACTCCAGAATCGACAAATTGCGGAACGCCGTATTGTTTCCCTCCAGCGACTCAAGCACACTTCCATCGCTGTCCACTTGAACACCGACGAAATAATTACCAAAAGCGCTGACCGGAAGGGTAACAGATTGCGTCACGGTAATGGAGCGCCCTGCCTCAAGGAGATTGGTGAAATTGGCGCTGCCGAGGCTGCGTGCGAACAGGCCGTTGGCATTCGTGGAGAGCAGAAATTGATCGGTCCAAGGCCCGACGGCGGGAACCGGGCCACAGTTGGTGATGGAGAAGATCAGTTGCACCGTGCTCCCTGCGGTGGCAGTAGCGGGCGCGTCCAAAATTGAAACAGTGAGATCGGGCACCAGATTGGTCGGGACAAAGATCGAAACCTCGCGCGAGATCGCTTCCGCCAATGGCGAGGACTGCCCGAAGTTGACGACGCTGATTTCCCTCGAAACTGCCTCGAAGCCGCCTGCGGTGTTGCCGGAACTTAACACGCTCACCTCGCGGGAAATGGCCTCCATAGTGGCAAGTCGTGCGTCGAAGTTAAAAGCGCTCAGCTCGCGCGACATCGCTTCCATGCCGGCGCTGCTCTGGTCGAAGTTGAAGACACTGATCTCGCGCGAGACTGCTTCTGTTGGGGCGGATAGCACACCGAAGTTGAAGACACTGTGTTCGCGTGAAATGGCTTCGGTGTTCGTAGCGGATTGGCCGAGCAATGTCAGCGGGGCCAGCAGGAAGGCCAGCAGCGCAAGCTTGGCGGGCGCCTTAGCGATCGGGGGAGTTGTACTCGCCTCGGCGCTGGTTTGTTGGGGCGCGCTCTGATTTGCGGACGCCACGCAGAATGCCATTCTGCGATACGACAGATTAAAAACCTGCGCTACGCGCGAGGGATATTCCGCGCGTTTCTGAGCAATGCGGACGAGCTTCATGCGTGCTGAGACTGCTCTGAGAAGCGCTGTCACGTTTTGCCTCACGGATTGTGCGCCCGCACCTGCACGATGAAATGATTCAGCGGCGGCGTGGCCAACAGTCGCCATGTGGCCAGGCTGGATGTGCCACTGACCACGCTGGCGTTATATACATACTGCCCGTCCGCATTCCGAGGCTTGAAGAAAACATCGACCGTGCCGTTGGTCGGAAAGTTAGCTGTCTGAAGGAGAATCGCGATCGAGCTATTCGTCGCGATGGTCAAATCATCCGCGCCGTTTGCGGCTGACATGATGGCTCTAGGCTCGCTGGGCGGAACCTGACCGGCGATGGAAAGGATGGTTACTCTGGGGGCATCGTCAGGCGGCCAGATCGTGAGTGGTAGAGGCGATACACCAGTCGTAGTCGGATTTAGAACGAGCGTGGGACTTGTCGAGTTCGCTTCAAGCCGGATTCGCCCCGGTCTGTAAGAAGAGGCGTCCAATCTGCCGCTGCCGTTGATTTGGTTAGCAATCAATCGAATTGCACCCCCGCTTCCACCATAGCCGCTTCCTGAGCCACCCCCATTCGCAAGCAGGTAGCCGCCGGCGTTGATATTGATGGCTCCAGAAGCGGCGATCAGAATTGCGCCGCCTCCGCCACCACCGTTCGCGTCTTCTGCAGCCCCGCCCGATCCGCCGATCAACGGAACGATCTGGAGATTTCCATACCCGTGGGTCTCTCCTGTGTTGTAGTGCCCAGTATGGTCATAAGAGAACTCTCCTCCACCAGGCCCAAAACCGACTCCGCGTCCTTGGTTAACCCTTCTCGCTGCGCCCCCTCTAAATCCTCCGGGACCTGGCTCCGCCAAATTGACTGGGTCGTTGATGCCATTCTGCCCGTCGAGGCTCAGTTCACCGTTGATTGTCACATCGCCGTTCACGAGCCACACGACGGGCGCGCGTGAGGCGTGGTTCTTGAAAGTCACGATTGCATTCGAGGCAACGGTCACGGAGGAATACTTGAACACGACCGCCCATTTGCTCGAGTCGTAAATTCCCTTGCCGGCGTTGGCCGAATTGTTGGCGTTCCAGGCGCCGTTCGCGGCAAGGCTCAAATCAATAGTCGTATTGGTGATGATATTCAGCGTTCCATCCGACCCATCGCTGGGAATGGCAAGCTGCGCGAATAGTGACGGCGCAAAAGCCGCGAAGAAGATGGCAAAAAACGGAATCGTTCGTTTGGGTGTTCTCATATCATAGCCTTGGATCGGATTGTTTCGCTTCGAGTGAACTGCATGCAGTTAATGTGATTGTGCCTCATACCCTCTGAGAATCCGACAACGCCTCTGGTGCTTCCCGCCCGAACGATGTCACCAGGTTTTGGGTTCTTTAAGGTTCCACCCCCCCTATCGCTTGCCGCCGCAGCATCCACCCGCGGTCCCGGGTGAGGAGGAGTTGTTGAACCGGGTCGCACTATTCCCTGAGATCGACACGGTAACCTGGCGGCGATTCTGGATGGCAACCTGGCGCCGCTGATAATCCTGGTAGGCTTCCATGCCCCCCTTGAGATAGAAAACGGGCGGGCCACGGAAGTCACCCAGCAGGTGTTCGAGTTCGTTGTGTTCCCTCCCCGCCAAGGTCATGAGCAGAATTCGACGCGGAGAAAGCCCCTTGCTCAACATCGAGCTGAGAGAGTGCTTGAGGTTGGTTTGAGTCGAAGATTGATAGTCTAAGAATCGCAGGTCCATCCTTTCAGGGTCGAGCAAAGCCGAGTTCGCAAGTGGCGCATCCTTCCCGGCAAGACCAAGGATCAGCCAGCCCGGTTCGCTGTGCACTTGGTGGAACTGTCCGGGAGTAAGCTCAGCGAGGAGGGCATCCCTGACTTGTTCACCCTCCAAAGCTCCACCTGTCCGCTGCCATTCGCGCAAGCCGCCTCGCAGCACCTGCACGCCGCTAAAGCCCAACCGTCGCAAACCCTGACACTCCCGCAGCAGGGTGCGGTCATCGTAGCCTTCATTCAGCACTATCAGGCGGTGGGGACGCAAGAAGCTCCGCGCTTTGACAGTGTAAGGCGGCAAGTTTAGCGAGCGAGGAATGTGGCCCAATCGGAACTTATCCTGAGAACGCACATCAATGAAAATCGCAGCTTCGCTTCCATTCGTCCGCGTCATCGACTCCTTCGCAGATATCAGCAGGCCCGATGACTCGGCCATCGTGCCATCATCGACCCAGCCCGAGACCATGAACAGGCGAGGAGTGCTCTCGCCCGCGATCTCGACTTGGAGTCCCGAGTCGAATGCCCCCAAACGATGCGGCGTGATCACCACGGCAATCTCGCCAGCGGCATGGGGACCGATGGTCTCGGGTTGGGATACAGCCTGGAGGCAATCACAGAGCGAGAGCACCCCGCTGATCTTAACGGTTGTGCCCTCCGCGTTTGTCAGGATAAAGCTGTGGTGAACTGCCTCGCCCAACTGCACAACGCCTACGTCGTGACGGCCCACGAAAACGGGCGTGGGCGGCGGGGCTGCTGTCGTCACGGATAGAATCGCCAACAGAACCGTAAGGACTGCCACACCCCAGATCCGCCGATGCGTCGCACAAAACCGAAACTCTCGTGCCTTCATCATAAAAGGAAAATCCGATCAGAGTTCTTGAACCCCGGAACGGGGTGTTATCAAATCAAGTCTTCTCTACGGAACCGGAGGCCACACCAATGACATTCGTGGCCACTCCACGGTTTGAGGCGCAGCCTCGTTAGTGGCGAGCTAACCCCATCGCACGTTGGCTCTTAGAGGGGACTGATAAAAAAAAGCCCGAGCGGGGCTCGGCATGAAAGATGCAACCGATGGCCACGCTTCGCGCCGGTCACTTCGCGGTAAGCACAGCGCCCGTACGAGCTAGGCAACCAAGACCAGCGAATAGGTTAACGCGCACTAATGTAAATCATTGCGATGGATAATGCAAGGCACTGCAGGGCCTCGGCGGAGCCAAACTCAGAGATGCCGACGTTAGGGAGGCCAGACTCAATGGGTCAGGCCCACGGGAGCCGACTTCAGGCACACCGACCGGAGCGGGCCCGGTCCTAGTCTGGGCTAATCTTAACGCGGCCACCCTGGCCGCGGCTAACATTGCCGCGGCCAATCTCGGAGGGGCTAAGAATGGCAACCAATCTGGGGTTGCTGACGAGCACAAACATATCCCGCCAGCGCGATCGTCCCAGCCATTGCCGTGCTAGAGTTCCCTTTTATCCCGCAGGCGCCCCGGCAGTCCCTCCGCCAGGGCTCGTTCCTGGCGGGCCGGCAACATGGTTGTCTTCGACCGGGGCCTAAGTCCAAACAATGCAAGACCAGCGGTCCCCTACCAAGTGATGGAGCTTTAAGGATCCAAGCCTTAGCCCTGCCTAGTGTAGTGTCCCATAAATAGATAGACATATTCGTGATGGTATTTTATCCTTGGGTCATGGCAAAATCCGCTATGGCCCTGAATCTTTCAGTCGAAGACCAAGAACAAATCGGTGCCTGGTTGCGCGCCCCTTCGACGCCCCAGCAAGTGGCCTTGCGCTGCCGGATCGCTCTGGCTGCCGCCCAAGGCCAGCAGGATTTGGAAATCGCCGCTCAACTTAAAGTCAATCGGCACACCCCAGCGCTCTGGCGTAAACGCGTGGCCGTCGAGGGAATCGGTAGTATCTGGGAAATGGCTCCGGGACGCGGGCGCAAACCGCAGTATGACCAAGCCCAGTGCGACGCCATCCTTAAGGCCACGCTGGAGACTAAACCCAAAGGGATGACGCATTGGAGTTGCCGCTTAATGGCGCAGGCGCAGGGGGTGAGTAAGAACACCGTCAATCGGCTCTGGCAATTACACCATCTCAAGCCCCATTTGGAAGGGACTTTTAAGCTCTCGCGCGATCCAAGATTTCTGGAGAAACTCACCGATGTGGTGGGCTTATATCTGAATCCGCCGCACAAGGCGGTGATTTTGTGTCTGGATGAGAAAAGCCAGATTCAAGCCTTAGATCGAACTCAACCGGGCTTGCCCTTAAAGAAGGGCCGGTGCGGCACGATGACGCACGATTACCAGCGCAACGGGACCACGACCTTGTTTGCCGCCTTGAGTGTGCTGGACGGTAAAGTCATCGGCCAGTGTGTGCCGCGCCATCGCCATCAGGAGTTCTTGAAGTTTCTGCGCCACGTGGATCAGGAATTTCCGGAGGGATTAACCTTGCATGTGGTGATGGACAATTATGGGACGCACAAAACCCCGGAGGTGCAGCGGTGGTTGGCCCGGCATCGGCGCTTTGTGGTTCATTTCATTCCTACCAGTTCGAGTTGGCTCAACTTGGTCGAGCGCTGGTTTGGAGAACTGACGCGCAAAGCGGTGCGCCGGGGCGCGTTTGTCAGCGTGCCGGACCTGATTCAGGCGATTGAGGCGTTCCTGGCGACTTGGAACGAGAATCCTAAACCTTTTATTTGGACCGCCACGGTCGGCGCGATCATCGAGAAAATTGAGCGCGCGCGCGCCAAGTTGGAATTGATTAAGCCGGGTTGCACGCAGCCCAGACGCCGCCAAAAGCACGAGGAATAATATGTATAGCTATTTCAGGGACACTACACTAGGGATTTCCCCTAACCCTCTTCAAGCATCGGCCAGCGAGCAAGTACGCCGCTCGCCAGGTTTGCCAAGTTCCTTCGTTCCCTTCTGTTCAATCTCCTGGAAACATCACAATAGATGAAAAAACCAGTTGCACATACCGCCACTATAATGCATATTTATCGCCAGCAGCCTGGATGCACCATCCAGCCGCCAAAAGGGCCCGCCGGCCCCGGCGTCTTGTCTAGACGCCTGGACCGCCCGCCCAACGAGAAGAAGACAGGACCGACATTATGAATACGACCCTGGCGCTCGCCGAGACCAACCTCGCATCCCGCACCCCCGCGGCGCCGCCCGCGCTTTCACCCTCCCTCGCTCCAGCCCCACTGGCCTCTGACCTCGGCCCTCTGAGCTCTGCACGTAATGAAGCCTACTGCCGCAGACATTGCCACCAGGGTCGCAAACATGTCGATCGCTTCATCACCGCCACTGAGCTGATGAAGCAATTGACACCAATTGGTGTCGTTCTACCCCAGCACGAATCCCAAGGGTGTGCACGAGTCGGCCTAACGCCAGAGCAAGCCGCCACCGCTTGGCAAAAGGCAGCCAAGCCCCAGGCAAAGCCCCACCTCGATCTGTCCCGGATGCTCGCGCCGCTGGACAAGGCCAACGAGTTGCTCAACCGAGCCATCTACAACACCCACCCCATTAAACCCACTTCTCAACGCTCTTAAAGCCTCGTTAACCCTTTTAAAGGCTCATTAACGCTATATTTTTTGCACTTGATTTCCAATGGACCCTCCACCCGACCTCTGGCCTCTGATCTCTGATCTCTACCCTCCAAACCCCCACCCCGTACCGCCAAGGAAAAACCGCGTCCCGACGGCGGCAGTCCTTTTTGGCCCTGACTGCGTGGCTCGCTCCGCCGTCCTGCCACGCCGGACGGGTACCCTGCATCCCGCACTCCCCATGCCTTCTGACGGCTGCCCTGACGCCTCCTGACCGCTTTTCTGACGGGTCGGCCTTGTGTAAGTCCTTGGTAATCCACATTTCTGACGGGTTGACGGCTGTACACCCCTGGAAGGGTATGCTGGTCCCGCGAAACGTGAACCAAAGCCGAGGCGTCAAAAGAAAACCGAGGAGCACTTCTGGAAAACAATCGCCCAGCGTTCACATACACAGTATGCTGCCGCCAGCGTCCTACAACTGCTTCCCAGCGCCGGGAAAAGGGCTAAGGCGCGTTGACACCACCCACTCATGACATATAGTAGTGGCTATGAATCCTGCTAACAGCCAATGCGGCATTTTCGCTCCGGTCGTGGCGGTCCTCCTGTTTCTCTTTGTCGCTATTCTCATGCGCGCGGACCAAGCCGGTCCTGCCCCCAGCGATCCTTTCCGCTTGCTCGAACCGAAGAATTTCAAGGCCCGCCGCGCCTCCTCCAACAACCCGGACTGGAATTCAAACGATGACAGCAAGCGCCCGATCCCCGGCGAAACAACCGTGCTCGCGGACCTGGATGGACCTGGCATTGTGAGCCATATCTGGCTGACGATCGCGGATAACGAATACGGCTGGCCTCGCCTCTTGCGGCTCCGTGTCTATTACGACGGCAGCTCCACTCCCAGCGTTGACTCGCCGCTTGGGGATTTCTTCGCCGTGGGGCACGGCCTCGAACATAGTGTCAAGTCCGTGATGGTTCGCAACAGCTCGGACGGTCGCGCCCGCAACTGCTATTGGCCGATGCCCTTCCGCAAATCCTGCCGCATCACCGTCACCAACGAAGGCAGACGCCGGGTCTCAAACCTTTATTTCCACGTGGACTGGCAGGCGGTGCCGTCGCTCCCTGAGAACACCCTCTACTTCCACGCCTGGTACCGGCAGGCCTTACCCGCTCCTCCGGATGGCAAACCCTATGAATTCCTCAACGTCACGGGCAAGGGCCATTACGTGGGCACAGTCCTTTCAGTGGTGCAGGCCGAGGCTGGCTGGTTCGGCGAAGGCGACGATTTCTTTTGGGTGGACGGCGAGCAAACACCGTCCATCGAAGGCACCGGTACGGAGGACTATTTCAACGATGCCTGGGGTCTCCATCTCGAAGATGGCCCCTACTACGGCGTAACGGTCGCTGAAGGCACGGGTCTCGGCTCCCGAATGACGGCGTATCGCTGGCACTTGCTTGATCCGGTGCCCTTCACCAAGACCCTCAAGTTTGAAATCGAGCACAAGGGTTGGACTTATAACCAGGACGGTGCGGTCAAGTCCGCTTTCGGCGAGCGCACCGATCTCATGTCGAGCGTCGCCTTCTGGTACCAGGAAGGGATTGCGCGGGACCAACCACCCGTGCCCTACGGCGCAGCCCGCCTCCCCCAAGGCAATGCCCGGCAGATCGAAGTCGAGAACTCACTCGCCCAAGTGAACCCCAAGCAAGGCAAGACCTCTCTCGTTCCGGATCTCTTCTGGTCCAAGGATGTCATCCTCTTCGAGGCCGAAGGCAAAGGCTCTCAACTCGAAGTTCCCTTCGAAGTACCCGAGGACGATGTTTACGAGCTCTACACGGAACTCGCGCAGGCCTCCGACTACGGCATTTACACGGTGCTGCTGGACGGCAAACCTCCGGTCTCTCTCCAGCTTGAACACGAGCCGGGCGCTGACGTGCGCCCGCAGACCCAGTTTGACGCCTACGCCCTTGAAACCTATGTCGGCGCCGCCTACCAGGTCGGCTGGCCCCGCCTGACCCAAGGACGGCACACCTTAACCTACGTTTGCCTCGGCAAGAACGCCGCTTCCTCAGGCTACAATCTCGGCGTGGACAACATCGTTCTAGCCAGGACAGGCCCGGCCGCCTGGGTTGACGCCTTCAAAGTCAAGGAGCCTCGCGTCCCGACCGGAACCACGGCTGAACTCGGTCAGGCCCTAATGGACCCGGATCCGGTTACGCGCGGTCTGGCTGCCCTCGCGCTGCGCGACCAAGGCCTAAAGGCGCGTCCTGCCCTGCCTGCCCTCATCGCGGCATTGAAGGACGCCGATCCCAGCGTCCGCCTGATGTCGGCCAACGCCATCGGGGCCATCGGCAAGGATGCCGCCCCGGCCGTGGGTGGGCTGATCGCGGTCGCCTCCACGAAGGGCGAACAAGTCCACGTCCTCCGCGCCTGCGCCTCCGCCCTGGGCGCGATTGGTCGGCCGGCTGCCGCGCCCGCAGTGCCAGTTCTGAAAGAACTGGCGAAGCTGCCGCGCGTGCGTTGGGCGGCTGAGGCAGCCCTCCGGAACATCGAATAGCTTGTCGTGGCGACAAGTAGTGACTGATACAGAAATATCGCCTTCACCTCTCACAATTCCTGCCGATAAAAAGGCTAGGGTCCACGCATGGCCGCAGACCAGGCGGTTTTTGTCGGGCCTGGATTTTACGAGTGCAGAAACGCACCTCGCTTGAAAGCAGAAAGACCATCACCTTCACGAAGGCGCCGTCGCATTGCCAAGGCCACGGCTGGTCAGGCCTGCTGCCCAAAGGCAGGCCGGCCGGATTCTGAGTCGCGTGATCCTCTGCTCAGCATGGCGACCTACTTCGCCAACTGGCGTCGTCATGTGCGCCGGCACCTGGCCGCCATTGGGTTTAAGCAGTTTCAGGCTAACCCGATCAATGGCAACCCGAACATGAGGCACTTCAGCATGAAAGCCGACCATGCGCGCAACCCAAGCAGCACGGCCATCACTTACCTGTTGAAATGCGTCCTGTCAGGATTTGGCAAGGTGCCGGAGAACGGCATCATTGTGTCGGTTGGCCCGCGCGAATTGATTGAGGGCATTGTCATCTTCGAGCCCTTCAGCCGAGGCCGCTGAACCGAGGAAGCAATTGACTGCGCCAACAGCCACTTCTACACTGCGAGATCGAAAAGAAAAACAAACTGACTGAGGACTACGAGAGCCAAACCGCCACAGAGGCTGTCCCTCCCGAGGCCTCCAAGCGTCCACTGTTGATTTATCTCCAGGCCACGCTCCCATCGCTCACCCCGGCCGAGCGACTTATCGCCGAGCACATCCTGAAGGACCCCGAGAAAGTGCTTTCGTTTTCTATCTCGGAGATGCGCCGCGGGTCGGGCGCCAGTGTGGGTTCAATTGTTGGTTTTTGCCGCAGCTTGGGGCTGAAAGGGTTTGCCGACTTCAAAATCGCACTGGCTGGCGAGTTGGCCCAAAGCGGGTTCTCGGCTTCCCAAAAGGCCTTGGCGGGACAGGAGACAGCTTCACTATTTCAGAATGTCTTCGAATTTCATACGCAGAGCCTGAAAGAGACACTGCAACTCAACAGCTCCGAAAAGCTCAAGCAGGTTGCGCGCATGCTTGAATCGGCTGGAAGGATCGAGTTTTTCTCGATCGGCATGTCGTACCCGGTGGCTTATACCGCCTGCGCAAAGCTGAAGCTCATTGGGCTTCCTGCGGCAACCCAATGCGATTCCCACCTGCAATTGGTCAACGCGACACAGTTGAAGAAAGGCGACGTGGCATTCGGGATTTCCTGTTCGGGCAGCACCAACGAAACGGTGCGATGCCTGCAGATCGCGCGGACCAAGAGGGCGGCCACGGTTTGCGTGACGAATTGCATGCGCTCTCCGATCACACATCACGCCGATGTCGTACTCTATGCCACTCCCAGCGAGGTGAAGTATTTTCAAGCCCCGTTGGCCTCGCGCATCACCCAGCTTGCCTTGGTAGATGCCCTCTTTGTCTGCATTGCGCTGCGCCGGAAGAACCGAACCCTGGCACAACTCCAGAGCGCGGGGATCAAACTGCTCGAGCACCGCATTTGAACGCCGTCCCCCGCCCCAGTTGCCTCACTGCCGGGCGCCCTCAGTCCTAAGCGGCAGGACAGCGATGAGCGGGTATTGGCCCGTCGGTGCCGGCGCCGTGATCGGTATGTGCCGCACGACACCGGGCAGCAGATCGAAGTAGTTGTCCGCCAGCACCTCATGCCCACCGTCCTCGAGATGCACCCCGTGGCAATACACAGGACTGCTTACCTCCAAGACACCGTTGTGAACCGCGGTCGAGATCACGGGTTTGGATAAGGCCAGCTCGCGGTGGGGCGCCAGCAACCAGAGGGTCTGGTCATCGGAAATGCCTTTTCCAGCCAGTGTGGCCCCATAAAGCCATTCCCGAGGGTTACGCTCGGTCTTTGATGGAATGGCCAGCCGGGCGACTTCACTCATGCCGTTGGCAGGTATTGTGACAGCCTGTTCCTGGAGCTCCGAGGCGGTGCCATCCAGACGGAGCCACCCGCAGCGGACAGTCGCCTTGTAAGACTTGAGGGTATCGTTCACAATTCGAGTGACGAGGAAACCATCAGGAGCGCGCGTGATCACTTTCACCGGAGTGCAGGCGCGCCGAACGGAGTAGTAACTGGCTTTACGGCGCAGGTAATGATCGATAATCGACCAGCCGGTCTCACCCCAGCAGTCGTTGTATGACCACACGAGCGAACCCTCGCAATCCGCACTCGGATCGTGCTTACGAAAGCGCAACGCCTCCATGGCTCCGCCTTGGAGCATGGCCTGGAACATCTGGCCGTAAAGCAGGAACTCGGGCAGTGAAAGTTTGGGGAAATCGCCGTAATGGAAGCGGATGCCCGCAGAGGTGGTGCCGCGCTCCATTGAATTGACGTGGATCACCCAATTGGTGCTGTCGAGGGACACGTCTTCCGGCTTCAGGTATTGGCGCACGGAGTCTAGGTTAGGAGGGCCAATGATGCCGTATTCACTCACGAAACGGGCGCGGCATTCATCCACCACTTCATGGCGGATGCGGCGGTTGATGTCGCTGCTATTACCGAACTTGTCCCACCAATGGCAGTCCCCCGCATTTTCGCTGTTGGGATCGACGCCACCCGAAGAGCTGCCCGGCCAATAAGGCCGAGCGGGGTCATAGAAATGGCAGATGTCAGGCAGGACCTCGTGATAGATACGAACCCCGCCAATCTCCTCGGGCTTGGTGGCGTCGCAGCCCCACCAATCGGCCATGCCCCAGGTACACTCGTTGTTAGCGTCCCAAAGCGCCAGCGAGGGGTGGTGGCGGAGCCGCTTGACCACCCCTTGCACCTCGTGGCGCACCAGGGCCAGAAACTCAGGATCCTGCTCGGGATACTGCGCGCAGGAGAAGGCGAAGTCCTGCCAGACGAGAATGCCGGCGCGGTCGCAGGCGTCGTAGAAAGCGTCACCTTCGTAGAGCCCCACGCCATTGACACGCAACATCGTGAAGTGGGCATTCCTGGCCTCGGCCACGAGTTTTTGGTAACGAGCCGTGTCGATGCGCGCGGGGATCAAATCGGCCGGTGCCCAATTGGCGCCCTTGCAAAACACGTCTTTGCCATTCACCCGGAAACAGAAGCGCGAGCCATCCGGCAGGAGCGAACGGTCCAACTCGACGGTGCGCAGGCCGAGGTCCTGCGTTTGCCGGTCGGTCTCCTCCTGGCCGCAGAGCACGCGGGCGGTGAGATGGTAGAGGGGTTGCGCGCCCATGCCATTTGGCCACCAGAGCTGCGGCTGAGGAATGGCCAGGCGGCAGGACACTGTCGAGTGACCCACTTGCACGGGGAGGTGGCGACGGTGGATGATCGGCTTGCCCTGCGGGGGATCGAGTTGCAATTCAAGCACGCAGTTGGTTCCGCTCCAGGGATGCAAATTATCGAGAGTCACCTCTCCCTCCAGGTACACTTGTTTGCCTCGAATGGCAGTATCCATTCGCAGGTGATCAATGACGACCTTCGAGCGGCCTTCCAGTCGCACTCCCCGCCAGATACCGATGTTCGGCAGCGGATCGCACCAGTCCCAACCGTAGGCGTACGCGGGCTTGCGCAGAAGACGGCGCTGGTCGAAGCTCCGCCCAACGTACAGGCCGCTGAATCCAGTGCCGCGGTCGCCGGGAGGGATTAGCTCTGTGCCGCTGGTCACGCGCACGACCAACTCATTGGCGCCCTCACGCAGGAGGCGTTTCACCTCGAAAGCGGCTGGGGCAAAGGCGTCTTTGCTTGTCCCGGCCAACTTACCATTCACGAAGACCTGGCCATACAGGTCAATGCCGTCGAACACCAGGCGCTGTCGCAAATGGTGGCGGAAGCCGGCTGGGACGATGAACTCGGTGCGGTACCACCAGGAATGTTGCTCGGGCCAGCGACAGTGCTGGCGCGCGTTGTCGCCAATATCCGGGTCTTCCATCAGCCCGGCGCGCATTAGGTCAAGGTGGATCTCGCCGGGGACCTGCGCGGCGACCACTTGGGGGTTTGTCTGCATGAAGGAGCGGTACCCCGCCTCGCCCTCGGCCGTGAGTGGCATAGGAGTTACCTGCCAGGGGCCAACGAGAGAGAGTGTTGGATGCGAGTCTCGGATGGCTACCTCCGGGTGAGCCGCGGGCTCGTCAGGCTTGGCGCTGGTTTGGGCCGCGGCGGGCCGGCAGGCGAGGACAGCGAGCGCCGTCACGAGGACACAAGCGAGGTTCGGGTTCGGGGCAGGTGTAGCGTTCATTGCGAGGGGGGGCACAAAGTTACTTGGCAGGCTTTTCGCCAAAAGTGAGGCGGTCCAGGGAGAAGCGCCCAGGTCCGGCCAGGAGGAGGAGGATGGCGATGCAGAGATAGACGCTGGCCAACTCGAAAGAACGGCCACCTGTTTCGGAGACAAACGGGTCATGGAGCACGAAGGCGTGCAGGTGCACTGCGACAATCATCGTGCAGGCCAGGCCGAAGGAAGCCAGGGGCGTGACCAGCCCCGGTATCCACGCCAACCCGCCTGCGAATTCCGAGATGGCCGCCAGGACTTGGAAGATGCCAGGAACGGTGGCGTTCGGCCCCATCCAGCCGGTCGGGTTTTGAATTTTCCCGTAGCCGTGGCGGATAAACGCCAGCCCAACCACGAGCCTGACAAGGAGCAGACCGGCTGAAACGCGAGCGGAGAGGCGGGGCGGTTGAATTAGCATGATCGCTTTCATCGCTTTGGCTCCTCCGGGTTTGGCAGCGAAATTGGAGGCGCTATTTCCCGGCTCCGGCCTCGGCCACGGCCTTCAAATTGGCCAAGCCCTTTTCGAAGTCGCCACCGACGGTTTTATCCATGTTCATGAAGAGACAGAAGGCCTCGGCGATGAAGTTATTTCGGCCGGACATGCTCCAAGTGACCACGGTTTGGCGGCCTTCAGGTTTGAAAGTGAACTCGGTCCCGCAGGTGGACGCGAATGGCTTGATGAATTCGAGTTTGATGCGGATCAGGTCGCTCGGATGGCTCTCGGTGAGCGTCATGCGCCCTTCGCCGACCTTATTAGTGCCGGCCCAGGTAAAGATGGCGCCGGTGCCCGCCGAGGGACCGGTGAAGTCATTCCTGGCTGCGGGGTCGAGCTTCGCCCAAGGAGACCAGGCATCCCAGTTATGGAAATCGTTCACCTGGGTGAAGACGGCGGGGGGAATGGAAGAGATCGAGGCGGTACGCACAACGCGGTATTCGCCGGGCTGCAGGGCCACAATGATAACGAACAGGATGACGATGACAGCCAAGGCGATGAGAATTCTCTTGAGCATAAGGTGATCGTTTTGCTGATTTAAGAGCTCGCGCTATCGTCCATCTCCCAGAGAGCGAAGGTGTTGTGCTCGGTGTCCTGGCAAATGGCGAAGTAGCCCATCTGGGGCACGGCCATCTTGGGCACGCAGATCGTGCCGCCGAGTTTCTGGACCTTCGCCGCGGCGGCGTCCACCGAGGAGACGGCGATGTAGTTGGTGATAGGCTGTTCCGGCTGTTTGCGCGCGATTAGCCCGCCGTCAGGCGTGTCGTCGCCACCACCGGTATCGATGTGCCAGTAATCGGTCATGCCGGGAAATTTCTTAATTTTCCAGCCGAACAACGCGGCATAAAACTTCTTCGCTCGTTCGGGATTGTCGGCGGGGATTTCAAACCAAACGAGACTGGGCGTGGTGTTGCTTCGCTTGGTTTGACGGGGTTTAGTTTTGCTCGGTGTGCTCATAGCTATATTTCTGTTGCTGATTGGTCGTGGTATATCAATCAAGGTGAAATGTTAATCGCTGCCGATGCACCAGAGGTTCTGATGCGTGCGGATGAAGATGTCGCCATTAGAAACTGCGGGCGAAGCCATGGTAGTTTCTCCGAGGGAGTTGGTAGCCAGGACTTCAAACTGCGGGTTCGCCTTGAGAACAAAGGCGTCACCTGCCTGGTTAAGGGCATAGAGGCTGGCGCCAGCCAGGAGCATCGAGGACCAGGAATCACCTCGAGGGCCCGGCCCTTTGAGGCGCTCGGTCCACAGAACTTTGCCGGTTTGGAGTTCAAGGCACTGAGCGGTGCCGGGATCATTTACAATATAGATATGATTACCGCTGATGACGCCGGAGCCGATCCGCTGGGGGGTTTTGGGAACCTGCCAAAGCCGATGGGTAGCCGTGACATCGCCTCGTCCGCCGGGTCTGACGGCGAGCGATGAACCCATATAGCCGCCCATGCACACCACGACACCGTCCGCGTAAATTGGGGAGGTATAGACCAGTTCGTTCAAGCCCGAGCAGGTCCACAACTCCTTGCCGGTTAAAGGATCGAAGGCCGCGACACGCTTGGGAAAACTCATCACCAACTCGTCGTGGTCGCTGACGCGAATAACAATGGGCGTGCTCCAGGAACCGATCCACTCGGGTTTACCCTGGGCGGGGCTGTTCTCACCAGAGCGTCCACCCGGCTCATTAACCTGCCAAAGAGTTTGGCCAGTTCGCTTGTCCACGGCGATCAGAAAGGTCCGTTCGCCGGGGCCGAAGTTGAGAATGCAGAGTTTGTCGAAAAGGATGGGCGAGGCGGCATTGCCCCAGATGTGGACCTGCTTGCCAAGATCACGGTGCCATAGCTCCTTGCCACTGTTGAAATCGTAGCAGAACAATCCCGCTGAACCGAAAGAGGCAACGACCCGTTCACCATCGGTTACGGGTGAGGCCGAGCAATGGGGATTTGTTTCATGACTCAGCTCTTTGTCCGGATAAACAGTGCCCGCCTGCCAGAGGGCCTTCCCCGTCCCACGGTCAAAACAGAGGAGCAGGCGCTGGGCCTGTTTTGCCACTGCCTGGGTGATGAAAACGCGATCACCCCAGACGATAGGCGTTGAGTTACCACGCTCGGGCAAGGGCGCTTTCCAACGCACGTTTTGCGTCGAGCTCCAGTGGATTGGCAGGTTGGTTTCCTTCGAGACACCCATTCCTTCCGGTCCACGCCAAGCAGGCCAATTGTCCGCCCGGAGAAAACCAGCGCAAGTTAGGGCGATAAGGATGAGGAGCTGGTGACCGATTCCTCGGGGCCGCCATAGAAACAGGTTGTGCATGGGAATAGAATAGCACAAAACTCTCGATTCGCATGGCGCCATGGGCGTTAGTCACTCGGGGTGCGGTTGCATCGGTGCAGCGGATATGATAATTTGAATTAAGACCGCTTTCTTGATCCAACAACTATCCAATTGCGTAGCTCGTATGGCGAGATGTCAGCGCGAAGTGAAGGGCGCGAAGCGCACTCGTGGGTTGTCGCGAAGGCGGGCCTTCGAGTCTCACTTACCCCCGAGCGGTGAGTTTTGTTAGAGGGAAACTGGACCCCAACGAACACTGTGAACACTATTCTCGAAGTTGCAATAGGACTCCTCTTTGTTTTCCTGCTGTTCAGTCTCCTGGTCAGCGCGGTCAACGAGGCGATTTTCGGCCACTTGGCGCATCTGCGCTCTCGTGTGCTCGAGGACAGCCTACAAGCGCTGCTGTCCAATAGGGCGGGTGGCTTTTCTGCAGTCAGTCAAGCCGTTCGATCGTTGAAGTCCATTGCCGCTTTGTTTCAAAAAGATCAAACTGAGGCCGGGAGCACCGGGTTCGCGAACACTTTGCTGAGCCATCCTTCGGTGCGGGGCCTTGCGGTTGGAAAGCGCCGGTGTCCGAGCTATCTACCCGCTGAGACATTCGTGGACGCGGTGGTTGGGACACTTCTTGGTTTGGGGAGTTCCAAGGCCGATGGGCCGCCGGCACAGGCCCTGGATAAGATTGGCATCGGGGAACTTGCGAGCGCGCTGAACAAGCTCCCAGACGCCAATGCCAGAATGGTGCTGAGCAGTGTGCTGGCCGGCTCGACTGACCTGACTGACGCCCGGCGCAGTTTAGAGATCTGGTTCAACAATTCCATGGAGCGGGTCAGCGGCGTCTATAAGCGATACACGCAATTCTGGCTCTATGTTTGGGCAACCGCGACAGTGGTCTGGCTGAACGTGGACACGCTCGAGATTGGCCGCCGACTCCTTGCCGATGCGCAATTTCGCACCGCCCTGACGGCGGGCGCCACAAGTTTTGTGGCCCAGACGAACATTGCGAACGCGTTTGCCGCAGCCGAATCGAACCGCTTGCCACCGGCCATAGCCTCGATGAGCGACACAAATTCGCCGACCGCGCAGACGAACCCAGGGCCGGCCGTCGTGTCGGCGGGGCAGTTGCTGCAGGAGATCAGCACACTCAACTTGTCGCTGGGCTGGGGTCCATGCACCAATGGCAGCGCTACGCACTCAGTGATCGGCTGGCTGATCACTCACGCGCCGCGGCTCGAGCAAGATGCACCTGGGACCAACACTACGGTCAGACTGTTGCTGGGCGCGGGTTTCTCAGCCCCGGCTCCTTGCCCCGCTACGGCGCAGGCTTGGGGGCTCAAACTCCTTGGCCTCGTCATCACCATCGCCGCCATATCACAAGGGGCGCCGTTTTGGTTTGACCTCCTCAACCGGCTCACGAATCTCCGTGCTGCCGGCCGCCCGCCTGAAGTCAAGAAAAAGAGCAGCGAATCAAAATGACAGAACCGCTAACGAAAGCGACGTTATGATCAGTGATGCAGCCGCCCTGGTACTCTTTGCCATCCGCAGCTCGATCAAACTCGGCCTGGAACTGCGCCAGGCCTTTGGACAACACCAAACGGCGCGATCTGGTGTTGCCGTTACCGAGCTTCTTCAGCGCGCCGGACATCGTGTCCGCGACTAATTTTTTTTGCGGGCCCGCCGGGCAACGCCTACGTGACGCCATCGCCGCGGCTGACGGCGCTGCTGAAGAAGCGGCAAACTCCCGGCCAAGACCTTACCGCCGACGAGGAGGCCGAGGTGCTCATCTCTTTCGAGGAGTTCTTTAATCTCGAATTGGCGAAAGCCGGCAGACTCGGGGCGGTAGGTGACGGCACAACGCTGACGTCTGACCAATTCAATGCCCTAATTACGATCCGCCTGTGGCAGCGTGGGACTGATTCCAACCCCTCGACGCTGCACTCGGGGTTATCCGAACCCGCGCCGACGAACGCCTGAGCCCAGCGACCGCGGTGGAGGTGCTCTCCGCGGTGGTGATGACGGTGGGCATGCGCAAGGAGTTTCTCGACGCGATGCCTGCCGGGACAGCCGCGGCGGGCCAACGGCTCATCGCCGCCACACTCGACGCAATCTTCCGCACGATCTTCGAACCACAATTAGATGTCCGGGCCGCCTGGCGAGTCGTGCGCTCCCAGATCATTTTAGACCTGGTGAATGCCTGCCTCGCCCAACTGGCGAAGCTTCCGCTGGCCCCGGCCAAGATCGAAACGTTCGGGACATTTATCAAACCGCTGGTTGATTACGCCAAAACCGTGGTTCCGCGTGCGTTGACTCGTGAGGAACGCATGGCGTTCTTCCTCGACCCCGATCCGCCCGCGTGGTATGTGCAACGCAAAAAGTGGCCTTATGGCTAAGCCAAAATCGGGCAACTACGAACAAGCCTCGAATTGCCTGAGCCCAGCCCTGAGGTTCGCCGGGGAGTTGGGCGACGCAGCCAAGCCAAACTGACTTAAAGCTCTTTCTCAAGATCTTAGCCGCTTGACTCCGAACCAACCAGGGGACTGACGAATCGAATTGACTGCTCGACTATGCCCGATGTCTTTCTTTCCTACTCTCGCAAGGACGGCGGCTTCGTTGCTCGGCTTTGCCAAGCGCTCAAAGACCTCGGAAAGTCCGTTTGGAGGGACAAGGATGACATTCCTGCTGCGGCTCCCTGGCGGGCCGAAATTGCGGCAGGAATTGAAGCTTCGAATGCCGTTGTTTTTATCATCAGCCCGAACTCAGCAGTCTCCGAGGAATGTCGAAAGGAGTGTTCGTACGCGCTCGAGCACAACAAACGACTGGTGCCTTTAGTGCACGTTGACAGCCCTCGTGAGGCATTGCTTGCCGCCGTTGGTGAGCTCAACTGGATTTTCTGCCGCGAAACGGACGACTTTGCCCTCTGCCTCCAATCCTTGATCAAGGCATTGGATACGGATTTGAGCTGGGTGCGGGCGCACACCCGGTTGCTGGTCCGAGCAGGTGAATGGGAGAAGACGGGACGTAATGACAGCTTCCTGCTCCGCGGCGCAGATCTGGAGGAGGCCGAGGGTTGGCTGAAAAGTGCCGGCCAATCCAAGGAACGCAATCCGACTCCGCTTCAGACCGAATATATTATTTCGGGCCGGAAAGCCGCAATCAGGCGCCAGCGACAGTTGCTCGGCGCAGTGAGTTTCGGCCTCATTGTGGCAATCTTCTTAGCCGCCTTAGCCTGGTTCCAACGAAAGCAAGCAGTCTATGAAGCCAAGGTGGCTGCCTCGCGCGAACTCGCCAGCAACTCCGGCCATGTGTCGGACGAGCAACTCAGGATGTTACTGGCTGTGGAAGCGGTAGAGCGTATGCCGACCGTGGAGGCGCAGGAAGCGTTGCGCGCCAGTCTGCCCGCACTGCCCATCCCCTTGAGTGCCGGGCATACGGAGCCCATCGGGGCGCTGACGTTCAGTCCCGATGGCGCCAAACTGGCTACCGGCAGCGAGCGAATGGTGAAAGTGTGGAATGCCCTCACCGGCGACGAATTGATCAGCTTGCCCACGGCCACAAATTCGTCCGGGACCTTTCTGAAAGTTATCAGCTTGGCCTTCAGCGGTAATAGTCTCCGACTTGCCGGCGCCAATCGAGAGAGCGTCACGGTGTGGGACCTTCCCTCACGTCATCAGCTTCTCTCAGTCGGTCTGCACCACGGAGGAGAGGTCCAGAGCTTCGCGCTCAGCGCCGACGGGAAACGCCTTGGGTTCTCCGGGCCAAGCGAGGCCCGCCTGTTGGAGGTCAAGTCCGGTAAGGTTCTCTGGGACTGGACCAGTCCTGACGATGCACCAGGGGTTCACCCAATGTTCAGCCAGAATGGACAATGGTTGGCTATCGCAAGCAACACAACCGTGCACTTGTGGAACACCGCCCCCCTTCGCGAAATCCTCGTTTCCTCCGACCGGCCCGACGCGATTCAGAGCATCCTCTTTAGCCCGGACTCTGAGCGCTTTGCCGCTCTCGGCGAGAGCATCATGGAAGTCTGGGAAGTCGCCTCCAAAACAAAGCTGCGCTCGGTTCCGAGGAAGGCTGGGGACGTTCAATTCGCCGCCTTCAGCCCCGACGGGCGCTCTCTCGCCGACCTAACCGGCAACTTGACCAACCATTATGGGCATAGCGTGCGGTCTGGGCAGACATACTATGGCCCTCAGACCATCGTCGTGTGGGAGAGCACTCTTGGCCGCCAACTGGCCGTGCTGCCCACTCAGAGCAACAATATTACCTACTTGGCCTTCCACCCGAAAACCAATTGGGTAGTAACGGCCAGCGAAACGGGCGTGCAAATGTGGGATACCGCCACCGGCCACCTGTTGCGAACTCTGGACGGGCGCCGCGTGTTTGCCTTCAGCATGGATGGGATGCGGATGGCCAGCCCCGACGATGGGAACGGGGCGACGGTCTGGGACGCTGTCAGCGGCGAGGTCCGGTTCACTTTAGACGGTCAAGACAAGAACGAATTGCGAGCGGTGGCCTTCAGTCCCGATAGACAAAGGATTGCAACCGCCAGCGCCAAAGGCCGCGTGCGAGTCTGGAGCACGAGCAGCGGCAAGAGTCAGTTCGACGTCCGCTCTGGACAATCCGGCTTTCCGGATGCGATCGCGTTCAGCCGTGACGGCACTCGTATTGTCATGGCTGGTACCGATGGGTTAGTCACAGTTTTGGACGCTCTTTCAGGACGTGCTTTAATGAATCTGTCCAATCACCACCAAAGAATCCTCTGCCTCGCCTTCAGTCCCGACGGCAAAAAGTTGGCGGCTGGTGTTTACCACGGTTCGGTCCAAATGTGGGACACAACTGTGGCTTCTGAACCCTACATATTTGCAGGCATGGATTCTGTCTTCGGCGTTGCGTTTAGCCCTAATGGAGACCGCCTTGCGGGGATTGGGCTCGGCGCCGGTAAGGTGTGGGACGTTAGTTCCGGCCAAAAGGCGGTCGAGCTCTCCGCAGTCCAACAGCGCCATGGGGGAGCTGTTTTCAGCCCCGATGGCAAGCAAATCGCCACCGAGTCGCAGGTCTGGGACGCCAATTCTGGCGAGGAACTCTTCAAAGAGCGCAAGGGTCAGTGGAGCATCCATGCCGATTCACGAACCGATCTAGCTTTGGTTGGAATCGTCCGTGTCACGTTCAGTTCAGACGGTCGGCTCCTCGCCACTGGAAAATCCCAAGGCGTGACTGTGTGGGACGGCTCCTCCGGCGCTGAAACTATGACGCTTCCCTGCCCGAGCGGAAAGGTCTGCGGATTGGCGTTTACGCCGGACGCAAAGCACCTGCTCATCGTCTCCGACGATTGGCACGTTTTCGCTCATCCGGTGAACCTGGAGAGCCTGATGGCGCTTGCCAAAACGCGAATCACCCGCGGCCTGTCGAGGGATGAGGAGGAGAAATACCTCCATAGAATGGGCGCGCGCGGGCTCGACACCGCCCGTGCCAGGAGTTTAAAGTAACATCTGATGAAACTTGCGAGTACAACCCAAAACATCAACAGCGCCCATCCTTAGAAGACGTATGAGCTACATTCCCAAACCTATTGACACCTCCCGCGTCACGCTGACGAAGGACATAGTGGAACTGACGGAACGCCTGGCCGAGAATGCGCATGATGTTTGGGCCCGGCAGCGTCTGGCAGAGGGTTGGCAGTACGGGCCGGCCCGTAATGACGCCCAAAAGAAGCATCCTTGCCTGATTCCGTATGAAGAGTTGCCGGAATCCGAGAAGGATTATGACCGCAAGACCGCGATGGAATCCATTAAGGCGATTCTCGCTCTGGGGTATCAAGTCAAGAAAGCATCGGAGTGATATGCTCGGCTGCACGGCACGAGAAGGGCTCGCTGATTCAGATTATGTAGTCAGGCTGTAGAATTAAACTAACGCTATGGCAGACGCCAATAGAACCTGTTTCGTGGTCATGGGATTTGGCAAGAAGACGGATTTCGAGTCCGGCCGCACCTATGATCTGGACGCGGCATACCGCAACATGATCAAACCCGCGGTCGAGGCGGCCGGGCTCAGGTGTGTCCGCGCGGATGAGATTGTCTCGTCCGGGTTGATCGATGTCCCGATGTACGACCAATTGCTGAATGCGGACGTGGTGGTGGCCGACCTTTCGACCTCGAACAAGAACGCATTTTACGAGCTGGGTATTCGCCATGCGTTGCGCCCGTACACGACGGTTGTAATTGCCGAAGATGGAATGAAGGCGCCCTTCGACGTGAACCACGTGGTGATTCGTCAGTACCACCATTTGGGAGAGGACATTGGCGTTACGGAGGCCACCCGGTTTCGTCAGGTGCTCACTGGCGCGATCAGCAAAATTCTCACTGACCCACCCGCCGATCGAGTCGATAGTCCAGTGTACCGTTTCGTGCAGGGGCTGGTTCCGCCCGGCCTGCCTTCGGCAGCGAAGCTCTCCAGCGTGCCGACGGCTCCCAGCATGTCTGAAGCGCCAGGCGCAACGGCCGTGGCCACACACAGCGCTCTAATGCAACAGGTCGATGAGGCCGTCAAACGGTCAGACTTCATCACCGCCAAGAGTTTGATGGTCGCCGTTCGGAATCTCATGAAAGCCGAAGCGCCGTCGCGTCCGGAAGAACCCTACATACTCCAGCGCCTGGCCCTACTCACCTATAAGAGCAAACACCCGACCGAAGAGGCGGCGCTCAAGGAAGCGACCGAATTGCTTGCGGGTCTTGAACCCGATACATCCAACGATACGGAAACCCTTGGTCTCTGGGGTGCAGTGCACAAGCGGCTCTGGAATCTTACGAGTGGCAAACCTCACTTGGATGGGGCAGTGCGCGCGCACGAACGAGGGTTCTACCTGCGCAACGATTATTACAACGGCATCAATCTCGCCTTCCTTTTGAATGTCCGGGCTGCCAACGCCTCGGATCCGGCCGAGGCGATTGCTGATTTCGTGGTGGCCCGCCGCGTTCGCAAGGAGGTAATTGAGATCTGCCAGCAATGGCTCCGGGACAACCCGGCTGCCCCGGCGCCCGCCTCAGGCGCGGAGGCAAGGCAAGCCGCCGAAAAACGCTACTGGGTGCTCGCGACCCTGGGCGAGGCAATGTTAGGGATCGGCGATCCGGCCGCGCGCAAGCAATTAGACGAAGCCTACATGGCCGCGCCGGAGAACTGGATGAAAGAGACAACTCAAGCGCAGATCGCGAGACTGGAAGGATTGCTGGCCAATTCGCCTTTGGAGCGCATCGGATGAGATAACCGGCTCGCCACATTGAATCATGAGCACAGCCTACGACCTTTTCATTTCTTATAAAAGTGACGACCGCCCCTGGGCGGCAAAGCTCTACCAAGATCTCGGTGAAGCCTATCCCTGGCTCAAAATCTTTTGGGACCGGGTCCAGATCCTGCCTGGAGGCGGCTTTCGGGCAGTTCTAGACAACGCGATCATAACGCCGAAACATCTCCTGGTTCTTTGGTCAAATCGGGCGGCAATTTCGGGCGAGGTGCAGGCTGAGATTTCGGATTTCAAGGCGGAAGTTCGCAGGGTGCCCGAGTTAGAGTGCAGTAGCCGACTGACGATCCCGGTAATACTCGAAGGCAATCTCGCCGGGGGGCTGCAGGACATCCAGGGATTCCCGGACTTCAAGGCCTATTACGATCCGAACGCGGCGGATCTCGGGATGGGCAAGCTCGCGACCGAGCCTGGCTTGAGCCAGTGGAGACGCATGGTCCGCATGCTCGGAGACACGATTCTCAAGGCCGATGGGGCGCTCCCGGTAACCGCCGCGATTCTGGCAACGAACCAGGAGCGGGTCTTAAACCTGCTGGACCAAGTTCACAGCCTGCACATCACGGGCGAGGGACCAACCCTGGACGAGTTTCTTGCCGGTTTCGGGCTGCAATGGAACAACGTGCTGACATGGTATGGCCCCAACGCGCTCGTCTGGAAGCCTTTCGGCGGCACCCAACCTATCTGGGAACTCTTGGAGGACTTGCGTGTGTCGGCCAACAGCAGGCTGGAAGCAGCTTACCGATTCAAGTGGGACTACGTTGACCTCAGCAGCGAGGATGGGCTTGCGAAGATCGAGAGCCTGCAGAAGCTAGCATCGGTTGTGATAGTTGATTCCGTGTCCCTTTACGATACCGTGACTGCCTACGCATTTCGCCGTCTAAAGGCATACCTGTACCAAGAACAGTCCATCATTGTGTCGCTCGCACCCGTCGGGCAGACTGGCTCGGACTGGATGGGCGAAGCCCTCCGGCACTGGACAGTGCCGATGCTTGACGACTACTTTCAACCCAGCATCCCACCGCATTCGGGGTTCGCGAAGTGCGCATTGGGAGTGCAGCGCATCAAAGACCTGGAACGGCTGGTGCGGACCCGCATCGGGTATCTCCAGTTGGCGGCGAAAGAGGCAGAAGCAAAAACCATTCGAGGAACCTAGGCCAGATGATCTACACACTCTATTCCTTTAAAGGCGGCGTCGGTCGCTCAATGGCCCTGGCTAATCTGGCGGAGTGCTTCTGCGAAAAAGGGCTGAAGGTGCTCATGATCGATTGGGACCTGGAGGCCCCGGGCCTCGAGAGCTATTTCTACTCGGCGGCTGATGGTGAATCCGCAGGAGCAGAATTGGCGCGACTTCGGGGGGCCCGTGGGCTGCTGGAAATGCTGCTCGATTACAAAGCCAAATATCCGGAGCTGGCGGGGTGGAATTCGAAGCCCGAGGTCCGCGAGACCCAGGACAGGGATGAACTGGAGAAGCGAGCGCGAGACGTGAAACGAGCGGACGAGATCATCAAGAAAGCGCTGGAGAACCTGTCGAACGTGCCGGAGGATCTTCGGCGCGTGGAGAGGCCTTCCGCTCTTGCCACCGGGCCAGCGCCGCTCCTGCCCTCCGCCACAGTGGCAGATCAGGGACTCACTCGTTCTCTTGGAACCAAAGGCGCTCGTGCCGGTGCGTATGGCGAGGTCCTGGACAAGGGGCTTGCTCCTCTGAGCGAATACCTGCAGCTCGTCCACAAGTCCGGCGCGGCGGAACTATGGCTATTAACGGCAGGAGCCCGCTCTCCGGAGAATTTCGCAAACTACGCTAATGCAGTACAGGATTTCGACTGGATCGCATTCCTGGCAGCCTTCGAGGGAAGAGAATACCTGGAATGGCTGCGCAGGAAGCTCGCGACTTTTGACGTCGTTTTGATTGATAGCCGCACGGGCGTCACCGAAATGGGCGGCATTTGCACCCGGCAGATGGCCGACGCGGTGGTGTCATTTTGCGCGCCGAACCTGCAGAATGTGGACGGCGTCGCCCGAATCCGCAAGTCCTTTGACACGGACGCGGCCAAGAAGGCCCGATACGGACGCGGTCTGGATGTGTTGGTGATACCCACACGGATTGATGACTTCGAGTCGGCCTTGGTCAACCAGTTCTCCAAAGAGTTCCAGGCCAAGATCGAGGCGGAGAGCCTGCTTCCGGAGGAACTGAGCGGTCTGGATCGACCGTTGTGGAATCTGCAAGTGCCGTACATCCCCAAGTACAATTACCTGGAGCGATTGGTAATCGGACCTAGGGCGGTAGAGGCCGACCCGCCCACCGTGAAGTTAATCAAAGCTTATCGCCGGATTGCGGTCCACTTGGCCGTGCTCGCAGAAGAGAACACCCGGATTCGCCTGGTCTTTCAATCTGAGATTGCTTCAATGTTGCCTCGCACCGAGCGAGCGCGGCCACCGAAGTTGGCACCGACCCTGCCGGGGAGTTGGGTCGAACGGCCAATAGAACTGGCCAAAGTGAAACAGGCCCTGTTGGAGTGCTCCCAGGCTCCGAACGGTGGCCGGTTAGCTGTATGGGCACGGCCAGGCATGGGCGCGACCAGCCTAGTGGCACGCGCCTGCGCGGATAGCGATGTTCTGAGCGCTTTCCCAGATGGCATCCTCTGGCTCACGATGGACCAACCTTGGTCGAGTGAACAGACTCAGGATTGGCTGCGTGCGAGCTTCACGTTGCCTCGTGGGGGCGACGAGTCCGCCTTGGCCGATGCTCTCGCCGAGCGGCGGTTCCTGTTCGTAGTGGATGATGTCTGGGATCTGGATCAGCTCGAAACGGTGTTCGGGTACGGGCGGCGCTGCACGCGAGCAATTATTACTCGCGATCTGGATGTTGCCTCCCGGTTTGCCGAGCGCCTGGTGAGCGTGGGACCACTCACAGCCGACGAATCAGCGAGGCTGGCAAAAGTTCCCCTCGACGGTTCCCAGTTGGGGGATGACCCTCTGCTGAGAGCGATGCGGGAATGGCCCCTGGGAGCCACGCTCTTACGCAATGCCCTCGAACGCCGTCTGGCCCAAGGCGACGAGCCACCGCAGGCTTGGAACACAATTCGAAACGCGCTCGAACGCCAGGGTATCACGGCGCTGGATCAGCCGGCAGCGGGGACGAGGAGCGGGTCGGTGGCGCTAAGCCTCCGGGAAAGCGTCGGCCGGCTGACACCGGGCCAGCGAAAACTTCTCTTCACGATTGCCGCGAAGGGGGCCCAGGGCTGGCCCAACACCCCGGAGGGACCAGACGGTCTGCGCCTGCAGGCGCTGGGCCTGATTCAGGATCTCGACGGAATGCTGCGCGCGGACGAACGGGTGTACCGCTGGCTACTTTCGCGAGGCGAGTTGGACGAAGCCGGCCAGCAGCGCAAACAGCGGGAACGCAAGGATGCCATCGAAAACGGATATGCAATACTGCGGGGAAAACAGGCTTCGCTCGAGGAGACGGAGACGTTGGCGTATCGCGCCAAGGATCTGCGTTCCTTTTCGTTGGCCCGCCGGCTGTTTGCGCTGGCGCGCCAGCACCCAGGGGCCAGCGCACTTCCGCCCACTCGCCGACTCAAACTGCTGCAGCAGCACGCGCTGTGTACTTACAAAGATGAGGACGTGGTGGCCGACGAGCGGTACTCGCGGGCGTTCGATATTTTAAACCAGGGCGATCTGCCCAATGAGCCCTCGCAAGAAACGCTCGGCCTGGCCGGCTCGATCCATAAATCAATGTGGCGTATCACGGGTCAGCGGCGCGACCTGGAACATTCCCTAGGCTATTACCAGCGTGGCGCCCAAGGCGAACTCAGCGGTGACTTTGGTTACACGCGAATCAACGCGGCCTTTGTGCTGGATTTGCTCGCCAGCCAGGAACAGAAGGATTGCCCGGATATCGCGCGGCAACGTCGTGAGCGGGCTGCGGAGATCCGCGAAGAGATTGTCGCCAAGCTTCCCGTGATCGCACGGCAGTCCAAGTATGCGTGGTTGAAGAACGAATGGTGGTACGGAGCCACATTGGCCGAGGCCAGCTTCGGGCTTGGCCGTTTCGTGGAAGCACGCTACTGGTTACGTGAGGCCCTCGCACTCGACCCGCCGGCCTGGCAATTGGAAACCACCACACGCCAACTCGCTGCGTTGGCCAAAGCACAGGGCGTGGATCTGGCGAAGGAGTCTGCGGCTTCTCGAGCCATTGGGATCCTGGTGGACGATGCCCCCCCTGCTCTGACCGCAATCAGTATGGGCAAAGTGGGTCTGGCCCTTTCGGGCGGCGGTTTTCGAGCGTCGCTGTTCCATATCGGCGTGCTGGCCCGCCTCGCGGAACTGGATTTTCTGCGCCATGTGGAGGTCCTGTCATGCGTCTCGGGAGGCTCGATCGTCGGGGCCCACTATTATCTGGAAGTCCGCCGTTTGCTCCAGCAGAAGGCCGACAGCGAGATTACTCGGGAAGACTACATCCAACTGGTTCACCAGCTAGAGCGGAATTTCCTGGCCGGCGTGCAGAAGAACCTCCGCACCCGGCTTTTCGCTGCTTGGGGAGCCAACCTCCTCAGCCTCTTCCGTTCCGGATACACCCGCACGCGGCATTTAGGCGAACTGTTCGAGCGTCATCTCTACGCGTACGTCGGAGACGGCGAATCCGGAGTGCGCTGGTTGAATCAGTTGAAGATCCAGCCAAAGGAAAGCGGAGGGGAGTTCAACCCGAAACTCGACAATTGGCGGCGCTGCTGCAAGGTACCTATTTTGCTGCTGAACGCCACCACCCTCAACACTGGGCACGTCTGGCAATTCGCGGTCAACTGGATGGGGGAACCAGCGATAAGTGTCAACAATAGCGTTGATTGTAACGACCTTCTGCGGCGCATGTATTATGATGAAGCACCCGCCGGCTATCAAGGAATCCGGTTGGGCGATGCAGTAGCTGCCTCGGCATGCGTGCCTGCCCTCTTCGACCCTATCGAACTGCAGCAACTCTATCCGCTGCGCACGCTCCGATTGGTAGATGGCGGCGTCCACGATAATCAGGGTGTGGCGGGCCTGCTCGAACAGGAGTGCAGTGTCCTGATCGTCAGCGACGCAAGCGGCCAGACGAACTCCGAGCGCGATCCGAGCGCGGAAGCCTATTCTGTCCCGATCCGGTCCAACAACATTCTCATGGCGCGTGTGCGCGAAACCGAATTCCAACACCTGCAGGCGCTCCACCGCTCCTCGGCACTGGGAGCGCTGGTTTTTCTCCACCTCAAAAAGGATCTGGAGGTCAATCATGTCGATTGGCTCGGTTGCCGGGATCCGTACGGGGCTTTTGACGAATCTGGCAAGACCCGGCGCGATACAACGCTTACGAGCTATGACATACCCAAAACTGTTCAATCCCGGTTGGCCGGGCTTCGCACCGATCTCGACACCTTCTCGGACGCGGAAGCGTACGCGCTGATGCTTAGCGGTTACCGTATGGCGGCCGTTGAATTTGACCATCTTCCTGCCACTAATTCCTCCCGTGAGCGGTGGCGTTTCCTGGCCATCGCGCCTACGGTGGACCGCGCTCCCGATTCTGAGGCCCAACACGAGCACTTGCTAAGGTTGCTGGGAGTCGGCGCCTGCAGATCCTTCCGAGTCTGGCGCTTGGTCCCCGCCTTGTGGTTGATTCCAGTCGTCCTCGCTGCCGCCGCCATTGCCGGTTGGAGAATAGCGGCGCGCCAAGTGGGAGGTTTATCGGGGAGCAATGCCGCATTGGCCGAACAGGTCGCGAGTTGGATTGGGCTTTCCGCAATTGGTTTAGTCGCCGTGCTATTGATTGCCCGGTGGCGACCCCGCGGCCGCAAGAGTTTGACCGTCCTGTTGACCGGTCTCGTGATGGTGACGGTCCGTTGGCTCGTCGCGCGAATCCACCTCTACTGCTTCGACAGGTTGTACCTGAGACTAGGAGCCGTGCGCCACCGTGACGCGGGCGTGGACGCTGAACAACTTGCTGATGGTCGCTATCCGCGGTGAACATGGCGCTTGGGCCGGACGCAGGCCAACTCACTCCATGGGAACACCGCCCCTAGGAACAATGCGAGGTTTCGCACCAAAAACAATGCCCATTCGAACGTATCGATCTACACCCTCGGTTTGGTGCCGCCGTTCCTCGAACGCCCGCCGAGACCGGAAACGCCAAACCTCAGAGAACCCGCAAACTGCCACCCTCCAAGTTTGCTCGCGCCAGCGGTCCGGTGTTTGGCGGGGGTTTTTCAGCGTCCGGCGGGCCACGTTTAACGCTTAACGGTTAACTTTTAACGTCTTGGTCAATGGCAGAGAATGATCCATCCAGTTCGACGGGTTCCCCAAACCCCGAGCCAAATCCGCGTTCAGTGCGGATGCGTGGGCGGTTGGTGCAGATCTTGACGGCCGTGGGTCTAGCCGGACTGTTCGCCCTGTATTTTCTCGTTTACGTGCCAACGCAGGAGGCCGGGTTGACCGAGCTCAAATTTGGGCTGGTGGCCGACATGGCCGAGCAGGTGGGCGATTCGCTGGCCAATCTGCACACTGCCTTAGCCAATGCAGCAACAGCCTTGGCGGGTACCGGCAAACCAAATGAGCGCCGCGCCAAGTTCACCGAAGCTGTGGGCCAAATTAACCCCGCAGTGAGTCTTCCTGAGATTGTAATCAAACCGCCCCCCTCGTCATCAGAATCGCAGACGAACGCGCCGGAGAGTAGCAGCGAACTCCCCGGATTGGCCAGGTCTGCCGAGCGCAGGGTGTTTAGGGTGTCGGAACTCTCGCCGTGGCAGGAGATTCGGTCTTACCGGTTGTCATTGACCTACACGAATCGTATAGGCTCCTGGTTCAAAGCAGAGGTGAACTTTGGTGATTTGCTCCAGCCAATCCTCGACCGGTATCAGTTTGAAGACATTGTGCTGACCCAAACCAACGGAGACGTGATCTTCCAAATGTCGCAATACGGTCGCCGGGTTACCAATACGTTGGCAACCGCCGATTTACGAATCACCCGACTGCCGGATGTGAACTTGACTCAAGGCAGCAATTCTATCTCGGGCACACGCCTAACGGAGCTCTCGTTGGCAGGAACCAAATACAAAATGTTTGGTCAACCGCTCCGAGTTGCCCTGGGGAGGGTGAATCCCGAGTGGTACATTTGCGGACTGGTGAAGGTCAGAGATGTGACCGCCGCGACTTGGGAGATTCCCACAACCTGGACGATCGCATTCGTTTTTGCGGCAGTGGGCCTGCTCGTGCTTTGGCCATTCCTGAACATTGCCTTCAGCGGTCCCACCGCGTATGTCAGCGGTCTCGAGGTGGCTTGGCTGCTCTGTGGAAGTTTCTTTGGCTGCGCGGGGTTGATTTACCTGGTCCTTTACGCCGGGGCCTACCTTCAGTCGGAGGACGATTCGGATGCTCACCTGCGCCAACTCGCCGGGGAGGTCCGCTCGAGGGTGGTCTGCGAACTGCGGCGGGCGCGGGAATTGCTGACAACTGCTGACCGCGCCTTAGTTGAGCAAGCAGCTAATCCAGCGGCCAGCAATAGTCTCAGTGGCGATTTCCGGAGAATCGGCCAGGTCGTTACGAACAAGTGCCCTTCGCTGATCGAGGTGTTCTGGGTGGCGAGCAATGGTGACGAGACCGCGAAAATCACGCTCGAGAACCGTCAAACAGAGTTTGTCCCCGTGGGGGATCGTGGCTATTTTACCAACATTATCAACGGCGCAGGATGGGCTTGGGAGACAGTCGATGTTGGCCTCGATTCTATCTGTACCAATACAACCTACGGCGACACGAATTGCTTCTATGTTGAATCGATCTTTTCGAAGACCCGGAATGCGAATGTCGCAGCTTTTTCCCAGGCTTTTCCGACGAATCGGGTGACAAGCCGGTCCTGGCCGAGCACGAACGTAACGTTTACAAATGGCGACTTCGTGATGCGATTTCGAGTTCCGGAACGGACCAACAACGTTTTAGGGCCATCGGTCAGCGTGATTACCTTTCAACCCTCCTCCTTGTTCGCCCCAGTTCTACCAGCAGGATACGGCTTTTGCATCGTGGACAAGACCGGCCAGGTTCTTTTCCATTCCGATAGCCGCCGAAATCTTCATGAGAATTTTATTAAGGAAGCGGCTCGACGTCAGCGGCTGCAAGCAGCCATTTATTCACGGACGACCGACAGTTTCGACGCAGCTTACTTGACTCAGACCCATCATGTCCATGTGACCCCGATGAAGGGTTTCCCCTGGACGCTGGTGGTCTTCAGAAATGAGCGCCTGGTGGATACGGTGCATCGGAACACACTGCTGACAGCCAGTGCCTTCTTCGGTCTCTACCTTGCGGCGCTGCTTTCAGTTGGCGGCCTGGCGCTGATTGGTTGGTGGATCCGACACCAGCGAACTATCAGTTGGTGGTCGTGGCTCTGGCCGAAGCAGTTGGCTCAGAGCCATCACCAGTACCGAGTCTTGATTGAAGTGGCTGGGGCAATGGTGTGCTTTCTGGGCATCCTGGCTTCAAAATCCGCGACCGGGCTGACAGTATTTGGGGTTCTTCTCCCGGTCATGACGCTGGCGGCAGCGTGTCTTCCAGGGAGAGAGTTTAAGCGCAAACTCGGTGTCGAACGCTGGCACGGCTTAGCCTCGAAAGTGATGGCGTTAATCGCGCGGCTTTCTCGGACACCATCAGACCATCACGAGGCGGTGAGCGATGTGGCGCACGTCGTGTCGTTGTGCCTTGGGTTTATGCTCCTGGCGATGATTCCAGCGCTCGCCTCGTACAAGCTCGCCTTCGGCCAGGAGGCTCAACTGTATGTGAAGGGGACGCAACTCAAGCTCGCGCGTGAGCTGCAGGAAGGTCAATCCGCCTGGCCGGGGGGATCAACCCTCTATAGCGCTTTCTTCTACCAAACCGCGACCAACTTGCCCAGTCAAATCAAGGGACCTATCAAGGATGAAAGCTCGCCCTGGATCAACGGTTTGTACGACGCATGCCGTCCCTACTTGGACGAAAGTGACCTGCGCACCAGTGGTTTGTTGGCCACAAAGGCGGCAGACGGTTCGTGGTTCTCGTCCTTCGATGGGAACACACTTCGGTTGACCGTAGATAACGGCGGCGATTCGAGAAGTAATAGCGCGGTGCAGATCTCCTCAACCATCCCTGAGTTAGTGCCGCTCTCCTTGCCCTGGCCTCCAGGGCCCGAGGCGATCTGGCACAGTTGCTGGTACCTCCTGATTTTAGCCGTGCTCGCGGGTCCGTTCCTGGTTTCCAGGTTCGTGGCAAGGCACATCCTGTTGTTGAACCTTCCCAGCGATCTCAGAAAAACCACGGCCAGCTCGAGCGACGTGACGGTCACATTTACTCCGGAACTCATACCGGTGGAGACCAACGATTCGAGGGACAGCACGTTCGTCGCGCTTGAAAAGACGCGTGTGCGTGTGGTTAGAATCAGCCCTGAAGACGCGTTGGTTGATAGCGGCGAGAAGGGGAGGGCCTCGCACAAGTATCACAAAAATGACGGTTTGGAAAAATGGTCCATTCTGGTGCGTATGCCCCGGGGCGAGGCCCTGAATGAGGACCGAAAGGAAAAAATACGGGATTCAGTAGTGAAAAAGTTTGCGAATGATTACCGCGCAAAATGGGGCGGCTGCAGCGCCAAGGAGAAACTCACCCTGTACCAAATCGCGCAGAGCGGGTTTGTGAGTCCTTCCAGGATCGAGGTGCGAACACTATTGGACCGCAGGCTTCTTAAATTTGGACCTGAACTGCGTTTGTGCGATGAAAGCTTCCGCCGTTTCGTGCTGGGGGCATATCGTTCCAAAGAGATTCAGAAGAGCCTGCAAGCGGAAGAGGAAATCTACCCGGCTTTGAATTGGCGCTCTCTGAGGGGCGGGATTGGCGTAGGGATTAGCGTCGCGGTCCTGTTTCTGTTTGTGACACAAAAGGAGCTATGGCAACTCGCCCTCGGGCTGGCAACGGCGTTTGCAACTGCATCTCAAGATTTCTCGAAAATCACCGGTCTATTCCAAAGGATCCAAAGCCCTCAGGCGAATCCTGCTCCGCGTGAACTGGCCGATTGAACAGATTTGAGCTGGGGACCAAAGGCTTGCTGAGATGCAACCGCACCGGGCCGTTGAATCTTGGGGAAAAACCTCATGCCAGAATTGTTCCTGGCATCCGGGGCGAGGCCATGGATTGGTGGTGGTGCCTTCTGCCTCACCCCATCTGCCCTAATGCTACCTTGGGCGGGCTGCCCTCTCCTCGGCCTATCGCTATTGACACAGGGCACCCATACCCGTACAGCCTTGTGCCGGAGGCATAGCGGTGTGCGCGTGGCTGCGGCTTGTATCACCCCAACCCCGCTCCCGCAGCCCAGCTTTATTAAGTGGCCGCACGGCGGATGGAATCCTTCAATCTGGCAGATAGCTGGTGGGATTCCCTTGGCAGGTCACCCGCCATCGCCAGGAGCGTTTGGAAGGCTTCGATATCCTTGGCGTACTGTTTGCAGCGCTGTTGGTATTTTCGCCGGGTCTTAGTGCATACCAGGGTCTGCGGCGACCCAACGCGCTCGGTCTGATGCGTCATGTCCAGGTCGTAATGTTCGATCATCCCGTGCAAGTGTTGACGTCGATCCTGTCGCACGCGGAACCGGTGGACCTGGGCTTCGGGATCGGCCGCGAAGGTCTCGAGTTCCCGGCAATCGGCGCACCGGTGCTCAATTTTTACCGGTTGCGCCCAGTCTTTTGGCGGCTCAGGCGGGAACTCACTGCGCGTCAGGAGGAATTCAGCCGAGTGCTTCCACAGGGTAAAGCAGGCGGAGGCATTAACCCCGCTATCGGCTTTCTGCTGATGCAAGTGGGTCAGGGCCGGAACCAGAACGGTATCAGGCACAAACGTCTGTGGGCGGGCCACCAGCGCGGCGGCGGCGGCATCGCCGAGTTCTGGCATGGCCAAAGGTCCAAGCGCCTCGAACAAGTGCTCGACGAGAGTCTTGTCCACCGGCTTCGCTTGTTTCGCACGCCACCAGTCAGCACTGCCATACGACTGAGGCTGACCCCCGATTTGAGCCAGCCGTTGAATCGCCACCTCAGCTATTTTGCGGTTGGCTGCCAGCCATTCCGAATCAGGATGGGCTCCTTGATTCGATAGCAGACGCCTTTCGAGGTCCACACAGGCACGGTGAAAGAGCGGCATGTTTTTGTCAACCAGGGTGGCGAGCAAATCACCCGACGTTTGTGGACCGAGGAAACGGGCACAGGCGGCCAACTCCTGGTTCTCGCTGCCGTCGTACTGAGAACTAACGATCGTTTCAATGAAACGGTGAACCAGCGCCGTATCTCCAAGTTTCTGCAACAGTCCCAGCATCTCGGCGCGTTTGCCTTCCATACCTTCACTGGACAGACCAAACCGATAGGAAGGTGTGGCCGCTTCCCAGGCGTCAATGATAAGCTTGGCCAGTGAGATCACTTCGTCACGGGCTTCAGCCCGCTTGGAAGGTGTGGATTGGCTGGACAACTCTTGCAGGCGCTTTTTTAGGTATGGAATGGTGGCGCCAACACCGGCTTGCAGCAAAACCTCTGGGTATCGCTGCTCCTGCCAAACAACTATGGCCGCCCGATGGTAAGCCCGTTCGAAGCTGCCACCCTCGTTGCCAGTGGCTTCCGTAAAGCTTTGTTTGTCCGGTTGCTGGCCCTCGAGCGCTCCCTCGGGCAGCAATTCGTACTCGCCGAGCGGAATCTTTCCAAAATCCACCGCACGATCTTCCAGGTCCTTCCAGTCACTGATGTATCGATTCGAATCGCTAACGTCGATGATCTCATAGTCCTCGCTCTCGGACTTATCTTCATCCCCATTGTGGTAGCGGCGACCCCAGCGGGAACGGCGGGAGTAAGGGTCAAAAAGGGGTTGAGCGCTCCCGGATTCCTCGATGTGAACAATGCCGAGGTGCACGGCGAACCCTTGCGTTGAAGCCGCCTGAGACAGCACCTTCGCCAAGGCCGCATCAGCGTTTTTCAAGCCGCCAAACGACAGGCTTGCGGGAGTATATTGATGTTCCAGCAAATACACGATCTTGGGAGGAGTATCACTGTGCTGGCCCCAGCCTTTGAGGATTTCAGCAGCGGCGGCAATTTCCGAATCATAGTCCGGTGCGGTCAGCGGTTTCTCTCGACCTTTTCCTTTGGGTTGCTGAATCAGGTTGTAAATGAGGCACACTCGGTTGCCTTCGGTGATAGGCCGTATCTCATGCTCGCAATCCGCGTAAAAGGCAGCGTAGGTCAGTTGCGAAACATCCTGGGTCGAAAGGTCCAGTGAGACTTCGCGGCCTGCGTGGCGGATGATAAGCTCCCCACCCCGGTGAAAGGAGGGCAGAACAACGACCAACGTGCCAAACATCCCGCCCGTCTTTTCGGTGTCGCGGTGTGGAATAAAAAAACTGCCGGGATCATAGAGCAGCAGTTTGTAGAGCTCGGCAGAGACAGCCACGTCCTGGCAACCCAGGCCCAGCGTCACCTGCGCCAAAATGTTGGCGAGTGTTTCCTCCCACTTCATTCCTCCAAGCCGGATTTTTCCCGGCGCGACCTGCCAGACTTTCCGAACGTTGGGATCAATGAGAGTTTGCGAGCCTTTGCCGTAGGGCGCCTGCTCGGCGTGCTGGATAATCTCACGCGCCTGCGCCTGTGGGACTGGGAAGGAAACGGTGCCAACCCCATCAATATCAAGGCGGGGCATAGGCACCACCAGAGAGCCGGTCGCGTAGAAATCCCCCGGACGCTTCACTCCGCTCAGCAAATCCGAGAGCGGCTTCAGTTCGTCATTATAGTCAACTTCAATGGAATCCCCAGGCACTCAGCAATATAATCGAACCGAACACCTTCACAAGCTGGTTTAATGCAAGGTGCTCAGGAAACGCTGCCAGCGCGGTAGCCAGTGATGATGGAGATCAACCGACCCCACCACCGCTATGGCACGTCCGATGATTCGTTCGCGGGCAACACATCCAAAGTAACGTGAATCAAAGCTGTTGTCTCGGTTGTCGCCCATCATGAAAAAATGGTTCTCCGGCACTTGCAGTGTGCTAAAGGAGCGGCGGGAAGGCAACCCTGGCTTGATCATGATTGGATGGGGCTTACCGGCCATTTCCTCGGTGAAAAAGCTGTGCGGGGCGGGGTATTCAGGGTCGTGGGCGTTCAGGCGTTCGGTATCGATGGGTTTATAGTGAATGGCTTCGCCATTGACCCAAACCTGGTTGTTGACCATCTCCAATCGATCTCCAGGCAATCCGACGACCCTCTTTACCAACCGTTGGCCGTCCTTGGGCGAAAAGAAAACCACGATATCACCGCGGGCCGGATCAGCCCAGGTTCCCAAGTGGCGCGTCGTAAAAGGAACCTTGAAGTCGTAGGCGAGTTTGTTAACAAAAATGCGGTCTCCTTCGAGAATGGTCGGCTTCATCGAGCCGGTGGGGACATCGTTCCAATCAGCCAAAGTCGAGCGGACCGCGCTAACGATTAACAAAGCGGTTAGCAGCGGCTTGAGCCATTCGCGCCAAAAATGCCGAAGCCGTTTCTCAAGGGCCTGAGCTTTCATATCAGCTTTAGGATTGCATTCCATATTCAAGATTTGAAAGCTAAAGCGCCTTTCTGTTCAAAGAAGGCGTCGAACAGAAAAGCGCCTTCGTTCGGATCGTGCGCATCCCGCCCCGGCATGAGATCGCACCCTATTTCTTCTTCACGTCGTAGCACAGGAGTATGTCCTGGTCGCGGAGGTAGAGCCGGCCGTTGGCGATAACAGGGTGGGGCCAGCTATTTTTGTCGCTGCGGTCGGGCTGATCAAAGCGGCCCTTTTCGATGTAGCCTTTGGGGGTAGGTTCCATAAGCGCGACAGTGCCTCTGCTGCCCTCAGCGCGGAGGTAGCAACGTCCATCGGCATAACCGATTGCGCCTTTCTTGAACTTGCTGCGTTCCTTCCACATCACCTTGCCAGTCTTGAACTCGAGGCATACCCAGCCTCCATTCTCGGAATGGCCGTAGAGATAGTCGCCGATTAACAGGACACCACCATGATGATTTTCCATGGCTTTATTGGCGTACACTTCTTCCGCCCGAAAGCCCCCGCTCGCGCTGGTGATCCTGAACAGATTGCAACCGACCGTGTAATCCGAAGTTACAAAGACACAGTTGTCGTGAAAGATGGGGGTCGTGATCACCGCCGTACGGCCCGGGCGCGACGCGCGCCACAGGACCTTGCCGTCCGTGGCCGCGATGCCCGCGACACTGGCATCGGTCAGGACCACATATTGAGGGATGCCCCCGGTCTCGACTTTAATAAGTGAGGCATAGGAGGCATTGTCTTTAAGACCTTCGGATTGCCAGAGCTTGTTGCCGGTTTGCTTTTGCAGAGCCAGGACCGTGCCGTGGGGACCGCCGGGCGTGCACACCAAGCGGTCGCCATCTACCAACGGAGATTCGGAGTAACCCCAGTCCGACATCATCCTGCCGCCAAAATCTTTGATAAGGTTCTTTTGCCAGAGCACCTTGCCAGTGGTCTTCTCCAAGCACGCCACTGTTCCGCCAGCGCCCAAAACATAGAGCCGGTCGGCCTCCACAGTGGGTGTCGAGCGGGAGCCCTCCGCATAGCCGATCGCTCGATCGGCAGCCGCAATGCGGCTGGACCAGGCTGGCTTGCCCGTAGCTTCTTCGAGTGCCCAGACCACCTCGTCTCCGCCGCGATAACTCATGCCATAGATGCGTCCCCCGGCTATGGCTGGAGCAGAATAACCACCGCCAAGCTTGTCTATCTTCCATAGCAGGGGCGGACCACCGGCAGGCCAGTCCTGGAGCAGGTCAGTCTCAGCGGATAGGCCATCGCGATGGGGACCTTGCCACTGGGGCCAGTCATCAGCCAGCAGAGAGATCGGAAGGATCGAAAGCAGCAGAAACCGAAACGCTAAACACCGCCTTGCCATAAACATTCACTTTCGTTGAGTTAGACTCTTAAAACTAATATTGGATTTAATACGAAACTTGTGCTGAAGCAAGCCGTTTGATCTCACCCAGAGCACAATGGCACGGCCCAATTCGCAGCAGAAAAACATGCCCAACAACATACCCACCGTCATGCCAATGAATGAAATGAGGAACTGCTGCGGATGGACGGTCCCCACTAGCTTCATCGCAACAAAGCTGCCAAAACTCATTCCCAACAGCATGCCCGCACCGGATAGCAAGGCCAGCGAAAACCGTCCGAGGCGGACTTTGACATCGAGTTTCGCAACCCCGGCAACCGACGAGGCGCGCAATATATCGCCCAAGCCCAAAACCATTGGAAGAAGTCCCAGGAGCACCATGCCCAGATTCATCCACGGCATGGTAAACAGTCCGGACAGGGCAAACGTGGCGGCAGTCTGGCAATGAGGGCAGCCCGGGGTTACGGGCCCGAAACCCGCGTCGGCCCACCACCCGAGAATCATGCCCCAGTTACCTGGTCCCAACATCGCGAAGGTCATCCGGGCATTACGTTGCCACTCGGAGTTGCGGGTTGGGAAGCAGGCGATTGCCAAGCCGAGGCAGGTCCAGATCGAGGCAAACCAGGCGGTTGTCGGGAATGTCATGGCGCCCAAGTAAATTAAGAAGGGGGCTTGGAGCGCCACGAGTAATCCATAGACCCAATAGGGCAGGTGCAAAACATACCTCGGTTGCGCTAAGCTGCTGGTCGGCTCGGCGCGGACCTTGGCACAACAGGTGTCGTCCACCTCGGAACTGCGCAGGGCGCGCCAGGATACGGTAAAACTGGAGGCGACCATCAGAAGAGCGGCGACCACTGGATGCAGCAAACCTGCCGCAGCCAGCACCACTCCGACCAGGTTATAGGCGGCGGCGAAGATCAAGTTAGAGCGAATGAGCCCCTGAACCTGGCGGCATAAGCGAATCGCCCAAGGCACGAGCCCCAAATCACCGCCATAGAGCACTGCCCCAGCATTGGCAGTGGTCAAACCGGCGCCATGACCCAGCGCGATTCCCACCGAAGCGGCGCGTATGGCCGGAGCATCATTGATACCGTCACCGACAAATGCGACTCGGTGCGTGGCCTGTTGCAAACGCTGAATGCGGGCCGCCTTTTCGTCTGAGGTTAAGGAACCCTCGACCTTGCTCAGCCCCAATCGGATGGCGCGCTCGGGACAATCACCCGTCATGACCGAACACTCCAACCCTAGACCAGTCACCGCGTCGATGGCGTCGGCGGTGGATGAGCGCAATCGTTCACGCACAGCAGCGATAGCGCAGAGTTGCCCATCCAGAGCCACATAGACCAAGTGATCGCAGACCGAATGCCGGAGTGAGGTTAAAAGGGTCGCTTCGGCAGTTAAATTGGTCATGAATTCACGCTGACCGAGGCGCACGTAGATCTCCTGGCCGGACGCAGACTCAATCCAGGCCTCCAGACCGCGGGCCGGTATCGGTTTGAGGGATTTTATCTCGATTCCTGGAGTGGCAGCCTGGGATATACTCAGCGACCGAAAGGCGCGGGCGACCGGGTGGGAGCTGCAACGCTGGACCGCAGCAAGAATATCCAGGGTGGATTGACGCTCGGCAGGTTGTGCGTTTACGGCCAAGTCGATTAAAGAGAGGGACTCTTCACTCAGCGTGCCGGTTTTATCGAAGACGACGTGAGTCAACCGGGCCAACCGATCAATCACATCAGCATTTTGAACCACCAGGCCGCGGGCGGCTAGGACACCCAAGGCGTTCCAGATGGCAATCGGGGTGGCCAAACCCATGGCGCAGGGGCAGGCCACCAGCAAAACCGCCATGGCGTTGAACAGGCCGACAGACCAACCGCTGCGCACAGTCCAAAAGAGGAAGGCGCCTGCAGCGACGAGAAGGATAGCTGGCAAAAACCAGCGCACGATCCGGTCCGCTTGTGCTTGGAGGGTGGACGGGATACCGCGCGCCCGTTCCACCAGGGACAAGAGCTGATCAAGGCGCCGCTGATGGCCCGGCGCCGTGGCCGCAATAATCAATTCACCATCCTCGGAATAGGAGCCCGCGAAGACGAGGTCACCGGGGTGTCGTGCGACCGGGAACGGCTCGCCGGTAAGAGGAGTCTCGCGGACAAAGGCCTGACCGCTCGAGACACGGCCATCGATTGGGATTGGCTCACCGGGCAGGATGCGCACGCAGTCGCCGACCTCAACGGTAGCGACCGCCGCTGAGGCGATCGTACCATCAGGTTGGATTTTCTGACAGAGCTCGAAGGTGCTTTGGAGCCTGCGGGATTCGGCCAAGGCGCGCGCGCGGGATTGAGCCCCCAATGTCTTGCCCACGGCATAAACGGTCAACAAGATGGCGACGACTTCGTAGTAAATCGCGCCAGTGCCGGCGAGAGTAGAATGGAGCGAGGCGAGAAACGCACCGATGATTCCGACGAAAAACAGCAATTCGATACTAATGCGTTTCTGCCGCAAGGAGGCAACCAGATCCTCGCCAAGCGGGCGGCCGAGAATCGCGAAGACCGTGAGGCTGGAGACCATCAAAGCCAAGTGGAGCAGACCGCGGGTGAGTCCTGTCGGGGGCGCAAGATTCACGGCCAACCCGAGCAGCATAGTCTGGCCGGAGATCACGGCGCCGAGGGCCACCCTGAACCAACCGGGGGAGCCAGCGCCCAAGTCGGCTACCGGTTTGTTACCACTTTCGCCCAGGAGGCGGCAGCCATAGCAGCAATACCTGAGCGCCTGGCCACCACTCGGTTGAGCTCGAGCGAGGTCGGCCGGCAGCGGCGCCTCGCAGTACGCACAGTGATCGGTGGCCGACGGGGAAATGGCAGATAACTCCATAAGCCGAACCGGACTAGGACTGTTCCACGGAATCGGCAGTCAGCTTCTTAGTGCAGTCTGGACAAATGCTGTGGCTAAAAACCGCCTCCGAATGCGTTTGAATGAAACTCTCGATCTGTTTCCAATAACCCTGGTCATCGCGGACCTTTTTACACCAAGCACAGATCGGGAGCAAACCGCTGAGCGTCTTAACTTTGGTTAAGGCTTCCTGAAGCTCACGAATCAATAGTTCACGCTCGGTTTCGACTTGTTTGCGCTGGGTAACATCCTTGCCATAAAAATTGGCGTAACCGGCTTCGGGCACGGCCACGCCAACGAAGGAAAACACGCGTTGAGCAAAAGTGGCGTCAAATTCGTGCCTTGCGCCGGGGTTGAAGGCCTCGTCGAGGAGTTGTGCCCAATCGCCGGTCACCAAGTCACCCACTTTCTGTTGCAGCAAATCGAGCAAAGGCTGGGCAGCCTCATTGGCGTAGAGTATCTGACCGGCGCGGCTAAGGCGAATAATCGGAGAGGGACTCTCGGCGGGGATGCGGGCCAGGACTTCATTCTCACGCAAGGTGCGCTCGAGATCGCGATTGGCGGCCAGGATTTGGTGTTTCAGCTCGGCGAGGTGGCGCAAGCTGGCCAACGCCTCAGAGGTGGTATTAAGGAGAATCGACAAGAGACTGAAACTGATTTCATGGCTGGTCATGCGCTCCTTGTTCAAGAGGCCGCAAAACATACCCACTTGCGAACTGGCCGACGTCAGCGAATAGAAAAGGCCGCGCGCCCGTGTCGTGTCGCTCTTGGCCTCAAAGAAGACCGGGCCATCCTTGCGCAGAGCCCAAGCGAACTTGCCGGATTGTATCTCGTGTTGTACGAGGCTGTCCAAGTGATTCAGCTCCGACTCGGGCGCACAGTGGGCTAGTTCGAAATCAAGATCCTCGGGTTTGACCAGATAAAAGGCGCAACTCTCGAACAAATTGAGTCCCGAGAGGTACAGTTGCGTGACTTGAAGGATGGCGGCTACCGTGTCTTGGGCCTTAATATCCCGGTGGTAATTCTCCAAAGCAGCGAACAAGGTCTGCAAATTCCTTAGGCTCAACTGGTCGCCTTGGAGCTTTCCCATGCCAGTCTTGAAGAATTCAGGATAGACTGAAGTAGAGGTTGAGCTCATAGGGATTAGCTGGCCGCGGTCTATTTCAAGAAGGCGTCTTCCACGGCCCCAATTTGGTTGTCAATATTCTCCATGATTGACCCGAGTTCATTGGCATCCAGGGCCAAGCGGTCCCAGGCCCTGGGATGCAGCGGCGGGACGAACCGCTCTCCCGAGCTGCCCAACTCCATGGCGTTGACGAGGTAATCGGCGACATGGACGAGCGAGGCCTCTAATTGATAGGGTCCCGACGAGAGGGGTTGATGGTGATAGCAGACGGCGTTGACCAGGTTGGCTGGATAATTCCAGGTGCGCAGCAATTCCGCCCCGATTGCGGCATGATCGAAGCCCAAAACACTTACCTCGGCCTCTTGCAACAACCTGGGCTTAGGCTGGCAGGACTCAAAAATCTGGCGCACGATTTGGGGGGTACGGGAAAAAAGGGCCAGTCGTCCGACATCATGCAAGAGGCCGGCCACGAAAAACTTTTCTGGTTTAGGAACTCGCAACTCGAGGGCCAACAGACGAGCCGCCACACCACAGGAGAGGCTATGCTTCCAAAAAGAGGCCATGCTGACGAACTCAGGGGAAACACCCTTAAAAATCTCGATCACGTTCGAGGCGGCGATCAAATCCTGCACTTGTTGAATGCCGATGAGACCGATGGCTTCAAAGACGGTTTCCAACCGACCCGGGAAGCCATAGAAGGAACTGTTACCCAAACGGAGCAATCGGGCGGTCACATCCGGCTCTTTTTCGATCACTTCTCCGACATTGGCCAGGGTGCTCTGGGGATCGTCCAGCACTGTCTCCAATTCCCGAATCACGCCCGCGTGTGAGCCCATGCTGGGGATACCCTCGATAACGTTTTCGATAGAAAAGGCCATGCGCCGCCCTCAGGAAGGGACGTGAGACCGCAGTTTGCGTAGCAGGACGAGTTTAAGCACTTCCTGCTGGACCGAGTTGGCGGGATCGAACCCCCAAAAGCGCTGCCTCAGCTCATCTGCGAGTTGCCGCGCCCGGTCAGAATTCAGATCAACCGCCTCATCGGCATCGGTGGCTACCTCATCCCCGGCCTCGACCTGGATCTGCGCAACGCCCCAAGCATGGAGGATTCTGATATGCTTCTCGGTCAAGGTACAACCGGCAGGCAGCAACAACATGTCATCCATGTTTTTGATATCCTCGCTCGCCACCATTCCTTCCTGTAACTGACCGAGTTTAACCGTGGGCATCTTGAACCACCGACCTGTCGCAAATTATCATGTTAACCAACACTAACCCTACAGGGCGGAGTTTATGGCCTTAACTGATGATGATGACAATAACAAACTTGCCTCAATAGCCCTTGAGGAGCCTGAGAGTGGTCATGTGAGGCTCGCGGCCTCCCCATTGGGTGAGTTTTTGCAGACGATTTTCCAGCTTCGCTTTGCGTTTAAAACCGCCTACCGACCCGGCGACGACGGCCTGCAGGAATTCCTGCTCCAGGCTATTTTCACCGAGGGCGAGTTCATCGCCGAAGTCCTGCAACAAGACTTGGGCTTGCTGCACCCGCGGATCAGTGGCTGGTCTCCCGGCGGCCACGGTGGGCGATGCAGCGGCTGGCGCGGGTCTTTTCAAGCCTGGCTTAGATCTCGACAGTTCCTGGAGCAGGGCATTGAATTCCGCTAAGGCCGGAGTCCCGGCCAGCAATAATCTTCCTTTCTCCACCAAGTCGGTGGTGGTTTTGTCCTGACCTCGGGAAAGCTGAGCCTCGAGATCCCCCAGCACCAGTGTGGTAAGCTCAGTGAAAAAAGGCAATAACCGCTCCCGCTTCTTTCTGCTGAGCGCAGGCGCCACGCTGGCTGCCTTTTCCAGCGCCGGCACCGCGTGTCCTGCCTCCGCTAATAGCCGCGCGTCCGCCAAGGCGGGCGCCAGTTGGTCCGGACCGGAACAAGGCGCGTCCAGTGAATGATCCCCGAGCCCCCTAATGAGGGTGCTCAGTTCAGCCATGCTCTGCTCGAAGGCAGTCTGGTTTTCCAACCGAACCCGAGGCACCAGGCGCCTTAGCATAAACCCCCTTTCGCTGCGTAGCACAGCCAGAGTTTCCTCAAGCGCCGCACCCACCTTCGCGCTGAGGGATTTCTCAACCAGGCTTCCTAGTTTCTGCTCGGCGGCCTCGATTCTCTTGCGCGCTGAAAGCATCTGCAGGTCGCGCTCTTCGACGTTTTCCCACCATGCACTCGGCGCGGACGCGAGGATCATGTCGAATTGTTGCTCATAACGCTGGCGCAGGAAATTCCTGACCTCCTCGATCTTGGTTCCTCGGAACTGGCTCTGCTGAGCATCGGGGATGCCGAGGAAGATGCCCAACGCGCACTCAAAAAGAAAGAGCGCCTTGAGTTCTTTATGGGCCAGAGCATCAACCTGTTCCGCAACAATACCTCCTCCTTTGAAAAGTGTCGTACCCGTACCGCCGCTTAGGGCCCGAGCAAAAATGTGAAGATCCGGGTCACTCACCAACCATCTCCCTTGGCTATCCACGGCCAGGAAGACCTCCATAAGGGGACCGTATGCCGGCGTCCTGAGTAACGTAAGATAAGCTGATGCGCCGTTGCCCTTTGCCTGGAGGGTTTCCTGACGGAGACGCGCACCGGCTAACCCCGCCGCCTCCGGGTGCCCGGCCTCGGAAAAGAACAGCAGCGCACTCCGCCAGTGCTCGAATTGTCGTTGCGCTTCCTTCACCTTCTCGGGGCTGATTTCGGGCTGGACAACTCCCACTTGTTCACGCCAAGGCTCGTTTCCACAGCCACTCCTGAAGCCCAGCGAAAAGAATTGCTCGATGGCAAATTGTTCAGCCCGGGTTCGGCCTAACACGGTGGCGAGCTGTCCCGCACTCAGTGCCGTGGCACGGTGGGTGGAACAAATGAGCCATTGGTTACGAATCGCTAATTCGAACAGGCGTTCGATAATGGACTGCTTGACCTCGGGCGCGTCAGCAGCGTCAAAAGCAAGCGAGGCGAGGGCTGACCTCGAGTTCTCAAGCAAGTCGTTGTCTAGGGGCGCATTGTAGCCTTTCGCGGTCGCCGGAAGAGGGTCTCGCAAGAGAATAATATCCAGGCTGGGCATAGTGCGCAACGAGATCGGCTCACGCAAAGGCCGCCGGAAGTGGAGTCTCAAGAGGGGTGGATTCGTCAATACCGGGGACGCGATAACCTCGCATCGATACGGACCATTCTCGATCAGCGCATAGGCGCAGTGAGGAAAGGCATATACCAACGGCCTCAAGCCCACTGCCTGGTATTCCAGGATGGAAAACTGCGCATCATAATTGAATAGATGGCCTAAGAAGCCAGCTTTGCGGTTTTCCTCGATTAGATATTCCTTAAACGGGTGGAGCTGTCCTCGATCGCCAGCCGGCAGCAGCAGGTCGGCCTGCTGTCCAGCGACAACCCGACCGATCATCGCGGACATCAGCAAAAGAAGCTTTTTCGGCTGCCAGGCAATATCGCGTTGGGCGCTTTCAAATAAGCCATCATGCCTGAATGAATCGATAGCCTCGACACAGTCTTGGTAAGTCATTGGGACCACCTGGGCGGTTCGATTACGGACCGCCACCAGGTTCCTGTTCAGGGCCTCGAACGCTGCTGCCCAAGCTTTCCTTTCCGCTTCATCCGCAGGCCCTTCAGGAGCAAAGAAGGCGAAAAAAGATCGGTGAAGGCGGCGCCATTCCTTCGTTCTTCGCTTCGGAAGTGCGAGTGGATCCAGGACCTCATGGATCAATTCTTGAAGTGGGGTCAGAGTAACGTTAAGCAGATCGCAACTCGCGGGAGTCTCGGGCTCAAAAACCACATGCGTCATTGAGCACACCGGGAGATGATCCAGCGGAGGTCGTACTTGGTTCGCCATCAAGACGCTTGGTGCATCTGCCGGGATTCCAGGCAACTGTTCTCCGGTGGGAAAGTCGGCAGCCATCTCAGCGGCTGCCTGACCCAGGAGCGTTGCTGAATTGGAGTCACAATGCTTCATTCATGACTTAGACGCGCCAATGGCTCGCAACTATGCAAACTTTTTTCAGGCTTTTTGCCCGGGCCCGTCTCGCCCTTCCATTTTATGTCATTTTTCCCTGGTTACCATGCCCTGACCAGACTAAGCTGGAAGGGAACTTAGCTTAACTTATTCCAACGAGTCTCGACTTAGACGCGTATTGGGATGGACCATCAAGCGAGCAAAAAGAAGACTTATGAAATCACGGCCTTTATCGATCAGCCCCTCGGGCGAACAATTCCCACTGCCACTACCTGAAGATTACGCTGAAGAATTTGCGCGCCTGGAGCGCGCGGCGGCACAACAGCGTGCCGACGGTAGGGAAATCGTGGTTGTGGTCGGTTTGGGTTTTGTGGGAGCGGTCATGGCAGCCGTCATTGCCGATTCGACGGATAAACAGGGGCGGCCCGCCAAATTCGTTATTGGCATGCAACGCCCCAGCACACGAAGTTACTGGAAAATCCCGCTGTTCAATCGTGGTGTTTCTCCGGTCAAATCGGAGGACCCTGAGGTCGATGAACTGATTGCCCGTTGCGTGAAGGATAAGAAGACCATGATCGCCACCTTTACGGAAGATGCACTGAAACTGGCGGACGTGGTGGTGGTGGATGTGCAATGCGACTATCTCAAAGAATCGTTGGGCAATGTGCGCACCGGTTCTGCGGAAATGGCCGCCCTCGAGGCCTCCCTGGCCACCATTGCCGAACAGATTTCTCCCAAGACACTGGTCCTCATCGAAACGACCGTTGCCCCCGGCACCACCGAGCAAGTGGCTTACCCCATCATGAAGAAGATCTTTGAACGCCGCGGCTTTAAGTCCGAGCCGCTGCTTGCTCACAGTTACGAGCGCGTCATGCCAGGTAAACATTATGTGGCCTCAATCCGCGATTTTTGGCGCGTCTGCAGCGGCGTGAACGCCACCGCGCGTAAACGGGTCGCAAAGTTCCTGACGGAGGTGCTTCATACCGATAAATACCCGCTCACCGTGTTGGAGAGACCCATCGAATCGGAAACCGCCAAGATCATTGAAAACAGCTACCGGGCCACGATCTTGGCCTTCATGGACGAATGGTCGTTGTTCGCCGAACGCAACGGAGTCGATTTGAAGAAAGTCATTGAGGCAATCCGCGTCCGACCGACCCATTCGAATATGCTCTTTCCCGGACCGGGCATTGGCGGCTATTGTCTGCCCAAGGACGGCGGGCTGGGTATGTGGGCTTACCGCCACATTTTTGGCTGGGAGGATGACATTTTCAAGATCACACCTCTGGCAATCGACATCAACGACACCCGGGCCTTGCACGCACCGCAATTGGTGCGCGACGCACTGCGCAATATGGGCAAGCCACTGGCGGCAGCCGAAGTGCTCTTGTTAGGCGCTGCTTACCGGGAAGATGTTGGCGATACTCGCTATAGCGGGTCCGAAGCTATGGTGCGCAAGCTGACTGAGATGGGCGCCGAGGTGAAAGTGCACGACCCCTACCTGGACCACTGGTGGGAACTTGAGGCGCAGGACAGTTACCCCAGCACCGGACACAGCCTGGGGCGGTTCTTCCATCGACAAGAATCCTTGAAAGACTTGCGCATTCAGCCCGACCTGTGGGCCGCCATGAAAGGGGTCGATGCCATTGTCCTAGCCGTCCGTCATGAGCCGTATTTGGCGTTGGATCCGGATAAAGTATTCAAGAGCGTAGGGCGGCCCTTTGCCATTATTGACTGCTTCTGTATCTTGGATGATGACAAAATCCGGCGTTATCTCGAGCTGGGTTGTGAAGTTAAAGGCATGGGGCGTGGTCATATCAAACGCATCAAGGACGGCATGCATCCGCCTCGCGGCTTTCCAGCACAGTGGGATCCGAAGCTTGGAATTCACGTGACTTGAAGTCGCGGC